>Ga0315338_1000059_pt1 | contig 541758 bp, 537 predicted proteins | sample ASW8metaG_FD_204518 | JGI IMG/M metagenome (GOLD analysis project Ga0315338, IMG submission 204518) | Ammonia-oxidizing marine archaeal communities from Monterey Bay, California, United States - ASW #8 | ecosystem: Environmental > Aquatic > Marine > Coastal | place: USA: California | collected...
GCTGCCGGGTGCAGCGACGACGGCGGCGTCGACCAGGCGACCGTCGACTCTGTCGTCGACGACCTGACGCAGGACGCGAACGACACCACCGACGATCCGCCGCCGGAGACCGAGGACCCGCCGCCCGAGACCGAGGACCCGCCACCAGTGGTGGAGGAACCTGCCCCGGATCCCGCCCCCGTGCCGGAGGACAGCTGTGTTCTCTTCCGGCACTACCAGGCGACGGGTCTCTTCGATGCGCCGTACTACACGACGGTCATGGTGCTCATCGATCTCACCGGCGAAGAGGAAATCACCGTGGTGATGCCCGACGGCAGGGAGTACGACCTGTCCGTGTGGCCGACCGATGATGTCAACGGGATTGGCGAGATCGACGTGAACTTCCCCGTCGACGGTCCCGGCGATGTCGTGCTGCCGGAGATCTATGTCGACGGCGAAGCGATCCATCCGGATCTTCAAGCGAACTTCTGGGACGGCAACGACGGGTTCATCGCCGCCGCCTCCGAGATTCGTGATGAAGAGAAGTATCCCGTCGCGGGATGCACCGTGCCCTACATGGTCCAGGTCGACCCCGGCAGCCTCTCGATCGGCTCCGGCTGAAAGCCCCTCCAGAGGGCCCCGGAGGTCGGTGCCTAGGCGTCAGCCACTCGATGGCGAGCGTCTTCGGCACTGACCACCGGAGGCTCGGTGGACCACGGGAAGTTGATCCACTGATCGGTTTGCTTCCAGACGTAGTCGCACTTCACCAGTGAGTGTGACTTCTCGTAGAGCACCGCGGTGCGAACTTCGGCGACCCGTCCGACGCAGAAGTCGTGGACCATCTTCAGGGTGTGTCCGGTATCGGCAACGTCATCGGCGATGAGGATGTTGGCGCCGTCCATGTCGACGAAGTCGACGTAGGGCGGAAGCATGACCGGCACAGGCAGCCGCTCGTCGACGCCGGTGTAGTACTCGCAGTTCATCACGTAGATGTTTTTCACCGACAACGAATAGCCGAGCGACCCCGCAACGAAGAGTCCACCTCGCGCGATGGCCAGGATCATCTCGGGCCGGTAGCCGTCGTCGGCCACCATCTGGGCCAGGTCGCGGACGGCATTGCCGTACTTGGCGTAGTCGAGAATCTCGCGCTCTTCGGTCATCGGCTGAATCTAGCTGGCAGGATGGCCGGATGATTCACAGCGTGATGGACAACTGGAACGCCCATCTCCGGGGGGAGTTCCCCGGGGGCCTCGACGAACTTCTGCACGACGACTGCGTCTTCTGGTCGCCGATCGTCTTCTCGGGTCAGAGGGGTAAGGAGCTCACCAAGATGTATCTGGGCGCCGCGGGCAACGTGCTGCCGGGCGAGGAGAGCGAAAAGCCCGCGGCCGGCGCGGCCGAGGGCAGCGACGATGGCAAGTTCCGCTACGTGAAGAAGGTGCTCGACGGCCACCACGCCGTACTCGAGTTCGAGACCACCGTCGACGGAATCGCCGTGAACGGCGTCGACATCATCACCTGCGACGACGACGGAAAGATTGTCGAGTTCAAGGTGATGATCCGTCCGCTCAAGGCCATCAACAAAGTGCATGAGCAGATGGGTGCCATGCTGGAGAAGATGAACCAGGGATGATGGCGCAGCGCCCGGTCGCTCATCCGCCTGCACTTGACCTGGCCAGGTACGAGCGGCGCCGCCGCCTGGCGGTCCTCTTCGGCGCGGTCTCGTTGGCGCTGTTCATCATCGCGCTCGCGCTGCTCACCACGACCGTGTATTCGAATACTGATGTGTGCGGGAGCGCCTTGTCGAGGACGCAGGCAGGCGGGGAGTGTGATGTCGTCATCGGTGCCCGTAGAGGCTGGGGTCTCATCCTCGGGTGCGCGAGTCCCGGATTCGCCGCAGTGGCGTTTCGTTTCCGATGGGGTCGGCGCTGGACCAAAGTGAGCGTCGCCGACGACCGCTAGTCGCGGCCGTCGAGGAGACCGGCCACGAGCGCGGCGACCTCGCTGCGCTCGCTGCGGGTGAGCGTGACGTGCCCGAACAGCGGGTGCCCTCGCAGATGATCGACCACGGCGCCGATGCCGTCGTAGCGACCGACCCGTAGGTTGTCGCGTTGCGCCACGTCGTGGGTGAGGACGACCTTGGTGTTCTCGCCGACCCGGGTGAGTGCGGTGAGGAGCACGTTGCGCTCGAGGTTCTGCGCTTCGTCGACGATGACGAACGTGTCGGTGATCGAACGGCCGCGGATGTGGGTGAGCGGAAGGACTTCGAGCAGTTCCCGGTGGATCACCTCGTCGACGACCTCGGGTCCGGCGATGGCCTCGAGGGCATCGTTGACCGCGGCCGCCCACGGCGACATCTTCTCCGACTCGCTCCCGGGGAGATAGCCGAGGTCCTGGCCGCCAACGGCGTAGAGCGGGCGAAAGATCAACACGCGGGAGTGTGAACGCTTCTCGAGTACCGCGTCGAGCGCGGCGGCCAGTGCGAGAACGCTCTTGCCCGTTCCGGCCCGGCCCCCGAGAGAGACGATGCCCACGCGGTCGTCGGTGAGAAGATCGAGGGCGACGTGTTGTTCCGCGGATCGAGCCCTCACGTCGAAGACGGGACGCTCGATGATCCGGTGCACGCGCTTGTCGGCGTGCACCCGACCGAGACCCGACTGGGATCCGGCGACGAGGGCGACGCCAGTGTTGACCGGTAGTTCGCGTGCCTCCGCGAGATCGCAGACGCCGTCGGCGTACAAATCGTCGACGGTGCCGGTGTCGACCAGCAGGTCGGTGAAGCCGGTCCATCCGTCGTCGGCGATGTCGGTGTCGCGGAACTCCGACGCTTCGAGGCCCACCACGCCGGCCTTCAGGCGAAGAGGGAGGTCTTTCGACACGAGGACCACCGATTCGCCCGCGGCTGCGAGATTCGCGGCGACGCTGAGGATCCGGTTGTCGTTGGTGTCGTCGCGGAATCCGTCGGGGAGCACGTCTCGTGAGGTGTGGTTCAGTTCGACGCGAACGGTGCCGCCCATGTCGTTCACGGGGAGCGCGTCGAGGAGGCTCCCGTGTTCTTCGCGTAACTCCTCGAGCGATCTGAGGGCGCTGCGGGCGGCCCACCCCAGCTCCAAGTGGTGGCGCTTCGCTTCCAGCTCAGTGAGCGTGGCGAGCGGAACGACGACGGCGTGTTCCTCGAATCGGCGGAGCGCGGTTGGATCGCTCAGAAGCACCGATGTGTCGAGGACGTAGGTACGGCTGGTGCCTGTCATGTGTCTTTCGAAGCTACCCACGCGAACGGTGCGTGATGCGGACCCCGGCTCAGGAGACAGCGACGGCGATGGCGTGCCATCCTTCGGCCCCGTCGGGGGCAACCGCCTTCGGTCCGAACGGCTGGAGTTGGCCGTCGCCGTCGATGGCGCGGACCTGGAGGATGTGGTCGCCCGGCGTGGCGTCCCAGTCGGTCTTCCACTGCACCCAGGTCTCGTCGCTGCCGGGAGCAGCGATCTCGCACTCCCGCCAGTCGCCTTGGTCGACGGAGATCTCGACGGCCTCGATGCCCCGGGGCGGCGACCAGGCGACGCCGGCAACCACAGTGGTTCCGGCCTCGACTGCGGCCCGATGGCGGGGTACGTCGATGCGCGACATCGTCTTCATCGGCCCGTTCTTCGACCATCCCCGGCTGATCCAGTAGCCGTTGAAGTCCTCCCAGGTCGTGAGGTTGATGTTCTCGATCCACTTCACGGCGGAGACGTAGCCATAGAGGCCGGCGACGACGAGCCGGGCGGGGAAGCCGTGGATGATCGGAAGCGGCTCACCGTTCATTCCGACGGCAAGAAGCGCAGTGCGGCCGTCGTCGAGCGCGCTGGTCGGGAAGCCGGCCGTCCAATCATCGACCGAGCGGCCGACGAACTGGGTGGCACCGTCCTGTACGCCGGCCCGATCGAGCAGCGTCGTGATCGGTATGCCCAGCCAGTTGGCGGTACCGACAAGACCGCCGCCGACGTTGTTCGAAACGCACGACAGCGTGACGGTGTGTTCCTCGAGTTCGTCCATCGCCAGGATCTCGTCGAAGGTCAGCGTGTAGGGGTTGTCGACCATTCCGGTGAACGACAGCGACCAGGTGTCGGGGTCGACCTGGGGCACGCTGAGTGCCGTGTCGATCCGGTAGAAGGTGTTGTTCGGGGTGATGTAGCTGCCGATTCCGGGCACTGCGTCGAACGACCCGGGAGTGATCGGCGCCGCCAGAGGAGAGGTCGGTGCGGTGCCCGAGAAGTCGAGATTGTCGCGGGCGACCTCGGCCACGCTCTGTCCGCCGACACCGCGGGCGATGCCGAAGCCCGTGGCTGCCACGGCGCCCGCACCGGCTGACCATGTCAGGAACGCTCGGCGGGTTGCGCTCTTCTCGAGCGGGTCTTCCCGGAAGGAGGCAAGGCGGGTGGGCCGATACAGGCGGGTCAGGAGGAGGACAAGCGTGGCGATGGCGAGCAGAGCCGCCACGATCGCCCAGATCCAGCTGGCCACGGCCGGTGACTGGGGGTTGCGGGCAGTCGTGAACCCGCCGAGCAGGCCGAAGACGGCGAGTCCGGCGATGCCGATCCGCATAGAGATCTGCTTGGACAGGTCGCCGAGCACGGCGCCGATCAGGAGGGCGGTGATGGTGATGCCCGGGAGGAGAGAGGACTTGCCGGTCGACCCCAGGTTCTCGATGCTCGCCTGCGCCGCCTCACCCGGCGTGATGTCGAGAATCCACTCGCCCATGCCGAGGACGAGGCCGGGAATGTCCTCGTTGATGGCCGAGACGATCTCGCCGAATATGAGGGCGATCGCGGCAGCGATCACGCCGGCAACAGCGCCGTACCAACGAGGATGGTCGGCCATCGACGCAGCGATCTCAGGGGTCGGTTCGGTGGTCGCCATCACATACACGATGCCGTGCGGGGGATCGGATGGGCAGGACCGTCTTGGCTCCCTGTCATGCGAGATGAACGCCGGTGCGGTCGGTTTGGTTCCCGTTTGATCGGAAATCGGCGAGAATACGCACATCGACGATGCAAAACCGGCCCCCTCACCCCTCGATCAGTGGGGGCGCGCGCTCGGCCCTGAGCTGACCGACCCCACCTCCTCCGGATCTCTGGCCCGCGTCGTGCGGGTTGACCGCGGCGAGTGCGATGTCGTTTCCGAGGAAGGTCGCGTGCGCGTGCTGTCGGATTCCCAGCGAGCCCAGGACGAGGTCGCCCCCGTCACAGGAGACTGGGTGTGGATCGACGACGAGGACGGACTCGGCTCGGTGATCACCAAGGTGTTCGAACGCCAGACCAGTGTGAGTCGCCGAGATCCGGCCGAACGCGACATCGAGCAGGTGTTGGCCGCGAATGCCGATGCCGTGGCCGTGGTTCACGGTCTCGACCGGCCACTTCCGCCGGGCCGACTCGAACGTCTCCTCGTGGTTGCCTACAAGAGTGGGGCCGAACCGATGATCATCCTGACGAAGTCCGACGATCGTGTCGATGACGAAACCGAGGGCATCGTTCGGTCCGTGGCCCGCGAACTACCTGTCCTTGTGACCAGCGTGACCGATGGGACAGGACTCGAGGAGCTACGTGGTCGAGTGGGGGCCGGGCGCACGCTCGCCCTGGTGGGCGCCAGCGGGGTCGGCAAGTCATCGCTTGTCAATGCCCTCGTTGGCCACGAACTCCTCGAGATCGGCGAGGTTCGTGGCTCCGACGCGAAGGGTCGACACACCACGACGGCTCGGGAGTTGGTGCTGCTTCCCGACGATGCAGGGCTCATTCTCGACACACCCGGCATCCGTGCGATCGGGCTTTGGGAAGCCGAGAACGCGCTCGATCTGGTCTTCGGGGATCTCGAGGATCTTGCGACCGAATGTCGGTTCGGCGATTGCGCCCACAGTGCCGAACCGGGCTGTGCCATTGCCGAGGCGGTCGACAGTGGCGTCGTCGATTCTCGGCGGGTTCAGCGCTACCGCGACCTCGTCGCCGAGCTCGCGGCGCAGCGAGAACGAGAAGAAGAGCGCGAACGGAAAGACCAGAAGGACGGTCGGGGTCGAGGCCGCGGCGGCGGGCGCCGGCGCCGCTGACTCAGCCGGTTTGTTCGGCGGCTGCGAGCTCGCGCCGGTCGACTTTGTCGCTCGAGTTGCGAGGCAGGTGGTCGACGAAGCGGATCGCTTCGGGAAGCTTGTAGCGAGCCAACTCCGACTCACCGAAGACGCGGAGGTCGTCGAGCGTCGGCGGCGCGTCGGGATCGACGGGGACAACGACGGCCACGCCGATCTCGCCCATCACGTCGTCGGCCCGCGGCACGATGGCGAGCTCGGCGACTGCGTCGTGGGCGACCAGAACCGACTCGACCTCCATCGGGTAGACGTTGTAGCCGCCGCGGATGAACATCTCCTTGAGTCGTCCGGCGAGGCGGAAACAACCGGCATCGTCGATGTGAGCGAGATCGCCGGTCCGCAGCCAGCCGTCGACGAGTGTCTCGGCCGTGTTCTCCGGGTCGTTCCAGTAACCCGACATCACGCAGTCGGAACGAAGCCAGAGTTCGCCGATCTCGCCGTCGGTGATGACCTGGTTGTCTGCGTCGCGAACGGTCGCCTCGACTCCGGGACGGGGTCGGCCGATGGTGTGGAGCGCCTCTTCGTCGTCGGCGTCGAGCGCGGTGCCCAGTCCGATCCCGCCACTCTCGGTCGACGAGTAGCGAATCGAGTAGGCGGCGCCGAACCGTTCCCGACACTCCTTCACCAGGGCCGGCGGTGACGCCGCCCCACCGGCAACGATGGCCTTGACGGCAGAGAAGTCGAGCTCGTCCATCAGCGGATGCCGCATCATCAACGCCAACTGCGGCGCGACGCCCGTGACCGCCGGCATCTGGTGATCAGCGATCAGCCGGAGCACGGGACCGGCCGACCAGCGATCGAAGAGATGGGTCGTTCGACCGCTCGCGAGCAACCAGGGAAGCTTGGTCATGAACCCGACGTGAGCGAACTGGGTCGAGGAGATGCCGTGGCCGCCCCCGCCCCACGCCCCGCCGGTGTCGAGTTCGGCGATGCGGGTCAGTTGTCGGTTCGTGTACCAGGCGCCTTTCGGCTGCCCGGTAGATCCGCTCGTGAAGCAGATGCAGACCGGCCGGTCCTGGTCGTCGGCCAGCGTCGGTGCGGGACCGGCAACTTTCAGCCGAAACTCTGCCGCGACCATGGCGGCGTTCGTTCCCGGGATGATGACTTCGGTCGGGAACCGGTCGTTGTCGACCCCCTCGAGAAGCTCGTCGGTGGCGATCACGAGCGTCGGGTCGAGAACATCGAGGCACCCGGCGATCTCGCGGGGCCGAAGCTTGGGGTTGATGCCGGCGGTCACGCCGCCGATGCGAGCGACGGCGAGATAGAGAACGACGTAGTCGATCACCGATGGCAGGACGAGGGCAACGGTTGCCCCCCGCCGCACCCCACGAGCGGTCAGGCCGGCGGCGGCCTCGTCGGCCGCGCGGTCGAGTTCGGCGTAGGTGATGACCCAACCGGCGTCGGCTACGTAGACCGGCGTGTCGGCGAAGTCGTGGGCCGCGCGGCGAGAAATGTCGGTGAGCACGCTGGAATCGTAGGGTGAGGCGAGAAGGCAGACACCACAGGGGGAAACATGACCGATGGACCGTGGACGGGAGACGTCGTCTCGCTGGTCGAGGCGTTTCGGTCCGGCGAGCGGCACCCGACGGAGGAGGTCGCGGCAACGCTCGCCGCGGTCGAGTCCGATCAACTCATCGACCCTCAGCTGAATGCGGTCTGCCATGTCGACGCCGAAGCCGCGCTCGCCGCGGCCGAGCACGCCGATGTCTCGCTCCCGTTCGGCGGTGTGCCGCTGGCGGTGAAGGAGCTTCTTCCCGTGAGCGGTTGGCCCGACACGGAAGCGTCGATCGCGCTCGCGGATCGAGTGGCCGACGCCGACTCCATTCCGGTCGAGCGCCTTCGAGGTGCGGGTGGCGCGATTCCTACCGTGCAGACGACCTCGAGCGAGTTCGGAGGCGTCAACCAGACCACGACGAAGCTGCATGGCGTCACTCGCAACCCCTGGGGTCGCGATCGGACACCCGGCGGCTCCTCCGGTGGCTCTGCCGCCGGGGTTGCGGGCGGTCTGTTCTCCCTCGCGACCGCAAGCGACGGCGGCGGTTCGATCCGCATCCCCGCGGGGTTCTGTGGTCTCGTCGGGCTCAAGACGACGTACGGCCGGGTGCCAAAGGGTCCGACGGTGGGAAATCTGACCGCGGTCGAAGGCTGCGTGAGTCGCAGCGTTCGTGACACGGCCCGATGGCTCGATGTGACCAACGGGTTCGATCGCCGTGACCCCTTCAGCCTTCCGCGGGTGGATGGCTTCGAGCGAAACCTCGGTTCAGGCGCTGGACAGTTCGCCGCCCTGCGGGTGGCCATCGTGGTGGATCACGGTTGTGCCGTCGTCGCGCCGGAGACGGAGGAGATCGTGCTGGCCGCAGCGGAAGAGTTGCTGGCCGCGATGGGTGCTCGGCGGGTCGAGATCGAACTCCGCCTCCCGAACGTCATGGGTGCGTGGGGACTCACCGGTTCGATCGGGACCCGCAAGGAACTCGGCGATCGATGGCCCGATTGCGCGCCCGACCTCACCGGGATGATGCGGGCTGGAATCCAGAACGCCGAAGAACGCATCAACCTCGACGCAATGGTGAAGGCCGAGACCCGCCGAATCGAACTCAACGTGGCGATGGCCGCGATGTTCGACGATGCCGACCTGGTGTTCGCCGCAACGAACCCGTCGACCGCCTTCGACGCCGAGGGGCACCTGCCGAGCGAGTTCGGCGGCCGTGAGTCCAACTCCGGCAACAACGGCGCCCTCACCGCCCCCTCCAACATCTACGGCAATCCGGCGATCTCGCTGCCGGCCGGCAACGCGAGCGACGGGCTCCCAGTGGGTCTTCAGGTGCTCGCTCCTCACCATGAGGAGCAATTGCTCCTCGATGTGGCGCAGCTCTGGGAACGGACCCGGCCTTGGGCCCTGACCGCCGGGTAGGGCGCGTCAGTCCTCGATGAAAGTGTTCTCGGCGTCGCCGGCCACGACCGCCTTGAGGATCTTGCCGCTTGCGTTGCGGGGGAGCGGCTCGCTGCGGATCTCCCAGTGGGCCGGAACCTTGTAGGTCGCCAGCGTCTGGGCGACCCATTCGCCGAGCTGTTGTGGCTCGATCGTGACACCGTCGCGGGGAACGACGACCGCCTTCACCTCCTGGCCGAGTTCGCGGTGGTCGACGCCGATCACCGCGATCTCCTGCACGTCGGGGTGCTCGTCGAGGCGGTTCTCGATCTCGGTCGGGTAGATGTTCTCGCCGCCGCGAATGATGAGGTCCGTGCGGCGGCTCGCCAGAAACAGCATCCCGCTGTCCATGTGGCCGTAGTCGCCGGTGCGCAGCCAGCCACCGGCCCGGATGGTCTCGGCTGTCGCGTCGTCGTTGTTCCAGTAGCCGGGGATCACCATCGGGCCTCGCACACAGACGTTGCCGATCTCGCCGTCGGCCAGCCGAGCGTCGTCGTCATCGAAGATCGCCACATCCGCGGTGGGGATCGGATAGCCGACGGTGTCGGGGTGGGCTTCGAGGATGTCGTTCGACGCGTGGGTTGCGAGACCGGCGCACTCGGTGAGGCCATAGCCGACGCCAACCGCCTGGGTGGCGTGGGGGAGTGCGGCTCGGCACGCTCGTTGGAGTTCCGGTGACCAGACCGACCCGCCACCACCGATCGATTGCACGGTAGAGGTGTCGTATTCGTGGAAGTTCGGGTGTTCGATGATCCGCCACATCTGGGTCGTGACGCCACCCCAGCCCGTGAGGCGATGCTGCTCGGTGAGTTTGAGCACCTTCTCGGGATCGAAGCGGCCGGTCGTCCAGAGATTGCCCATTCCCGACGCGACCGACGTGATCGCGCTGGCGTGCAGGCCGGAGATGTGGAAGAGCGGGCTCGCGGCGAGCCGGAGCGACGGACTGGTGGGAGCGCTGTCGTCACGCGGGAAACGGATCGCATCGCGGGCGCCCAACATGAAGGCGCAGGAGACATAGGCGAGGAAATTGCGGTGCGTTGTCACCGCTCCCTTCGGGCGTCCGGTCGTGCCCGAGGTGAACAGGATCGCTGCCGGGTCGTCCTCCATGATGTCGGCTTCGGGGAGTGGCGCGCCTTCGTGCGCCGCGATGAAGTCGGCCAGTTCGTCCTCCATGACGACAACCGGAATACCGGGGTCTCCGTCGAGTCGTTCGAGTCGGCGACGGTCGGCAATGAGGACCTTTGGCGTCGTGAGTTCGAGGCCGTACCGAATCTCGTCGCCCGTCCACCAACCGTTCATTGCAACCGCGATCGCCCCCTGCGACGTTGCCGCCCAGAAGGACTGGATCCACTCGGGGGAGTTCGCGCCGAGAATCGCGACCCGGTCGCCGGCGCCGACGCCGTAGCGCTCTCGAAGCGCGGTGCCGAGTGCAGCCGCAGCCGCGATGTTCTCGGCGAAGGTTGCGGATCGGTCGTCGTCGAACAGGTAGTAGCGCGCCTCGCCATCGCCGTGATTCGCCGACGCGAGGAGGAGATCGCGCAACGTGCTCGTGCGGTTCTTGACGACCTCCATCTCTGTGCCGTTCACGATCTCTGTCGTGGTCTCGAAGAAGCCGCCGTCGCCGGTGAGAAACGCGTTGGCTTCGGGGACGGTCATGGTGGGGCCGGAGGCAGTCATCGATGCCGAAACTAGCCGATCGCCCGAATCTGATGCACCGTCAGATCCTCGCTACGCTGCCCCGCCATGGACGTCCGCCTCGATCCCTCTCTGCAAGAGTTTCAGGAAGAGGTGCGCACCTGGCTCGAAGAGCACGTGGTCGGCGAATTCGCCAAATGGCGCGGCAAGGGACTGACGGCCCACGAGGACGTGCCGCTTCAGGTTCAGCTCGACTGGGAGAAGGAACTCGCAAAGGGCGGGTGGCTCGGCATCGACTTTCCTGAATGGATCGGGGGGCGGGGCTGCACGCTGGCTGAGCAGGTCGTTTTCTTCAAGACCTACGTCGAGGCTCGCGCTCCGGGTCGGCTGGCCAATGTCGGCGTGACCCTTCTCGGACCGACTTTGATGGCGTTCGGCGATGAGGACCTGCAGCGGCGGTTCGTGCCGAAGATCCTGTCGGGCGAAGAGATGTGGTGCCAGGGCTACAGCGAACCCGATGCCGGCTCGGACCTTGCCAACGTGAAGACGCGGGCCGAACTCGTTGACGGCCAATGGGTGATCAACGGCCAGAAGGTGTGGACGTCGCTGGCGCAGGTCGCCGACCACGCCTTCGTCGTGGCTCGCACCGAGGCCGGCTCCGAACGGCATCAAGGACTGAGCTACCTCCTCGTGCCGATGGCACAGTCGGGCGTGGAGATCCGACCGATCGTCCAGATCACCGGCGGTAGCGAGTTCAACGAGACGTTCTTCAGTGATGCGTTGACCGACGAGGCGATGGTGGTCGGCGGCGTCGGCAATGGCTGGAAGGTCGCGATGGGCACGCTGGCCTTCGAGCGGGGCGCCTCCACTCTGGGTCAACAGGTCTCGTTCCGGCAGGAATACGACGACATGATCGAGATCGCCAAGGCCAATGGCCGTTGGGATGATCCCGTCATGCGCCAGGAGCTGATGGAGAGCTACATCCGGCTCGAGATCCTGCGCTTCAACCAACTCCGGATGCTCACGGCGCTCACGAGCGATGGCGTACCGGGACCCGAGATGTCGATCGGGAAACTCTTCTGGGCCGGGTGGCATCGGCGGATGGGGGAGTTGCTCATGCAGGTCAAGGGCGCCGCCGCGATGGTCGGTGACGAGACCGCCCACGTCGGCCACGAGATCATCGGCGACGGCGACTATCCGTCCTACCCGGTTGATCGTGACCAGCGCACCTTTCTGTACAGCCGTGCGCACACGATCTACGGCGGATCCAATCAGGTGCAGCGCAACGTGATCGGCGAGCGCGTCCTCGGCCTGCCCCGCGAACCTCGGTAGCTCCCCTCGTCGGCCCCGATGACTACCATCGGGGAATGGGCAGGATTGCAAACACGTGGGAATTGGCCAAAGTCTCGTGGGCGGTTCTGCGCCAGGACCGCGAACTGTTACTCCTCCCGGTGCTGTCGTTTCTCTCCGCCCTTGTCGTGTTGGGCGCGCTCCTCGTGCCCACGCTTGCCATCCTCGACACCAGCGCCGGCGAGGAACAATCGAATCCCGCGTTGGCGGTCATCGGTATCGTCGCCGCCCTCGCTCTGAGCGTCATCAGCGTGTTCTTCAACGGCGCACTCGTCGCCGGCGCCTATGAACGCATGTCCGGTGGCGACCCCACGGTCAGTTCGGCGATGCGCCGGGCGATGTCTCGCATCTCGGCGCTGCTGCCGTGGGCGCTGCTCACCGGCACAGTCGGACTCATCCTCCAAGCAGTCCGCGAGCGGGCCGGGTTCCTCGGCGACTTCATCGTCCGCCTCGCGGGCGCGGCATGGGAAGTGGTCACGTTCCTCGTCGTACCGGCGATCATCATCGACGAACACTCCGCCGTCGATGGCCTGAAGCGTTCCGGCTCGCTGCTGAAGCAAACCTGGGGTGAGAACCTGGCGGCCCGCGTCGGCTTCGGCCTTCTCGGACTTCTCGCCATGATCCCGGCGGTGATCGTGGTCGCGCTCACCGGCGCGCTCGGCGGCGCCGCCCTTGTTGTCGGCATCGGCGTTGCCGTGATCTACGTCGGGCTCGTCATCGTCACGCTCACGGCGCTGAACGCGGTGTTCCAGACGGCGTTGTACCTCTATGCCACGACCGGGTCGGTGCCGACGGGCTACGAGAACTCCAACCTGCGCAACAGCTTCTCGCGCAAGTAGAGGGTTGTCAGCCGAGCTGGGAGACGGCTTCGGAGAACGAAGCCGACGTCGTATCGCCGAGCGCGCTCACGGCAGCGATGCACACCATCGCCAGCAGCGCGAGCAGTAGTGCGTATTCGACGAGGCTGGCGCCTCGGTCTTCGTCGATCCTGGACAGGATCCACGCCTGGAACTGAAGAAACGCGGAAGTCATGGGAATGCCTTCACCGTGGATTGGACTCCCTACTCGAATCGGCAGGCGTGGGTGACTGATTGATAGGTCGTTCGGCTCACTGATGAGATCAGGCGAGTTCGTCGACGAGTCCCCACTCGACTGCGGTCGCGGCGTCGAGTTCCACCCCGGACAGCAGCCACTCCAGAGTGCGCTGTCGGCCGATTCGGGCGGGGATGCTGACGGTGCCCCCGGCCCCAGGCATGAGCCCCATGCGGGTCTCTGGTAGTCGGAATCGACTGTCGTCCTCGGCGACGACACGGTGACAGAACGCGGCGAGTTCGACTCCGGCGCCCACGCAGGGTCCGTGTACGAACGCGGTTGCACGATCCGCAATCGCGGCCAACCACGGTGCGACGTTCGCACTCGAACGGATCAGGTGCGCGGCCGCGGGGTCGGTGACGGTGCCGAACTCCGCCGGATCGCCGCCGGCACAGAATGCGGGACCCGCTCCGCTGATGCGAACGGGCCGTTGCTCGCCGACCGAGATCGCCCGCAACGCGTCGACGAGTTCGTCGCGCATGCGGGCGTCGATGAGATTTCTGAGCTTCGGTCGATTCAGCGTCACCGAGATCTCGTCGCCCGAATCGTCGACGACGATTCGGGGCCCTTCGTCATTTCGCACCTTGCGGCCACGGTTCTCGAGCCATGCCGCGAACTCGGGGCCACTCTGCAACGTTGCGTATGCGAGCGACTCGACGTCGAGCGCCTCGTGCTGCGGGAGCGACGAGGTCAGACGAAGCGTTTGCGTGGTGACCACCGAGGCCTGCGGCGCAGCGACGATGCCCTCGATGATCAGCGTTGGGTCGTCCGTCGCCACGTCCCACCGAGGGGTCGGCGAGGTTCCGTGGCCGATGGCAACGACCGGGAGCCGCGTGAGCGCATCCGCGATGTCGGCGCCCGGGTCGTCGCCGAGTTCGACCACAACGGCCGGGATCCCGTGAACGGCGCCGAGAAGCCGGTCGAGGTCGGGTCCCGCGAGGGCAGCCCGGGCCTCGGCTCCGGACCACCGCTCGATGCGCATGTCAGTCGGTCGGATCGTCGCCGAGGTGGGCGTAGTTCTCGCGCAGAACCCGCCGGAGCAGCTTGCCGGTGTCGTTGTAGGGGAGCTCGTCGACGAAAACTACGTGGGCGGGCACTCGACTCGATCGAAGTCGTGCCCCCACGAGGTCCTGGAGTTCGGTTGCCGGGCACGGAGTCGGGGCGACGATCACGGCGACGATCTGTTCGCCCCACTCGCGATCGGGCACGCCGATCGCCGCGGCATCCTTGACCCGCTCGTCGGTGAGCAGGACATCCTCGATCTCGCCGGGCGACATGTTTTCGCCGCCCCGGATGATCACGTCGTCGTTGCGGCCCTGCACGAAGAGGTAACCGCCCTCGTCGATGAAGCCGCCGTCGCGGGTCGGGAACCAACCCTCGTGGTCGAGCAGCGATCCCTTCTCGAGATACTCGCCCGAGACCTGCTCGCCTCGTACGAAGATCTCTCCGACTTCGCCAACGCCGACTTCGTTGAAGTCGTCGTCGCGAATCGACACCTCCACGCCGGGAAGCGGTCGGCCGGCGGACTTCAGGCGGGCCCGTTCGCCCTCGTCGTCGCTGTACTGGGCGACTCGGTGGTCGTCCGGACCGAGCAACGCGATGGTGGAGCTCGTCTCCGTGAGACCGTAGGCGTTCACGAAGTTGGTGATCGGGAAGAGGTCGAGGGCGCGTCGTATCACGGGCTCGGGCATCTTGCCGCCGCCGTAGGAAAGGGCCCGCACGCCGAGCATCGGTTCGCCGCCGCGGGCCTCGAGTGCGTCGACGATGCGGGACAGCATGGTGGGCACGACCATTGCGTGGGTGACGCCCTCTGCCTCGACGGTGTCGATCCACACGTCAGGATCGAACTTCGCGAGTTGCACGATGCGCCGACCGGCATAGACCGACGACAGCATCGCCGATACTCCGGCGACGTGGTACGGCGGCACGCTGACGATGGTCGCCTCGTCCTCTCCGGCGCCCATGAACTCGACGGAACCGAGAATGTAGGACACGAGATGTTTGTGACGCAGGACGGCGGACTTCGGCGCCCCGGTGGTGCCGCTCGTGAAGAGGAGGACGGCGATTTCTTCGGCATCCATCGACCAGTCGCCGGGTTCAATGGCCGGGGCGTCGCCCGACCGGTCGGCGATGAACTGGTCTCGGGTGACCGCGGTGAGACCTTCGACCCCTCCAAGGCGAGCGGCTCCGCTGTCATCGCCGATCGCGACGCCCGGGGCGCTGCGTTCGGCGAGCGCCCGGAGGTCATCATCGGGCAGCCGGTAGTTCAGCGGGACATAGGGCATGCCGGCCCACGCGGCGCCGAAGAGCGCCACGGGGACTGCGGGGCTCGACTCGTCGCAGAGCACGACCTTTGCTCCGGGGTCGGCGCGGAATCGAGCGGCTGCCTCGCCCGCCTGTTCGAAGAGTTGGCGGTAGGTGAGTCCGCTGTCGAGCGAGCCAACGGCGACGCGGTCTTCCAGGCCGTTCGCTGCCATCTCGAGCAGCATCATCAGGTTCATGTCAGCGCTCTCGGAAAGGATCAGTCGGACGCGGGAAGCGTCTTGGCCTGCGCCACCTCGAGTGGCGCGCCGCCGACGGCCATCGAACCGGCGCCGGCCTTCGTCGCGAGGAGTTCGACGGTTTCGGCCTCGTCCGAGTAGCGCTTGCCGAGGAGCGTTCCCTCGGCTGCATCCGCGGCGGGTTCGCCCGCGACTTCGCCGGTGCCGGCCGGCACCATCTCGGCACCGCCGCACATGAGATCGGCCTCACCGGCGCCCTTCACCACGATCACTTCGGTGGTGCAGACGGTGCTCTGGAATCGGGCGCCAGGCTTCAATTCGACCATGTGGGTTCTCCTCGGAACATGTCGGGTTTCGCGCAATCGGAACGGCGCAAGCCTCCAGTATGGAGTGTCATCCCGGCCGGGAGCGAACCGGTCCGCGGCAATGCGGGTCGCGCTAGCGTCGGACTCGATGGACAGCGCTGCGGCGGATCTCGCGTGCTGGGCCGAGAGCGGCGCCATGGCGCTCACCGGTCCGGCGAACGGTGCCCCCTCCGCTGCTCCTGCGGCCATTGCCCCGGCGTTGGTCGCGGCCGCCGCCGACCTTCGGTCGCAGACCGCACGCTGGGGGCGAGCCGTCGACGTCGATGGGCCTGGTCTGCTGGGAGAGCGTGCCGCAATCGCCGGATTCACACGGAACGGATCGACATCGGTGGGCGGCGCGGCCCGATTCGTCGAGGCCGCCGACGGTTGGATCGCCCTGAACCTGCCCCGCCCCGAAGATGTGGCCGCCCTTCCCGCTCTGATCTCGACCGCCGTCGCCCCCGACGACTGGCCCGCAATCGAGCGTGGAATCCGTTCGATGACCTCCGCAGCCGTGCTGCATCAGGCCACGCTCCTGGGAATGGCCGTCGGCGTGCCGGCCGGCGGCCCCCGGCCGGCGGCGCCAGGACGAGAGGTCGCTCCCGGAGGCGGGCGGGTCGTCACCCCCGCCCCGTTGGTGATCGATCTCACGTCTCTGTGGGCCGGCCCACTGGCGAGCGGTCTGCTCGCCTCCGCCGGGGCTCGCGTGATCAAAGTCGAAGGCCGAGGTCGTCCCGACGGCGCTCGATTGGGGTCTTCCGCATTCTTCGACCTCCTCAACCACGCCAAGGAGTGTGTCGAGATCGACTTCGGCGAACGGGAGGGAGTGGCGCTCCTTCGTCAGCTGATCTCGAGCGCCGATCTCGTCATCGAAGGGTCACGGCCGCGGGTCATGGATGCGCTCGGGATCGATCCGGCTGCGGTCGCGGCGGCCGGCACGAGTTGGTTGTCGATCACGGCCCACGGCCGGACCGGACCAGACGCGAACCGGATCGGGTTCGGCGACGACGCAGCCGTGAGCGGCGGACTCGTCGTGCCCGGGGCGCCTCCGATGTTCGTCGCCGATGCGGTGGCCGATCCGCTGACGGGCGTCGTCGCCGCGGTGCTCGGCGCCGGCCTGCTGGCGAGCGAGCGAGCAGCGGTGATGGAGGCCCCGCTCGCGCGGGCATCGGCTTGGGCCGCCCGGAAACCGAACCAGGCAGTCGCCCACGATCGCGCCGGTGAGTGGTCTGTCGACATCGAGGGCGACACGGTGCCGGTCGCGCCGCCGCGACATCGACCGGTCCCCAAGGCGGCCCCGCCCGCAGGGGCGCATTCCGCATCCATTCGGGCCGAGTTCGGCGACCAGTCCTCCTCTTCGCCCGGCTGACCGTGGGAGTGGCTCGAGCGTTAGGGTCCGCGCATGGACGACGTACGAACCGCGACACCCGAGACCCCTCGGGCCGCGGACGGGCGCGTCCCCGGGCGGCGGGGTCGCGCGACTCGCCAGCGGCTACTCGACGAGACGGAAGCCTTGCTCGGCCACGTCGCGTTCCATGATCTGAAGGTCGTCGACATCAGCCGAGAGGCCGGCACCTCCCCGGCGACCTTCTACCAGTATTTCGCCGATGTCGACGCCGCCGTGCTGTCGCTCACCGAGGAGATGGTGTCGAGCGGGAGCGATGAGCTCCGGGCTCTCGTGAGCGAGCCCTCCTGGGACGGACCCGACGCCGCAGCCGGCCTGGCTGAGGGCTTCCTCACGTTCTTCGATCGCCACGCGGCGATGCTCCGAGTGATCGACCTGGCCACGACGGAGGGCGACGAACGCTTTCGGGCGTTGCGGATCCGGCTTCTCAACGGCGTGTTTCTCTCGCTACAGGTCCTTGCGAACGAGGCCGCGGACGCTGGCCGTCTTGCGCCGGGCGTCGACCCGGGCGCAGCGGCGGGCATTCTCACGACGATGTTGGCTCATGTCAGTGCCCACCAACCCGGCTTTGCCGCATGGGGCGTCGAGCGCGACGCGCTGGCCGAGACAATGGCCACGCTCATCGACTGGACCGTTCGAACCCACGAAGAGTGAGGGTTTCTGCCACTCTGAGTATTGACAGCGGATGATTCTGGAGTAGGTTGCCGCTGGCGTTGGAGTTGGAAGGGTGCAGATGGAAGCCGTGGGTCTGGAAACCCCCGCAGTGGGCGAGACGAGGTGGCGAGCCATCCTCGACGACCCCCGATGGACCCTTTTCGCGGGTCTCGGGGTGCTGAACGTTCTCGATCTCATCACAACGGCGATGGTGCTCGACCGGGGTGGCGAAGAACGCAATCCGTTCGTGCAGCCCTTTGTCGACAACTTGTGGCATGTCGGGCTCTTGAAGGCCATGGTGCTCGTGCTCGTCGCGACACTCCTGACCCGTTGCCAAGGCTCACGCATCGCGGAGCTGTCGCTCGCGGGGACCACTGGGTGGTACCTCGCCGTTGTGTTCTGGAACGTCGCAGTTCTCACCATTCTCTGAGTGCGAAGTAGGGTCCGGGCCGATGACCGAGGGCCATGACTGGAGCGAGACGCTCGACGATCTCGAGGCTCGGCGCGCCGAGGCCTACGCCATGGGCGGGCCCGAGAAGCTCGACCGTCGGCGCGAGGCGGGCCGTCTCGATGCTCGGGGCCGGATCGACGCATTGCTCGACGCCGGCAGCTTCGCGGAGATCGGCTCGCTCGCTGGTGGATCCGCTCCCGCCGACGCGCTCGTCGCCGGAGTGGGTGCGATCGACGGACGACCCGTCGCGGTCGGTGCGGAGGACTTCACCACCCTGGGCGGATCGATCGGCGCGGCGGCAAGTCGAAAACGTTGGCGTATCGCCGACATTGCTCGCCGGGAGCGAGTCCCGCTCGTCATGCTGCTGGAGGGAGCCGGCCACCGTCCCCCGATGCCCGGAGATCCCAGCGGCGGTGGTCCTGGCGATCTGCAGGCGCAAGGCCGTCTCTCGGGATATGTGCCGATGGTCTGCGGTGTCATGGGTTCGTCGGCCGGCCACGGTGCGATCACCGCACCGCTGTGTGACTGGTCGGTGATGACCGGCGACGCCGCGATCTTCACCGCAGGTCCACCGGTCGTGCAGGCATCGCTCGGCGAGGACGTCACGAAGGAAGAGCTCGGTGGCCCGAGCGTGGCCGTCGCGAGCGGTGTGGTGCACAACGTCGCTGCCGATGACGCGTCCTTGCTCGCCGATGTTCGTACCTATCTGTCGTTCTTCGGGTCGTCGGCGTGGGAACGCCCTCCGTGGGCCGACACCGGCGACGTCGAGCGTCGCCGCCTCGACGATCTGCTCGATGTCGTTCCCCGCGAAGGCAACAAGGCCTACGACATGCGTGAGGCCATGAGCCGCGTGGTCGACGGAGGCGGGTTCTTCCAGATCCAGCCCGACTTCGGTCGATCGATCGTCTGCGGCCTGGCCCGCATCGGGGGCCACGCCGTGGGTGTTGTCGCCAATCAGCCCGCAGTCATCGCCGGTTCGATCGACGTCGACGCCGCCGACAAGGCTGCCCACTTCGTCCAGCTCTGCGACAGCTTCCACCTGCCACTCGTCTTCATGACCGACAACCCGGGCGTCCTGGCGGGGACTGCTTCGGAGCGGGCGGGAATCCTGCGGGCCGGCGCACGGATGTTCACCGCCCAGACACGCGCCCAGACCGTCAAGATCCAGGTGACCATGCGCAAGGCCTACGGCTTCGGCTCCTGCGTTATGGCCATGAACGGCTACGACGAGCAGACCCTGTCCTACGCCTTCCCCGGCGCCACCATGGGGGCAATGGGATCGCAAGGGGCGGGCAACGCCGTCGGTGCCGACGACGACACGCGGGCCTCGTTGCGGCAAGCCGAACTCGACTCGAGCTACCGCTCGGCCTCCGGACTCGGCTTCGACGAGTTGATCGATCCGCGAGATCTCCGCAACGCGATCCTCGACGGCCTCGAACTCAGCGCTCGCCGACGCGCCGGCGCGGCAGAGCCCGTGGCGCGGGTGGGTGTGACTCCGTAGTCCGGCGGTCGCTCAGCTCCCGCCACTCCAGGTCGAGGGAATGCGGTCGGCCCATGGGGCAGCGGCCTCGAGTTGCGAGGCGAGGCGGATGAGCACGTCCTCTGCCGCGTAGGCGCCGACGAACTGGACGCCGACCGGGAGCCCGTCGGCTGACTGGTGCAGCGGGAGCGACACCGCTGGCTGGCCGCTCACGTTGAACTGCGCGGTGCAGAGCAGGATCTCGGTGAGGCGGAGGCCGCCGAGCTCGGGGTCGCTGAGCCAGCCGATCTCGGGCGGAGGCGAGGCCAACGTGGGAGTGACGAGCACGTCGAAGCCGTCGTCGGCCCACCACGCGGCGATGCGGCGTTGCCAGGCGTGAGTCCAGTGCAGGCTCGCGAGATAGGTCTCGGCCGAGATGGCCGCTCCCATTTCACGGAACAACCAGTTGTCGGGTTCGACGTCGTCGCTCGTGAGCGGTCGCCCGATCGCGTCGCCCCACATGGTGAAGTCGGAGATGGTCGAGGCGGCGAGAATCGTGATGAAGTGCTCGCTGAAGTCGGGGTCGCGCAATGGAGCGGGCTGGGCGATCTCGACGCGGTGACCAAGGCTCTCGAGCAACGCTCCGGCGGACTCCACCGCGGCGACGCACTCTGCGTGCGTGGTGCCGTCGGGGACCGTGGGAGCGAGTCCGATGCGCAGCGAGCCGGGGTCGGCCCCGACCTCGGCCGCGAACGGACGAGGGGGCGGCGGCGCGTAGTAGGGGTCGCCTGGTTCGGGGCCGCTGATGCCATCGAGTGCGGTTGCCGTATCGCGCACTGACCGGGTGACCACGCCGTCGATCGTCGCTCCGGCCCATCCCTCGCCGGCATCGGGGCCCTGCGACACCCGGCCGCGGGTGGGCTTCAGTCCCACCAAGCCGCATTCGCTCGCGGGGATCCGGATAGAGCCGCCGCCGTCGTTGGCGTGGGCGAGAGGAACGAGGCCGGCCGCAACCGCAGCGGCGGATCCGCCGCTCGATCCACCCGTCGAATGGTCGAGGTTCCACGGATTCCGCGAGGGGCCGTAGGCCAGCGGCTCGGTGGTGATGGTTGACCCGAATTCCGGCGTGTTGGTGCGGCCGAGGGCCACGAGCCCCAGCTCGCGGAACCGTCGGTAGAGGTAGGAGTCGGTGGGAGCGCGATAGTCGGCGTCCTTGAGTCCTTGGCAGCCCTGGTGGTGCGGCTCTCCGGCCATGGCACAGCCGAGGTCCTTGACCAGGAACGGAACCCCGCGGAACGGGCCGTCGGCGAGCGATCCTGCCGCCTCGGCCCGGGCGGCATCGAACCGCGGATGGATCACCGAGTTGATCGCGGGGTTGGTCGTCTCGATCCGGGCGATAGCGTCGTCGATCAGCTCGCTCGGCGAGGCCTGGCCGTCTCGAACCAGCGCGGCGAGTTCGGTTGCGTCGGGAATTCCCATGTCGTCTCCCTCATGGTGTGAGGGCCGACGCTAGCTAGCTCAACGCGGCGACGCAGAAGTCGAGGCACTTGGTGAGTGCCTCGATGTCGGACGGCTCGATCGCGGGGAACATCCCGATGCGGAGCTGGTTGCGCCCGAGCTTGCGATAGCCGTTGGTGTCGAGGATGCCGTTGGCCCGCAGGACATCGCAGAGGGTGTCGGCGCTGATGGCGTCGTCGAAGTCGATCGTGGCGACGACCTTGCTGCGCTGCTCCTCGATCTGCACGAAGGGCGACGCGGCATCGCTGGCATCGGCCCAGCCGTAGAGGGTCTCCGCAGACTGGGCCGAGCGTCCGGCCGACCAGGAGAGGCCGCCGTTCTCGTTGAACCAGCCGACGGTCTTGGCCGTGAGGAAGACGGTGGCGAGCGCGGGGGTGTTGTAGGTCTGGTCCTTGCGCGAGTTGTCGAGGGCGATCTTCAGGTCGAGCGACGGCGGGATCCAGCGATCGGAGGCCGCGATTCGTTCGATTCGTTCCACCGCGGCCGGGGAGACCATGGCGATCCAGAGGCCTCCGTCGGCGGCCAGCGCCTTCTGCGGGGCGAAGTAGTAGACGTCGGTTGCGCTGGCGTCGAAGTGCAGCCCGCCGGCGCCGGAGGTGGCGTCGACCAGCATCAGTGCTTCCGGGTCGTCGACGCGCTCCGGGTCGAGCATGACGCCGGTCGAGGTTTCGTTGTGGGTGTAGCAGTAGGCGTCGACTCCCTCGACAGCCGCAAGTTCGGGATGGGTGCCCGGCTCGGATTCGAGGATCGACGGGTCGGCCAGGTGGGGGGCGGCCTTGATCCCGGAGGCGAACTTGCCGCCGAACTCGCCGAACGCGAGGTGATGGCTGCGGTTCTCGATGAGACCGAACGTTGCCGCGTCCCAGAAGGCAGTGGACCCGCCGTTGCCGAGGATGATCTCGTAGCCATCAGGGGCACGAAGCAGCTCGGCGAGTCCGTTGCGGAGCTCGGCAACCATGAGCTGGACGGTGAGTTGCCGGTGCGATGTGCCCAGGTAGTCGGTGGCGCGGTCGGCGAGCGCCCGGACGATCTCCGGGCGGACCTTGGTGGGCCCGCTGCCGAATCGGCCATCAATGGGGAGAAGGTCGGTGGGGATGGTGATGTCAGGTGTGCTCACGCCCGCAATGGTGACAGGAAATGCGAGAAACCGTCGCGCTTTCACCTGGGAAGTTCCATAGTCTCGGATCTCATGAGCAGTGATCGAATCTCGCGCCGAGTCGGCGCCATCGCCCCGTCCGCGACCCTCGCCGTTTCCAACAAGGCGAAGGCCCTGAAGGCGGCCGGCGAGAACGTCATCGGCTTCGGCGCAGGCGAGCCCGACTTCGCGACGCCCGAACACATTGTCGAGGCCGCCGTCGCGGCCTGCCGCAATCCGGTCAACCACAAATACGGCGCCGTGGGCGGCCAGCCGGCGTTGAAAGAGGCGTTGGCCGAGAAGACCATGCGCGACAGCGGGTTTGCCTGCGAGGCAGCCGACATCCTGGTGACCAACGGCGGTAAGCACGCCGTCTACAACACGTTCGAGGCGCTGCTGAACCCCGGTGACGAAGTCATCATTCCGGCGCCCTACTGGACCACCTACCCGGAACCCGTCGCCCTCGCCGGCGGCGTCACGGTGCCGGTGCTCACCACCGCGCCCAACGGCTTCCGCGCCAGCGTCGACCAGCTCGAGGCTGCTCGTACCGACAAGACCAAAGCGCTCGTGTTCGTGTCGCCGTCGAACCCGACGGGCGCCGTCTACTCCCGAGCCGAGATCGAAGCGATCGGCAACTGGGCCGTCGAGCACGGCATCTGGGTGATCACCGACGAGATCTACGAACACCTCGTCTACGGCGACAACGAGTTCCACTCGCTGCCCGTGGTGGTGCCGGAGATCCGTGACAAGTGCGTCGTCCTCAACGGCGTCGCGAAGACCTACGCGATGACCGGCTGGCGGGTCGGCTGGATGATCGGTCCTACGGACCTCATCAAGGCCGCGACCAACCTGCAGTCCCACTCCACCAGCAACGTATGCAACGTGGCCCAGGCCGCGGCCCTCGCCGCGGTCTCGGGTCCGCTCGACGCTGTCGTCGAGATGCGGGCCGCCTTCGACCGCCGTCGGCGCACCATGCACACGCTGCTCAGTGGCATCGACGGGGTTGTCTGTCCGGAGCCGCAAGGCGCCTTCTACGCCTATCCCGATTTCTCGGGCGTCCTCGGCCGCACCTACCAGGGCGTCACTCCGACCACCACGCTCGAGTTGGCCGACGTCCTGCTCGAGAAGGCCATGGTCGCGATCGTGCCGGGCGAGGCCTTCGGTGTGGAGGGCGGCGCCCGCCTCTCGTTCGCACTCGGCGACGACGATCTCGGTGAGGGCGTCGGTCGTATCGCGGAGTTCCTGTCCTGAGCAACGAACCGGCTGTCACTCCCTACGGGGCTTGGTCGTCGCCGATCACGGCGGCATCGCTCGTCGAAGGCGCGGTCGGGATCAGCGAGGTCAAGGCTGACCCGTTCGACGCCCGTTTTCTGTGGTGGTCCGAGTCGCGCCCCGACGAGGGCGGGCGAACCACCGTCATGCTCCAGACCAGCGATCCGTCCGGCGCCGACTCGCCGATCGTCCACGAGATCACGCCAGGCGAGTCGAATGTGCGCACCCTCGTCCACGAGTACGGCGGCGGCGCCTGGTGGCCGGCCCACGGCGACCTCTACTACGTCGAACTCGCCGACCAGCGATTGCGGCGGGTCTCGCCCGGCGGTGAGCCGGTCTTCCTGACGGAAGAGCCAGAGTCGCCTCGGGGGATTCGCTACGCCGATGGTGTCGTCACCCTCGACGGAGGTTGGACCGTCTGCGTCCGCGAACGCCATGGCGAGGGCGAGCCGGCCAACGAGCTTGTCGCCATAGCGACCGATGGCTCCGGCGAGGTTCGGGTGCTGTGGGCGGGAAGCGACTTCGTGATGAGTCCTCGCCTCTCGGTCGAGGGAGACCAGCTCGCGTGGATCTCGTGGGATCACCCCGAGATGCCCTGGACCAACACCACACTCCATGTGCACGCATTCGACGACGGTTCGCTCGGTGAAGAGATCGTGCGACTCGGCGGTGATCGCAGTTTGTGCGAGCCGGGTTGGGGTCCGCACGGACTGCGAGTCGTCAGCGATCACGACGAATGGTGGGGCCTCTACGACGTCGACCTGGCCACCGGAACCCTCGAAGCGAAGGTGAGCGGTCCATTCGAGATCGCCACGCCGCCGTGGGTGTTCGGCATGCAGCGATGGGCGGCACCGCTCGTTGGCGGGTCACAAGAGAAGGTCTTCGCGGTCGCCGGACTTCCCACCGGCGACGAGCTGATCATCGACGGTCGCACGATCACCACGATCGACTCCTCGATCAACTCGATGTCGCCGCACCACGGCAGCGCCGACGTGAGCTACGCCGGCAGCGGCTACGACCACGATGTCGAGGTTGTGACGGTTCGCCTCGATGATGAGGGCGGCTTTCGTCGGCAGGTCGTGCGGCCGGCGCGGACGCTGCCCTTCGATCGCGGCTTCCTCGTCGAGCCCGAATGGATCTCGTTTCCGACCGGCGACGATGGCGCCGCCACTGCCCACGCCTTGTTCTACCCGCCGACGAACCCGGACCATGTGGGGCCCACCGGCGAGAAGCCACCCCTACTCGTGCTCGCCCACGGCGGACCGACCGCGCAGGCTCGCCGCCAGCTCCAGTCATCGATTCTCTACTGGACATCGCGCGGGATCGCGGTGGTCGACGTCGACTACCGAGGGTCCACCGGCTATGGCCGTACCTACCGCCAGGCCCTCGACGGCCAGTGGGGCATCGCCGATGTCGAGGACTGTGTTGCCGCCGCGTCGTACCTCGCCGACCGGGGCGACGTCGATGCCGAACGGCTGATGATTCGTGGTGGCAGCGCCGGGGGATTCACCGTGCTCAGTGCGCTCGCCTTCCACGACACGTTCGCCGCCGGCGCAAGTCGCTATGGGGTCGCCGATCTCGAAGCGCTGGCCACCGACACTCACAAGTTCGAGGCGCGCTACCTCGATTCGCTCGTCGGCCCGTATCCCGAAGCCAAGTCTGTCTACGACGCCCGGTCGCCGATCAACCACGTCGACCAACTCCGCGCGCCGATGATCGTCCTCCAGGGCGACGAAGACGCGATCGTGCCGCCGAATCAATCGGAGATGATCGTCGATGCGTTGAAGGCCAACGGCGTCGAGGTCGAGTACCTCCTGTTCGAGGGCGAGCAACACGGGTTCCGGAAGTCGGACAACATCGTCACGGCGCTCGAGGCCGAACTCGGCTTCTTCGGCCGGATCCTGGGTTTCGATCCCGCGCGGTAGCCGTCACCTGCCGTTCAGATTCCGCCATGGTGACGAATAACCGGTGACCCAGGTTGGCGAGCCAGCGGCCCACGGCGAGGATGGCACCCATGTCTCGCATCCTGGTGACCGAATCCATCGCCGACTCCGGTCTCGACCGACTGCGTTCGGCCGGCCACGACGTCGATGTTCAGCTCGGTCTCGAGCCGGCGGCACTCCTCGAGGCGATCGTCGGAGCTCATGGGCTCATCGTCCGCTCTGCCACTCAGGTCAACGCCGAGGTGCTTGCCGCAGCGGACGAGCTCCTGGTCGTCGGTCGTGCCGGGATCGGCCTCGACAACGTCGATGTCACCGCGGCCACCGCTGCTGGCGTCATGGTCGCCAACGCCCCGCAGTCCAACACGATCTCCGCCGCCGAGCACACCATGGCGCTGCTGCTGGCCCAGGCCCGCAACGTTCCGCAGGCCCACGCCGCCCTTGTCGACGGGCGTTGGGAGCGCTCGAAGTGGGAAGGCGTCGAGCTCTCCGACAAGACGCTCGGCATCGTCGGGCTGGGTCGCATCGGCTCCCTCGTTGCTCACCGGGCCGCCGCCTTCGGCATGCGCCTGATCGCTCACGACCCGTTTGTGTCCGCCGAGGCTGCGAAGAAGCTCAATGTCGAGCTCGTCGATCTCGAGACGCTCATGGCCGCCGCCGACTTCCTCACGCTTCACCTCGCCAAGACCCCGGAGACGGCCGGCCTCATCGGTAAGGACCTCCTCGCCAAGGCGAAGCCGACCCTGCGCATCATCAACGTGGCCCGCGGCGGCATCGTCGACGAAGCGGCATTGGCCGAGGCTGCCCGCGAAGGGCGCATCGGCGGCGCGGCCGTCGATGTCTTCGACACGGAACCCACCACCGAGTCCCCGCTGTTCGAGGTGCCGACCATCGTCGTCACGCCCCATCTCGGCGCCAGCACGGCCGAAGCGCAGGACAAGGCCGGCGTCACCATCGCCGAGCAGGTCGCCTTGGCCCTCGCCGGCGAGTTCGTGCCCAACGCGGTCAACGTCGACGCCGCTGAAGTCAGCGAGACGTTGCGTCCGTTCGTGCCGCTCGCCGAACACCTCGGCGCCATCTTCGGCGGCCTGGTCGAAACGGTGCCCACCACCATCGATGTCGAACTTCGCGGCGCCATTGCCAAGGACGACACCCGCATTGCGGTGCTCTCGGCGATCAAGGGCCTGCTGTCGGTCCACACCGACGAGCCGGTCAGCTATGTGAACGCTCTCGATGTCGCGGCCGAGCGCGGGCTCGAGATTCGCACCGTCACGGCCCCGGCGCAGGATCACGTCAACGTGATTCGTATCAGCGGTGGTGACCACTCGATCTCCGGGCGTCTTTCCGGGCTCGATGAGAGCCACCGCATCTCCGATCTCGACGACCACCCCCTCGACATTCATCCGAGCGATCACATGCTCGTGATTCGCAACCAGGACGAGCCGGGTATGGTGGGCTTGGTGGGCGCGCTGCTCGGCGATGCCGGGATCAACATCTCCAATATGCACATCGGCGAAAGCGGCGATGGCAGGGAGGCGCTCATGGTCGTGTGCACCGGAGGTCCGGTGTCGCCCGCCGTCCAGGACGCGCTGCGGGCGAGCGAGAACGTGCGCTTCGTGAGGGCGATCACGGTCAACTGACCTGCTTCGCTACGCTCCTGATGAATGGAGCGGCGCGAAGCACTCATCACCGGGGTAGTTCTGCTCGGTCTGTGTCTGGCTGTGGCCGGCATCTTTGCGTACGGACGCTCGGACACATCGGATCTCTCGCTCGGGAACGACGTCGCCGACGTCTCCCCGCTGCCTGACCTATCGGGCGAGTTCGACGACTTCGTCGACGAGGCAATCGACTTTGTCGAGGCCACCCGTGGTCGCAGCTTTCTCCAGGACCCGATGGTCATCGCGCTCAGCGAGGCGCAGTTTGTGAACCGCATCCGGGCCGAATTCGCCGAAGACTTCGACGCCGCGCCGGAAGATGTCGAGATGTACAACGCGCTGTATCGCTCGACCGCCCTGATCGGGGCGGACGAAAGCATCGACGAGGTCTACCGCCAGTTCGGCGAAGCCGGAATTCTGGGCTTCTACGATCCCGAGACCGATGAGCTGGTCGTGCGCCAGCGGGACGAGCTGTCCCTGCTCACCAAATCGACCATCGTCCACGAGTTGACCCACGCGTTCGACGATCAGCACTTCGACCTCGATCGCCCGGAATACGACGACCGCGCCGACGAGGTCGCGTGGGGTTTCCGCGCCGTCGCCGAAGGCAGCGCCTCGTGGGTCGAAGCGGAGTGGAAGGCGACTCTGAGCTCCGCCGACCAGAGCGGGTTGCTGCAGGAGGAGCTGAGCTTCGGCGACCCGGGGATATTCGATCAGTTCGAGCTGTCGTTTCTGTTCCTCGAACTCTCGCCCTACGAGTACGGCGAGCCCTTTGTCGCCCACTTGGTCGATGGCGGCGGCACCGATGCCCTCGACGAGGCGCTCGAAGACCCGCCGATCACGAGCGAGCAGGTCATCGTTCCCGACCGATACGACGAGCAGGAGGGGCCGATCGATCTTGCCCCGCCTCCGGCCGATGGTGAGATCCAGTTCTCCGGAATCGGCGGTCAGGTGTTGATCGACTCGATGTTTCAGGGCAACGGAGTGATCCGGGGCTTCGAATGGGGAGGCGACCAACTGGTCGTGTGGTCGGCGGGTGGCTTCAGTTGCCTTCGCTGGGACATTCAGTCCGAGGACGGCAACACCGAAGCGGTCATGGACGGCTTCTTGAGCTGGAGCGATCGAGCCGGCCCGGCCAACGTCTTCGTGCTCGACGAGCGCACGGTGCGCGTCGAACGCTGCGTCTAGCGCTTCGCTTTCCGAAACCCGTCGGCTTCGGCGTCGGCCTCCGAGGCGTAGCAACGCTCGGGGACGGTCCGCTCATACGACGTGCCACCCGGCACGTGGAAGATCCCGGAGTCGGCATTGCCCTTGACGGGATGGGTGAGCGGGCAAACGCCGTCGACTGGTTCGACCCACGACGTCGGCGGCGCATCAGCCTGCTCGGGCTCGGCCGCCTCGTCGGCGGGAGGGCTCGTGAACTGGACGGGCCCGGTGCGCTTCTCGGCCGTGGGGGAGTCCGTCAGCGGCTGCCATGAGGCCTGGCCGGTGACCTCGGGGGGATTGGAGCCTCGGACCGTGCGCACGATGCCCACGGCGATCCCGGCGATCACGCCGAGCTTCACTACCTTCGCCACCCGCTTCAAAAAATGAGGCATCGCTTCGTTCCCTTCGGCTCAGCGTGTCCGCCGTACAGGTCCGAACGGTACCGGACGCGGCCGGACGCGACCGACCCGGCCTCGATGAGGCCGGGTCGCATCTCGGCAGAAGCGCTCAGAGGCTCAGAGGTTGAGGGCGTCGAGGCGATCGAACGTCGAGAGGTCGTTCACCTGGAGGCGGGCGGGGTTCGAGCCGCCGAGCCAGCCCCAGGGGGAGCTCACGGTCCAGAGTTCGCCGTCGGGCAGGACGATCGAGCGGCTGATCTGCGGCACACCGTTGCCGATGGGCCAGCAGGAGACGAGCGTGCCTTCGGCCTCGATGCCGAGCCGATCAGCGTCTTCGTTGACCCACGGCTCGTCATAGCACTCGAACCCGGTGGCGGAGTGTGACTCGCCCTCCTCGCAATCGAGAACCAGTCCGTAGCCGTCGATGATCATGTATTGGATTTCGCTCTCGAACTCGTTCTGATCCACGCCTTGGAGGTCGTCTTCGGTGACCTTGCGGCACTCGGTCTGCCCGTTCACCAGGCCTTCGTCGGCGTGGTCGATCCGGCCGACTTCGGTGATCGTCCCGTCTTCGATGCGCAGGAGCACCACGCCGGCCCATTGCTGGCCGTTTTCCCACGTGTTGATCGGGACGACGGCGAGGTTCTCGGGCGCCCACCACAGGAACGCGTGGGTGTCCCAGCCGACGTTGTTCCATGAATCGGGGCCGATCCAGGTGGCGATTTCCTGCGGGTCATCGAGATCGCTCACGTCGAAGAGCGACACCTTGGAGCCGGTGACCCGGCCGTTCTGCTCGTCGGCATCGCTGCCCACACCGATCACGAGACCATCGCCGATCGGGTGGAGGTAGCTCGAGAAGCCGGGGATCTTGAGCTCGCCTCGCACGACCGGGTTGGTCGGATCGCTCAGGTCGAGCGTGTAGAGCGGGTCGACTTGACGGAAGGTGACGACATAGCCGACGTCACCCTGGAAACGCACGGACTGCACGGCCTCGCCGTTGCCCATGTTGCCGACAGCGCCGACTTCGACGAGGGCTCCGTCGTCCTCTTTGAGAATGCGCACGAAGGACTCCGACGTTTCGTCCCAGTTGTTGCCGATCGTGGTCACGATTCGCAGATGATCGTCGTGTTCGCTGAAGGAGAAGCTGTCACGGATCAGACCGTCGACAGAGCCACTGGCCGTGTAGGCGGCGGAGCTGTCGGAGCCGATGTCGAACCGGTGGATCGACGTCGTGACGTTCTCGACGATCTGGTTGCGGGCGACGTCGAGCGTGTCGAGATCGAACCAGGTCGTGGTGGCGACGTAGACCGAATCGGTCGACGCATAGACCACTTCGCCGGGGGCGAGCACCGATGAGGTGTTGCCCGGGTTGATGTCGCCGTCGACGTCAATCGTCAGCACCGACAACACGCCGAAGCCGGCGAACTCGGTGGGAGCGTGCACCTGATCGCAGGGGACGAGCAGGCCGTCGCCGGTCTGCGAGCCGTTGCTGTCGAGGAGCGTGTACGAGGGGAGCCAGTCGGACAGCTCGGATTCGAGCAGGGCCTCGCGGTTGGACGCTTCGGCCCGCTCTTCGCCGCTCTCGCTCTGCGGGAAGACGAAGGGGAAGTTGTATTGGGGGTTCGAGCGGACGACGATCCGGGCGATGCCGTCGACGGCGCGGGCGCTCACGTAGTCGCCTTCGGCCGCGAGGGTCTCGATGATCCGGGGCGTATTGCCGTCGATGGTGATCCGAGTGATCGTGGTGCGGCTACCGCCGTAGCCGTAGGGGCCGGCGATGTCGGAGGCGAACTCGGCGTCGGCATCTTCGCTCACACCGAAGTCGCCCTCGTACCAGCCCTGGTTGATCAGCAGAACGTTGTCGCCGTCGATGAAGAGTTGTGCCCGGTCGCCCTGGGGCACCTTGACGGTGCCGACCACGGCCCGAGTCCCCACGTCGACGATGACGAGTTCACCGTTGGCGACGATGTAGATCCGTTCGCCGTCGGTCTTGACGATGTCGGCTTCGTCGACACCCGTTTCCTGGATGTTCGTGCCCGAGAAGTCGACGCCCTCCGTCAGATTTGCGCCCGAATCGTCGCCGCCCTGCGCTGATGCGGAGCTGTCGAAGTCGGCAGACACAGCGTCGATGGTGAGCTCGCCTTCCTCGGCAAAGGCGATCGGGCCGTCGACCGGCCACCATCCGCCGTACCAACCGTTGTCGAATCCCCAGGGACCGACACGTTCGGCGCCTTCCTCCCGCAAGTGCTGCAGCAGGTTGTCGCAGCTGTCGAAGCCGGACAGAGAGCTGGTGAGCAGCACGTTCTCGCCACCGATGTCCACGACGATGTCGTCGACGCCGCCACCTCCGGGCGGGGAGGTGATCGCGTCATCGGCGCCGCAGGCAGCGGCAAGCATGCCGACGGCAGCCAGGGTGGTCAGGACTTTACGCATTGAACTCTCCGGTCGAAGCAGGGGGATCGAATCGACAACTACGACGACGCGCGCACAGTGGCGGTTCCCCATACCCGGAATTTTCTCACGCAAGGTGGGACTGGTGTCTGACCCCAGTCTCAACCTGTGGCTAGCTGGCGGGGAGCCAGGGGCGGCGGGTGGCCTCATACTCGTCGATGTCGGTGGCGTGTCGGAGGGTGAGGCCGATGTCGTCGAGGCCTTCGAGGAAGCGGTCCTGCGTCGAGGAGTCGAGTGGGAACGACGATTCGAGACCGGCGGCGGGGGCTTCGACCGTCAGCCGTTGGACGTCGATAGTGATCTCGAGCGTCGGGTCGGCCTCTACCGCTCGCATCAGGGCAACGTTGAAGTCCGCGTCGACCGTGACGGGCACAAGGCCGTTCTTCGTGCAGTTGTTGCGGAAGATGTCAGCGAAGCGGGGGGAGATCACGGCGTCGAAGCCGTATTGCTGGATCGCCCACACCGCGTGTTCTCTCGAGGAACCGGTCCCGAAGTTGAGGCCGCCGATCAGAATGCTCGCGCCGGCGTATTCCTCCTTGTTGAGGACGAAGTCGCGGTCATCTCGCCACTCCGAGAAGAGGCCCTTCTCGAACCCTGTGCGTTCGACCCGCTTGAGCCAGTCGGAGGGAATGATCTGATCCGTGTCGACGTCGGTGCGATCGAGCGGCACAGCCGTGCCGGTGACAATGCGTACAGCTTTCATGATGACTCTCAGTCCTTCTTCAGTCAGTCCAGGTCGGCGGGGGTGGCGAATGTTCCGGCGATGGCCGTGGCCGCAGCGACGGCGGGGGAGACGAGGTGAGTGCGTCCACCGCGCCCCTGCCGGCCTTCGAAGTTGCGGTTCGAGGTGCTGGCCGCCCGTTCGCCGGGTTGGAGCTTGTCGGGGTTCATGGCCAGGCACATCGAGCAACCGGGCTGACGCCAGTCGAACCCGGCGGCCCGGAAGATGTCGGGGAGACCTTCGGCCTCGGCCTGGGCTTCCACCTGACCTGACCCGGGAACGACGAGGGTGCGCATGCCGCTCTTCACCTGCCGGCCTTCGGCGACCTTCGCGGCCTCACGGAGATCTTCGATTCGGCTGTTGGTGCACGAGCCGATGAACACGGTGTCGACTTCGACGTCGCGCATCGGGGTGCCGGCTTCGAGGCCCATGTATTCGAGCGCTCGCGCCGCCGTGTCCTGCAGCCCGGGGTCGTCGAACGATTCGGGAGCCGGAATGTTGCCGTGGAGCGGCATCACCTGCGCGGGGTTGGTGCCCCAGGAAACGAAGGGCGGGATGTGGGCCGCGTCGAGGGTGATCTCCTCATCGAACACGGCGTCGTCGTCAGTCACGAGTGCTCGCCAGTCGGCGACTGCGGCGTCCCAATCGGCACCGGTCGGGCTGTGCTCGCGGCCTCTCAAATACTCGAACGTGGTCTCGTCGGGGGCGATCAGGCCGGCTTTCGCTCCACCCTCGATCGACATGTTGCAGACGGTCATGCGGCCCTCCATCGAGAGGTTGCGGATGACCTCGCCGCGGTACTCGATGATCTTGCCGATGCCGCCGCCGGTACCGATGCGGCCGATGATCGCGAGAATCACGTCCTTGGCGGTCGCGCCCTCGGGAAGCTCGCCGTCGACCGTGATGGACATGGTGCCGGGACGCGTCTGGGGGAGTGTCTGCGTGGCGAGCACGTGCTCGACCTCACTCGTGCCGATGCCGAATGCGATCGATCCGAACGCGCCGTGCGTGGCGGTGTGCGAGTCGCCGCAGACGATCGTCATGCCCGGCTGGGTGAGTCCCTGTTCCGGGCCGATGACGTGGACGATGCCCTGCTTGGGGTGACCCATCGGGAAGTTCGTCACGCCGAACTCCTCGGTGTTCTTGCGGAGCGTGTCGATCTGGATACGGCTGATCTCATCCTCGATCGGTTGGTCCTGATCGACGGTCGGGACGTTGTGGTCTTCGGTTGCCACCGTGAGATCGGGGCGGCGCACTGTGCGGCCACTGATGCGGAGTCCGTCGAAGGCCTGCGGCGACGTGACCTCGTGGATCAGGTGGAGATCGATGTAGAGGAGATCGGGGGCGCTGCCGATGCCGGCGGCGACGAGATGCCGATCCCAGATCTTCTCGCTGAGGGTCTTGCCCATGAGATTTCCTGTCGTTCAGGGTTCCTGTGACTTGACTGTCTCACATATTGAGACATACGTTTTGAACCGTGGAACACACGATAAGTGGTGTCGGCGTCATCGACAAGGCCGCGGCGGTACTTTCTGCCGTCGAGGCCGGACCCGTCGGCCTCGCGGGCCTGGTCGAACGCACCGGCTTCAGCCGCGCAACTGCGCATCGCCTGGCGTCGGCGCTCGAGGTGCACGGCTTGTTGCGTCGCGATGGCGACGGGAGATTCGCGCTCGGCAGTCGATTGCTGGCCATGGGCCAGGCAGCCGCCCGCGAGTGGCCGATCGCCGAGGCTGCGGGGTCGGCGCTGGCGAGATTGCGCGACGTAACGGGTGAGTCGGCTCAGCTCTACGTGCGCGACGGCACCAATCGCGTGTGCGTCGCCTCGCTCGAGTCACCGCACGGGCTGCGAACGATCGTCGCGACCGGCGCATCGCTGCCGCTCGAACAGGGCTCGGGCGGGCGGGTGTTGTCGGGAGAGATCAGGCCAGAGGGCTACATCGTCTCCGTCGGCGAGCGGGAGGCCGGCGTTGCCTCGGTCAGCGCGCCGATCGTCAGTCAGGACGTGGTGGTCGCGGCGGTAAGCGTCAGCGGACCGATCGAACGTCTGTCGCGCGACCCGGGGCCCGCGTTCGGTCCGCCGGTTGTCGAGGCGGCAGCAGCGATCGTGGCCGCGGCCGGACTGGAGCGGTAGGTTCGCCGAGTGGAACCGACCGACGACGACGAACTCGAGCTCGGCCCTGGTTCGCTGTGGTTCCTTCGGGTCGGCGCCTTGGTGTTCCTGCTCGTCCTTGGGTGGTTTCTGGTCGACGCGGTCGCGGGCTGAGGGCACGGCTGATAACAAGGATTCGGCAAGCCGACTCTCTCCTGGGGCACCGACCCTCTCGGCGACACGATCGGTTTCACCGATTCCGAACTCGTTGTTCCGGTCGGTGGGACCACGGAGGTGCAAGTGCTCTTGGAGACCCCGGACGGGGAGTTCAGCCTCGAGTTTCGCTGACCGCGAATCGCGGTCAGTCGTCGTGCGCGGTGAACTCCCGTTCGCCGCTGAGGGCACCCTTCACGACCTTGCCGGCGGCGTTGCGCGGCAGCGGCTCGCTCCTTAGATCCCACCGGGTCGGCACCTTGTAGCCGGCCAGCGTTTCCGCGCACCAGGACCGCAGGTCCGCTTCGTCGAGCGCCGCGCCCGGCCTCGGCACCACCGACGCGGTCACTGCCTGACCGGTCTCCGCATCATCGAGCCCGTAGACCGCGGCCTCCAGAACGTCGGCGTGCTCATCGAGCCGGTACTCGATCTCGACCGGATACACGTTCTCGCCGTTGTGGAGGATCATGTCGCGGGCTCGGCTGTCGATGAAGAGCAGGCCCTTTGCCATGCGACCGACGTCGCCGGTGTCGAGCCAGAGTTCCTCGTCGATGGTCTCGGCCGTGGCGGCAGCGTTGTTCCAGTAGCCGAGCATGGAGTACGCCGACCGCACACAGATTCGACCGTTGACGCCCTCGCCGACCTGCCGGTTCCTCTCGTTGCGGATCTGCACTTCCATCGTCGGGAGAACGTGGCCGGTCGCGGTCGGCTCGGCCGCGTAGTCGGCGCCGCCGAAGGAGCTGACGACGGCCACGGTCTCGCTCGATCCGTAGCCGATCGCCACGTTGCCGGTCGCATTCGGGAAGGTGTCGCGCACTCGTTGCTGCAACTCGGGGCTGGCGGGCGCCCCACCGAAGCCGACGTTGGTGAGCGAGCTCAAGTCGTAGTCGTCGAGCTTCGGGTGGTCGACCACCCGGGGTCCCATCGCCCCGATCAACGTCCAGGCCGAGATTCGCTCCTTTTCAACGAGCGCGAAGCACTCCTCCGGATCGAACCGGCCTTCGCGGAAGACGAGCGTGCCGCCGACGCTCATGTTGATGAGCGTGGAGCCGGACAGGCCTGAGACGTGGAACAGGGGCGACGTCATGAGCACCCGCGGCTTGGTCGACGGTCGCTCCGGCGTCGGCTGTCCCACTGCCTCGTTGCGGGCCGCCTGGGTCATGAACTTCAGCGCGCCGTTGAGCATCTGCACTTCGACGAACCCGACCAGGCCGCGATGGCTGACGACCGCGCCCTTTGAACGGCCGGTAGTGCCACTCGTGAAAAAGATCGAACATGCGTCGTCCTCGTCGATGGCAACAGTCGGCAAATCATGTTGGCCGGCCTCGCGCTGAAGCCGCTCTCGGTCGGCGTCGATATCGACCTTCGTGGTCGACAACCCGCTGGGTACGCGGGCGAGCCGCTTCTCATCGCCCAGGATCAACGTTGGCGTGGTGAGCTCCGTTGCGTGGCGGATCTCGTCGGGTGTCCACCAGCCGTTGTAGAGGCAAACGACCGCGCCCATCGAGACCAGAGCGAAGTAGGCGATCACCCAGTCGGGTGAGTTGGCGGCGAGGATCGCCACTCGGTCGCCCTTGACGACCTTGTGATCGGCAGCCAGCGCGGCCGCTTCCGCGGCGACGAGGTCGCCGAACTCCGCATGGCTGATCCGGCGCTCACCGAACACGAGGAAGTCCGCATCGCCATGATCCGCCGACGCGACAACGAAGTCTCGTAGCGACTTCTTGCGGTTCACCAGGACCGGCAGCTGCGTGCCACGGACGTCTTCCATCTCGACCGGGAAGAACCCCTCCGGCGCGGTGAGCTGGTTGATGAAGATCTGGCGTTCGTTCTCGAATGGTTGCAACGTGAGCTCCTTCGCGTTGAAGTCTCGAAGAACCCAGGGCACTGACGCCAATGCGGCGACGCCGGCCACGAACGCGGCAGCGATCACCAGCGCGGTCAACACCTGCGGTCAGCCGCCTGCGGCATGGCGAACGAGATCGACGAAGCCGGGCACGAACTCGTTCGGATCCGTCACGCAGCCGTCGTGGTCGAGGGGCGCGGAGTGGATCTTCGCGTGGGGGAGGAGGGCGGCCATGCGGTGTTGGCGGTCGGGCGGCACGATGCCGTCGTGGGAGGTGATGAAGATGCCGGTGGGGACATCGACCTCGTGGAGCCAGGACCGGCTGTCGAAATCGGCGATCGCACCGCCGGCCTCGAGCATCATCGGTACGGACCCGGAACGAACCTCGGAAACGAACCACGGTGGCCGTTCGGTGGGATTGCTTCCGCCTGCCGTCATCGCCCGGGTGAAGACGTCGAGTTGGCGGCGACGGGGCATGACCCGACTCGCACGGCCGAGCTGACGGACGCTGCGCATCGCCACTCGTTCGGCCGGCCGTCGCGACGAGCGGGCGAACGTGGCCGCGAGCACAAGGCCGCTCACCCGTTCGGGGTGCCGGCGCCAGACGAGTTGGCTGATGGGCCCGCCCATCGAATAGCCGGCAGCGATGAAGTTCTCGACACCGAGGTGGTCGGCCAGGGCGACCGCGTCGTCGGCCGCATCCTCGAGCCGGAAAGTCTTTCGGCTTCGTATGCCGCGACCGTGGCCGCGGTGATCGAGGCTGACAACTCGGGCGAATCGAGAAATCGGCTCGTAGACCCGAAACCAGTTGAGCGCCGCCGTGACCGTCCACCCGTGGAGCAGGAAGACGACCGGCGCGTCTGCTGATGGTCCGGCCATCTCGCGAACGAACGTCGTGCCCCGGCCCGGAAGCTCCACGCGGCGACCGATCGGCAGGGTCGGGCGCCCGATGTGGGGCTCGCCCGGCTCGAGGCCGATGGTCTGGGCGGAGTCGACCACTAGTTGATCTCGACGACCTTGACCTTGAGCTTTGCTCCGGTCGGTGCCTCGTATTCAACGGCGTCGCCCACTGCGGCTCCGAGGAGCGCACCCCCCATGGGAGAGCCCGGCGAAACCACGATCACGTCGTCGCGTTGCTCTTCAATGGAGCCGACGAGGTACTTCTCGACCTCGTCGTCGCCATCGAAGACGATCGACACGATGGCGCCGGTGCCGACGGTGTTGCCGCCGCCTTCGGCTTCGACGATCACCGCGTCCTTGAGAATCCGGGCGAGATGGATGATCCGTCCCTCCATCTTCCCTTGCTCTTCCTTGGCCGCGTGGTAATCGCCGTTCTCGGAGAGGTCGCCGAGTTCACGTGCTGTTTCGATCTTCCGCGCGATGTCGATTCGGCCGCGAGTGGTGAGGTCGTCGTGCTCGGCCTTGAGGCGGTCGTGGGCCGCCTGGGAGAGCTGGTGTGCTTCAGCCATCCGGCAAATCTACCCGCCCGATCCGGATTGAGGTCCGGGAGGCGACGCCGTTAGACTCCCGAACATGGTGATGCACCCCAGCATCGTGATTCCGTAGCGCACGCCCGACCGGCGTGCGCTTTCGACCGTCCACTTCGGTGGACGGTTTTTCATTTCTCCCATCCGTATCCCAGAAGCAAGCGAGCAGCACATGGCACATCGAGTTGGCATCGTCGGCGGCGACGGCATCGGTCCAGAGGTCATCACCGAGGGACTGAAGGTCATCGCCGCGGCCGGCATCGAGCTCGACACCGTCGACTATGACCTCGGAGGCGATCGCTACCTCAAGGACGGCGTGGTTCTCCCCGACGAGATCGTCGACGAGTGGCGCGGTCTCGACGCGATCTACCTCGGCGCCGTGGGCACCCCCGACGTTCCGCCCGGTCTGATCGAGCGCGGTCTCCTTCTGAAGATGCGTTTCGACCTCGACCTCTACATCAACCAACGGCCGTTCGTCGGTGATCAGCACGAGTTCATCGTGATCCGAGAGAACACCGAGGGCACCTACGCAGGCGAGGGCGGATTCCTTCGCAAGGGCACCCCCGACGAGATCGCGACCCAGGGCTCGGTCAACACCCGCCACGGGGTCGAACGCTGCATCCGCTACGCCTTCGAGTTGGCGATGACGCGGCGCAAGCACCTCACCATGTGTCACAAGACCAACGTGCTCACGTTCGCCGGAGATCTGTGGGAACGGACCTTCAACGAGGTGGCCGCGGAATTCCCCGAGGTCGACACCGCCTACAACCATGTCGACGCGGCGTGCATCTACTTCGTCGAGGATCCACAGCGCTACGACGTCATCGTCACCGACAACCTCTTCGGCGACATCCTCACCGATCTCGGCGGTGCCGTGAGCGGTGGCATCGGCTTCGCCAGCTCCGCGAATCTGCATCCCGGTCGGGTGTCCATGTTCGAGCCGGTACACGGCTCGGCCCCCGACATCGTCGGTACCGGCAAGGCCAACCCCACCGCTGCCGTATTGTCGGGAGCGCTCATGCTCGACCACCTCGGCGAGTCCGAGGCGGCCGACCGCATCCGTGCGGCCTGTGCCGACCCGGAATCACTCGTCGGCTCGACCTCGGAGATCGGCGACATCATCGCCGCTCGGCTCTAGGAGAAACTCCATGCCCATCGAACCCACGCCTCACATCTGGATGAACGGCGAAATGGTGCCGTGGGAAGACGCGAAGATTCACGTCCTCACCCACACGCTGCACTACGGAACCGGGGTCTTCGAGGGCATTCGCGCGTACGAGACCGATGAGGGTCCGGCGATCTTCCGGCTCACCGAACACATCGAACGTCTCTACAGCTCGGCGAAGATTCTCGGTATGCCCATGACCTTCTCCGTGCCGGAGATCGTGCAGGCCAGCAAGGACGTAGTCGCCGACAGCGGCCTCGACGCCTGCTATCTCCGTCCGATCGCCTACTACGGCTACGGGGAGATGGGCCTTGCCACCGGCGCGTGCCAGGTCGACATCTCGATCGCGGCATGGCCGTGGGGTGCATACCTCGGCGACGACGCCGTCACCAAGGGTGTGCGGATGAAGATCTCGTCGTGGACTCGCCACGACCACAACATCATGCCGCCGGCGTCGAAGACCACCGGCAACTACGCGAACAGCACGCTCGCCAAGATGGAAGCCCTCAACGCCGGCTACGACGAGGCGATCATGCTCAACTCGGCAGGTCTCGTGAGCGAGTGCTCCGGCGAGAACATCTTCGTCGGCAAGGGCGATGTGATCCTCACTCCGCCGACGTCGTCGGGCGCCCTGCCCGGCATCACGCAGCACACCGTCATGGCCCTGGCCGACGATCTCGGTATCGACATCCAGGTCGGCGACATGGCCCGGAGCGACCTCTACACCGCCGACGAGATCTTCGTCGTGGGCACCGCGGCCGAAGTGAGCGCCGTCAACTCGGTCGACGATCGTGATGTGGCGTGTCCGGGACCGGCGACCAAGGCGATCGCGGATGCCTACGCCGATGTCGTCCGAGGCAAGAACCCGAAGTACCGCTCCTGGAACGAGCTCGCGAAATGACCGAGATCGATCGCTCCGGAGTACGTGACCCCGCCTGGCCGGCATCGGTCGAGATCTACGACACCACGTTGCGCGACGGCTCCCAGCTGGAAGGCATATCGCTGACCGTCGACGACAAGCTCCGCATCGCGGAGCAGCTCGACAAGCTCGGTGTCGGCTACATCGAAGGCGGCTGGCCGGGCGCCAACCCGAAGGACGACGAGTTCTTCGAGCGGGCCAAGACCGAACTCAAGCTCACCACCAGCGAATTCGTCGCGTTCGGTTCGACCCGACGCCCGAAGGGAAAGGTCGACTCCGACGCCACGCTCGCCAATCTGGTCGGCGCCGACACCGGCGTTGTCTGCATCGTCGGCAAGTGCTGGGACTATCACGTCACCGAGGCGCTGAAGACCACGCTCGAAGAGGGCGTGGCCATGGTCCGCGACTCGGTCGAGTACCTGGTCTCCCAGGGCAAGCGGGTGTTCTTCGACGCCGAGCACTTCTTCGACGGCTACAAGCGAAACCCCGAGTTCTCGCTGTCGGTACTCGAGGCTGCAGCGATGGCCGGGGCCGAGACCGTGGTCCTCTGCGACACCAACGGCGGTTCGCTCCCGCGCGACGTCGAGGCAGCCGTGCGCGACGTGGTCGCTCACGTCGACTGCTCGGTCGGTATCCATCTGCACAACGACACCGGATGCGGCGTGGCCAACGCACTGGCCGCGGTCATGGCCGGCGCCACTCAGGTGCAGGGCACCATCAACGGCTACGGCGAACGCGTCGGCAACTGCGATCTCGTGCCGATCATGGCCAACCTCGAGCTCAAGATGGGCATCACCTGCCTGCCCGAGGGGCGGCTGGCCAACCTGACCTCGGTCGCGCACCACATCGCCGAGCTGGTCAACTTCACGCCCGACCCGCAGCAGCCCTACGTCGGCGCCACGGCCTTCGCCCACAAGGCCGGTCTCCACACCAGCGCGCTGAGCCGTCGCTCTGATGCCTACGAGCATGTGGAGCCTGAGTCGGTGGGCAACGGCACCCGCGTGCTTGTTTCCGAAATGGCCGGTCGATCCACGCTCGAGATGAAGGCCGCCGAACTCGATCTCGAACTCGACGGCAAGGTGCTCGGCGACATCATCGACACGCTCAAGCGCCTCGAGCACGAGGGCTACCACTTCGAGGCTGCCGACGCCTCGCTCGAACTGCTCATGCGGGGCGCGTCCGGCTGGGAGCAGCCGTTCTTCCGGCTCGAATCGTTCTCGGTCGACATGGCGCATCGCTCCGGTACCGGCGCGCGGTTGTGGAACGACGTCGCGGTCGATGTCGATACTCAGGCAACGGTGAAGCTCTGGGTCGACGAGGAACGAAAGATCGCGGTGGGCGAGGGCAACGGCCCGGTCAACGCGCTCGACGCGGCCGTGCGAGCCGCGCTCGGTGGACGCTACCCGGCGCTCGATCGCGTCAGCCTGACCGACTTCAAGGTCCGCGTGCTCAACACCGAACAGGGCACCGGCGCCGTCACCCGCGTCCTGCTCGACTCGACCAACGGCGAGCAGTCATGGTCCACCATCGGCGTGTCGGAGAACATCATCGAAGCGTCGTGGCAAGCCCTTGTCGACTCGCTCGTCTACGGCCTGCTGCACACTGACTGAGTTGATGGCCCGTTCCTTCACTCTGCTCGATGGCGGGATGGGCAAGTTGCTCCTGGCTCGGGGCGCCCCGTTTCGACAGCCTGAATGGTCCGCGCTTGCGCTGATGGAGGGCCCCGAACACGTTGTCGCCGCGCATGCTGATTTCGTCGACGCCGGCGCCGACGTGATCATCACGAACAACTATGCGGTCGTGCCGTATCACCTCGGTGACGAACGGTTCGACGCGCAGGTCGAGGAGCTCGTCGACCTCTCCGGGCGCTTGGCGCGCCAGGCCGCGGAGAGGGCTGACCATCGGGTGCTGGTCGCGGGTTCGATCCCGCCCCTGTTCGGCAGCTATGAGCCCGACGAGTTCGACCCCGACCGCGCGCCGGCAATGCTGTCTCGGATCACGGCGGCGCTGGCCCCCCACGTCGACGTGTTCCTCACGGAGACACAGTCGCTCCTCGCCGAGGCCCGAGAGAGCGCCCGTGCCGCAGCACCACACGGTAAGCCGCTGTGGCTCGGGATGACACTGGCCGACACGTTGGTCGACGGAGAAGCCCAGCTGCGCTCGGGGGAGTCGATCGAGGACACTGCCGCGCTCGTCCTGGAGGTCGAGGCCGGAGCGCTGTTGTTCAACTGCTCACAGCCCGAGGTGATGGAGGCCGCCGTTGTCGCAGCCCGCGCCGCGTTGCCCGACGCGATCGAGGTCGGGGCCTACGCCAACGCGTTCGAGTCGGAGACCGACGACGAGTACGCGGCCAACGGAACAATCCTCGGCCACCGGTCCGACCTCGACCGCGGGGGCTACACCGCGTTCGTCGAACGATGGCTCGATGCCGGGGCCGACATCGTCGGTGGCTGCTGCGGCATCATGCCCGAACACATCGCCGAGATCGACGCGCTACGGCGCTGAGGCCGAGAGTTCTGACGTCTGAGCGCGGAAGGTTCCTTCCCGGCGGGAGTCAGCGGCGCCGGTGAGAGAACCATCCGGATGGATCTCTATGAGGTGGACCCCGCTGTTCTCGCTGGAGTTGGCCGCGACCTGGTGGCCGAACGCGGTCAGCGCATCCGTGAGGTCGGTCGACGCGGTGCCCTCAACGGAGACGGTGCCGGAGCGAGCGACCACGTTCGGAAGCAGGATCGCCTCCTCAGCGCTGAGTTCCCAGTCGAGCATTGCCACCAGCGTCTTCGAGACGTAGGCGATGATCGACGAGCCGCCGGGACTGCCGAGCGCGAGGCGCACTTCGCCGTTGGGATCGAGCACCAGCGTGGGAGCCATCGACGAACGCGGGCGCTTGCCGGGAGCGATCTCGTTGGCCACGATCGAGCCGTCAGCACTGGGTTCGCGGGCGAAGTCTGTGAGCTGGTTGTTGAGAACGAATCCTCCTGCCACTCGGCGGCTGCCGAAGACCGACTCGACGCTGGTGGTCATGGTGACCACATCGCCGTCGGCGTCGACGACGACGAAGTGGCTTGTGCCGCTCGGTTCGTCGGTGCTGTCGGCGGCGCGTGGGAAACCGGCGATCTCGCCTGGAGCCACGTCGCTCGTTGCGTTCGCGGGGTCGATGGTTGCGGCCCGCGCGGCCAAGTAGTCGGGATCGAGGAGCGCGTCCGTCGGCACGTCGACGAATCGGTCATCGCCCACGTAGAGGTCTCGGTCGGAGTACGCCCGCTGAGATGCCTCGACGAACATGTGCCATCCATCGGGCGTGGCCGGCGCAGACATGTCGACAGTGTCCAGTTGCCCCATCAGCGACAGCACGCCGATACCACCGGAGGTGGGCGGGGGAGCGCCGCAGAGCGCAAACTCCCGGTACGGCCGACATATCGGATCGGCGCGAAGGGCGGTGTAGCCAGCCAGGTCGGCCGTGGTGAGCGTGCCCGCGATCGGGCCGGCGACGGTTGCGTCGACGATTGCCGTTGCGAGTTCGCCTTCATACATCGCCCGCGGGTTGTCGGCTACGGCGCGAAGTGATTCGGCGTAGGCGCCATTGACGAAGTGGTCACCTTCCTGCAGGAGCTCGCCCTCATCGTTCGAGTACAGCGCGATGAAGTCGTCGCTCGCGCCGAAGGCCTGCGCGAGCCCCAACGAGTTGCCCATCCGTTCGCTGACACTGAATCCGCCGTCGGCCAGCGCGATTGCTGGTTCGAAGAGCGTGTCCCATTGGAGAGCGCCGTGGTCGTCGTGGGCAAGCGCGAGCATCGCGACCACGCCAGGAGTGCCGACGGCATGGCCGGAGCCGCTCGCTTCGAAGAAGCCGAGAGGCTGACCGCCGTCGTCGAGGAACATGGTGGCGGACGCACCGCCGGGTGCTTCCTCGCGTCCGTCGTAGGAGGTGACGCTCTTCGTGTCGGCGTCGTAGTGGAGCATGAACGCGCCGCCACCGATGCCCGAACTCTGCGGTTCGACGAGGCCGAGCACGGTCTGAATCGCGACTGCCGCGTCGACAGCGGAGCCGCCCTGGGCAAGCACGTCGATCCCAGCCTGGCTCGCGTGGTCGTTGGCCGACGCGACGGCGTAGTGCCTGACCTCTTGATCCTGCGGCGCTGCCTCGGTTGGTGATGATGTTGTCGTCACCGTCGTCGGAGGGGACTCCGATGCGGCCGGCTCTGATGAGTCGCTGCACGCCCCGGCGAGCAGGGCGGCCACACTCAAGACCGCCATGATTCGATTGCGCCTGCTCATGCGTGTCCTTCGTCGGCGGGGATCGGAAGTTACCAGAGGAGTCGAGGACCTTCGATGTGCGACCCCTGACCTCGACGAGGGTCCGTCAACGGCTAGGTCCCGGCTTCTAGCGTCGCGGGGGTGCGAACTCTCGGCGTGATGCTCGCGGTCGGGCTCGTCACGACTGCGTGTACCCACGAGTTCAGCCTCGTGGTGGCCGACGTGACGGGCGGCGACGCGTCGCCTTCGGTCGACGCAGACGAGCTTCAGCTCACGGGCGAGACGACCGAAACGTCGACCACGACGACCACCACTACGGCCGTACCAACCACCACTCGAGCTCCCGTTGAGCCGATCACATTCGGCTTCGTCGGCGACGTGCAGATGATCGGCTCGATGGCGTCGCAGGAACCGCTGGTCGGAGTCACCGAACTGCTGTCGGCCCCCGATCTGATGATCGCCAATCTCGAGACGGTGATCGGCGAACCGGGTGAAGTCGGATCGCCGCCGATCGACAAGGACTTCATCTTCCGTTCGCCGCCCGAGACGCTCGACCAACTCGTGGCGGCCGGCGTCGATGTCGTCGCCCTCGCCAACAACCACTCATGGGACTACGGCCCACTCGGCGCGCAGGTCACTCGGCGCTACGTCGACGAGTCGCCGCTGGTAGGGGTGGGCGCGGGCGAGGACCCCGCCGTGGCCTACGCACCGGCGTTTGTCGAAGTGAAGGGTCAGACCGTCGGCATCGTCTCGCTCTCTCGTGTGCCCTGCGACTGGTCGCGGGAGGAGCGGGCGGTGCGTCCGGAGATTGCCTGGGGTTGCGACCGGTTCGCCATTCCGGCAATCGGGGCCATCGCCACAGCGGCGGCCGGCGCCGATCACACGGTGGTCATGCTCCACGCCGGAGTCGAGATGAGCAACTGTCCGGGCGACGAGCTGCGCCGGGTGATCGACGTGTGGATCGAGGCCGGAGCCGACGTCATCGCGATCTCGCATCCGCACGTCCTTCAGGGCATCGAACTGATCGACGGCACCCCGGTGCTGTGGTCGACCGGGAACTTCGCGTTCCGTAATCGGGGCGGACGCACCGGTCGCAGCGCGGTCTTCGAGGTGACGCTCAGCGACGATGAGCCCGTCGTCGCCGTGCGGGCCACCGAGCTGCCCGGCGGGATCGCCGGGCCGGCCGACTTCGGCGGGGCGATCACGGTGATCTCCGAGATCACTGACCGCTCGCCGGGCGGGCGCGTCGGGATCGACGGTGTGCTCGTTCCGAGTGCCGAACCTTCGATCTGCGACTGAGGCTGGCTACGATCACGACCATGTCGGCTCCTACGCACGTTCCTGGTCGCCTCAACCAGCAGAAGATCTACAACTCGGCGCCGCGACGCGAAGGATCCTGGTCGGCCGACCGGCCCGGCGACATCGTGGGCACGGGCCAGCCATCGGGTCCGGCGCTCGGCAATCAGGGCCCCGATCAGGGCTACATCCTCAAGCTCGCGGCCGGACTCAAAGACGATCTCGTACTGTCGCCGGGCGAACATGCGGCCGATGCGCTCGAGGGCGCCTGTGCCGTCGCACTGCGCCGGGCGTCGCTGTATGGCCGCGGACCGATGATTGGTGACCTGAAGATCGCGCTCAACCTCTTCGGCTATCTCGGCGCTGCGCCCGACGAGCTGGTGGCCAAGCGGCGGGAGCTGTTCGACGAGGTGCATCACTCGACGATCCACTACTTCGCCGCTCGTGAGATCGCCGACCTCGTGCCCGAAGCAACGTTGCGTATGTCACCGGGCGAGGTCGCCGCAGCGTGTGCGGCAGACTGGAAGGCCCCGCTCGGGCTCTAGTCAGGCAAACAGGATGATCAGGGTCAACAACCCGCAGGCGATTCCGAGGTAGCCGACGATCAGCCCGACCATGGCATTGCCGCGGCCGACCTCGCGTCCTTCTGATTCGCTGATCTGTTGCATGGCCAGGTGGCCGAAGATCACGCCGATGATCGATCCGATGAAGAAGACCCAGGAGATCGACAACACGAGCGACGCGAGCGCGAACTGGTTGTTCCTCGGCGGTCCCACCGGCACCTCGACCACCGGGGCGACGTTGAGGGACGGCATCTCCGGCGAGGCTGCCCAGGCGACGCCATCCCACCATCGTTCAACCGATGGATTCTGGGGGTCGGGGTAGTACCCGGCCGGCGGTGGTTCGGACGTGCTCACCGGAGGGAAGTTAGCGCCCTCTGCTGGCCGATGAACGGCGGCGGATATCCTCCGTCTCGTGACCGCGCCCCGAGTTCGTTTCGCCCCCGCCCCGACGGGCTACCTCCATGTGGGCAGCGCTCGTAGCGCGCTCTTCAACTGGCTCTACGCCCGCCACACCGGTGGCACCTTCGTTCTTCGGGTCGAAGACACCGACGAGGCGAAGACCACACAGGAGTTCGTCGATGCGATCACCGAGCCGCTCACTTGGCTCGGACTCGACTGGGACGAGGGCCCCCTCTTCCAGTCGGAGCGACGCGAGCAGCACGTGGCCGCGGTCGAGAAGCTCGTGGAGGAAGGCAAGGCCTACTTCTGCGACCTCAGCCGTGAAGAGATCGACCAGAAGGCCACCGATGCCGGTCTGCCCGCGGGCTACCACGGCTGGTCGCGGGACAGAGGCGTGGCCGATGGCCCGGGCGTGGTCGTTCGATTCCGGGCCCCCGACGAGGGCAGCACCGTCATCGAGGATCTGATCCGCGGTCGGGTCGAGGTCGCTCACGAGACCATCGAGGACTTCGTGATCCGTCGAGGCGACGGCTCGCCCGTGTTCCTCATTGCTAATGCGGTCGACGATCACGACATGGGCATCACCCACGTCGTCCGTGGCGAGGATCTGCTCAACACGACCCCCAAGGTCAAGCTGCTCTGGGACGCGCTCGGCTTCGGCGAGTCGCCGACCTACGCCCACCTCCCGCTGTTGGTCAACGAGCAGCGCAAGAAGTTGTCGAAGCGTCGCGACGACGTGGCACTCGCCGACTACGTCGCCCGTGGCTACCTGCCCGAGGCGATGTGCAACGCCCTCGCCCTGCTCGGCTGGGGTCCGAAGGACGAGATCGAGATCCGACCGATCGAAGAGATCATCGAGATGTTCGACCTGGCCGACGTGAACAAGGCGCCGGCGTTCTTCGACCCCAAGAAGCTCGACCACATCAACGCCGAATACATCAAGGCGATGACGCCGATGGAATTCGTCGAGGTCGCCGAGCCGTGGTTCACCCGCGACGATGCCCCGTATCCGGTGGCCAACTACGACCGGGTCGTCGCCCTCGCATTGGCCGAGGACGTGCAGCAGCGGGTCTCGAACCTGGCCGAAGCCCCCGCGTGGATCGACTGGCTCTTCGTCGACTCGATCGACGACTACGACGAGAAGTCGTGGACCAAGGCGATGGTGAAGGGAAAGGTGCCCGATCGGGTGCTCGACAATGTCGCCGCTGCTCTCGCCGACGACGACTTCACCGATCGTGACCGGCTCGAAGCCACCGTGATGGGAGTCGGTGCCGCGCTGAGCGAGGAGCTCGACGCCAAGGTCATGTCGCAGGCTCCCGTTCGGGTCGCCCTCACCGGCCGAGGCGCCGGCATCCCACTCTGGGAGGCGATGACGCATCTCGGACGCGACGTCTGCCTCGCTCGCATCGCCGACGCTCGAGCCCGGCTCGACGGCTGAGCGATGCGGCTACGGCGGCCCCGATGGCTGACCGTGCGCCGCGTTCGCCGTGTCGTCGTCATCGGCGCGATCGTCGTCGGGGGATACATCGGACTCACGTTCCTCCAGGTGCTCCAGGCATCGGGTGAAGACAGCCGCCCCGCGGCCGACGCGATTGTCGTGCTCGGCGCGGCCCAGTACGACGGGGAACCGTCGCCCGTGCTGGCGAGCCGGCTCGACCACGCCTACGAGCTCTGGGAAGCCGGCGTGGCCGACATCGTGGTCACCACCGGTTCGAACCAGCCGGGCGACCGTTTCACGGAGGGATTCGCCGGATTCGAGTATCTGCGTTTCGCCGGCATTCCCGAGGACCAGATCCTCGTCGTCACGGACGGCGCGTCGTCATGGCAGCAACTCGCGGCCACCGCACGCGTCCTGCGGGCCCGCGACCTCGAATCGGTCATCCTCGTCAGCGATCCCTATCACGCCCTTCGGCTGCGCCAGATCGCCGACCAGGTCGGCCTCAGCGCCAGCGTGTCGTCCACCGAGGGCGGCTCATCGATCAAGCAGCTGATGCGAGAGACCGCCGCCGTCTCCCTCGGACGCATCCTCGGCTACCGCCGCGTCGACAACTGGCTCGGCTCCGTCGGCTGACCCCCGTCCCACCTGGGGTCAGACACCAGTCCCACCTGAGGTTGCGGTGGTGAGCATCGGAAACGGTCGGCAGTCGCCGAAGCTTTCGATACGATGCCTGTGTCCTTCGGGACAGCGTCCTTCGGGGATGGTGTAATCGGTAACACAACTGGTTCTGGTCCAGTCATTGGGGGTTCAAGTCCTCCTCCCCGAGCGCAGCGGAGCGGCATCCTCACGGGTGCCGCTTCTGCGTTTTGCCTGCATGGAATCAGCGTTGGGCCGCCGGACGGTCTTGGCTACACTCACCCAGTCGCAATGCCGCTTCGGCGGTTGTGAACGGGCCCCGTTCGTCTAGCGGCCTAGGACGCCACCCTCTCAAGGTGGTAGCACGGGTTCAAATCCCGTACGGGGTACTCGCCACGCCGCTCTTCGGAGCGGCGTTTGTGCGTTTTCGGGAGGTGGCCCACCACCCGATGGGACGCAATCGCTAAAGGCGCATCGCGGCGGACCGATGGGTCGTGGCATGCGTAAAACACGAAGTACCTCGCCTGGAACCGCCTTCGGACTCGGTCTGGTGTTCTCCCTGTTCGTGCTCGCCTCGTGCGGGTCGAGCGGCGACTCTGTCGCCGATGCTCCCGCGGAGACCGAGCCAGAGCCCGCCGTCGAGCGAATCGTCGAGCCCGATCCCGACTGTGGACCTGGACTCACGCGCCTCTCGGAAACGATCGACGCTGACCAAACTGACTGCCTCCATGGGGCCCCTCTCACCCTCACCGCTGACGGCCCAGGGGAGCTCGGCCTTCTCGTCGGCCCGTCTTCGGCCGGCTGCGCGATTGATGTCGTGAACAATGACGGCTCGACGGGCTCAGTGGTCGCCATCGACAGCACCAACGCTGCGAGCGCTTTGGTGCTCGACGCCGGCGACGGCGTGACCCTGTCCGACACGGACGTCGGCACGTGCCGATTCCAGGTCAGCTGGACACCGACCACAACAGCGGCGCCGACGACCACATCGACGACCACCACATCGACGACCACCACGACCACCACGACGACGACGACCACGACGACTGTGGCGCCGACCACGACGAAGAAGCCGCCGCCCCCGCCGACCACCACGTCGGCCGTCGGCAGCTGATCGAGTACCCACCGGAGGAACACACACCATGAAGCGTCGAACTCTGGCCGTCTGCCTCGCTGCATCGATGGCAATGACGAGCGTGATCGCGATCGCTGGGCCGGCTGCTGCTGTGGCTGGATTCGGCGATGTTCGGTCGGACCGGTTCTACACCGAAGCGGTGCAGTGGATGGTCGACAACGAAATCACAAACGGCATTTCTCCGACCTGCTTCGGAACGGATGATCCGGTGACCCGTGGTCAGGCCGCGGCCCTGATGTGGCGCATGGAGGGCTCCCCGGCCCCTGGTTCAGGTCCCGTCTTCGATGATGTCGTCGCCCCCTGGCAGCTTGACCCTGTGGCGTGGATGTTCGAGAACGGCATCACCACCGGTACGAGCACAACCACCTTTTCGCCTGATGATCATCTGACTCGGGGACAAGTGGCGGTGTTGCTGCATCGCCTGGAGGGTTCTCCAGACAGCCCGGCCCCGGTTCAGTTCTCTGACGTGGTGGTGGATTGGCAGCTCGGCCCGGTGGGGTGGATGCTGCAACAAGGCATCACCACAGGCACATCGTCGACGAGGTTCTCGCCGAATGCCACGGTCACTCGGGGTCAGTTGGCGGCGTTCTTCTACCGTTACAAGGGCTCGCCCGCCGTCGTCATCGACGACGAGTCGTTCGGATGCGTGACGTTCGACTCGCTGGCCGGGCTCAACACCATCGGTGACTTCAGCAGCTTCGTGGCCTCGGGCACCGCCAGGTGGGAACAGTCAGTACCCGGTATTCAGAACATTCGGATCCACTCGACCGCGGACGGCGCCCAGCAACCTTCCTTCTGGCTTCCTCCGTCCGGCGACGGCGATCAGCCATTGGTGGTGATCCTTCACTCGTGGAGTGCCGGGTACACCCAGCACGCCGGGATTCCTTACGCGATGTGGGCTCAGGAGAACGGTTGGGCCGTCATCGCCCCCGACTTCCGGGGGAAGAACGACAACGCCACAGCGGTCGGTTCCGATGTGGCGGTCCAGGATGCGGCCGACGCCATCGACTTCGCTGTCGCCCAGGCGGGAGTGGACGCCGATCGCGTCTTCGTCGTCGGCTACTCCGGTGGTGGGATGATGGCGCTTCTCCTCGCCGGCCGACACCCCGACAAGGTCACCGCCGTCTCGGCATGGGGACCGCCCCAAAATCTTGTCGAGTTCTACGACTTCTCGCGAAGCCAGGGTCGGTCCTACGCCACCCACATCACGGCGGCCTGCGGAGGCAACCCGACGGTGGCCGGGCCGGTTCAAGAGGAGTGCCTGAGGCGGAGCCCGGTGACCTACCTGGGCAGCGCTCGTGAACATGAGGTTCCGGTCTTCGTCGCTCAGGGGATCCGAGATCCGTACGTGCATCCGAGTGGCGCCGCCAAGGTTTTCAACCTGCTGGCTGACCCCGACGATCGCCTCAACGCTGGTCAGGTGAACCTCTTCGGTCGGGGGATCGTGCCTGGCGATGTGCCGAGCTGGTCCGATACCGAGACGTTCTTCGGGCCCGGCGACCCCGCTCCCGTGTACGCCCAGCAATCGGATTCGGCGTTGCTCGTCTACTTCTCGGCCGGCCACGACATGGCCTACAACGCGACGGCGCGGTGGTTCGCCAGCGACCCAGGGAGCTGAGACATGGGGCGAATCCCTGCCCTGGATGGCCTGCGCACGATCGCGATCGCGATGGTGGTCGGTTACCACATCGACAAGGACATCGTGCCGGCCGGGCACTGGGGAGTCCCCCTGTTCTTCGTTCTGTCCGGGTTCGTCATCACCGGCGCCATATACGCCGAGGTGGATCGCACTGGCGGGCTCGCTCTCGGTTCCTTCTACCGCAAGCGGCTGCTTCGTCTGTACCCAGCCGTGTTGGCCGTCTGTGTCGCCATGCTCGTGATCGGGACCGAGTGGCTGCTCGTTGCGCCAACGCTCGGGTCGTATGCGAACTATGCCCGCGTCGAGGGACTCCACCTCGGTCGTCTGACCCACACCTGGTTCCTGTCCGTGATCGTTCACTTCTATGTGTTGTGGCCGTTGGCCATCCGGAAGATTCCGGCGCGGTACCGGGTCCGCGCCATCGGGGGCCTGGCGGTCGCGGCCATCGCCTGGCGGGCGATCGCGATCGGTGTGATGTCGCCCGGATGGGTCTACAACTCGACCGACACCAATGCTGCCGCCCTCTTTGTCGGTGCGTATCTGGCCGTCGCTCGCCCCGCGCCGCGTTGGATCGCGACCGTGTCGATCCCGGCATTGCTCTCGCTCATGTTGTTGCCGGTGTTCGGTGACTCCGGTCGGTGGGTCCTCTGGGGTGGTTTTGTCGCGCTCGCGCTCTCCGCCCTGGCCGTTCAATACGCGACCACCAGCCCGGCCTGGTTGGAGAACCGCATCTTGCTACGGGTCGCGGAAGTGTCGTTCGGGATCTACCTCTGGCACTACGTCTTCGTGCGCTCGGATATTCCGCTCTGGGCCGCGGTGGTCTTTACCGCGGTTGCGACCGCTGTGTCCTGGCGACTCGTCGAACAGCCTGTGCTGCGCTGGGACGCCGCACGGCGAGGCCGCACACCGCCGGCTCGGGAGTCGATCCCGGTGCCCCGTACTCGCACGTGAGGACTACGTTCAGTGTCGTGAAACGACTCGTAGTGGTTGTCGCGACGCTCAACGTGCTGGTGTTGGGCCTGTTGGCTGTGGCGATCTTGATCGATCGCGCCGAGGACTCCTCGGATGCCGCGGCGGTCGAGACCGAGCTGCCCGTCACGCCGGAAGCGACGACCTCGCTGCCCAAAGAGCCGGCCGAGTCATATGACGACACGGACGACACGGACGACGTCGAGGATCCCGAGGCCGACGAGCTTTCGCCGCTGGCGCCCTATCCGCCTCCGTACCCGGATCCGTTTGAGCCGACCGACAACGAGGTGCAGCCCGAAGCCAAGCGGCTTGGAACATCGGTGGCCTACGCAGCCACGAACTATGAGGCCGGCGCGACCGTGGATGATGTGTTGGGCATGCTTCCAGCGGCCTCCGCCTCGATGGCCGATGCGATGGCTGCGGAGGTGCAGATCGTGCATCACCCAGGGAAGTGGTCGCGCGGCACGGTCGAGTACGCCCAACTCGGGGGCCACCTCAACGGCCGGATCTCGATCTTCGTCGTGATCCGTCAAGAGGTCGGTGTTGAGGGCAGCGGCGAAGCCGAGCGGGTCGAGACCCGGACGATGGAAGTGCGTCTCGCCCGAACGGAGGCCGGGGCATGGGGTCTCGAAACGATCGCGTCCGCGGGCGGGCAGCCGGTCGCCCGGCCCGCGGATCTGTCACCGGTCGCCGCCGCCGTCGTGGACCACGAGCTGATCGACCTGCCCGACACCAGCGCCTGGGATATCTACGCCGGATTCATCGACCAGCAGCTGCTGCGGGTGATGCTCGACATGGCGGAGCGCACGCCGTACTCGGTCGTCGTGTTGCAGACCGGACACGCCTACAACGTCTTCGGCACGGACCGGGTCAGTAACCACTCGGTCGGCCGCGCCGTCGACATCTACAAACTCGAGTCCGAACTCGTGGTCGATGCTCACGACCCGTCATCGGAGGTCTACGCGCTGTCGGAGTGGGTCGTGTCTCGCTACGACATCAGGGAGTTCGGCAGCCCGTGGAAGTTTCCTGATGCGGTCGCGCACACCTTCACCAACGAGGTGCACCACGACCATCTCCACATCGGTGTGAATCCGTACCCGTCGTCGTCTGAGCCTCCGCCGGAACCAGAGCCAGCGGCCGAGCAGTAGCAGAGTCCGCGTGTGACGAACTGCCCAGCACCTTCGCCTGGAGTTGGATCAGTTAACGGCGTAGGGGCGGTTGAACTGCGGTTGGGCCTTGGCTCGGGTGTCGGGCACCTCGATCGCCTGATCCACGTAGTCGGCGAACCAGCCGAGCACGCCCGCCTGTTCGAGCACCGCATCGAGTTCCGGCGATTTGGCCGCCACGTAGCGGCCGAGCATGACGCCGCGGGCGTTGTCGAGAAACGCCGATGTCTCGACCTCGGCGGCCTCGCCAACTCCGAGATCGACCGAGGCAGCACCATCGACGGTGGCCTGCGCCACCCACGGCAGATAGTGCCGACCCGCCTCGGCAACCACGGCGAGCAAGGACTCGGACACTTCGCCACCGGCGAACCATTCCCCAAATGTCTGCCGTTGGGGCTGCAGCAACCGATGTGTATGGGCGACGGCGCCCGGTCCGTGCGCGTCCGCAAGCTCTCGACAGTAGGGATCGCCAACGAAGTGGGCGGCGTTGGCGCCGAATACGGCGAAATCGGCAAGTGAGGGTCGATCGCCAAAGAGGTAGCCGGTCGCTCCCAGGTGGGTGTCGAGCACCTGAAACCACGGCACGAGCACTTCCGACATCCAGGCGTCGATGTTGCCGGGGAGCACGCCGAGCTTCGGCAGGCTCGCCGTCATCGTGGCCACCACATTTTCGCGGATGAGCGCGCCGGGGAGCCCGACTGCGGCAGAGAGCTCCTCCGCGATTTGCCATCCGGCAGCCTCGGTATTGGCCGGGTAGCTCCAGCGGCTGCCGACCGCCGGTCGATAGAACCATTCGTCCGAGAAGTCGTCGATCAGGTAGGCGAGGAAACGCAAGGTCGGGTCGTCCGGCAGCACCGAATGACTCGCCGGCGTGTGGTGTCCCAGGTGCTCGATGATCGTGGTGGAGTCCCAGAGCAACTCTCCACCGGGCGCGGTCACCACGGGGATGCCGCCTGACCAGCCGGCCTCAGCTGCGGACGCATGCAGGTCCGGAGGGCTCGGCGCCAACCGCCAAGGGCGGTCGGTGTAGTCGAGGTACCCCACCACCTTGCGAGTGAAGTACGAACGAGTGAGCCCGTGAACGAGATGTGGTGTCATGCGTCGAGTCTGCTTCCCTCGGGGCTTGCGGACACATTGTTGCGGTGCTGTGGCGCTGGCAAGGCCGACCGAGTCCCGCGGGTCCGAATCCGTTCTCGGACACCGCGGAAGGCCGGTACTTCACCCTCGCAGCGACGTGGGCAAAAGAGGCTGAGGTGACGACGGGGCTTCCTCATGGTCGGTTTGGACCTGACCTCGGCGCCGATCGGGCCACGATGGTCACAATGCTCCACCGCCTCCTGGCCTGATACCCGAGGGCGGTCAGCTGGCCGGGGGTACCAAACACCTTCCGCACTAGGGTCTCGCTCTCAGACCCTCGGAGGGGCAGATGAGCAGTGCTGTTGGTGAACAGGGGCCGGTCCAAGGGACGGTGGCGCCTGGATTCGAGTCGGTGAAACGCCTCTACGAGCGCGAGACCCAGGAGATGGCGGAGCAGAACACCCAGCTCTGCATCTACTACGAGGGTGAGCAAGTGGTTGACCTGTGGCGTTCGACCCCGAACGACTCCGAGTTCTCCGCGGACTCGCTCGTCAACGTGTTCAGCAGCGGGAAGAGTCTCGAGACGATCCCGATCGCGTCGCTGGTCGGCCAGGGGTTGCTCGACTACGACGCGAAGATTGCGGACTACTGGCCCGAGTTCGCGGAGAACGGCAAAGCCGACGTCACCGTCGCCGACCTCATGCGCCACGAAGCGGGTCTGGCTGCCTTCAACGTGCCGCTTTCCGCCGAAGACCTTCTGACGGAGAACATCAAACAGAATCGAGTCGGCAAGGTCATCGAAGGCCACCCGGGGCGATGGCCGAAGGGAGACGGAAGCCAGCGTGAGTACCACGCCGTCACACGCGGTTGGATCATCAACGAACTCCATCGACGCGTGGACCCGGCCGGACGAACGCTCGGCGAGTGGCTCCGAGAGGAAGTCAGCGGCCCGCTCGACGCCGATGCGTTCATCGGAGTCGCCGAGAGCGATCTGCCGCGCGTCTCGCCCGTCGTGCCGCTGGGGATCGGCTTCCAACTTCGACAGAGCCTGAAGCCCCGAGCGCTGGGAAGAAAGATCAAGATCAGTTTCCTGCGGCTCATGGGAATGCTCCTCCGCGTGATCGCGGGGATGCGCAGTGCCACCACTCGCGGGGGTCCGCCCATCTTCGAGGGCATGAAGGACATCGGCTTCTTCAACGAGCCGGCAGTCGCGATGGGGGAGACGCCATCGGCGGCCGCCAACTGCTCCGCGAGGGGCCTGGCGAAGATCGCCGCGATGATGGCGGCAGGAGGTACGTGGGCCGGCCGCGAGGTTCTCAGCTCCCAGGCGTGGGAAGCCCTGCATGCACATCCGGTCGATGCCAGCATGATCGGTGCGCGGTCGAACTTCACGCAGGGTGGCGTCAATCAGTTCGACAAGACCGGGGCCAAGAGCAGCAGCATGGAGCGGGCGTTCAACGACGGCCGTGAGGGCTTCTACGGCTGGATGGGGCTCGGCGGGTCGATCTTCCAGTGGCACCCGGAGCACGAGGTCGGGTTTGCCTTCGTGCCCACGTCGTTGCACGTCATCGACATGCTCAATGAGCGGGGCAAGGTCTACCAAGCAGAGGCGCTGCGGTGCGTGGCGAAACTGAGGAGCGAAGCTCGTTCGCCTCGATGAGTGAAGCGGTGCCGAGTCTGTCGATGTCTCAGGCCAGGCGGCGGCGCATTGGTTTCGCGGGTCCGTAGTTCGAGATCACTTTGACGCTGTCCGCATCGCCGAGATGGAGTCGACGCGCCTTCAGGAAGCCGGCGATCTTCGCGTCCTCTTCGATGGCGTGAACGTGGAAGTTGCAGCTGCGGGTGTTCGCCGGCGAGATCCAGTCGCCCACGTTTACATCGCGGCACTTGATCTTCTCTGTCTGGTCGTCGGCCATGACTGTGACTTTCTCACACGCAGCTTGTTCGCAGTGGAGTCGACGCACAGCTCCACGCGTGCCTATTGAAACCGCATTCATATGAATGTATCCTCCCCTGGTGGCGACAACCGACACCAAGTTTCTCGACGGCTACTTGCCGTACCTGCTGCGTCAAGCCGACCAGACGCTCTCCGCCTCGTTCTACGCGCTGCTCTCCCAGCAGGGCATCGCCCGTTCTGAGTGGCGGGTACTTGCAGTGCTTCATGAGCTTGGTGAACTGTGCGTAGCCGACCTCGCCGAGGCGGCGCTGAGCCCGCAGCCAACAGTGACCCACGCATGCCGGCGACTCGAGCGACGTGGGCTCGTCACCAGAACTCGTGGCACGACCGACAGGCGCCAGAGGTTCCTTTCGATCACCCCCAGTGGTTCCAAGATCACGGCGACCCTGATTCGCGAGGCCACGCAACTCGAGGCCGTCGCTCTCTCGAATGCCGGCGATCTCACCGCCTTGGTGCGCGAGCTCCAAAGACTCACTGACAGCGTGGAGCAGCCAGGAGTCTCCGATGACTGACTACGACCCCCGTCCAGACCTGCGCCGGCCGTTCAATCTGATGGCGTGGATCGAGGACCACCGCGCTGAGCTCACGCCCCCGGTTGCCAACAAGCAGGTGTGGCGCGAAGCCGACATGATCGTGATGATCGTTGGCGGCGGAAACGAGCGCAACGACTTCCACGATGATCCCCGCGAGGAGTTCTTCTTCCAGATCAAGGGAGACATGAACCTGGTGATCTGGGCTGAGTCTGGCCAGGAGCCGTTCGACATGGCGATCCGCGAGGGTGAGGTCTACCTGCTCCCTCCGCATGTACGTCACTCCCCGCAGCGACCGGACCCCGACTCAATCGGCCTCGTCGTCGAGTACCAGCGCGAGCAAGGTGAGCTCGATGCCTTTGAGTGGGCGTGCCCGATGTGCGCTCAACTCGTGCACCGCGTTGAGGTTCAAGTCCAGGCAATCGACAAGGACCTTCCGCCCCTGTTTGCCGCCTTCCACGAAGACGAAGACGCACGCACCTGCCCCAACTGCGCCACGCTTCACCCTGGCAAGGGCGGCCGACTGTGAACGCACGGGCGCAGCCATCGGCAGCCGAACTGGATGCCGCCGACCCGCTGGCAGGGTTTCGCGACGAGTTCGAGCTTCCCGACGGGATCTATCTCGTCGGGAATTCGCTGGGCGCTCTGCCAACAGCGACGCGCGACTACGTCGGCACAGAGCTCGACCGTTGGGGCAGCCTCGGAGTGGAAGGCCATTTCACCGGCGACCTCGCGTGGAAGGACTACCACGAGCTGCTCACTGAGCAGTTCGCTTCTCTCACTGGCGCCAACGCTCGCGAGGTCGTCGCCATGAATGGCCTCACGGTAAACCTCCATCTGCTGATGGTGAGCTTCTATCGGCCTTCAGCTCACCGCCACAAGATCCTCATCGAGAGCCACGCCTTCCCCTCCGATCACTTCGCGGCCGAGTCGCAGATTCGTCAGCGTGGGTACGACCCCGAAACGTCGCTGATCACTCTCGCCCCGAGAGACGGCGAGAGTGTCCTACGGACCGACGACATCCTGGCCGCGATCAACGACCAGGGCGACGAACTCGCCCTCGTTCTGCTGCCTGGAGTCCAGTACTACACCGGTCAGGTGCTCCCGATGAGCGAGATCGTGACCGCCGCACACGGCATCGGTGCGGTCGTCGGATTCGATCTCGCCCATGCGATCGGCAATCTGGAACTCGATCTCCACGATTGGGACGTCGATTTCGCGACGTGGTGCAGCTACAAGTATCTGAACGGCGGACCTGGTGGGGTTGGGGGCGCCTTCGTTCACGAGCGCCACGCGAACGACCAGACGATCCCGAAGCTGCTTGGGTGGTGGGGCAGCAATACCGCGACGCGATTCTCGATGGCGACCGAGTTCGACCCGATCCCAACCGTCGAGTCCTGGCAACTGACCAACGCACCGATCCTCGCCATGGCCGCGCTCCGCGCCTCGCTCGACATCTTCGACCGCGCCGGCGGCATGCCCGCGTTGCGTGCGAAGTCGGAACGGCAGATCGAGTTCTTCGATAGGCGCCTTGCGGAGACGCTCGCGGGCCGGGTGAAGAACATCACGCCTTCGGCACTCGACGAACGTGGTTGCCAGTTCGCTCTGCAAGTGACAAACGGCGACGGCCGTCGGGTCTTCGAGGCGCTGGAAGAAGCACGAGTGCTGTGCGATTGGCGCGAACCCGATGTGATCCGCGTCGCGCCGGTTCCGCTCTACAACTCCTTCGACGACATCGATCGTTTCGTCCAGATTCTCGACGGGATCGTCCAATGAGCGGGCCGGTCACCATCGTCGGTGCGGGCCCCGCGGGCGCGCTGCTGTCGATCTACCTCGCCCGTCAGGGTCACGACGTCACGGTCTACGAGAGTCGGCCCGATCTCCGACGGACCGACGTCGATGCCGGCCGATCGATCAACCTGGCCCTGGCCACCCGTGGCATCGTCCCCTTGATCGAGATCGGGGTGATCGAGGCTGTCGATGCCATCACGATTCCGATGCGCGGCCGCATTGTTCACGCCGAGGAAAACTCAACACCCACGCTTCAGCCCTACGGCAACGAGGAACACGAGGTGATTCACTCCGTTTCACGCAGCGACCTCAATGCCATCTTGCTCGACGCCGCAGAGACGACGGGGCGCGTCTCGATCGAGTTCGAGAAGCGGCTCCAGTCCGTCGACTTCGACCGTTCGCAGCTGCACTTCGACGATGGCAGCACGGCGCCGTTCAGTGTCGTCGTCGGTGCCGATGGCGCCGGTTCTCGCGTGCGCAAGGCCATGGCTGCCAACGGGGCCTGCACCTTCGCCACCGACTGGCTCGATCACTCGTACAAGGAGCTCACGTTGCCGGCCAGTGACGACGGCGAACACGCCCTCGACCCCCACGGGCTTCACATCTGGCCCCGCGGCGAGTTCATGCTGATCGCGTTGGCGAACCCCGAAGGCGACTTCACCGTCACCCTCTTCGCCCCGAGCGATACCTTCGAGCAGCTTGGGACAACGGAGGCGATCGATGCCTTCTTCTTGGCTGAGTTCCCGGACTTCGTCTCGCACGTGCCGAACCTCGCCGTCCAGTTCGTCGATAATCCAACGGGATCACTCGGCACCCTCCATGCTTCGGGCTGGAGTCTCCGCGATCGGGCCGTGCTCATCGGCGACGCCGCCCACGCCATCGTGCCGTTCCACGGCCAAGGCATGAACGCGGCAATGGAGTCAGCCCGGGTCCTCGATCGTTGCATGCGCGAGAGCGCCGACGACCTGGCGACTGCTTTTCGCCGCTACGAGACCGAACGAAAGCCTGATGCCGATGCCATCGCCGACATGGCCCTCGGCAACTACACCGAGATGCGCGCGGGTGTGATCGATCCCGACTATCTCACGAAGCGTGCCCTCGCCCTCGAGCTCGAACAACGTCATCCCGCCCATCTCAGCCCCCGCTACAACATGGTCATGTTCTCGACCATGCCGTACGCGGAAGCTCGGGATCGGGCGGCCCGCCAAGCCGAGATCATCACGCACGCCATCACCGACCCCATGGTCGACGTTGATGCCTTGGTCACGGCCCTTCCTCCGCTTCCACAGCGAGATCCCCTCGCCGACCTGAAAGCGCTCTCGACCTCATGAGTGCCAACAACGAGAACCGACCGTCGATCGATCCGAGCGCCTTCAGCTACGGCGACTACTTGATGGTGCCTGAGTTGCTCGCCCTCCAGAAGTGCGTCTCCGCAGATCCTGAGACGGGCGAGGCCGAGCACGACGAGACGCTGTTCATCATCATCCACCAGGTGTACGAACTCTGGTTCAAACAGCTTCTTCACGAGCTCGACTTCATCGTTGGCTTGCTCGACGACGACAAGATCAACGGCGCCCGGAATCACCTGAAGCGAGTTCTGAAGATTCTGAAGACCCTCGTCGGACAGGTCGACGTCCTCGAGACGATGACGCCCCTCGAGTTCGCCAGCTTCCGAGCTTTTCTGGCCAATGCCAGCGGCTTCCAGTCAGTCCAGTTCCGAGAGCTCGAGTTCGTGCTCGGGATCAAGGACCGCGTCCAGCTCGATTGGTTCACCGGGCCCGACGCAGAGCGACTCCAGGAGCGCTACGACGCGCCGACGTTGTGGGATGCGTTCCTCAACGTGATGCGGCGCGACGGCGCGGCGGTTCCCGCCGAGTTGCTCGAGAGAGATGTGCGCGAGCCGGTCCTGGAGAACGCGGCCCTGCAGGCAGTGATCGTCCAGCGTTATGACGACGAAGGCTTCGCCGGCTTGTGCGAAACCCTGACTGATCTCGACGAAGGGCTCCAGGAGTGGCGCTATCGCCACGTCATGATGGTACGCCGCACCATCGGCACCAAGATGGGAACCGGCGGCTCCGACGGCGCGGCCTACCTCGCCACGACCTTGTTTCAGCCCGCGTTCCCCGACCTGTGGGCCATCCGCACCGCTTTCTAGGACCTGTATGACGAACTATCCCGAACTTCAGCTCTACATCGATGGTGCGTGGCGAACCACCGACCGTGACCTGCCGGTTCTCAATCCGGCCACCGAGGAGGTTGTCGGGCGAGTCCCCGTCGCTCGCCCGCAAGACCTCGAAGATGCGCTCGACGCCGCCGCGCGCGGCTTCGCCGTCTGGAGCCGAGTCGCCCCACGGGACCGCGCCGAACTGATCCGCGAGGCCGCCCGCCTGATGCGCGAGCGCCAGACAGAGATTGCCCATTCGATCACGCTCGAACACGGCAAGCCCTTCTCCCAGGCGAAACTCGAAGTTGTCCGTGGAGCTGAGTTCTTTGAGTGGGATTGTGGCGAGGCCGTCCGCAACTACGGCCGAGTGATTCCGAGCGGGCCCGGCGTCAAGCACATCGTGCACCACCAACCGATCGGTCCCGTTGCGGCGTTCTCTCCGTGGAACTTCCCGATGAGCCAACCCGCCCGCAAGATCGCCGGTGCGCTCGCGTCCGGCTGCTCGATCATCCTGAAGGCGGCAGAGGAAACGCCGGCGGGAGCTATGCATGTTGTTCAGGCCTTCCACGACGCAGGCCTTCCTCCCGGGGTGCTGAATCTGGTGTTCGGCGTGCCCGCCGACATCTCTCAGCACCTCATCTCGAGTGACACCATCAAGCTCGTCGCCTTCACCGGCTCGACGTCGGTCGGTCGACAGCTCACGGGTCTCGCCTCTGACCACATGACTCCCGTGCTGATGGAACTCGGTGGCCATGCTCCGGTCATCGTCTGCGAAGACACCGACGTCGACGCCGCGGCGACCAGCTCGGCGATCCGAGCGATGCGCAACGCCGGCCAGGTGTGCACCTCACCAACCCGCTTCTTCGTGCACGAAAGTGTGTTCGAGCGATTCCTCGATGGCATCACGGCCCGGACGGAGGCGACGGTCGTCGGTAACGGCATGGAGCCGGACGTCGAGATGGGCCCGCTCGCCAACGACCGTCGTCTGGCCTCGCTGGTGGATCTCGTTGACGATGCCCGAGACCGCGGGGCCGAGCTCACCACTGGTGGACATCGGATCGGCACGGTCGGCTACTTCTTCGAACCGACAGTCCTGGCCAACGTGCCCGAGACCGCTCGGGTCATGCAGGAGGAACCATTCGGTCCGCTCGCCATCGTCAATCCGGTGTCATCGCTCGACGAGGCCATCGAGCAAGCAAATTCTGTGCCATACGGCCTCGCGGCCTACGGGTTCACAAACCGGGCCGACTATGTCGACCGCATGGTCGACGAGGTCGAAGCCGGAAACCTCTCCATCAACACTCTCGAGGCGTCGCTTCCGGAGACTCCCTTCGGCGGCGTGAAGTCCAGCGGGTACGGCCGAGAGGGCGGGGCCGAGGGGCTTCACCACTACACGGTCGTCAAGAACGTGTCCCACAGCATCGAGATCGCGTGAGCGCGGATCGAGGAAGATCATGAACTACACCCGAAGTGAGGCGAAGGCGCACGCCAAGGCCTCCATGACCGGTATCTGGGCGGCCGCGCTCATGCCGTTCACCGAGGACCATCGTCTCGACGAAGACGGCTTCCGCGAGAACGTTCGCCACTGGACGCAAGACCTCGGCATCGAAGGTCTCTTCATCTCCGGCAAGCAGGGCGAGTTCTTCTCGATGTCGCTCGAAGAGCGAAAGCGGACGTTCGACCTCGCCGTCGAAGCGACCGGCGACCACGGCCAAACGATCATGTCGTGCTCAGACCAGAACATGGACGTGGTCCTCGATCTGGCCCGGCATGCCGAGGATGTCGGCGCCGACTACATCGTGGTGCATGCACCGGCCCTGCACTTCAGTAAGGCCCAGGACGAAACGCTGCTCGGCTACTACCGCACGATCTCTGAGAGCGTGGACATCGGCATCGCGCTCTGGAGCCATCCCGACAGCGGATATCTGATGTCGCCCGAACTCTGCAACCAGCTGGCCGATCTCGAGAACGTGGTGGCGATCAAGTACAGCGTGCCCCGCCCGATGTACTCCGAGCTCTCCGAACTCGCGTCAGACCGCATCCAGGTCAGCACCGCTTCCGAAGACGAATGGCTCGACAACATCCTGGAACTCGACTGGCGGCTCTACCTCTGCTCGTCACCGCCATTCCTCCTCCAGACCGCCAACGATCGCCGAATGCACGACTACACGCATGCGGCGTTCGCCGGACGGGCCGACGAGGCGCGCGAGATCAGCAGGACGCTGGAACCCGTGCGCGAGGCACTGAGGGACACGAGGCCGGCCGAGAAGCCCCACGCGCATCAGAAGTACTGGCAGGAGTTGCTCGGCCAGGTTGGCGGAAGCGTGCGCCATCCCTTGCTCGAGCTCACCGATGCTGAAAAGGCCATCACACGGGAGGCTTTCGACGCCTGCGGATTGACCGTGTGAGCGAGCGACCATGACCGGCACTCCGCCACTCCGGGTGGCTTTCATCGGCTGGGGCGCCATCGCTCGGACTGCAGCGTCCCTCCTGGTGGACGCGCCAGTTGAGATCGTGGCCGTTGCGGTGCGCGATGCGACGGCGCCGCGCCCCGACTTGCCCCTGGGGGCAAAGCTCATCAGCAAGCCGGGTGAGTTGGCCGACGTCGCGCCGGGTGTTGTGGCGGAGGCTGCCAGCCGTGAGAGCGTCGGCCCCTGGGGCCACGCATCCCTCAGCGCAGGTGCCGACTATGTCGTCTCGTCGGTCTCGGCACTTGCGGACGAGGCTCTGCTCGCCTCGCTCCGCGACTCGGCGGCAGCTGCCGGATCCCGCGTGCACATCCAGCCGGGGGCGCTGGGTGGCATCGACGCACTCGCGTCAGCCCGCACAATGGGAATCGACGCGGTCGTACACCGGATCGTGAAGCCGCCACGTGCCTGGCGGGGAACGCCGGCCGAGTCTCTATGCGCGTTGGAGTCGCTCCCCGCCGCAGAGACCTTCTTTCGTGGAGCCGCCTCCGACGCCGCGTCGACCTTTCCGAAGAATGCCAATGCGGCGATGACCGTCGCACTCGCCGGAATCGGGCCTCAACGGACGCAGATCGAGTTGGTCGCAGATCCGGAGACGACCACGAACCGCCACGAGATCTCGGCTCACGGCGCCTTTGGTGAGCTCAACGTCTCGATCAGCAACAAGCCGCTGCCGGACAACCCGAAGACGTCGGCCATGGCCGCGCTCAATCTGGTGCGAGCGATCGAAAACCGGGTCAACGCGATCGTCGTCTGACAGCTACTCCGAGAGCACCGTCTCGAAATCAAGACCAAGGTCCAGAACGGGAGCGGAATGGGTGAGTTCGCCGACGGCGATGAAGTCCACGCCGGTCGCTGCGACATCGGCCGCAGTCGCAAGCGTGAGTCCTCCGCTCGCTTCGAGGCGAACGTCGGGACCGATGTCGTCGCGCAGCGCCACCGCGGCCCGCATGTCGGAAAGCGAGAAGTTGTCGATCAGGACCTCGTCGGCCCCGGCGTCGATCGCGACGCGCAGCCCCTCGAGGCCATCGACCTCGATCTCCACCGGGATCGTTCCCTCGAGGCCTCGCACCGCGGCATATGCCGCGCCAACCCCGCCGGCGCTCGCGACGTGGTTGTCTTTCACGAGCGCCTTGTCGTGCAGCCCCATCCGGTGGTTCACTCCACCGCCACACCGCACTGCGTACTTCTGCAAGGAGCGCATCCCGGGCAGAGTCTTGCGGGTATCGCGGACCTGAGCGACCGTCCCGTCGAGCGCCACCACCCACCGGCGGGTCAGCGTGGCGACGCCAGAGAGGTGGCAGAGCAGGTTGAGTGCGGTGCGTTCGGCGGTGAGCATCAGAGCTGTGGGAGCGGTCACCCGTGCCACTGGCTGGCCTGGCTCGATCAGCTCGCCGTCGTCGGTGAGGTACTCCATGTCGGAGGCATGATCGCCACAGACAATGTCGATGACGGCCGCTGCGACAGGGACGCCGGCCAGGACGCCAGGGGACCGGGCTCCGAAGGTGACGACACACCGCTGCTGCGGGGGAATGGTTGCCACGGAGGTGACATCAACCCCATCACCGAGATCCTCCTCGAGTGCGCGCACAATGAGCTGCTCGATCTCGTCTGGATCGAGATCGGCGGCGCGGAGCCGCAGCGAAGTGGCGGGGGAGATCGGGAACGCGGAGATCATGGGCTGAAGCTACTCGGCTCTCTCCTTCCGGTGATGCAGCGAACGCTGAGGGCAGGCGCCGGCCACCTGTCGCACGCCTCGACTCTCAGCGAAGATGCTGCGCGAGGAAGGCCTCGGTGTGATCGAACTCCGCTGGTGGGATGGCGGCGTGGGCGCCCGGGTTCCGATGAAGTTCCTTCTCACCGGTCGCGAGCGACTCGTAGAGCGCGACGCCGGTCTCGTTGGGGATCAGCTCGTCGTCGAGCTGTTGAAGGAAGAGCACCGGGCAGCGGATGTCTGCCGCGTACGGCAGGAGGGTGTCGCCCATGAACCCGCCGGTTCCCATCAGACCGAGCACGGCCGCCTGAACCCTCGGCTCACGGGCAACGAATGGCAGGCCGAAGATGGTGCCCATCGACAGGCCCCAATAGCCCACCTGCCCGACGCCGATCTCGGGGAGTGCCTGCGTCGCGTCGAGTGTGGCCTTCCAGTCGGTGATCGTGTCCTCGATGACGGTGCCATCGCGCATGGCGGAGCGGCGCTCGTCGGCCGTCAGTTCGCCATCGGCGGTCACGCGATCGCCATGGGCCGGCCCGTCGATCGCAACCGCGGCGATCCCGTGATGTCGCACCAGTCTGCGAGCGAGAGCAAGGAGGTGGGGCTGGCGCTTGTGGCCGGAGGCCCCGTGTCCGATCAGAACGACCGGACTCGGACTGTCGGTCTCCTCGGGAGTCCAGATGATCCCGGGGACGGTTCGCCCGTCGTGGATGATCTCGAACCCGCGCTCGGTGACCTCCCTCGCGGTGGCCGCATCGCCCTTCCAATCCATCACCATCATCGAACCTCTCCCGCTCGTCTCAGCCGGCGTCGCGGATCGCGGTTTTGATCCGGTTCCGAGCGGTCGACGACTCCGAGATCGGCACAAGACCCGTCGCCTTTCCGAGTCCTATCGGTGGCATGTTGCCGTAGACGGCCTCGTACTCGCCGTCGCGCACGAGGAACGTCTCATGCCAGATTCCTGCCCTCGTGTCGCCTCCCACCCGCTTCCAGTAGTCGCGCCACGGCTGAATGTGTGGGTCGTCCTGGTCCTTGGCGAAAGCCTCGAGCTGCTCGAATGACCGCCAGTACTGAACATTCACGAGGCCCATGGACTCATAGCCGAGCAACCCCTTTTCGGGATGATCGGTGAGGTACTTCAGCATGTGGTTCATTCCTCGACGGCCGCCGAGGTCGCGGAAAACCTTGAAGGCGTGCCGCTTCGAGTTGATCCGTGCGCCGATGATGAACACGACGAAGTCACCCTCGATGTCGGCAGTCCACCGGCCTTGATTGATGTCGACCACAATCCCCCCGATCCGTGCGCCGAGTATTCCACGCGCGTACATCGAAAGCCGCTGCTTCGACAAGCGGTCCTCGAAGTCGATGCCCGCCTCGATCTCACGTGATAGCGATCCATCGCCTAGCGAGATGCCTGGGTCTATGCGGCAGGTGCGTCGCTGACGCAGGAAGTCGTCTCCGAGAGTGCCTCGCTGACGACGACCGTGAAGGCCTTCGCCTCCCTGTTCTCGTCGCGGATCGCGGAGGTGAACAGAACGCTCCGCCAGCCGCCCACCGCAGTCGATTCGGAGGTCACGACGTCGAGATCGTCCGTCATCTGGAGGATCGTCGCGGCTGCATCCCCGCATTCGTGCCGGAGCGCTCGCACACCCTGGATCGCGAGCTCGGCGGGATCGACTCCCAGACGGATTGGCAGCGCGTCGGTCGCTGCGAGCAGGGAGCCATCGGTTCGGAACACGGCCGCCGCGGACTCGTGGTTCAGCAGGTCCGAGACAGACTCGAGAACACGCACGCTCGAAGGTCTGGATGCGTGTGCCAACGTGACGCGGTCGTGCAGTTCTTGGGAATCGAACCTGGCCGCGGCGAAGACTTGCTGCCGTTCGAGGGCGCCGGACGCCAGTTCTGCAGTCGCCCGCAAGTCGGGGGCGAGATCAGAGAGCGAGTAGTCGCCGGGAGCAAGGCTCGCGACGGCGACCAGCCCGGCCACATGCCCGCGATTCCAGATCGGGGACGCGAGCCAGGAGTGACACTGGAGTTCAGGCTCGAGGCCGCCCCGATGAGGTCGGTCGGCCGGCCCGGAAAGCGAAAATGGCGTATGCGGGAGGTGCACCAGGGCGCCTCCGTTGACCTCGCGCCACGGGTCACGGTCAACCGGGAACCCCTCAATCGCGATCCGTGCGGCAAAGTCGAGTCGAAGCTGCGGCGCGCGGGAGAACGACCGCTGAGGCTCGAATCGTTGTCCGTCGCTCGAAGTAGTTGCCACCACCGCACCGCGGGTGTCGAGGGTCACGAGATCGCGGACGCACTCCTCGAAGAATGCCGCAGGATCTTCGCGCACGGTCTCGGCCAGATACTCGAGCCCGAACTGGCCCGCCTGAGGATTGGGTGTCACAACGTTCTCGATGACCGACTGGCGCTCCTCTCGGCGGCGCCGGAACAAGTCGAGGCCTGCCTCGGTGATGGCATATTGCGCGCCGACCTTGATCGCGGGAAGGTCCCCAGAACGAACCCAGCGATACACCGTCTGGTAGTGCACGCCCAGATGGTTCGCTACTTCTTTCAAGTTCATGAAGACCTCACGCCCAGCACTCGACGCTCTCAGTGTGAGGGTGCGGCCACGGAGAGTCATCCCCTTCCGAGGCGAAATCGTCTCACCAATTTTGGGGATACGGATTCCGAGCCAGACCGGAGGCTATTCCAGCTGGACAAGTCCTCGCCGGGCCGCGATTACGACCGCCTCTAGCTGCGAATTCGCTCCGAGCTTCTCGATCAAGCGGCGGACATGGCTCCGAACCGTGTGGACCGAAAGCTGTAGCGATTCGGTGATGTCCCCGACGGACTCGCCCCTGGCCAGAAGCCGCAGCACCTCGAACTCGCGGTTGGTGAGGTCGGCTACCGGCGTGTCACTGCTGGTGCGCGCAGCCGCGACGGCCTCTGCAGAGAAGACTGTCAACCCACGCCCAGCCGCGAGTGCAGCTGAGACGACTGTCGAGAGCGGCTCGTTCTTGCTCACGAATCCGGCGCCGCCTGCCTGCAACGCGGCTCGGAGCCCCACGCCGTCGCCCGCTCCGCTCATGAGCAACACAGGGATGGGCGGTGAGCAGGCACTTGCCACCTTGATCAGGTCGGTGCCGAGGCCGTCTCTCAACTTGAGGTCAGTGATGATGAGATCGAGCGTGGCAGAGTGCATGAATTCGATCGCCTCTGCCTTTGAATGGGCGATTCCTGCCACCTCGATCTCCGGGTCACGTCCAAGCGCGGCCTGCAACGCTTCGAGCACGAGCGCGTGATCCTCGACGACGAGCAGTCGGACGGGGGCCTTCATCCGCGGCAATCGCCGCCCGCTCGACGAAGGATCGGTGGGGGAGATGCCGCATTCCCCGTTTGATTCCCGGTCCGGAGAGGTGGCCGGGATACGGTGGCGACTTCGACCAGCTTCCTGAATTTGGGGGTTTGCATTGTCCGAACTCATCTCTCTCACAGCGTTTCGCCGGCTACTGGCGGCGTGCGCCTGGTTCTTGATCTTCGCCGGTGCTGTGTGGCTCGGCAACACGTGGTATCTCGAACCCGGCCCGGTCGCCGCCGTCTGGCCCGCCAGCGGCCTGTTCCTCGGGGTGCTCTTTCTGCGGCCATATCGCGAGTGGCCTGCGCTAATCGTCCTCGCTGCTGCCGGACAAATATTGCACGATTCGCTGGCCTTTGATCGGCCGGTCTGGCTCCACCTCGGCTTCCTCTTGAGCACGACCGTCGAACCGGTAGTCGGCGCGTTGCTTCTCCGGCGGATGACCCGGGGTGTCGCCGACCCCCTCGACATTGGCAACCTTGGCAGAGCGTTCCTCGCTGTGGTTATTGTCGCCCCGGCGTTCAGTGCAGCCGTCGGAGCGTCTCTCGTCTCAACCCAGTTCGGCGCTGGATACTGGACAACGTGGCAGTCATGGTGGGCTGCCGACGCGGTCGGCATCCTTGCGTTCGCACCAACCGTGGTTCTGACCGGCCGTGCGCTGGCGGCGCCAGGGAAGCTGCGGTCACCGAGCCTCGAGACGATGGCGCTCTTCGGAGGCCTTGCTCTCGCGATGGCGGTGGTCTTCCGCTTTGGAGCATGGAGCGAGTCTGCCAGTTTCGACCTGTCCTACGTGCTCCTCGCCGTCGTCGCATTGTTGGCAATCCGGCTGGACGTTGGTTCCTTTGCGGTAGCCATGGCGATGACGACGGCTCTTGCCGTCTCCCTAACCGACCTCGGCCACGGCCCGTTCCTGGATGGTGACGCCAGGACAGCTGACCAGGCGTTTGCCCTGCAGTCATTCGTCGGGGTCGCGCTCCTCAGCGTCGCGCTCATCTCGGTCACCAGCGCCGCGCGCCGTCGTGCTGACGATGAACGAATCGCACTCATGGTTCGGGTGGAACAGTCGCGGCGGGTGAAGTCCATGGGCGAGATGGCGGCCAGTCTGGCGCATGATTTCAACAACACCCTTCTTGCTGTCCGGGGCAGTCTTGAACTCGCGATCGACCGTCTTGATCAACTCGGAGTGTCGGCCCCAGGTGTCGGTGAGCATCTGGCGATCGCAGTAGACGCGTCGGATACTGCGGCGGACCTTGCCCGCGAACTCCTCAATGTCGGCCGACCGGGTGCGGAACAGGTTGACGCGGTGGACCTTGGTGCCATGGTCGTTCGCCTCGCGCCGATGCTGGAAGTCATTACCGGCTCGTCGGCCACTGTGTCGGTGAGCCGTGAGACACTGCCGACGATTGTCATGGCTGATCGCTCGAGGCTCGAGCAAGTGATATGGAACCTCGCCGTGAATTCCCGAGACGCGATGTCTTCCGGTGGCAGATTGGACATCTCGGTTCGTCATGATGCTGCCACGGCAGAGGGCAGTCACCCCAGCGGCTCGATCGTGCTCGAGGTTTCTGACACCGGGGTAGGGATCGAGGAAGAACAGCTTTCCGTGCTCTTCTCGCCGTTCTTCACGACAAAGAGCGACAACGACGGTCTTGGGCTGGGTCTGTCGTCTGTTGAATCCACCATCTTCGATCTCGGTGGGTCGATAAACGTGGAATCGGTTGTCGGAGAGGGCACCACGGTGCGCGTCGTTCTCCCCGCCGTTCAGGGCGTGTTCCCAGAGAAGATCTCGTCGGCCGCGACGGGATCCTCGATTCTGGTCTGCGACGACGAGGAACCCGCGCTGGTTATTATGGCCGGCATCCTCCGGCGTGCCGGATACGACGTTCGAGCTACATCTGATCCAGCCATCGCTCTCATGATCGGCCGCTCGCTCACCTCGATCGACTTGCTGATAGCTGATGTCCGGATGCCGGAAATGATGGGCACCGAGCTCGCTTCTCTCCTCGAATCCGAGCGACCCGGGCTTCCAGTGCTCTTTGTATCGGGCGCACGCGCACCCGAAGCAGCAAAGGGAGATGCCGGCTTTCTCGCGAAACCCTTCACCTCTGCTGACCTGCGTCGTCGCGTCGAGGATGCCCTTGGCGCTCCGGCATCCTGATCGGCGCCGAGTCGCGGCCGAGCTCGGGGCTTCCCGGCTGTCGGTCTCTCGATAGCGCTGAATCAATGTAAGTCGGAGTGGTCATGACCGCGACGTAAATCGACGATGCTGCGAGCATGACTGACGTCGACCTGACACATGCGGTTGAGGCATCGACGCCCGAGCGCCATCTCTGGCTCGCGGCGTTTGTGTCGGTCCCCGTCGCGATCACCTGGACGCTCTTCCTTTGGAGCCACACGGAAGTCGGCCGGCTTCTGGTCTGGTTGGGACTCGTGTGTGCGGCGACCGCCCTGCTGCTTAGAGTGCTTGTCCGGCAGCGGCGGGCACCCGGACCGCGATCGCTGGACCGCGTGATGGCCCCCGCCTTGGGTCTTGCCGGCTTCGCTTGGTCCTCGCTCGTGTGGCATGTACGGCCCGGTGAGGCGGCGTGGCAGGCCTTCGTCGTCGCACTGATGACATCGCTCCTCGCTGCCAACGTCGCCTTCGGCGCTCAATTGCCGCTCACGTTTCAGGCCGGGCAGGTGGCCGTCGTCGCTCCATGTTTCGTCTCGCTGCTCACCGTCGGCACCGATCTCTCCCGCGATCTCGCGATCGTCCTGGTGATCTTGGCGGCGTTTCTGGAGTTGGTCGCTCGGAGTAGTCGCGCCATGGTTCGTCACAACGCGCTCCTTGTGGTTGAGAACCAACGCGCGAGCAGCGAGAGCGCGGGGTGGGCCGCTCAGCTCCAACGGGAGCGTGAGCTCCTATCGCAGATCATCGAGACGGTCCCCGGCGGCATGTTCTGGGCGGAACCCGATGGATGCCTGATCGACCAAAACGAGCGCTTCCTCCTCAACAACGGCTTTCCCCCCGGCTCCCAGCTCGAGGGCAGACACTTGAGCACGGTCACTCCGCGAGCGCGCGCGGATGAGGAGTTGGAGCTCTTCGAGTTCGTTGCGTCGTCGACCCAGGCGCGACTGCACGTCAAGCAGCGGCGAAGGAATGACGATGGAACCGTTTCGGAGTACGAGCTCAGCCGCGTTCCGCTGAGCGCTCCGGACGGTTCGTTGCTGGGCGTTCTCGGCATAGATTTCGACGTCAGCGCGCGTTCTGAGCTCGAGCTCAAGCTGGCCGAGGCGACGAAGCTGGAAGCCATCGGTCAACTCGCCGCCGGCATCGCTCACGAAATCAACACACCGATCCAGTTTGTAGGCGACAATCTGCACTTCTTGCGCGAGGCGTTCGCCGACCTGTCGGGTGTTGCCCGCACGGCGGCGACGCTCGTCACGGTCAGCGCGGCGGACGCGCCCGGAGTCACGGCGCACCGAGACGCGGTGGAAGCCGCGGATCTCGATTTCCTGTTGGGCGAGGTCCCGGCTGCCCTCGAACAGTCGACTTCTGGTCTCGACCGGGTATCCAAGATCGTCCAGGCAATGAAGGACTTCTCGCATCCTGGAAGCGACGAGATGGAGCTGAGCGACATCAACCTTGCGATCGAGAGCACCACCACGGTCGCGGCCAGCGAATGGAAATACGTCGCGGAACTGGAGATGGTGCTTGACGAAAACCTGCCTCTCATCCCCTGCCTGCTCAACGAGATCAACCAGGTGATCCTGAACCTCATCGTGAACGCGGCACACGCGATCACCGATGCGGGCCACGACTCCGTCAAAAGAGGCACCATCACGCTCACGACGAGTCGCGGCGAGAAAGACATCCGTATCGAGGTCGCCGACACGGGCACAGGCATCCCGGAGGACGTACGCGATCGTGTCTTCGAACAGTTCTTCACGACGAAGGAGGTTGGCAAAGGCACCGGGCAGGGACTGGCCCTCGCATATGACGTCGTCGTCAATCGTCACAGGGGCTCCATCGACCTCGAGTCGGAGGTCGGACGAGGCACCACGTTCGTGATCACACTCCCGCTCGCTCCGGCCGAGGGAAACGAAGAGGACAACCGACAAACAGAAGAGGACAACTGACTCCATGAATGAATCACTCGCAATCCTGGACTCTCGATTTCGCGAACCGATCGCTCATCTCGACATCGGACGACTCGAGGCAACTGCCGACAACGTGCTGATCACCAACAGCGACCTCGCCCTCTGCGCCGCCAACTCTTCGTTTGTGCGCTTCTTGGAAGCAAACGGTGGCGCAGCCGGGTCGACCGCCGACTGGCTCGGCACTTCCGTGATCGACCGGATGACGAAACCGGTTTCGAACTACTACCAGGACGCGTTCGAACGCCTGCTCAGCACGGCCGGCACCTGGGATCACGACTACGAGTGCCACTCGCCGGACTTGAATCGACGTTTCCACCTGTCGTGTTACACCCTTCCGGCATCGGCCGGCCTCGTGATGACCCATCACCTTGTCCACGAGGGCCCGCATTCTGATGTCGCCGTCGCGGTCGCCGAGGTACACGTCTCGCCTGAAGGTTTCGTCGTGCAGTGCTCGCACTGTCGCAAGATCCGCAATCACGAACGCCATGAAGGTTGGGACTGGGTGCCCACGCTTCTTGAGCCAGCGACGAGCAATGTCTCTCACACGTTCTGCGCTCCGTGCCTTGACCACTTCTATCCGGACCTGGACGACTGAAGCCGTTGATCTGCCGTTGCTCCCGGCGGAGGTGAACTTGCGATGAGCTTCCGAGAAAGCCCGACGATCATCACTGACGCAGTTGGGAACCTGCTGCACGTCTCGGCTGGTGTCGGTGCTTCGATCAGTGCTGATGCCACTCCTGGTTTGTCGCTGAGCGCGGTGGTCAACGCGGCTCGGGCAGATATCGCCGAGACCGTTGTCGAGGAGTGGCTACGCATCGGCGACGACTTCTTACTCGCCGAGGGGCCGGCCGGCGTGGGATTCGAGGGGCGTCCGATCATCAGCGTCGCAGGTGACGTGATCGGGTTCACGGTTGCAGTGCGCCACAGCTTGTCCGAGAGTACGGGCTCGCTCAACCCGGCAGAGGTTCTGCGGCAGGTGATCGCCGTGATCCCCGCCGCGATCACCTGGCAGAGTCGTGACGGCATTCTTCTCGGGTGCAACGATCGCGCTGCCCGGTTCGGAGTCGTCCACGATTCAGCGGCCCTCGTGGGGTTACCGCTCCACGAGGCATTCGGACGTCCCGCTGACGAGGAATGGAACCGCGAAGACCCGCGCCTCATCGACGATGATCGCAGCGTTCTTGCCCGCCGCGAGGAGTTCGTCATGGGCGAACACGTGCTCGCCACCGAGATCAGCAAGGTGCCGCTTCGGCTCAGCGGCGATTCACCCGATGCCCTTCTCACCATGAGTCTCGATCGGTCGGCGGAGGCTGCCGCTGAGCGGCGCCTTATCGACGAACAAGAGGTTCTGCAGCAGATCGTCGATGCGGTTCCCGCTTTGATCGCGTGGAAGGACCGTGATCGCCGCTTCCTCGGCTGCAACCGGGCATTCTCCGATCACTACGGGATCGCATTCGACGAGGTGATCGGTACGACCTGTTCGGACCTGCCCGGATGGACGGAAGAACGTTCCGCAGATGCCGCGGCAGAAGACGAGCGGGTCATGGCAGACGGTGCGGGAGTCCACCAACGGCCCGAGGTGTGGCAGCGAGCCGACGGGGAGATCAGGCACACCGATCTCAGCCTTATCCCGCTCGGTCCGACTGGAAAGGCGACCGGCCTCCTGACGATGTCCATCGACTCGACAGATCGACGTCGACTCGAGGAGAAAATACTGGAGTCGTCTCGGCTGGAATCGATCGGCCAGCTGGCATCGGGGATCGCGCACGAGATGAATTCCCCGATCCAGTTCGTCGCCGACAACACGCGGTTCCTGCGGTCCTCGTTCGCCGATCTCACGCTGATCTTGTCCCGTCTCGTTGAGCTTGTCTCGGAGAGCGGCGCCGCGGCGGACGCCGCTCCCATGGGTGACCTCTTCGCTGCCGCCGAGGCAAGTGATCTCGAGTTCCTGATCGAGGAGATCCCGATCGCCATCGATCAGACACTCGAGGGGATCGAGCGTGTCGCGACAATCGTCGCAGCGATGAAGGACGGAGGGCAGGTCGGCCCTGACGCTCAGCAGCTTGGTGATCTCAACGAGCTCGTCACCCGCGTTGTTGCGGTCACGGCGAGCGAGTGGCGCCCCGTCGCGCACCTTGAAACCCGCCTGGCGGAGGATCTTCCGGCAGTGCCCCTGATCCAGGGAGATACCGAGAAGGCCCTCATCAACATCATCGTGAACGCCGCCCAGGCTGTTGCGGACGTGAGTCACGACGTCGCCGGCAACATCGTCGTCAGCACTTGCTGCCACGGTGACCATGCAGAGATTCACGTTTCGGACACGGGTAGCGGGATTCCCGCTGAAGTGGGCTCACGAGTATTCGACCCGTTCTTCACGACGAAGGACGTTGGCAAAGGGACTGGTCAGGGTCTCTCCTTCGCCTACAACGTGATCGTGCAGCGTCACAACGGTGATCTCAGTTTTGAATCGAAGTTGGGCGCAGGGACCACATTTGTCGTTCGGCTCCCCCTCGAGTCTCCGACCGAGTGAGGAGCGAAGCCCTACGCTGTAACGCTCTCGGGATCGAACGGCAAGATGATCGTGAACGTGGTGCCCACGCCCGGAGTGGAGTCGACGTCGATCGTGCCGTGATGGCCGCGTATGGCGTCCCACGCGAGCGCGAGTCCCTGTCCGGTCCCCGAGCCGACCTCCTTCGTCGTGAAGAACTGGTCGAAGATGCGCTCGCGGACGTCTGGCGCCATACCACAGCCGTCGTCGGCTACACGCAGTTCGACGGTGGCGCCAACGGCAGTGGACGAGACGCGGATCGTGCCCCTGTCAACGCCCCGTTTCGCGGACTCGATGGCCTGGGCGGCGTTGACGATGAGGTTGAGCACGACCTGTTTGAGCTGTCCTGCGCTGCATCGAATGGCGGGAACCGCAGGGTCGAGGTCGAGCTCGAGATCGGCGACATACTTCCACTCGTTCCTGCTCACCTCGACGGTGCTTTGGATGATCTGGTTCAGATCGTTGTCTTCGATCTCGGTCCCGGGGTGCGAATACTCCTTCATCGCGCGGACGATTTCGGTGATGCGGCGAAGGCCTTCGCTCGACTGTTCGAGGGCCAGCGGAATCTCCGCGCGTAGATAGTCGATATCGGCGTCGGCCATGATGCTGTCGGCCAGGGCGGGGGCCGCCGATCGTAGATGGTTCGCCATATTGTCGAGCGCGGTGAATGCCTCAGCTATGGAATCAGCGACGAACGAGGTGTTGTCCGACACGAATTGCACGGGCGTGTTGATCTCGTGGGCGACGCCAGCCGCGAGCCGACCGATCGACTCGAGCTTCTGTGCCTGAACCAGCTGTTCCTGCGCCAACTGCAGATCCGTCAGGGTCGCCTTCATCTCCGACCGTTTGCGGTCCGTGAAGTGCCAATGGACGAGCATGACGACAGACAGACAGAGGATGTAGCTGGCGTGGATCAAGCCCCATAGATAGGGCGAGGCGACCGCTGCCTCGTGGTTGTACACCCGCGCGGGGTCGATCGCGCCGAGGACGCCGTGCCCCAGGGCAACGTAGACAACAGCGAAGCCGAACGGCCGCCAGTCGGTGTAGAGGGCGACAAGCGGGAGCACGATGAAGAACGAGAAATGCGACTCGATGAGCCCACCGGTGACGTGCACGAGCAAGCCGCACGCGCTGAGAAGTCCGAATGTCACGACCAACTGCGCGACCAGACGACTCCAGCCAAGTCGGAGTACGACCATTGGAACGCCGATCCCGACGAGTTCGAGGGCGACGTGCCATCCGTCGGTGACCTCGCCGTCGACGTAGCCCCGCTGTACGAGGCCGGTTACAACGGCCACCACGACGATCAGGCCGGCGTAGAGGGCCGTCACGGCGTTGTGGCGCTGGGTCCACTCCTCGGTCGTGAACTCCTCCGATGTCGGCAGGTCGGAGAGAATGGCCTGGACGGCCCGATCATGGCGTTTCACGAACCGACTCCGCCTAGGATGACGCCGGCTTCGGGGGTGGTGGCCTTGGCGAATGCGACCTTGATCGGTTCACGGACGCCGGCTGATGCGTTGAAGTTGCTGATTCGTTCGAGCAGTGCCTCGGTGAGGACATGATCTGCGGCGGCCAGGAGAATGTCGGTAGCTGACATGATGTCCTGGCGCGGGATCATTCCCGGTCGCAGTTGCCCGACGGGGAGCTCGGCCTCCTCCATGTCGGGACTACCCATCGACAGCACCGCCGACACCCACTCGTCGGGGAACCGATGGTCGGCCCGAAGAACGGGCCCGATCTCGTCCAGCGAATCGCCGCGGAGCAGAAGCGCTGCCGTCTCCGACGCCAGCATAAGCACACGTCCGCGCTTCGCGAGTTCGGCATCCAGGTCGACGAGGCCAGCCTGTGCCCCGATGATGCTGGCGACGCCTTCCAAGCGGGGGATGTGCTCGAGAAGCCGCATCGCCACGCCGCCCTGTCGCTCGATCATGGCGAGCTCGTCGTCTCGGAGCCTCTGGCCGAGCTGGGCGCGTTCCATCACGTCGGGTGGAACGGCGGCGTAGCCAATGCCACTCAATAGGCCGGTGACTCGCAGTTGCCAGTCGCCTTCGAGGCCGGCAACGGGCGCGACCGCCTCGATCAGCTGCGTCACATGTCTGGTCCGCCGCGTCGATGCTGGGTTGGTCAGTCCGATGACTTCCGTGAGTGCGGACACCGCCCCCGAGAGCGTGCCCTCGAGCAACTCGCGCTCGGCTTGGACCAGCCGGTATTGATCGAGCGCGCCGTCGATCGCTCCGGTGAGTTCGGCCCGATCGACAGGCTTCACCAAGAACCGGTGCAGCTTCGAGTTGTTGACGGCCGCGATCGTCGTCGAGACATCGGCCTGGCCGCTGAGAATCATCAGCACGGCGTCCGGCTGCACCTCATGAGCTCGGGCGAGGAATTGGTCGCCAGTCATCCCCGGCATCCTCATGTCGGACACGATGACTGCGTAGTCATCGTGATCCAGGAGCACCAGGCCCTCCTCAGCACCACAGGCCGTGTCGTACTCGTAGGCCTTGCGCAGCGTCCGCCGAAGACCCTCGAGGATCATCGGTTCATCGTCGACAAGGAGGATTCGCTCCGTCATAGCGAGATCTCCGCCGCGTAGAGGTCGGATTCGATCTCGGAGACGAGTGCGCGAATATCGTCCGTCCCGAGGTCGGCGAACTCGGCTGGCACGATTCTTCCGTCGTTGAGGCCCGTGCGTACGACGCGGATGGTTCGAATGGTGACGCCCTCGTCTGCGTGCGGATGAGCCCCCAACGAGGCGACCGCGGAGATGGTCGGAGCCGAGAATCCCCAGAGACCCAACAGGTAACTTCCGATCGCGAACCGATCTGCGCCGGCGATGGACCGGTCGACCTCCGGCTCGCTGGTGCCGATGAGAAGTTCAAGCTCGCTTCGGTCGATTCCCGGCAGTTCGGAGAACAGGAGGCAGCCGACTTCGTGAACTGACCCCGTCAGGAATACTTCCGCTGCCATCGACGGGGAGGCTCCCCGGAGCAATGCCAGCTGGCGACCGATCTCCGACGTGTGGCGGCTGCGTTCGTTCAGCTGCTGAAGGTTAGGTAGATCGCCGTCGGCACTCGTCAGCAAGGTGTGGCGCGTCGCCAGGGCCAGCAGCACTCCCGATCCGAGCATCGAGACGGCTACTCGCAGGCTCGCGACTTCTCGAGAAAGCCCGAAGAAGGCGGAGTTCACGAGCCGCATGACCTCCGCTGTCAATGCGATGTCGCCGGAGACGAGGTCGGCAGCTCGATCGACCTCGTAGCCGTCCTGCGACAACATGGCGACCAGATCCGCTGTGATCGACGGGAGCGACGGGAGTTCCATGGCGAGGCCGATGACTGTCTCGAGATCTCGGCTGCCGAGCTCGGCCTGGCCCGCCTGGATACCTTCGATCACCTTCTTGAGAACATCGAGCTCGCACGGCTTGCTCAGAAACTGATGGGCGACCTCCGTGGAGCGACGGATCACGTCCTCTTCGGCGAACCCTGACAGGACGATCCGCGCCGTCCGCGGACTTCGCCGGCGAACGACGTCGAGCAATTCTGCGCCATCCATACCAGGCATCCGCATGTCGCTGACGATGACATCGACGTCGCGGTCTTCGATGACTGCGAGTGCCGCGTCTCCCGACTCGACGAACACCATGTCCCAGCTGGTTCGCATTGGCCGCATCGTCCGGGCCATGGCTTGCAGGATGAATGGCTCATCATCCACGAACACCACGGTCAGCATGGAGCTGTCCCTTCGAGAGCTGCCAAACGGGGAAGGTTCTTGACCACGGGTGACGTCGCCACCGGCTCTCGGTTGTCGGCCTGACAGGTCGCTCGCCGGAGCGTCTCCGCCCCCCAGGCCGCAGGCCGGCGAAGGAAGAAGCCCTGTGCCTGACGAACCCCAAGGGTGCCCAAGGCCGCAAGGTCAGTGGCCGTCTCGACCCCTTCGGCAATGAGCGATGAACCGACGTCGTTCGCGAATCCGAGCAAGGCTTCAATCAGTCGCTGTCGCACCGGGTCACCTGCGATCCCGGTGATCAGTGAGCGATCGAGCTTGATCGCATCGGGAGTGAGCGCAGCGATCTGACGAAGACCCGCAAAGCCGGCCCCGGCGTCGTCGACGGCGACCAGAGCTCCGGCCGCGCGGAACGGTGCGAGGTCTCGCGTGAGGGCGGCATAGTCCGACACTTCGGTGTTCTCGGTGATCTCCAGTTGGATCTGCTCGCAGTGCGGACCGATCAAGCGCAGAAGGTTCGCATCGAGATGGTCGTGAGACACGTTCAACCAGAGACGGCAGCTCGAATCGAATGCGTCGACCCTGCGTATCGCCAGCTCGATCGCGCGATGTTCCAGCTCGCGGGCCAGGCCAGCTCGTCGGGCCTGACTGAACCGGTCAGGGGGTGTCCCACTCTCGAACCTCGAGAGGGCCTCGGCCCCGCTCGGCTGCATGGTCGTGAGATCGAAGATCGGTTGGTAGTGGATCGCGAACCCACTCAAGAGCAGCTGCTGCGTCTGGGTGTGACAGAAGTCGAAGAGTGCCTGCGAGGGAAGATCGATCGCCCGGCGCTGGGACGAGTCGAGACCGGAGCTGAACGCTCGTCGACTTGCGGTCACTTCCTCGATGACGGACCCGAGGACGGCGGCCTCCAGTGGCTTGCGGAGGAAGCGTGCGACGCACCCGGCGTTGAGCGCCTCGACCGCGACGGCCATGTCCAGCGATCCAGTCAGGAGAAGACCGGCAGTTTCCGGTGAGTGTTGAGCGACCTCGGCGAGCAACTCGACGCCGTTGAGTCCGGGCATGTGGTAATCGCTGACGACCGCGTCGAAGTGCTCGACGGCGACCAACTCGACGGCGGCCGCAGGGTCGGTGAGCGTGGTGACGTCGAATCCCGGCAGTGATCTCCTCAGGCCCTCCAGGATGTTGGGCTCGTCATCGACGAGAAGAACTCTGAGGGACGTGGTCATGTCTTGAGCGTCGGACACCCCCGGGACCGAATCAATCACTCGGCTTTACGTTGGTTTAGCACTTCGCCAACTGCGCGATTCGTAAGGCCGGCTGAAGCGGCGCCGTATTCGGCGAGTCTGGCCCAGGCGTCCCCTAGGTCTCATTGAGAGGGTTCGCTCTCGGCGATCTACGCTTGGCGGAGGCGATCGTCGGGGGCCGGAATGAGACCGAACGACATGACGGAAGAGCCGTTCACCCTTGAGGTAGCAGGTCGCAGCGTGCCGGGCATCCTTTGGCGCCCTGCAGCGTTGGGTCCGCAGACACTTCTTGTCCTGGCCGGCCACGGCGGGGGTTTCGGCACCGACGGTCACAAGCGCGTCGAGTCGATCGTCGCGTTGGCGACGCTGCTGGCCACGGAGCACGGAATCGCAACTGTGGCCATCGACCAGCCCGGTTGCGGCGAGCGCGACGGGGCGCAGGAGGAGCAGGCCCGGCGTCGCGAAATGACGGTGGAGGAAGCCATCGCGACGCTGTGGACACGCAGCCTCGTGGAGGAGTTGATCGGCGATTGGAAGGCGACACTCGACCACCTCGATGCCGCTCATGAACTCGGCCGACACGGAGTGGGGTACTGGGGCCTCTCCGGTGGCACGACGTTTGGCTTGCCGCTGGTCGCGTCCGAGCCTCGCATCACTGCCGCCGTGCTCGGTCTCAACGGTGACGTCCCGCTCATGCGGGCCTACGCCCCAGACGTCACCTGCCCGGTCCTCTACATGATGAACCTCGACGATCGCTTCATGACCCGGGAGTCATGCCTCGCGTTGTTCGACGCGCTCGCCACGTCCGACAAGCGCGTCCTCGCCTTCCCCGGCGATCACGGCCAGAACCTCGATCAGGCCATGCCCGACTGGGCGCGGTTCTTCGTGGAGCGACTCGGTGTAGGGAAGCGCTAAGGCGCCGACCTCGGCGACACGGTCATCGGGGCGCCGCCCTCGGGCCGGTTGACCACCATGCCGACCGGTCGCGGAATCGTGGTTGTCGTCGACGCGATATCGAGTCGTTGGGCGACCCTGCTGATGATGAGGGTGAGTTCCATCTGGGCCAGCGCGAAGCCGATGCAGTTGCGGGCCCCTTTGCCGAACGGCACCCAGGCCATGTCGGCGAGGGCCTTCTGCTCGTCGGTCGGATCCAGGAACCGGTCGGGGTCGAACCGCAGCGGGTCGTCCCAGGCATCTGCGTCTCGGCCGGCGAGGTGCGGCGACCACAGGATGAGCGTGCCCTTCGAGATCCGGAACCCGCCGACAGTGACGTCCTCGGCGGCCTCGCGCGGGCTGATCACGCCAGCCGGGTGCAGCCGCGTCGTCTCCCGCATTGTGCGGTTGGCAAGGCCGAGGGCGGCGAGCGTTGACTCGTCGGGCGACGGGCTGTCGCCGAACACCTCGTCGGCCTCGGCTCGGAGCCGATCCCACAGGCCGGGGGTGGTGGCGACGCACCAGAACATCCACGCCAACGAGGCGGCCGTCGTGTCGTAGCCGGCGCCCATCAGGGTGACGACCTGATCGCGGATCTCACCGTCGCTCAGGGTGCCGTCGGCTACCAACGACGCCAGCACGTCGAGCGGATCCTCGGAGGGTTCGGCCCGAAGCCACGCGATCTGCTCGTCGATGATCGCGTCGAGCCGACGCCGGTCCTCGCGAACCCGGGCTCGTGCGGTGCGAGGGAAGGGGTGCGGGATCTGCTTGAGCGCCGGTGCCTCGAGATAGTCCTGCGGTCGCTGGAAAAGGTCGCCGATCTCCGCCGCTCGTTCGGCCATCTGCTCACCGAAGAGCGAGCGGACGACGATCTGCAGCACCAGTGAACGGCCGAAGTCGTAGAGGTCGATCTCTTCGTCCGACGCGTCGAGCGACGAGATCAGCTGGTCGATGGCGGCGTCGGTGCGCTCGACGATCATGGGAATCCAGCCGTTGAGCCGTCGGCGGCTGAACGCCGTCTGCACGGACGAGCGGCGGCGTTTGTGCAACTCCCCATCGGACACGATCATCGATTCCTTGCCGACGACGAACCCGAGCACGTTGAACTTGTGGCCCCAGCTGAACGAGTCGGTCGGCATCGAGAGCAGCTCTCGGAGGGCCGTCGGATCGCCGACCACCGCCAGTCTGACGGGGCCGCCGCCAAGCGTGTAGATCGGCCCGAGTTGCTCGGCCAACTCCTCGAGAACGGGGGTCGGATCCGCGAACATGCGGCGAAGAAGCGCCGGCTGGCGACGGAGGGGCGGTCGCGGGAGCGCGGCCGCGTCGTGCGCTACACGCTCGCGTTCAACCATGTCAGCAGGTCTTGCTCGACGTCGTCGCGGTTGGTCTCGTTGAGCATCTCGTGACGTCCGCCCGGGTAGAGAATCTGCGTCACGGGCCCGAGGCCGTTGTCCCTGTAGACGTCAGCCAGCGCCGGGAGCGCGGCGCCGTGACCGCCGACGGGATCCATGTCACCGGCGAAGAGCAGGATCGGCCGCTCGCTCGGGATCGCGGCGACCGCCCCGGGGGCGGCGAGCTCGGCCGATCCGACGAGCATGTCGGTGACGAAGCCATTCGACAGATCCATGCCGCACCACGGGTCGTCGACGTAGCGCTGCACCTCGGCTTCGTCACGAGAGAGCCATTCGTAACCGGTTGCATCGGAGTTCCCGATCGCAAACTCGTCGTTGAACCCGCTGAACATGCTGGAGAACAACGCCGACGGCGCATCGGCCCCCTCGGCGGCCTCGATTCCCTCCAGCAGCTCGACCATTCCCGGGTCGGCCGTCGCCGACTCCGTCATCCCGGACAGCGCGAACGCGGCGAAGCGGTCGCCGGCCTGTTGCATGACATGACGAGCCAGCATCGATCCCATGCTGTGACCGAACAAGACCATCGGAACGCCGGGGTGGCGTGTCGCGATGTCGTCGGCCAACTCGATCAGATCGCTGATCATCGCCTGCCACCCACCGGGACGAGCCACGCCGAGGGCACCGTGCTGGTCTCCGGTGCGGCCGTGGGCTCGCTGGTCCGGCGCGTAGACCGCGTAGCCCTCAGCTACCAGCAACTGGGCGAGGGGGTCGTAGCGGGCGACGTGTTCGGCTGCGCCATGGGCGATCAGGACGACAGCCCGGGGTGCGCTGCCGATCCACGAGCAGCACTCGATTGCGGCATGGTCGGCGGCGGTGTGGGTGAACCATTCTGGAGTTGTGGGCACAGGTCGACAGTAACCGGGCGGTCGTTCGCGTCAACAGGGAGTCGGAGTCGGGTCCTCGTCGGTATTCCGAACGGCCCTGAGAGCGAGGGCGGCGTCGCTGTAGCCGAAGCCTGCATCGACGCTGGCGCCCATCATGATCGTGTGGGTCAGGCCGGCAAGACCTGTGCATTCGCCTTCAAGCGTGATTTCCAGCGCTCCCGTGGCGTCGTCGTAGGACCAAGAACCCGCTGCTGTGGCGACGACACCGTCGGCGCCAAGCTCCACCACGAACGGAGGCTCCTCGCCCTGTGAGAGTTCCCAGGAGCCGACGATCTGCGCCGCCGTGACGTCTCCGGCCGCGGCAGGCTCGAAACCGGGGTCGGCGGCGATCGGCCACCCGTCGGGGCTCCACAGGAGCGGCCGCACGCCGAGGGTCACCTCCCCGTCGTTGTCGCCGTCGTACCAGTGGTGGATCAGCCAGGAGTCGTCGTCGGTCACCAGCACGTCGCCGGAACCGGGGCCCCGGACTTGCTCGTGCGCACCAAGGAGTAGGTGGCCGGCATCTTCCAACATCGGCGTGCCGGCCACGTCGACGTAGGGGCCGGTGATGTCGGCCGAACGGCCGACCCGGATCTCGTATTGCGTGTCGACGCCCTGGCAGCAGAAGCCCCACGAGACGAAGAGGTACCAATAGCCGTCTCGGAACGCCATCGACGAAGCCTCGACACCCTTGAACCACGGGTCACGAATGGCGAGAACCGTGAACGGCGCGTCGGGAACGGGAGCCCCGGTCTCGGGGTCGAGTTCCACAAGCTGGATGCCGGTCCAGAAGGAGCCGAAGCTCATCCAGGGAACGCCGTCCTCGTCGACCGTGGCGTTGGCATCGAGCACGCTGTAGTCGTCTTCGTCCGCCGACGACGACATGATCAGGCCGTCGTCGATCCACTCGTAATCCGGGTCGTCCGGGTCGAGCGTGACGTTGGACGCATGGCCGGTGACTGCATTGTTCGTGGTGAACATGTGCGAGTGGTAGTAGAGGTGCCAGCGGTCGCCGAACCATTCGACGTCCGGTGCGCCGAGCGCATCGTCGGGGCCCACCCACTCGTAGGCATCGAGCCAGGCCGGGTGAGGATCGTCGAAGACGGAGCCGGCCGACTCCCAGTGCGAGAGGTCTTGTGAACGCAGGATCGGAACGCCGGGTCCTGTCGTGTACGCGTAGTACCAGTCGCCCTCGCGGGCGAAGTCGGGATCGGGGGCCGGCGTGATCGCGCCGGTCAGGCCCTGAACGGCGTCGGGATTGTCGACGTCGGGGCCGACGCGGAGTGTGGTTGTCGTAGTCGTCGAGGTCGACGGAGCCTGAGATGCGGTGGGCACAGACGACGAGCTGGTGCTCGGCACGCCCTCGGTTGCCACATCGTCGGAGCATGCGGTCGCGGCGAGCGCGACCGCGAGGAAGATCGCAACGGGCGCTCTCATCGGTTCGCCTTCATTCGTTGGGCGGCGGCTCTCAGCATCTCCGCTTCCTTCTCGTCGTAGGGCTCGCCGTCGGGATGCAGGAGGTCATGGAACCATGGGTCCTCGTCGTCGGTTGGCCGCCGGAACCAGCTGGTCCACGAGTACTTCGTCTGGCAGCGGCCGTCGACGAGGCCCCAGTTCCAGGCGCTGACGTTGTTGTCGGCGAGCACATCGATGAGGTCGGCCGGTGAACCCAGTGTGCGGGCCATCCATTCGGTGCAGAGAAGCGGCCGCTCGTAGCGCCCGAGGTAGTCGATCGTCGACGCGAGCTTGCCGCCGGGGGCGTACGAGTGGAACGAGATCACATCGGACCGGCTCAACATCGTCCGGTTGACCCGGCTGACCCGCTCCGTCGCGCCGTTGATGCCGACGAACACGCCGGCGGTGATCGGCTGATCGGGGTCGACGGCGGTCGCCCAGTCGAAGATCTGGTTCAGGAGATCGTCGACTCGAGCGCTCTTCCGCCGAATCTCCTGGCGGGGATAGCTGATTGCGTTGGTCTGGTCAGGCTCGTTGAACAGGTCCCAGACAGAGACCCGGGGATCGGACCCGAACCGTCGGAGCACTGCCTCGACGTAGACGCGAAGGTCCGGCCAGCGACTGGGGTCGCTCAGGATCGCGGCACCAGGTCCCTGGACCCACATCGAGTTGTGCAGACGGGGACGCGGCTCCCGTTGAGGTCCCAACTTCGGTGCTGGATTCCAGACTCCGTCGAACAAGACGAGCATCGTGGAGATGCCATGGCCGTCGGCAATGCCGAGGAACTCGTCGACCCGGTCGAGGAATTCCTCACCCTCCGACTCCCATAGGAGGTCGTGGAGAAAGACGCGCACGCTGTTCATTCCCAGCTCCGCTGCCCATCCGAGCTCGCGGTCGATCGTCGCGGGGTCGAACGTGTCCTGCTGCCACATCTCGAGCTGGTTGCCGGCGGTCGACGGCGCAAAATTGCAGCCCATCATCCAGCCCGACTCTTGCGCCCATGTCGTGGCCCGCGCGGCCGACCAGCGCGCGGTCGACTGGACGGGCTTCGTCAGGCGGCGGGGAAACGCTCCCTTGGCCATGCCGAGTGTTGTGGTGGCGAACGAGGTGATCGGATGAGGCACCGGTGCACGTTAAAGGAGCGATCCTCGGGCAGTCACTTCGATGGGAGCCTCATGTCACTGTCGAGTAGGTTCCGGCGCCATGGAGATCGAAGGCAAGATCGTGGTCGTGACCGGCGGTGCCAGTGGTATCGGTCAGGGCTTGGCTGAGCGCTTCCACGCGGAGGGAGCGAAGCACGTCGTGGTGGTCGACCGTGACGAAGCGGGCGCCAAGGCCGTGGCCGAATCGGTCGGGGGAACGGGAGTCGGCTGCGATGTCACCGACGAAGCCGCAATCCGATCGATCGTGGAAGACACCGAACGCGACGTCGGACCGATCGGGTTGTTCGTCTCCAACGCCGGCTACGTCACCTTGGGCGGGCTGGAGGCGCCGGTCGAAGACCTCACCCGCATGTTCGAGGTGCACGTGCTGGCCCACCTCTACGCCGCCCGCGCCGTCGTTCCCTACATGGCCGACCGGGGAGAGGGCTATCTCCTCAACACCGCATCGGCGGCTGGCCTGCTCTCGCAGTTCGGCTCTCTCCACTACGCCGTGACCAAGCACGCCGCCGTGTCGCTCGCCGAGTGGATCGCGATAACCCACGGTCACCAGGGCATCAAGGTGTCGGTGCTGTGTCCACAGGCGGTGCACACCAACATCGGTCCGAACAGCCCCGACGCCGAGAAGATGGTGGGCACAGGAGCCGACGTTGCCGGCGCCGACGGCACCCTCACTCCCGACGACGTGTCCGACACGGTGATGGAGGCGCTGCGAGCCGAACGTTTCCACGTGCTTCCTCATGCCGACGTGGAGGAGTACGTGAAGCGCAAGGGCGCCGATGTCGATCGGTGGATCGGCGGCATGCAGCGCTGGCAGGGTTCGATGTTTCCAGCCGACCAGCATCCGGCTACGTGGTTGACGGGTAGTTAGCCGAAGAGGCGACTGACCGCTGCGTTCCACGCTCGTCGGATCTGCGCGTCGGTCCGGCCGGAAACGTGGCGGAACTGCTCCCACGACTCGAACGACGTGATGACGGCGATCGTCGCGACAAGATCGTCGGCCGCCGCTGGCGTGAGCGCGGCGATCTCCTCGTCGAAGTGGATCCGGAGCTGGTCGACCTGGGTGGACCGGAGTCGGTCGAGAGCGTCGCCGATGATCACTGAGGTGCGCGCCTCGCGCCGCACATTTCGCGCCACCGGCTCGGTGGTGGTGTGCTGATCGACCCGCGCGGAGACCGCCGATCGCACTCGGTCGACGAGGGAGCCTTCGCCGATGTCGGGGATCTCGAAGAGGTGTGAGTAGCGCTCGAAGTACCGCTCCACTCCGGTGGCGCGGAGATCGTCGAGCCCGTCGAAGTAGCGAAACAGCGATGCCACCGAGACTCCCGCTCGCTCGGCCACGAGCTCAGGCGAACTCGCGTCGTGGCCCTCGAACTGGAGGTCGATCACCGCCTCGATGACGGCCTCTCGGCCCTGCTCGCGGCGCACCCGGCGTCCGTCGGTCGGTGTGTCTCCTGACATATTGACAGTTCTACTCTCAGAACTTAGGTTCTGTCCATGGCCACTGTCACGAAGACCGCGACGATTCCGGCATCGACCACCGATGTATGGGCCGTGCTTGCCGACTACGCGGGCATCAGCGGGTGGGCACCGAATGTCGATCACTCCTGCTTGCTGAGCGAGCAGACCGAGGGCGTCGGAATGGTCCGCCGCAATCAGGTCGGCCGCAACACCGTCGTCGAGACGGTGCTGATCTACGACCCGGTCGACACGCTGTCGTACTCGATCACCGGACTTCCGCCGGTGATCAAATCGGTGAGCAACACCTGGCACCTCGAGGCGATGGGGGAGCAGACCACCGCCACCCTCACGACCGAGATCGACACCGGACCGCGGCCGCCGCAGAAGGCCATCGCCAAGGCCGTGGGTCGAACCATGGGAGCCGCGTCCGACCAGATGCTCGCCGGACTGACCGCCCACTTCGCAGACAGGGCCAACGCATGAGCGAACGTCCGGACGTCATCATCATCATGACCGACGAGGAGCGAGCCGCTCCGCCCTACGAGTCAGTCGAGACAGCGGCGTGGCGTCGACGGGTGCTGGCGGGGGAGTCGTGGTTCAACGAGAACGCGGTCAACTTCCGCCGCCACTACACCGGCTCGCTCGCGTGTGTGCCGTCCAGACCCACCCTCTTCACCGGCCAGTATCCGGAAGTCCACGGCGTCACCCAGACCGACGGTCTCGGCAAGATGGCCGACGACTCCCGTATGCGCTGGCTGCGGGAAGGCGAAGTGCCCACGCTCGGCCATTGGTTCCGCGCTGCGGGCTACGACACCCACTACGACGGCAAGTGGCACATCACCCACGCCGACCTCCACGACGACGAGGGCGAGCGGGTCTCGACCAACGACAACGACGGCAACGTCATCGACGCTGCCGTTGCCCAGTACCGCGAGGCCGACCGCCTCGACCCGTTCGGCTTCTCCGGCTGGATCGGCCCCGAGCCCCACGGCGGCGAACTCGCCGACGCCGGCATTCGCCGCGACCCGCTCATCGCAGCCCGCGTCGTCGCCTGGCTCGAGGATCGCTACGCCCGCCGTGAAGCCGGCGACGCGGCAGCGCAGACGCCGTTCCTCCTCGTCGCCAGCTTCGTGAACCCCCACGACATCGTGCTGTTCCCTGCCTGGGCGCGCCGCAACCCGCTGAAGCGTTCGACGCTGCTCGATCCGCCACCCATCGCCGAGGCCCCCACTGAGCACGAAGATCTCGCGTCGAAGCCCGCCGCGCAGATCGCCTATCGCGAGGCTTACCCCGGCGGCTACGGCCCCGTCCCCATGGTGAAGAACGCCTACGTGAAGGGCGCCCAGAAGTATCGCGACACCTACTACCGCCTCCACGCCGAGGTCGACGGCCCGATCGACCAGGTCCGCCGCGCGATCACCGCGGCGGCCAACGACACGGTTGTCATGCGCACTGCCGACCACGGGGAACTCCTCGGCTCTCATGGTGGTCTCCACCAGAAGTGGTTCCAGCTCTACGACGAAGCGGCACGAGTGCCGTTCGCTGTAGCCAGGGTGGGCGGGAAGGCCACTGCCGGATCGGTCATTGCCGACGCCCCGACGTCGCACGTCGACATCGTCCCCACGCTTCTCGGCGCCGCCGGCATCGACGAGGCGGAGACTGCGGCGGTGCTTCGAGAATCGTTCTCCGAGGTCCATCCGCTGCCCGGTCGCAACCTCATGCCCGTGGTCGACGGCGACGCCGACGCTGATCGCGATCGTTCCGTCTACTTGATGACCAACGACAACATGCTCGAAGGCGACACCGGCGCCTCTGGGGTGGCCCGTCGCCTCGGCCGTCTCGACAAGCCGCCGATGCCGCTGCGCATTCAGGTGCCGGCTCACGTCGCCGCCAACTTCGAAGCCGTGGTGGCCCGAGTTTCCGAGACCGACACTGCGGCCGGCGCCGGGCACCTCTGGAAGCTCGTCCGCACGTTCGACGATCCGGCGACGTGGACCGAGCCGGGTGTTCGGCATCTGGCCGCCAATGGCCCCGGCGGTGCTGAGTATCGAACCGAAGCACTCCCTGACCAGTGGGAGCTCTACGACCTCGAGGCCGACCCCATCGAGGCCGTCAATCTCTGGAGCGACCCCGCCGCGGCGGACGTATTCGCCTACCTCCGTACCCTGCTAAAAGCCGAGCGTGCTCGCTCGGTTCCCGAACGCAACAACCCGTGGCCGTATGCGTCACGCCGACCTCCCCGAGGCCCCATGACCAAGACCCCGCCCCCGCCTGCTCGTCTCGTGCGCAAGCTCCTCCAGAAGGCGGGAATGCATCCCGAAGATGCCAACCAGGTCGACTTCGACCACTCTGGCAAACGGGCCCTGGTCATTGCGACCAACGCTGGTGTGCTGGACATCGGCAAGCCGACCGGCGTGTTCGCCAGCGAGATGACCGTGCCGTACTACGCGTTCCTCGATGCCGGGATGCACGTCGACGTGGCCAGCCCGTTGGGTGGCGTGATTCCGGTCGACCCTCAATCGCTGAAGGCTCCGCTCCGCACCGCGGAAGACGATCGGTTCCTGGGCGACGACCAGTTCCGCGACAAGGTCACTGACTCCTTGCCGGTCGGCGATCTCGACATGGACAGCTACGACATCGTCTTCCTCGCGGGCGGGTGGGGCGCAGCGTTCGACTTCGGGTTCTCCGAAGTGCTCGGCGAGAAGATGACCGAGGCCAACGCGGCCGACAAGCTGATCGGCGGTGTGTGCCACGGCCCGCTCGGGCTGGTCAACGCCAAGGACGCCGACGGCGAGCCGCTGGTGAAGGGTCGCAAGGTCAGCGCGGTCACCGACAAGCAAGTGAATGAGCTCGGCATCGGCTCGACCCCGCATCACCCCGAGACCGAACTCCGTGCTGTCGGCGCCCTCTTCGAGAGCGAGACGAAGTTCCGCGACCCCCTCGCCAACCACTGGGTCGTCGACGGCAACCTCGTCACCGGTCAGAACCAGAACGCGGGCCCCATGGTCGCCCGCGAGCTGATGACCTTGCTGGAGGCCCGCCAGTAGTGAGCGAGCACGATTCATGGTTCGACTGAACGACATCAGCGCGCTGGAGAGGGATCACATCCTCGAAAAGGCGTTGCCCACGTACGAGTCGCGTCCTTGGGTCGAGGGTCCGCCGTTGGCCGAGCGTCGCGTCGCGATTGTCACCACGGCCGGGCTGCATCGCGTCGACGACGAGTCGTTCTCCTTCGTCGACCTCAGCTATCGCGTGATTCCCGGCGACGTCGCGCTCGGCGATCTCACGATGACGCACAGCTCTGTGCACTTCGACCGAGTCGGCTTCCGCGAGGATGTCAACACCGTCTTCCCCCTCGACCGACTTCGCGAGCTCGCCGACGACGGTGTGATCGGTTCCGTGGCGGATCACCACTACTCGCTGATGGGGGCGGGCTGGCCGCCGGAGATGATCGAGCCGACGGCCAACGAACTCGCCCGCCTGCTGAAGGCCGACGGTGTCGATGCCGTCTGCCTCGTACCTGTTTGACCGAATTGCACCCGCGCGGTCGGCGCGGTTTCGCACTACCTCGAGTCCGCGGGCGTGCCCACCACCGGCATCTCGCTGGTTCGAGAGCAGACCGAAGCGATGCAGCTGCCGCGCTTTCTGTGGGTGCCGTTCGATCTGGGCCGTCCGTTCGGTGCGCCGAACGAGCCCGAGTTCCAGCGCCACGTGCTGACCCTGGCGCTCGAGCTGTTCGAACGTACGGATGGGCCGGTCGTGCTCGAGGACTTTCCCGATGACGCCCCCGAGTCCGACGAGGAGGCCGTCTGGGCCTGCCCGATCAGCTTTGCGCCGCAGCCCTCCGCGGCCCCCGATCTGGTGCGCGATGTGCTCGCCGAGGTGGCGCAGCTCAGCCCCTGGCTCGAGGGCGTCGACCCGTTGAACTTCAACAGCGGCTTCACCGAGACAGAGGTGGTCTCGTTCCTCGGCCGCGTGGCCGCCGGGTCCGACGTCACCGACGCGCTCGCCGGTCGGCCCTCCGCCGGGGTCATTCGCTTGGCCGCCGACGACCTGCGCACCTGGTATCTGCGAGCCGCTCGTCGTCAGCCCGGACGGGCGTCGGCCGGGGAGCTGAACACCTGGTTCTGGCGCGAGACCGCGTTCGCGCACCTTCTCGGCGAGACCACGGCCCGACTTCGAGACGGTGACGATCCCTTCGGGCGGGCCCTCGCCGACCGAGCCCTCATCCCGAGAGACCACATGGCGTTTCTCATCCCCGACACACCGACCTTGGGCGAAGAAATGGGAGAAGACGATGTCTGACGCCACGATCGTACGTGAGCCCCTGGCCGGCCCGGCTGCTTGGCGCGGCGAGGATCTGACGCCCGCCGACTGGCTCTACGAGCTCTCCTCGGACGAGGCGGCCGAGATCGACCGCCTGCGGCAGGAGCTGGTTGCCCGCGGTGAAGGCCTCGGCGCGATCACGCCGGAGTCCACGCCGATTCCCGCGCTCGCCGACACGATTGCCCACTGGTTCGACCGCGTGGAGAACGGGGTCGGCTTCGTCGTCGTTCGCGGGCTCGACATCTCGGGCTGGTCCGAACGTGAAGTCGGGCTGGCGTATTACGCAATCGGCCGTCAGGCCGGGTGGCCGGTGAAGCAAAACGCGGCCGGCCACCTGCTTGGCCATGTGCGCGACACCGGGAGGGACATCTTCACCGATCCCAATGCACGCGGGTATCAGGTCAAGATCGCGCTGCCCTTCCACACTGATACGTCGACCGACGTCCTTGCCCTCTGCTGCTATCGCACCGCGAAGTCGGGTGGACTCAGTGCCCTGGCGCCGCTGCAGACGATCTACAACGAGGTTCTGGCCCAGCGCGCTGACCTCATCGACACGTTCTACGAGCCATTCAACTTCGACTGTCGTGACGAGGAACATCCCGATGGCGGGCCCTTCTACACGCGGGTGCTCGCGTCGACGGTCGACGGCAAGATCTCGTTGCGGCACAACTCGGGCTATGCCCGTTCGAGTGCCCGTTTCGAGGAATGCCCACCGCTCACCGAGAAGCAGACCGAGTTGATGGCGATGGTCGACGCCCTCGCCGCCGACCCCGCGATCCACATCCAGTTCGCGCTTGAGCCCGGCGACATGGTCTTCGTCAACAACTATGCCGTGATGCACTCGCGGTCCGCATTCGAGGATCACGAGGAGGAGGAGCGAAAGCGTCACCTACTTCGACTGTGGCTCGTGCTGGAGAACGGTCGCCCGCTGGCGCCGAATTTCGATAATCGCGCGGGCCTCTTGACGACCGCAGACATTCGCGAAGACGGGCTCGATCGAATCGGGTCCTGAGGTGCACTTGCACCGACAACAATTGACAGCGAGACTGGCAATATCGAAGGGGAGAAGCTGATGATGCACCGACTGACTGCTGTGATGCTCGCGCTCGCGCTGCTAGCCGCCGCCTGTGGCGACGACGACTCGGAGGTGAGCGACGACGCGACTACGACGACCTCGACCACCGAGGCGCCCGCCGATGAACCGATCGACGACGGCACGGACGACGACCCGCCAACCCCCATAGAACCGGAAGTGGTCGAGCCAACGGCGACCGACACCGGCGTGACCGAGTCGGTCATTCGCATCGGCGCGGTGTTCCCCGACACGGCCCTGATCGGTCGAGACCCCGGCGATCTCGAAGCCAAGTTTCAAGTGATGGTCGACAGCATCAACGATGCCGGTGGCATCAACGGACGCATGCTCGAGATGACCTTTCGTTTGGCGAACCCGCTCGACGACACCGCGTTCGAAGCCGCATGCATCGAACTCACCGAAGATGTGGAGGTCTTCGCGACGCTCGGACTCTTCCCTCGGTCCAATGCCGACTGCTACGGGGCGCTCAACGACACGATTGTGATCAACACGTTCGGCATCACCACCGAGTCGTTGGCCGACTACACGGCTACCGGCATCACCCTTCTTGCCCACCCGGCTCGTCTCGTCGAAGCGCGCATAGACGCGCTGATCGAGGGCGGCGTTCTCCGCAGTGGTATGCCGGTTGCCGTTCACGGCACCGTTCAAGCTGAGGACGCCCATGCCGCGTATATCGCTGCTCTCACGGCGGCGGGGCTTGACGTCGTCGCCGACACCATCGGCCAATTCGACGGCCAGGATCAGGTCGCCCTCGAGACCGAGATGGTGCGCTTCACCGAGGTCTGGAACGCGAGTGGCGCCGAGGCGGTCCTCGCCAGCGCCTCCCTCATCTCCCAGGCGCTGTTGATCGGCTACAACGGCGGCGACATCGACCTTCCGATGATCCTCCCCGAGGGCACCGGAGTGAGCCCGTCGCTGTTGGAGAGCCAGTTCGGTCTCGATCTCGCTCCCTTCGCCCTCGCGATCGCCCTGGTCGAGGGCGACGATCAGGCCACGAAGTACGAGACCGGAGCCGATGGCGTGCGTGAGTGCGTCGACCGGTTCCAAGACGCATCAGGCGAAGAGGTCGCACTCGACGAATCGCGCAACAACCTCGGCGCGACGGTCGTCGCATGCCAGGTGTTCGACATCTTCTCGCAGATAGCGACGGCAGCCGGGGTGAACCTCACTACGGAATCGTTCGGCGCAGCCGCCGAGGCCTTCGGCCCGATCACGGTGACCGATCTCACCTCCGCTTCGCTCGGTCCCGACAAGTTCGACCTGAACGACAGCGTGGGTGTGATCGGCGAGTTCAACGCCGAGTCCGTCCAGTTCCAGCCCGTGGCGTAGGTCACAGACTCTTCCCACGGGCGCGACATACGGCGTAAGGTGGCGAAACGGCGCCCGAGACCTGAGGATCACCATGGCCATTACTGATGTCACTTCGAAGATGCGTTCGAATGAGGAAATCCTCGGTCGAGGCGATCTCAACGATGCCGAGGCGATCCTCGCGATCACCACGCTCGATGAGACCGACGTCATCCATGCGGTGAAGGACAACGCCGAGGCGATCTTCACCTGGGGCTATGACAAGGGCGAGCGGGCCAAGCTCGACAAGCTCTACGAGAAGGCCAAGACCTCTCAGTGGAACGCGACCACCGACCTCGACTGGTCGATCGACGTCGACGTCGAGAAGATGGTGCGTGACCAGAACTTTGCTGTCACCGGATCAAACGAGCTTGCGCCGCCGTTCGACCTCAGCGACACACCCTTGAAGAATTGGGGCGACAAGGAATTCCTCGAGTTCGGCATCGAGGGCCAGAACCACATCATGAGCCAGTTCATGCACGGCGAACAGGGTGCGTTGCTGTGTACGGCCAAGATCGTTGAAACGGTCCCGTGGATCGACGCCAAGTACTACGCGGCCACCCAGGTGGTCGACGAGGCCCGTCACGTCGAGGTCTTCTCTCGCTATCTCGACGAGAAGATGGACGGGAACTATCCGATCAACGCCCATCTGCGCATGTTGCTCGACGACATCATCAACGACAGCCGTTGGGACATGACCTACCTCGGCATGCAGATCATGGTCGAAGGCCTTGCCCTCGCCGCCTTCGGTCTCATGTACCAGACCACCAGCGAGCCGCTTCTCAAGAAGCTCCTCCGCTACGTGATGAGCGACGAGGCCCGCCACGTCGCCTTCGGCGTACTCAGCCTCGAGGAGTACTACCAAAGTCTGTCCGCGGCAGAGCTGCGTGAACGCCAGGAGTTCGCCTACGAAGCGGCCGTGCGCATGCGTGACCGTTTCCTCCAGCAAGAGGTGTGGCAGCGCTACGACATCGACGTGGCCCCGCTGATCCCGATGATCCAACAGGATCCCGGCCGCATCCTCTTCCAGCAGCTCCTCTTCTCGAAGATCGTCCCCAACTGCAAGAAGCTGGGTCTTCTCGACGCCGGCGTGCCCGAAGGGCAGAAGGGTTGGCTCCGCGAGCGCTTCGAGGAGATGGAAGTCATCCAGTTCGAGGACCTCGCCGACACCGGCGACGAATACCTCGAGCTCGACGCTGTGGCGCAGGATCGCGAAGAAGCCGCCAACGCGTAGCTCGGCACTCGACCGGGTGATCGCGGCGGCGTGGCCGCCGCGTGTCCACGAACCGCTTGGTCCTTGGTCGCTTCGACGCGCCGACGGCGTGACGCGCCGGGCGAACTCGGTGCTGGTCGACGGCGAGCCGGAGGATCTCGATGTTGCGGTCGATCGGGTCGAGCGCTTCTATGCGGAGGCAGGGCAGCCATCGATCTTCCTGGTGAGCACGGCCAGCACGCCGCCTGTGGTGCGCGATCACCTCGTGAGTCGGGGCTACGAATCGTCAGCCGACACCTGGGTGCTCTCTCGAACGGTGCCCGCCGAGCAGGCTGAGCCGTCGGAATGGAACGTCGTCGTCTCGCCGGAGCCGGACGCGAAGTGGTTCGACGCTTACTGGGAGTTCGACGGTGGCGGCCGGAGCATGGCGGACGCTCACACGCTGCGGGAGGTTCTTCTTCGTCCCGCTGCCCCGGCGGCGTTCGTCGCGGTCGAGGAACCGACGGGCACGGTCGTCGCAGTCGGCCAGGTCGTTGTGGCCGACTCCTGGGGCTGCATCCAGTGTCTCGCCACCCGACCCGAGGTTCGGCGTCGCGGCGCGGGTCGGGCCGCGGTGAACGCGCTGATCGACGAAGCGGTACGACTTGGCGCGACGGGTCTGGTCGCGGCCGTCATGGCTGACAACGACGCATCACTCGGGCTGTTCCAGCAACTCGGCTTCGAGCGCTCGCACCAGTACTCGTATTACCGAGCATGAGAGGCTGTGCGCATGAGCCGCACTGAGCCCGTCAACCTCGAAACTGCCCTGGCCAGCTTCGACGAGATCTACAGCCCGCGCATCGTCGCCACGATGAACGACTACGACGTCCGGGTCGCGCACACGCTGGGCGACCACGTGTGGCATGCCCACGACGACACCGACGAGTTCTTCCTTGTGTTGGAGGGTCGATTCGACATCGCGCTGCGGGACGGCAGTGGCGGCGAGCGAACCGTGGTGCTGACCAAAGGCGACATATTCGTCGTGCCGAAGGGGACGGAACACAAGCCCACATCTCCCGGCGGGTCGATCCTGATGTTCGAACCGTCGGGCACCTCGACCACCGGTGACCGACATGAGGGTGAGATCCCCGATCATGTCGACAGCACCGTCGGCACATCCCTGTAGGCCTTGGCTAGCCCTCGTATGGGTTCCAGTGCCCTTCGGCGTAGGGCGTGTTCCAGGCGTGCGCGAGCACGCCGTTCTCGACCTTGAACACTTCGATGCCACACATCTTCATGCCCTCGACCCCGTTCTCCGAGTCCATGTTCCACACTGACGTGACCCACTCGTCGTTGGCGTGGGTGATCACCCTGTCGATCTTGATGCCCATCTCGATGCCGAGCTTCAGGCGGTCGATCTGGTCTTGGTGACTCAACTCCGTCTCGCCCGAGGGATCGTGTCGCACGATCGGGTCGGCGCACAGGTCGCGCACCAGCTCGACGTTGCCTTGGTTGCTGCAGTCCTCCCAGTAGCGCTCGAGAAGGACCTGGGCTGCGGGTGTCTCCATCGGCTCATCATCGTGTGTGGTTGGGCGGAGTGCGAGTCGACAGCTATGGTCGGGGTTAACAGTGTTAACCAGGGGACCCCAAATGACCGCAGTTGACGACCTCACACTCGAAACGGCCGATGCGCCCACCATGCACGGTGGCCTGGCCAACCTCGACGAGGAGCACAGCTACTGGCTCGATCAGGTCGAGGGCGAGGTGCCGCTCGACCTCGAGGGCAGCTTCATCCGCAACGGTCCCGGTCGTCAACGGATCGGCGACACGCCCTACGGTCACTGGTTCGACGGATGCGGCATGCTCAGCCTGTTCTCGATCGCCGAGGGCAAGGTCCACTTCAAGAACCGCTACGTGCGCACGCCCAAGTACCTGAAGGAAACGGCGACGCAAAAGATCCAGTACCGCGGCTTCGGCACCCAGATCCCCGGCGGCCTCAAGAAGAACATCGGCCGCATGCCGGGCAACCCGGCCAACACGAACTCGGTGTACCACGGCGGCAAGCTGCTGGCCCTCTACGAAGGCGGCCGCCCGTTCGAACTCGATCCCGCCACCCTCGAGACGGTCGGCGAATACACCTACGACGGCGAGCTCAAGAAGTCCAACGTCTTCAGCGCCCACGGACACTTCCACGGCCCGACCGGCGACTGGATCAATTTCGGCACCGGCTCGATGGGCGTCGGCCTCAAGGGTCCGAAGCTCTGCTTCAACATCTTCCGGATCAACAAGGCCGGCAAGATGATCGCCAAGGGTCAGCTCCCGGTCGACCACTTCCCCTTCGCCCACGACTTCGCACTCTCGGCGAAGTACGCCATCTTCTTCATCAACTCGATCACCATGGGCCCGATCGGCCAGGTCATGCTGGGGAAGCGCTCGATCTCCGAGGGCGTGGAGTTCGACAAGTCGTTGCCGATGCACATCGCCGTCGTCGATCTCGAGACCATGCAAGAGGTGCGGCGCATCGAGACCGACCCGGGCGCGGTCGTCCACTTCGGCAACGCCTATGACGACGGCGACGAGATCTGCGTCGACGCGATGCACGCCGACGACTTTGAAGCCAACGAATCGCTCAGCGACATCTTCAACGCCAAGTCGCTGAAGGGCGGCGAGTGGCGGCGCTACCGGATCAATGTCGCCACCGGTGCCATGAGCTTCGAAGTGATGACCGACACCAACTCGGAGTTCCCCACGTTCAACCAGCTCAAGGCCTGCGAGCGGAACGAGCTCACCTTCGCTGCCGGATCCGTCGAGAACGGCGCCGACAGTTTCTTCAACGCGTTCCAGCGTGTGACGCGAGACGGCGATGTGCAGATGCACACCCTCGAGCCCGGTTTCTACGGGTCAGAGCCGCTCTTCGCCCCATCGAAGAACAGCGCCGACGACAACGACGGCTACATCCTCGAGGTCGTCTACAACGCCCACGCGCACAAGAGCTCGCTCGTGATCTTCCGGGCGGCCGATATCAGCGAGCCGGTCGCGTCGCTACCGCTCCGCCATCACCTGCCGCACCAGTTCCACGGGTTCTGGCACAACGAAGTGCTGCTCAACGAAGCGAAGTAGTCACTCCGCGATTGCGAAGCGATTGATCGGGGGGTTCTCGCCCTCGCTGATCGTCATGTAGCCGGAGCCATCGGCGAAGAACGCGAGGGCCTCGCCCTGTCGCTCCGGCGCGGCCGGAGCGAGACACGGCGCCTCGTTCAGCGCGTCGCCGATGCCCTGGCCCGGTGCGCGGTCCCACAGGAGAATCTCCTGGTAGGTGCGCACGCCGATCACGCTGCCGTCGACCGTGATGTCGGCGGCGGTCGTGAATGGACTCAGGCCGGTCAGATCGATCTCGCCGATCTTCTCGAGCTCGGTCGGGGTGTCGGGCTCGGTGTCGGCCGGTGCTCGATAGACGCCCGTCGGCGTGTCGTCCCAGCTCTTGGTGATGACGATGAAGTCCCCGGTGCTCGGGTCGACGAAGAACGACTCGGCATCGCTTACTTCCCCGGGATAGGTGAACACGAACTCGTCGGTCTCGAGCGGAGCCGGAGTCGAGAGGTCGTCGGGCTCGCCGGCGCGATAGATACGGATATCAGCCCGGATGCGGAAGTTGTCGCCGAAGTCGGCCGCATAGAGATGGTGGAGGCCGTCAGGAGTGGTGTGGATCGCCATGTCTTCCCAGTCGAAGGCGCCCGCTTCGGCTAGCGGCCAGGCCCCGAGATCGGCACCCAGGTCAGCGTCGATCAAATGGAGGCGAGGGCTTCCACCCGAATCGTTGTGCGCCCAGATCCTGTTGGCATGCTGCCGGCTGATGGCAATGCCCGAGATCTCGGTGAGCAACGCCGCCTCGACGACCACTGCCTCAGTGACGGGCGGTGTGAGTGCGCACAGTTCCGCGGCGGTGGGTCCTGGTTCCGGTAGCGGCTCGGTCGTGGTGGGCGGGGCCGTCGTTGTTGTCGAGACGGTGGTGGAGGGAACGGTGGTCGGCGGAGCCGTGGTCGTTGCCGGTGACCCGGATTCCGACCCGCTACAGCTCGCGGCCAGCAGCACTACAGCCAGCGCTGCCGCTCCGATCGGGGAGAAACGACCGCTCACGCGATGTGCTGCCCGGCGGTGACTTGGATCTCCTGGCCGGTGATGTTGCGGGCCCGCGGTGACGCCAGGAACAACACCGCTTCCGCGATGTCGTCGGGATCGATGTGGCGGCGCAGGGCGGCTCCCGACGCGAACCGGGCGCTCACTTCTTCGGGGGTGCGGGCCTGGGCGACGGCCATCCGCTCGAACATGGCATCGAGCTGCGGCCCGTTTGTCATGCCCGGCGTGACGATGTTGACGCGAACGCCGGTCGGGCCGATCTCTTTCGCCATTGTCTTCGACATCGACTCCATCGCTCCTTTGGTCGACGTGTAGCGGGCCAGGTCGGCCATGAGCGTCGTCGCGCTCAGCGCCGAGATGTTCACGATCGAGCCGGAGCCCGCCGCTGCCATGTGGCGGCCGGCGGCTCGACAGATCTCCATGGTGCCGATGACGTTGACCTGGACGGACTCGCGGTAGTCGTCCCAGTCGATGTCGGCCACAGACGATGTCGGGCTGCCGCCGTGCGTGGCGACGTTCACGACGACGTCGATGCGTCCGAACTCATCGACGGTGCGCTCCACGGCGGCCCGGCATTGCTCGACATCGCTGATGTCGGTCGGCACGGCGAGAGTCTTCTGTCCGCTCGCCTCGGCCACTTCGGCCGCCAGCGCAGTCAGCGGTTCCGATCGGCGCGCGGCCACGACCACGGAGGCGCCGTCGCCCGCGAGGGCGAGCGCACAGGACCGACCGATGCCGGCTCCGGCACCGGTGACGAGGGCCACCGCACCCTCGAGTGAACGGTCAATCATCGATGATCGATTCCGAGCGTGGCGATCGCTTCGGCCGCTCGCTCCATCGGCTCGGACCCGAATGGCGGCTGGAAATAGGCGATCGGCTGATCGACTCCCGCCTCGATCACGCCGCCCAGATTGTGGGCGATCTCGTCGACCGACTGGTCGGCGAGCACGAACACGTGCGTCGAGTGGCGGATCGTCGTCGGATCTCGACCGATTGCGGAGCAATGCTCGGCCAGAATCTCCGCCTTTGCCACGTACTCGTCGGGGTTCCAGAACGGTGTGTTCCACCAGTCGGCGAAGCGAGCCACCGCCCGAAGTGTGCGGGTGGGGCCGGTACCGCCGATGGTGACTGGGGGCGGAAGCTGCGGCCCCTTCGGGGCGAGGAAGGCGTCCTTGATCGTGAAGTGAGCACCGTCGAGCGACGTCACCTCGTCGCGAAGAAGACCGATGATGATCTCGCACGCCTCGTCGAAGAGGTCGAAGCGGTCACTCAGCTTCGGCGGAAGCACGAGGTCGTAGGCGTCGGCTTCGGCGACATGCCAGCCCGCGCCGAGCCCGAGTTCGAGCCGTCCTTCGCTGACGATGTCGATGGTCGACGCCATTTTCGCCAGCACTGCTGGTGCCCGATAGGGCGTGGCCCCGACAAGGCAACCGAGACGAACACGGTCGGTTGCCTCGGCCAGCGCGGCCAGCATTGTCCACCCTTCGAGGCAGGGCTCCGAGAGCTCGCCGTAGATCGGGTAGAGGTGGTCGAAGTTCCAGCCGATGTCGTATGCGTCGCTCGAGTCGGCCAGCTTCCAGAGGTCGCGGAGCAGCGGCCACTCGACGTTCTCGTTGGCGATCTTGAATCCGATGAGGGTCATTGGGCTACCAATCCAGTCCGCTTTGATGCATGGTCCACGACTCGGTGATCTTGCCATCGGCGACGCGGTACTGAGTGAGCCACGTCAGTCGAAGGGGAGTGCCGGTGTCGAGATTGACGGCGTCGAGGTGAAGGCGAGCGAAAACCATGTCGCCGGAGGACGCCATGTCGACCACAGTCACCGCGGTACCCCTGATCATGCGGACGGCAGAGGCGATGTGGCGCCCGTAGTCGGCGGGTGACGCGGACACGGTGCCATCCCTGGTGTGGCGGACGTACGGGTCGGCCACGAACTGGTCGAGTTCGTCGAGCGCGCCGGCGATCCAGATCTCGTTCCACAGTCGGACGACAAGCGCTTCGTTTTCGGTGGTCATCAGGTGCCTCCGGGGCTGAGTGGTCGTCGTTGATTAGAGACTGTGTTCATTAGAGACTGTGGACATCGGGTTGGATCTGTCGGCGTCGCCAGAGTTCGCCGAGGAGTACGCAGACTCCCACGATCACTCCCATACCCACCATCGTTTCGCGAATGCCGAGCTCGTCGGCGAGCAGCCCCATCGGCAGGGCCATCAGGCCGAACCCGGTGAAGGCCAGCATGATGAGGCTCTGCACACGGCCGTGGTACTCGACGTCGGCAATCACGAGGGCCTGCGAGTTGTTCATGGCCTGGAACGCCGAGGAGGACCCACCGACAATGACCATGACGGCCACACCGCCCCAGTAGTTGGGAACCGCGGCAAAGATCGCGAGGGAGATGGCGAAGGCGACTCCGGCACGAAACTGGAGCGAGGAGAGTCGCCGAGTCTCGACGTTGGCCAGGAACAGCGAGCCGCTCACTGCGCCGATCGCGGCGGATGCCGTCAGCACGCCGAGCGCCCAGGCATCGAGCTCGTAGATGTCCTGAATCAGCCCCGGCAGAAAGGTCACGTGGGGGAACCCGAACATGACGACCAGCACACCGAGGGTGAGGAGGCGAGTGAGCTCGGGTCGCTTTCGCACGTAACTGATGCCGTCGGCCAGGTCGCCCATTGGTGAGCGCCCGGAACTGCCTCGAGGGTTTCCGGCAGGAAGCCCGGCCGCACTGACGACCGACAGAAGCGCCAGGGCGGCGCCGACGAAGTACACCCCGCCGATCCCGATCGGTTCGATGGCGATGAGCACGCCGGAGATGACCGGGCCGAGTACGCGCGTCGATTGGATGCTGGCGTTGCTGAGGAAGATCGCGTTGGTGAGGGCGTCACGTTCGACGAGGTCAGCCGTCATCGCGAGCCGCGCCGGACCCAGCATCGACATGCCGCTTCCCTGGATCACTGACGCCGCGATCAGCATCCAGTATTCGATCGTGTCGGTGGCGACCGCGATCGCGATGCCCAGCGCGGCGATTCCCATGGCTGCTTGGGCCAGAATCATGATTCGGCGCTTGGGGAAACGGTCGGCCACCACGCCCGACGCGGGCACTGAGATCAAGCTCGACACACCGAACCCGAAGATGACGCCGCCGAGACCCTTGTTCGTGCCGGTCAGGTCGTAGGCCAGCCAGCCGCGAGCCACCTGCTGCGCCTGGCTCGCGAGGAAGACGAAGATTCCGCCCCACCAGAGCCGGCGGTACTCGGGGATCTGCAGCGCCGCGAAGCGGCTGCCGGGCGGACGCCCGTCGGATCCCGTGTCGTCTCCCACTGGCAAAGGACCGTACTGCGATGAGAGGATGCCGAACGCATTCCGGGAGGCACCATGCCCGTCAACGAAGACGCAGCGCTCATCGCCGAACGGTCGGCCTTCTACGAAACGCTTCTCACCCTCACCCCCGAGGAGTGGGACGCGCCGTCACTCTGCGATGGGTGGCGGGTGCGCGACGTGGCGAGCCATCTTCATCTTGCGGTGACGATCAGTGTCCCTCGTGCCATCTTCGGACTGGTCAAGCACCGTGGCGACTTCAACGCCTTCATGGCCTCCTATGTGCCGCAGCTCGGTAGGCGTCCGACCAGCGAGATTCTCGCGGCGTGCAAGGAGATGGCGGCGAGCGCGAAGATTCCGCTGACCACCAAGAAGGTGGAGATCGCGCTCGATTCGTTCGTTCACCATCACGACATCGGCCTGCCGATCGGGAAGGACGTGCCGTCGGATCCGGAGCGTCTGCGCTGGATGGCCGACGGCATGGTCGCCGCGATGAAGCCGATCGGCTCCGGCCCGCGGGTGAAGGGGCTTCAACTCATCGCCACCGACATCGACTGGCACTACGGCACCGGCCCGGAGATCCACGGTCCGGCCGCGGCGCTGATGCTCGCGGGCTGCGGGCGCACGGCGCTCAACGACCAGCTCGAAGGTGACGGTCTCGCCGAGTTGGCCCGACGAGCCTGATCAATCTGGTCCGGCGTCACGAGTCGAGTCCGTAGGTGGCTCGATAGGCCGCCAACGGTTCGTTCAGTTCGTCGGCGTCGAGCCCGAAGTCGGCGAGGGCATATTCGTGGCGACCGAATCGGTGTTGACGGTGCTCGCTCACGTGGGCGGCCATTCGCTGCTCGGCCTCGGCGCTCAGATCGATATCGAGGTCGTCGTAGAGCTGTGCGGTCGTGGCCAGCGGGTCGGCAACGAGTTGGCGGTAGTCGACATCCACGAACCGGTCGCCGTGCCGTCGGCGAGCGTCGGCCGTGCGGTCGATCATCTCCGTGAGCAGGGTGGTCCACAGCTCGCCGGCCGCCACCCGGTGGTCGGCGTCGCTGAACGTGCTCCCTAGTCCGCAAGAAATGCTCGCGGTCGATGCAATGCAGGTCGCCGGGTCGCGGTGGGTCCACACGAACCTGGCGTCGGGGTAGACCTCGGCGATGGCGTCGACCGCCAACGCGTGGTGGGGGGTCTTCAGTACCCAACGCCCCGGATGGCGCGACTGGAGCAACTGGTAGACGCGCTTGTGTTGCTCGTAGGTGGGGACGTGGTCGACCGCGAGCAGGAAGTCCGCGTAGTCGGGCAGATGGAACATGGCGTTGAACTGCAGACTCACCATGTTCTGCGCCATCACCGGCACACACTCGGTCGGCATGTTCGGCGGGTCGTGATGCATGGCCTTGAAGCCGGGATTCAACGCATGGATGATGGAATTCTCGTCGGCTTCAATGGCGGCAAGGTGGCGTTCGTCCGTGTCGTAGGTCGCTGCCTCGGGCGGCGGCACCGGTGCCTGCGCCTCCCATTGCCTCGGCGAGCGAACGGCGGGGTCGACCGACAGCAGGTGGCTCAACGCCGTGGTGCCCGACCGAGATACCCCGACGATGAAGATCGGCTCGGCTATCTGTTCGTCGGCGAGCTCGGGGTGCTGTGCCCACCAGTCGGTGACCTGAAGGCGCGCAGCGAGCGTTGAGGTCACCAGCGCCTCGAGTGTCGGCTCGCCGATGCCGTTCGGCTCGGCACTCGCATCGAACGAGGCCAGCAGCGCATTGAGGCCCGGGCGATAGTCGTCGCCGCTGAAGTCGGTCAGCCCGGCGGCGATCGTGGCGGCTTCGATGAGTTGCTCGGGCTTCATGCGTCGCATCATGTCGCCGTCGCTCGCCTCCGCGCCAGACCGACCCGTAGGGTGCTGGCCTGATGCCTGAGATCGTTCACTTTGATCCGTCGACTCCCGTGGACGAGATCACCGCGCAACTCGACGAGGATGCTGCGGTCATCGTCGACGATGTCGTGAGCGCCGACGACCTCGCCGCGCTGCGTGCCGAACTCGCTCCGTACCTCGGTTCAGTCTCCAACGGGCGCAACGACTTCGCCGGCTTCGAAACGAAGCGCATCGGCGCGCTCGTCGCTCGCTCGGAGATTTGCCGTGACCTGGTCCTCGACCCGATCGTCGACGAAATCTGCAAGACCGTTCTGGGCCGACATGCCGACGGCCACCAACTGCACTTTACCCAAGCGGTCAGTATCGGCCCGGGCGAGAGTGCGCAGACGATGCACCGAGACCGTGGCGTGTGGGGCGGCTACGTGCCTCGTCGCATCGAGACGCAACTCAGCACGATCTGGGCGGTGAACGACTTCACCCGCGACAACGGGGCGACGCTGCTGGTTCCCGGTTCGCAGCACTGGGACAAGGACCGCGAGCCAGAAGCTCACGAGATCGTCGCGGCGGAGATGTCGGCGGGCTCGTTGCTGATCTACACAGGCACGGTGTTGCACGCCGGAGGGACGAACGTGTCCGATGCGAATCGGCTCGGTGTCCTACTGCACTACACCCTCAACTGGCTTCGACAGGAGGAGAATCAGTACCTGTCGTGCCCTCCAGAGATCGCGAAGGATCTGTCGCCCGAACTGCGCGCCTTGATGGGCTACTCGCAGGGCGGCACGGTGCTCGGCTTCTACTCCGCTCCGGTCGGGCCCGGTCTCGGTCCGGAGTTGGCCAGTCCTGAACGGCTCTTCGGCACGGGCGACGCCGTGGACGACGATGCCTTCAACGACCCCCGGGCTGCGGCGGCGAAGGGCTGAGCCGACCTCGAGTCCTGGTGTTGTTTGTCGGGACGGCGGGATTTGAACCCACGACCCCCTGCTCCCAAAGCAGGTGCGCTACCGAGCTGCGCCACGTCCCGTTTCTTGCCGGTGAGGGTATCCGGTTCACGGGCTCGCCGAGCCGTGAGCGGATTTTGCGACGACCACCGAGAGTGGCACACTCCCCGGATGGCCGGTCGTTGGAAACTCTTGTCCCTCGTTGCCGTCGCGGCTCTCGTCGCGACCTCCTGCAACTACGCCTACGGGCCGTTCCTTGCCCGTGTCGACGGCGCAGTGGTGCTCACCGGCGCCGAGCTCGGCATCGGGGCGCTCAATCTCGATCCCGATCGTGGTCTCGCGTTCCGGTGGGATGCTGATGGCGCTGCCTGGGTGCAGATCCCTGTGCAGGTCGACGAGCGAGTGGTGGTCGACCTCGGCGTGCAGCCGAGCAACAACAACAGTGCCGGAGTCGCCGGAACCGTCTATGGCAGCGGGTCCAACAGCGGCGTGACGGAACTGGTCTACGCCGACCCGAACACGTGGGTGGGTGCCGACTCCGACAGCACGATCGACGATGACGATGAGATCGTCGTCCTGGCTCGCGACGCCGGCCCTCAGGCCCCGGGCGGCACTCCAGATCCAGCCGGCACGATTGGCGGGCTCGGTAAGGAAGTGGCGATCGTCGATCCCGACGGGGGCACGGCCGGCTACATCTACTTCTTCTACGGCGTTGCCGGCTCCGACCAGAGCGCGGGCGTTGACCACGTCACCTACAACTTCTCGCTCGACGCCGGCAACTACAAGGACGACTACAAGCGAGCCGACGGCCCGAATCCCGAGTCGTCGACCGTGACCACCGACAACTATTCGATGGGCTTCGGCGACCGTTGGATCACCGATGAGCTGCGCAGCGTGTGGGGAACCAACGTCGACATCCTCGACGGCCACAAGTCTCGTTTCTCGTTCCTCACCTGCGGACGTAGCAACGCGACGTTCGCTGGTGCCGAAGGCGCCTTCATCGCCAACATCGACGGCCCGATCCGCGCGATCCGTTCGTACATCGGCGCCAACAGCGGCCCGCTCACGCAGCGCACCGAGTACTTCTACGAGGACCGCTACGAGCAGATCACCGACCTGCGGGTCCACGCCATTCCCGGCGTGATGTCCTACTGGGACTGGAGCGCGGCGGCCACCGGCATGTCCTACAACAGCAGCCTGCTCGCGGGCCCTGTCACGATCGACGGCACTCCTGACACCGTCGGGCTCGGCATCCCCGCGTGGGAATATATCGAAGGGGCGCAGGGCGACATCTCATTCGCCGCCGACTTCAGCGGCACGTATGTGCCGACCCTCGAACAGGTCTACGTCGACGACACGACACCGCCCTTCAGCGAATGCTGGGGCGACGGTGACTACTACGGCGCCGCCGGCCAGGCCATTGTCTCGGCCATTGGCAACACCGATCCGCGGTTGGGTGCGTTCGACACGTTCCAGTCCCGCCACGTCGCCGCCTTCTGGCCGACCGGCCTGGACATGGCGGCGTGGACTCCGGCCTGGGCCGCGCAGGCACTTCAGCCGTTGGACACCGCCGTCAGTAACTTCTAGGCGGCGAAGATCTCGGCAAGGCGGCGGAAGCCGTCCTGCCAACTGACATCGCAGGGCCCGAGAACGGATCGAGACTTCGTGGTGTCGATAACCGCGCTCGGGATCGTGAACTCGGTGGGCTCGAATGACGGTTCCGGTGCTCCGGCGACGTCGCACATGAATCGGGTCCATTCTTCGACCGAGACTGCTTCGTCGCTGCCCCAGTTGAGGATGGTTGCCGGCGTGGTGGCCGCGTCGAGCAGCGCCGGAATCTGATTGATGATGTCCTCGTGATGGATCACGTTGTAGCGGCTGCCGTCGGTGTGCACGGGAATCGGCTGACCACGCTGAGCCATCAGCAGATGGAACATCGGCCATCCGCCCTCGTCGCCGTAAGGCACACACAGCCGAGCGATCGTGGTCGGCAGCTCGAACGCCTTCGCCGCGAAGCTGACGACCGATTCGGCCGCGGTCTTGGCCGTCGAATACGTCGGCATCATGTGTTGATGGTGGTCGCGGCCGAGCGGTGAATCCTCGGCCATCGGCTCGCCGCCGGTCGGGGCATAAACCGCCGTCGACGAGCAATGCAGCACGCTCTGGGCCGATCGGCAGTGAGCCATGAGGAGCCCGGCCGCGTCGGCGTTAGCGGCGAGGTCCTTGTCCCAGCGCCCGGTCTTCGTGACTGCGAAGTTGAGAAGATGATCGACATCGGTCGGCAGACTCGACAGGTCCGGGTCAATCAGGTCGACCGCATGGCAGATGACACCTGCCGCCTCCATCTCTGCGAGCGCGTCCGGGTCCTTGAAGCGGGCCAGCCCGCGCACTTCATTGCCCTGTGCGGCGAGTGCTTTCGCGACGGGCTTGCCGACCTGGCCGGTGCAGCCGGCGACCACGATCGTGGTGTTGGTGAGTGTCATTGGAGGAGGGTAGACCGCTCACGTCGCGCGGTTTCTCCTGCGCCCCAGCAATCCGGCTGTAGTGAACAGCCCGCCCATGGCGATGCAGACCCACGCCCCCCACGCGGTGGGGTCCCACGCGGCGACGAGCGCACCGCCGATTCCGACCAGGCTCCCCGTGATCGTCATCCCCGTCGCGGTGTTGGTCAGAGCCATCGGCCTTGATCCATGGTCGAGTGTCGCACACCGACTACTCGAAGAGCAGTAGTCGCGCTCCAGAGCGTTCCAACGTGATGACGACCGTGCGGCCCGTGCCTTCCATGGCCGCCACAGTGGCGTTCCAGGTCGAGCTGAAGTGACTTCCGATCAGCCAAACGCGGTTCCCCAACTCGCTCGCTTCGTTCACCGAGCGCAGCAGCCGTTCGTCGTCGAAAGGGAACCGCTGTCGGACAACTTGTGGATCGGGGAAGACCACGTCGTACGGACCGGACGTCGGATGGACCTCGACATCGAGGTCGGAGTATGTCGCGAACGCCCATTTCGCGTTGTGGTACACGAGCACCGCGTCGCTCGGTTCTCGCCGCATCGCGAGCTCGTCAACCAGCGAGCTGATCGCCTCTCGGGGATAGGCGGGCTGCTCGAACTGCCAGGCGCCGAGGGCGAGGGCCCCGGCAACGCCGACGCCGATCGCGGGCCTTGCGTATCTCATCGGGACCGAGGTGTCGGCTCGCAGCAGAGCCTCCTCAACGCCGATCGCTGTGGTGAGAATCAGCCCGGCGAGAAGATAGAGGTCGGTCCGGCCACCTCCGAGAGGTGCCCGCTCGAGGACCGCGAGGACGACCGCGGTAGCCAGCGGCAACGTGGTGATCGCGACATGGGTTGGACGGCGGCGGGCCGCTGCGAGCACTGCGATCGCTACCAACACGACAGAGGCTGTGGCGGGCAGCGGCGAAACCTGCTCAAAAAGGTCCTTCACTCGACCGAGCAGCGATTCGACGGAGACCAGCACTCCTGCATCGGTCTGGATGTAGAACGCCTCCCAGAATCGGCGGAGGCTGCCGTATTGCCGGTGACGGATCACGATCGTGAACCATGTGACGGTGGTGACGGCGGGGACCGCGAGCCAGACGAGGCTGGGGCTGATCCGCCGGTGGCGCCAGAGGTGAACGAGCGCCGTCACCGCGCAAGCCGAACCGGCGATCGACGCGAGAGGAAACGAGACGAGGACGGCGATGGTGCTGACGATGGCCAGAGGCCGCCATCGCCGGTTATCGGTGGGCTCCTCGAGCACACGCCAAGCGAAGTGCACGATGAGTAGGGCAAGGACAACCTCGATCGTGTACTGCTTGACCCGCGTCGAGTACTCGACGTGCACGGGAACGAGGAGCATCCACCCCGCGGCAGCGAGGCCGACGCCGGTCCGCACCCGGTGCCGGAGCACCCAGAATACGAGTGCCGGCGCGGCAATGCCAGCGGCGAAGGGGAGCAGCTGGGCCCGCACTTCGCCGAAGCCGACGATGGAGAACAGGACCTTCAGGCTCGCCGAGAATCCTGGCGCGCTGAGTCCGATCTCGGTGATCTCAGCCCAGCTCGCCCGGTGGGCGTACGCCACCCAGGCGTCGTCGATCCACAGCGAGTCGGGTGCGAGGCCCGGAGCTCGGAGGGCCGCTGCGAGTGCCGTCAGAATGAGGATCGCACCGAGGTCGGTCCGGGTGAGCGGCGTTTGTCGCGTAGTGGTCTGGGGGCGACCACGCTCTGTCACAAACCGCTCCAACTCGTCTCGATGGCCGCGACAATAACAGGGCGCGGGAGAGCCACTTTCGTTCGACCCCAGGATCCCGGCGGCGCAGCAAGTCGAGACGTGGGATCATCCCGAGATGGTGATGGACGAGCCCGAACCTCCGGACCTGCGTCCCCCTACCGAGCGCGTGGCGCTCGAGCAGCGGCTCGATCAGTACCGGTCGATCGTGGTGCGGTTGGCCGTCGGTCTCGACTGGGCTCAAGCGTCGAGCCAGCCGCTTCCTGCGTCGGATCTCTCGGTCGCAGGGATCATCCGGCACCTGGCATGGGCTGAGGACCGCTGGTTCCAGGGGCGCCTTCTCGGTGTGGCGATGCCCGAGCCTTGGAACGTCGACGGGGCCGATGATCAAGACGCCTCGATGCGAGTGAGCGAAAACGACAGTGTCGAGGGCTTGGTTGCCCTCTACTTGCAGGCTTGCGATCGGAGCCGCGCCGCAGCTGCAGGGTTCGAGTCACTCGATGCCGCGGCGGCTGTCCCGTCGTTCGACACCGGGCCGGTGAACCTGCGGTGGATTCTCGTGCACATGATCGACGAGACGGCTCGACATGCCGGCCACCTCGATCTGCTGACCGACGCGCTCGCATGGCAGGGTCGTTGAGTGAGTCGCCCGAATCTGCTCTACATCATGACGGACCAGCAACGCTGGGACTCGATGGGCTGTTCAGGCGGATGGGCCAAGACGCCGAACCTCGATCGCATCGCGGCCGAGGGGGTGCAGTTCTCGAATTGTGTGACGGCGAGCCCGATCTGTGTTTCGGCGAGAGTGAGTCTGGCCACCGGTCGCTACCCGCACACGACGGGGGTGTGGGACAACGCCGTCTACACCCTGCCGCCGGACTCGCCCACGTGGATGCGTGCCGTTCGCGATCTGGGCTACCGCACCAGCCTGTTCGGCAAGACCCACCTTCATCCGCTTTCGATCAAGGGTGTCGACCTGCGCGAGCAGGAGCACCTTCTCCATGCGTGGGGCCTCGACGATGTCGACGAGATCTCCGGACCCCGCGCCAGCGCCTGGGGGATGAGCCACATGACCGCTCGCTGGGAAGCGCTCGGCCTGCTCGACGCCTACCGCATCGAACACGAGGAACGCTTCGCCGAAAAGCCCTACATGGTCCGTCCGTCGTCGTTGCCGCTCGAGGAATACGCCGACGTCTATGTCGGCCGAATGGCGACGGAGTACCTCACCGCCTACGACCGTCCGGAGCCCTGGAGTTGTTGGGTGAGCTTCGGCGGCCCTCACGAGCCGTGGGACACGCCGGAGCCGTGGGCGAGTCTCCACCGACCCGAGGACATGCCCGAGCCAGCACCGAAACTGCCGCATGATCCATCGCGGCCCGCGAGCAGCCTCGACCGATGGGCCGGAATCCTGACGCCGGACTTCGAGCCGGGCGAAGAACGCCGCCTCCGGGCCGACTACGCAGGCAACGTGAGTCTGATCGACGACCAGATCGGTCGGCTGCTGGCTGCGATCGAAGCTCGAGGTGAGCTCGACAACACGGTCATCGTCTTCTCGTCAGACCACGGCGAGATGAACGGCGACCACGGAATGATCTACAAGATGAACTTCTTCGACGGCGCCGTGCGAGTCCCACTCCTTGTTCGCACGCCCGAATCAGTCGGCTCGGCGCTCGCCGGTACGGTCAACGACTCGCCGGCGGAGTGCATCGACATCGGGCCGACGTTGGTCGAAGCAGCCGGGGGAGTGGTCGAACATGAGCAGTTCGGGCAGTCGCTCCTTTCGTCGCTCGACGGCAGCCGTCACCGAGAAGACGCCATCTCCGAGTTCCAGCGCGAGATCATGCTCATGACCGACGACTGGAAGCTCGTCGTCAACGAGAGCGGCGAGCCCTACCTGCTCTTCGATCGCAACGCCGATCCCGACGAGACGAACAACCTCGCCACCGAACCGGGCGCCGAGGACATCCGGCGTGAGCTCAAGGGGCGCATGCTCGAACGCCTGGTACAGAGTCAGGTGGTCATCCCTTGGTGATTGCCATGTTCGCAGGGATCGTCGCGGCGGTATTCGTCGTCGGCCTGCTATTCGGCGGCCTTGGGCTCATCGACGCCCTCGTCATTGCACTGTTCGCTGGAGCGGGACTTGGGATTCTGATTCTCCGCATCCGTCGGCTCGATCTGCGGGTATTTCCGCACTGGCCCCTCGTGAAGCGAAAAAGCTAGGCGAAGCCCCTTGGGCTACGTTTGCGACATGAGCGCTTACATCGTTGCCACATACACCGTCACCAACGCCGAGGCCTACGAGGCCTACACGCCGGGAGTGATCCCGACATTGATGTCTCGCGGCGTCGAGGTCGTCGTGGCCGATCACGGCTCCACGACCATCGAGGGCGAGGCGCACACGTCGACGATCGTGCTGAAGTTCGCCGACCGCGACGCGGCCATGGAGTGGTACAACTCCGACGACTATCAGGCGGTCGTCAACCTCCGCCGCGACAACTCCGAGGGCACGATGGTGCTGGTCGATGAATTCTCAATGCCCGGCTGAGTCTCGCTCCGGGTCATATCGGTACGGCTGATACGCGCGCGCCGTCTGGCGTGAGCGCCGCGTCCCGAATTGGAATCCGGAGTAGAGGTGTCCGTCCGGGTGAGCGGTCTGATCGTCGGACAATCCGAGGGCGGCCCTGACCTCATCGAGCGGTTGGTCGAGGAGATCTTCGAACGGCGCGGCGAAGAGCAGGTCGGCCTGTCGTCCTCGTTCGACGCTCTCTCGCCACCAGCGGAGGCGTTTGGATCGACGCACTCCGAGAGGGGCCGTCATCAGTATCCCGACGGTTGCGGCCGTCATCCGGGCGTCGACCTGGCCGTGGGTGAACCCGAGAACTCCGAACTCGCCGCCCACGTCGGGCCCGTAGCCACCGAGCACGTGCATGACATCGTGGATGGCGATCCCGCGGTGGACGACGTAGCGGAAGTCGTCGTCCCAACCGAGCCGGTCGGCGATTCCGGGCAGGTCGTGGTGCGTGTTGTCGTACAACCCGGCGTCGAGCCGGTTCTGGCTCATGAAGTCGACGTACGCGTGCCCGAGGCTGCCCTTCGGACACGCCTGCAAACGGTTGATGTCGGTGAGCGACTCGACGATGTCGGGGCGCTCGTCGAGCAGGCGTTGCCCGCCGGGGGAGGCTTGGAAGCGGTCGTAGCTACGCCCGAATCCGGGACCGGCGACCGCGAAGATCAGTTCGAGGAACTGCTCGTGGTTCTTCACCGGGTTGAGGACACCCCGCCAGCACGCCAACGCCCGTCGCAGGTTCAGCCGCACGGGATTTGGGTCGTCTGCCATCTCGTCCCCTCGCATCGTGCCCGGTCGGCTCCAGCCTGCGGCGGGACACAGGGTGCCGTCAACCGGGGCGCGATGATCGAAATTCTCGTGGCGCGGCCCTGTCGAGGTGGAAGCCTGGCGAAATGACCTTCTTCAACGCCGATATCGCGGCGATGTACGACCACCCGTCGGACCCCATGAACTCGGCCGACAAGATCGAGCCGACCGTCGAGTTTTTGGCTTCCCTCGCGGGTGGGGGTGCCGCGCTCGAATTCGCGATCGGCACCGGTCGCATCGGTGTGCCGTTGCATGCTCGCGGGGTCGATGTCTCCGGGATCGAGATCTCCGAGCCGATGGCCGCCGTGATGCGGGAGAAGGCGGGAGCGGCGGACATCGAGGTGGTCATGGGCGACATGTCGTCGACTCGGGTCGATGGTTCGTTCTCGCTGGTCTATCTCGTCTACAACACGATCTCGAACCTCCTGGAGCAGGACGAGCAGGTCGCGTGTTTCGACAATGCCGCGGCGCATCTCGAGCCGGGCGGTCACTTCGTGATCGAGGTCGGCGTGCCGAGACTCCAGCGACTGGGAGTGGGGGAGATCTACGTGCCGTTCGATGTGTCGGAGAGCCACATCGGCATCGACGAGTTCGATGTGCTCAACCAGCGGCTGACTTCTCATCATCAGTGGGTGAAGGACGGAGAGGCCACCACCTTCTCCTCTACACATCGCTATGCCTGGCCGGCGGAGTACGACCTGATGGCGAGAATCGCCGGCCTGAAACTGGTGAAACGTTGGGCGGACTGGGAGCGCTCGCCGTTCACCGCGGAAAGTTCGTCGCACGTTTCGGTGTGGCAGAAGCCGGTCTGAGTCGCTGTCACACCCGGTCCATATTCTGGGTTCATGCTCGATGGCTCGGCGGAGTTGGCGACAATCGATGAGGCGCTCGACTCACTCCTCACGCGGGGCGTCGCCGTCGGGTCGGCCCGCGATGCGTCCGAGCTGATTCGCTCGGTCGAGGCATGCGCCCGTCGCCTCCGGGCCGTGCAGATCGACCTGCAGGGCGAGCTCGAATCGGCGGGGGTCTACGCCACCGACGGCCACGTGTCCGCGAAAGCGATGACTCGGCATTGTGCTCGGCTGGCTCCGGCGGGCGCGGCCGGCCGTGAGCGCGGTGCCCGGATGTCCTCCGCGCTGCCCCTCGTGTGGTCGGCTCTGCAGGCGGGAGAACTGGGCGTCGATCAGTTCGACCTGCTGAGCCGGGTGCATGCGAACCCGCGGGTGCGTCAACACATGGTTGATGCGCAGGAATGGTTCCTGCGCATTGCCTTGCGGCTGTCGTTCGCCGACTTCGAGTCCGAGGTGCGCGACTGGGAGCGATTCGCCGACGAAGACGGGCCCGAACCGCGCAACAGCATCCGTCACGAAACCCGCAACGTGTCGTTGTTGCAGGACAAGATCGATCTCGGGTGGCAGCTCAAGGGGTCGCTTGCCGCGATGCAGGGAGCGAATATCGACGAGATCTTCGGCCACTACATCTCGGCCGAGCGACTCGCCGACTGGGAGAAGGCCAAGGCCGACCGGGGCGACGAGGCGACTGCCGCCGATCTCCCGCGCACCGAGGCGCAGCGGCGCGCTGATGCGCTGTGGCAGGTCTTCCAAGATGCGGCGAAGGCCAACGACAGCGCATGTGGCGTCGACTTCGTGCACAACATCGTCTGGAACGAATCGACCTTCGAAGAAGCGCTGCGTCGGCTTGCGGGTGAAGAAGCCCAGCGGCTCGATGCCGCCGAGGTTGTCTGCCGCACGCTCGATGGTGTCCGCCTCGAACCGGTCGAGGCCGCGGCCAACGCACTCGTGTCGAAGATGCGCCGAGTGGTGGTCGATGCGGCCGGTGTCGTGATCGACCTGGGCCGGGCCCGGTTCTTCACCGGTGGGGCCCGCCTCGCCGCTCAACTGTCTGACTCTCACTGCCCGTGGCCCGGGTGCAGCGTGCCCACCAGCCGCTGTGAGATCGACCACAGCATCGATCACGCCGACGGCGGGTTAACCAACCCCGGAAACGGGGGACCCTTCTGCGGGAAGCACAACCGACACAAACAGAAGGGTTTCACCGTCTGGCGAGATCCCTCCGGTGAGTGGCATGTGCATCGCCCCGATGGCAGCGAGATCGAATGAGCCCGGCTATTCGGCCGATGTCGCGCACACGGCCGCACACACGCCGCTGAGGCGGTCGCGGTCGAGGCGGAACCACGCCCACTTGCCGCGCTGCTCCCGCTCGAGAATTCCTGCTTGGGTCAGCTGCGAGAGGTGATGGCTCACCGTTGCTTGGGAACGGCCGGTTGGTGCGGTGAGGTCGCAGGCGCAGGCCTCGCCGTCTTCCGTGGCGGCGATGAAGCTCAGCAGCCGTAGTCGCACGGGGTCGGCGAGGGCCTTGAGTACGCCCGCCAGCTCGTCGGCGTCGGTCTCGGAGAGCGGCGACGCCTGCAGGGGAGTGCAACACGGAGACGAAAGCGTGATTCTCATGAGAAACATATTGACAGATATCGATACGTTGGGCAAGGTTGCGTTCGAGGGTCATATCGACCATCATCGAAATGAGACCAGGAGAACCCAATGCGCCTACAACTCGCCATCGACGTCAGCGACCTCGACGAAGCGATCGAGTTCTACTCGAAGATGTTCGCCACCGAACCCGCCAAGGTGAAGCCCGGCTACGCCAACTTCGCCATTGAGCAGCCGCCACTGAAGCTGGTGCTCTTCGAGAACTCGGCCGGCGGTGGCACGCTCAACCACCTGGGCGTCGAGGTGGAGAGCGCGGCGGAGGTCACGGCGGCCGAGGCTCGTCTGAGCAGCGACGGCATCGAGACCACTGGCATCGACGACACTGTGTGCTGCTTCGCGGAGAAGACCGAGACCTGGGTGACGGGTCCCGACGACACCCGCTGGGAGTGGTACGTGAAGAACGCCGACGCCGACCAGCTCGAGAACGAGGTCGTCACCAGCGACGGTCGTCCCTGCTGCGGCTGAGCGGCGTCGTCACTTCGGAATGTCGCGCCAGGCCTGGTCCTTGTTGTAGCCAGGCTCGCGCGGCAACCGAAGTGAACGCTCCCCGATGTTGTTCTTGAGCACCTCGTCGGTGCCGCCGCCGATCGAGATCGCGAAGCGGCCCATGAGTTCCATTTGTGCCCAGAAGATCTCGGGTGCTTCGTCGGCCTGACCGGCAGCGCCGAGAATCTGCATGGCGAGGTCGCCGGCGAGACGCTTGTTGTTCGACGCCATCAGTTTCAGCAGACCGGGGTCCATGGGCGGCATCTCGCCTCGTCGGATCGCCTGCTGGACCTGTTCGCCCATCCAGCCCGAGATCCGCTCCCGTGTCAGGTAGTTGGCGAGGCCGTCTCGGATGACCGGATCATCGTTGCGACCGTTCGCGGTTGCGAGTTCACGAAGCTTGGCGCCGGTCGGGATTCGGGCCCCGCCGATGAAGGCTGACTCGTTCGAAAGCACCGTTCGAGCGGGACCCCAACCCTCGTTGATCTCGCCCACCACGTTGGCGACGGGAATGCGGACATCGTTGAGGAAGACCTCGTTGAAGTGGGCGGATCGGTTGATCTGCACCAGCGGCCGAACCTCGATGCCCGGTGTCGACATGTCAACCAGCAGGAAGGTGATGCCCTTGTGCTTGGGTGCGTCCGGGTCGGTGCGCACGAGGAGGAATCCCCACTCCGTGAATTGGGCGGAGCTGTTCCAGACCTTCTGGCCGTTCACGATGAACTCGTCGCCGTCTCGGACCGCTTTTGCCCCGAGCGACGCGAGGTCGCTGCCAGCGCCCGGCTCGCTGAAGAGCTGGCAGAACGTGAGCTCGGCGGACAGCAGCTTGGGGAGGTACTCCTTCTTCTGCTCCTCGGTGCCGTGGCGCAGCAGCGTCGGGCCGAGCATGGCGATGGTCGCGCCGGGGAAGCCCGTGAACTCCTCGTAATCGCCGGAGATCTCCCGCTCGATGCGCGTCATCCATCCCTCGCCGCCGCCACCGCCGTACTCCGATGGCCACGCGATGCCGGAATAGCCGGCGGCGTGGAGTCGGCCCAGCCAGGCCTTCGAGTTGCGGAAGTGCGTGGCCGCATGCTCGGGGTCGACGTGGACGTTGGTTGCCCACGGGTCGTCGGCCTTCTTGGGTGTTGCGTTGGCGTCGTACCAGGCACGAACCTCCGCCCGGTAGGCCGCCTGCTCAGGCGGCTCGGTGATGTCGTCGGTCGTGGAGGTCATCAGGATGGATTCTCCCCGGCCGACCCGATCGACGCCAACCGGGCTGCCGCCTACTGTCCGGCTCGTGGAACCCTTCGACGGCGAGACGCCGCTGCAATCGATTGCCCGCCAATCGGCGGCGGGGCAGCAGGCCTTTCCGGTGTCGTCGATGACCTCGCTCGAGCGGTTTCCGTACTACACGGCGTTTCCCTTCGCCTGGTATCCGATTGCCGTCGGCGCAGACCTGGCCGGCGGCGACGTTCGGCCCGTCCGCCTGCTCGCCCGCGACCTGGTGTTGTGGCGCGACGACGACGGTGAAGCCCACGTGATGGATGCCTACTGCCCTCACCTCGGGGCCAACCTCGGTATCGGCGGGCGAGTGGAGAACGGGAACCTCGTCTGCCCGTATCACTGGTGGGAGTGGGCGGCCGACGGCACCAACGCCCGGATCCCCTATTCGGACCGGACCAATCGGCAAGCGCAGCTGCGGACCTACCCCACGATCGAACGCAACGGGCTCGTGATGTTCTGGTTCCACCCCGATCCTGAGCAGGAGCCGCTGTGGGACATCCCGGTGCTCTCGGACTACCTGACGGACGAATGGGTTCCCCTCGCTCCGGCCGAATGGACGGTGCGCTGCCCGTGGCAGGAGCTGGCCGAGAACGGGCCCGACTACGTCCATCTTCGGACCGTGCATGGGGCGGCAAGCATCCCGGAGCTCGAATCGCTCGAGTTCGATGGCTACTTCAACCGAATGCGGTCGACGGTCGAGTTCTCGACGCCCCGCGGACCCACGAGTGGCCGCATCGACACGGACGGCTACGGGCCCGGATTCTCCGTGGCCCGCTTCTCGGGCATCGTCGACACGGTGTTCTTCAACGTCACCGTGCCGGTGGATTGGGAGACGACGTGGTCCATGAAGCTCTACCGGGTCCGCGGTTCGGCGAGCGTCGGCGAGGCTCTCGTGCGTGACCTGAAGAAGCAGATGGCGGAGGACAACGTCATCTTCGACAACAAGGTCCAACAACCGAGCCCGGCCCTGGCCGATGCCGATGGGCCGATCATGAAGTTCCGCAAGTGGGCGGCGCAGTTCTACATCGACGGTGACCCGGTCGCCGAAAAGAGGATCACGTGATGAGCGATCGATACGGAACCGAGGACGGCGAGGTCGACATCGAGCGCGTTCGGCTGGGAATGCTCGCCGCGGCGCGAGATCCGAAGACCTTCGCGGTCCTCGACCAAGTCGGCGTCGCGCCCGGGATGCACGTGCTCGAGGTCGGCGCCGGATCGGGGAGCGTGAGCGCATGGCTGGCCGACAAGGTCGGGTCGGACGGTCGGGTCATGTCGGCCGACATCGATCTTCAGTTCCACGAAGAGATGCCGAGCAACGTGATCGTGCGCGAGCTCGACATCGAGAACGACTCGATTCCGATCGCGCACTTCGACATCGTCCACGCCCGTGCCCTGCTGCAGCACGTACCGAGCCGGGAAGAAGTCATCCCGAAGCTGATCGAGGCGCTGAAGCCGGGAGGCTGGTTGGTGCTCGAGGACGGTCAGTTCCTCGGCTTCGGCGAACAGGGCCTGGCCGAGCCATATCGGGCCATCCACCAGATCATCGCGGCCGGAAGTCAGGAGGAGTGGCGCGATCCGAACTTCGGGCTGCAGATTCTCGACCGGATGCGGATCCACGGACTGGTCGAACTCGACGCGATCGGTGACGTGTGGGCGATGCGCCCGGGTGAGCCGAGCGGGGAGTGGTGGTTTCTCGCACTGGAACGGGCGATCCCGCACCTGGTTTCGGCGGGATTGGTCACCGAGGCTGAGGGCGCGGCTGCACTCGCGCAGGTACGAGAGCCCGGTTTCGTGATGTTGAGCCCGGCGTCGATCGCAACGCTCGGCCGCAAGGCGCTCGATTAGGCGAGAAGGCTCTGCGCCAACCGGGCGGCCGAGAACTCGATCAGTTCCTCGCGGCGCTCATCCTGGAAGTGTTTCGCGCTCACGATGAGCCGTTCGGCTGCGCCGACACACCCTGCCCAGAACCAGGTGATGCGGATGTCGCTGGCCGGGACGAGCTCGACTCCGTCGACCCTCGCCGCCCGATCGAGGAGTTCGTCAGCCTGCTTGCCGAGGTGGATGTATGTCGTGTCCATCTCGTGGGCAATCTCGCGACCAGTCCGCCCGCTGCTGGCCTCGACGAACTCCAGCTCGTATCGACCGAGCTTCTCGTAGAGGCCGACGACCCAGTCGACCATCATTCGAACGGTGTCCTGGAGGCCCGCGTCTGCTGGGACCATGTCCATGAGTTCGAGGCCGGCGCGAATCTCGCGGTCGTACAACTCGCCGAAGATCTCGTCCTTGCCGGAGAACCATTGGTACACGGCTCCCGTGCTGACCCCGGCTCGAGACGCAATCGCTCGAATCGAGAAGCCCTCCCAGCCTGACTCCTCGAGAATGTCGCTGGCTGCAGCGAGAACGTCGCGTCGGCGACCATCCCTGTCGCCTCGCAGCGTCCGCTGGGATTCACTCGGTGCAGTACTTTTGTATTCCGCCACTGCTGATCCTCCTACTCTCGAAGGTCGACCGTAACTGGAGAGGGGGCCCGAAGGCCAGCGAGCACGCACTCCGCAGTTGCCGCGAGGAAGTCGTCGCGGTCGACGCCCATCACTTCGAACCGGGAATCGACGAGGTGGTCGCCGACCCCCTTTGCCGTGGCCCACAGCCAGGAGACGCGTGCGGCCTGGTTGTCGGGCTGGCCGTTGCCGCGATGGATCGTGGCCACGCGAGCCGTGATTGCTTCACGGAGCACACGGTGGGCATCTGCCAGTTCCAAGGCGTAGTCGGGAATCCGGCCATCGAGGTCCCGGACGAATGCAAACCGGTGGCGGCCTATGTCGATGTGGTTCTGGGCAATGATCGTCACGATTCGGTGGACGGTCTCGAGCGGGGCCAGGTCGTCGGGCCACTGCTCGACGACTTTCGTGTCGACGGCGAAACGAGCGGTCTGCAGGTTCGCCCAGATCTCACCCTTGCCGGAGAACCACTGGTAGACGGCGCCGCCGCTCACGCCGGCCCGGGCGGCAGTGTCTCTGATCGAGAAGCCGTCCCAGCCGTGTTCCGCGAGTACCGACTCGGCGGCGGCAAGCACATCGCGCCGCCGCTGCTCTTTGTCACCCCGCGCCGTCGTCGGAGACGCTGGTACTTCGTCGACCTTGTTCATATCCAATCCCGCCTAGGAGCACGCATAGCGTTCAGCCAAGCACGCTCAAAGGTGGGTTGTGGGGGATCCTCACTCTCCGTGAGGTATCAGCCGCCCCTGGCGATGACAAGCGCAGCATCGACTCGTTCGTCGTCGACGCCGCAATCGCGAGCGGCGTCGACGACCGGTACCACCGCGGAATCGGTGAAGGTGAGCACCTCGAACTCGTTCAGGAGCTGTTCTTCCGTGAAACGGTCCAGCAGTGTCTCGGCCGCACACACGGCCCGCTGCGGCTCGACGCCGACGTCGGGATTGGTGAGCAGGTCGAACAGCGCGCCGCCGAGGAAGCCGACCGGGCGGTCGGTGCCGAACTGAGTGACGTCGATCTCGACCGGCGGTGGCGGCTCGACGTTGGGGTCGAGCGTCGTGGTCGTCGTCGTGGTGGTTGTGGTGGTCGGCAGCGGTACCGCCGCGTATTCGATCTCCGCGGCGTTGCCCTCCTCGGTCTCGGCGCCGAGGAAGAGCACGAGAGCAACCGCGAGCACGGCGCCTCCGGCCAGGAGCGTCGATGGACGTACCCGGTCGGCGAGGGTCACGGCGTACTCCCCGCCGGTAGCCTCGTCGTCGATCCCGAGCCAGTTCCGGTCGTCGGCCCAGACCAGCAGGGGTGGCATGACCACCAAGGCCGACAGCAGGGCGACGGCCACGTTGAGCGTGACGATCATGCCGAAATCGGACAGCAGCGGGAGGGCTGAGAAGACGAGGACGCCGAAGCCGCCGATCGTCGTGAGGGCCGATGTGAAGAACGCCCGCCCGGTACGGGCCGAGGCTCGGTCGGTGGCCTCCTCTGGGGTGAGGCCGCGTTGTCGCTCCTCGAGATACCGACCGAGGATGAGGATGCTGAACTCCGTACACGACGCGATCACCAAGGGTCCGCTCACGGTCGTGAGTGGGCTGAGAGTGAGTCCGAGTACGGCCACGATCACCGACGCGGCGCCTACGGCGAGCAACACGGGAACCATGGCGAGCAGGGCTCGAGCGGCGCTCCGGAATCGGGCGAGGATCCACAATCCGGCGGTGGCGAGCGCGAGATACGTGAGGATGGCCCGGTTGGCGGAAAGGTTCTCGAGGAGTCCCACGCCGACGACCGCGAGTCCGGCCGGCACCGCTCGCACCGGCTCTGCACCCGGCTCGAGTTCGCTCAGCAGGATCGAGTCGGCGGGGAGGTCGAGGTCGCTGATTCGCGCGGCCAGATCCTCGTTGAGGCGGGCGACGAGGAGGGCGTCTTCGGAGAGCGGCGCCGAACCGAGTCGGAAGTTCACCTGGGCGGCTGTGCCTTCGTCGTTGATCAGGACTCGCCGGATGTCGTCGGGCATGACGTCGATCAGGCCGATGATGTCCGCAGTCCTCGGTGGTACCGGGTTGACGGTGTCGTCGTAGTTGATGATCTTCGACAGTGTCGAGATCATGCTCGAGCTGTTGCGGATCTCGGTGCCGTCCTCGTTGTCCTCGATGAAGCGCCAGACGAGATCAATGAGGTCCTGGTCACGTACGTTGTTGGCCTGGATCAGCACACCGAGCGTGCTCTCGAAGCCCGTCTCGGTTTCGAGTCGGCGGATGTCGCGGACAGTGTCGGTGTCCTGGTTGACCCAGCGGACCGGGTCGCTCTCGATCTCGAACTGGTCCTCGAGGGCGATGCCGGCCACGAGCACGCCGACCGACGCGATGATCAGCGGTATCACGAACCGCTGCGGCAACCCGCCGAGGGCGACGATGACGCGTTCGATCGGAGAGAGCTCGGCGAGTGACTTGGTTCTCGCCTTGTACTCACGGATTCCGAGCACCGCGGTGGGGACGACGATCCCGATCAGCAGGATGATGACGATGCCGACGGCGAGCATGACGCCGAAGTCGCGGATCATCGGAACGAGTGACACTCGCATCACGAGGAACGCAGCCACCGCAGCGAATGTTGCCGCGACCAGCGGCGGCCCGAGGTTGGCCAGCGTCTCCTGGATGGGGTTGTGGGCGCGGTCGAGAACCACCTCCTCTTCGACGCGGTTGTGGACCTGGATGGCGAAGTCGACACCGAGTCCGATCAGGATCGGTAGGCCGGAGATGGTGACGAGGGAGAGGTCGATCCCGACGAGACCGAGCAGCGAGAATGTCCAGGCAACGGCGATCAGCACTGCCAAGAGCGGAAGCAGCCGCCAGCGGACCCGGAAAGTGATCAGCAGGACGACGGCCATGATCGCCACGGCGGCGGCGCCGAGGGTCAACATGCCGCCCTGGAGGTAGTCGTTGATGTCCTTGAGGAAGACGGGAGAACCCGTAACGGTGATCTCGAAGCCTTCGATGGCGGTCGAGTTCATGATCTCGAGCACGGCTTCGGTGCCCGCGGAGAGAGTGTCGAGATCGGCGTTCCCCTCGAGGATCACACCGCCGACGGCGGTGAACTTGTCGGGGTAGGAGCTCTCGAGCGAGCGGCGGATCTGGCGATCCTCGAACGACGGGGTGGTCGAGATGGCGCCGCTCTCGACCTCGTAGCCGGTGTTGTCCCAGAGGATCAGCTCGACCCAGCTCGGGTTGGCGAGATCGGCTGGACGCGCGGCGCTGAGTCGGGCCAGCGAGGTGGAGGTGTCGGTGCTGCGACGAGCCGACGAGTCGTCGTCGTCATCGGCGCCGGTCGCCCGAGCGAGGGCCTGGGTGGCGACGCTCTCGTCGAGGATCGCCGACGAGAATTGCATCGACACAAGCGGGGTGATGACCGCATGGACCTCAGGGATGGCCCGCAGTTCCGCCTCGATGCGCTCGAGCTCCGCACGGTTCGCGTCGCTCATGAGGTCTTCGATGGTCGCCTCGCCCTCGGAGGAGAAGAGGAGGATGACGGCCTCGCCGCCGAACTGGTTCTGGAACTCGACATTGTCGATCGAGGCCTGGCTGTCGGTGTTGAGGTAGCTGTCCTGGCCGGTCGCGAACTCGATCTGGGTCGCCCCGATTGCGAGCACCCCGGTGACCGCGAGGACGGCGAGCCCGACCGCCCACCAGTACTTGCCCAAGTTGACCGCGATTGCTCGCCAGAACCGTTCCATCGACAGACCCCCCTGTTGTCCGAGCGGTAATGCTCGCACGGATGTGTCGCTGATGCCCCGCCGAGGCAGGATGGACCCATGACTGACGCCTACATCGTTGATGCAGTGAGGAGCCCCACCGGGAAACGGGGTGGCGGATTGTCGCACCTGCATCCCGCCGACCTCGGTGCGGTGTCACTGACAGCACTCATAGAGCGCACGGGCATCGACCCGAACGCGGTCGAAGACGTGGTCTTCGGCAACGTCGACTCGGTGGGTGGGCAAGCGGGCGACATCGCTCGCACTTGTTGGCTCGCGGCCGGCCTGCCCGAGGCTGTGCCCGGCACGACGGTCGATCGCCAGTGCGGTTCCGGCCAGCAGGCCGTCAGCTTTGCCGCGATGGGCGTGATGGCGGGTGTGCAGGACCTCGTCGTTGCGGGTGGAGTGCAGCAGATGTCGCAGATTCCGATCTCTTCGGCCATGACCCTCGCCGCCGAGCTTGGGTTCGAGGATCCGTTCTCGGGCTCCACCGGATGGGTCGAGCGCTACGGCACGCAGGAGGTCTCGCAGTTCCGCGGGGCAGAGATGATCGCCGAGAAGTGGGACATCAGCCGCGACGACTGCGAACGGTTCGCGTTCGAGAGCCATCAGCGCGCCATTCGCGCCATCGACGAGGGTCGGTTCGACGCCGAGATCGTGCCGGTCGGCGACTGCACGATGGACGAGGGTCCCCGCCGTGGCGGCACGCTCGAGAAGATGCAGACCCTCCCGACGCTCGTCGAGGGTGGCCGGCTCACGGCTGCGTGCGCGAGCCAGATCAGCGACTCGTCGGCCGCGCTGCTCATCGCGTCCGAGCAGGCGCTGAAGGATCACGACCTCACGCCGAGGGCTCGTATCCACCACATGTCCGTCCGGGGCGACGATCCGATCTACATGTTGACCGGCCCGATTCCGGCGACGGCCTACGCCCTCGAGAAGACCGGCATGACGATCGCCGACATGGATCTCTTCGAGTGCAACGAGGCGTTCGCGCCCGTCCCCCTCGCGTGGATGAAGGAACACGACATTCCCCACGAACGGGTCAACGTCAACGGCGGGGCCATTGCCCTCGGCCACCCACTCGGCGCGACCGGGGCAAAGCTGATGACGACACTGCTGCACGAGCTCGAGCGCACGGGCGGCCGCTACGGATTCCAGACGATGTGTGAGGGTGGCGGCCAGGCGAACGTCACCATCATCGAGCGGCTCTGAAGCTTGTCCGCACCGCTTGCCGCAGGTTCGGTCTCGCTGCGGTTGTATCCGCACGACACCGATGCCGTCGAGCAGTTGCGGCTCATCCGCGCGCAAGCTTCGCGAGCAGTCGATGTCGGATACGACGGGGTGATGGTCAGCGAACACCACGCGGACTTCCCCGGGTATCTGCCCAACCCGGTGCAGCTGGCCGGCTTCCTTCTCGACTCGATGGCGACGGGTTGGTCTGCGCCGTGCCCCCTGCTGTTGCCGATGAAGCCCTACGCCCTCATCGCCGAGGACCTGGCATGGCTCGACGCCGCCTATCCGGGCCGCGTCGGCGCGGGCTTCGCGGCCGGAGCGCTACCGGTCGATTTCGAGCTGGCGGAAGTGCCGTTCGACGAGATCGTGGCTCGGTTCAAGGACGCGCTTCCTCGCGTGGTTGCCGCATTGCAGGGCCAGGACGACACGCCCCTCGCCGCTGACCGGGCGATCGCCCGCACGGCGGGCGAGCCGATGCCGATGGTGGTCGCAGCCCAGAGCCCGGGAGCGGTTCGTCGCGCCGCTCGGCTGGGACTCGGCATTCTCTACGACAGCCTCCAAACAGCAGAGGTAACGGCTCGTTTGAGCGATGCCTACATCGAAGCCGGTGGCACCGGCGCTCGAATTGCAATCCGCCGGGTCTGGATCGGTGATCCGCCCAACGACGAAATGGCCGCACAGATGGCGCACTACCGCAGCTATGCGCCGGAGTCCGCCATGAAGAACTGGGACGGCGACCAACTCATTGCCGCGCCATCGGCCCGGGAAGCCGCCGACCGGCTCGGCGACTTCCTCGACACCGCCGGTTGCGACACGGTGAACGTGCGCATCCACGTCAAAGGGCTGACCCCGGGCCAGGTCGACGATCAACTCTCACAGCACGGCGGAGAGTTCCTCGACACGCTTCGCGGCCGGCTCGGCTGATGGACCCGGTCGAGCCGCCCGAGCCGGGGTCGCTCGACGACGCCACCCGCGAGCTCGTCGAACTCACCGGCTTTCGCAACTCCGGCACGCCGCTCGAGATCATCAGTGTTCTCGCCCATCGCCCCGATCTGGTGGCGCCGTTCCTTCAGTGGTCGGCGGCGCTCGCGTCGGCCTCGGCCCTCGGGGTTCGCCGCCATGAGATCGCCGCGCTACGGGCCAGTTGGCATTTCGAGTCGGACTACGAGTGGGGCAATCACGCGCGCTACGCACTCGATGCCGGGGTCACCGAGTCCGAGCTGGTGGCGCTCGGAGAGCCGGATGGTGCCGACGCGTTCGTCGACCGCGTCGATCGGCTCGTCGTCGCGCTCGTCGACGAGATGATCGAGGGTGGTGATGCGCCGAGCCGGGATCTGCTGCGAGACGCGGTCGGTGATGCCGCGGTCGTCGATCTCGCGTGGACGGTCGGCCAATACGTGGGTCTCTCGATGGTGGCCAACACGCTCGCCATTCGCGTCGGCGACGACCTTCGGCGTGCACCACCGCACCCTGATAGCTAGCGTCGGCCCATGGGTGAGAACAGCGTTCTGCAGAACTCGGAACAACGTTCCCGATCACTGGCCGACGACCGAGTGTCTCGACGTGTCCGTCGCCAGAAACAGGCCTATGAGGAGGAGCTCAACGCGCTCGTTGAGGCTGCGTTCGTGGTCGTCGGGCGAACCGGATCACTCGACGCACCGGTGCGCGAGATCCTGGCCGAAGCGCGGCTGTCGAACCAGTCGTTCTACCGCCATGTCGACAGCAAGGACGAGCTGCTCCTGCTCATGCTCGATGCCGGACGGCGGTCGCTCGTGCGCTATCTCGATCATCAGATGGCGGCGAGCGAGACCGCATCCGATCGGACCGCCGTATGGATCCGGGGAGTGCTTGCCCAGGCGCAAGATGAAAAAGCCGCTCGCCGGACCCGACCCTTCATCGCCCAGGTCGATCGCCTCGCCGAGCTGTTTCCCGAAGAGCAACGCCGGTCCGAAGACCTGTTGATCGAACAGATCGGCACCGCGGCGGGCGTGCCGCCCGAGGTGGCCACGGCCATCTACGACCTCGCGTTCGGCGCCCTCGCCCGCCACCTTCGACGCTCGACGATCCCGACCGAGAGCGATGCCGACGTGTTGATCGCGCTGGCCCAACAATTCGCCCGAAGGGTGGCCCGATGACTTCCGACTCCGACGACCGTGTGTTCGGCGATGTGGGAACGACATTGCTGTTCGAGAACGACCGGGTCCGCGTCTGGGAGCTCCGATTGGAACCTGGCGAGCGGTCCGACCTCCACCACCACGAGTCCGACTACGTCATGGTGCAACTGGCCGGCGACCAGGTCGCCGCCGAGTTCGAACCCGACAGCGCGGATGCGTTCGGCGGGGCGTCGTTCCCCGATCGCATGATCCAAGGACCCGTCAGCCCGGGCACGGTGGTGTGGGGGAGCGCAGGAGGCAAGGAGACGGCCGTCAACGTCGGCACCGAGACGTTCCGCGAGATCGTCGTGGAACTCAAGTGAGCGAACTCGAGATCCTGCTCACCGGAATCGGTGGGCAGGGCGTGCAGCTTGCGGCGAGAGTGCTCGCCGAGGCCGCGATCGTCGACGGCAAGGAAGTGCAGCTCTTCGCGAGCTACGGCGGCATGATGCGGGGCGGCAACACCGACGCGGCCGTCGTCATCTCCGAAGACCCGATCGATGCCCCGCCGGTGGTCGCAAGGGCATGGGCCGTGCTGGGCATTCATCCGGCTCACCTGGCCGACCCGCTCGACCGGCTGCGGCCCGAGGGCGTGCTTCTTCTGAACACTTCGGTGGTCGAGGGCGATGAGTTCGCCTCCGGTGCCGACGTCACGCGGCTCGAGTTGGCCTGTTCGAGTACCGCCCACGAGGTCGGCAATCCGATGGCCGGCGCGCTCGTGGCGGTGGGCGCATTGGCGGCATCAACCGGATTGGTGGCCGTCGAGTCGTTGGTGACCGGGATCGACCGGGCGCTGCCGTCGTATCGCCGGCAACACGTCGAGACGAGCGTCGCTGCAGTCCATGCCGGCGCGGAGCTCGTCGCATGACCCTCACCCGAGGCACCGTCGTGATCGATCGAGAGGCGTGTAAGGGCTGCGATCTGTGCATCGATGCGTGTCCGCCCCGAGTGCTCGAGATGACGACCACGGTCGTCAACACGATCGGGCATCGGTTCCCGCTGCTCATCGCCCCGGGCTGCACCGGGTGCAAGGCGTGCTCCCAGATCTGCCCCGACTTCTGCTTCCAGGTCTACAAGTTCGACGAGCCCCGGGACATCCAGTGAATCGCCGTCTGATGGAGGGGTCCGAAGCGATCGCCGAGGCAATGGTGGCGGCCGGCTGTCGCTTCTTCGCCGGCTACCCCATGACACCGTTCACCGAGATTCTCGAGCGCATGGCCGAGTTCCTTCCGCCGGTCGGCGGCGTCTGTATGAACGCCGAGTCCGAACTGGAAGCGATCGGCATGGCGTGGGGAGCGGCCGCAACCGGCGCTCGGGCCGCGACCGGCTCGACCGGTCAGGGGCTTGCGCTCATGCAGGAGTCCATTTCGGAGATGTGCACGGCGCGGATCCCCCTCGTCGTGATCAACATGGGGCGCGGCCAAGGCGACTACTTCCAGGCCACCCGCGGCGGCGGGCATGGCGACTACCGCACACCCGTGCTGGCCCCGAGCACCGTCGCCGAGGCCGTGGAACTCGTACCGGTGGCGTTCGAACTGGCCGACGCCTGGCGCAACCCGGTGATGCTCTACGGCGACTACTACCTGGGTCACACGAGCCAGGCGGTCGAGGTCCCCGATCTCGTGACTGCCGGCGGGGAAGCGAAGCCCTGGGCGCTCGACGGGTCGACGGGCGGCTCGGGTCAGGCAAAGCTGCTCAGCTCGTTGGGCGAGGCGAAACAGCGCGATGGGGTCGGCTACGACCTGGCCGAACACCTCGAGCGGGCCGGCGCGGCGATGCAGGCCATGTCGGCCGGTGTCGAGCCACGGTGCGACGTCGGCCATTGCGACGACGCGGACCTGGTCGTCGTGGCTTTCGGCACGATTGGCCGTTTCGTTCGCTGGGTCGTCAAAGAGCTCCGGAGCGAGGGATATCGCGTCGGCTATGTGCGCCCCATCACGTTGTTCCCGTTTCCGCGGGATGCGGTGATCGAGGCAGCCCGGGGCGCCAAGTCGGTTGCGGTCTACGAGAACAATCTCGGACAGATGATCGACGACGTGAGGTTGAGCGTCCTCGGGTCGTGTCCGGTCGAGTTCATCGGCGGGCTCTCGATGGACTCTTCGGGATTCGGCGTCGGGTCCGAAATCGATGCCCCGAAGATCCGCGCCCGCATCCTGGCGGAGCTCGAACGAGTGGAGGCGACATGAGTGAGACAGAGCTGGTCGGGCAGCGGGTGGTGTTGCGAACCGACCGACGCCCCGACAACGCCACCCTGGTCGACGACTTCACCCCCGACCTCGTCGATGTGGGAGCCCATCACCTCTGCCCCGGCTGCGGCGAGCCCATCGCCATTCGCTCGGCCGTCGAGTGCATCGCCGAGTTGGGAGCGGTCGAACGCACTATCTCGGTCTTCGGCATCGGCTGCTACACGGCATTCTCCAACAACCTCGACGTCGAGGTTCTGCAGGCGCTTCACGGCCGGGCCCCCTCGCTCGCCACCGGCGTGAAACGGATGCGACCCGACGCCCTCGTGCTCACCGTGCAGGGCGATGGCGACATGGTCAACGAAGGCCTGCAAGAAGTGCTCCATGCCGCGGCGCGCGGCGAGAACATCACCTGCATCCTTCTGAACAACGGTGTCTTCGGCGAGACGGGTGGCCACATCACCTCGACGACGGTTCTGGGTCAGCGCACCAAGAACACCCTCGACGGCCGCGACCCCGAGCGTGACGGGTATCCGATCCTCATCGGCGACCTGATCGCCTCGATGGGCGGATCCGCCTACGTCGCACGAGGGGCGGTCAACGATGCCGGCAACGTGGCGCGGACCCGGCGCATGCTCGCGGCCGCATTCGAGACCCAGGAGCGAGGCGAGGGGTTCTCGTTCGTCGAGATCCTGACGATGTGTCCCACCGGGTGGTTCATCGAGACGCATGAAGCGCCCGACTATCTCGCTGACGTGCTCGCGGGCACGCATCAGATCGGCGTGCTCAAGGGCGGCAGTCGGTGACGACGCCGCTTCTCGTCGGCGACGTGTTGCGAAACGCCGCAGCCGGCGCTCCCGATCGACTGGCCCTTGCGCTCGGCGAGGAGCGGCGATCCTTCGCTGAGCTGCTTGCGGCGGGCGAGGCTGCGGCCGTAGGGCTTGTCGCACGAGGCGTCGGCCGAGGCGATCTGGTGCTCGTCCACGGCTCGGTCTCGGTCGACATGGCCGAGCTCTTCGTCGGTTGCGCGCTGATCGGCGCGGTCTTCGCCCCGATCGACCCGCGACTTCCGGGCGACACGCTCGCGGCGGTCACCGCGCTCGCTGCACCGGCCCTCGTCGTGCTCGAGTCGGAGCAGGGCACCATTTCCGGCGGGGGCGGCGTTGCCCCTTCGGTCATCCGTGAGAGTGACCCCCACGTCGTCTTCTTCACGTCGGGCACGAGTGGCACGCCGAAGGGAGTCGTCATCTCCCATCGAGTCAGCGTCCTCCGGAGCCACCCCGGTTCTCAGCTCGAGCCCCGGGGCGTCCTGGTCTGCCCTTACCCGCTGTTCCACATGGCCGGTTGGACGATGGCCATGCAGCAGTGGCATGCCCGAGATGCGATCGTCCTGCTCGACTCGCCGACGGCGCCCGAGATCGTCGCCGCGGTCCGCTCGCATGATGCCGCCCGGCTCAACGCCATTCCCGGTGTGTGGCAGCGAATTCTCGATCACCTCCACGAGACCGGTGAGGCTCCCCTGAACACGCTTCGCTTCGCCGACACCGGCACCTACGCGACGCCGCCGGAACTGCTCGCCGCGATCGGCGAGGCTGCGCCGAACGCCCATGTGCGGGTGTTCTACGGGTCGACGGAGGTCGGCAATGTCACGGCTCTCGACCACGCCGACATCCTCGATCGGGTCGGAAGTTGCGGACGGCCGAGCCCGCTCGTCGAGATCCGGCTCGGCGAAGCCGACGAGATGCTGGTTCGCACGCCGGTCGCGTTCGACGGCTACCTCAACGACACACCCGCAACCGACCTCGCCTTCGACGACGGCTGGTTTCGCACCGGCGACGTCGCTGCCATCGACGACGACGGCTTCATTTCGATCGTCGGCCGCCTCGGACAGATCATTCGCACCGGCGGCGAGTCGGTGTCGCCGTCGCAGGTCGAGCAGGCCTTCGCCGGCGCGGCCGGAGTCAGCGACGTCGCCGCGATCGGAGTGCCCGATGCTCAGTGGGGCGAGGTGGTGACCTTGTGCGTGGTCCCTGACGAAGGCGCCGACATCGATTTCGACGAACTTGTGGCCGACGCCGATCTCGCCCCCCACGCTCGTCCCCGCCGGCTCGAGGTCGTTCGAGAGATTCCCCGCACCGCGGCGACCGGCCAGGTCGACCGCCGTCGACTCCTCAGTCTGGTGATCGATCAGCCGACGTAGGTCGTATGACCCAGGCTGCCGATCTTGACGCGCGCTTCGCCGAGAAGGTCGCGGAGATCAACGTCCGCGCCGCCGAGGAGGCCGGCCGAAAGGCGATGTGGCGCACGCATCACCATCCGGACCAGTACGACCGCTGTGTGACTCTCGGCGGTACTCACTACTGCCGTCGCTGCCTGACGCTGTATCCCGTGGCGGCCCTGTTCGCCGTGCTGACGCTCGTGGGCTGGTCGGCCTGGCCCGAGTCGTTGGATCTCTGGTTCATCTGGCTGCCCTGTATTCCGGCGACGTTGGACTTCGTGGCCGAGCAGCTCGAACTGGTCAAGTACTCGTCTCGGCGTCAGTTCCTCACGACCTTGCTCGTCGCTCCCGCACTCGGCCGCGGCATCGGCCATGAGCTCGACGATTCGTTCTCGTGGGAGCTCTGGGGTCCGGTTCTGTGCTTCTGCACGATCTGGTTCTTCGCGGCGATCGCCGGCTTCCGGATCAGAAGTCAGGCCATTCGACCCTTGTGAGCGGCCGCGGAGCGGGGAACGCTTTGTCATGGCCTCTTACTTCGCGACGATCAACGTCGACGCCACTCCCGAAGCGTCATTCGCCTATCTCTCCGATCCACTGAATCGAGCGGAGTGGGATCCGTCGGTTCGGAGCGTCTCGGCCGCCGACGGGCACTACGACGTCACCGTCGGCTTCTACGGAAAGGCGATCGAGGCGACGTATGCGATCGACGAACTCGCCGAGCCGTCGAAGATCGTCTTCGAGACCGGCGGCAAGGTGAAGGGCCGCGACGTCATCGAGATCGTGCCGCGTGACGGTGGCTCGAGCATCTCGCTCGACCTGAACGTGCAGATGAAGGGTGCCGCTCGATTGCTGGACCGCGGTCTTCAGGTCGCATTCGCCGGTATCGGCGACAACATCGCCAGCGAGCTGAAGAAGCAGCTCGACCGGGTGGGCGGCTAAACCAGGGCGCCGTCGACCTTGGCCATGGCGAGGTCTTCTTCGACGTCGAGGGCGAAGGCGAGTTCTGAGACCAGCACGTTGCGGGCCTTCGTGTAGAGCGACTTCTCGCCGGCGGAGAGGCCCTTGGCCTGATCACGCAGAGCCAGGTTTCGCACGACTTCGGCGACCTGGTAGACGTCGCCGGACTTCAGCTTCTCCTGGTGGTTCTTGAAGCGGCGCGACCAGTTGGCCGGTTCGCGCACGTCGCGCTTGGCGAGCACCTCGAACAGGTCTTCGACATCTTCGGTGGAGATGGGCCAGCGCATGCCGACTTCCTCCGCGTTGTCGACCGGGACAGCCAGAGTCATCTCGCCGTGAGCCATACGCAGCACGAGGTATTCCTTCTCTTCACCGAACGCGGTGCGCTTCTCTTTCTTCTCGATCACCGCGGCCCCGTGATGGGGATACACAACGCGGTCACCAGGCTTGTAGCTCAAGAGAAGTCCTTCAAAGAGAATGCCGGAACGAATTCGCTCTCAACAGGATGCCAGGTGGCGGCAGGTTCGCAAACGCCGCGAGTGAGGCGTTTCCCGTACTATCTCCGCCGATGACGCGATTTCTGCCCGCGAACGAGGCTCGGCTTCCTTGGATCGGCGCCTGGATCGTGCTCGCCGGCTTCGTCGGGGGCGGCGCCGTATACATCTCGAACAGCTTCGTCGAGGACCCGGAACCCATCAACGTCGCGGTTGCCGAGGCCAGTGTCACCTTCGTCACCGCGGGTCTGTCCGTTGATCCGGCGCCCGCTCGGGCGGTCGCACCGTATGAGGGCTACGGCACCTGGGTCGACGTGTTCGACTACGACCCCGCGTACAACAGCCCCACCGTTGTGGCCGCCGACATCGCGGAGATGGCCGAGCTCGGCGTCAAGACGGTGTTTCTTCAGGCCGCCCGTCTTGACGATCGAACCCCCGACGGGCTCGTCGATCCCTGGTTGCTCGCCGAGATGCTGCTCTCGGCCCATCGGAGCGACGTCGACGTCGTCGGGTGGTACCTGCCCCGGTTCGAGGACTCCACCGACGACCTCGATCGCATGGTTGCAATGTCGGAGTTCACCGTGCTCGGCCACCGCTTCGATGGTGTGGCGGTCGACATCGAATGGATCGGCCCCGACCGCCAAGGCAACGCGATCGATGACGAGACCCGGTCGCTCCGTCTGCGCTCGCTGACCGACGCGCTCGGCCGCGCCATCCCCGAGGCCGACCCGTTGGGTGCCATCGTTCCGCCGCCGGTACAGACCGAGGTGATCAATACGTCCTTCTGGCCCGGATTCCCGTGGACCGACATCGCAGAGACCTACGACGTCTGGCTGCCGATGAGCTACTGGTCGTTCCGGTCCGATTCGTCGGGCTACGGCGAGGGCTACACCTACCACGAGGAGTCGGCCCGACGGCTGCGTGCGAATCTGGGTGATCCGGACGCGCTCGTCCACGGGATCGGGGGCATCGGTGGACTCGACGGCGTCGACGACCCGCCGGATCCGCCCGAGCCGCTCGCGACGGTCGAGGAGATCGAACGGTTCGTCGTCGCGCTCGAAGACACCGCGTCGATCGGCGGGTCGATCTACGACTGGAACACGCTCGAGCCCGCCGTGCGGGATCGGCTGGCGGAACTCTTCCCGCGCTAGCGGCGAATCGAGTGTCACACCCCGTTCCTAGGGTGACCCGTAGGATCGCTCGAGAAGTTCGGGAGTCAGCAGTGTCTGAGCAGGCAGAATCAACAACACGGAAGTCCACGGCCACCACGGCCTTTGGCGTCGGCAAGCGGGAGAGCCACGACGCTTCGTCGTTTTATGAGCGCTTCACGCCGCCCGAGATCAGCGCCGACGACACCGTCAACCTGATTCCGGCGTCGGTCGAGGCGATCCACAACCGCGACAGCCGTGATATCTCGTCGGTATTGCCGGCCAACTCCGTTGCCCTCGTCGCCACCTCGCCGCCGTACTTCGTCGGCAAGGAGTATGAGCTCGCCATCACCGGCGACCCCGATACCCGCAGCTCGGTGCCGAGCGTTCCCACGTCCTATTTCGAATATCTGCAGATGCTGCGCGACGTGTTCGCGTCATGCGTCGAGGTGCTCGAGCCGGGTGGGCGGATCGCGGTCAACGTGGCGAACCTGGGGCGCAAGCCGTATCGCAGCCTGAGCGCCGACGTGATCTCGATCCTGCAGGACGATCTCGGTTTGTTGCTTCGAGGCGAGATCATCTGGCAGAAGGCCGAAGGAGCCACGGGCTCGGTGGCGTGGGGGTCCTACCGCAAGGCCACCAACCCGGTCCTGCGCGACCTGACCGAACGGGTCATCGTTGCCAGCAAGGGTCGGTTCGATCGTGCCCAGGGGAAGGAGCGGCGCAGCACCATGTCGGCCGACGACTTCATGGAGGCCACGCTCGACGTCTGGAAGATCAGCCCCGAGTCCGCGAAGCGCGTGCGTCATCCCGCCCCGTTCCCGGTGGAGTTGCCCCGCCGACTGATCGATCTCTACACCTACGAGGGCGATGCGGTGCTCGATCCGTTCCTCGGCTCGGGTTCGACCCTGGTCGCCGCCGAGCGCACGGGCCGGCGTGGATTCGGATTCGACCTCGATCCCGAGTACTGCGAAATCGCGACCGAACGCGTGGAAGCCGAGCGCACTCGGCCCCACCTGCGTGCCGTCGAGGTCGAGGCCGAGGACCCGCTGTTCGAACTGCCCGACGATGATGCCGATCGCCAGGAGTTCTTCCAGGCCCGGGCCACCCGCGAAGGCAAGAAGGCCGCCGACCTCGCCGAACAGGTGCTGGTCGAGGAAGCCGGCTTCGTCATCGTGAAGTCGCCCGTCAAGGTCCCGAAGGTCGGCGTGCAGTTCAACTTCCTCGTGGAAGACGCCGACGGGGGGCGCTTCTATGTCGATGTCTCCGGCGCGTTCACCACAGTTCGTCCCGGTCTTATGCGCATCGACACGCTCTGGAAGACCCTGGGCCGAATCCACGTGCTGCGGGCAACCGATGAACCACAGGACCGCAGCCGGGTGCTCGTGCTCACCTCCAACCTGCCAAAGGCCAGCAGTGAAGGCGACAAGGCGCTTCGCGCCGTGGGGCCCGACCAGGTGTTCGACGCGGTCGAGATGTTCGACAAGGCCGGTGTGGCACGCCTGAAGGCCTATGCGGAAGGCGGCGCCGTGTTGCCCATTCCGGGCTTCTGGACCGAGAGCGACATCGAGAAGATCTGATGGCCTCGGTCGCCTACGCGGTCGTTCACACCGAACCTCCGTCGATCTTTCTCGCCGACGACATCGACCTTCTTCATCGGGTGTTGGCCCTGGAGGTTGTTGCCCGGACCGACCCGGCACTGATCGCCGACGCGGCCGATGCCATTCGTGAGGCGCTGCTCGAGGAGCGATGGGGCGACGCCACGGTGGCTTGGATTCGAAGCAGTGGCACCGGCATCGATGTCTACGACGGCAAGAGCGTCTACACCGACGACGACCTGCCCGCCGACATGATCGGCGCGCAACTCCAGTTCACGCGGTTGTTCGCCGGACCGCAGGGCTGAACAACATGGCTGACACGCGCACGGAAATCACCGAGATCATGACGGGGCTCGGGCTGTTCGGATTTCGCGACCTCGAAAGAGCCTTGGCTGCTCGGCCGCGGTTCATCCTGAACGTCGATGATTCGGTCTACGACCGCCTCGACATCGCGCTCGCTGCCGGGAAGCACGACCGGGCCTTTCAGACGGCCTACGAGAACGGCGCCGTATTCGCCCGAGCCGAAGACGGTCTGCGCGGGAGGCCGCCGTGGCTGGTCGAGTGGAAGGGCCCGCATCGGCCTCCGGCCTACGAACAGATTCCGGCTGACCTGCGCGTCGACCACGTCTATCTTCTCAGCTGCAAGTACGGGTCGAACATCCTGCACAACGCGTCGCCGTGGCACGTCTTCGACCGAGCGCTCAGCGAGCGTTCGAAGCAGTCGGGAGACTGGTTCGCGTCGGTCGCCCCCGAATCGTTCCAGGACTTCTTCGCCACCGTCCGCTCCTATGTCGGCGATCCGTCGCTACCCGACACGGTTGCCGACCTCACCGCCGACGATCGCCAGTTGCTGAAGGGGGCGCTCGCCGGTCACTGGCCGGTCGAGTTGCGCACCGACTGGCAACTCGTGGCCTTCGAGATCGCGCGAGCGAGTGCGGCCCGCCTGCTCGAAGCGGCACCGGGGCGCCGCGAACGCGAAGAGTTCCTCTGGCGAGTGTTGCGCTTCCAAGCGGCCCCGTACTTCGTCCTGGGAGCCGGTCTCGACGACGAACCGCTGCGATATCGGGTCGGCACGCCGTGGGACTTTCGGAATCGCTTCGAGCTCCGCAGCTTCGACATGTGGGGAGAACATGCGGGGCAGCCAACAGTGCGGTGGCGCGCCGACCTTTCGGACCGTCTCGGCGGCGACCGCGTGATCGAGGGCCATGTCGAGGTGCGCTGGAGCCACGGCAAGTTCGCCGGAGTGCCCGAAGCAAAGATCTACCTCGACACCCCGCACCACGACGTGGCCGGCTACGAGCCGCTGGCCGACTAGACGGGCAGCCGGTCGATCCCGGCCACCCACTGGGCCCGCCGCGACACCAATGCCCGCGCCAGGTGGGCGTCGCTGGCGACGTAGGTGCGTCGCTCCTCGTCGGTCAGTTCGTGGATTCGCTCGCGGTCGACCTCGACCACGGGGAGACCGACCATGCGGGCCAGCGGCTTGAGCCCACAGGGAAGCCGCAGCGTGGCCCCAACGTCGGCGCGAAAGACCTGGTAGCCATCGATATGACGATGTTGGTGCCAACGGGCCCGGTAGGCGCCCGCGTGGCCGGCCAAGGGCTCGTGGCGCCCGCCGATCGACGGGTCGAGGCACAACTGGAGGCCGAGTTCGACGCCCAGACGCTTGGCCCGGTCGTGCAGAAACGGGAGGTCGAAGCCGCCGCCGTTCCAGGTGACCAGGACACCGGCCGGGAGAGAGGCGAGAAGCTGGTCGAGGTCGGAGATGATCTCGATCTCCCCGCCGTCGAACACGATCTCCAAGTCTTCGCCGGTGACCGCGACGGCGACCACGGCGGCGACTGCCGGATCCAGCCCATTGATCGTCGTATCGGTCTCGATGTCGAGGCCGTATGTCGTGGGGAGACCGGCAGTGTCGGAGGCAGACGAGACGTTCGCGATACCGCCACCTTACGATCAGCCTGTGACAACCTCGACCACGAAGAAGGTCGGCCAGAGCTTCCCGCCGAGCAACAGCGTTCCGTCGCCCATGTCGGCGATCCCGTTGAGCACAGCGACCTCCTCGGTCGGCCCGATCTCGTTGGAGAGCTCGCCGGCGTCGATGGTGGCAAGCACCGCGCCCGTCGCGGGCTCGATCACAAGGATTTCATTCGACTTCCAGACGTTGGCCACCACGTGATCGCCAATGCACTCGAGTTCGTTGAGGTTGTCGATCGACGAGCCGTCGCGGCGCACGGTCACGGTCTCCAGCGGAGAGAACGTGACGGCGTCTCGGCGGGTGAGTTCCGCCGTGCCGTTCGACATCCAGAGTCCGGTCAACCCACTGCAGATGCCCCAGCCCTCGCCTTCGTAACTCGACGTGGCGAGCGGTTCGAGCGTGCGGGCGTCGTAACGCAGGGCAATGCCTGCTTGCCACGTCAGCTGAATGATCTCGTCGCCGCTCTGCGTGATGCCCTCCCCGAAGTAGTCGTCGTCGAGCTCGTGCTGGATGGACCACGCGCCGGTATTCGGCGAGACCGAACGGAGTGTCGATTCGCCGCGTCGACCGGTTCCTTCGAGCAGCCCGAAGTCGGTGAACTCCAGCCCTTGGGTGAAGGCCGCGGGGTCGTGCGGGAGTCGGTCGACGACACGCACCGTCCAGAGCTGGTGTTCATCCTCAAGCGGCGCGGGCCAGGGATCGGTGTCCACGGCCTCCGGGGCCGCGGTCGAGGGTGTCGACGTCGGTTCTGGGGGCGGGCTTCCTTCGTCCCCGCTGCCGCATCCCGAGACCAACATCGCGAGCGCGAATCCAACGGCGACGAGGGTGCGCATTTCCCCATGCTGGCAGCTGCGCGACCAGGAACGGTGGCGAGGGTTGAGTTTGGTGCGGCTTGCGCCGATGGGCAGACGTGACTGAATCTTCCGCGCCGTCGCTCAGGGGCATCCGCATTGTTGCTGCGATCGGTGGATTTGTCGCGTGCGCTGGCGTCTTCGTCGGTTTCAGTTTCGGGCTCGCCTACGGCATTGTCGGCTTGGTCGCCTTGCCGGCGATCCCGCTGGGGTTCGTCTTGGCTTTCGAATCGCTCAGGCGAGGGTGCCGCCGTCGACTCTCAGTACTTCACCGTTGATGTGCGCGGCCTCGGGCGCCGCCAGGAAGACGATTGCGGCGGCAACCGTTTCGGGGCCTCGAAACTCGTCGAGCGGTGAGATCCGGTCGAAGAGCGAGAAGTCGACGTCATCGGGGAGCTGCAGTCCTCCGACCATCGGTGTCGTGATGCCGCCGGGGGCAACCGCGTTCACACGGACACCTCGTCGTGCGTACTCCATCGCGAGCGTCCGGGTCATCGCGAGCACCCCTCCCTTGGAGGCGCTGTAGGCCGTCATCCACGGATGGCCCGAGAGCGCCGAGGTAGACGCCGCCATCACGATCGCGCCCTTCGATTCGACCAGCGCCGGGAGGGCGCGCCGCGTCGTGTAGAAGACGCCAGTCAGGTTGACGGCGATGACGCGCTCCCACTCGTCATCGGTGGTCTGGTCCGAGTGGGACGCGGCGAGGATGCCGGCGACGTTGCACAAGACGTCGAGTTGGCCGAACTGCTCGAGGGCGAGGTCGATCGGCGCCTCGGCGCCGGCTCGCTCGCTCACGTCGGCCTGAACCGCGACCGCAGTGCCGCCGGTCGCCTGGATCTCCGAGGCGACCCCATCGACGGCATCGCTGATGTCGGCGACGACCACTGTCGCGCCTTCGGCTGCGAGCCTGATGGCCGTCTCGCGGCCGATACCCGATGCCGCGCCGGTGACGACGGCGACCTTGTCTTGGAAGCGTTCCATCTCAGCAATCTGGCAGGTCAGCGCCATAAACGGCGAACTCGTGGGCCGTTCTGGCTGGTTTTCGTCCGCGATCGTGGGTCGATCGGCCTGTCCTCGCCCGGGACGCTTCACTTCGGGCCTCTCACCAGCCGATACGCCATCTGTGAGATCGCTCAACCGGCGTCGGGCCGGCCGTTCATTTGCGCACCAGATCGCGCTGTCCGTTCTCCTCCCGGGAGCGCTCGGTCTTTCCGTGACCGTCGCGCTGTCGCTGTGGGTCGGACACCGCCGCGACTTCGCGCTCGACGGAGGCAGCGTGACCCTCGTCGCGGGAATCGCCGTCACCGTTGTCATGACCGCGGCGATGGCGCTGCAACGGCTCGCCAGCGGTCAGACCCATGCTCGCCTCCGCGAGATGGAACACCGCGCCTCGCACGATGAGCTCACGGGCCTCCTGGCTCGTGACGAGCTCCGAGAGCGGCTCGACATAGCGCTCCGCAGCGCGTTTCGTCACGACCGCGTCGTCGGCGTGCTCTTTCTCGATCTCGACGGGTTCAAGGCGATCAACGACAGCATGGGCCACGAGGCCGGCGATGAGCTGCTGCGAGGCTTCGGTCGACGGCTCCGGGCCTCGGTGCGGTCAGAGGATCTCGTCGCTCGTTTCGGCGGCGACGAGTTCGTGGTCGTGACACTTGGTCTCGAGCGGGAGACCGCAGTCCGCGAGGTCGCCGAGAACGTCCGTCGCGCGTTCGAAACGCCAGTGGAGATCGCCGACGGCAGCATTCTCATGACGCCGAGCATCGGCATCGCGGTGGGCTCCCGACTGAGCCCGGCCGGGCCCGACGATCTGCTCGCCAACGCTGATCAGGCGATGTATCGCGCCAAGAAGCTCCGTCTCGGCATCGAGCTCTTCGACGACCGGCAGCGGCGTGAGGTCCTCGATCGCCGAGAAGTCCAGCAGGCACTCGTGCCCGCGCTCGCCGATGGCCAGTTCCAGGTGTATTACCAGCCGATCGTGTCGGCCGAGCGGGCGTCGACGGTCGCCCTCGAGAGCCTCGTTCGTTGGCAACATCCGGTGCACGGAACACTCGCTCCGGATCGCTTTCTTGCGGTCGCGGAAGAAGCGGGCCTGCTCGCTCGCCTCGGTGAGGTGGTCATGCGCGAAGCGGTGGCTCAGACGTCGGTGTGGAACCACCTCTACGGCGCCGCCAACCGAACCCGCGTGGGTGTGAACCTGGCCGAAAGACAGCTGGTCGATCCCGGGTTTGCCGACCGTGTCGCGGAGATTCTCGGTTGGGCTGGGGTGGGGGGCGATCAACTCGACCTCGAGGTCGGCGAGGAACTACTCCTTCGCCGTATCGACGACTCGAGTCGAGTGCTGCATCGCGTCGCCGAACTCGGATGTCGCATCGTGATCGACGACTTCGGAATCACCCACGGTGCGTTCTCGCGAATTCGTGACCTCGACCTGGTTCGAGCGGTGAAGATCGATCGATCGATCATCGCGGGGCTCGGAAATGACAACGTGTCTCGAGCGGTCGTCGAGGCGACGGTGTCGATGGCTCGTGCCCTCGGGATCGACGTGATCGCCGAAGGCGTGGAAACCCAGGACCAGCGTTCGATGGTCATCGACCTCGGGATCGATCTGATGCAGGGATTCCTCTTCCAGCAGCCGTTGCCGGCCGAAGAGTTCGAGCGGGTGAGCGGGCTCGACGCCCTCAGACGCTGACGATCACGTCGGCCACTGCCACCAACCGGTCGACCGATCGGTCCTCGATCCGTACCACGCAGAGGCGGCTGGTTCGGTCGTCGCGAACGACCTCTGCGGTGACCGCCACCGGCCCATCGCCGATCTGTTCGAGGTAGTGGACATGGATGTCCGACGCGTGGCCCCCGCCCGCGGCGGAAACCGCGGCGGCCTCGGCCGAGAGCGCGAGCACGCCGCCGTTGACGGTGCCGAAGCTGTTCTGGATGTAGGGGATCTTTTCGTATCGGATCTGGCCGGGGCCGACCGGCTCCATCCCGCAGTGGTCGAGGAGTGGCTCGACGATCGGGTTTCCTCCGGTCATCGTGACGCGCGAGTCGATCGACGCGCTCGTGGCTGACCCGGGGAGTCGGGCGAAGGCCATGCGGCCGGTGCCACACAGCGCACCGGTGTCGTCAGTGAGGTTCGCGTCGACCACGACCCGGCCGGCACCGACGCGAAGTGGGTGGCACTCGATCGTGACGGACCCCTCGGTCACCGGACGCACGATGTGGGCCTGGAGGTCAGCGGTTGCGATCCAATCCGGGGCGACGGCATGAAGGGCCAATCCGGCGCCGGTCACGTCGATGAGAGTGGCAAGGGCACCGAGTCGAACACCGGCGTCGTCCATGAGGCCGGCTGTGAGCTGCAGGGAATTGGTGGACGTCTCGGGGGAGTGCGTGCCGTGAAAGGCGAGATCGCGGAGGAGGTGTTTCGCCGGTGGATAGCTCATTCGTCGTCGTCGTCGTCGAGAAGCCGATCCTCGAGTTCTTCGAAGTCGTCGGCGTTCATCCGCGGTTGGTCGGGGACCTCCACGCCACAACCGAACCCGATCAGACTCTGCGAACCTTCGAAACCCGGCGCCGGACGAGTGATCAACTGCTGAAGCCGTTCCTTGTCGCCCTCCACGATGATGCGAGACGTGTTGTAGTCGAATGGGCCCGCGGTCTCGATGTAGGCCTCGTAGTAACCGACGACGGCGACGATTTCCGCGCGCGCCCCACCCGACGCGAGGTCGGCTACTTCTCGCCAGAACCCCAGCGCCAGCACTGCGACCGGACCAGGTCCGCTGCCGGGCGCGATCTCCGCGACTTCGTCGACGAGGCTCCGAGCCCGTTCACAGATGAGCAGGTTGTTGTCGTCCTGACTCAGCGTGGTGGTGGGAGGCAACGTCGATGTGGTTGTCGTGGTCGTAGTGGTGACCGGCGTCGACTCGACGTCGCCGGTATGGCTCTCGATACGCGACCAAGCGAACGCGATGCCGGCGATGGCCAATGCCACCGCCACGATGCCCCGAAGTTCAGTCCACCTCACGCGGGGACGTGGACGCCGACCGCGCCGGCGCTGATCAGCGTGTCGGCCTCACCTGCTCGGCCGAGCGACTGGAGAATCTCCACAGTGTGCTCGCCCAGCTTCGGCGCCAGGCTGCGGGCTGCCCACGGGGTGCCGTGGAAGTCACATGGTGTCGCGATCATGGAGGTGGTGGTCGCTCCGTCGGGCACCTCGATCAGCGCGCCAGAGGCGTGGAACTGCGGGTCGGCGAGCAGGTCCTCGGGTGAGTTCACGGGTGCCCAGAAGAACTCCGGTTCGGTCTCGAATACATCGGCCCACTCCGCCATTGTCTTGGTGACGAAGATCTTGTCGAGTTCGGCGATCAGCGCCTGGCCGTTCATCGCTCGATCCATCGCGGTTGCCCAGCGGGGATCTTCGATCCACTCGGGGTGACCGACCGCCCGAGCCATCGGCGGCCAATGCCGGTCGGCTTCGAGCCCGACAACCCAAAATCGCTTGCCGTCGCCGGTGACGTAGTTGTTGGTGGTCGGATTGTGCATTGTCGCCCGACTGCCGACCCCGAGGGTGAGGCCCCAGCCGACGGTGATCGAGAGGTCGAAGCTGAGGGTGAAGATGCCTTCCCGAAACAGTGACGTCGACACCAACTGACCAAATCCGGTCTTCTCCCGGTTGAAGAGCGCCGCACTGATCGCGGCCGCACCGGCGAGGCCGGCGTTGTGGTCGCCCATTCCGCCGCGCTGGAACGGCGGGTCGCTTCCCTCCGGCGTGAGCATGTGGGCCAGGCCCGATCGCGCCCAGAAGGCGGCGATGTCGTAGGCGGCCTTGTCCTTGTCGGGCCCTTCGAGGCCGAAGCCGGTGATGGCGGCGTAGATCAGTCGAGGGTGCTCGGTCGTCAAGGTGTCGGGGTCGAGTCCGAGGCGGTCGAGGCCGGCGAGTCGCACATTGGTCACGAAGACGTCGGCATCGGCGATCAGCGACCTCGCGATCTCGAGACCCTCGGCGGTGGAGAGGTCGAGGGCGATCGACTTCTTCGATCGGTTGTCCATCTCGAACACCGGATTGGTGGGCATGTCGGAGCCGAGCATCCGTTGGAAGGTGCGGGCCGGGTCTCCGGCCAGGGGTTCGATCTTGATGACATCGGCACCCCAGTCGGCGAGAATCCCGCCCGCGGCGGGTCCCGCGACCCACACGCCGAGCTCGACGACCTTCACCCCTTCAAGCGGACCAGCCATCTTTTCAACCTCTCAGAACGTGTGCCCGGGCAGCGTATTTCTACACGGTCCGTGCCATCGTGACCCGGTGGAAACGTTCCGGATCCTGACGGTGTGCACCGGCAACACGTGCCGCTCGCCGATGGCCGAAGTGATCCTCGGTGCCCGTCTGGCCGAACATGGAATCGACGCCACCGTGTCGTCTGTCGGCACGCTCGGGTGGGCCGAACGGGGGGCGACTCCGCTCGCGGTCGAGGTGATGGGGGAGATGGGCCTGGATCTCGGGGCGCATCGAAGCCGCCGGATCGAGCCCGGTCACCTCGACGTCGACCTTGTGCTGGCAATGACACGTGACCACGCGGGAGCCGCGATTGCCCGCGACCAAACGATTCGCTCGTGCGTCTTTCTTCCCGCGGAACTCCTGCGCTTGCTGCGTGGGGTCGTTGGAGAGGGCGTGCCGGTGGAGAAGAACGTGACGGAGCGGATCCGTGTGCTGGGGAACGCGAGAACGAGCCAGATCCTCGGTCGGGCGACCGATGAGGTGCCGGACCCCGCCGGGGAATCCATCGAGGTCTATCGAGCGACGGCCGCCCGGCTCGACAGAGAGTTGACTGCCCTCGCGGCGGCGCTCGCCGCCTAAGGTCGACGGAGACACAGGAGAAGATCGTGGTCAAGATTCGGCGCGGGACACGCACTCGTGATGTGGAATATCGAGCGAGCGCGGGTCGCAGTCGGGCCCGTTCCCCGTTCCCCATGCCCGCCAGTCGCGGCGGCAAGGCGGGCGCCGGCGTCGGCGGTGCTGGTGTGCTCGGCGTGATCGTCGTGGTCGTCATCTCGCTGCTCAGCGGCGGCGGCGGCGAAGGTGGAGGCGGACTCGGCGACATCCTCGGCCAAATGCAGACCGGCGCTCCCGCGACAGGGGGCGAACAGGGTGAAGTCGCAGAGCGCAACGAATTCCTCGAAGTCGTGTTCCTCGACGTGCAGAACTACTGGGAGGCGACGCTGGTCGACTACCGGCGAGCGACCATGGTGATCTTCAACGACAGCGTCGTCACCGGTGGATGTGGCAACGCAACGTCGGCGTCGGGCCCGTTCTACTGCCCGGCCGACGAGCAGGTGTTTCTCGACGACGACTTCTTCGCCGTCCTCGCCGGCCCGCAGTTCGGCGCCGGGGGCGACTTTGCCCAGGCGTATGTGATCGCGCATGAGGTGGCTCATCACGTGCAAACGGTGACGGGTGTCTCCGGGCAGGTTCGGACGGCACAGAGCCAAGCCACCAGCCAGGAAGAGGTCAACGCCTGGACGATTCGTCTCGAACTGCAGGCCGATTGCCTCGCGGGATCGTGGGCGAGCGTGGCTTCGCGTCGGCCCCAGACCTTCGAGGGCAACAACAACCTGCTCTACCTCGACGCCGGCGACCTCCGTGAGGGACTCGAGGCGGCTCAGGCCGTCGGCGACGACCGGATCCAGGAGACCGCGGGCCAGCAGGTACAGCCGCACAAGTGGACCCACGGTTCGGCCGAACAGCGAGAGGCTTGGTTCACACTCGGTGTCGAGACCGGCGACCCCACGCTCTGCGACGCGACATTCGACGAGGCGATCCGGGCCACGGAGATCATGCCCGGCTGAGTCGGTTCGAATCGCCGGAAGGTGGCGATCTAAGCTCGGCCTCATGTCCGACTACGACCTTCTCATCCGCAATGGCACGGTGGTCGATGGAACGGGCGCCGATCGTTTCGTCGCGGATGTCGGCGTTCGCGATGGCAAGGTCGCGGCCGTCGCGGCCGGCCTCACCGGCTCCGCTGACGAGGAGATCGACGCGACCGGATGCATCGTCATCCCGGGTTTTGTCGACGTCCACACGCACTACGACGGTCAGGTCACCTGGGACCCGGTCCTCGAACCGTCGGCGAGCCATGGCGTCACCACCATCGTCACCGGCAACTGTGGCGTCGGATTCGCCCCGGTACGGCCCGGTTCCGAAGACTGGCTGATTCAACTGATGGAGGGCGTCGAGGACATCCCGGGCGCTGCGCTCAGCGAGGGCATCGACTGGACGTGGGAGACATTTCCGGAATACCTCGACAACCTCGACGAGCGGGAGTGGGGGATGGACGTCGGCTGTCTCGTGGCTCATGGCGCAGTGCGGGCCTACGTGATGGGAGAACGCGGAGCGAAGAACGAGCCTGCGAACCCCGACGAGATCGAGCAGATGAGGGCGATCGTCCGTGAAGCCGTGGAGGCCGGCGCTCTGGGCGTGTCGACCTCGCGCACCCTTGCCCACACTGCGATGGACGGTGAGCCGGTCCCGGGAACGTTTGCGGCCGAAGACGAGCTCTATGGCCTCGCCCGAGGGTGTGCCGATGCCGGGCACGGTCTTCTCGAACTCGCGCCGATGGGTTCGGCCGGCGAAGACACGGTCGCGCCCCACAAAGAAGTCGACTGGATGGTGAAGATCTCCAAGGAAACGGGAGTGCCCGTCTCCTTCGTGCTCGTGCAGATCAACGACGAGCCGGAGCTCTGGAAGGAGCTGATGGACCGCTCGGTCGAAGCAGCGGCGCAGGGAGCCAGCCTTCACCCACAGGTGGCGGGTCGACTCAACGGCATTCTTCTCGGCCTCGAAGGACTCAGTCCGTGGCGGATGCGCCCGAGCTGGGATGAGATCGCCGATCTTCCCCGCAGCGAACTCGTCGCCGAACTGGCGAAGCCCGAACGGCGGGCAGCGATCCTCTCGGAGCAGCCCGACAGTGACAACCCGTTCGCTCAGTTCATCCTCGGATCGATGCACCGCATCTTCATCCTCGGTGATCCCCCCGATTACGAACCCGGTCCCGACCGCTCGGTCAAGGCGATTGCCGAAGGAATGGGCCGTGAGCTCGACGATCTCCTCTACGACATGCTGCTCGAGGACGACGGTCGAGCACTCCTGCTCTTCCCGTTCCTGAACTACGCCGACGGCAACGGTGATGCGCTCCGCGAAATGCTGACCCATCCGGCCGGCGTGATCGGCCTGTCCGACGGTGGCGCCCACTGCGGTGTGATCTGTGATGCCTCCCAGCCGACCTGGTTGCTCACCCACTGGGCCCGAGATCGCTCCCGGGGCGAGAAGCTCGCGCTCGAGTTCGTCGTCAAGAAGCAGAGCCACGACACCGCCCGTCTGTTCGGGTTCCACGATCGGGGCACGGTCGAGGTGGGGGCCAAGGCCGACCTCAACGTCGTCGATCTCGAGAACCTCGCGTTGCGACCGCCCGAGGTCGCCCGCGACCTCCCGGCCGGCGGCAAGCGCTTCGTGCAATTCGCGACTGGCTACAAAGCCACGATCGTCAACGGCGTCGTGACCCGACGCAACGATGCCGACACCGGCGCCCGCCCGGGTCGCTTGGTCCGAGCTACGTCCTAGGAGAACCCATGTATGACCTGTTGATCCGCAATGGCACAGTCGTCGACGGGACGGGTGCGGACCGCCGCGTGGCCGACGTCGCGATCGTCGACGGCAAGATCGCCGCCATCGGCACCGATCTCGACGGTGACGCGGCCGAGACCATCGACGCCGCCGGTCTGCTCGTCACCCCCGGCTTTGTCGATGTGCACACGCACTACGACGGCCAGGTCACTTGGGACCAGACGCTGGAGCCCACATCGCTCCATGGCGTCACCACCCTGGTCATGGGCAACTGCGGCGTGGGATTCGCTCCGGTTCGACCCGGCAGCGAGGAGTGGTTGATCCAGTTGATGGAGGGCGTGGAAGACATCCCGGGAGCCGCGCTGAGCGAGGGCATCGCCTGGAGCTGGGAAACCTTCCCCGAGTATCTCGACGCCCTCGACAAACTCGAGTGGTCGGTGGACGTGGGCACCCAGATTCCGCACGGTTCGGTGCGGGCCTATGTGATGGGTGACCGAGGCGCCAAGAACGAAGACGCCTCACCCGAAGAGATCGAGGCCATGGCGGAGATCGTCAAGGAAGCCATCGAGTCGGGCGCGCTCGGCGTGTCGACCTCTCGCACGATCGGTCACCGGGCAATGGACGGCGAGCCGGTTCCCGGCACCTTCGCCGCGGAAGATGAATTGTTCGCCATGGGTCGCGCCCTGCGCGACGGCGGCGGTGGGGTGTTCGAGTTGGCCCCCGCGGGTGCTGCCGGACTCGACCTCGTCGCGCCGATGAAGGAAGTCGACTGGATGCGGCGGCTGTCGGCCGAGACCGGTCAGCCGGTCACGTTCGCAATGTTGCAGGTGCCGGCCGCCCCCGATCTCTGGAAGGAGCAGATGGAGGTCTCTCTGGCCGCCACCGCCGAAGGCGCGCAGCTGCACCCGCAGGTGGCCGGCCGCCCGTTCGGGGTGCTCATCGGCTTCGACACCGGCCATCCGTTCATGTTGCGCCCGACCTACCAGGCGCTCGAGTCGCTCCCTATCGAGGAACGCATCGTCGAACTGCGCAAGCCAGAGGTTCGCGACGCGATCCTGGCCGAAGAGAACGGCGTCGGAACCGGTGCGATCCACGAAGGCATTGCCATGCTCGCGGCCGGAATGCTCGATTCGCTGTTCGTCCTCGGCGATCCGCCGGACTATGAGCCCACGCCTGATCGTTCGGTCGCCGGTATGGCCGAGGCCGCGGGCGTCAGCAACGAGCAGGCCGCCTACGACGCGTTCTGCGCCGAGGGCGGCAAGGCACTGCTGATGCTGCCGCTCTACAACTACGTCGACGGCAACCACGACGTGATCCGTGAGCAGCTGACCCACCCGCAGGCCGTGGTCGGCCTCGGTGATGGCGGCGCCCACTGCGGACTGATCTGTGACGCCTCGCTGCCGACGACGATGATCTCCCACTGGACGCGTGACCGATCCCGCGGCGAGCGGTTGCCGCTCGAGTGGGTCGTCCAGAAGCAGACCAAGGACACGGCCGCGCTGTTCGGCATGACCGATCGCGGCACGCTCGAAGTCGGAAAGCGGGCGGATGTCAACGTGATCGATCACGAGCGGCTGAACCTGCGCACTCCCGAACTCGTCTACGACCTCCCCGCGGGCGGGCGCCGGCTCATCCAAACCGCGGAGGGCTACGTCGCCACGATCGTGGCGGGCGAGGTCACCCGCCGCGAGGGCACCGATACCGGCGCCCGACCCGGCCGATTGGTTCGGGGCCGCCGCTAGTGGATCGCCGCACGTTTCTCGGCCGGAGCGCCGTGCTCGGAGGCGGACTCCTTCTCGGTGGGTGCGGCGACGATGGAGGAGCGGCGCCGACTTCGCTGTCTTCGACCCCGCTTCCTTCGACCACGCTTTCTTCGACGACTCTTCCCCCCACCACGACGGTCGCCTACGACGCGACCACGCCCTATTGGCTGCAGGGTGGGTTCGCTCCGGTGAGCGAAGAGTTGGTGGGCACCGACCTCCTCGTTCGTGGGTCGCTGCCGTCGTCGCTGCACGGGCTGTACGCCCGCAACGGTTCGAATCCGTCGACCGGGAACTCGCCGCACTGGTTCTTCGGCGACGGGATGATCCACGGCGTGCGCTTCGAGAACGGCAAGGCGGTGTGGTCGGGCAACCGCTACGTCGACACGCCGATGTATCGAGAGAGCCGCGAGTTCGGCGACTTCGACGGCATTCCCGGGTTTGGCGAGACGCAGGCCAACGTGAGCATCTTCGCCCACGGAGGCCGACTGCTTGCGTTGGGCGAAGTCGGGTGGCCGTACGAGATCGACCCGATGGATCTCTCGACCCTCGGCGATGTCGACCTGTCGGGCGACGAGTTCTCTCTCGGCGGGAATGTCACCGCGCATCCGAAGCGAGACCCGGAAACCGGACTCCTGCATTTCTTCGGCTACGGCTTCACCCCGCCGTACCTCACCTACTACGTCGCCTCGCCCGACGGTCGTGAGTTGATTCATCGAGCGGACGTGCCGGTGAGTGCCGGCACGATGGTCCACGACTTCGCGATCACCGAACGCGATGTCATCTTCTGGGAGTTGCCGGTGATCTTCGATCTGGGCGCCGCGGCCGCCGGCGCGATCAACCCGTTCGGATGGGACCCCGACTATGGATCGCGCGTCGGCGTGATGCCGCTCGGCGGGTCCACCGCCGATATGCGCTGGGTCGAGATCGACAACGGGTACGTGTTCCACGGAACCAACGCTCACCGCGATGGCGACCGAATCGTGCTCGACGTCTCTCGGATGAACTCGATGTTCGACGACGGCAGCGATCTCAATGATTCGCTCTCGTTCCTCACGCGCTGGGAGATCGAAACCGGTGGCCCGGATCTCACGTGGACGGCCACCACGCTGACCGACGTCCCGCTGGATCTTCCGGAGATCGACGATCGTTTCACCGGGCGCCCCTACTCCGTCGCGTGGCTGGTCGAGACGAACGACACGACCGACGGCAACCTCGAATTCAACGGCATCAGCGCGTTCGACGTCGCGTCGGGCACCCTCGATCGGTGGATGCCCGGTCCTGCCCTCCAACCCAATGAGGTGACCTTCGTTCCCGACTCGTCCTCGAGTGGGGAAGGCGAGGGCTGGCTGCTCAGCTACGTCTGGGACAAAGCCACGGACAGCTCCACCCTCGCGGTGCTCGATGCGACTGATGTGAGTTCAGGTCCTGTCGCGACCGTCGAACTGCCTCAGCGCGTTCCCTTCGGATTCCATGGCACCTGGCTTCCGATGGAGGCATGACGGTGGCGAAGCTCGAGGCCTACGACCGGTTTCTGGCCGCCGCGGCCGACGCCGGGATTCCTGTCGATCCGGTGCGGTACCCCGACGGCACCAGGACCGCCGCTGACGCCGCCGCGGCCGTGGGCTGCGACGTGAGTCAGATCGTGAAGTCGCTGGTGGTCATCGGACCCGACGGGCCCGCGCTCGCGCTGACCGCGGGCCACAACCGGATCGACCTCGCGAGACTGAGCGACGTGTTGGGCGGTCCGACGACAATGTCGGACGCGCGAACCGCCCGCGAGGTGACCGGCTTCACAATCGGCGGCACGCCGCCGTTCGGGCATCCGGCGCCGATCCCGACGTATCTCGATCCTTCGCTCATGGCGCACGACGTCGTCTACGGCGCAGCGGGCACCCCCGACTCCTGCTTCCCCATTGCTCCTGATGCCCTGAAAGCCGTCACAAACGCCAAAACTGCGTCGTTTGTAGAAGCTGGTTGAGCCGAACGACTCAGGCATTCAGGGGTGCCCGCCGCATACCGTTTTGGTGATGACCGGGCTCGAGCTGGACGCCGGTGCTCGCATGACGCTCGATGTGGCGTTGGGTACTGCGGGCGCCATGGGCGACGAACGATGTGGAACCGAATACGTGCTCTTCGGGGCCGTCGCGACCGCGACCGGGGACATGGCCGAGCTCTGTGAGCTGTTTGCCCTCGACACCGCCCGTCTCGAGCGGGCCATCGTGGCGATTCGAGGCCACCGATTCGAGCCGGTCGAGGAGGGCCACATCGATCCGCCGGTCAGTCCCCGTGCGGAGCTGGCCCTTCACGGGAAGTCGCTGTCCGGCGCGGACCGACGGTCGTCGTTCGACCTTCTTCTTGGTTGCCTCAACGACCCTCGATCCGGCGCGGCCACCGTTCTTCGTCACCTCGGGGTCCGACTCGGCGACATCCGACGACTCGTCGAGCTCGGCGCCGCCCGCCTCGACCGGTCCGAGGTCGAGAATCTGATCACCGCTCTCGACCGTCGCGACCGGACGCACTATTCGTGGTGGGGGCCCGAGGCCGACGCGTCGGTCGCTCGGGTACCGCTCCCGAACCAGCGCCCCCAACTCATCGCTCGGAGTCAAACCGCGGAAATCACGCTGGACGCAGTCGTGGCTGGACCCGATGGATTCGGGTTGACCATCACCGTCACATCGCTCGATGACTGGGTGCTTCCGCCCGTCTGGGAATCGATCGAGTACCTGAGTCCGGGGGTCGGAGCGGAGCATCGTCTGGTTCCCGAGGTCATCACCATCGACGTCTCCTACCCCGACGGCACACAGCTCTCGAACCGTCAGGGCGGCCACCGGTGGCGGGCCGATCTGCCGACGCCTGGTGCGCTTGTTCGGCTCGGGACTCGCAAGACCGTCGAAGACCGCAATGACCGCCGTCGGCCCGTTCGTCATGTCGAAACGACCGAGTGGTGGGCGTGGCCGCTGCCTGTCGATGGCCTGATGAACGTCGGACCGATTGCGCTGGATGTCCGCTGGCCGGCCGAGGCGGCCGAAGGCATGGTCACGCTCGATGGCGCGGCAATCGTCGAGCGGGCGGCGTCGATGCGAGCGTCGGCCGACTGATCGTTTTGAGCTAGTCGGTCGTGGTGTGGTGAAATCGGCCGCGTATGGCCACTCAACTTCCCGACATCGATTTCACGCTCGAGTACCCCTACACCCGTACGACCGGACCGATCATGGGTCCGTTTCTCACCGGCTTGCGAGACGGTCGCATTCTCGGATCGCGGGTCGGGGATCGAGTTCTGTGCCCGCCGGTCGAGTACGACCCTTCCGACGGGTCGACCGTCGGGCCGGAGAACCTCGTTGAGGTCGGCCCGGGCGGAACCGTAGAGGGATGGACCTGGGTTGCCGAGCCGACGTCGAAGCACCCCTTTGACCGTCCGTTCGCGTTCGCCCAGATCAGGCTCGATGGTGCGGACACCACGATGCTCCATGCGGTCGATGCCGGATCGATCGACGCGATGTCCACCGGCATGCGGGTAGTGGTCCGGTTCAACGACGAACGGCTGGGGTCAGTCACCGACGTGCACTTCGTGCCGGGCGACGAGGCTCCCGAGCCGCCAACCGTCGATGCCGACGCCGAGCCCGTCGGGATCATGGAGCACGTCATCGGCGTACGAATCCGTGAGCCACTCCAACCCCATCGGAAGCGCTTCCTCGAGGGGTTGCTCCAGAAGAAGATCATCGGACAGCGCAGCCCGGCCGACGGCAAGGTCCATGTGCCGAGCCGCGGCTATGACGCCATCAACCGTGTCGCCATGTCGGCAGAGGACGATGTCGAGGTGGAGGGGAAAGGCACGGTCACCTCGTTCACCGAGATCACCCCGATCCAGTACCACGGCCAAACCGAGACCGAGCCCTACATCCGTTGCTCGTTGTTGCTCGACGGCGCCGACACGACCATCGGTGGTGTCGACATCCGTCACATCCCGATCGAGGACTTCAAGGTCGGCATGCGGCTCGAGATTGTCTGGCGCGACACGATCTCATTCGATGACGAAGACAACCGGGGCTACGGCCTCAACGAGGGCGTCTACGAACGCTGGGAGCGCACCGGCGAGCCCGATGTCGACCCCGAACTGGTGAAGGAGCACAACTTCTAATGGCGTTCGAGCCGCAAGAGAACGACATCGCGATCATCGGTGTGGCACAAACAGCCGCACACGCCCGATTCGACGGCCCCGAGGTCGTGATGATCATGGACTGTGTGAACACGCTCCTCGGCGACGCCGGAATCGAGCGCCCCGACGTCGGCTTCACGATCGCTGGTAGCTGCGACTACCTCTCCGGCATGCCGTTTGCGTTCGTCTCGAATGTCGACGGAATGGGCGCGTGGCCGCCGGTCTACGAATCGCACGTGGAGATGGACGGCGCCTGGGCGCTGTTCGAGGCCTGGCTGCGGCTGCAGATGGGCGACATCGACGTGGCCATGGTGGTCGGGTCGGGCAAGTCGTCACCCTGCAACGCCCGAGAGGTGTTCCATCTGCAGGCCGACCCGTATGTGGTCGCCCCGCTCGGACTCGACCCCGATGCGCTGGCGGGGATCCAGGCCCGAGCCCTGATCGACGCCGGGAAGGCCAGCGAGGCCGACATCGCGGGCGTCGTGGCTCGCAGCCGAGCGGCCGCAGCGTCGAACCCCAATGCGCAGGTCTCGGGCTCTGTCAGCGTGGATTCACTCCTCGCCGAGCCCTACGACATGGCCCCGCTCCGGGCTCACGACGTCTCGCCCAAGGCCGATGGCGCGGCGGCGATCCTGATCGCTCGACGCGACCGCGCTCTCGAACTCTCTGATAACCCCGTGTGGATCACCGGTCTCGATCATCGGATCGAATCGCACCACGCCGGGCTCCGGGACCTCACGGACTCGGTCTCGACCCGCCTGGCGGCGGCGGGAGCCGGTGTCGCGGACGGACCGGTCGACGTGGCGGAGCTCCACATCACCCATGCACACGAGGAGATCATTCTGCGAGACGCCCTCGGCCTGGACGACAGCACCGCCGTCAATCCCTCCGGAGGGCCGCTGTGCGGCGATCCGGTGATGGCGACCGGGCTTACCCGCATCATCGAGGTGGCCCGACGGATCCAGTCGGGCGAGGCCTCACGCGGCGTCGGCCACGCCGCGTCGGGAGCCGCGCTCCAACAGAATCTTGTTGTCGTCCTGGAAGAGGGGGGTGCCTGACATGGCTCGTCCGTGTGCTGTGGTCGGTATCGGCCAAACGAAGTACAAGCGTCGTCGCGACGAACTGTCGCTCGACGGTCTCGTCCGCGAAGCCGCGTTGCGGGCACTGGAAGACGCGAACATCACGTTCGCCGACGTCGACGCCTTCGTGATCGGCAAGGCCCCCGACGCGCTCGAAGGCGTGGTCATGCCGGAGCTGTCGCTCGCCGACGCGCTCGGTGCGGTCGGCAAGCCGATCCATCGGGTCCATACCGCCGGCTCGGTTGGCGCCTCCACGGCGATCTCCGCGGCCGTGCTCGTCGAGAGCGGTCGCTACGACACCGTGCTCACCGTGACCTACGAGAAGCAATCCGAGGGCAACGCCACTTGGGCGCTCTCGGGTGGCCGCTCCGGCGGTCAGGGCGCGGGAGGCACATTTGCCCCCTGGATCCGCGAGTACATCCGCCGGTCGAATGCTCCCGAACACATCGGGTGGCAGGTTGCCGTCAAGGACCGGCAGAACGCGCTCAAGAATCCCTATGCCCATCTGCACCTCGACGACATCAGCATCGAGAAGGTGAAGGAGTCGCCCATGTTGTGGGACCCGCTTCACTTCCTCGAGTCGTGCCCGTCGTCCGATGGAGCGGCGGCCATGGTGATCACCAGTGAGGACAAGGTGAGCCGTTCGCCGAACAAGCCGGCGTGGGTCCTCGGCCATGCGAAGCGCACGGAGTTCTCGAGCTTCCCGGGTCGCGACACGATCCGGATCCAGGCAGGCATGGACTGTGCCCAGGCGCTCTACGACAAGGTGGGGATCACCAATCCGCGCAAGCAGATCGACATGGCCGAGCTCTATGTGCCGTTCAGCTGGTACGAGCCCATGTGGCTCGAGGGCCATCTGATCGCCGAAGAGGGTGAGGGCTGGAAGATGACCGACGAGGGCGCAACCGCGCTCGACGGCGATTTCCCCGTCAACTGCTCGGGCGGCGTGCTGTCGTCGAATCCGATCGGTGCCTCCGGAATGATCCGCTGTCTCGAGGCGGCCAATCAGGTACGCGGCACTGCGGGCGACTATCAAGTCGATGGCGCGAAGGTCGCGCTCGGCCACGCCTACGGCGGTGCCGCGCAGTATTTCGCGATGTGGATCGTCTCATCCGAGCTGCAACCTGATTTCTCCTAGGAGCTCTCGGTGCCCGAAAGTTCAGCCACTGCAGGGTCATGTGAAGGTCGAGTAGTCGTTGTCACCGGCGCGGCGCGCGGCCTTGGTCGCGCCCACGCCCTCGCGTTCGCCGCCGAAGGTGCCAAGGTCGTCGTGAACGATCTCGGTGTCGAACGCGACGGCAGCGCCGGTACGAGCGACGCGGCCAATGACGTCGTCGACGAGATCATCGCGGCGGGTGGCGAGGCGGTGGCCAACGCTGCTGACGTCGCCGACTGGAACCAGGCCCAGGCGATGGTGCAGCAGGCCGTCGAGACATTCGGCAGCCTCGACACGCTTGTCTGCAACGCGGGATTCCTGCGTGACCGCATGCTCGCGGGGATGTCCGAGGACGAGTGGGACTCAGTGACGCGTGTGCACCTCAAGGGTCACTTCGCCCCGGCCCGCCATGCCATCGAGTACTGGCGGGATCAGTCGAAGGCCGGCAACCAGATCGACGCCCGAGTCGTCAACACCTCGTCGGGCGCCGGCCTCGCCGGGTCGATCGGCCAGGGCAACTACGCGACCGCGAAGGCCGGGATCGCGCTGCTCACGGTTCAGCAGGCGGCCGAGTGGGGTCGCTACGGCGTGCGGTGCAACGCGATCGCCCCCGACGCCCGGACGCGTATGACCGAGGGCGTCTTCTACAGCGCCGAGATCCCGGACGGCTTCGACGAGAAGGCCCCGGAAAACGTGTCGCCTCTCGTGGTGTGGCTGGGTAGTTCCGGCTGCGACATCACCGGGCGCACCTTCGAGAACACCGCCGGCCAACTCAACGTCTGTGACGGCTGGCAGAAGGGCCCGATCGAATCGGTGGGGGATCGGCGCATGACCGTGCTCGAAGCCGGGGAGTTGGCGCGGAAGTCGATCGCGGGCGAACGCGACCCGCAGCCGGTTCACGGCGCACAGGCCTGACGTCCGCTCGATGGACTTCGACGACACGCCGGATGAGGCTGCGTGGCGAACCGAGTGCAACGAATTCCTCCGCGCCCACGCGGAGCTGAAGCCGGAGAAGGCGGACCTCGGTCAGAGCTTCTGGGCGAAGTCTCGAAGTCCTGAGGAAGAAGCGGACTACGCCGAGCGGTGTTGCAACTGGCAGCGCACGAAGTTCGACGGCGGCTGGGCCGGACTGACTTGGCCGGTCGCCTTTGGTGGGCGGGGACTGACGAGCCATTTCGCGGGGATCTTCGCCGAAGAGGAGAACCGCTACGACCTGCCGCAGGGACAGTTCGCCCAGTCGATCGGAATGGCCGGACCGACGATCATCGCCCACGGCACTCAGGACCAGAAGGAGCGCTACCTCGCGCCAATGCTGACGGGCGAGGAGACGTGGTGCCAACTGTTCTCCGAGCCCGGCGCGGGCTCGGATCTTGCCGGACTTCGAACAGCAGGGATCGTCGACGGCGACGAGATGATCGTCAACGGGCAGAAGGTTTGGACCAGCAATGCCCGCGAGTCGGCCCACGGCATGCTGCTCGTTCGCACCGACGTCGATCAGCCGAAGCATCGCGGCATCACATATCTGGTGGTCGACATGTCGACACCGGGCATTGATGTCCGGCCGTTGAAGCAACCCACAGGTAGGTCGGAGTTCAACGAGGTGTTCCTCGACGACGTCCGGGTACCGATGGCGAACGTGATCGGCGAGGTCAACGCCGGCTGGGGACCGATTCTCACCACGCTCACCAACGAGCGCACGGGCATCGGCGGGCAGTCGGGAATGATGGGCGAGGTCTTCGAGTTGGCGAGGACGTTCGGTGTGGCTGACGACCCGGTCGTCCGCCAAGAACTCGCCCGGCTCCATTCGGTTGCCGAGACCATCAGATTCCTCGGCTATCGGGTGCGAACCGCGGCCTCCCGCGGGGAGGTCCCGGGCCCCGAGAGTTCGGTGCTGAAGCTGGCCAACAGTCAGCGGCTCGAGATGCTCGGCAATCTGTCGATGGCGATCATGGGAGCCAACGCGACGCTCTATGGCGACGACGCTCAGATGGGTGGCTTCTGGCAGAACTACTCGTTCCTTGGTCAGTGGATGAGTCGCATCGGTGGCGGCACCGACGAAGTGCAACGCAACATCATCGGCGAGAACGTGTTGGGCTTGCCCCAGGAACCTCGGCCCGACAAGGGCATCCCGTTTCGCGATATTCCGACCTAGCGCCCCGCGGTTTCCGGCGCCTCTTCGAATACTGCCGTCACTGCCGCCTGCGCGGCATCGGCATCGGCACCGAGCTGTCGAACCTCGAAGACGAATCGCTCGGCCGCCGCGGCGATCCGCTCGCGGCGCTCCCGTATCGGTTCGGAGTGTGGTGGTTCGTCGACGACGAAGGTGCCTCGGCGCCCGCGGCCTTCGACGATGCCATCGTGCTCCAGCTCTCGGTAGGTGCGGGCCACGGTTCCGGGCGCGAGCTCGAGTTGCTCGGCCGTGTCACGCACCGTCGGCAGGCGGGCGCCTGGTTCGAGCCGGCCGACCGCGACCATGACCGAGAGCTGCGCACGAAGTTGTTCGAAGCGGGGGATGCCCGTGCCGCTGTCGAGCCGGATGGTGAGCCGGCGTTCGACGTTCAACTGGTCGGTGTAGATGACAACACCTGCGGTGATCATTCGGGCGGCTCCATGGCGAGATTATGGACAGAGTGTAGTATATCGTATTGATACAATACACACTGGGCATGAACAGAACCTTTACAACTAAAGGGAAAGCCTTGCCAGATCGTTGATACAGAGTATGTTTGTATCACCAACCCGTTCAGGAGAAACACCAGTGAAGCTGATCACCGCAGTCATCAAGCCCTTCAAGCTCGAGGACGTGAAGTCCGCGCTCGCCGAGGTCGGCGTGCAAGGCATGACCGTCTCCGAGGTCCAGGGCTTCGGCCGTCAGGGCGGCCACAGCGAGACCTACCGTGGCACCGAGTATCGCGTCACCTTCACCCCCAAGACCCGTATCGAGGTTCTCGCCGACGACGACCAGGCCGACGCCGTGGTCGACGCCATCATCGGCTCCGCCAAGACCGAGAAGATCGGCGACGGCAAGGTGTGGGTCACTCCTGTCGAGACGCTCGCTCGCATCCGTACCGGTGAGCGAGGCGCAGAGGCGGTCTGACCGACTCTTCTCCGACACTCAATGCGTCATGGGTTCCCGCCGACTGGGAGCCCATGACGTCGTTTTGGGTCGCGGCCCAACCATTCGAGGAATCGTCCGACGATGACTTCCTCGTGTATCTGAGCGAGCAGTGGTGGACGCCGTGGGTGTTCCTGACCCTGTGCATGATCGCGGGGTTCTGGATGATCCGGTCGCTCATGCACCACCGGGGCCGTGAGCGCCAGGTCCGCCAAGCCGCCAAAGCCTCCGGCATGCAATATCGCGAACAGGACGGGTTCGGTCTGTCGCGAGTCGCCTTTCGCCACATGGCGAGCGGTGATGGAAAGGGGTGGACGGCAAACCAGGTGGTCACGCTCACCGCTCGGGATGGTGCCAAGGTCCACGCATTCGATGTTCGGTCGTGGACCGAGTTCGCCATCAACGAGTCGGCTCAGGGAGAGAAGACCATCCGCCGAGCGCGTCGAGGCCAAGGGATGGCCAGCGACCGAATTCGTCGGAAACACCACGGAGCGACGCAATCCGCGGCGATGGCGCCGTTGCCGATCAACGCGCCGCGGCTCGTGATCGGTCGAGAGAACCTCATCTCGAAGCTGTTCGCCACCGCGACGCGGATCGATCTCGACGTCGAGTCCGAGATGTTCAATCGCAGCTACCACGTGATCGGCGACGACCTCGCGTTCGCCCGGGACGTGCTCGACGCGCAGATGATCGATCTCATGGTCTCGACCGAGGGCAAGATCACGTTCGAGTTCTCCGGGAAGTGGCTCCTTCTCCACACCGAGCAGCTCGCGCCCGAGTTGATGCCGGGGCTCGCCCGGTTGGGCGACGAGATGCGGCACGTGGTGCCCGCCCTCGTCATTCAGAAGTGGGGCCCGCCGGGTGTGACAAGAGCGACAGTGGGCTGACGGCGCAACTGCGTACGCTCGACTGCTTGTCTTCCCCCATGACCTCCGACCTCTCGCGCTCCGAGAAGCTCCGGGAGACCTGGCTCCGCAATCCTCGCGTCGAGCTTCTCTCCGGCCTCGTAGTCGCACTCGCCCTCATTCCTGAGGCGATCTCGTTCTCGATCATCGCCGGCGTCGACCCGAAGGTCGGCCTCTACGCCTCGTTCTCCATCGCGATCATCATCTCCATCGCCGGCGGCCGGAGCGGCATGATCTCGGCCGCCACCGGAGCGATGGCGCTCGTGGTGGTTCCACTCGTTGAAGAGCACGGGGTCGCGTATCTCTTCGCCGCCACGATTCTGGCCGGCATCATTCAGGTCTCGTTCGGCTACCTCGGCGTCGGCTCGCTGATGCGGTTCATTCCCCGCACGGTGATGGTCGGATTCGTCAATGCCCTGGCGATTCTGATCTTCCTCGCGCAGGTTCCGCACATTCTCCTGTCGGATGAGCCGGACCGCAGCCAGCTCGCGATGAATCTGCTCGTCGTCGCTCTCGGCCTCGTGATCATCTACGGCCTGCCCCGCCTCACCACGGCGGTGCCATCGCCCCTCGTTGCGATCGTCGTTCTCGCCGGTGGCGTCATGGCGCTCGACATCGATCTTCCCACCGTCGGCGACATGGGCGAGCTGCCTTCCGCACTGCCGTTCCTTTCGCTGCCCGACGTCCCCTTCGCGGTGGAAACCTTCACGATCATTCTCCCGTTCTCCATCACGCTCGCCCTGGTCGGTCTTCTCGAGTCGCTGCTCACCGCGCAGCTGCTCGACGACATGACCGACACGCAGTCCGACAAGAATGTCGAGTCGCGAGGTCAAGGCATCGCCAACGTCGCCACCGGCTTCCTCGGCGGGATGGCCGGCTGCGCAATGATCGGCCAGTCGATGATCAACCACCGGTCGGGCGGGCGAACCCGCCTGTCGACCCTCGCGTCGGGCGTCTTCCTCCTGATCCTGATTCTCGGACTCGGCGACCTTGTTGCCCAGATCCCGATGGCGGCCCTGGTGGCCGTGATGATCATGGTCTCAGTCGGCACGTTCAATTGGCGCAGCATCGAGCTGAAGAGCCTGCGCCGGGCCCCGCGGACCGAGACGACCGTCATGGTCGCCACCGTCGCCATCGTCGTCCTGACCCACAACCTCGCCTACGGCGTGGGCGTCGGTGTTGTGTTGTCGGCCGTGTTCTTTGCCCGCCACGTGTCCGGCGTCGTGAAGGTGACGAGTGTCGTCGACCCCGACAACGTCGAGCGGCTCTACGCGGTGAGCGGTGAGCTCTTCTTCGCTTCGACCAACGACCTCGTGCACGCGTTCGACTACGACGCCGTCAAGGTCTCTCGGGTCGAGATCGACCTGAGTGCCGCCCGAATCTGGGACACCTCAGCGGTCGCTGCCCTGGACGCCGTGGTCGCCAAGTTCGCCGATCGCGACATCGACGCCGAACTCGTCGGCCTCAACCGCCACGCCGAACGGCTGCACGCCCGCACGACGGGCACCCTTTCCAGCGGGCACTGATCTACTCGGGCACGCGAGTGCGCAACAGGTAGAAGGCAACCATCGGCTTCGGACCCTTGGCGTACCACTCGCGCTGTTCGACGATCTCGAGGCCCGCGGCCTCGACGTGGGCGACGTGGTCGCGATCCAAGTGGCAGCCATCGCCGACTCGACGCTGAATGGGATTCAGCCGCTTCTGCCACTTGTGGACGTTCTCATCTCGCGACTGACCGTGTTCGAGCAGGTGGATGCTGCCGCCGGGCTTCACCACGCGGACCAACTCTGACAGCGCCGCATCCTCGTCGGGAATGGTGCACAACGTGAAGGTCGAAAGGGCGCCATCGCAACTGTCGTCAGCCAAAGGAAGGGTGCGTCCGTCGAGTCCGACGTAGTCGACTTCGATGGGCGAGGCAGCCACGCGCTCCGAGGCCAGCTTGCGGCCGACTGCCGCAGGTTCGACGGCGTAGACCTTCGTCACCTCGGCGGGGTATTCAGCCATGTTCAGGCCGGACCCGAAGCCGATTTCCACCACTTCGCCGGTGAGCCCCTCGGCGACCTCGCGGCGATACTTCATGATCGCTGGATTGCCGAGCGCTTTGTCGATGTAGCGCGGCAAGATCTGGTCTCGATAAATACCCATGGCCGGACCGTAGTGGCGGACTTCAGCGCCCCGCCTCTCTTCTGTAGTCTCGCCGACATGACGGACAAGATCCTCGACGCCACGACGTTTCCCGAGTTGCTCCAACGGCGAGCGGCCTCGTCGCCCGACCTTCGACTGTTGATTGACGACACCGGTCGCTCGATGACCTGTCAGGAGGTGAGCGACGAGGTGGATCGCGTTGCCGCCGGCCTCCAGGAACTCGGCATCGGAGCGGGCACGGCGGTCACGTGGCTGCTGCCGACGAGGATGGAGACGATTCTCCTGAGCTTCGCCCTGTCTCGGCTCGGCGCGGTTCAGAACCCCATCATCCACATCTACCGGCACCGCGAGGTGGGGTTCTGCATTCAGCAGACCGCCGCCGAGTTCGTTTTCACCCCGGGTGAATGGGGAGGGTTCGACTACGGCGCGATGGCGGCAGAGGTCAGCGCCGACCTCCCGAATCCGCCGACCGTGCTGAACGGATACGACGAGTTGCCCCATGGCGACCCGGCGACCCTGCCACCCGCACCCGCCGATGGTGACGCCGTTCGGTGGCTCTACTACACGTCGGGCACCACCTCGGATCCGAAGGGAGTGAAGCACTCCGACAAGACCCTGATCGCCGCCGGGACGGGTCTGGCGATCGCCCTCGAGGCCGACGAGACCGATGTCGGCACGATCGCGTTCCCCTACGCCCACATCGGCGGGCCCGACTACATCGTCATGATGCTGGTCAACGGCTTCCCGGCGGTGCTGATCGAGAAGTTCACGCCAGCTGGTGCCGTCGAGGCCTATGGCGCCAACGGCGCCACGATCGCCGGTGGGTCCACCGCGTTCTACCAGATGTTCCTGGCCGAGGATCAGAAGGTCGACGGCCCCGCGATGCCGCGACTACGGGCAATGGCCGGTGGCGGCGCCCCCATGCCGCCGGAGATCTTCTTCGAGGTCAAGGAGAAGATGGGCATACCCATCGCTCACGGATACGGCATGACCGAGTGCCCGATGATCTGCCAAGGGTCGCCGTCCGACACCGATGATCAGCTCGCCCACACCGAGGGCGCTCCCATCGAGGGTTGCCAGGTCGACATCGTGAAGTCCGACGGTTCAGCCGCTGCGCCGGGGGAGGAGGGCGAGGTTCGGGTGAGTGGACCGATGCTCTTCAAGGGCTACACCGACGCATCTCTCGAGGCTGAGGCCTTCGATGAGCAGGGCCGGTTCAAGACCGGCGATCTCGGCGTTCAGCGGGCCGACGGCCATGTGTCGCTGACCGGTCGAGTGAAGGACATCATCATCCGCAAGGGCGAGAACATCTCCGCTCAGGAGGTGGAGGACGTGCTCTACACGTTGCCCCAGGTCGGTAACGCGGCGGTGATCGGTCTGCCCGACACCGAGCGAGGCGAGATGGTGTGCGCGGTGATCGAGACAGCCGAAGGCCAACCCGACCTGACCTTCGACGAGATGGCCGCCGCTTGCGAGTCGGCCGGGTTGATGCGTCAGAAGACGCCGGAACGCCTCGAGATCCATGAGGGACCGTTGCCCCGCAACGCCACAATGAAGATTCTCAAGTACGAACTACGGGAGATGTACGCATGACACCAACGACCGCGGTTCCGCCGCATGGCGGGATGTAGATGAGCAAGTTCACGATTTTCCACAACCAGCATTGAAACTCTTCGACGAATGCCGTGGCGGTCGCCACGGAGATGGGCGTTGATTTCGAAGAGGTGCGCTACATGAAGGACTTCCCTGATGAGAAGGCCCTCCGGGCGCTCATCAAGAAGCTCGAGGACCCGGTCGAGCGGTTGGTCCGCAAGGACAGCCAGTTCAAGAAGCTCGAGCTGAACGAAGACGATTATGTCGGCAACGCCGATGCCGTCGTCGAGGTGCTCGACAAATACCACCGGCTGCTCGAGCGGCCGGTCGTGGTCGGGCCGAAGAAGGCCATCGTCGGACGCCCCCTCGACGGGAAGAAGGCCAAGGAGCGGCTCGCGGAGATCTTCTCGTCGTGAGCGACTCGCTCTTCACCGACGACGCCCCTGTTGGCGAGACGATCGTCTCGGTCGGGCAGGTGGCGGCGCCGGTGAAGGTCGATGCCTCGCGCTACACCGACCCCGCATGGGCCGCAGTCGAGGCCGACAAACTCTGGCCGACCACCTGGCAGCTCGCATGCTCGCTGGACCACGTGAAGAACCCGGGCGACGTGTTCGTCTACGCGGTCGGCACGCTCTCGATCCTGGTTGTCCATGGCTCGGATGGCGAGCTACGGGCGTTTCAGAACGTCTGTCTGCACCGCGGCAGCGAGCTCTGTGACGGGCATCAGCAAGAGCTCACCGAGATCCGGTGTCCGTTCCACCGGTGGTCGTGGGACCTCGAGGGGCGGCTACGCGAGGTCCCCTCCCGCAAGGGCTTCGGCGCGCTTCGCAATGACGATCTCCCGCTGATTCCGGCGAGTGTCGACACGTGGGGCCCGATGGTCTTCGTGAACCTCGATGCCGATGCGGAGCCTCTGCACGACTTTCTCTCGCCGGTTCCGGCCGAGGCGGCGTGGGCCGATCTCGACGACTTCCGTTGCAAGGCCCTGCTCTCGATTCCGGTGAAGGCCAACTGGAAGACGATCATCGACGGGTTCAGCGAGACGTATCACGTGCAGGGAATTCATCCCGAGATGTTGCGGATGGTCGACGACGTCAACAGTCCGCAGACGATCTGGGAGCGCCACGGTCGACTCACGCAGCCCTACGGCGTGGCGTCACCGCGTATTCGGGGCGGCGCGTCGAACCAGGAGATCTGGGAAGGCTTCGTCGAGGTGATGGGAGGCCGTGTCGGCCTCAGCGAAGGAAGTGAGGCGGGGGACTGTCCGCCATTGCCGGAGGGCGAGACCCTTCGCGACGTGCTGGCCGAGATGGTTCGTGCGCACTTCCTCGAGAAGGAAGGAGTCGATCTCTCCCGTTTCGACACCACTCAGATGATGACGATGGAGCAGTACAACCTGTTCCCGAACATCACCGTGCTGATCTTCGGCGACCTGCTCCAGGTGGTGCGCTCACGGCCTGGTCCCACGCCGGACGACGGGTTCATGGACATCATGGCGTTTGATCGAGTTGCTGCAGGGGCGCCCCGTCAGGACCCGGCCACCGCGGAGATCGAGGCGGGGTCGTACTCGATGGGTCTCGTCGTCGACCAGGACATCGCGAATGTCGAACGCTCGCACCGAGGCCTCCATGCGCCTGGTCTGACGCACCTCACTCTGTCCGGTGAGGAATGTCGGATCATCAACCTGCACCGCAACCTCGACCGCGCAACAGGCGTCTAGCGGAGCGCCTCGAGCATCTGGGCGAGGGCTTCGTCGCTCGCGGTGGAAACCGTGAGCGACAGCCGGTCGGCGAGGCCGCCGTATTCCTCCGCGAGTCGGGTGGCGCACTCCTCCGGGGTTCCCCGGACCGCCAGTAGGTCGAGTACGTCGTCGTCGATGAGATCGCCGAGCGTCGACCAGTCGCCCGACTTCGTGACCTCGCGGAGCCTGGGTTGAAGGTCGCCGAGGCCGTGATGGTCGAGAGTGACCCGATAGGCGGGAGTCGAGCCGTAGAAGGCGAGATTGAAGCGCATCGCCGTCGAGGCTCGTTCGTACTCCTCGTCGGTCAGACACGGGTTGGCGATGCAGCCGACGTTGACCGTGAAATCGGTGCGGCTCTTGCCCGCGGCTTCGAGACCGGCCTCGATCATCGGCATGGTGCGTTCGGCCAGGAACGCGCCGGTGTTGAACGGATGGATCACGATGCCGTCGGCATGGTGGGCCATGGCTTCGGTCATGCGGGGGCCGAGCGCCCCGGCCCAGATCTCGGGGCGGGGATGGCCCAGCTCCGGCGGCACGAAGATGGGGGTCATCAGGTCGGCGCGGTAGAACTCGCCGTGATGGTCGAGCTTGGTGCCGTCGATCCAGTTGTCCCAGATCTCGTGGAGCACCTGAATCAACTCGACCATGCGGGCGACCGGCTTCCCCCAGGTCGATGAGTAGCGCCGTTCGATATGGGGCTTGATCTGGGTGCCCAGCCCGAGGGCGAACCGCCCGTCGCTGGCCCGGTGGAGGTCCCATGCCTGGTAGGCGAGGTGCATGGGAGAGCGGGGGAAGGCGATGGCGACGTTGGTGTAGATGTCGACATCGAGTCCCGTGGCGTGGACCAGAGGGAAGAAGACGTCGCTGTTGCCCTCGAAGGTGAAGATCCCGTCGAGACCGGTGCCGGCGAGGTCACCCGCTCTCGCCGCGGCATTGCGAAGATCGCCCGTCAGGCCGGCGTCGATTTTCATGCGGTCTTCGCTCATGGCGAGAACGTACAACTACGATCGCGAAATGTCAGAGGCGCGGCCCCTCACCGAGAAGCAGGCCGAGCGCCGCCAACGCGTGCTGCAAGCCGCCCTCGAGCTCGCGGCCGAAGGCGGATACGACGGCGTGCAGATGCGCGAGGTGGCTGACCGGGCCGAGGTCGCGCTCGGCACCGTGTACCACTACTTCACGTCCAAGGATCACCTGCTCGCCGAGTCGATGACCGAGTGGTTGTCGGGGCTCGAGGCGTCGATCGCTCGCCGACCCGCGCACGGCGAGAACACGCTCGAACGGGTGCTCGACATCCTCCGCCGTACCACCAGGGGCATGGCCGAAAACCAGAAGATCAGCGCGGCGTTGATCGGGGGACTCGTGGCCGAGGGGCCCCACGGCGCGGCCAGCCAGGAAGCGCTCCATGTGGCGTTCAGCGCCATGCTCCGTTCGGCATTCACGCCCGAGTTCCCGGCGGATCAGCGCGACAAGGTCATCCGCTCGCTCGAACACATCTGGTTCTCGGAGCTCATTGCCTGGAAGAACGGCTGGAATTCCTTCGAACAGGCGGCCCAGGAACTCGAAGACGCCGCCATCCTTTTCCTGGCCTGAGCCTCAGGTGGACAGGTAGCCACCGTCGACGGGCAGCTGGACGCCGGTGATGAAGCCGGCGTCGTCGGAGAGAAGGAACGCGACCGTCGCCCCGTACTCGTCGCGTGGGTGGCCCTGGCGGCGAATGGGCATCCACGGTGTGGGACGCCGCATACGTTCCCGCGGTGTGGTCTGATCGGCGTGGTCCTCGGCGGCGTGCTTGCCCATGTTGCTGCCCTCCACGCCCGAAGGCTGGATGGCGTTCGCCCGGATGTTGTGGGGGCCGTAGTCGACGGCGATCTGGCGGATCATGCCGATGATGCCGGCCTTCGCGACCGTGTAGGACACGTTGGAGCCGCCGGCTCCCGCCACGCTGCCGGCGATCGAGGAGGTCACCACGATGGAGCCGCCGCCGCCCTCGATCATGTGGGGAATCGCGTGCTTGCAGCAGTAGAAGACGCCGTCGAGATTCACTCCGAGCACCGCTCGCCAGTCCTCCTCCGTGGTCTCGTGGAGCCAGCCGAGGCCGGCAGTGCCGGCGTTGGCGAAAAGGCCAGTGAGGGCGCCGAACTCGTCGACGGTCTTGGTGATGGCATCGGCGACGGCGGCTTCGTCGGCCACATCGCACTCGAGGGCGATGGCCTTGCCGCCGTCGGCCCGGATCGAGGCAGCGACCTCTTCCGCGATGCCGAGTCGGATGTCGGCGATGGCGACTGCACCGCCCTCCTGGGAAATGCGCTCGGCCGCACCCTTCCCGATGCCGCTTCCACCGCCGGTCACGAACGTTGTGGTGCCGGCGAGTCGTTGCTCGAGATTCATGATCGGTTCCTCATCTGTTCGGGCATATGTGACCAGAACTCTTCGTCGAAGGGGCCGGCCGCAGCATTCATGTTGCCGGTCCGTCCGACTCGGACGATCACCAGGTCCTGGCTCGGGACAACATAGAGGCGCTGATCTCCCGCGCCGTTCGCGCCGACACAATCGAGGGGGGCCGATGACGCGATGCGACGGTCGAGCTGCACCCCGCCGAACACCTTCTTCTTGTCGAACTCTTGGCCCTTTCGGTGGCCGGGGACGACCGCCGACGCGCCGGAGTAGACCCACCACAGCAGTCCGTAGCTGGGATTCACCTTCGACCCCGTCAGCATGAGGTCGAGGAAGTCGGTGGAGCAGCCGAGCTTCGGGTCGCGCCGGAGGACGGCCTCTCCGAAGATCGCCAGGTCGCGGGCCGTCGTATGCACGCCCGACAGCACCCAGCCGTGGGGATCGGTCATCTCCGGGCGGGGTCGCCAGCACGTCGAGCCCATGCCGAGCGGACCCCACAGGCGCGACGCGAAGAGCGGTTCCGACTCGAGTCCGGTCGCGGCCTCCATGGCCTTGCGCACCTGGTGATAGGCGTTGTTGCAGTAGTACCAGTCGCCCCCGGGGGCGGTGTCGTACTCGAAGAGGTCGTTGAGGCCGCTGCGCATCGAGACCACGTGGCGAACCGTGATCGCGGCCTCCTGGGCGGGCGTCGTCTGCGTCCACCCGGAGCCGACGTAGTCCGAGATGGGCGCGTCGAGATCCATGATCCGCTCGTTGACCAGCTGTCCGAGCACGATGATCGACAGACACTTCTGCATCGAGGCGATGTCGGTCGTGGTCGTGGGGTCACTGTCCCAACAACGCTCGAGCACGGTCTCGCCGTTGCGGGTGATGAGGAGCTGGCGGGTGTCGGCCTCGCACCACTCGACGATCTCGCCGAAGTCGGCGGGGGTCATGTTAGACCCTTGTCCTTCAACCGCTCCTTGATCTCGGCTCTGTCCGCAGCCATGAGTTCGCGGTTGTCGCCGAACATCGCGTACTCCTCGCCTCGGTAGAAGCACTTCCCCGTGGCGCCACCGGGCGGGAGCGTCGCCAGCATTCGCGCCGACGGGTAGACGTCGTCAGGATCCTGCATCCCGGGCATGTCGACTCCCCAGATCGACGTGTTGGTCATGCCGGGGAAGAGCATGTTGACGAGAATGTCGTTGTCGGCGACTTCGGCCGCCGCGCTGCGGCTGGCGGTGAACATGGCCGCCTTTGCCGCGCCGTAGGCCGAGTTGTTGGGCCCCGGACTCTCGGCGGCACGGGATACGACGTTGATGATCCGGCCGTGGTTCTGGGCCCGCATGATCGGGATGACGGCCCGCATTCCGTAGATGCAGCCGAAGACGTGGACCGCGATCATGCGCTCGAACTCGCCATCGGCGAGATCCTCGACGCGGGTCTTGCTGCCGTAGCCGGCGTTGTTGAAGAGCACGTCGACCCGGCCGGTCTGCTCGACGGCCAGCTCGATCATGGCTCGCACCTGCGCATCATCGGCGACATCGGTAACCGCGGTGATCGCGCCCGCGGCGGCCAGCGGCTCGAGTCGCGCTGCATCGATGTCAGTGCCCACGACGACCGCACCTTCGGCGAGGAATCCCTCCGCGAATGCCCGGCCGATCCCGGCTCCCGCACCGGTGATGACGATTGTCTTGTCGCTGAGTTCGTTCACGGCCCGGAGTCTGGCAGGGTCAGGCCATGGAACTCCAGACCGTTGCGTCCACCTTCGGCAGCGCGATCTTGGCCAAGCTGGTGGCTCCCGGAATCGGGTGAACGGCGAGAGGAACCTCAAATGAAGAAGGCCCTGAAGATCGTGGCGATTGTGGCGAGCGTGGTGGTGCTCGCCACCGCGTGTGGCGACGACAGCGGAGGCGCTGCGTCGGCCGACGATCCACTCGTGCAGGCCATCGTCGACGACATCCTCGCCGACAGCGACGGCATCACGACCGAGCGGGCCGAGGCTGAATGCTTCGTCGGCAACATGGTGGGCGGCATCGGTAAGGACCGCCTCACTTCGCTCGGCGTCACCGAAACCAACATTGCCGGCCTCGACGAGGTCGAATGGACCGAAGACGAAGCACGCCTCGTTGTCGACAACATGTTCGGCTGTATGGACCTGACGGCCAACTTCATCAGCCAGATGGACCTCGGCGACATCGACGAATCCCAGCGTGAGTGCGTCGGCGGCGTCTTCAGCGAAGACGTGCTCAAAGACTTCTTCCTCTCCTCCGTCAGCGGCGAGGAACCGGGGGCCGAGATCTTCGCGCTGTTCGGTCAGTTGGTCGATTGCGGAATCGACGTCTTCGACAGCTGATCATCGCTCCTGTACCCCCACTGCACGGAGAGGTCGACGGCTCGGGCCCCGCGCTCGTGCTGGTCAACGGTGCGTGGTGCACGCTTCGCCAGTGGGACGCGGTCGTCGCCCCGCTGGCGGAGCGGTTCACCGTCATCCGTCACGATGTGCGCGGCACCGGGCGCAGCCCGGCCGGACCGCCCGAGGAGAACACCTTCGAGCACTACGCCGACGATCTGGTCGCGCTGGCCGCGGCCCAGGGGTTCGATCGGTTTCATCTGTGGGGGATGGCGTGGGGTGCTCGGCTGGCGCTGGTGACGGCAGCTGATCATCCCGAGCGGATTGACCGACTACTGCTTTCTGATCTCGCGATCGACCCAGCAGACGTGGCGGCCCAGAAGGCGGGTGCCGTCGCGGCGAAGTTGGCAAGGGCATCGGCCGGGGTGGCGGAAGCCGCGAAGGTGCCCGGCGCATTCGACCACGAAGACCGCGAAGCCGCCGGCGCGGCGCTCGCGGCCACCGCCCTACAGCCCGACCTCATGCCGTTCGTTCGTCGGGTCGAGGCGTCGACGATGGTCGCGACGGGTGACCACGATCCGAACCTCGCGTCGAGTCGGCGGGCGCTCGAGGGGTTTCGGGACGCGCGTCTCGAGGTGTTGCCGCTGACCGCTCACGGGTCGGTGCTTCAGCGTCCCGACGTGGCGGTCGCGACGGCGCTCGACTTCCTCATTTCGGAGTGACTGCCTAACGTTGGGCCAGGGAGGACTTCATGTCTCATGAACTGATCATCCGCGGTGGCACGGTCGTCGACGGGACCGGCGCCGAGCCGGTCAAAGCCGACGTAGCGATCGACGGCGATCGCATCGCCGCGATCGGCGACCTGTCGGAGGCCACCGGAGCGAGCGAGATCGACGCGGCGGGCAAGTACGTCACGCCCGGTTTCGTCGACCTCCACACCCACCTCGATGCCCAGATCGGCTGGGATCCGATGATGACGTCGGCGAGCTGGCACGGCATCACCACCGCCATGATCGGCAACTGCGGCGTCACCTTTGCGCCGGTGAAGCCGGAGAACCGCGAGTACCTCGCCGAGATGATGGAGTCCGTCGAGGACATTCCCAAAGAGGCAATCCTCGGTGGTCTTCCGTGGAACTGGTCGACCTACGGCGAATACCTCGATGCGGTCGAGCAGCTGAACCCGGCGCTCAACATCGTGGGACTGGTCGGCCATTGTGCGGCCCGCTACCACGTGATGGGCGAACGTTCACTCGGCGATGAGATGCCGAGCGACGCGGAGCTGGCAGAGATGGGCGAGATTGCCGGCCAGGCCGTGGCCGACGGCGCCGTCGGATTCTCGACGTCGCGCATCTTGCTGCACAAGGTGCCCGACGGCCGTCATGTGCCTGGTACCTGGGCGCCGATCGAGGAGTACGTCGCCGTGGCCGAGGCGATGCAGGCTGCCGGCGGTGGCTTGTTCCAGGGCGTGCTCGACATGGGCACCCGCCGTGAGCACGAGTATCGGCTGCTCGACGCGGTGGCCGACACGGGCACCGACATCCTCTTCAGTGGCGGGGTCGGCGATGCTCCGCCGAAGGTCGTCGACCGTCAAGACGCGTACTTCCAAGATCAAAACGCCCGGGGCCGTCGCGTGTCCGCGATCTGTCAGACCCGGCCCGGTGGCGTGCTCGTCGGCCTCCGGCAGATGATGCCGGTGTTCTCGCCGGCGTGGCAGCGACTGTCGGAACTTTCCACGATGGAAGCCCGGCTGGCGGTGCTGCAAGACTCGGGCGAGCGCGCCGTGCTGCTGGAAGAAGGCGTGGCTGCAGGCACCTGGTACGACCCGGCCCATATCCACCCGCTCGGCCTCGGCGAGCGTCCCGACTACCAGGTGGAGGGTCACGTCGAGGGATCGATCGCCGCGTTGGCCGAAGCCGCGGGCGTCCACCCGGTGGAGTTGATCGTCGACCGCCTCCTCGAGAGTGAGGGGCGGGAGCTGTACAACGTCTGGTTCTTCAACCGGGCGGCCGACAGCCTTGCCGCCTACCTGCAACTCGATCATGTGGCGCCGGGTCTCGGCGACGCAGGGGCCCATGTGGGGCAGATCTGCGACGCCGACACGTCGACGTTCTTCCTCTCGCACTGGGCTCGCGATCGCGGCGACTTCACCCTGCCGGAAGCAATTCGACGCCTGACATCCCAGCCGGCCTCGGTCATCCGACTGAAGGACCGCGGCGTGCTGCAAGCCGGAAACTTCGCCGATGTGAACGTCTTCGACTACGAGCGGCTCGCCACCCGGTACCCGGACTACGTCTACGACTTCCCCGGTGAGAAGGGTCGATTCATCGTGCAGAGCGACGGCTACGCCGCCACGCTCGTCAACGGTCAGGTGATCGCGGAGGACGGCCTCCATACGGGCAATCGCCCGGGCACGGTCATTCGCAGCTTCGACCGCTGACGCCCCAACGCGCTTGCGTAACAATAATGTTACGCATAGGGTCGATGCATGCCACTCACCATCGGACCTCTTCACGTACGCCGCAGCATCTTCGTCCAGGCCCCGCCCGCCCGGGTGTGGGAGCACTTCATCGACGAGGAGGCGATATGCGGATGGTTCGACCAAGGCCACAAGGTCCACACCTTCGAGCCGCGTGTGGGTGGGGTTGTATCGATGAGCATCGACATCGATGGCGAACTGAATCACTACGGCGGGGCCGTGCTCGAGGTCGACCCTGAAGCCGAGATCAGCTTCGAGACCCAGTGGGAGGGCGAGAGGGCGTGGGCGGTGCCGACGTTCTGGACCATCCGGTTGACCGCGATCTACGGCGGCACGCTTGTCGAGATCTACCACCACGGGTTCGAACGACTCGGCGTCGGAGCCGCCGACGCGCTCGAGGGCTACGAGCACGGGTGGAACATCCAACACCTCGCCTCGCTGCGATCGATCGTCGAGTCGAGCAAACAAGTTGTCTCGAGCAAACAAGTTGTCTCGAGCAAAGAATGAGCGAGCGCGATGTGTTCACGGCGATTGCCGACCCGACGCGGCGCGAGATTCTGAGCCTGCTGCGCGATCGGCGTGACGTCGCCGCGGGCGACATCGCCGATCGGTTTCCAGGCGTCACCCGGCCGGCGATCTCGCGGCATCTCCGAGTACTGAGGGAGTGCGATGTGGTTCGAGTCGAACGGCGCGGGAAGCACCAGCACTACTCACTCGAACCCGAGCCGCTCCGCGAACTTCGCGACGGCTGGCTGGCCGACTTTTCGCGCCAGTCCATGAAGAGCCTGTCGGCGCTTCGGCGGGCCGTGGAGGACTAGTACCTCCGCGCCGCGGGCCGCTAGGTTCCCGGCCCATGGCCGAAGAAGTACTGCAAGCACCGCTCGTGCTCGAGTATCCATTCACCCGCACCACCGGGCCTGTCGTGGGGGCATTCCTCACCGGGCTTCGGGAAGGCGTGCTGCTCGGGGTCAAGCGAGCCGACGGGTCGGTGATGTGTCCGCCGCTCGAGTACGACCCGCTCGACGCGTCGCCGCTGGGCGAGATGGTGGAGGTCGGTCAGACCGGCACCGTGGTCTCGTGGAGCTGGGGTGGCGCGCCTCGTGCCCAGCAACCCTTCGACAGTGACATCGCGTGGGCTCTCATCACGTTGGATGGAGCCGACACCCCGATGCTGCACGCAGTGTTCGTCGACGGTCCGGACGACATGGCGACGGACATGCGAGTGAAGGTGCAGTGGCGGGACGAACGTCAGGGCCACATCGCGGATATAGCCGGGTTCGTGCCGGAGGGGGCGTCCTGATGGCCTACACGAAGAGCCAGGACCCCTCGAGTCGACCGGCGGGGCTCGATGTCGGGCTGACCGTGCCCGACTCGATCGCCGGGGTGGAGCGGGTGCAGAGCGTGCGCACGCCCATCCGAATCGAGTACACGTACACCCCGGGTGAGGCGCTCTCCACCTACCTACGGGGCATGAAAGACAAGAAGATTCTCGCCGAACGATGCCCGAAGACCGGCCAGGTCTTCGTGCCGCCGCGGGGCGTCAGCCCGGTGGCCGGCATCATGACCGAGGGTCCGGTCGAGTTGCCCGACGTCGGCTACGTCGAGTCGTTCAACATCACCCGCGTGCCGATTGCCACCCGTCCCGAACTCGAGCCGCCCTACGTGTCGGCCTGGATTCTGCTCGACGGTGCATCGGTGGGGTTCATGGGCCTGGTGATCAACTGTGCGCCCGAAGACGTGAAGCTCGGTACCCGGGTTCGTGCGGTCTGGAAGCCCGACGACGAACTCGAGATGGCGGCCACCAACATCCTTGGCTGGGAACCGACCGGAGAGCCCGACGTCGACATTCCCGACATCGAGACGATCGGCCAGAAGGGGGAACTCGAATGAGAGACGGTGACATGAGAGAGATCGCGATCGTTTCCTTCGCCCAACGTCAGCAGGCGACGATTCCCACCGAGTCCGAGGTCGAGTTCATGGTGCCGCTCATGGCCCAGGCCAAAGATGCCGTGGGTCTCACCCAGCAGGACATGGGGTTCACATGCTCCGGCTCATCGGACTTCCTGGCCGGTCAGGCCTTCTCGTTCGTCGCCACGATCGACGGGACCGGCCCGGTGCCGCCCATCAGTGAGTCGCACGTCGAGCAGGACGGCGCGTGGGCGCTCTACGAGGCCTGGGTGAAGCTGCAGTGCGGCGACGTCGACACCGCGTTCATCTACTCCTACGGCAAGTCGTCGCCTGGCTCACTGCGCGACGTGCTCGCGACGCAGATGGATCCCTACTACGTGGCGCCGCTCTGGCCGGATGCGTTCGCGATCGAGGGACTCGCCGCTCGCATGCTGCTGGAGTCGGGCAAGGTCTCCGAGCGTCAGCTCGCCGAGATCGCCTCGCGTTCCCGCGAGCACGCGGCATCGAATCCGAATGCCATTCGCAAGACGCCCAAGTCGGTCGAGGAGATCCTGGCCGAGGACTACTTGGCCGACCCCCTTCGTCCATCCGACATCCCGGCCTCGGCCGACGGTGGCTGCGCCATGGTGTTGGCGGCCGGCGACAGGGCTCGAGAACTCTGTGACCGACCCGTCTGGATTCGCGGGATCGACCACCGCATTGATGCCCACACGCTGGGTGTTCGCGACCTGACGAGGGCGACGTCAGCGGAGATCGCGGCACAGAAGGCGGGCGTCGGCAACGACAAGATCGACTTCGCCGAGCTGCACGCGCCGTTCACCACGAGCGAGGCCGTGCTCACTGACGCGCTCGGCCTCGGCGACGACGTCACGATCAACCCGTCGGGTGGCGCGCTCGCCGCACACACGATGATGGCGGCCGGCCATATCCGGTTCGGAGAGGCGTTCGAACGCATCGCTCGAGGCGACGGCGACCGCGCCGTCGTGCACGCAACGGCCGGTCCGGTCTTGCAACAGAACATGGTTGCCGTATTGGAGGGGGAGTGACCCATGGCTAAAGAGAGAACCGCCGTCATCGGAGTCGGCCAGACCAAGTACGCGTCCACCCGCGGCGACGTCTCCATGGCGGGCCTCCTACGCGAGGCCGCGTATCGAGCGCTCGAAATGGCCGGGAAGACATGGGACGAGATCGACGCCGTGGTCATGGGCAAGGCACCCGACTTCTTCGAGGGCGTGATGATGCCAGAGATCTACCTGGCCGAAGCGCTGGGCTGCGTCGGCAAGCCGATCATGCGAGTGCACACGGCGGGCTCCGTCGGTGGCTCCACCGCGTGTGTGGCGGCGTCGATGGTGCAGAGTCGTGTCCACCAGACCGTGCTCACGATCGCGTGGGAGAAGCAGTCGGAGTCGAACGCGATGTGGGCGCTCTCACTCCCGCAGCCGTTCACGACGTCGGTCAACGCCGGTGCCGGCGGTTACTTCTCGCCGATCATGCGTCGCTACATGGCGATGTCCGATGCCCCCGAACTCATCGGCTGCATGGTGGCCTTCAAGGACCGTCAGCACGCGTTGAAGAACCCCTACGCCCACCTTCATCAGCCGGATCTCACCTTCGAGCAGGTCGTCGACTCGCCGATGCTGTGGGACCCGATTCGGTACTCGGAGACCTGCCCGTCGTCGGATGGGGCCTGCGCCATGATCTTCACGAACGAGGACGGCGGCGATGCCCACGACGGTCCGGTCGCCTGGATCAAGGGCACCGCGATGCGCTCCGAGTCGAACTCCTACGGCGGCCGCAACATGGTGTCGCCCAAGGCGAGCGAGGAGTGTGCCGACGACGTGTTCGCCCAAGCCGGCATTCAGGATCGCCGCAAGGAAATCGATGCGGTCGAGATGTACGTCCCGTTCTCCTGGTACGAGCCGATGTGGCTCGAGTCGCTCGGCTTCGCCGAAAAGGGCCAGGGCTGGCGCATGGTCGAGGACGGCTCCACCAACCACGAGGGCGGTGACCTTCCGGTCAACTGTTCGGGTGGCGTGCTGTCGACCAACGCCATCGGCGCCTCGGGCATGGTGCGCTTCGCCGAGGCGGCTCTCCAGGTGATGGGGGAGGCCGGCGACCACCAGGTCGACGGCGCTCGCACCGCCTTCGGCCACGCCTACGGCGGCGGCGCCCAGTACTTCGCCATGTGGATCGTCGCCGCCGACAAGTAGTTGAGACACCTGGGGTCAGACACCTGTCCCACCCAGGAAACCTCAGCGCGTGATCGGTCGAGCGGACAACATGGGAGAGATGACCATCACAACGCGACGGGTCCGGCCCGATGACGTCCATGCTCTCAAGCGAGTGCGTCTCGCCGCGCTGCTCGATACGCCGTCGGCGTTTGCGATGACGCACGAGGAGGAGTCGGGCTACCCCGACGACCGCTGGGCAACCTCTGCGGTCGAGCGGTCAGCCGGCCGAGAGCATGCGACGTTCTTCGCCTTTGATGGCGACGACGTCGTCGGTCTTGTCGGCGGGCATCGGCTCGACGGCGACCAGGGAATCGAGCTCGTCTCGATGTGGACGAGTCCGACCGCCAGAGGCAAGGGCGTGGGCGCCGCGCTCGTCGACTGCGTGGTCGAGTGGGCCGCGGGCGAGACCGTCGAGCTTTGGGTCACCAGAGGCAATGACAGCGCCCAGCGGCTCTACGAGCGATGCGGGTTCGTCGAGACCGGCGACTTCCAGCCGCTGCCGTCGGATCCGTGCAAGGACGAGACACGTATGCGCCGCGTCGCGGAGTAGGCCAGACTCGCGGTCGTGATTCGTCTTTTCGTGCCGAGCCTGTTCGGGCTGATCGTGTTCTGTGTGTGGATCTACGCCGTTCTCGACGTGATCCAAACCGACGAGATGCTCATCCGCAATCTGCCGAAGATGGTGTGGGTGATGATCGTCATCTTCCTGGGTCCGGTTGGTTCGGTCGCGTGGCTTGCGGTCGGACGTCCGATCGGCGCCGGCTTCCACGCCGGCACCGCGCGAGCGAATCCAAACCGCTCCTGGCAGCAAGAGCGTGGGTACGAGCCGCGAAGACCCAGAGGGGCCGAGGATCGCGACGATTGGCGAGCGTCGACCCATCCGAGCGCGCCCGACGCCGAGTCCGAGGCTGCCAAGGAACGGCGCCTCATGGAATGGGAGGCCGAACTCGAGCGCCGCGAAAAGGAGCTGGGCACCGACGACGCGTAGGTTCGAACCGTGGACTTCACGATTCCTTCCGACATCCAAGCGCTTCTGGCCGACCTCGATCAGTTCATCGAGGACGAGATCCGCCCGCTCGAGCGCGAGAACGACAACATCCGATTCTTCGATCATCGGCGCGAGTACGCCCGTACCGACTTCGATCGCGACGGCTGGCCGAACGCCGAGTGGGAGGCTCTGCTGCGCGAGATGCGCCGACGGGCCGATGACGCGGGGTTTCTGCGCTACCACCTGCCGGCCGAGTTCGGCGGCTCTGACGGCACCAACCTCGGTATGGCCGTCATCCGAGAGCACCTCGCGGCCAAGGGTCTCGGGCTCCACAACGACTTGCAGAACGAGAGCAGCATCGTCGGCAACTTCCCGACCGTGCTGATGCTCAAGCTCTACGGAACCGAGGCGCAGAAGGCCGAGTGGATTCCCGCGATGCTCGAACGACGGGCCGGCATCGGCTTCGGCCTGACCGAACCACTCCACGGCTCCGACGCCACCTGGATGGAGACCAACGCGTATCGCGATGGCGACGAGTGGGTCATCAACGGGGCCAAGCGCTGGAACACCGGTATGCATGCGGCGACCCACGATTTCGTTTTCGCTCGCACGTCGGGTTCGGAAGGCGACGCCGAGGGGATCTCGTGCTTCATCGTCCCCGTCGAGACGCCGGGCTTCAAGGTCGAGTTCATGTGGTGGACGTTCAACATGCCGACCGATCACGCGGAGGTCACGCTCGCCGACGTCCGTGTGCCCGACACCGCCCGTCTGGGCGACGAAGGGCGAGGTCTCTCAGTGGCCCAGACGTTTGTTCACGAGAATCGAATCCGACAGGCCGCATCGTCGCTCGGCGCTGCTCAGTACTGCATCGACGAGAGCGTGAAATATGCCCGCGAGCGGGCCCCGTTCGGCAAGCCGCTCAGCCAGAACCAGGCCATTCAGTGGCCGCTCGCCGAGATGCACACCGATGCGGAGATGATCCGCCAGCTCGTGCGCAAGACCGCATGGGACATGGACCAGGGCATCGACCCGATGTTCATCAGCGACAAGGTCGCCATGTGCAACTACCGCGCCAACCGGCTCGTATGCGATGCCGCTGACCAGGCAATTCAGACCCACGGAGGGCTCGGCTACAGCCGTCATCTCCCGTTCGAGCACATCTATCGTCACCACCGTCGCTACCGCATCACCGAGGGAGCCGAAGAGATCCAGATCCGCCGGGTGGCCCAGTTCCTCTTCGGATTCTCGGGGCCGCGCAAGGAGTCGCTGGGCGCGAGCTTCGCCAGTCGTTTCAACTCGGTGCAGACCGGTGCGCCGGCCTCGTGGATCGACGACTAGGGCAGGCGCTGGAACCAGGTCAGGCTCAGCGTTGCCGTGATCGCGAGGCCCGCAAGCGCAATGCCGACGAACCAGTCGTCGACGTCCTTGCGCACCGGCTCCTCGCCGAGCGCCGTGCCGATGTCTCGATAGACCTCCGCGAGGTCGACGAATGACGTCGACGTGAAGAAGTCGCCGCCGGTGGCCAACGCGACGGTCTCCATCGTGAGTTCGTCGACCGGCACCGGTTGCCGGTTGAAGGTGCCCGGTGGATCCTCGATCTCGACCTCGCCGAAGGGTGTGCCGATGGCGACCGTGCTGATCTGCACTTCCGCCTCGACCGCATCGGCAATCGCGTCGTCGATCGTTCGACCGATGGTGGGTTCGCCGTCGGAGAGAAGAACGACGACCGCGGTTGGGTCCCCGTTCTCGTCGCGGACGGGACGGCCGGTGTCGACGATGGTCGACACGCTCGCCGCGATCGCGTCGCCGGTCGCGGTGAAGAAGCCCAGCTCGAGCGCATCGACCGCGGCCGCGACCTCGGCGCGGTTGGCGGTCGGGGGCACTTGGACGACGGGAAATTCGTCGAACGAGATCAACGCGACGTCGACCGACCCAGGGACATCGGAGAGGAAGTCCTTCGCCGCGGCCTTCGCTGCTTCGAAACGGCTCGGCGACACGTCGGTGGCGCTCATCGAGAGTGACGTGTCGATCGTGAGCACGATGGTTGCCCGGAACGGGACTTCGAAGCGGTGGGGACCCGCGAACGAGATCACCATGAACGCCGAGGACGCGAGGAACAGGACCGCAACAGCGTGGCGACGCCATCCGGGTCGCTTCGGCGCGACGCTATCGAGAAGTGAGGTGTCGGAGAACCGGAGCGCATAGGTGCCGCGACGGCGCTGCACTGCCACATACGCGAGCAGCGCGACGCCGACACCCGCCAGGAGCCAGAGACGCAGCGCGTGGTCGAAGTCGATGTCGGTGAAACGACTCATGCGGCGGGTGTGGTGGTCGCACGGCGCCGGCGGCGGCGTTGGTCGACGAACTTTGCGAGGTCGAGCACCCAGTCTCGATCGGTGCGGAGCAAGAGGTGGTCGGCGCGGGCGGCTCTGACATCCCGAGCGTGTTCGGTCAGGCGAGTGCGGCCGGCCTCGGCGAATCGTTCTCGGACCTTCGCGTTGCGCGTGTCGACCTCGGCGATGCGGCCGGTTCGAGCGTCGACGAGATCGATCAGTCCGACGTTCGGAAGCTCGAGTTCGCGGGGGTCGACCAACTCGATGACGAGTGTTTGGTGGCGCAGAGTGACCGCCCGAAGTGGATCGGCCCAGCCCGCCGAGAGGAGATCAGAGATCACGACGGCGAGGCCGCCGCGGTGTCCGGGTCCGGCGAGGCGGTGGAGGCCGTCGGCCAGCGACGACTCGCCCCGTTGTGCGTCGGTGGTGGCGAGGCGATGCAGCACCGAGAGCAGGTGGCGACGGCCGGAGCCGGGACGGATGTCGTGGAGGCGCGCACCGTCGTTGACGATCGCCCCGAGCCGATTCCCCGTGCGGTCGGTGAGGAGGCCGATCGCCGCCACCGCGGCGACGGCGAGTTCGGCCTTGGTGTGCTGGACGGTGCCGAAGTCGAGGCTGGGCGCGAGATCGACCAACACCGTCGTCTCGAGCTCGCGGTCGGCGATCGACTCGCGCACATGGGCCTGGCTCATGCGGGCGGTGACGTTCCAGTCCATGCGGCGGACGTCGTCGCCCGGCGAATACGCGCGAGCCTCGCCCGGCTCCGACCCGAGGCCGGGGACGAGCCCTCGATAGTCGCCCTGCAGGAGACCATCGAGGCGTCGCGTCACGTCGAGTTCGAGGCGCCTGAGGACCTCGCGAGTGCGAGCGGCTTCGGCATCGTTGCGGGCGACCGGCGGGGGAGGAGCGGTCACGTCGGGCGATAGGCGGCATCGCCGAGGCGACCCGGGTCCTGGGTGGTGGGTGACACCATCGGCGCGGGGATGGTGGACAGCAGTCGGACGAGCACCTGCTCGATCGTCAGCTCGGCCGCGAGCGCCTCGTAGGACAGCACCAGACGATGCCGGAGCACATCGGGAGCGATGTCGAACACATCCTGAGGCACGACGTAGTCGCGGCCTCGTAGGAGGGCGAGCGCTCGGCCGCCGGCGACCAGGCCCAGTGTGGCCCGGGGGCTGGCGCCGTATTCGATCATTCCCGCGAGGTCGGGCAGGCCGTGGTTGGCGGGATCCCTCGTCGCGATCACGAGGTTGACGGCGTAGTCGAGGGTGCCCTGATCGATGATGACCTCGTCGGCCTGGCGTTGGAGGTCGAGAATCAACTCCGGGGTGAGCACCTGCGACGCGGTCGGCGGGTTGACCCCCATCCGCCGAACGATTTCGAGCTCTTCCTGCGGGGTCGGGTAGTCGATCACGACCTTCATGAGGAATCGGTCGCGTTGCGCTTCGGGAAGGGCGTAGACGCCCTCGTTCTCGATCGGGTTCTGGGTGGCCAGCACGAGGAAGGGTGACGGGACCTCGTGGGTTTGCCCGCCGATCGTGACCTGATGCTCAGCCATGACCTCGAGCAGCGCCGACTGCACTTTCGCCGGGGCACGGTTGATCTCGTCGGCCAGCACGAAGTTCGCGAAGACCGGGCCGAGTTCGACGTCGAAGCTCTCCGAGGTTGCCCGGTAGATCCGTGTCCCCACGATGTCGGCCGGGAGCAGGTCGGGGGTGAACTGCACGCGGGCGAACGATCCGCCTGTGGTGTCGGCCAGGGTGCGAACGGCCAACGTCTTGGCGAGCCCCGGTGGGCCCTCGAGAAGGCAGTGTCCGCCGGCCACGAGGGCCACCAGGAGGCGCTCCATCAGTCGTTCCTGACCGACGATCACCCGCCGGAGTTCCACGAGGGTCCGTTCGAGCGAGGGCAATTCACCCTCGACTGAGTTTTCGGACAATCTGACTCCTTCACACGAGCTTTCGCTCTGTTGTGGTGCGGTTGAGAGCGTGGCAGACATTTCGTGCACCGACGGTGCAGTCAACCAGGCGCACGATAAGCGCGACCGAAAGACGCCGACAGGTAGCGTCTCATCGATGCGAATCCTGGTTGTCGATGACGAGGTCGAGTTGGCGGACGCCGTGGCCCGAGGCTTGCGTCGCGAAGGGTACGCCGTCGACATTGCCAACGACGGTGAGTCTGCACTCGACAAGGCTGCGCTGACGCCGTACGACCTCGTCTGCCTCGACCTCACGATGCCCGGCATCGATGGCCTCGAGGTCTGCCGGCGATTGCGCGAAGATCCGCCCGAGGGTGTCACCCCCCGAGTCCTGATGCTCACCGCTCGGGATTCGGTCGATGACCGCATCGACGGACTCGACCACGGCGCCGATGACTACCTGGTCAAGCCGTTCGCCTTCGGCGAACTCACCGCCCGCGTGCGGTCGCTTCTCCGTCGCGACGCGGCGAAGACTGGCTCGGTGCTCAACGCCCACGATGTCGAACTCGACGACACGCGGCATCGAGCCAGTCGAGCCGGTCGGGATCTCGAACTGACGGCGAAGGAATTCGCCCTCCTGCGGTACTTCATGTCGCATGTCGACGAAGTGCTGTCGCAGGAACATCTGCTCGAACACGTATGGGACGAACACGCCGACCCCTTCACCAACACGGTGCGGGTCACGGTGGGCACACTGCGCCGCAAGCTCTCCGACGACGAAGAGACGCAGCTGATCGAGACCGTCATCGGCTCGGGCTACCGCATGATCGCCACCGACGAGCGAGCCGATGGCTGAGGCCGACACACGGCTTCACGGCTGGGCCGGATCGATCCGGTTCCGGCTCACTGTCCTCTATTCCGTTCTCCTCTTTGGCCTGGCCACGGTGGTGGTAGGCGGTATCTACGCCGGCGTCGCCCGCAGCCTCGAACGCCAGCAGGTGTCTCGCACGGAGGAATGGCTGACCTTCTTTCGCGACCAGCAGGGTCAACCGAGCATTGCGACCGTGCAGGTCGAGGTGCAGGACTACCTCCTTCTTTTCGAGCAGGCGGTGAACGAGCAGGCACTTGACCAGCTCCGCACCTATGCCTTCGGCGCACTCGGCCTGCTTTTCATCGGCAGCCTCTTCGTCGGCTGGTTCGTTGCGGGTCTTGTGCTTCGCCCCGTCGGTCGCATCACCGCGGTCGCCAAGGACATCGAGGGCACCGACCTCTCCCGGCGAATCGAGCTCGACGGTCCGGATGACGAGCTCAAGGAACTCGCCGACACGTTCGACGGGATGCTCGAGCGAATCGACGATGCGTTCGAGTCGCAACGCGAGTTCATCCACGAGGCCAGCCATGAGCTCCGAAATCCGCTGGCCGTCATCCGCGCCAACATCGATGTCGCACTCGACGACCCCAATGCCAGTACCGAGGACCTCCGATCGGTCGGCGAGGTTGTCGGGCGCTCGGCCGAACGCATGTCGACGCTCGTCGACGACCTCCTCCTCTACGCCCGTCACGGCACCCGGGAGACCCGACGAGAAGACGTTGACCTCGTCGCCGAAGTCGAGGACCTCGTGGAAGAGTTCTCTGCTGCGGCCGAAGCCAACGGTGTCACGCTCGCAGCCGACGTGTCACCGACCGCCTTGCCGGTGCGTGGTGACGGTCAGGCAATTCATCGGGCAGCGGCGAATCTGGTCGCCAATGCCGTTCGGCTCGCGCCCGAAGGTACGACCGTCACGGTGGCCGCCGCCGACGAGGGCCGCTGGGTCACGCTGGCTGTCGTCGATGAGGGTCCTGGCATCGACGCCGAGGATCAGTTGCGGGTGTTTCAACGCTTCTGGCGAGGCGACAGGACCGAGGCTCGGGTTGCCGGCCGTTCCGGGCTCGGTCTCACAATCGTCCGCCAGATCGCCGAAGCGCACGGCGGTCGGGTCGAGCTCGAGTCGGAAGTCGGCACGGGTTCTCGATTCACGCTTCGCCTCCCGCGCGGCTAGATCAGCCGAGACAGAACTCGTTGCCCTCGGGGTCCCGAAGGACGACCCATCCCTTGGCGCTGGTGCCGCGCCACGTCGGGGTCCCGTCGGGTTGCCGCGGGTCGACGAGACTGGCACCGGCGGCAACGAGGCGCTCGATCTCGGCACCGGGCTCTCGGGCCGCGAGGTCGACATGAATTCGGGTGTCGGTCCGAGGCTTGTCGACCCGCACGAAGAGAAGGTGGCGGACGCCCCGCTCGTCGGGTTTCGTAAGCCGCACCCGACTCTCGTCTGCCTCTGGGTCGACGGAATAGCCGGTCAGGTCCGCCCAGAATTGTCCGAGCGACAACGGATCGCGGCACTCAAATGTGATGTTCAGGATGAAAGCGGTCATGACGTGGGTTGAAGTAGCCGACGGAGCTGCGGGAAGTACTTTCCCTCGATTTTCTTCCGTCCTTACGAATCCTTTCACCTCTACCACGTACCTTCTGCACATGGATCGAAACCCGCTCGACCCTTCGCCCGACGAAGAACCCCCCACTTCGTCGGGTTGGTCCGCCGATGAGCGGTCGCTCGCGCCTCCGTCCCCCCCGACGGCGAACGAGAGCGACCGCCCGGCGGACCCTGACGTCACGGCGGCGAATCCGATGCGCTTCGAACCGGCGCCGATGCCTGTGGTCGCGGCTCCGTTGCCCCCGCCCCCGCCTCCGCACGTTCCCGGCCCGCGAGCCGCGGCTCGGCCGGTTCTGCCCGTCACCCCGCCCGCGTCGCAACCGGCCCATCCGCCGACCACGGCGAACCCGCCTCGGCCGGGCGAGGGCCTGGCGCCGACCGGGCCCGCGAACTCGTCACCCCCAACGTTCTTCGGAGGGCCATCGCCTCTCGGCCCCCGACGTCGACGTTGGCGGGTGGCGGCAGGTGTTGTCGCCGTGATCCTGGTCGCTGCCTCGTTGGTGTCCGGTGGAATCGTGATCGGCTCCGCCCTCACCGACGACACCGCGGTTGCCACTCCCGTCCCCGTCGTCTCACCCGTGGCCACGGCCGGCGACACCGGGCAGAGCGTCCCCTCTCAGCCGGTTCTCCCGTTGGTCGACGACGACGCCGAGGAGCCTGTCGCCGACGTCGCCCGAGCCGTTTCGCCTTCGGTTGTGCTCATCGGCACCAACGTCGGACAGGGCTCAGGCATCGTGTGGGACGCCGAGAACGGCTACATCGTCACCAACGACCACGTCATCGGCGACGCCACTTCGGTCGTCGTGCAATTCGGAAACGGGAACCGCGTCTCCGGCACGGTCATCGGCGGCGACTCCGCCCGCGACATCGCCGTCGTGCAGATCGACCCTTCCGAAGCCGACCTCGTCGCCGCGAGCTTTGCCCTGACATCGTCGGTCGAAGTCGGCCAGCTCGCCGTGGCCATCGGCAGCCCGTTCGGACTCGACCAGTCCGTGACGGCCGGCATCGTCTCCGCCGTCAATCGCATCAACGAATACGGTGGGTCCGATCCGAACAACCCCGTCGACGTCGAGATGATCCAGACCGACGCCCCGATCAACCCCGGCAACTCGGGCGGCGCTCTGGCCGACCGCAACGGCCTCGTGATCGGAATGAACACTCAGATCCGCACCGACGGCATCAGCAACGGCAACGTCGGCGTCGGCTTCGCCGTCCCGTCCGACACGATCATTCTGATTGCCGAGCGCATCGTGGCGGGGGAGTCGCTCGAACTCGCTCATCTCGGTGTCAGCGGAGAGACTCCGTCCGACGGCACCGTTGGCGCCCTGGTGATCGCGGTCGTCGAAGGGGCCCCGGCCGCGCGGGCCGGACTCCAGGCCGGCGATCTCATTGTCGGGCTCGATGGCGAACTGGTCAGCTCGATGCACGAGCTGTCCGCCGAAGTGAAGCTCTTCCGGCCCGAGGACGTGGTCGACATCGAGTTCATCCGCGACGGCGAGCGACTGCGAACCTCCGTCAGCCTCGGCTCCAGCTGAGCGTCCGGTAGCCGCCCCACCGGCCGGTAGGATCCGCTGCGATGTTGTTCGCAGTGATCATCGCCATAGCCGCCGTCGTCATCATCGGCACGTCGGCATTCGTTCTTCTTCGAGACCGCAACGACGGGCTCCTCATCGAGGATCGGGCGCCGACCGCGGTCGACCCGGCCCCTCCGACGGAGACGGCCGAGGTCGAGGCCGCGCCGGTTGTCGAAGACGCTCCCAGGCCGAGCTTTCGCGACCGCCTGTCGACGGCGCGTTCCGCGTTCGGCGGCTACCTCGGATCGGTGTTCTCCGGTGGCAAGATCAGCGCGGATACGTGGGACGACCTCGAGGAGGCGCTCATTCGTGCGGATGTCGGAGTGACGACGTCAACGTCGATCATCGACGCCGTGCGCGAGAAGGTCGAGGCGGACGGCATCGACGACACTGCGGAGCTTCCGGCCCTGGTGAAGGCGGAGATCGTCGAACGGCTGTCCGGATTCGATCGCTCACTGTCGACCGATGTCGTCGCCGCGGGGGGCGAGCCCGGCCCGGCCGTGTGGCTCTTCGTCGGGGTTAATGGCGTCGGCAAGACCACCACCATCGGGAAGTTGGCGTCTCGAGAGGCCGCGGCGGGGCGAAGCCTGGTGCTGGCGGCCGGCGACACGTTCCGCGCGGCAGCCGCTGAGCAGCTCACGATGTGGGCGGAGCGCAGCGAAGTCGACATCGTTCGGGGGGCCGAGGGAGCAGATCCGAGCAGCGTCGTGTTCGATGCCGTCGAGCGGGCCAATGCTCGCGATGCCGAGATCGTCATGGCCGATACCGCGGGTCGCCTGCAGAACAAGACGAACCTCATGGAAGAGCTCGGCAAGGTGCGTCGCGTCGCCGAGAAGGGCACCGGCACGGTCACCGAGACGCTTCTGGTCATCGATGCGACCACCGGCCAGAACGGCATGTCGCAAGCGGCGACGTTTGCGGAGACCGTCGCGGTGACGGGCGTCATCCTCACGAAGCTCGACGGCTCGGCCAAGGGCGGCATCGTCATCGCCATCCATTCCGAGCTCGGCCTGCCGGTCAAGCTCGTTGGGCTAGGCGAGGGCATCAACGACCTCGTCGACTTCGATGCCACCGAGTTCGTCGACGCACTTTTCGAGTAGGCCGACGGGTGCGACACCCGGCACATTCCCTTGTTGACGGCCCACCCGGCGCTTACGGTCGGGCCGACGTCGACCGAGAGGAATCGAGTGCCAGCCGTACGGATCTCGTCTGTGTCGGACCGAGTTCGGATCATTGCCGAGAACCGCAACGACATCACGGTCGATGGTGATGCTCGTATTCAGGTCGACGGTGACCGCACCACGGTCGACCATGTAAAGAGTCGGCTGACCGTCAGGGTCCCTCTCGGGACCGATGTCGTCATCGGCACCACCTCGGGGCGAGTGGAGGTTGCCGGCGCGGTCGGCGCAGCCAGCGTGGTGACGGAGTCCGGGCGAATCGAGATCGAGGAAGCGGCATCGTTGGATGCCAGGACGACGTCCGCTCGCGTTCAGGTCGGTCGAGTGAGCGGACGCTGCCGGGTCCGCAACAAGAGCGGGCGGGTGGAGGTCGGCGCGTGCGGCGGTGCGGATGTAGCTACGAAGAGCGGGCGGATTGATCTGCAACACGTGACCGGTCCGGTCGAAGCGCACTGCGTCAGCGGCCGCATCGAGATCCGGCTCGACACCTCCGCGAACGTCGACGCCGAGACGGTCTCCGGACGCATCTCGGTGCACCTGCCCGATGCCGCCCGACCGCATCGCGTCGAGGGGCCGATGGTGTTTGGGGACCCGCCCGATGGTTGTGACTGCACCGTTCGGGCGGCGTCGGTCAGCGGGCGGGTCGAGGTCACGCCGTCGTGAACACGCTTGCCGACAGTTCGTGCGTGGGAGCGGCGCTGTTCACCGACCTGGTGGGCTTCACCGCCTACACGGACTCTGTGGGCGATGCCGCGGCCGTCCTCGTGCTCGATCACCAGACGGAGATCGTCGGGTCTGTGTTGGACGGCAACGCCGACGGTCGGTTGGTGAAGGAGTTGGGCGACGGACTCATGATCTGGTTCGGATCGGCCGACGCCGGCTTGGCCGGGGCGGTCGACCTGATGCGAGCGATCGAAGACGCGCGACGAGGCGGCTCCTTCCCACTCGCGGTGCGGATGGGCCTGCACCACGGTGAGGCGATCGAGCGAGGCGATGACCTCGTCGGGCAGACCATCAACATCGCCGCCCGGGTGTCGGCGCTGGCCGGACCCGGTGAGCTTCTCGTCTCCGACGAGGTGATGGGTGCGTGCGCCGACGATCGAGGTGACGTGCCGGCCAGTCCGATCGGACCGGTGTCGGTGAAGGGCGTGTCCGAGCCGGTCTGGCTCCAACGCATCGACCTCAGCTGAAGCTCACCCCAGTTGGTGGCCGCAGATGCTCATCTCGGCGCTCAGGTCGGAGAGGGCCTGGTCGACCACGTCTACCTCGACATCGCCGCGGGCGGCGACGAACGCTTCGGGCCAGTCGAGTTCGCCGCGGGCCTGCTTGGTGACGATCGCGAAGTCGGCGAGTCGTGCGATGCCCAGCTGCAAGTCCTCCGGTGCGGCGTTCTCGATCGCGAACAGGGCTTCCTTCGCCGCGTCGAGATCGTCGACCGAAGCGTCGGCAACCTCGCCCCGAAAGATCGGTCCGAGCCCCGTCATGCCGGCCGCGCCGTCGCACCATGTCGCCTGGTCGAAATCGGCCACGCGCACCTCGTCGCGGCTCACGAGAACGGCAGCGACACCGAAGCCGATGATGAGGGCCACGAGGATGAGCATCTGTCGCGGAGTGAGGGTCATCGGCCTCGACGTTACCGGCGGGCCGAGCGCCACCCGGGGTCGGGCGGCCGCTAGCCTGTCCCGACCATGTTCGAGACGCTCACCGATCGATTCGACAACATCTTCAAGGGCCTGCGCGGCCGCGGCAAGCTCACCGCCGACGACGTCGACGAGGCAATGCGGGAGATCCGTCGTGCCCTCCTCGAGGCCGACGTCAACCTCGACGTCGCCAAGAACCTGACGGGCCGAATTCGCGACCGAGCAGTGGGCGAGGAGCTCTCCAAAGCGCTCAACCCCGGCCAACAGATCGTCAAGATCGTGCTCGAGGAGCTGACCGAGAGCCTGGGCGGCGAGGCGATGAAAATCTCCTACGCGTCCAAGCCGCCCACGGTCGTGCTCATGGCCGGTCTCCAGGGCGCGGGCAAGACCACCAACACCGGCAAGCTCGCCCAATGGTTCAAGAAGCAGGGTCGTAACCCGTTGCTGGTCGGTGCCGACCTCCAGCGCCCGGCTGCCGTCGAGCAACTCCGCACCCTCGCCGGTCAGGTCGGGGTTCCCGTTTTCTCGGAGCCGACCGACCCGGTCGATGTAGCCGCAAAGGCGATCGCCGAGGCGACCCGGACCGGTCGCGACGTCGTGATCGTCGACACCGCGGGCCGGCTCGCGATCGACGAGGATCTGATGGCGGAGATCGGTCAGATCTCCGCGGCCGTCAATCCCGACTACACGTTCCTCGTCGTCGATGCCATGACCGGTCAGGACGCCGTCACTGTCGCGAAGGCATTCAACGAGACGCTGGCCCTCGATGGCGTGATCCTCACGAAGATCGACGGCGATGCTCGTGGCGGCGCGGCGTTGTCGGTGAAGGAGGTGGTCGGGAAGCCGATCGCATTCCAGTCGACAGGCGAGAAGCTCGAGGACTTCGAGACGTTCCACCCGGACCGTCTGGCCAGCCGGATCCTCGGCATGGGCGACATTGAAACGCTGATCGAGAAGGCCGAAGGGGCGTTCGAAGCCGAAGAGGCCGAGGAAGCCGCCGCCCGACTGCTCGAGGGCACGTTCACGCTCGAGGATTTCCTCGACCAGATGCAACAGGTCAAGAAGATGGGTCCGCTCGGCAATCTCATGGGCATGATGCCCGGGTTGCCCAAAGAGGCTCGCGACGTCGAGATCGACGATCGCCAGATCGCTCGCATCGAGGGAATCATCCACTCGATGACGCCCGCGGAACGTATCAATCCCGACGTGATCGACGGATCGCGCCGATCGCGGATCGCGGTGGGTTCCGGCGTGCAGCCGAACGAGGTCAAGGCGCTGCTCGATCAGTTCGGGCAGATGCGCAAGATGATGAAGCAGTTCGCCGGGTTCGGAACGAAGAAGACGAACCCGAAGGCCAGAGGCAAGGGCAAGAAGGGCAAGAAGAAGCGCGGCGGCCGCGTGACCGAGAAGGGTTCGGCGAAGGTCCCGAAGACGCCGCTGTCACTCCCAGGGCTCGAGGATGCGCTTGGTGGCCTCGACGAAGGCGACTTCCCCGGACTGAACTAGCGCGGAGCGGCGAGAAGGGGGACCGCGGTCGCGACGACCGTCACGTCGTCGCCGACTCGCAACCGGGTTCCCGCCGGGCCGAGCGAACAGGCGACGCCGAAGAGCGCGTTGCCCTCCAACATGGCGCGGACGAACCCATCGGCTTCCGGGAGCGAGGTGCACCAGCGGTGCTCCCTGAGCACTCGCGCCGGCTCCTTGTGGCGCGCTCCGGTGATCTGGTCGATCTGCGGGATCGCACACCGCGGCCAGGGCAGCGGGAGCAGGGCGCCGGCTTCACCGATGGTGAACTCGCTCCAGGTGTCTTCGACCCAGGCTTCGCCGGCATCGACGGTGACGTTCGGTCGGAACCGACTCATGGTGAACGGTTCCGAGGAGCGCCCGACGAGCCAGTCGAGCGAGGCCGTGTTCGCGACGAGGATGGGCGACGCGTCGGCCCAGCTCAGCGGCACCGTGATGTCGCCGAGTGGAAGATGCGCGTCGGAGTCGTCGGTGAGTCCGACGAGGCGGCACTCCTGGCCGAGAAGTTCGGTGAACCAGGCTGCGGCGTCGTCCCCTGCATCGGCCGCCTGCACTGACACGCCGAGCAGCGACGTGGCGGTGGTGTCGTTGGTGGTCGGCGACTCGACCTCGAGCGGGGCGATGCCGTCTGCCTCCAGCCGTAGACCTCCGTCGACGAGTGCGGGTCGAACCGTCGCCATGGCTGGTTGCTGGCGCTGGGTCACCGGCAATGTGTTGCCATCGATGACCTGGAACATGCGGTCGCCGAGGAGCCCGGTTTCGGTCAATACCGCCTCGTTGACTCGTGTTCCTCGGCAGGACTTGACCGGGTAGACGTGCAGATCGGTCACGACGGGCTTGTGCATTCGCGGATCGTAGCGGAGGGACTTTCCCGCCAAGGTTGGAAAGAGGCCTGCTCTCCAGATTGAATTGTCTGGTTGCCGGCCCCGATTCGCCGCGCAGTGTCTCCTCTTCAGAAAGAAACACCACTCATGGCCGTCAAGCTCCGCCTCATGCGGATGGGCAAGAAGAAGCAGCCCACCTACCGCGTCGTCGCCGCCGACTCTCGCTCGCCCCGTAACGGGCGATTCATCGAGATCATCGGCACCTACGAGCCGCGTCAGGATCCCTCGGTCATCAAGATCGACAACGAGCGTGCGGTCCACTGGCTCCAGCACGGTGCGCAGCCGACCGATCGTGTCGCGAAGCTCCTGAAGATCTCTGGTGCCTGGACCGAAGCGACCGGCGAGACCGTCGACGCTGCGGTACCCACGGCTGCCCCCAAGAAGAGCAAGAAGCAGATCGAGAAGGCAGCCGAGGCCGCTGAGGCCGCCGCGGCTCCGGCCGAAGAGGCTCCCGCCGAAGAGGCCGCCACTGATGATGGAGACGAAGGCTGATGTCGAGCGAAGCCGCACAGGCCGTTTGCGAATACGTCGTGAAGCAGATTGTCGACGACCCTGACGCCGTGAGCGTCGAGCTGTCAGATCGTGACGGGGGCTACCGCCTCGACGTCACGGTGGGCGACGGCGACATGGGTCGCGTCATCGGAAAGCGCGGCCGTGTGGCCACCGCGATCCGCACTGTGGTCCGCGCTGCGGGTCACGAGGACGACATCAGTATCGACGTCGAGTTCGTCGACTGAGTCAGCGGCACAGTCCGATGCTCGAAGTCGGACGCATCACTCGCCCGCACGGAGTGCGTGGCGACGTGAACGTGCTGCTCACCTCCAATCGAACCGAGCGCGTCGCCAAAGGCGCTGTGCTGCATACGACGGGCGGTCCTCTGACCGTCCGTTCGTCGCGTCCGCACAAGTCCGGCTACATCGTGACTTTCGAGGAGTGCCAGGACAGAGACAAGGCCGAAGCGCTCCGCGACACCGTCTTGTCGGCCGAGCCGATCGATGACCCCGACGAGTTGTGGGTCCACGACCTGATCGGCGCGGTCGTGATCGATGAAGGCGGCGTCGAGCGCGGCCGGGTCAGCCAGGTGCTCGACAATCCGGCGAGCGACATTCTCGAGCTCGACACTGGGCTGCTGGTGCCGGTCCGGTTCATCACCACCGTCGATCCCGGTCTGCGCATCGACGTCGACGTGCCCGCCGGCTTGTTCACTCTCGACGACGACCCTGACGACGCATGAGCCTCCGCATCGACGTCTTCTCGATCTTCCCCGAGATGGTCGACGCCGGAGCCGGCGAGTCGGTCATCGGTAGGGGCCGGCGCGACGGTCATCTCGACGTGCGGGTCCACGACCTGCGCGCGACCACCACGGACGTGCACGGAACTGTCGACGACGCACCATTCGGCGGTGGCGCCGGAATGGTGATGATGCCCGAGCCGCTCTTCGGTGCCGTTGAAGCTGCCGACCCTCCTCGTCCGCTGCTCTACCTGTCGCCCGCCGGGCGCATGTTCGACCAGGGCATGGCCCACGAGCTGGCCGACTCCGGTGGGTTCTCGCTGTTGTGCGGTCGCTACGAAGGGGTCGACGAACGAGTCCGCGAGCATCTGATCGACGGCGAGGTGTCCGTTGGCGACGTCGTGCTGGCCGGCGGTGAGGTCGCGGCGCTCCTCGTCATCGAAGCCGTGGGACGACTCGTGCCCGGCGTGCTCGGAAACTCGACGTCGACCGACGACGAGTCCTTCTCCGACGGCTTGCTGGAATATCCGCACTACACCCGGCCTGCAGAGTTCAGAGGTTGGAGTGTTCCCGACGTCCTGCGCAGCGGTGATCACGGCAAGGTCACCCGCTGGCGGAAGGCCCAGGCGCTGCGCCGCACGCTCGATCGCCGGCCGGATCTCATCGAGGCCCGTGGCGGCCTGTCCACGGCCGACCAGAAGCTCCTCGACGAGTTCGACTTGTAGGTGCCCGACAGGGTGGTGTCTGCGACCGACGCCCCTAAACTCGATCGTCGGCCTGGGTCCATCGACTCGCCACACATCGTTTCTTTCATCTCACTCCTGCGGAGCCTGCAATGCAGCCCACCGATCTCATCGACAACCTGAGCCTCCGGGACGACATCCCCGACTTTGCGGCGGGCGACTCCCTCAAGGTCCACGTGAAGGTCATCGAAGGCAACCGTCAGCGCACCCAGCTGTTCGAGGGCGTCGTGATTCGCCGTCAGGGCGCCGGCATCCGTGAGTCCTACACCGTCCGCAAGCTCAGCTTCGGCGTCGGCGTCGAGCGGACGTTCCCGCTCCACTCGCCCATCGTCGAGAAGATCGAGCGTGTGAGCCGAGGCGACGTCCGTCGAGCCAAGCTCTACTACCTGCGTGACCGCATCGGTAAGGCCGCGAAGGTCAAGGAAAAGCGCGACTGGTAGTTCTGCTCGTCAGAACTCGGGTGTCACAGCCCATTCCTATGGTCGGTCCATGGATCGATCGAGAGTTGCGTTGGGTGAATGGGGCGAAGCCAAGGTCGCTCGCCACTACCAGACGGCGGGCTACGAAGTGCTCGACCGCAACTGGCGCGTGCGCGGCGGTGAGCTCGACCTTGTCCTCGCGCGTGGCGACGAGATCATCTTCTGCGAGGTGAAGACGCGTTCCTCCACCCGCTACGGCGCCGGGGTCGAGGCCGTTGGCCCGCGTAAGCAGCAGTTTCTCCGCCGCACGGCGGTGTCATGGCTCGATGCCCACGACCGGCGAGGGCGTCTGCGGTTCGATGTCGCCGCCGTCACCGCCGGGCAGATCGAGGTGGTCGAAGGCGCGTTCTGATCAGCTCACACGTGGGTGGTCACGAACTCGGCGATCGCCGTGATCGCCTCGTCCGACTCTGGAGCGCCGAGCAGTTGGAAGACGTGGATCGCCTCGTCCCACCGCTGCAGCGTCACCTCGCCTCCCGAGGATTCGATCGACGCCGCCACAGCCAGGCTGTCGTCGAGCAGCACTTCGATGCCGCCGACCTGGACCAATACCGGAGGGAGCCCCGACAGGTCGGCAAGGCCGGGCGAGAGCGCGGGATCATCGAGTGGAGTGTCGCCCGCATAGGCGGCGGCGTATGTCCGGAGCGCGAACGGTGCGACGAGCGGATCGGCCTCCGCGAGGCTGTCGTAGGTGCCGTTGCTGCAGGTCAGGTCGGCCCAAGGCGAGAGCACAACACCGGCACCGGCGCGAGTCCCTTGGTCGCGAAGCGCGGTGAGTGTGGCGAGGGCGAGGCCACCGCCGGCCGAGTCCCCGGCAATCACGATTCGGCTCGCGTCGATCCCGCGAGCCACGAGCCAAGCGAATGCCGCGAGCGAGTCGTCGAGGGCGGCAGGGTGCACGTTCTCGGGGGCGAGGCGGTAGTCGAGGACCAGAATCGGCACACCCGTGTCGGCCGAGAGTCGATCGGCGAACGCCCCATGAGTTCCGAGTCCGCCCATCACATAGCCGCCGCCATGGAGATAGAGGATCGCCGCTGGGGTGTTCCTGCCGTCCCAGATCCACGCGGCGTCGCAACCGTTGATGGAGACGAGCTCGTGAGCAACCCCGTCGGGCATGCCGTCGCCGCTGTTCATTGCCGCTCGGTCGGCGGCGAGGTCGCCGGTGAAGAGCGACAGCTCTCGCATCGCGGCGATGGTCGCATCGAGTTCTTCGCTGGCCATCAGTTCTCCTCTAGCGGCGCTTCTTGCGGGTCTTGCGTCCGTCCCAGCAACCTCGGTGCCAGTGTCGACGAAGATCCGGTGCCTCCACGGGCACGACGGCATAGTGGCCCATGCCGGCCGGGATGTCGCGATTGCAGTTCGGACAGAGGTAGGTCTTCGTGGCCTGATAGGGCTGAAGAAATCGGACCTCGACTTCGCCGTATGACTCCGGGTCGTCCACTAGCGCACCAGCTAGCCGAAGAAGGCCCAGAGGACGAGCAGCACGGCGACCAGAATGCCGGCACCCACGAAGAGGTAGTCGGTCGGTCGACGACGATGTGGCCGAGTGGGGTCCATTCCCATGCGGTCAGTATCGTCCAGCGAATGCGCACCCCCACCCTGCGTCGCGTAGTTCTCGCGATGTCGATCTCGGTCGCTCTGACCGTGGGCGGATGTGCGGGATCGGCACCCGAGGTGCCGAACGGGCCTGACGGAAATCCCGACCCGGTGCTGTTGGTCGGCCGCGACGTCTTCGGGTCGAGGTGCAGCAGCTGCCACGGCTCGTCGGGCGGCGGGGGCACGGGTTCTCGTCTCGCCGGAACCGTCGTGGAGACCTATCCCGACATCGCGGCGCAAGTGGCGGTCGTGAGCGACGGCAGGAACAACATGCCGAGCTTTGGCGGCACCCTCTCAGCCGCCGAGATCGAGGCCGTCGTGCGCTACACCCGCGAAGTTCTCGGCTGAATTGTCATAGGCGTTCGCTAGGGTCGAGCGCACGCTCATCGTCTGCGCCAAGACGATCTCCGTATGTCTTTCGGAGGTCCACCTTGCTCGCCACGATTCCGTCATCAACGCTCGAAGGGCTCGACGGTGCCCGAGTCTCGGTCGAGGTTCACGTGGCCAATGGGCTGCCTGCCTTCACGATCGTCGGACTGCCCGACACGTCATGTCGGGAGGCTCGCGACCGAGTGCGAGCAGCGATCGAGTCCAGCGAGCTTGCCTGGCCGCTGCAAAGGGTGACCGTGAATCTGGCGCCCGGCGGCATCCGCAAGGTTGGCGCAGGTCTCGATCTCGCCATCGCTCTCGGCATCCTCGGCGCCACCGAGCAGATTCCGCTCGCGCTGTTGGCCGACATTGCTGCGGTCGGAGAGCTCGGACTCGATGGCACCGTGCGCCCGGTCCGGGGCATTCTCCCGATGGTCGACGTGCTCCATGAGAACCGAGTGGTGGTCAGCGCCGACGACGCGAGAGTCGCGACGCTCGGACTGGGCGAACGGGCCCGCCCGATCCGACGTCTTCGTGATGCGGTCGAGGCGCTGGCCGAAGGATTGCCATGGCCACACGTCGAGTTGGCCTCCGATCCAGACCCACCACGGCTCGAGCCTGATCTCGCCGATGTGCGAGGCCAGGAGGGGGCCCGTCGGGCGCTCACGGTCGCCGCGGCGGGAGGGCACCATCTGCTCCTCGTCGGTCCGCCCGGCGCGGGGAAGACGATGCTGGCGCGCCGGCTCACCGGACTGCTGCCCGACCTTCGACCTGAGGCAGCGAGGGCCGTCACCCGCGTGCACAGCGCTGCGGGTCTTCCGTTGCCGCGGTCGGGCCTCGTCCGCCGTCCACCGTTTCGGGCTCCGCACCATTCGGCCTCCATGGCCGCGCTGGTGGGCGGCGGCGCGGTCCAGTCGCGCCCGGGCGAAATCAGTGTCGCCAGTGAAGGAGTCCTGTTTCTCGACGAGCTGGGCGAATTCGCGCCGAGCGTGCTCGATGCGCTGCGTCAACCGCTCGAGGAGGGAGTTGTGCGCATCTCGCGCTCGGGCGGCACGCGAGAACATCCGGCTCGTCTGCTCCTCGTGGCCGCGATGAACCCGTGTCCGTGCGGTGAGGGCGGCAGCGTCAACTGTCGATGCAATCCGGCCTCCCGGTCTCGGTACGCCTCGCGCGTGTCGGGTCCGCTGCTTGATCGGCTCGACATCATGGTGCACGTCGACCGGCCGTCGCCGTTTGCGCTGCTGGATCCGAAGCCGGGCCAGAGCACCGCCGAAGTGGCGACCGAGGTCGGCCGAGTTCGGCGCATGGCGGCGGAACGCGGGGCCGCCTGCAACGCCGACCTCACCCGCGACCAGCTCGAGGAGTACGCACCGCTGAGCGACGATGCCCGAGAGATGCTGTTCGCCGCCATCAAAGGTGGCTCGCTGAGTGGCAGAGGAGCGATGCGGGTGCGGGCAGTCGCTCGTACGATCGCCGACCTCGCCGACACCGGAGCGGAGCTCAGTGCCGGCGACCTGGCGGGCGCGATCGGGATGCGAGCGCGTCCACCGATGGGAGGCGACCATGTCATCGCCCGCTGAACATGCGGCGGCGTTGGCCGCGTTGCCCGGTGCCGGTTCCGCTCGCCTTGGCCGCCTGCTCGAGTCCGCGGTCGCCGACGAGGCATGGGCTGCGGTTCTGGCCGGACGCGTCGCGGCAGAGGTTGCGCCCGCTGCGATCCGCGAGGAATGGCGAGTTGCGGCGAGAACCGTCGACCTTGGATCGATCCGGCAACAACTGGCAGCGGCCGAGACCGTCGCCTCCTCGTGGCACGACGAAGTTCATCCCGCGCAGTTCGTGCGAGACATCGACCCCGCGCCGATTGCCTTTCGCCGAGGACGACTTCCCGATCCTTCGCTTCCCCACGTGGCCATCGTGGGTACGAGGCGCGCCTCTGCGATCGGCCGTGAGATCGCCCGTGAGCTCGGGGCCGGTCTCGCCACAGCCGGCGTAGTCGTGGTGTCCGGCCTCGCGTTGGGCATCGATGGGGCCGCTCACCAGGGGGCACTCATGGCGGGGGTGACGCCGCCGGTGGCTGTGGTCGGAAGTGGGTGCGATGTGCCATATCCGCGCGACCATCGCGAACTCTGGTCATCGGTCGCGGCGACGGGCGCGGTGGTGTCCGAGGCGCCAATGGGTGCGCGACCCGAGCCGTGGCGGTTTCCGGCTCGCAATCGGCTGATCGTCGCGATGTCCGATCTTGTGGTCGTGGTGGAGTCGAGAGCTGCCGGCGGATCACTCCTCACGGTCGACGAGGCAGTCCGTCGAGGCATCGATGTCATGGCCGTCCCGGGTTCGCTTCGAAACGGGGCAGCTGTCGGCACCAACCTGCTGTTGGCGGATGGCTGCGCACCGGTGCTCGAGGTCGGCGATGTCACCGCAGCCCTCGGCCTCGACGTCGTGGGTCAGGCCGATCGTCGCCGCGATGATGAGACTGCGTCGCTTCAAGGAGACGCGGCTCTCGTCTTCTCGTCGATCGACGACGGGCCGACCTCGGTCGAGCAGGTCGTCGAGCGGTCCGGCGTCGCCGTCGCCGATGTCTATGCGCATTTCGCTCGGCTGGAGTTGGCCGGCGCGATTGCGTACGACGGTGCCCGGGTAAGGCGCACGTGATATCGCGCGCGATGGGTGGTGGTCTCGGCTGCGTGGAGTGGTTCGGTAGGGTCGAGTGCATGGACCGGTGGGAGATCGACGAGTGGCTGACCTCGCTCACGCGTGTCGCTGCCTCCACGCGTGCGGTCTATCGGCGAGATATTCGAGACGCTGCGGCGTGGCTTGATGAGCGTGGTCGATCCGCCCCGGTGGCCGTGACCCGCCGGGATCTTCGCGGTTATCTCGCGCAACTTGATCACGATGGCTACGCCCGCCGAACGACCGCACGGAAGGCGTCGGTGATTCGACGCTATTTCCATTGGGCGCAGCGAACAGGCCGCGTCGACCACGATCCGAGCGCCGCGCTCTCCGCCCCTCGGGGCACGGCGACGCTGCCGCGTGTGCTGACCGCCGCGGAACTCGACGGACTCGTCGAGGGTGGCCCTCGGAGCGAGGATCGCCCGGAGATCGAACGACGGGATCGCGCCGTCGTCGAGCTTCTCTACGGCAGCGGACTGCGGGTCAGCGAGTTGTGTGGCCTACGACGCAGCGATCTTTCCGGCCCTGCGGGCACCATCTCGGTCTGGGGCAAGGGCGAAAAGCAGCGCCGAGTGCCCATCTCCGAACCTGCGGCACTCGCGTTGGCCGCATGGATTTCGGATGGCCGCCCGGCGCTGGTCACCGATGCGACTCCCGACGACGTGGTTTTCCTGAATCGGCGCGGAAAAGCGCTGTCGCCACGGGATGTCCGACGACTTCTCGATCGGCGATCGCCCACTCCCACTCATCCGCATGCACTTCGTCACACCTTTGCCACTCATCTTTTGGACGGAGGTGCCGATTTGCGTGCTGTGCAGGAATTGTTGGGCCATGCCGATCTCGCCACCACTCAGATCTATACGCGCGTGAGTCGTGAGCGAATGCGTGAGGTCCACCGATCAACCCATCCCCGCGCATAGGACTTTGCTGTGAGCGACGACGCCTCCGATACCGATCGCCTCTGGGCTGAATACAAGAAGGGCCGCGACCAGGACCTTCGCGACAAGTTGATCATCCAGTATTCGCCGTTGGTGAAGTACGTGGCTGGTCGCGTCGGCGTCGGCCTTCCCCGCAACGTCGAGCAGTCCGACCTCGTCAGCTTCGGCGTGTTCGGTCTGATCGATGCCATCGACAAGTTCGATCCTGCCCGCGGCTACAAGTTCGAGACCTATGCGATCGCCCGGATCAAGGGCGCCATCCTCGATGAGCTCCGCTCGATCGATTGGGTGCCGCGTTCGGTTCGCTCGAAGGCTCGCACGCTCGAGCGAGCGATGGGAAAGCTCGAGGCCGAACACCATCGTGCGCCGACTGACGAAGAGGTGGCCGACGAGATGGGGGTCACGGGGCAGCAGCTTCAGACCACGCTCAGCCAGATTTCGTTCGTTGGCGTCGCCGCCCTCGACGAGATGTTGTCCGGCGGCGAACGCGGCGAGTCGGTGACGCTCGGCGACACAGTGGCCGATCAAGGCGACGGCCCCATGGGCGTCTACGAAGTCGAAGAGATGCGCCAGATCCTCGCTGAGTCGATCAACCGCATGCCCGAGCGAGAGAAGATCGTCCTCACGCTCTACTACTACGAGGGGCTCACCCTCGCCGAGATCGGCCGTGTGCTCGGCGTGACCGAGAGTCGCGTGTGCCAGATCCACACGAAGGCCGTGCTCCAGCTTCGATCGCGGATCACCGCGGCCGAGCGCGAACCCGTCTAGTAACGGCGCCCGCGGCCGGCGAACGGCCGCCCCCTCCACTTCCCCGGGTAACCCACAAAGGGGAATGGAATGTCAAAGCCTCGACCGACCGTCGGCGTGATCGCCGCGTGGCTCCTGCTGCTCCTCGCGGCGCCACCCGCCTCAGCCGGCTCGATCGTGTTGTCGCCGCCGACCGATGCACCAGTTCTCGATCCCTTCCGGCTACCGAACGGCCCGTACGGTGCCGGCAACCGCGGCATCGAATACGACACGGAAGACGGTGATCGTGTTCTTGCTGCGGCCGACGGCATCGTCGCCTTCGTCGGTCCGGTCGCCGGTTCGCTCTTTGTCAGTGTCGACCATCCGGGCGGGCTTCGAACGACGTACGGCTTCGTCGGTCAGCTCGTTGTCCGAGAGGGAACGGAGATCGACAGCGGCCAACTCGTCGCGGTGGCCGATGGGCCATTTCATTTCACGGTGCGCCTGGATGGTGAGTACGTCGATCCGGCGTCATTGTTCGGCCGGCGTGAGGTTCGCCTTCGATTGATTCCCGATCAGCAAGGAGATCGCGCACCCACGGCGGGCCTTTGGAATCCGCCCGATACACTGCACACCGGCTCAATTGGGCCCCGGACGATGCCATATCGGGATCGACGGAATCACTGGGTTCGTGCAACACCCGGTCGCCTCGGCGTCCCGCACGAACACGAAACCGGGAAAGAAGGAAATCATGGCAGTCATCTCCATGAAGCAGTTGTTGGAAGCCGGAGTTCACTTCGGCCACCAGACCCGCCGTTGGAATCCGAAGATGAAGCGGTTCATCCACGGTGAGCGGTCCGGTATCCACATCGTGGATCTCCACCAGACGCTCAACCACCTCGAGACGTCCTACGTGTTCGTCCGCGATCTCGTCGCCAACGGCGGCACGGTGCTCTTCATCGGTACCAAGAAGCAGGCGCAGGACTCCATCCAGTCCTACGCGGAACGCTGCAACATGCCGTACATCAACGAGCGTTGGCTCGGCGGCATGCTCACCAACTTCCAGACCATCTCGAAGCGTGTGGGCAAGATGAAGGAATACGTCCGCATGCGCGACTCGGGCGAGTTCGAGGCGATGCCCAAGAAGGAAGCGCTGCTGATCAACCGCGAGCTGGTGAAGCTCGAGCGCAACCTCGGCGGCATCCGCGACATGGAGAAGTTGCCCGACGCCATCTTCGTGCTCGACACGAAGAAGGAGCACATCGCGGTGACCGAAGCGCGCAAGATCGGTGTGCCGATCGTTGCCGTCGTCGACACCAACTGCGATCCCGATCTCGTCGACTACGCCATTCCCGGCAACGACGACGCCATCCGCGCCGGCCAACTCATGTGCCGCGTCATTTCCGACGCCGTGCAGGAAGGCCGCTTCATCCGCTCCAAGAAGCAGGAGAAGGCCGGCGAAGCCGGGGCGCAGCGCAACGCACTCGAAGAAGCTGAAGTTGCCGCCCAGCAAGAGGCCGCCCGCAACGAAGCAGTCGCTCAGGCTGCCGACCGCGAGGCCCGCATGGCCGCCACCAAGGCCGAAGAAGAGGCCGCTCCCGCCGCGGAAGAGGCCGTTGCGGCCGCTCCCGTCGAGGCGCCTGTCGAAGAAGCCGCTGAAGCGGTGGAGGCTCCTGTGGAAGAATCCCTCCCGCAGGCCGGCGACGAAGGTACGCCCGAGGCCTGAGCAGGCCCAGCGACAACACGCATACAGCGACACAACTCAACAGAGAAAAAGCCGAGGAACAACGAGATGTCGATTTCCGCCACGGACGTCAAAGCCCTGCGCGACGCAACAGGCGCCGGAATGATGGACGCCAAGAAGGCACTCACCGAGTGCGACGGCGACATGGAAACTGCAACCCAACTCCTGCGTGAGAAGGGCTTGGCCAAGGCCGCTGACCGCAGTGGCCGTGAAAACAACGAGGGCACGATCGCTCTTGCCCTCAGCGGCAATGCCGCAGCGCTGGTTCAGATCAAGACCGAGACTGACTTCTCAGCCAAGAACGAGGCAGTCACCGGACTGGCTCAGGGCTTGGCCGATGCCGTTCTCGCCGACGGCCCGGGTGCGATCGACGCCCACGCCACCGAGATCGAGGACCTCCAGGTCACGATCAAGGAGAACATCGCGATCGGCTCCGTCGAACGCGTCGAAGCAGCCGACGGTGGCGTCGTCGACACCTACCTCCACGTCCAGGACGGTCGCGGCGTCAACGCCGTGATCGTCGAGGGCAGCGGCGTCAGCCAGGAGGACCTCCATCAAGTCGCCCTCCACATCGCCTTCGCGAAGCCCTCGTACCTGAGCGCCGATGAGGTGCCCGAAGAAGAGGCAGCCAAAGAGCGCCTGTCGCTGCTCGAGATCACCAAGGCCGAGGGCAAGCCCGAACAGGCGTGGGACAAGATCGTCGATGGTCGAATGCGAGGCTGGCTGAGCGCACGAGTACTGCTCGAACAGGGACTTCACGGCGACAAGACCGCGGTGAAGGACAGCCTGGGCGGCGGTTCGATCATTCGCTACGTGCAGGTCGTGATCGGCGCCTGATTGTGAGCGACGGCGACGAAACTCCTCGGGGAACCAATCCGGCTCGTTGGGGTCGGGTGTTGTTGAAACTCTCCGGGGAGGCGTTCGCCGGCTCACAGGAATACGGCATCGACGGTCCGACCGTGCGTGCCATAGCGGAAGACATCGTCGCCGCGCGCAACCACTTCGACGTCGACATCGCCGTCGTCGTGGGCGGCGGCAACATCTGGCGAGGTATCCAGGGTTCCGGTGCCGGGATGGACCGGGCGCAGGCCGACTACATGGGCATGCTCGCGACCGTGATGAACGGCCTCGCGCTGCAGGACACCCTCGAGCAGATGGGCCAGCCAACTCGAGTTCAGTCGGCGATCCACATGGCGCAGGTCGCGGAGCCCTACATCCGTCGCAAGGCCACGCGCCATCTCGAAAAGGGTCGCATCGTCATCTTCGCCGGCGGCACGGGCAACCCCTTCTTCACGACCGATACCGCCGCATCGCTGCGCGCCGTCGAGATCGAGGCCGATGCGGTCTTGAAGGGCACCCATGGCGGCACGGACGGCATCTACACCGCCGACCCCCGCGTCGACGCAAACGCGACCAAACTCGACCACGTGAGCTACCTGGATGTGCTCAATCGCGGCTTGAAGGTCATGGACGCGACCGCCATCACACTCTGCATGGACAACGACCTTCCGATCGTGGTCTTCGATCTCATGGGCGAAGGCAACTTCCGGTCCCTGCTCGAGGGAGAGGCGATCGGTACGCTCGTCGATGACGAGAAAGGGTCGTCGTGAGCGAAATGATCGAGCTGGTGCTCGAAGACGCAGCCGAGAAGATGGACGGGGCAGTTGCCAGCGCCCGCTCAGAGTTCTCGACAATTCGCACAGGTCGCGCGAGTTCGGCATTGTTCGAGCGCCTCACCGCTGAGGCCTACGGTGTAGAAATGCGTCTACAAGAACTCGCGAGCTTCGCGGTCCCCGAGGCGCGCATGTTGATCGTGACGCCCCACGACATCGCAAATCTCGATGTCATCGAGAGGGCGATCGTGAACTCGAACATGGGTCTCACACCGTCGAACGACGGCAGAATCATTCGACTGGCCTTCCCCCCGCTCAATGAAGAACGTCGCCGCGAACTCGCCCGTGTTGTGGGCGGAATGGCCGAAGACGCGAAGCAGCGAGTGAACGCAATACGACGCGCCGCGCGCAAGGATCTTGACGATCTAGAGAACGACGGGGGAGTCTCCTCCGACGACATTCAACGGGCTGAGACAACACTCGACGCTTTCAAGGATGCTCGCATCGCAGCGATTGATGGGGCGCAAGCCCAAAAAGAGCAGGAGCTGATGGAGGTCTGACCTCCATCAGGCCAGGGAAGGGCGAGACCATGACTGATCAGAACAGCGGCTCCGGGGACGAGGACTTTCGCGTCGCCGATGACGGCGATGCGATCGATGACGATGTCGCCCCTGGGCGGTCCGTGTTCGGCGACGACGACGATTCGTTCGCCGACGACGATGCGGCGGTTCCTCATTGGAGCGAACCAGCCACGGGAGCGGTGCCGCAGGTAGGCGGCGCGGCCGATGCCGTCACCTTCGCGCCTCCCGACGAGCCCGTGCTCGCCGAGGCCAGCTCCGACGACATGGAGGCTTGGGCCGACGTGTCGTCCACGCCCCGCTGGGCTGACGAGGAAGAGCCTCTGCCGCCGGCCGAGTCTCTGGCCGAGGACGAGGGCGACACGGCCGACGACTTCTTCGCCTTCGACGACAGCAAGGCGTCGAAATCGGCTGAACCGTCGCTCGGCGCCGCGCTCAACGCCACCCGTGGTGGGGGCGAGAGCGACCGTGACCTTCCGGTGGCAATCATCGTCGGGGTCGGCCTGGCCGCCTTGATCCTCGCTGCCATGACCGTCGGTCCTGCCGCCGCACTCGCCGTCGTCACCGTCGCGCTGGGCCTCGCCGCGGTCGAGTTCTTCAATGCCGTGCGTGTCGCCGGCCATCAGCCCGCCGTTCTGCTCGGCCTCGCCGCCTCGGTCACCATGCCGTTGGCGGTCTATTGGCGCGGTGATCAGGCGATCGGGCTTGTGCTGGTGCTGTCGGTGGTCTTCGGGTCGCTCTGGTACCTCACGGGGGTCGGCAACGAATCGGCCGTCCGCGGCCTCGGCACCACGTTGCTGGGCATTGTCCACATCGGAGTGCTCGGCTCGTTCGCCGCGCTGATGCTCCGGCTCAATGTCGGCGGCGTCGACATCGGCACAGGAATGCTCACCGCTGCGGTGCTCGTCACGGTCGGATACGACGTGGGTGCGTTGGCCATCGGCAAGGTGATGGGCCGTACGCCGCTCTCACCGGCCAGCCCCAACAAGACCATGGAAGGCCTGGTCGGCGGCATGGTCGTCGCCGTTGGCGTGGGCGTCATCATGGGCATCATGGGCAAACCCGCTCCGTTCGCGGGCGAAGTCTGGGGCGGTGGATTCGGTGCGGTTCTCCTGCTGGGCATCGTGGCTGCGCTCGCGGCGCCGATCGGCGACCTCGCCGAGTCGCAGATCAAACGCGATCTCGGCATCAAGGACATGGGGTCGATCCTGCCGGGCCACGGCGGACTCCTCGACCGCTTCGACGGGCTGTTGTTCGTGCTCCCGGCGACGTACTACGTGGGGCTATTGCTCGACGTCGGCGTCCCCGGCTGACACCCCCCGACGCACTTCGGCCCCGCGGGGGCAGGTATCGTCGCACGCATGACGACGTCGATTGCCGTCCTCGGCTCCTCCGGATCCATCGGCACGCAAACGCTCGACATCGTTCGAGCCGAGCCAGACCGCTACCGGGTGTCCGCGCTCGGCGTCGCCCGGTCGGTCGACCTGGTGGTCGAGCAGGCCAACGAGTTCTTCCCCGATGTGGTGGCGGTGGCCGACGAAGCACAGGCCGCGGGCCTGGCTGAGCGGCTCCCCGCGGGAACCGAGTTGGCCGTCGGCGCCGACTCGATGGCGAGCGCAGCCACCCACGGCGATGTGATCATCAATGGCGTCGTTGGTTTCGCCGGCCTCCCGATCACCCTCGCGGCGCTCGAGGCCGGCAAACGACTCGGCCTGGCCAACAAGGAGTCGTTGATCGCCGCCGGTCCGGTCGTCCAGCGAGTCTGGGCCGCGTCTACCGGCGATCTGATCCCGGTCGACAGTGAGCACTGTGCAATCCACCAGTGCCTGCGGGCCAACGAGGTGACCGGCAAAGTCGCGGCCGAGGATCGAGTGCACGAGATCGTGCTCACTGCCAGCGGCGGGCCCTTCCGAGGCCGGTCCCGCGCCGATCTCGCCGAGGTCACAATCGATGATGCCCTGGCTCACCCGACGTGGTCGATGGGCCCGAAGATCACGATCGACTCCAGCACGCTGATGAACAAGGGCCTCGAGGTGATCGAAGCGCACGAGCTCTTCGGTGTCGACTACGACCAGATCAATGTGGTCGTGCACCCACAATCGGTCATCCACTCGATGGTCAGCTACACCGACGGCGCCACCATCGCCCAGCTGTCGATGCCCGATATGCGTCTCTGCATTGGCTATGCATTGGCCTTTCCCGACCGATTGGAAGTGCCGTACGGCGCGATCGATTGGACTGAAATGTCGCGACTCGACTTCCAACCTCCCGACTTGGAGGCGTTTCCCTGCCTGCGGCTCTGCTACGAAGCCGGTCGAGCGGGCGAGACCGCCCCGGCCTGGATCAGTGCCGCGAACGAAGTCGCGGTCGACGAGTTTCTCAAGGGACGCATCCGTTGGGTCGACATTCCCGATGTGCTCGAGGCGAGTCTTCAGGTGTGGCCGGGAACAAACGCGACCGATGTCGACGTTGTGCTCGATGCCGACCGGGAAGCCCGCGTCGTCGCTGCTGATTTGATCGACAAGAGAGTTCACGCATGACGCTCAACGTGGGTCCTCCCGCCGCCGAGTCCGAAGAACGGCCGAACGATTTCACGGGCCTCATCCTGCTCGGCTTCGCGATCGTCGCCCTGGGTGTCTTCGCCAGCTGGAGCTGGGCATTCATCGTGGCGATGATCATTTTCATGATCTTCATGCACGAGATGGGCCACTTCCTCACGGCCAAGCTCACCGGCATGAAGGTCACCGAGTTCTTCATCGGCTTCGGGCCACGGATCTGGTCGTTCCACAAAGGCGAGACCGAATACGGCGTGAAGCTGATTCCGGCCGGTGCGTACGTCCGCATCATCGGCATGAACAACCTCGATCCCGTCGAGCCAGGCGACGAGGACCGCGCCTACATGACCAAGTCGTTCTCGCGGAAGCTGCTGGTGGTCAGCGCCGGTTCGCTGATGCACTTCACGATGGCGATCGTGCTGATCTTCTCATTCCTGGTGTGGCAGGGGGAGGAATCCGACAGCGGCGAATGGACGATCGCGAGCGTCAGCGATCAGAGCGCCGCCGGTGACCTGCGCCTCGAAGTCGGCGACGAAATCCTGATGGTCGACGGCATCGAGGTCGACGATTTCGCGCAATTCGGTGAAATCGTCTTCGCACGAGGGGCCCAAGAGGTCGAGGTCGAGTATCGACGTGGCAACGAGACGTTCGTCGAATCGGTCGTTCTCGGGGGTCGTCTGACCGAAGAGGGAGCGGCAACGATCCGCGGGCTCGAAGAGACCGACCGGATCCTCCAGATCGACGGGACCGACGTCTTCAGCTGGGCTGACGTAGAGGCCGCCGTCGATGGGCGTTTCGGCGAAGAGCTTCGTATTGTCTTCGATCCGGCCCGGGGCCAGTCCATTCAGGTTGTGGAGAACGCGGTCTTCGAGAGTCTCCTGCCCGCCGATGAGGCGACCAGCGGATTCTTCGGAGTGTCGCAGGAGCCGCTCCGCCAATCGATCAACGTGTTTGCCGCGGCGCCGCGGGCGGTCAACGAGTTCGGCAGCGTCTTCGCCCTGATCACATCGGGGATGTGGGACACCGTCAGCGGAGGTGCACTCCCCACGTTCGTGTCCGACACGCTCACCGGTGAGATCGACACAGTCCACGACGACATCACTTCGACCGACGCGCGCGAACGGGAGATCGCCTCCGTGGCGCTCGACGAGGGCAATCCCGACGAGCAACGAATCATCTCCATCTACGGGGCGGCCCGAGTCGGCAGTCAGATCACCGAGCAGGGACTCGCCGAGTCGCTGATCTTCATGGCCTTCCTCAACATCTCGGTGGGGTTCCTCAACCTGCTGCCGTTGCCGCCGCTCGACGGGGGACATGTCGTCATCGCGACGTACGAGCGTCTCCGTTCGTGGGGCGGCCGTCGCCACGAGGTCGACTACAACAAGGTCATGCCGATCACCTATGCGGTGTTCGTGCTGCTGGTTGGGTTCGGTCTCCTGGCGATCTTCAGAGACATCATCGACCCCATCAACATCGGCTAAGGCGCGAGGGCAGCCCGGTAGTCTCGGCGGCAATGGAGTTCACGCAGAGCTTTCCCCGTCGCGATACCAAGCAGATCATGGTCGGCGACGTGCCGGTCGGTGGGGGAGCGCCCATCACCGTCCAGTCCATGACGATCACGAAGACGGCTGATCACGAGGCGACGCTGCAGCAGATCTACGCCCTCGCCGCGGCGGGGGCCGACATCGTTCGCTGTACCTGCAACGAACCCGAGGCCGCCGAGGGCCTTGCTCGCATCGTGCCCCGCTCACCGGTTCCGATCGTGGCCGACATTCACCATCAATACCGCCGCGCCCTCGAGGCACTCGAGGCGGGCGTTCATTGCCTGCGACTCAACCCCGGCAACATCAAGAATCCCGAACACATCAAGACCGTCGCCCGCGAGGCGAAGGATCGCAACGTGCCGATTCGTATCGGCGTCAACGGCGGCTCATTGCATCCGGATCTCTACAAGAAGTACGGCGACAGGGTGACGCCCGAGGCGATGGTCGAGTCGGCGCTCCAGGAGATCGCGTACTTCCAAGAGGTCGACTTCGACCTCATCAAGATCTCGGTGAAGGCCTCGAGCGTGCCGCTCATGATCGAGGCGTATCGCCAACTCGCCGAGGTCACCGACTATCCGCTGCATCTAGGCGTCACCGAAGCGGGTCCACCTCCGATCGGCACCCTGAAGGCCACCGCAGGCATGGCGACACTGCTGGCCGAGGGCATCGGCGACACGATCCGATACTCGCTCACCGCTGACCCGGTCGAGGAAGCCAAGGCCGGTCGTCAGCTCCTGGAGACGCTCGGTCTACGAGAGCGGAAAAACATCGACCTCATCGCGTGTCCGAGTTGTGGACGGGCCGAAGTCGATGTCTTCACGATCGCGCAGGACGCCATGGCGGCCTTCGGCGAGCGGGAGATCCCCCTGCAGGTCGCGGTGATGGGTTGTGTGGTCAACGGACCCGGCGAAGCGCGAGACGCTGATCTCGGCATCGCGGCCGGCAACAAGCGTGGCCACCTGTTCGTCAAGGGTCAGAACGTGATGGTGGTTCCTGAGGACGAGATGGTCGACACCCTCGTCGAGTGGGCCGAGTACATCCATGAGCACGGTGCCGACGCCGCGCTCGAGCGGGCCGCGGCCACGAAGGACGCGGCGAAGCGAGCAGCGGAGGAAGACCGCGATCGAAACCTCGGCGAGAAGGGCGAAGACGCCAACGACGCGGAGACGATCATCAAGGAGATCCGCCGCAAGCCCGACGGCGTCGGCCCCCACTAGATGGCCACGGTGCGGGTGCCGCGAGCGGTGGCTCGTGATCGCGGACTCCCTGCGATCTCGGTTCGTAGCGGCAAGGCGGCGAACGGCTACGCGGAAGCGGGCAAGGCTCCCTACGTCATCCGTGTACCCCTCACGCAGGACGAGTTCGACGAGGTACAACAGCTGAAGGTCCGCCAGAAGAAGGCGGTCTACGGCGGCGTCGCATGCGTGGCGTTGGGAGTGGCGATGGCGCGATTCCCCGTGCTGCTCCCGCTCGGTCTGGTGATCGGTGTGTTGTCGCTCGTGCTCTGGGTGGCGTGCTGGATGATGCTGCGCCGCCTGCTTCCACAGGTCGAGCCCGGACCGAAGGCCGACGAGTTCACGCTGCGCGGCGTCCACAAGTCTTTTGCCGAGGCGCTCAAGCCATCGGCCGACTGACAACAGTGTGAGTTTGCTAGAGTACGAGCCAACGTTTCGGTAGTCCTTTTTGGATGAGGCGTGGCCCTGGGCCACGCCTTTCTCGATTCAGACACTTTTTCTGCGCCCGCGAAAGGAGCGACCCACATGGCCATCATCGATCGTGTTCACGAACTCGTCGCTCCGATCGTCGAGGCCGAGTCGGTTGAGCTCTACGACATCGAGCACAACGGCGGCATCCTGCGAATCTTCGTCGATCATCCCGACGGCATCGACATCGATGTCATCAAGCGGATCAGCCGAAGCATCAGCCACATGCTCGACGAGGCCGATCCCATTCCCGGTCGCTTCACTCTCGAAGTGTCGAGCCCCGGTCTCGAGCGGCCGCTCCGCACTCCCGACCACTATCGCCGCGTGATCGGCTCGCTCGTGAAGGTGAAGACAGTCCCCAACGTCGACGGAGATCGTCGGGTCGAGGGTGAGCTCACCGCCGCCGACGACGATGGTTTCGATGTTGTCACCGATGGCGAGACTCGCCGCGTTGCCTATCGCGACGTAGCCAAGGCTCGCACCGTGTTCGAATGGGGCCCGACTCCCAAGCCGGGCGGGCCCAAGAATCCCAAGAAGTCCACCGACTCCCAACTCCCCGACAAGAAGGCTCAGACATCATGAACCAAGAGATGATGGAAGCACTCCAGGCGCTCGCTTCTGAGCGTGGTATCTCGGTTGATGCTCTGTTTGCCGCGCTGGCCGACGCGCTGGAATCCGCCTACAAGCGCATGCCCGGTGCCTACGAATACGCGTGGGTCACGATCAACCCCGAGACGCTCGAATTCCAGGTCTTCGCTCAGGAGCTCGACGAGGACGGTGAGCCGATCGGTGAAGAGTTCGAGGTGACACCCGACGACTTCGGTCGCATCGCGGCCCAGACCGCCCGTCAGGTGATGACCCAGCGCATCCGTGAGGCTGAGCGTGAGCTGAAGTACGAGGAATACGCCGGCCGTGAGGGCGACATCGTCACCGGCATGATCCAGCAGACCGATGCGCGCTACACGCTGCTCGATCTCGGTCGGGTCGAGGCATTGCTGCCCCAGGCCGAGCAGGTCCCCTACGAGCGCCCCGATTCGAACGTCCGCATCAAGGCGTACATCGTCGAGGTCCGCAAGACCGCCAAGGGTCCGCAGATCGTGGTCAGCCGCACGCACCCTGGTCTGGTCAAGCGCCTGTTCGAACTCGAGGTACCCGAGATCGCCGACGGTGTCGTCGAGATCAAGGCGTGTGCCCGTGAACCAGGTCACCGCACAAAGATCGCGGTCTACTCGAACGACTCGAACGTTGATCCCGTCGGCGCCTGCGTCGGTGCCCGCGGCGCCCGTGTGCGCCAGGTCGTCAACGAGCTTCGCGGCGAAAAGATCGACATCGTTCCGTTCTCCGAGGATCTCGACGAGTTCGTGATGAAGGCGCTGTCGCCCGCAAAGGTCACGCAGGTCCGTCCTGATCCCGAGACCGGCGACTGCGACGTCATCGTGCCCGACTTCCAGTTGTCGTTGGCGATCGGCAAGGAGGGGCAGAACGCCCGCCTGGCCTCGCGCCTCACCGGCTGGGGAATCAACATCAAGAGCGAGACACAGCTGGCCGAGGAAGAGGCTTACGGCGACGTCGAGTGGGCCGAGGGCGAGTGGGTCACCGATCCCGAGTCCGGCGAGCAGGTCTGGCAGCCGGCCGACGGAGGCGAGGCGGTGTCCGCGACCGACTGGGCCGAGGCCGCCGACGAGAACGCTGAAGCCAACGCCGACGAGCCCACCGAAGTCTCCGAAGACGAGACCCCGGCGCCGTCCGCACAAGCCGACGCGGATCCGGCAGATGCCGGCGAAGACGACGCGGCGGATGCCGGCGAAGACGACGCGCCGGTCGCAGAGACGGACGCGGATCCGGCGGATGCCGGCGAAGAAGAGGAGTAGTCCGCAGCGCACGTGTGTGGGGTGTCGGCGGGTGTTGCCCGCCGAGGCCTTGGTGCGTGTGCGTGTGGATGACGGTTTGTTGGTGACGGGCCCGGGACCGGGTCGGGGAGCCTGGGTCGGACCGTCGACAGCCTGTGTGGAGTTGGCCACGCAGCGTAAGGGTTTCCGCCGCGGCCTGCGAGCCGAGGTGAACGCCGCCGAGATCGCTAGGCTCGGGGCGTCGTGGTCGACAGACCCGCTCGCGTGCCCGCACACGAGCGACTGAGACCGCCTCCGGTGGGGCATCGACCCCACCGTTCGTTTATCACAAGGACATTCGCCAGAACGTGCCATCCAATATTCGCGTGTACGAACTCGCCCGAGAGCTTGGTCTGACCAATGCTGAGACTCTGGAGCTTGCTGAAGGCCTCGGCATCGGGGTCAAGAGCCATTCGTCGAGCATCGTTGACGCGCAGGCAGATCGGGTTCGCCGCAAGGCCGAACGTGAAGGTCTGATCCGAGACGAACAGCCGCCCGAGCCCAAGGCCGCCAAGAAGGCCGCCAAGAAGTCGACCAAGAAGGCCGCCAAGAAATCGGCCAAGAAGGCGACGAAGTCGACCAAGAAGGCCGCCACGAAAGCGGCCGAGGTCGAAGCGGCGCCCGATGAAGCGCCGGTCGAGGTCGAGCCAGTCGAAACTCCCGCCGTTGAGGCTCCCGCCGAGGTGGCTACTCCCGTAGCGGAGGCCCCGGCCGAGCCCGAGGTCGTTTCCGAGCCCGAGGTCGAAGCCGAGGTTGAGGCCGAGCCTCCCGCGGAGCCCGAGCCGGTCGCCGAGGCCGCTCCCGAGCCGCCGGCCGCGCCAGTGGCGCCCGCCCGAGTCATCTCGTCCAGCGGCAGCGCCGCGCCGCCGAAGCGCACGATCGACGAACCCACACCTGCCGCCGCGCCGGCGGTGAAGAAGGTCGTCAAGAAGGTCGTGAAGAAGGTTGTCAAGAAGGTGGCGATCAACCCCAACGTGAAGCCGGGCGATGCGCCGACTTCCACTTCGGGCAAGCCGATTCCGCCGCCTCCGCGATCCGCCACCGGTCGAGCGATTCCGCCTCCGCCCGGGGGCCGTGGTCCTCGCACCCCTGCTGGTGCGCCGGGTCGCAGTGGTCCGAGTGGTGGCGGTGCACCGGGTGGGCGTCGTCCCTCCGGTGGTCCGCGTGAACAGGTGCCAGGTGCCGGTCCTCCGGGCCGTGGTGGTCCTGGTGGCGGCCCCGGTGGCCGTGGAGGCCCCGGTGGGCCCAACCAAGGTCGTCGTCCGCCCCGTCGTAAGGGTCGTCGTCGTCGCAGCCGCGAAGAACTCCAGCCGATGGACGCGCCGTCCTACACCCCGGACGACGCACCGGTTCCGGCCGGCGAGATCGTCATCGAGCGCGCATCCACTGCGCTCGATCTCGGCCCCAAGCTGAACCGCACGGCAGCCGATGTCGTTCGCTTCATGATGGAAGCCGGCGACATGGTCACGGCGACGCAGTCGCTCTCCGATGAAATGATCGAACTGTTCGCCGACGACATCGGTGCCGAGATTCGTCTCGTCGACCCGGGCGAGGAGCAAGAAGTCGAGCTCCAGAAGATGCTCGAAGTCGACAACGACGACGCGGATTCTCCGCTTCGACCGCCTGTCATCACGGTGATGGGCCACGTCGACCACGGCAAGACCCTGTTGCTCGACCGCATTCGCAACGCGAACGTGGTCGAGGGCGAGGCCGGTGGCATCACGCAGCACATCGGTGCGTACCAGGTCGAGCGTGATGGCCAGAAGATCACGTTCATCGATACCCCTGGTCACGAGGCGTTCACCGCCATGCGGGCCCGTGGTGCCGGTTCGACCGACATCGTGATTCTCATGGTGGCGGCCGACGACGGCGTCATGCCTCAGACGATTGAGGCGATCAACCACGCGAAGGCGGCCGAAGTGCCGATCGTCGTTGCGGTCAACAAGATCGATCGCGACAACGCCGACCCGCAGAAAGCAATCGCCGGAGTCGCGGAGCACGGTCTCGTGCCCGAGGCCTGGGGCGGCGAGACCATCTTCCAAGAGGTCTCCGCGCTGCAGAACGTCGGCGTCGACGAACTGCTGGATCAGCTCCTGCTCGTGGCCGAGGTCGAAGACCTTCGAGCCGATCCCGACGGGCGCGCGTCCGGCGTGGTCCTCGAAGCGAATCTCGACATCGGTCGTGGCCCTGTGGCCACGGTGCTGGTGCAGCGAGGCACGCTCCGGGTCGGCGATCCCATGGTCGCCGGCGCGGCCTGGGGCCGTGTTCGTGCCTTGATCAATGATCAGGGCGAGAACATCAAGGAAGCCGGCCCATCCACGCCGGTCCAGGTGCTCGGCCTCAGCGAGGTCGCGGGCGCGGGCGACGACTTTGTGATCGCTCCCTCGGAGAAGGTCGCCAACCGCGTGGCCGATACCCGTGAGCACTGGCAGCGTCAGTCGAGTCTCGGTCGTGAGGCCCATGCTCTGTCCGGCGGCGCCAAGCTCGAAGACATCTTCGAGCAGATCAAGCGGGGCGAAGCCGCCACGCTCAACATGGTCATCAAGGCCGATGTGAACGGCTCGCTCGAGGCGGTCACCGAATCCCTGCGCAAGCTCGAACGCGACGAGGTCAAGATCGGCTTCGTCCACCGCGGCGTGGGCGGTATTACCGAGAACGACATCCAGCTGGCCGCGGCGTCCAACGCCACGATCATCGGATTCAACGTTCGCCCCGAGCGCAAGGCACGCGATCTGGCCGATCTCGAGGGTGTGGAGATTCGCACCTACGAGATCATCTACAAGCTCCTCGAAGACATCGAGGCCGCCATGATCGGCATGCTTGCCCCGGCGTTCGAAGAGGTCGTCACCGGCGACGCCGAGGTTCGCGAGATCTTCGGTGTGCCCCGCATCGGCAAGATCGCCGGTTGCTACGTCACGAACGGCGTCATCACCCGCAACTCCAAGGTTCGCTTCCTCCGGGAAGGCACGATCATCTGGAAGGGCACGGTGCAGTCGCTCCGCCGATTCAAGGACGACGCGACAGAGGTTGCCGCCGGTTACGAGTGCGGCATCGGCCTGTCCGACTTCCAGGATCTGAAGGAAGGCGACATCATCGAAACGTTCGAGGAGCGCCAGATCGAGCGCACGCTCGATTCATAGCGTGCACGTTCTGGCCGTCGAGCTCGATCTTCGGCTGGCTCATTGCCAGTCATTGAAAGAGAAGCGCTCGGTCTTACGGCCTGTGCTCGAGGGTTTGCGCAACCGGCACCCGGTCGCGGTTTCCGAGGTTGATCATCAGGATCTTTGGCAGCGGGCGGCCATCGGGATGGCCGTCGTCTCGGCGACGCCGTCGCACGCCGAGGAGCTGATGGACGAGGCCGAGCGTTTCGTCTGGTCCTTTCCCGAACTCGAAGTACTACGGTCGGCGTCGCGCTGGCTGGAAGATGATTGATGGAGGACGCCTGATGGCCGGGAAAGGCAACAAGCAGCGACGACGCGGGAATCCGGCGACAGCCAACCGCACCGCACGTGTGGGTGAGCTGATCAAGCGGATCATCGCCGAGGAGCTCGAACAGTTCGACGACGACCGATTGGCGCTCGTCTCGATCACCAGCGTCGACGTCGATCGCGAGCTTCACAAGGCGGTCTGTTGGTTCACCACGCTCGACGGCGAAGACGATCCGGAGATCGAAGAAGCCTTCGACGAGTACTGGGGGCGGCTGCGCAAGGCCGTCGGCAATCAGGCGCGTCTGCGCCACACGCCAGAGCTCGAGTTCCGGCCCGATGCCACCCTGCGGTCCGCCGAACGAATCGAGACGCTTCTGCGCAACGACGACCGGCCTCCGGTGCCCGATCTCGAAGACCCCGAGGCTGATCAGTCCGCCTCCTCGGACTGACGCCATGGCGAAGCGTGACGAGGGCCCCCACGGCGTCGCGGTCATCGACAAACCGGCGGGATGGACGAGCCACGACGTGGTGGCCAAGAGCCGCGGTGTGCTCGGCACGCGGAAGGTCGGCCACAGCGGCACGCTCGATCCGGATGCCACCGGGGTTCTCGTGCTCGGTGTGGGGAAGGCCACGCGGCTGCTGCGGTTCCTCACCGATCTCCCGAAGTCGTATGTCGGCGAGATCGTGCTCGGCGTCGAGACCTCGACCCTCGACGCAGCCGGGGAGGTCACCGCCACGCACGACATGTCGGCGGTGACCGACGAGCAGGTCCGCGCGGCGACACTCCCGCTGACCGGCGCGATCGAGCAGATCCCGCCGATGGTCTCGGCCATCAAGATCGACGGAAAGCGACTCCACGAACTCGCTCGCCAGGGCATTGAGGTCGACCGGCCGCCCCGACCCGTCACGGTCTACCGGTACGTGGTCGACCCGGTGCCGAGCGAGCCGGGTGTGTGGCGCTGCGAGGTCGACTGCTCCTCTGGCACCTACGTTCGCACCCTGGCCGCCGACCTCGGTGCCGCGTTGGGAGGCGGAGCACACCTGCGCTCGCTGCGGCGGACGGCTGTGGGTGGGTTCACCCTCGACGACGCAGGGTCGATCGAGTCGCCCACGCTGCGGCCCGTCGCCGATGCCGTCCGTCACCTCGATCAGGTCGTTGCCGACGAGTCGATGGCGATCGATATCGGTCACGGGAAGATCCTCGACCGGGCACGCCTCGGCGTCGGCCAAGCCGACGGCCCATGGGCCGTGTGCGACGAGAACGGCGAGTTGCTCGCCGTCTACGAAGCGCACAAGGGAGCGACTAAACCGATGGTCGTCATCCCTCGCTGAGCCACCACGCCGATAGCGTCGCTCCATGGAGATCCTCCACGACCGACGCGACAAACTGCCTGCGACGGTTTCGGTCGCGTCGACGATCGGCGTCTTCGATGGCGTCCATATCGGTCATCAGGAGGTGTTCCGCCAGGTGCGCGAGGTCGCGGATCGTCTGGGTGTCGCCTCGGCCGTCGTCACGTTCGACGGGCATCCCGCGCACGTGGTCCGGCCGGAGAGCGCCCCTCGTCTCCTGACCACGCTGGATCAGAAGCTCGAACTCATCGCGGCCGAGGGCATCGACTACACCTACGTCATTCACTTCGACGAGGAGCGAGCGGCCACGCATCCAGAAGTCTTCGTCGAGCAGGTCTTCATCGATGCCTTGCACGCTCGGGCCATTGTCGTCGGCGAGGACTTCCACTTCGGCAAGGGCCGCAGCGGCAATGTCGAGGGATTGCGCGAGATCGGCGGCGAGTGGGGCTTCGAGGTCCACGCACTCGAGTTGATTCGCCACAGCGAAGAAGCACGAGAGCCGGTCTCGTCCACGAAGATCCGTCGCGCGCTGGCTGGTGGCGACATCACCAGGGCCAGGCAGATGCTCGGTCGTCCCTACACCGTTCGTGGCATCGTCGAACACGGCGACCAGCGGGGGAACGGAATCGGTTTCCCCACGGCAAACCTCCCCGTACCCAACGTGATGGCTTGGCCGGCCGACGCCGTCTACGCCGGATGGTGCCATCGAGCGAACGGTGATCGGCATCCGTGCGCCATCAACATCGGTCGCCGCCCCACGTTCTATGAGCACACCGAGCAGTCTCTGCTCGAGGCGCACCTGATCGGCTTCGAGGGCGACCTCTACGGCGAACAGATCGATGTGTCGTTTGTCGAGTTCCTTCGCAGCGAACGAAAGTTCGATGGCATCGACCAACTCCGAGCGCAGCTCGAGCTCGACATCGTCGATGCCTTGACAGCCCTCGGAAATTACTAGAACATGTTCTAGTAATGTTCACCGGCATCGTAGAGGAAGTGGGCACAGTTCGATCTGTGACCCCGGTAGGCGAGGGGGCTCGCGTTGAGATCGACGCGGCTGTGGTGCTGGGCGATGCCGAGCTCGGAGCGTCGATCTCCGTCAACGGCTGCTGCCTGACCGTGGTGGAGTTCGATTCGAACTCATGGGCCGCCGATGCTGTTCCCGAGACGCTCGACCGAACCAACATCGGTGCACTCAAGCCGGGCGATCGCGTGAACCTCGAACGCCCGCTCGCCGCCAACGGTCGCTACGGCGGTCACGTTGTGCAGGGCCACGTCGACGACACGGCCACGATCTCGTCGATCGACGAACTCGACGACGGATCGTTCCGCTACACCTTCGCTCTGCCGCCCTCCCTCGCGAACTACGTCGTGGAAAAGGGGAGCATCGCCGTCGACGGCATCAGCCTGACGGTCGCCGCGGTCGACGCGACGTCGTTCTCGATCGCCATCATTCCCCACACGCATGAGGTCACCACGGTCGGAAGCCGTACCGTGGGCGATCAGGTCAACATCGAAGCCGATGTCCTGGCCAAGTACGTGGAGCGGCTCGTCCGCCCCTCGCTTTGAATCGGAGACGATCACTTTGACGCAGCTCGACAGCATCGACGAGGCCATCGACGCCTTCCGGCGAGGCGAGTTCCTGGTGGTCGTCGACGACGAGGATCGTGAGAACGAGGGCGACCTCATCATTGCCGCCGACGCGATCACTGAAGAGAAGATGGCGTGGATGGTGCGTCACACCAGCGGCGTGATCTGCGCACCGATGACGGAGCAGCATGCCGACCGGCTCCAGCTGCCGCTCATGGTCACGGAGAACACCGAGGCTCATCGCACCGCGTTCACCGTCACGATCGACCTCGTGGTCGGCAACACCACAGGAATCTCGGCGGGCGACCGGGCCCGCACCGTGGCGGCGCTGGCCGACCCCGACCGTTCCCCTCGCGAGTTCAGTCGTCCGGGCCATATCTTCCCTCTTCGCGCCCGCAATGGCGGTGTGCTCAAGCGGGCCGGCCACACCGAGGCCGCAGTCGACCTCTGCCGAATGTCCGGTCGGGCGGAAGTCGCCGCCATCTGCGAGATGACCCACGACGACGGCTCCATGCTGCGGCTCGCCGACTGTCGAGAGTTCGCTGACCGCTGGGGCCTGCGCCTGATCTCCATCGCCGACCTCATTCGTCATCGGCGACGCCGCGAGAAGCTGGTCGAACACTTCGCTGCCGCTCGCGTACCCACCACCTACGGCGACTTCATGGCCCACGCCTACCGGTCGTTGCTCGATGGGGAAGAGCACGTGGCCTATGTCATGGGCGATGTCGAGGCCGGCGTTCCGCCGCTGGTCCGCGTCCACAGCGAGTGCCTCACGGGCGACATTCTCGCTTCGATCCGCTGCGACTGCGGTCCCCAACTCCACACGGCCCTCCAGAAGATCGCCGACGAGGGTCGCGGCGTTCTCGTCTATCTGCGAGGCCATGAGGGGCGGGGCATCGGCATCGGTCACAAGCTGCGGGCGTATGCGCTGCAAGACAACGGCATGGACACGATTGAGGCCAATGAGGCCCAAGGACTGCCCGTCGATTCTCGCGAGTACGGCGTCGGCGCGAATATCCTTGCCGACCTCGGCATCACCGCCATGCGACTGATGACCAACAACCCGACGAAGCTCGGCGGGCTCGAGGGCTATGACCTCGAAATCGTCGAGCGGGTCTCAATCGAAGTCGAGACCAATCCGGAGAACGTCCGCTACCTCCAGACGAAGCGCGACCGCATGGGTCACACGCTGTCCGACACCGACACAGGCGACGTCTCCGAGCTCTGACCATCCGAACGCCGTGTCCACTCGTGGGCGAACGACCGCTCGGCCAGGCGTCCTGGCGACCACTTCCCCCAGATGCCACCCACCACGGCGTGGGTGCGATCGTTCCACTCGATGCAGCTGGGTTCGGCAACTCGGCGCACAACCTGTCGGATCCCGTTCGGGTGCGCGACGTACCCAGCCCACACACCCGGATGGTCTTTCGTCGCTCCGACCTCGGTCACGACCGCCGATCCGAACGTTCGGGCCCGATTTCGGTGCGTGTGCCCGGAGGACACCAGTAGGTCCTGGTTCGCCGCCACCAACTGGTTGAGCACCTGGTGGGCTTGTCGCTTGGGTGTACCGAGCGGCCATATCCGGGGGTAGAGGTGCGTCTCGAGATGATGGTGCAGTAGGAGTAGGGCGGGCCCGGGGGTGTCGACCGCCTGCTCGAGGTCGGCTCTCAGATGGCGAATTCGCCCCCACGTTCGATATGGCGTCGTCGTGTCGGCGGCCACGATTCGAACGCCAGGGAGGTCGCGAATCTGGATCGGGTCCTGAAACAGGCCGCGTGAGCGCAACGCCTCGGTGGCGTCGAGCGATCCCGGCTTGTTGAACGTGTCGTGGTTCCCCGGAATGGCGACGACCGGGATCGAGATCTCCGAGAGCAACTCGTCGAAGAGTTCCCAGTGTCTCGGCTGGCCGAGTTCGGTGATGTCGCCCTTGATCACGAGAAGATCGGCACCCCAGGCAGTTGCTTCACGAACGGCGGCCACCGCACAGCGAAGTGGGTAGTCGCGGGGGTGGCCTGCGGTCTCCGTCATTGCCTTGAACAGCCCGAATCCGGTCTCACCAAGGTGCAGATCGCTGATGGTCGCGATTCGGGTCAGCGGCGGACCGTCGAGCGCGGGTGTCGTCTCGATCGAACGCTGCGCGACGACTCGCCCGTCGAGGGTGATGTCGACGAGATTGGCTGTTCCCGGATCGAGGTCGGTGACCTCGCCTGCCCCGGGCCGGCCACCCTCACCGACGATCTGGAGTTGGCCCTTCACCAACACGCCGACGATGCCCTCTGGGAGATTGCGCCACACCAGTTGTGCGCCGCGGTCTTCGACGGCGAACACCTCGATCGAATCGAGTCCGGTGAAAGGGAGTGTGGGCGCCACGATCAGCTATCGGCGTTCCCGGGGGCATTTCTGAGGCTCGACTCGGCTGGTGGAGTGTCGGTCGTTTTTGGGTAGGTACGCTTCCCCCGTGCGAATCCGACATGTGATCCCGACCGTCGGGCCGTCTGCCCCGGCCGAGCTGGTCGAGGCGCAAGAGACAACGCTGCGATCAATCGAGCGAGCGCTCCGGTGCGTCGACTCCGGCATCGAGGTGGACGTCAGGGCGGTCCGGTTTCCGGACGAACCTCTCGATTGCGATTGGGTCACCGACTGCCCGGTGCTGGAGCGCTCGGTGCTCGACATGGCGGAGTTCGATGTCCCTCGGCGTCTGCCGCTGCTGTGGGACGTCCTGGCCGGCCTCGGTGATTCGTCGGAGTACGACCTGGCCGTTTACACAAATGTCGACATCTCGGTGCAGCCGATGTTCTACGAATTGCTCGCGGAGATTGTCGAAGACGGGCACGAAGCGTTCTCGATCACGCGGCGCACGGTTCAACCTCGGTTCCGAGGCTCGTCACTGGCGCGGCTCTCGGCAACCGGCGGCACGGTTCATCCCGGGCACGACTGCCTCGGATTCACGAATGCCATCGCCGAGCAGTTGGACCCGTGTGATGTCTCGCTCGGAGTTCGCTGGGTGGCTCGCTCGCTGCTGTGGCAACTCCAGCTCCACTCGTCGAACTTTCGGAACTTCGGCGACCTCCACGCGACGTTCCATGTCGGCGACGATCGGGCGTGGACGAATCAGCGCCTTCGCGACTACGAGCGCTACAACGGGGCGCAGATCAAGTTGCTCGTTGAGACCCTGATCGAGCGATTCGGCCCAGCTCGTGTGGGGCGGCTCAAAGGCATCGAGCCCTTCATCCACGCGATTGATTCGGGCTCCGAGGTTGACGTTTCCCCAGCCCGGTCCGTCACAGTCAGCTACGGAACGCGCGCGGTCGGGTCGATGGAACCCCGCCTGATCTTCTCGGCCAACAGCGGTCGGGCCGGGTCCAACTATCTCGCCGCACTGCTCGCTGGGGGTCGAACTGTCTCCAGCGAGCACGAACGGGCACCACAAATGGTCGGCCCTTGGACTCGCCGAATCGCCTACGAACCGATGAGCGCGTCGTACGAGCAGCGGCTGGTGAAGGCTGACGCCATTCGCATGGAGCTGAGCCGCCTGCCGGCCGGATGGACCTACGCCGACACGAGTCACATGTTCGTCAAGACGTTCGCCGACGTGGTCTTCGATGAGTTCCAGCACGAGCGGATCTCGGTTGTCGTCCTGCGGCGTGACCCGGTGGAGACAGCCAGGAGCTTCTTCCAACTCGACTTCATGGGTCCCCGTCCGCGGGCGTGGTACCACTGGCTGATCCCGCCCACCGCTCCTCAGTCGGCCTTCCCCATCGATCCCGGCGACATCGAGGATCAATTCGATCTGATCTTCGGGTATCTGGTCGACATCGAGAATCGGACCGAACGCCTGCGTGGGCTGGCGCCCGCCGTGGACTGGTATGACACGACACTCGCTGATATCGGGACGGTGGAGGGCGCCGCCGCGATGTTCGAGCGGTTGAAGCTGACGGCGCCATCCGATCTCGAAGAGGTCGTCAGCACACCCGTCAACACTCGAGAGCGCCCGAAGTCAGTCGTCGATCAGCCGGTCCCGTTGTCGCGGGTCCAGGAGCGCCTCGCCGAGTTTCTCGACCGGCATGCGGGTCGGCGAGATCTCGAGGCATTCGTGCAAAACCACGGATTGGACCAAGCGTGAAGCACCTCTACTACCTGTATCACGTGCCCAAAACGGGTGGTCAGACGATCCGAGATCACCTCGACGCAAACCTGGTCCGCGGGCGCGACTTCCTTCATTTGGGGCGGTGGGACCAGGGCAGGGAGTTGACGTTCGACGACGTCGAGGCCCTCACCGCCGAACAGCGTGGTGCCCTTCGATCGATAGGAGGGCATCCGTTGACGCGGCCGTACAAGGAACTCTTCCCGGATCGGGTTGTTCGCGAGGTGGTCTTCGTTCGGGAGCCCGCAAGTCGCATCGTGTCGCACTACAACTTCAACGCGACGATGACGGCACGACGGGGGAATCCGGTGCCGTCCTTCGACGAGTTCCGGGCGGGTCAGCCACCCAACCCCATGACGAAGTTCCTGAAGAAGACGTTCGAGATCCCGTCGGGGCCGTCAGTCTTGAGCGAGGTCCTGGCGGTGCTCGCCGACCTCTGGATGGTGGGCACCACAGAGTCGCTGGACTTGTTGGCGCCCACCTTGTTCGAGAGGCTGGGCATCGGGTCCAGCGTTCCCTCGAGGAGCAATGTCTCCGGGGGCATGATCGATCGGCATTTGGCGCTCACTCCGGATCTGGCGGACGAATTGCGTGACGAGGCTGCGTTGGACCTCATGCTCTACGAGGCGTGTCGACGGTTCGAGCGAAGCACGATGGAACGACTGAGCATCGTCGCGGAACGCGGCCCCCGTAGACCGATAGGATTCGCGCCGACATGACCGAAATCTACGCACTATTGACTACCCGTCGGGCACGAGCCGGAGCGCAACTCGGCGCCCTCCTGGTCGTGGCGATTGCGGTGGCACTCGCGTCTCTCGACGATGCGGCGGCGAGGGCCGTGGCGGCGTTGTTGCTTGGCGGCCTGGCCCTGGTTTCGCTGAAGCTCGGACTCGTCGCCCTACAACGGCATCACCAGCACCAGCAGCCGCGTCCCGTCATGGCGGTCGACGGAGCAACCAGCGGTGAACTGGTCACGTTGCGATCAGAGGTCGATCAGATTCGACTACGGATCTCAGACGTCGTCGAACAGGTCGACCGTCTGGCCTCCTCGGTCGACCCGCTCGTGGATGAGATCAGCCATCAACGTGGATTGTCTCGCCGTACCGAGCCGGCGATCGCCGAGTTCTCGACGCTGCGCCACGAAGTCCTGTATCTCCGCGAAGCGGTCGATCGTCTCCGGGTCGACTCCGAGTCATAGCGATCGGGCGCCCGTGAACCGGGACGACTCGCGTTGTCGGAACGCGGCGTTGATCCGCTGACGCTCGAGATGCTGCGAGACCTGTTTGGCGCCCTGCGGTACGGGGTGGGATCCGAGGAAGGCCGCGGTGTCGTCGACCAACTCTGAAGTGTCGAGTGCAGTGATGCCTTCGAGGAGGCGGGCGAGGGAATTGCTGGGGAAGCGATCGGCCAGACTCTCCCAGTGCTCCTTGGTGAAGTCCCAGACGTTTGCCCCTGCGGTTCGGTTCGTCAGCGCTCGACGGAGCACGTAGGGGGCGTCTTGAGTCCGTACGTCGCCGCGGAGGATGTCCTCGAGCACATCGAGGTGTGGTGTCGGCAGATCGGCAAGCGCACGGAGGTGGCGCTGTTCTGTCTGCGGATCGGTCGCCGATTGCCATATCTGACGGATGCGCGGGCCCTCGTCGGCATCGAAGTTCGCGATGACGGTCAACGCCGCGGCGGCGAGCGTGGCGTCGTGGTGCGCCAAACGTTGCCGGCAGGCATCGATGATCGAGCTGTCGCGGGCAACGACGCCGAGAAGGCGGACGAGGGTGGCGCGGAGCTCGCGGGTTCGGTCGTCGTCGGACTCGATCGGTTCGATCCCGATGGCGTCGAGCGCCGGAGTGGCGGTTGCGACGATGTGGGAGAGAAGCCGCGATCGCGCGTCGTCAGCGGCCACCCGCTCGAGACCGGCAAAGCCGGCCGACAAGGCCTGCCACACGGTGAGGTCGCGCTCGTCCTGCATCGCCACCGCGAGGGCCAGCCAGTCGTCGCCCGAAAGGTCGCCGACGATGGTGAGAGCCCACGCATCATCGATGAGGCCGTGGCGTTCTTCGGCCGTGAGTTGGGCGGTGGCTTCGATCACTGCGGCGCGTGCCGTCGCGTCCGGTGCCACGCGGTAGAACCCGGCGCCGTCGGCATTGGCGGTCAGCAACGTCCCCGGCGCAGTCAGCAACACGGAATCGTCATCGAGCAATACTCGGTGTTCGCTCACTGCACTGTCGTGGAGAAGGCGAACGCCGACCGGCACGGCCCACTGCTTCTCCTCGACCGCGGCGGGATCCAGAGTGAAATGTCGTTGGGACAGACGGACTCCGTGTGGGGTCGGCTCGACGTCGATCACCGGGTGCCCGCCCTGGTAGATCCAACCGTCCATCATCGTGCGAACGGGTTCGCCACTGACCTGTTCGAGGGCGTCCCAGAGGTCGCTCGTCTCGGTGTTCGCGTAGGCGTGGGTCTTGAGATAGTGGCGAACGCCGTCACGAAATGTCGTGGCCCCCAGATGCTGTTCGAGCATGCGGACGACGGACGCACCCTTCTCATAGGTGAGAATGTCGAACATTCCCTCCGCTTCTTCCGGGGTGACGACCGGAAACTCGATCGGTCGGGTGGTGGCGAGCGCATCGGTGTCGAAGGCTGCGGCTCGGGCGCGGCCGAAGGTCGTCCACACCTGCCAGTCGGGTCGGTACGCGTGGCTGCATGACGTCTCCATGAAGGTGGCGAACGCCTCGTTGAGCCAGATTCCTTCCCACCACTTCATCGTGACAAGGTCGCCGAACCACATATGGGCGAGTTCGTGATTGATGACATCGGCGACCACCTGAAGCTCGGGCTGGCTCGCCCCCTCGGGGTCCACGAGAAGCAGCACCTCGCGGAAGGTCACGCAGCCCAGGTTCTCCATTGCGCCGAAAGCGAAGTCGGGGATGGCAAGCAGGTCGACCTTGTCGCCGGGGTAGGGGATGTCGTAGTAGTCGGCGAACCATTGCAGCGCGTGGACGGCGACATCGAGGGCGAACGGAGTCAGATCGCCCTTCCCGGGCCGGTGCACGACGCGGACCGGAACGCCGCCGGCATCGACCGGTTCGGTCACCTCGAGTGGGCCGACCACGAAGGCCACGAGATAGGTCGACATCCGCATCGTTTCGGCGAAGGTGACTCGGCGACGGCCATCAGGGTCGGTCGTGTCGGCCACCTCGGCGCTGTTCGACACGGCGAGGTGCGAGGGATCGACGACGAGCGTGATTGCGAACGTCGCTTTCCAGGCCGGCTCGTCCCAGCACGGAAAGATGCGGCGAGCGTCGGTCGACTGACATTGCGTGGTGGCAATGGTGTGTTCGGTGCCCTCGTCGTCCTCGTACGTGCTTCGGTAGAAGCCGCGGAGACGGTCGTTCAGAATTCCCCGGAAGCTCGCTTGGACCCGGGCGGGACCCGCAGGGAGGTCCGCCGGCAGCGTGAGGTGGAGCCTCTCGGTCTCTTCGTCGAGGTGGATGTCGGGGACGTGCTCAACCGCCGCGGCCCCTTCGCCGGTGATGATGAGGGCGCTGTCGATCACGAGCTCGATCGAGTTGCAGACGATCTCGTCGGTCTTCTCCAGCAGCTCGACGTCGATGGTGGCCGTGCCACGAAAAGTCGCCTCGTTGATGTCGGGCTCGAGAACGAGTTCGTAGCGGTGGGGGACCACCGTGGTGGGGAGACGGGGGTCTTCTGCGCTCATCCCTTGAATCTAGAAGCTTCATCGGACCGTAAACCGAAACACACCCTTGTAATACGAATCTTCGCTTCAATGGAAGTGCGGGTCGTCCAACCGGGTCAATCACCCAGGAGGAGTTCGGTATGCGGAACCGGAATCGCCATCAGGAGCTCAACGAGCCATTCGATCCCATCGAGTGGCCCGATGCGCAGCTTGAGGTCGATGACAAGGCGTTTGCTGCGGCAATCGCCGAAGGTCGAGGTGAAGAGTTGGCCGCCTAGTATTTGGGCCTGATTCCCCAGGCGGTGCCCCCGGGTGCAGCCGGTACCCTCGTTGGGTTCCGGACCCCTGCCCATGGAGCCATCGTGGAATCCACTCTCGACGTCGTCGGCGTCGGTAACGCCATCGTCGACGTCATCTCGACCGTCGACGACGACTTCATTTCCAGCCATGAGCTGAACAAGGGGGCGATGACCCTCATCGATGCCGATCGAGCGACCACGCTGTATGCGGAGATGCCGCCCGGGATCGAGGCGTCGGGCGGATCGGCTGCGAACACCATGGCCGGCCTGGCCAGCCTGGGCAGCAAGGCGTCGTACCTCGGCAAGGTCCGCGATGATCAACTCGGCGAGGTGTTCATCCATGATCTGCGGTCGGCCGGCGTCGGCTTCGACGTCCCGGCGGGATCCGATGGCCCGCCCACTGCTCGCTGCCTGATTCAGGTGACTCCCGATGCGGAGCGGACGATGAACACGTTCCTGGGAATCTCTGCCTTCTTGAGTCCCGACGACATCGACGAGGAGCTCGTGGCTTCTGCGGCGATCACCTACTGCGAGGGCTATCTCTGGGACATGGACATCGCCAAGGAGGCGATCCGCGGCGCCATGGAGGTGGCCTCGGGCGCGGGCCGGATGGTGTCGTTGACGCTTTCCGACTCGTTCTGCGTCGATCGCCACCGTGGTGAATGGCTCGATCTGATCGCCGACAAGGTCGATCTTGTCTTCGCGAACGAAGCGGAAATCTGTTCGCTGTTCGAAACCGACGACTTCGATCGTGCGGCCAAGGAGATCGCGGGCATGGTCAAGGTCTCGGCCCTCACCCGATCGGCTGCTGGTTCTGTGGTCGTGGCCAACGGTGAGCAGCTGGTCGTCCCTGCGGCCGCGGTCGACAACGTCGTCGATGCCACCGGGGCCGGCGATCTCTATTCGTCGGGGTTCATGCACGGCCTGGCGAATGGTGCCGACCTGACGCGCTGCGCCGAGTTGGGCGGCATCGCCGCAGGGGAGATCATCTCCCACATCGGTGCCCGCCCTCAGGTCTCGCTCGCCAGCCTGATCTGAACACAGGGTCGAGGGCTGTGACGTTCGACCTTTGTCCCGGATGATAATAACCGTTATCATCATTGCTGATGAACGTTGCCGCTCTCCCTTCGTCGCGTACAGAGGCACATGATCCATTGACCGACCGGCTGTTGGCCGCCGCGGTCGACGAGTTCACCGACAAAGGCTTCGAGAAGGCGGGGGTCGCGGCCATTGCTCGCGCCGCCGGCGTCACCACCGGGGCGATCTATGCCCGCTGGAGCGGCAAACAAGAAATGATGCTGGACGCGCTCGACCTTGTGATGATGGATCAGCTCGAGCAGGTCCTGTCATCGGAGAGCGCCGATGTCGGCGAGATTCTCGGTGCCCTCGGGTCCGAATTGGTCGTGCGATCGCCGTCATCCGACGCACTGATCGCCGAGGCCATGGTCATCGCCCGCCGTGACCGCGAGTTCCATACGATGTTGACCCGGCGGATCGCCGAGCAGGAGACGCGCCTCGCTCACCTCATCGACGTCGGCAAGTCCGCCGGGATGGTCGATCCCGCCCTCTCGACCGATGCCATCGTGGCGCTCTGCCACGCGATCAGCATCGGCTTCGCAATGTTCGGTTCCATTGATAGGCAGCTTCCCGCTGCCGATACTTGGAACGCCGTAATAGGGCGGCTCATCACCGCTGCCCGTCCACCGGCGACTCCGTCGCCCATTCCCCGAAGTACCCATGAGGAGCTGTGACATGGCTGTCACCGATGTCAACGAGTCCGACGCAAATGATGTCGGGAGGATCATGGAGATCGCTCAGGCGAACACCAATCCCGACGAGTTGATCCACGCGGTGAAGGACAACGCCGAGGCGATCTTCACCTGGGGCTACGACAAGGGTGAGCGGGCCAAGCTCGACAAGCTCTATGAGAAGGCGAAGACGTCGCAGTGGAACGCCTCGACCGACCTCGACTGGTCGATCGAGGTCGATCCGTACACGGCGCTCGATCTCAATCTCGAACGTGGTCTCATGGGCGACTTCGATGACCCCCACAGCCCCGTCGCGAAGTGGGGCGACAAGGAATGGGAAGAGTTCGGCCTCCAGTCGATCAAATGGCGCTTGAGCCAGTTCCAGCACGGCGAGCAGGGTGCCCTGTTGTGCACCGCGAAGATCGTCGAAACGGTCCCGTGGATCGATGCGAAGTACTACGCGGCCACCCAGGTTGTCGACGAGGCCCGCCACGTCGAAGTCTTCTCTCGCTATCTCGATGAGAAGCTCGACGGCGGCTACCCGGTCAACCCCCACCTCGGCCTGCTGCTCGACGACATCATCAACGACAGTCGTTGGGACATGACGTATCTCGGCATGCAGATCATGGTCGAGGGACTTGCCCTCGCCGCCTTCGGGTTCATGCACGATGTCACGACCGAACCGCTGCTCAAGAAGCTCCTCCGCTACGTCATGAGCGATGAGGCCCGCCATGTCGCATTCGGCGTGCTGTCCCTTCAGGAGGTCTACGCAGAGATGGACGCGACCGACATCCGCGAGCGTCAGGAGTTCGCCTTCGAGGCTGCGATGCGTATGCGCGACCGCTTCCTCCAGCAGGAGGTGTGGGAGCACATGGGAGTCGACACTCGCAAGATGGTCGAGTTGCTGCTCAACGCGCCGGATGAGTCCAAGGTGTTCCAGCGCATGCTCTTCGCGAAGATCGTGCCGAACTGTCGCAAGCTGGGTCTGCTCGACGCCGGCGACGGGTGGCTGCGCGATCGGTTCACCGACATCGGCGTCATCGAGTTCGAGCATCTGGAGGACACCGGCGCCGAGTTCACCGACTACGACCTCGCTGAGGAGAACTTCGAGGGCAAGTCGCAGGAGAAGCACGAAGCCGCAGCCTCGGCCGTGATGCAGGGCTGATCAGCTGCATTCCGTATCCTGTTGGCCATGGGATACACCTGTTTCGAGATCGAGGAGACCGAGGGCGTTGCCCACGTTCGCCTGTCGCGTCCTGAGTCGCTGAACTCCATGATTCCGGCCTTCTGGTCGGAGCTGCCGGAGATCATCGGTGAGCTCTCCGACTCCGGGCGAGTCCGCGCCGTGGTGTTGTCGTCGACCGGGAAGCACTTCTCCGCCGGCATGGACCTCGCGGTCTTCACCGGAGGCGGCGACGCGACCGACTCCGTGAATCCCGGGCAGGGCATCAAGGAAACCGGACGCCAGCGGGCCGCGTTGCGCTACAACGTGCTGCACCTCCAGGACACCTTCTCGGTACTCGAGCGGGCTCGAATGCCAGTACTCGCCGCGATTCAAGGTGGGTGCATCGGCGGCGCCGTCGACATGGTCACGGCCGCGGACTGCCGCTACGCCACGCAGGATGCGTTCTTTTGCATTCAGGAGATCAACATCGGCATGACGGCCGACGTCGGCACGCTTCAGCGGCTCCCCAAGCTCATTCCCGAGGGTGTCGTGCGGGAGCTCGCCTACACCGGCCGACGTATGCCCGCCGAGCAGGCGCTCGGCTACGGCCTGGTCAACCAGGTGTTCGCTGATCACGAGGCGATGTTGAGCGGCGTCCATGAGATCGCCGCCGAGATCGCGACCAAGTCGCCGCTGGCAATTCACGGCACCAAGGAGACGATCCTCTACACCCGGGATCACACCGTCGACGACTCGCTGAAGTACATCGCGGCCTGGCAGACGGGCATGTTCCAGCCTGGTGACATGGCCGAGGCGTTCACCGCCAAGGCCGAGGGCCGAGACACCGACTTCGACGACCTCGGCGCGATTCGCCGAGGGCTTTAGTTCTCGAGCGCCGGCCCGAACTTCAGGTCGAGGTCACCGAGCTTCACCAAGGTCGACGCGACCCAGCCGCCGAGCGCATTGAAGTGTTCGTCCAGCGCGGAACCGTCGACCAGGACGGCTTCGTCGAGCTCGTACACGCCCTCGTAGCTCACCTCGATCGCGTATTCGGCTTCATCGGGATCGGCTCCATAGATCGACTCGACGGTGGGGCCGCTTCGCGTGAGCTTCTCTCCGCCGACGGGAGGACTGTTGATAGGGAGCGCCGAGAGTATGGTGCGCGGCTCGGGTGACTCGGTGAGGCGCTGCACTCTGAGCGTGATCTCGATCTCGATTCGGGGAGGCTCCGAGAGTTCCTCGTCGACGTACCAGCTGCGATAGGCGGTCTGCGACCAGGTCGGCCAGCCGCAGCTCACATCGGCCTGGACTCGAGGGGGAAGCCCCTCGCCCGGGAGCCCGTAGCTGGTCTGCCAGTTGACGTCGCCCAGGAGTACGTCGACCTGGAACCGCTCCTCGAACGCTTGTCGCTCGAGGCGGGAGAATTCGAACGCATCGCGCAGCGCGCCGAGGGCATCGGTGAACACGTGATCGAGCATGTGGGGATGAGGCTAGTACCCGGCAGCGACGTCGACGGGTCCAAGCAATTCGTCGCCTCGCAGCCAGCGGCGCACGTTCTCCTCGACCCTCTCGGCGAGCCGAGGAAGTCCCATCTCGGGTGTGTTGCCCACGTGGGGAGTGATGACGACATTGTCGTAGGACCACAGTGGATGACCGGCGGGCAGCGGTTCAGGATCGGTGACGTCGAGGACTGCGCCGGCAATGGTGCCGGCGTCGAGTGCGGCCATGAGGTCGGCATTGACCACGTGGGCGCCGCGTCCGACGTTCAGGAGCCATGCGTCGTCGGGCATGGCGGCAAGGAGCTCGCGATCGACGATGCCGGTGGTCTCCGGCGTGAGGGCGAGACACACAATGACAGCGTCGGCCTCGCGCACCGCATCGAATCGATCGGCTGTGGCCACCGTCCGAGTCGCGCCCGGTGTCGGTGTCGAGTTGCGACGGACGCACGTGATCTCGCAGCCCCATGGCTCAATCAGGCGTAGGAAGCTCTCGGCCAACCCGCCGCCCCCGAGGAGCGTCAGCTTTGAGCCGAGCAGGTTTCGGCCGGTCTGCTGCCCCCAAGACGACGCTCGCGCGAAGGTCGGCATGTCACGAAACGACGTCAGCAGGGCGGCCATGATCCACTCCGCGCAGTCGTCGGCGTAGACGCCCTTCCCGCAGGTCCAGATGTGGTCATCGTCGAGAAGGTGGGCGAGGGTTTCGATGCCGGCATAAGGGAGCTGCACCCATTGTGCGTTGGGTGCGTTGCTGATGATCGCGTCGAACTCGTGCGCGGCCGCGGGATCGGCCCAAATCACGGCATCGGCATCGGCGAGGTCGGAGACTGTCCCACCCGCTCGTTCAACCGCAGCGACAAGGGCCTCGTGCATCGCCGGCCGGCTGCGGGGTTCGACCGCGATCCTGCCGCCTCCGCCCATCAGTCGACGCCGAACTGACGATCGCCGGCATCCCCCAGTCCGGGGACGATGTAGCCGATCTCGTTCAGATGGCTGTCGATCGACGCGGTGACGTGGGCATCGGCCGTGCCGGACTCTCGCAGCGCATCGATTCCCTCGGGCGCGGAGAGCACACACACGACGGTGATCGCTCCCGCGTTGGCATCCCGGAGACTCTGGCAAGCATGGATCGCGGAACCAGCGGTGGCGAGCATCGGGTCGAGCACCATCACCGGTTGTCCTCGAAGGTCGCCCGGCACCGTGTCGAGGTAGACGTCGGGTTGGAGGGTCTCCTCGTTGCGCTTGAGGCCGATGAACCCTGTCCTCGCCTCGGGAAGCACCGCCAGTGCGGCGTCGAGCATGCCGAGCCCGGCTCGCAACACAGGGACCAGGAGCGGTAACTCGGTGTCGGACCCGAGTGTGGTGCCGACGGTCGGGCCCATCGGAGTGACGATGTCGACGTCGGCCGTGGCCAGATCTCTCGATGCCTCGTAGACGAGGTGGCGACTCAGTGTTCGCAGCGCGCCGCGAAACGCGGGACGGGTGGTGGTCTCATCGCGCAGTCGTGTGAGTGCGACTGCGGCGAGCGGATGGTCGACGACGTGAACCTGCACCGGCTGACTATGCCACGCTCGACCGGGTCCGGCTGAGTCTCAAGGGAGCACGGTGTCGATCGTCACCGAGGCGTCGTCGGCGAAGAGGCTGGCGGCCAGGTCCCGTACGTCATTGCGGCTGATGCCGCTGAGAATCGGGAAGCGGTCATCGATTCTCAGCGTGTCGAGCTCGGGGAATCGCGTGTGAGCGAGATTCTCGATCGCGTACAGATTGTTGTTCACGAAGTTGTAGTCGTTCTCGGTGACCTGCACTGCTCTGCTGAACTCGTCCGCCGTGGGTCCGGTCGTGGACAGCTCCGAGAGGATCGTGGCGAGCGCCGTGCGGATCTCGCCCAACCGGGCCGGGTCACCGTCGACGTTGATGAAGGATCCGAGCGAGCCAGGGCCCTCGTGGTCGGCGAAGATCGTGGCGAAGCCGCCGTAGGAGGCGCCCAGGTCTTCTCGAATGTCCTCGATGATGCGGTTGGAGATGATGGTGGAGAGGAGCACGCCGGTGACCTCGTCCTCCGCGCTCGGCTGGCCCAGGACCCAGTCGACGCGCTGGGTCCCGCCGTCGGCGGTGCCTTCGCTGAGGGTGACCTCCCCCGTGACCGCCGTCGTCGGGAGCTCGACACCGAGGTCGTTCCAGCTGTCGGCCGGTCCCGTCGGCAAGGTGCCGAGGTATCGGGCCGACAACTCGAACGCCTCGGACGCCTCGATGTCGCCGACAATCGAGACGTGGAGATCGTCGACCTTGCCGAATCGGTCGAGGAACACACCCAGGAGTTCTTCCGCGTCGAGGGAGTCGATCTCGTCCTGGCTGTGGAGCGCCGCGTAGCGATCGTCGTTGCCGTTGAGCAGCGTCAGGAGCAGCTCCTGGGCTCGCAAGTCGGGATCGGTCTCTGCGACTTCGAGGAGCGTTTCGGCGCCGCGGGAGACCGAACGCAACGCGACGTCGTCGACCCGTGGATCGGTCATGGTCAGGTGCATGAGAGCGAAGAGGTCTTCCGCGTCGCTCTGCGCTGCGAAGCCGCTCATGGTCTCATGCCACTCGAGAATCGTCGCGCTCAAGCCGACGGTACGGCTCTCGAGATAGCGCTGGAGCGTGGCCGGTCCGTGAGGGCCTACACCGCTCAGGAGGACTGCCTCGACCGCGGAACTTGCCAGCGAGTCATCCGGTTCATCGAAGGTGCTCCAGCCGCCGGTGGACTCGGTCGTGACAAAGAACGACCCCTCACTGATCTTCGACTCCTGGTACGAGACGACCACGCCGTTCTCGAACGTCCACTCCTCGATCTCACCGTTGAACGTTGTGCGTGACTCTTCGCTTGTCGTGGCGGCTTGGTTCGGCGCGTCCATGAGCTCGTCGATCGCCACTGCGGCGTCAGCGACCGATGCCGGGCGAGCCTCGTCGAGCACCTCTCTGAGCCGCTGGGCGCTCGGGAGCGTGGCGGCGTCGTCGCCGACCGCCACCACCACCGGGCCACTGGTTTCGAGAATCCAACGCCAGAAGTTGGTGAGCTCGTCGGCGGTGAGCGACTCGATGACGCCGCGCTGGCGCTCGATGCGGTTCTCCGCATCGTCGATACCGGCGCCCTCGAAGAAGTAGGCGCTCAATTGGCCGGCGTATTGGAAGTCCTGGGTGGAGTTCAGGGTCTCCAGTTCGTCGTCGAGGCTCGCGAGCAGGAGCTCCTTCACTCGTTCGACGTCGTCGTCGGTGAAGCCCTCGAGGGCCGCCAACAGGAGGTGGCTCATGTAGTCGCCGAGCGCGGTGTCGAGCTCAGGAGCGCGGAGATTGGTTCCGTAGTAGCGGAGACCGCGGTTGATGCCGAACGGGTTGATGAAGGGCTCGCCGTCGAGCACGAGGTCGCCACGCTGGAACGCCTCGCCGAGGCGAGTGGTCAGCATGATGCCGACCGCCGACTCGATGAGAGTCATCCGCTCACCACCGACGGTGCCGGTGTCCCACACCGGAATGGGGATGTCGAGCGACAGATTGTCGGCGCCGTTGTCGGGATGGGTGACGACGTCGGTCACGGGCTCGGGGTCGAGCTCGATGTCGACGGACACGGGCGCCAGCGGCGTGTCGGGGTTGGTCAGCTCGGCGAATCGGGAGGTCACCTCCTGCTCGAGGTCATCGAGGGGAAGGTCGCCGACCACGACGACAGCCATGTTGTCGGGGCGGTACCAGGTGTCGTAGTAGGTGCGGAGGACATCGCCCGTCGTGGCTTCGACAAGGGCAGCGTCGCCGATCACGATGCGGCCTTCGTAGGGCGTGCCCTCGGTGTAGATCTCTTCGAAACGGGTCTGTACGAAGCCGTCGACCGTCTCCCGTCCCTGACGGAGTTCGTCGCGGACGACCCCGACTTCGGCGGAGACCTGCGCGGGATCGATGGTGGCCTTCGCGGCCCATTCGGCGAGGACATCGAAGGCGATGTCGGACGCGCCGGGTTCGAAGGTCGTGGCGCCCAGCAGGTACACCGTCTCGTCGTAGCTCGTGTAGGCATTGACGTCGGCCCCGAATCGGATACCGAGCCGTTGCAGCTGCGTGGTCAGCTCGTTGGCCGGGAAGGCCTCGGTGCCGTTGAACAGCATGTGTTCGAGGAAGTGGGCGCTGCCATCGTTCGGCACCGCCTGCTGCAGCGATCCGGCGTTGATCAGGAGCCGAAGATCGAGGCTCGCGCCCGGGTTGTCGTTGCTGCGCAAGAGGTACGTGAGCCCGTTGTCGAGCACGCCGATGCGATAGTCGTCGTCGATCGGCAGCGCAGTGTCGTCGATGTCGGGCGCAGTGGCGGCGGGAATCTCCAACGGCAGGGGTTCGTCCGGCAGGTCCGGGTCGGGGTCTTCCGGCGTGTCGACGTCGTCGATGAGGTCATCGATGAGTTCCTGGGCCGCAGGGTCGTCAGCACAGGCTGCCGCGACGAGGGCCGCCGCCAGCACCAGTGCCAGTACTCGAAGGAAAGGGATCCGCATGGCCAGCGACCCTACCGAAGGCAGGCTGAGGGGCTAAACCCGGGGCTCGAGCGCCCAGGCCTCGAGCGGCGCATAGCGGGGCTTGATCACCTGTTCGATGATCTGCAGGCGCTCGCGGAATGGCAGGAAGCTGGACTTCATGCCGTTGACGGTGAGCCAGCGCAGCCGGTCCCATCCGTAGTCGAAGGCCTCGACGAGTGCTGCCATCTCGGACGACATCGACACGCCCGACATCAGCCGGTTGTCGGTGTTGAGCGTCACTCGGAATCGCAGGTCGATCAGCTCCGCGATCGGATGGTCCGCGATCTCGTCGACCACGCCGGTGTTGACGTTGCTCGTCGGGCACACCTCGAGGGGAATGCGACGGTCGCGGATGTAGTGGGCAAGGCGGCCGAGCTGACGCTCACCGTCGTCGGAACGGGTGAGGTCCTCGATGATGCGAATGCCGTGTCCGAGCCGTTCGGCCCCGCAGTACTGGAGGGCCTTCCAGATCGACTTCGGTCCGTAGGCCTCGCCCGCGTGGATCGTGATGTGGAAGTTCTCGCGATGGCAGTACTGGAATGCGAGAAGATGGTCGTCGGGCGGAAAGCCGTCCTCGGGACCCGCGATGTCGAAGGCGACAACCCCGTCGTCGCGCCAACGGACTGCGGCCTGGGCCACTTCGAGCGAGTTCTGCTGGTGCCGCATGGCCGAGCAGATCGCCCGGATCGTCAGGTCGGTGCCGGCGGCCCCTTCGGCGAAGCCGGCCAGCACAGCCTCGATGGCGTCATCGAGGCTGAGGCCTTGCTCGGTGTGGAGCTCGGGGGCGAAGCGGATCTCGGCGTAGACGACCCCGTCAGCCGCCAGGTCCTCGGCGCACTCGCGGGCGACTCGTTGGACGCCGTCGCGGGTCTGCATGACGGCGACGGTGTGGGCGAAGGTCTCGAGATAGAGCGTGAGGTCCTTGCGGTTCGCGCCACGCTGCATCCAGGCGGTGAGTTCGTCGGGGTCGGTGGCCGGGAGGTCTCGGTAGCCGATCTGATCGGCGATCTCGATGATCGTGCTCGGGCGAAGGCCACCGTCGAGATGATCGTGCAACACGACCTTCGGGGCTCGTCGGATTCGGTCGAGGGTCGGAGGTCCGACGTCGAGAATTGCACTTACCGGGCTAGCCATACTCCAGGCTACGCCGGGGTGCGGAGCATGGGGCGCAGGGCGACGTCGTCGGCGAAGTTCACGACCGCGAGCTCCTCGAAGCCGTGGCGGGCGTAGAGCGCGGCGCTGCGAGCGGTGGACGCCTCGAGATAGGCGGGGACTCCCTCGTTGTCACAGATGTCGAGCACCCGGCGAAGCATCAGCGACCCCAGCCCCTTCCCGCGGGCGTTGTCGGCTGCGCCGATCATGTGGAGGTAGAAGTGCGGTTCGTCGGGCTTCCACTGCATCAGCTCGATGAAGTCGGGGAGCAACGTCTCCATGTGGGCGGGGCCGGCCAGCTCATCGACGAGCGCGACGAATTCCTCGCTCGGAGCATCGACCCCCGGCGGTGTCCACAGCGCCGCGCCGAGGTCGTCGACGATGTAGGTGTGTCCGAGGGGCAGGTGCCGATCGACCTCGAGTTCCGTCATTTTCTCGAGTCGAGGAAATTCGGCCAGATGGGGGTCGTCGGGGTCGGGAACGAGCAACGCCATCACCGGGTCGGATCGGAACGCCTCTGTGATCACCCGGACCAGCGTCTCGCGCTGCGAAGGCAAGGCGTGTCGTGCGATGTAGTCGGTCATCAGAAGCCCCTCAATGGCATGTCGGCGCTCCGTCGGAGCCAGTTGTCGTCGAGATAGTCCGCCCGGCCGTCGATCAGATGGAGCGTGTAGGCGTGGCGTGAATGGTCGGAGGTGTTGGGTGCCGACCAGTGGGGGAGCGTGCCGTGGAGCACGATCATGGTGCCCTTCTCGGCTTCGACCGGAACGAGATCGTCGGTGGGCCAGTCGGACTCGTCGAGGATGTCCATGGTGGTGCCGTCGCCATCGCGCCGGAAGCGAGTTCGAGCCGGGTGGCGGTGGTGGCCGGGAGCGACCCACAAGCAGCCGTTCTCGAGGGTGGCGTCTTCGATGGCGAACCAGTAGCCGACCACGGTCTGCGGTTCGGTCCACAGGAAGGTGTGGTCGCAGTGACACGACACCTCGCCGCCGATGCTCGGCTGCTTGAAGATGTACATCGACTGCAGAAGGCGTGGGTCGGCAAAGCCGAGGTCAGCGGCCAACTCGGCCAACATCGGTTGGCGGCTGAAACGGTCGAACTCTTCATCGAGGTCGTGCATCGCGTGACCCAGCTTGTTGACCGCGAGTTCGAGCGGCCGGGTGAGCCTTCCGTCGGTGACCGCGCCTTCCTCGAGGAACCAGCGGACGACATCACCCGAGGTCAGGAAGTACTCGTCCTGGGCGTGGCCCTGTGCGGTCGTGTCGAACACGGTGAGGCTCTCGTTGGCCGCAGGGTCAGCGTCGGCGAGCTGGGCAACCACGTGGCTGCGCAGCCGGTCGCAGTCGGCCGGATCCACTGCGCCCGGCAATACGAGGTAGCCATCGCGATCCCAGTCGGCGAGTTGCGCCGGCGAGAGCATGACTACGACTCGCCCTTTCGATACGCCTGGCCCGCGGTCGCCGGCATGCGAAGGCGCTGCGAGAAGAAGGTGAGCACGAGGAGAACAATGATGAACGGCAAGATGCCGACGAACCAGTCGCCGATGCTGTCGGACGTGAAGTACCAGAGCAGGCTGGCCCCGCCGATTCCACCGGCAAGCATTGTGTCGGCCCAGTTCTGCTTGCGAGCGTTTGATGCTGCGACGGCAAGAAGCACGAAGCCCGCAAGCAACAGCAGGGTATGTGTCGTGTTGGCCTCGCCTACTTCTCGGAGTCCGAGTGCCTTGGGAAATCCGAAGAGCAGCGCCCCCGCCATCACGCCGGCCGGACGCCAGTTCCCGACGATCAAGGCAGAGAGGCCGATGAAACCCATGCTGTTGGTCGACCCCTCCTGATAGTGGGTGCCGAGTTCTGGTTGAGCCAGGAACGCGCCGCCGAACCCAGCGAGTCCACCCGAGATGACTACCGCTGCGTACTTGTAGGCGTAGATGTTGATTCCCTGTGTCTCGCCCGCGGTCGGGTGCTCTCCACAGATCCGGACTCGGAGTCCGAATCGTGTGCGCCAAATCACAAAGCTGATCACCGGCACGAGTGCGTACGCGACGACCGTGAACATGCTGAGATTCGCGGTGAGACCTCGTGCCACCTCGGTGAGGTCGGAAATGGCGAACCAGTTCCTCTCGTTGAACCAGCCCAATATGTCGGGTGATGTCCAGCCGAAGAGATCGCCGCCGGAGAGAAACGGAAACGTGAACTTTCCAGCTGAGTCGAGGGCGGGGGAAGTCGTGATGGAACCGCCCTCGTAGTCTGCGAAGACCTCGAGTGAGAGGTAGCGGGTCACAGCTGGTGCGGCAATGAGAATTGCGACTCCACTGATGATCTGATCCACGCCGAACGAGACTGTCGCGATCGCGTGCACCAGCGCGCCGAGGGCACCGCCGAGTACGCCGAATGCGAGTCCGGCCCACGGTCCGTAGTTGATGGCGCCCCAGGCGCCGAACCACATACCCAGAATCATCATGCCGTCGAGGCCGATGTTGACGATCCCGGCCCGTTCCGCAAACAGCCCGCCCAAGCCCGCCAGCATGATCGGTGCCGCCCAGCGCAGAGTTGCCTCCGCCTGCCCGCCGCTGGTCAGACCCTCGTTCCCGGTCACCCACTCGACGAAGGACAGCGCGAGAATGCCAACCGACGCGAGGATCATCCAGCGGATCGGAGTTCGGAGGTTCGAGTACCAGCTCATGCGAGACCTCCCGCAAGTCGTGCAGCGGCTCTTGTCGCTTCATCGCGACTGCGGACTCGACTGACCACTTCGTAGCCGATCACCACCGTGAGAAGGATCACTCCTCGCAGAATATCGATGATCTCCTTGGGCGCTGTCTGAGTCGCTTGAAGTATGTCGGACGACGCCTCGAGGAAAGCCCACAGAAGCGCACCTACTGCGATGCCGGCTGGATGGTTCCGGCCGAGTAGCGCGATGCCGATGCCATTGAATCCGAGCCCCCCGACGAAGTTCGGGTTGTAGCGGCCCTTGTCCATGATCTCCGCGATACCGACGAGTCCGGCGATGCCGCCGGAGAGGAGCATCGCGGTGAGCGCCATGCGTCGCGGGGGGATGCCGCCGGCGCGGGCGGCAAGAGCGTTACCGCCGCTCGCGCGCAGCTCGAAACCAAAGACCGTGCGGTTGAGGAGCACGTGGTAAACGATGCCGACCACGATGGCGATCACGAGCACGCCGGTCAGTTCGCCTGTGCCCTTCAGGTCCCGAAAGATCGTCTCTGGGAGCCAACTGAGATTCGGCAGCACGCCGCTCGCATCGATGCGTTCTGTGCCGATGCCGACTTGTGCGATGTCGCCCTCTGCCTGCCACTCTCGGACAAGCCAGGCGATGATCCCGAGCGCCACGCCGTTGAGCATGATCGTGGAAATCACTTCGTTGATGCCCCGGTGGGTGTAGAGAACCCCGGCGAGACCGGCCCATGCTGCACCGACCAGCATCGCAACAATGATGATGACGCCGATGTGAAGAACTCCCGGAAGGGCGATCGCTCCACCGACGTACGCGGCGAATATGGCCGCCATCCGATACTGACCTTCGACGCCGATGTTGAAGAGGTTCATCTTGAAGCCGATGGCGGCGGCGACACCGGAGATGTAGAGCGGCGTCGCCCGGTTGATCATCGAGATCTGGGTCTCGAGCTTCGACGCGTGCTTTGCCATGTCGCCGTATGCGGCGATCGGGTCACTTCCGGCGATCAGCAACATGATCGTGCTGGCCACAATCGAGAAAACGACGGCCCCCACCGGAGCGGCGAGTGCCATCAGGATGCGGCGCCGCCCGGAGTCGACGACGATGACGTCGGGAGGTGGAGCGGCTTGCGGACTCTGGATCAGGTCCGTCATAGCGAAGCTCCCGTCATGTAGCTGCCGAGTTCTCGAGGAGTGATCTGCGCGGGGTCGAGAGTCGCCACCAGACGACCCTTGTACATGACGACGATGGTGTCGGACAGCCCGATCAATTCATCGAGGTCGGCGGAAATCAACAAAGTTGCCATTCCCTCTATTCGAGCAAGGCGGATGTGATCCCAGACGGCGGCTTGTGCTCCGACGTCGATGCCCCGTGTCGGGTGCGCGGCAATCAAGAGATCGGGCCCTGCTGTCATCTCGCGGCCGATGATGAGTTTCTGCTGGTTGCCGCCAGAGAGGGTTTGGGCGGAAACGTGAATGTCAGGACTGCGGACATCGAAGTCAGTTCTGATGTCTTCGGTCTGCGACTGCGCGCCGGCTCGATCAAACCAGACTCCCCTCGCGTATGGAGGCTTCATCTGATGCCCGAGGGCGGCGTTCTCCCAGAGCGGGGCCTCAAGAAGAAGCCCTTCCGCATGGCGGTCCTGAGGAACGAAGCCGATCCCGGCCTCGCGACGCTGCCGAACTGACTGGTGTGTGATGTCGTTGTCGAACAGTTTGATCGTGCCGGCGTTGGCGTGGGTCGTCCCCATGATTGCTTCAACGAGCTCAGTCTGGCCGTTGCCTTCTACTCCCGCGACGCCGACAATCTCCCCACGGCGGATCGCCAGGCTCACGCCGTCGACTACGGGTCGGCGGTCTGCATCGAGCACCGTCAGGCCGTCGATCGACAGTGCTCGTTGGTCGGTGACGGTGGACTTGGACGTTGCCGGGGTCGGAAGCTCGCTCCCGACCATGAGTTCGGCCAGGTCGCCCGTGGTGACCTCGCCGGCCTTCACCGAGGCCACGGTTTTGCCCTGGCGAAGCACCGTGATCGTGTCGGCAATCTCGAGCACCTCCTCGAGCTTGTGGTCGATGAACAGAATCGTCGCTCCGCTGGCCTTCAGTTCACGCATGTTGCGGAAAAGCTCGTCGACCTCCTGGGGCACGAGCACGGCCGTGGGCTCGTCGAGGATGAGAATCTTCGCGCCGCGATAGAGCACCTTGATGATCTCGACGCGTTGACGTTCGCCGACCTCGAGGTCCTCGACAAGATCGTCGGGATCGATCTCGAGCCCGTAGGCCGCGCCGACTTCTTGAAGGTGTTCTTTGGCGTCGGCGCGATCGATGATGCCGCCCGGAAGGGTCGGTTCGGCGCCGAGAATGACGTTTTCGAGCACGCTGAGATTTCCGGCGAGCATGAAGTGCTGGTGGACCATGCCGATCCCTGCGGCGATTGCGTCGCCGGGGGAGGAGAGTTGGACCTGCTCACCACGGACGTGCATCGTGCCTTCGTCGGCGGGCTGCATCCCGTAGAGGATCTTCATCAGCGTCGACTTGCCCGCTCCGTTCTCGCCGCAGACCGCGTGGATCTCTCCGTCTTCTACAGCCAGGTTCACATCGTCGTTCGCGATGACGCCTGGGAAACGCTTCGTGATGCCCTTGAGTTCGATGGCGAGCGCCACGCGTCCCCTCCTTGGTTGCTCTTGCGAAAACTACAACGGGGCCGGGAATGTATCCCGGCCCCGTCGCTACGTCACATGAATGACTCGATCAGGCGGCTGCCGGATCGGTGGGTACCACGATCGTGCCGTCGATGATCTGCGCCTTGAACTCTTCGAGCATCGCCACGACGTCGTCGGGCAGGAAGCCGCCGGAGGTCGCGTAGCCAACGCCGTCGACCGAGAGGTCGTACACGATGTTGCCAGCTTCGAAGGTGCCATCAAGGTGCGCCTTGACGATCTCGAAGACAGCGTTGTCGACTCGCTTGGTCATGGAGGTAAGGACGTAGTCCCGCACCTCGGCATCTACGGTGTTGTACTGGTCTTCGTCGACGCCGATGCCCCACACCTTGGTGCCTGTGGCCTCGCTGTGCTCCTTCGCTGCCGCGAAGAGACCAGCACCGGTGCCACCGGCAGCGTGGTAGACGATGTCTGCGCCAGACTCGAAGATCGCGAGCGCAGTCTCACGGCCAGCGGCCGGGTCGTCGAAGCCGTCGAAGTTCGGGAACTCCGTGATGTACTCCGACACGATCACGATGTCGGGGTTCACGGCCTTGGCGCCAGCGATGTATCCGGCTTCGAACTTCTCAATGAGACCGAAGCAGCAGACGCCGCCGATGAAGCCGATGGTGCCGGTTTCGCTCAGCTCTGCCGCTGCGGCACCGACGAGGTACGAGCCCTGCTCTTCAGCGAAGGTGAGCCCAGCAGCGTTGTCGCTACGGGGCACGCCGCCGTTGTCGAAGTCGAGCATGGCGTCATCGATGACACCGAAGTTCGTGTCAGGGTTGGCGCCGGAAACGGCGGTCGCGTCATCGGCGAAAAGGAAGCCGATTGCGAGGACCATGTCGTTTGCGTCGGCCTGAAGTTGCAACAGGTCGGCTCGGTTGCTGCCGTCCTCGTTCGGTGTGACCTTCGATGCGGTCACACCCAACTCGTCGACGGCGCGGGCGAGGCCAGCTGCAGCGGAGTCGTTGAACGACTGGTCGCCTTCACCGGTGGTGTCGAACACCAGCCCCACCGAACCGGTCGCCTCATCACCGGCGTCATCGTCGTCACCGCATGCAGCGGCGATCAACGAGAATGCCAACAGGATGCTGAGAAGCATGAATAGTCGCTTGCGCATTTTCCCTCCAGTTACCGCACATGGCGGTGTGTACGAGCCAGGTGGAGCGCGCAGTGCCCCGACCCAGTGGTTGCAGAACCGTATCCCGCGCGATCGATGTCTGCGCCCTCGGGACCGTGACCTAGTAGTAGACGCAGCGCGATCGGTGTCGAGGAATCGCTTTGTACTTCGGTTGCGCACCGAGATTCCACAACACATTGTCGAGGTCTCCGGCCGTCATACGGTCGCCCTGTTCGGCGAGAGCCGAGCGCAGCAGCTCGACTGCGTGGAGTCCGCACGCGCGGATCTCGACTTCTTCGGCGGAGCCCACGGGGATGTCGTCGATGGCGTCGATTCGCTTCACGAGGTCGTCGTCGAACTCGAGTACGCCCTCGACGCGAAGCACATGGGGCACGAGGTTGTCGGCGAACATCGTCAACTCCCGCCGGTCTTCGAACGCGCCCGGCCCCTTCCCCTCGAACGCGACATGAAGGTCCTGCACCACGATCTGGGCTCGCTTGTAGAGCAGGACTTCGCCGGTTGCCGGATGGGCGTGGACATCCCGGAAGAACGGCATCTCCGCGAGCATCTCGACCAGGCGGGCGGCAGAGCCGTCGGCCTGCGCCACCGTGGCTCGAAATGATCCGTCGCCGACGCGGTCGACGAATTCGGCGAGGTCGTGCCAGGCCTGGGTGAAGAGCTCCATCAGCTCGTGAGCCGGCCCGCCGTCGAGGACCTGGCCGAAGGTGGCGGCGGCGTCGTCGACTCGCCATGCCGACAGACGCTCGGTCGTGATCCCTCCGGTGTCGGCGATCAGGTCTCGAAGCGATGTCGCCACGGTGTGATAGCCGGACATGCCCGGTCGCTTCTGGATGTACGGGAAGTAGCCACTCCCGAAATTGATGGCGTCGAGCGCGAGTACGAAGGCGGCGCCCGTCTCTTCCGATCCCATTCGGCTCTGGCCGGGGTCGTCCTTCGGGGTGTTCAGGTCCAACTCGCCCGCGAAGGCTGCGACCCGGTCGGAGTTGATGCGCACGCTGGTCGCGGCGGCGGCCACTGCGGCGCAGGACGTCCGAATGTCGTCGAAGATCGTCATGAGTAGGACCTCGCCCGCTCGACGCGGCCGACTCTGAGCTCGTACCACTCGTACCAATCGCGGCGGCCACTGGCCTGAACCTCGAGGTGTTCGGGGTGACCGCGCCACTCGGCGATCGACTCCTCCGTGTGCCAGTACGACACGGTGATGCCGGTGCCGTCGCCGCTGCGAGACGACTCGATGCCGAGGTAGCCGGGGATCGTCTGCGCCAGCTCTTCCATGCGGGCAGCGGCTGCGTCGTAGGCGGCATCGACGGCCTGCTCTCCCCAGCCCGCTCGTCGGTTTGTGAAGATCACGGCGAAGTACGGAGGCTCGGGGGTCTGGGTCACTCCCGGACTGTAGGCCTCAGAGGCCCCGTGCTCGGCGCCATTGTGCGTAACGAGTCATCAGATCGAGCGAGCGGATCGCTCGGCCGGCCGAGGAGTGACACATGCGCCCAGCCGATCGCGCCCCCGCGGGTCCCGGGTTGTCCGGACGAGCGTTGGCGAGCTCGGTCGCGAGGAGGACCGGTGTGCCGGTGCGTTCCGAGATCTCGGCCGCGGCCTCGGCGTAGCGGGCGTCCTGACGCTCGTGGAACCCGACGATTCGTTCGAGTCCGTGGTCGGGATAGAACTCTCCGTCGCGCATCATCGCGGCCGTGTTCGACTGAATGCCCAGGCCGAGGAACAGCACCGAGTCGACCTCCGGGTGCGACGCGGCCAGTTCCATGATCTCGGGAACGGTGTCGCGGGTTTCGCCGCCGGCCATGTCGATTGGGTTGTTCTTGCTCCAGCGCGGAGGGAGCTTCTCGTCGATTGCCGCGTGGAGGTCGGCCGGCAGGGGAGTGGCCACGAGTCGGGTGCCGCTCATGGCGTCGACGGCGGCGACGCCCCAGCCGCCCACCGTGGTGACCACGACGACCCGCTCGCCGGCCGGGAGTGGCTGGGTGGCGAGGGTGGCGGCTGCTTCGAACGCCTCTTCGACGTCTCGTGCCCGTATCAGGCCGGCTTGGCGACACATGCCGTCGAACACCGCATCGTCGGACGCCAGCGCGCCGGTGTGGCTGGCCGCGGCCCGAGCGCCGGCATCGGAAGCCCCGCCCTTGACCACGACGACGGGCTTGCGTTCGGCCACGGCCTTCAGCCGCTCGAACATCTCGCGGCCGTTGTCGACCGACTCCATGTAGACGAGGCAGACGCTGGTTTCGGGGTCGTCGGCGAACCACTCGACGTAGTCGGCGATGCCGAGCACGGCGGCATTGCCCGCCGCGACGGCGCGGCTGATGCCCACGCCCGTGTGATGGGCGAGGTTGAGAAACGACGACACGAAGTTGCCCGATTGGCTGGCCACGGCGATCCGACCGGCGGGGGCATAGGGCGCAACGATCTGCGCGCACATCTTCGACGGCGTGGAGACGACGCCCTGTCCGTTGGGTCCGGCGACGGCGATACCGAGTTCGTCGGCCAGGGCCACCAGGCGCCGTTCGGCTTCGACGCCGTCGGGGCCGGCCTCGCGGTAGCCCGCGGCGGCGAAGAAGGCCGCCTTCACGCCTTTGGCTGCTGCGGCGCGGAGAAGATCTTCGTTCACGGCCTGGGGCGTGCAGATGAAGACCATGTCGGCCTCGCCCTCCGGCACCTCGTCGATCGACCCGAGCACGGGGCGGCCAAGTGCTTCGCTCGGCTCTCGCCCGACCGGGAAGATGTTGCCTTCGTATCCCGAGACAAGAAGGTTGTGGAGCGTCACGAAACCGAACTTGCCCGGATGGTTCGAGACTCCGGTGATGATGATGCCCTTGGGGTCGAAGAGGGCGGAGAGATCGTGGCTCACTGGTCGGCCTCCTGGTTCAGCTCGAGTAGCGCGTCGACGGCGATGGGTTTGCCGTCCACGAGGATCAGCGGGTTGAGATCGATCGAGACGATGTCGGCCTCTTGTTCGCCGACTGCGGCAAGTCCGACCAGCGCATCGATGAGCGACTGACGATCGAGAGCCGGTTCGCCACGGAACTCCTCGAGCAGACGCTGTGTCGCAAGGTCGTCGATCATCTCGCCGGCGTCGATATCGGTGATGGGAACGACGCGGAAGACGACGTCGCGAATCGCCTCGGCCAGGATGCCGCCGACCCCGAGCATGATCGTGAGGCCGAACTGCGGGTCGTCGTTGAGGCCGGCGATCAGTTCGCGATTGCCGTCGACCATGGTCGAGACCAATACCTCGACGTCGCCGTCATCGGGCCGGGCCGCAGCCAACAGGTCATCGCAGGCGGATCGAAGCGCGGCGGCATCGGCGAGGCGAAGACGGACGAGGCCACGCTCGGTCTTGTGGGCGATGGCCCGGCCGCAGAGCTTGGCCACGACCGGGTACTCGACGGTGGGGTCGGCGGCGACGGCCTCGATCACTTCGTCGGTGCTGGTGCCGGTCACGAAGGGCGAGACGGGCACCCCGTAGCGGGTGACGACCCGGCGGGATTCGGCTTCGGAAAGGGTGATGCTCACGGGCTTGGGTCTACCACGAGGGAATCGATCGCCTACCGTCCGAGAGATGAAGAACGGTGAAGTCGTCGAACTCGGATCGCCCTGCCTCGTGGCGTCGTATTCCGACCATGTACTGCGAGTGCGGATCGACCGGGTCGACCGCCGCAACTCCATGACGCAGGACATGTATCGAGGCGTGAAACGGGCCGCGATCATGGCGGACAAGGATGCGGACATCGACGTGCTGGTGATCACCGGTACCGATGACGTCTTCTGCGTGGGCGGCGACATGGCCGGCAACTCGATCGACGACCCGACGCTGGCCGCCGAATGGGATCCGACCGATCACTTCCCCTTCCGTCACCTGGAGCGTTGCTCGGCCGCCGTCATCGCCGCGGTCAACGGCCTTTGCTATGCGGGCGGGCTCGACCTGATGCTGCACTGCGACTTCTCGATTGCCACGGCATCGGCCCGCTTCCGGGCGCCTGAGTTGCTCCGGGGCGCGCCCGACGTGTTCATGGCGACTCGCCTGGCCGATTGGGTCGGCCTTGGCAACTCGAAGTGGATCATGTTCGCCATGGAGGCCTTCGATGCCGAGCGAGCGATGCAGATGGGTCTCGTCCAGGAGATCGTGCCCGACGCCGAATTCGACGCTGCCGTCGAGCGCCTCGTCGCCTCGGTCGCCACGGGGGCGCCGCGCAGCCGGGCGGTCATCAAGGACGACATCAACCGACAACTCCGCCAGCACGACACCCGAGTGTTTCAGCGCTCGATCATGAATCCCGAGATGCGCGAGGGCATGTCGGCCTTCGTCGAGAAGCGTGACCCCACCTGGCCGCGCGACTAGTCAGCGCTAAGGGATCCGACAGGCGTCGGTGGAGCCCGGAAGCTTGTAGCGGTACTTCGCGATCAGGGCGTAGACGGGCACTGCGAGCCAGGAGATCGGGGGCGTGATGACGAGCCGGCCGATCACCCGCCAGGCGCCGCCCGAGGCCATCAGTGAGCGTCCGATGGCGCGGTGGCCACGATGGGCAACGCCGTCGTCATCGATCCAGTAGGCCGCCGTGGTGACATCGGCTTCGGTGAGGCCGAGTTCGTCGAGGTCGCATTCCTGCCAGGGCACGACCTCGACCGTCGCGGGGAGTCGCGCCTCGATCCAACGGGCCGAGGAAGTGCAGAAACCGCAGTCGCCGTCGAATACGAGCATGACTCCAGTGTCGCATGGTCGGCTTCGTCTGCGACACTGACCCCCATGCATGATCTCGTGATCCGTGGTGGCCAGGTTGTCGACGGCACCGGGGCAGAACCCCGCACAGCCGACATCGCAATCGATGGCGACGTCATCAGCACGGTCGGCACCGTCGACGACGCCGGTCGCCAAGAGATCGACGCCGACGGGGCGCTGGTCACTCCCGGCTTCGTGGATGTCCATACTCACTACGACGGTCAGGCCAGCTGGGACCCGGTGATGATGCCGTCGGTCAACCACGGCGTGACCACCGCGGTCATGGGGAACTGCGGAGTCGGTTTCGCTCCCGTCAGGCCCGATGGGCACGAGTTCCTGATCGAGCTCATGGAGGCGATCGAAGACATCCCGGGCACCGCGCTGGCCGAGGGAATCACCTGGGATTGGGAGACATTCGGCGAATACATCAACTCGCTCTCCCAGATGCACCGCACGATCGACCTCGGCACCACAGTGCCTCACGCTGCGGTCCGGGCGTATGTGCTCGGTGAGCGGGCTCACGAATACGACGTCAGCGCACAGGAGATTGCAGAAATCGCGAAGGTGATGGCTCAGGGCGTGCGCGACGGCGCGCTCGGCATCTCGACCAGCCGCACGACCCTGCACCGCTCGAAGCACGGCTACGAACCGGGGACCTTCTCGTCCGACGAGGAGCTGATGGCCATCGGCGACGAACTCCGCCAGGTCGGCCGTGGTCTGTTCCAGTTCGTCAGCGACGGCGTGCACAAGAAGAGCGAGTGGCCTTGGCTCACGCATCTGGCCGACACCGGCGTGCCGTGCACCTACACGCTGGCGCAGGATCCGGGGAGTCCCCTCGGCTACCGAGACGCGATGGACGCCGACTCGGCGCAGATGGTCAACGGACCGTTGATCGTGCCCCAGGTGTCGACCCGCCCGACCGGCTTGCTCTATGGACTGCAGTCCTCGTTCCATCCGTTCCGAGCTCACCCGTCATACCGCGAGATCGGGGATCAGCCGCATGATGCGATTCTCGCGAAGTGGCGCGACCCGGAGTTTCGGGTTCGTCTGTTGTCGGAGCAGCCGTCCTCGAAGGACCCGTTCGTCGTCTACATGGCCGGCAATTTCGAGCAGATGTATCCGCTCGGCGCGATTCCCGACTACGAGCCCCGACCCGAAACCAGCTGCGCGGCCGTGGCGGAGCGCGAGGGCAGAACGCCGCAGGAGGTGCTCTACGACTGGATGGCAGCCGACGAGGGCAAGGCGATGATCTTCACGCCGCTCGGGAGCTATGTCGACAAGGACCACGAGGCGATCCGCGAGATGATTGCCCACCCCGCGTCGATCATGGGCCTCTCCGACGGCGGTGCCCACTGCGGGCTGATCTGTGATGCCTCAATGCCCACCTACATGCTCACGCACTGGACCCGCGACCGCACCCGTGGCGAGAAGCTCCCGGTCGAGCTCGTCGTCCACAAGCAGACCCAGGCAACGGCGCGCACCTACGGCATGGTCGACCGCGGTGTGCTCGCTCCCGGCATGCTCGCCGATGTCAACGTGATCGACCACGCGAACCTCACGCTGTACGCGCCGCACATGGCCCACGATCTTCCCGCCGGCGGACGGCGGCTCCTCCAGCATGTGGAGGGGTTCCTTTACACGGTCAAGGCCGGCGAGGTCACGGTCGACCACGACCAAGTGACTGATGCGCGCCCGGGGCGAACCCTGAAGGCGACCGACGCGGGCATCGCCCGCATCTAGAACCAGAAATCAGCTGTTGCGGCCCACGTTGGGCTTGCGGCCGTGATTGGCCTTGCTGCGGCGAGCCTTCGCCTTCTTCTTCTGCGTGCGCTTCGACATGCCTGAGAGGATATCGGCGCAGTGGGGAGTTGCGGCCCCTGGCTCTACTGCCCGTGACCGGCCGTCCACGCCAGCAGCTCGTCGGCCGTCCAGGTGTTGATGATGTCGTCGATCGGCACGCCGCAGCGCACCGCCTTGTCGGCGCCGTAGGGCTGCCACTCGAGCTGGCCGGTGGCGTGAGCATCGGTGTTGATCGCGATCTTGCACTCCCACTCGAGCGCCAGTTCGAGGAGGTCTTCCGGCGGGTCCTGGCGCTCGGGTCGACAATTGATCTCGACCGCCGTGTCGAACTGCGCGCAGGCCGCGAAGACGATCTCGGGGTCGAACTCGGATTGCGGTCGACCGCGACCGACCAGCTTGCGGTTGGTGCAGTGGCCGAGCACGTCGGCATGGGGATTGGCGACCGCCATGACCATGCGCTTCGTCATCTCGTCGTGGGGCAGCTTCAGCTTCGAGTGGACGCTCGCGACGACGAGGTCGAGGCGTGAGAGCATCTCGTCGGCGAGATCGAGGGTGCCGTCTTCGAAGATGTCGACCTCCATGCCGGTGAGCACGCGGAAGGGAGCGAGTTCTTCGTTCAGCTTCTCGATCTCGTCGAGCTGCCAGACCAGCCGTTGCTCGTTGAGACCGTGGGCAATGGTGAGGCGGGCGGAGTGGTCGGTGATGACCATCCATTCGTGGCCGATTCCGATGGCCGTCTCGGCCATGTCGCGCAAGGGTGCGCCGCCATCAGACCATGTGGTGTGGGCGTGGCAATCGCCTCGTAGCGCGGCGAGCACGACCTGGCCCTCGCCAACGGGAATCTGGCTGCGCTCGTCGAGGCGAGCGAGGTAGCCGTCCGGGTTGTCGTCGATGGCATCGACGATCACCTCGGCCGTGGACTTCCCGATTCCGTCGAGGTCGGTGAGGGTGCCGGCTGAGGCCCGAGCGGAGATCTCAGCCGGGCCGACTTCGACCACGACGTCGATGGCATTCTGGAACGCGCGGACCTTCTGCCCCGGCGCGAGTTCCCGGTCGAGATAATGAATTGCTCGGCGCAGCGCGATAACCGGCTCCATGACGTCCACGGTACCCCTACGCTCCGCCCTGTGAGCGACGAGCTACTGACCACCGACGAGTACGTTGCCGAAACGCTCGCCCGGCTTCCGGCGCGGGTGGCGGATGACGGATTCGTGGGCGACACGCCCGACTGGTACGGGCCGACACTGTTCGGCGGTTTCGTCCTCGGCCAGGCGACGACCGCCATCACGCAAGCCGCGCCCGACGGATTCGAGATCAACTCCTTCCACGCCTACTTCTTGTCGGCGATCCGATCGGGCCCGCCGGTCGACTACGAGATCGCCGCACTGCGCGACGGCCGGTCGTTCGCTCACCGAAGCCTCGCCGGCGCGCAGGAAGGCCGTCCCGTTTTCTCGATGATCGCGTCGTTCACGCGGGCCGGAAGCGCGAGCGACTTTGAATACGGCCGTCCGTTCGATCCCGCGACACCGCGGCCTGCCGACCTCGACATCTTCGAGGGCGACGACCCCTGGGACAGCGCCGAGGTCGGCCCGACCGAGCCGGCAGCAGATGGGTTCCTCGCCTCGTCGTCTCGGCGCTGGTTCCGGTTCGCTCGGGCGCTCCCGGATGATCCTCACCTTCACGCGTCGCTGCTCGCTTACGCGACGGACATGACCGGGCGGGGAGCACGACCACTGATGATGGACACCGACAGCATCGAGGGCATCGTCAGCCTCGACCATGCCGTTGCGTTTCATCGCCCAGCGAGGGTCGACGAGTGGCTCTTCTTCGACATCACCTCCACCGTCAACACCGGGGGACGTGGCTACCTGCGGGGCCAGATCCACCACGAGGACGGCACTCACGTCGCTTCGGTGACACAGGAGACCTTGCTCTGGGATCCGGCCAGTCGCCCTTGACCGACACTCAGGCGGCTGGAATCGTGGCCGTATGCGGCGAATCCCTCTTGTAGCGCTTGTGGTTCTCTCGGTCGTCGGTCTCGCGTCCTGCGGCGACGACAGTTCGTCGCCTGCGTCGCCCGTCCCGGGGGGCGGATCAAGCGGCGGCGAGACGGTGCAAGTGCCGAGCGACTTCCCGATTCCCATCGTCGACGGCGCCGTGCTCGTGATCGATTCGCTGCCGGGAATCCCTGACGGGACCTACCTCCAGCTGCTGTATCCGGGCGATCGCTACGGCGAGCTCGTCGCGTTCTACGAGGCATGGGTCAGCGAGCAGACGGTCGAGTGGACGCCCACCCCGCCGGACACCAGTGAGGGGGCCATCTGGTTCTCGCTCTCGCTCGAGGGTGAACCGAGCTACGGCGCGTCGGTCGTGATCGCTCCCGGCATCGAATCCGACGACCGAGCGGCGGTTTCGCTCATTTCGGAGACGGCTGACTGACGACTTGCTCGCTCAGAGGTTGGTGAAGTCGATCGCGACGAGCACCACGAGCAGGCCGATGATGCCGACGTTGATTGTCGTCATGGGCCACTTCCACTTGTGGTCGGCGCGATGGAACCGACGGATGCTCACCACGTTGGCGATGATGGCGGCGATGCCGATGGGCACCCCGATCCACGGCCCCACTCCGGTACCGAACCCGATGATCGGGAAGACGAAGGGGATCAGCACGTAGGTGAGCGTGCAGCGAACGGCGGAAACCAGAATCGACTTCGAGAATGCCCGCTCAGCGGCAACGGTCTCGCCGGTGGCGGCGCTCGGAGCGGTTGGTGCCGCGGTCACATCGGTCACGAGCCACAACGGTAGCTGACCCCCCGTCGATAGCCTCCGACGGGTATGGAACGATTCGGATTTGTCGGGCTCCCCAATGCGGGAAAGAGCTCTCTCTACAACGCACTCGCGGGCGGCGGCGCCCACGCGGCGCCCTACGCCTTCGCCACGACGGACCCGAACATCGGTGTCGCCAAAGTGCCCGACCATCGGCTCGATCAACTCGCGGTGATGAGCGAGAGCAAGAACGTCGTTCACGCGGCGGTGCAGTTCACCGACATCGGTGGCCTCGTCGAAGGGGCGAGTCAGGGTGAGGGTCTCGGCAACGCGTTCCTCTCGCACATCCGCGAGGTCGACGCGATCGTTTTCGTGCTGCGGGCGTTTCCCGACACCGACGTTCCCGGTCCATCCGATCCGCTCGAGCATCTGCGTGTCGTCGAGATCGAGTTGGCCCTCGCCGACCTGTCGAGCGCCGAGAAGGCCCTCGACAAGACCTCCCGCATGCTCAAGGGCGATGCCACGTTGAAGAGGACCGTCGACCTGCTCCAGACGTGTGTGGACCACCTCGCAGAAGGCACCCCGCTCTACCGAGCCAAGCTGCCGGCCGACGATCGGGCCGACCTCAAGGAGCACTTCTTCCTCACGAACAAGCCCGTCATGGCTGTGCTCAACATCGGTGAAGACCAGATCGGGCAGGAGGACGAGCTCGCCGCGCCGGTACGGGCCGAACTCGACGGTGCGGAGGTCGTGCCCCTGAGCGTGCAGCTCGAAGCCGAAGCAGCGCTGATGGACGTCGAGGAGCGGCAGGAAATGCTCGAGGCCCTGGGCCTGGGTGAGGGCGCGGTCCCCCGATTCCTGACCTCGGCGTATCACATGCTCGGCCTACGGACTTTCCTCACAACAGGGGAGAAGGAGAGCCGGGCATGGACCTTCCGGGCCGGATCGAGCGCTCCCGAATGCGCGGGCGTCATCCACACCGATTTCCAGCGCGGGTTCATTCGAGCCGAGACCATCCAGTGGGACGAACTGCTCGAGGCCGGCTCCTGGGCCGCGGCCCGCGACGTTGGCAAGGTTCGGTCTGAAGGCAAGGACTACATCGCTGAAGACGGCGATGTGATGGAATTCCGCTTCAACGTTTGAGCCGGGCGTAGCCGGAGCCCCCGGCCGCTCGTCGAAAAAGTAACCCTGGCCGCGGCGGACGGTCTTATTCCTGTGCCTCTTTTTCGCGTAGATTTTCGCCCGATCCACTCAGCCTGCCTACCGGCAGGTAGGCTGGCCCCATCATGGTGAATACAGCTGATCTCCCGTTGGTCGAAGCGCTCGAGGCAACCGCCGAAGGCTTGCTCGAACGCCACCTCGCCACCACGAAGGAGTGGTTCCCCCACGCCCTCGTCCCGTGGACCCAGGCCACCGACTACGAGCCCGACTACGAATGGGAACCGAACGACGCGCTGATCCCACCCGAGGTCCGCAGTGCTCTCTTCGTCAACGTGCTGACCGAAGACAACCTGCCGTACTACTTCCGCGACATCGAGCGCATGTTCGGCCGCGACGGTGCCTGGGGCGAGTGGACTCGCCGATGGACGGCCGAGGAAGGTCGCCACGGCATGGTGATCAACTCCTACCTGCAGGCGACACGAGCCCTCGATCCGGTCGATCTCGAGCGGGCCCGCATGATCCAGGTGCAGACCGGTCAGGTTCCGGAACCCCCCACGGCAGTCGACGGCCTTGCCTACGTGTCGCTGCAGGAGTTGGCCACCCGCATCTCACACTTCAACACCGGCTCCGTGCTCGAGGATCCGGTCGGCCGTCAGGTGATGCGCCGCGTCGCCTCCGACGAGAACCTCCACTTCCTGTTCTACCGAGACGCGCTCACTGCCGTCATCGAGATCGACCCGTCGTCCGCGGTCATGGCGATGGAGAGGCAAGCGACTGACTTCGCCATGCCCGGCGTGGGCATTCCCGGCTTCGCCGGCCACGCCAAAGCCATCGCCGACGCGGGGATCTACGACCTCGCGATTCACCATGACCAGATCCTTCAGCCGGTCATCATGCGCGACTGGGCCCTCGAGTCGATCGAGGGACTGTCCCCCGAGGCCGAGGAAGCCCGTGAGCGGTTGATCAAGTACATCAATCGTGTCGGCAAGGTCGGCGCTCGAATCGCGTCGCGACGCGAAGAACGCGCCGCCCGCGCCGAACCCGCCACCGTCTGACGTTCACTCCGGCGTTGCCGAGACGCCACAGGGGCGTTCGGAGCGTTTAGATTTCCGCCATGCCCTGGCTCGTTGCAGAGGATCGAGTGGTCGCCTCACTCGAGGTCGCCGACACCGCCTCGTCGCGTCGCCGTGGTCTCCTCGGGCGCGACGGGATCGAGGGCGCGCTGCTTCTCAGCCCCGCTCGCTCCGTGCACACGGTTCGCATGCGGTTCGCCATCGACGTCGCCCATGTCGACGCGGACATGGTCGTCCTGGCTGTCGTCACGATGGCGCCGTGGCGGGTCGGGCGTTGGCGTCGGCGTGCACGCCACGTGATCGAGGCCGAGGCAGGTGCGTTGCGGCGCTGGGGGATCGAACCCGGCGTGACGATCGACGTGAAGTCATGACCGGCACACTCGTGTTGGTGGCGACGCCCATCGGCAATCTCGGTGACCTCCCCCCACGAGCGGTCGAAGAGTTGGCCGGCGCCGCGATGGTCTGCTGTGAAGACACGCGGCGCACCGGGCGACTACTCGTCCACGCCGGGATCGAAGGAGCGCGGCTGCGCCGTGTCGATGACCACACCGAAGCCCGGGCCGCCGAAGAGGTGATCGAGTTGCTGGCGACGGGCGCCCGTGTCGCGCTCGTGTCCGACGCAGGCACCCCGGGCATCTCCGATCCGGGCGCCCGCTTGGTTGATGCGGTGCTCGATGCCGGCCACGAGGTCTCGGTCGTGCCTGGCCCGGTCGCCGCGGTGGCGGCGCTCGTCGCCAGCGGGCTTCCGACCGATCGGTTCGTGTTCGAGGGATTCTTGCCCCGCAAGGGTCGAGAACGAGGCGAGCGTTTGGCATCGATCGCGGGCGAGCGCCGTACGTCGGTCGTGTACGAATCGCCGAACCGCATCGGGGCCACCCTTGCCGCGTTGGCCGAGGTGTGTGGCGGCGAGCGGCGAGCCGTAGTGGCTCGGGAGCTGACGAAGCTCCACGAACAGTTCGTCCGGGGCTCGCTCGACGAGCTGGTCGAGTGGGCCGCCACCACGCCGAAGGGCGAGATCGTGCTGGTCATCGAGGGTGCGCCGGCGCCGGACGACGCGACCGATGAAGAGGTCGTCGACTCGCTCCGCCAGGAGCTGGATGCCGGCAGTTCCACCCGTGACGCCGCCGACACGGTGGCCGACAAACTGGGAGTCGGGCGCCGCCGCGCCTACCAGCTTGCGCTCGGCATCCCTGGGGGTGTCACACCCCCTTCGTAGCATTCGGTTCATGGAACCCGTGCTCGTGATCTCCCTGGTCGCCTCTTTGTTCATCGCCGCTTCGGCCGGCGTGGCCGTCGGGCTGCGTCTTGTGCGCACCCGCCATGTTGCTCAGGAGGAAGCGATCGTTCGCCTCGCCTCCGAACTGGGGGCTCGTCAGGATTTGAGCGTCGAAGGGGTCGTCGAGCGCGTCGTTGCGGTGGCGGGCGAGAGCTTCGACAGCCGCTTGCAGACCGGCACCGCCGAACTCGACCATCGCCGCGAAGCGATCGACCTGCGCCTCACCGGTAGCCAGGAGCGCATCGACGAACAGCTGGGGGCTGTGGTCGCGTCGTTACAGGCAAAGGTCGAGGAAGTCGACAAGATCGTCGCGGAACGCGTCGGTGGCCTGACCGACACCGTGGATGCCCGCGTCGGCGGGATGTCGAAGAATCTGGGCCACCAGGTCACCTCGATGAGCAGCGAACTCTCGCAAGTACGCGCCCTCGTCGCGCAACTGCAGAAGGAGCGGGCGCAGCAACACGGACAGTTCGTCGAGAGTCTCGAAGCGGCCACTCGCCAGCAAAAGGTGCTGGCGGAGACCACCCAGCATCTTCGTGAGGCGCTGGCGAGTCCGCAGGCTCGCGGCCAATGGGGCGAGCGAATGGCCGAAGACGTGCTTCGGGCGGCCGGGATGCGGGAGGGACTCAACTACCGCAAACAGCGGATGATCGAAGGCGGCACCAAGCCCGACTTCACATTCCTTCTGCCCGACGACCGTCAACTCCACATGGATGTGAAGTTCCCGGTCACCAACTACTTGCGCTACCTCGAGGCGCCGAGCGACATCGAGGCCTCGGCGCTCCGCGAACGCTTCCTGAAAGACGTGCGCGACCGCGTGAAGGAACTCAGCGGCCGCGGCTACGCCGCCACCGACACGACCGTCGGCTACCTGCTGCTCTTCATTCCCAACGAAAGCGTCTACGGCTTCATCCACGAAAACGACATGACGCTGCTCGACGACGCCCTGGGCCAGAAGGTCGTGCTCTGCTCGCCCACCACCCTCTTCGCGGTGCTGGCCGTCATCCGCCAGGCCATGGACACCTTCGCCGTCGAACGGGCAACCGAAGAGATTCTCGAATGTCTCGCCGGCTTCGGCGAGCAGTGGCAGAAGTTCTCCGGGCAGATCGACAAGGTCGAGAAACACATCGACACGCTCAGCCGCAGCTTCTCGGATCTGTCGGGCACCCGGCGCCGTCAACTCGAGCGGCAGCTCGATCGAATCGACGATGTGCGTTCGCGCACGGGTGTCGACGACGATGCCCCGGTCCTCGGTCCGCCTTCGTCGCCGGTTCTTCGCGACGTCACGGCCAGCTGACACACGGCGCGGCACGGGCAAATTGGCATCGGGGGCTCCCGGCTCGCCGGTAGTGTCGGGGGCCATGTCCACCCCTGTCCTCGTCGCCGTCGCCTGGCCCTACGCCTCCGGCTCGCGGCACCTCGGCCACCTCGCCGGCGCCTACTTGCCGGCCGACGTGTTCGCCCGTCACCAGCGCCGGGTCGGGAACGAGGTGCTGATGGTCTCGGGGTCCGATGTCCACGGCACCCCGATCACGGTTCGTGCCGACGAGGAGGGTGTCACTCCCCAGGACATCGTCGATCGGTATCACAACGAATTCGTCTCTCAGTGGGAACAGACCGGAATCCAGTGGGACAACTACACCACCACCGGCACGCCCCATCACGCCCGCGTCACCCAAGAGATGTTCCTCGCGCAGCTGGCCAACGGCCACATCGACAAGCGGACAACCGACCAGTTCTACGATCCCGAGGCCGAGCGCTTTCTGCCCGACCGCTATGTCGAGGGCACCTGTCCGAATTGCGCCTACGAAGAGGCGCGCGGTGATCAATGCGACAACTGCGGCCGCACGCTCGATGCGACTGACCTGGGCGATCCGCGTTCGAAGATCAGTGGCGCCACACCGGAGCTGCGGGCGACGGAGCACTTCTACTACCGGTACTCCGACTTTCGGGAGGAGCTCGCGGCGTGGCTGGGCGACAAGGAAGGTTGGCGCCCCCACGTGCTCAACTTTGCGCTCGGGTGGACGCGAGAAGACGGACTGCACGATCGCGCGATCACCCGCGATCTCGACTGGGGGGTCGAGATTCCCGTCGACGACCTCGGCCCCGGCAAGCGCATCTATGTCTGGTACGACGCCGTCATCGGCTATCTGTCGGCGGCGCAGGAATGGGCGGCGAACCAAGGCGACCCGGAGCGATGGAAGCACTGGTGGGAGAACGACGAGTCCCGCCACGTCTACTTCATCGGCAAGGACAACATCCCGTTTCACTGTGTGTTCTGGCCGGCCCAGCTGATGGGGGCAGGCGATCTGCATCTCCCCGACGACGTGCCCGCGAATCAGTTCATCACGTTCAAGGGCGGCAAGGCTTCGGCCAGCCGCGGCGTGGGTATGACGATCGAGCAGGGCCTCGAAATGTTCCAGGCCGACGGGCTTCGCTACGCCCTCGCCGCGAACTTCCCGGAGCAGGCCGACACCGACATCTCGGTCGAGGAGATCGCCCGCCGGATCAATGAGGAGCTCGTCGCCACGTGGGGCAACCTCGTCAACCGGGTGCTGTCGATGGTCAACAAAAACCACGGGTCGCAGCCGGAGAGCGATGGGCGTACGGCCGAGGACGACGCAATCCTGGCCACGGTCGATGCCGCGTTGGCGACCACCGGCGAGCAGATCGAGCGCGTCGAGCTTCGTGCCGCGCTCCGAAGCGCAATGGACGGCGCCCAGGCGATCAACGCCTACCTGAATGCGACCGAACCCTGGAAGCTCGCGAAGTCCGATCCGGCTCGATCGGCCGTCGTGCTGGCGACCGCGCTCGATGCGATCAACGGCATCCGCATCGCATTCACGCCGTTCCTCCCGTTCAGTTCGGCTGCCCTCGATGAAGCGTTGGGCGATGTGGAGGGTTGGCGGCGAGTCCCGGTCCCTCCGGGCACCACCATCGACAAGCCGACGCCCATGTTCACGAAGGTCGACGTCGACGAGCTTCTGGCCGACGACTGAGATGGGCCGCGCCTGACATGGCCTGGGTCGACCAGCACTGCCACATCCCGCCCGGTACCGATGGCGCTGACCAGGTCAGCGAGGCCAAGGCCGCCGGTGTCGAGCGCATGCTCACCGTCGGCTGCACGCTGGAACAGAGCCGGGATATGGTCGAGATTGCTCGCGCCCACGACGGTGTCTGGGCGACAGCGGGTATCCATCCTCACGACGCCAAGGACGGCATCGACGGCATCGAGGACCTGCTGGACATGCCCGAGGTCGTCGCGGTCGGGGAGTGCGGGCTCGACTACCACTACGACCACTCGCCGCGAGATGTGCAGGCCGATGTGTTCCGCCGCCAGATCGCGATCGCGCATGACCGCGACATGCCACTCGTGATCCACACCCGCAGCGCGTGGGACGACACGTTCGCCATCCTCGATGAAGAGGGCACGCCGCGGCGCACCGTCTTTCATTGCTTCACCGGAGGAGCGCCGGAAGGAGCGGAGTGCCTCAGTCGCGGCGCGCTCCTGTCGTTCTCCGGAATCATCACGTTCCCGAGCGGCGGAGACCTCCGCGACGCCGCCACGGCGTGCCCACTCGATCGACTGCTCGTCGAGACCGACAGCCCCTACCTGGCGCCCGTGCCCCACCGCGGGAAGCCCAACCGCCCGGCGTTCGTTCCGCTGGTGGGTGCGGCCGTGGCCGAAGCCAAGGGGTGCCGCGTCGATGAGGTCGAGGCTGCGACCTGGGCTACTGCGGCCGCGTTCTACGCGTTCGACGACTCCTGACCGGGTCGCACCCGCGGTGCGAAAGGTTGCAATTGTGTTACGACGCTTCTACCGTCGCGCTCGGTACGTCGTCCGTCATTACATCCGTGATGTCGGGCCTGAGGGAAGGACGGAGCAGTGGACGTCTATCGCCGCGCGCGGCCCCGTCGCTTGTTGCTCGTCCTGACGATCGTCGCGACCGTCGGCGGCCTGATGTCGCCCGCCGCGGCGGTGACGCCCCTCATCGAGACCGACGTCGCTGCCTTCACCTCGCGCGCCGACCAGTGGACGCAAGCCCGCCTTGCCTTTCGCGAGAACGCCCACGAGCAGGCATTGACGCTCGCAGCCGTTGCCCGCCAGGCTGAGGATGACCGCCTGGCCGCCGAAGAGGCCGAACGAGTCGCCGCGGCAGAGCGCAAAGCCGCCGAGGAAGTGGCACGCACCTCGACGACGACAAGCACCACGACCACAACAACGGTGGCGCCCGCCACAACCGTGACGGCGCCCGACGAGCCTGATCCCACGCCGACGACGACCACGACGACTCAGGCGCCCGCGGAGGGCGAGCCGACGGCCGCGCAGTGGGAAGTGCTTCGGCAGTGTGAGTCGAGTGGCAACTACAGCATCGTGAGCGCCAATGGTCGCTACCGCGGCGCCTATCAGTTCTCGCAGGCGACCTGGGACTGGGTCGCCGGCGTCGACCATCCTTCGCTGGTGGGTGTCGACCCGTCAACGGCGGCGCCCGGTGACCAAGACACCATGGCGCTGGCCCTCTGGCGCCTCCGCGGCTGGTCGCCATGGCCGGTCTGCGGCGTGCGGGCCTCGAACGCCTGACACTCTGTGACCCACTCTCCCCAAGACCTCCGAGCGCTCATGGAACGCCACGGCCTCGAGGCGCGTCGCTCCCTCGGCCAGAACTTCGTGGTCGATCCCAACACGGTGCGAAGGATCGCCCGCTTGGCCGAAGTCGGCGCCGGGGATCCCGTTGTCGAGATCGGCCCGGGGCTGGGTTCGCTCACGCTGGCCCTCGTTGAGCTCGGCGCCGACGTGACGGCAGTCGAGATGGACCGGGATCTCGTTCCCGTTCTGCGGGAAGTCGTCGAGCCGCACGGCGTGCGGGTGGTCGAAGGCGACGCTCGCGAGGTCGACTGGGACGTCTTGCTCGGAGACCACGACCAGTGGACCCTGGTCGCCAACTTGCCCTACAACGTCGCCACGCCGCTGGTGCTCGATCTCCTTCGCGACGTCCCGCGCATCGGATCGATGCTCGTGATGGTGCAACGCGAAGCCGGTGAGCGCCTCGCGGCCCGTGTCGGCGACAAAGCGATCGGAATTCCGTCGATCCTCGTGGCGTATCACGGGGTCGCCGAGGTCGTGGCTCGCGTGCCGGCGACGGTCTTTCATCCTCAGCCGAAGGTCGAGTCGGTACTCGTTCGCATCACCCGACATGGTGAGGCGCCGGTGACGAGGCCCCTCGCAGAGATCGAGCCGTTGCTGCGGACGGCCTATGGCCAACGCCGCAAGATGCTCCGGCGCTCGCTCGCCGACATGATCGACCCGGCCGGATTCGAGGCCGCCGGAGTGGATCCGCAGGCGCGGCCGGAGACGCTGGATCTGTCGGCGTGGTCGCGTCTGGCGACTCAGCGCCGCTGACGGTCCCACATCTCGGCCATGGCGCCGAACAAGTCGGTCACCGAGGATGGCGTGTCCTGGCCGAACTCCCGGTAGCAGGTGTTGACGAGGGTGACGATGCGCTCCGATTCGCCCCAGTCCGACCACCGGTCGAAGGAAAGGTCGACGGCCGCCTCGGCGACCGAGAGTCCGCGGTCGAATCGTTCGCGGCATTCGGCGCGGCAATATTCGAGGTAGGCGCGGATCTCGTTGAGGCCGGCGAGATCCGTGACGGGTCCGTGGCCGGGCACGATCGTCTCCGGTTGCCAGGCCTCGATGACATCGAGTGCGCTCAACAGATCGGGGATGCTGCCGGCCCAGAGGATCGGGTGGCCTTCGACGAACAGAATGTCGCCGGTGTAGACGGTGGACCGGCCCGGCACGTGCACGAGGACATCGCCGCCGGTGTGCGCCGGGCCGACCTCGACAAGATCGACGATCGTGTCGCCGACCTGACGCTGCAGCGTGCCGTCGAACGTGGTCGTCGGCGGTGGCCGGTCGATGCCGTCGAACTGGAACGCCCCAAAGCAGTGGGTGAAGAACTCCCCGGTGACGCCCATGTCGGGTGCGGCCGCCATGAGTGCCGTCATCGTCGCGGGGCTCTCGTGGGCCATCTCCTCGGCGGCGGTCGTTGAGGTGATGATCTCGGCCTGCACCAGTTCGTTGCCATTGCAGTGGTCGCCGTTGCTGTGCGTGTTGACCAGCGTCGAGATGGTGGCGGCCGGAATCGCGTCGGCAAACGCATCGAGCATCCGTTGCGTGAGCGGGAGATCGAAGAGCGTGTCGACCAGAAGTGACTCCTCGCCGTCGACGATCAGACCGGCGTTACTCCAGCCCCATCCGCCGTCCGGTTGGATCCAGGCCCAGTTGTCCTGACCGAGGTCGTGGAGGCCATGGGTGAACGGTCGGGTGCCAAGAGCCATCCGCGCACCCTAGCCTTCGGCCGTGATCTCGATCTCCGCCCCTGCGAAGCTGACGGTGTCGTTGGCGATGACCGGTCTGCGCGACGACGGGTACCACCTGATCGACGCGGAGATGGTGAGTCTCGACCTGCACGACACGCTCGAAATCAGTGACGGTGACGGACTCGAGATCGTCGGTCCGGCGGGGGTGGAACGCATTGGACCCGACGACAACAATCTCGTGCGCAAGGCCCTACGGCTCTGCGGCCGACAGGCCCACGTGCGGCTCCACAAACGGATTCCGGCGGGAGCGGGGCTCGGTGGTGGGTCATCCGACGCGGCCGCGGTCTTGCGGTGGGCCGGCTACGACGATGAGGTCGGGGCGGCATCGATCGGGGCCGACGTCGCCTTCTGCCTCCGAGGCGGTCGCGCCCGCGTCCGCGGCATCGGCGAAATCATCGAGCCGCTCCTGTTCGAGGCCCGCACGTTCACTTTGCTGACCCCGCCGATCGGGTGTTCTACGCCGGAGGTCTACGCGGCCTGGGACCTGCTCGGTGGTCCTACCGGCGACCACGGCAATGATCTGGAGCCGGCGGCGCTCCACGTTGCTCCCGAACTGGTGGCATGGCGCGACGAACTGGCCGACGCGTCGGGCCAGCGCCCACGTCTTGCCGGTAGTGGCAGTACGTGGTTCGTAGAAGGGGCGTTTCCGGGGCCCGGGAGAGTGGTAGCGACAACCGTCGCCGCCAACTGAGTCGCCGGGCAGGCAGGGCGAGTGGCCCTACTTGTTGCGCTGGTGGCGCGTCCTTCGGAGCATCTTCTTGTGCTTCTTCTTACGCATGCGCTTACGGCGCTTCTTGATCAGTGAACCCACGGGAGCCGACGCTACCGGGATCAGGGCCGAGGCCCACCCCGAAGAATTCGAGATTCGGTGTAATCCGCGCCGTTCCTCGTCGTTGTGAAGGGTGTCGATGCTGTCATCGACGTCCGATCCCCTGAAAGACGAGATGAAAATGAACCGACTTCTCCGTAGGTCCGCTCGAAGCACGATCGCGATAGCGACGCTGGCCCTGGTCCTGGTGGCCAGCCTGGCGGCGCCCGCGTCCGCCGGTTTCGGCGACGTGATCCCTGATGATCTTCCGACGCGGACATCCACGCCCTTCCGTCAGGCCGTGGCGAACGTGCTCGATCGTTCGATGGACCTGCCCGACATCGACGCCGCCGTGAAGCTGCACTGCGCCCCTCGGGTGACGGATTCTGGAGCGGCTGTCGCCTGCGAATGGCGGGCCGGCGACGACTTGGATATTCGTGCCTGGCAGCTGTGGAATCTTCAGGTGCGTCCCGAACGCGGTCATCGGAACCTCGTCGCCCAGGTCGGCGCCGACGTGACTTCGTTTGTCGACCGGAATGTGACCGCCCCGGGCGTCTACCTCTACGCCGTGCTCGGCTTGGACAGTTCCGGCGAGATCATCGCCCGAAGCCGAATCGACTCGGTGAAGCTCCATGAGCGCGACATCGCGGTCGAGGCGATCAAATTGAACTGCGCGGCTCATCGAACGGCGATTGACGTTGCCCCGGACGCGGTCACCGACCTCGCTCCGAGATTCTCCGTCGGCTGCGAGTGGGGAGAGGTGCACAACGACGCCGCTGTCGGCTACGTGGTGTGGAAGAGCGTGGACGGCGGTGAGCGGGTGGTTCTCGCTCGAGTCGGCCTCGAAACAACGTCCGTCCGTGACCACGAAGTGGTCGCTGGGCATCGATACACCTATGTCGTCACGGCCCTCGACGGCGCCGGCGAAGTCGTCGGGCGCAGTCGACCCGAGACGGTCGGCATCCCGGCGCACGACCGCCCGACTGACCGACCGACTGACCGACCGACTGACCGACCGACTGACCGACCGACGGATCGCCCCGTCGAGCGAGATGCGGTGAAGCGAGATGTGCTCGAGCGAGATGGCCGTCTCGACCGGGCCGCGCAGGACTGACGCGAGCGTCGGTTTCGGCCTGAGGTGTCTCGTGCATCGCCCCGCTCTGAGTCCTTGCCACCGGCGACCGCCACTGATGCGTCACGCTGGAGATCTGTGGGCGAGCATTCGGACGACCGCGAACTGCTCGACGAGCGAGAGCTCGTCGAGCGGGCGCGCGTCGATGCCGACGCGTTCGCCGAGCTCTACCGCCTCTATGTCGACCGGATCCACACGTTCGTGTTTCGCCGTTGCGGCGACCCGGGCCTGGCCGAAGACATCACGGCTGCGACATTCGAGCGAGCGCTCCGCGGCCTCGGCAGGTTCACCTGGAGGAGCGGTGGAATCGCCCCCTGGCTCTTTCGAATCGCGGCGAACGAACTCACCGACCACTACCGCAGAAACAGCCGACGCCGCACCGACCGGACCCAGAGAGCTGCGGACCGCCTACAGGATCGAGCCGCGCTGGACGACCTGGATCGGATCGAGTCCGCGGATCAGGTCGAACTCCTGCGCGTCGCGCTCGACCAGATCAATCCTCGTTATCAACGGGTCCTCGTTCTGCGATACGTGTCGGGGCTCGAACACGAAGCAGCGGCCCGGGCCATGGGCGTGACACCATCGCTGATGGCGGTGCTCGTGCACCGAGCGACGGCCGCGCTGCGCCGCAATCTCATCCGCGGGGAGGAAACGGCATGACCCTCGACCCCGACAATCCGCTCGGACCGCTCGTCGAAGGGACCACTCCGACCCTCGACGCCGTGACCCGCGACCGACTCGAGGCCGGCTTGCGGGTGCAGCACGCATCCTTGCAACCCAATCGCGGGCCGCGGCGAGCAGCCGTTCCTCGATGGCTGGTGGTCGGACCGCTGGTCGCCGTGTTGCTGATCGCGGCGACGGTCGGACTTCTGCTCCGAGACGAAGCGGCGGTGGCCGCCCTCGAGCTTCGTGATGCCGAGAACGTCACGGTCACGCTCTCCGACGGTGTTGTCGTGGTCGATCCGGACGACGGCTTCGCCCTGACCGACGGTGCGATCGTGGTCGTCGGCGACGACGGCCGCGTCACGATCGACGACGTGACGTTGTCGGCCGGCGCCGTGGTCACGGTTCGCGACGGTCGGCTGGTAACCGATGTAGTCGCAACGACAACGACGGATCGCCCTGCTCCACGCGACGACGACCCGGAGGTGGTCGTGACTCCGCCCGATGAGGTGCGCACGACCACGACCACCACCGTCGTGCCGTCAAGCTCGCGTCCACCAACGGATCAACCGCCCGACGATCGCCCGGACGACCCGGGACGGACATCGCTGCCGCCCGAGCCACGCGACACGACGCCCCCGTCCGACGACCCGGCCCCCGAGAAGGACATCGCCGGCACCGACATCGCCGTTGCCCTCCGGATCGACGCCCGCGACGGAGGAATCCTGGTGGCGTGGAATGCCGAAGGGCTCGCGGGAACCGATTGGCGGGTCGTCGTCGTGCGAACGACCGACGGATCGAACCCGGCCGATCCGGCTTCGGGCACCGTGGTCGCGGAGGGCGAACGCGGCGAGATTCTGGAACGCCGTGCCGACCTGCCCGATGGGTTCGACGCGTTGCGGTACCGGGTCATCGTGCTCGACGAGGGAGACGGCGTCGTGGCGCGCAGCGTCGTGCAGACCTTCACCCCTCCGGGATCCTGAGACCTCGTCCGTTTCGGACGACAACAGGGCCGTCATCTCCCGATCGGCGCGGTACCGTGAGTCGACCACCCGTCATCGGTGGCCCGTAGTTCAGTTGGTAGAACGCCGGCCTTTGGAGCCGGATGTCGCAGGTTCGATCCCTGCCGGGCCAGCCACGCGCGAGAAACGACCGTTCTACACTGCGGGTCCCGACGCTCGCTGACCCGACTGGACTCGGATGCAACTGCTCAACCACAAGAAGCTCCACATTGTCGCCGGGAGGGCAACCCAGGCCCTGGCCACCGACATCTGTCATGAGCTTGGTGTCCCGTTGGGCTCGCCCAACATCGCCGAATTCGCCAACGGTGAACTCCACGTCAAGTACGGCGAGTCGATCCGAGGATCCGACGTCTTCATCGTGCAGACCCACACCGCCTGGGAAGACGGCTCGATCAACGATGCGTTGATGGAACACGTGATCATGGTCGACGCCGCGAAGCGCGCTTCCGCCAAGCGGATCACGGTGGTCGCGCCCTTCTACGGATACAGCCGTCAGGATCGCAAGGCATCGGGTCGCGAGCCGATCACGGCCCGGCTGGTGGCCGACCTCTTCAGCGTCGCGGGCGCTGATCGTCTCATGTCGGTCGATCTCCACAGCGGGCAGATCCAGGGATTCTTCGATGGCCCCGTCGACCACCTCGTCGCTATGCCGGTGCTCGTCGACTATCTGAAGGACCTCGGCGACGACGACTTGGTGATCGTGTCGCCTGATGCCGGCCGGATGAAGGTGGCGGAGCGCTACACCAATCTGCTCAACGCCGATCTCGCCTACGTGCACAAGCGGCGTTCCTCCGAAGAGAAGAACACCGTCGAGGCGAAAGAGATCATCGGCCATGTCGCGGGTCGCACCTGCGTGCTGATCGACGACATGATCGACACCGGAGGCACCATCTGCGCCGCGGCCGATCTGCTCGCCGAGAACGGTGCCGGCAAGGTGATCGTCGCAACCACGCACGGCATCTTCTCGGGGCCCGCCATTGATCGTCTGAAGAACGCGGCGATCGAGAAGGTGCTCGTCACCGACACTCTCCCGATCCCGCCCGAGAAGATGATCGACAAGATGGAAGTCCTCAGCGTCGCGCCGATCATTGCTCGCGCGATCTCCGCCGTATTCGAAGACACTTCCGTGAGCGAGATCTTCGGCGGCAATCACCTCGCGTGACGCCGCCTGCGGCGTGGCGATTGCCGCGCTCACCGGTAGCCTGATCCGTCGGTCCGGTCATGGGCCGGTCAGTTCGTGGGCATCGTTCGCCGTGCCCTTCTCAGGAGCCCAGAAATCATGTCAGACCAGCTGCTGCTTGCCGCCGAAACCGGCCGTGAAGAGGGCACTCGCTCCTCCCGTCGCCTCCGCCGTGAAGGTCGCGTCCCCGCGGTCGTCTACGGCCTCGAGGCGGACCCGGTCACCGTGTCGATTGCCTGGCCCGATCTTCGTGCCGCGCTGACCACCGACGCCGGCATCAACGCGATCATCACGCTCAGCATCGATGGCGACGAGCAGTTGTCGGTCGTGAAGGACCTCCAGCGCCACCCGGTGCGTCGCGACGTGATCCACATCGACTTCCTGCGAGTCACCGCTGACCAGCAGATCGAGACCGACGTGCCCGTCATTCTCATCGGCGAAGCGCTCGAGGTCACCCGGGCCAACGGCATGGTCGACCAGACCCTCTATGCCCTCGCCGTGTCGGCGAAGCCGGCCGACATCCCCGATGAGATCGAGGTCGACATCTCCGAGATGACCCTCGGCGACGCGATCCACGTGAGCGACCTTGCGCTCCCCGCCGGCGTCACCACGCTGGTCGACCCGGAAGACTCCGTCGCGATCTCACTCGTCACCCGCTCCACCCGTGAAGCGATGGCAGCCGAAGACGCAGCGGAAGCCGCCGCCGAAGCGGGCGAAGGCGAGGAAGGCGAAGCCGAAGATGGCGACGCCGAGTCCGACGCCGACGCCGACGACGGCGACGACAGCTGAGACTCGGTGGGCGACCGCTGATGGTCGGCCGTCGCCAGAGCACACGCCGGGGAACGCCGGCCGACCTTCTCGTGGTCGGTCTCGGCAACCCGGGAGACGACTACGCACAGACGCGCCACAACGCCGGAGCGTGGGTCATCAACGAGCTCGTCGCGCGCCACGGCGGTCGGCTCAGTCGAGGCAAGCGTGAGCACGCCGACTCCGATGAGCTTCGAGTCGGCGGGAAGCGTCTCGCCGTCGCGGTGCCGACGACATACATGAACGAGTCGGGTAAAGCGGTGTTGCCGCTCGTCCGACGCTTCGGGATCGATGATCTTTCTCGTCTCGTGATCATCCACGACGAGTTGGATCTCGACGTCGGAAGGCTCAAGGTCAAGTTCGGCGGCGGCCTCGCCGGCAACAACGGCCTGAAGAGCGTCAGAGCGTCTCTCCGAACCGACGAGTTCTCCCGCATCCGGATCGGCGTCGGCAAGCCCGAACAGGGCACGATGAAGGGCGCCGACTATGTCCTGCGTCGCCCGGCCCGCAGCGAACGGCCCGAGCTCGACCGGATGGTCGGGGTGGCCGCAGATGCGGTCGAACACCTGCTCGACAGCGATATCGACGCGACGATGAACCGCTTCAACGCCACCTGACTGTGACCGCGCCCGCCACTGACCTTCGGTCACTTCTTCCTCTGCTCGCCACGGAACCGGCGCTCGACGCCGTCCTGGGTCGGCGCGATGCGGTGTTGGCGGTGCCTGATGCGGCCCGCGCCTTCGCAATCGCCGGAATCGCCGGCGCGGCCGAGCGCCGCCCGATTCTCGTCGCGACGGCCACACAGAACGAGGCCGATCGCCTGGCGGCCGATCTGGCGGCGGTGCTCGGCACCCACGAAGTCGAGCTGTTCCCCGCCTGGGAGACGCTGCCGTTCGAACGTGTCAGCCCTGCCGTCGAAACCATGGGCAACCGACTGCGGACTCTTCACCGTCTCCGCGATCCGGCCACCGCGCCTGCCGTCATCGTCGCTCCGGCCCGTGCGCTCGTTCAGCGCCTCGACCCCGACGCCGCCATCGATCCGATCGTCGTGGGCAGCGGTGATGTCGTGGACCCGGTCGAGCTCGTCGAGGAGCTGGTCGGCCTGGGTTACCGGCGAGAGCACCAGGTGGAGCACCGCGGCGAGATCGCCGTGCGCGGTTCGATCGTCGATGTCTTCCCGAGCACGTCCGATGCCCCCGTCCGCATCGATCTGTGGGGCGACGAAGTCGACCGACTCACCGAGTTCTCGGTGGGAGATCAGCGGGCCACCGTCTCGGTGGCCGAGGTCGAGATCTATCCCTGTCGCGAGTTGCGCCCCGGCGACCTCGCCCGTGAAAAGGCCGCCACGCTGCTCGTCGACGAGCCCTGGGGTCGAGAGCAGTGGGACCGGGTGGTCGACGGGCAGCTCTTCGACGGCATGGAATCGTGGCTCCCGTGGCTGGTCGATGAGGAGCTGATGCTTCCCGACCTGATCCCGGCCGACGGTCTCATCATCCTGGTCGAGCCTCGTCGTATCCGGGATCGCGCGTCCGACATCGGCTCCGAGGAAGCCGACCTCGCGAGCTCGCTCGCGAAGACGTGGGACGTGCAGGCCGACGACGTCCATCGTCTCCATCTGCCGTTCGATCGTCTCCTGGCGAAGGCCGATGCCCCCTCGTGGTCGATGTTGCCGGTCGCCGACGGCCCCGGCACGCCCTCGGTGGCCGCCTCGGGATGGGAGCCCGTGGTCGGCGACATGACCCCCACGGTCGGGCAGATCCAAGGTCTGCTCGCCAAGGGCTACCGCATCGTCGTGGCGGCCGACGGAGTGGCGAGCGCCGAACGTCTTTCTGCGCTGCTGTCGGATCACGGTGTCGAGCTGGCGCCGGCCACCGCCGAAACCGATCTAACCCAACCGAGGGGGCATCTGGCATCGGTTGCCCTCGAGCGCGGCGCGGTCATGCCCGAACTCAAGCTGGCAGTGCTGGCAGAGACCGACCTCACCGGACGACGTCGCACCCACCGCCGGGCCAAGGCCCGAAAGCGCGATGCGCAGAAGTTTTTCGACGATCTCCGCGAGGGTTCGTTCGTCGTGCATCAACAACACGGCGTCGCTCGCTTCGGCGGCATGGTCACGCGGGCGATCAACGGCAGCGACCGTGACTACCTGCTCCTCGAGTACCGCGGCAGCGACAAGCTCTACCTGCCGTCGGATCAGATCGAGTCGATCCGGCTCTACAGCGGGGGAGAGACGCCGACCCTCTCGAAGATGGGTGGCGCGGACTGGCACACCTCGAAGGCCAAGGTTCGCTCGGCCGTCCAGGAGATCGCACAAGAACTCGTGGTGCTCTACCAGACGCGAGTTCACGCGGAAGGCCACGCCTTCGCGCCGGATACTCCCTGGCAGCGCGAACTCGAAGATGCGTTCCCTTTCCAGGAGACGCCCGACCAGCTCCACGCGATCATCGACGTCAAGGACGACATGGAGCGCGTGTCGCCCATGGATCGCCTGGTTGTCGGCGACGTGGGCTTCGGCAAGACCGAGGTTGCCCTGAGGGCCGCCTTCAAGGCGATCCAGGAGGGGATGCAGGTGGCGGTCCTCGTGCCGACCACCCTGCTCGCCCAGCAGCACCACGCGACGTTCCGCGAGCGCTACGCGCCGTATCCGATTCGGGTCGAGGTGCTCAGTCGATTCCTGACAAACGCCCAGGCCAGGGCCGTCGTCGACGGAGTGAAGTCCGGCGACGTCGACATCGTGATCGGCACCCACCGCCTGCTCTCGCAAGACATCGAGTTCAAGAATCTCGGCCTGCTGGTGGTCGACGAAGAGCAGCGCTTCGGTGTGTCGCACAAGGAGCAGATCAAGTCGCTGCGCACCGATGTCGACGTGCTCACGCTCACCGCCACACCGATTCCGCGCACGATGGAGATGAGCCTCACCGGCATCCGCGACATGTCGGTGCTCAACACCGCGCCGGCTGATCGCCAGCCCATTCTCACCTACGTCGGCGAGTACGAGGAAAAGGCGGTGAGCGAGGCCATTCGCCGGGAGCTCCTGCGTGAAGGGCAGATGTTCTTCGTGCACAACCGCGTACGCGACATCGAGCACGTGGCCGAGCGGCTGCGGGGCCTCGTGCCCGAAGCCCGGATTGCCGTCGCTCATGGCCAGATGGACGAGGGCACCCTCGAACGGGTCGTCGTCGACTTCTGGGAGGGCAAGTTCGATGTCCTGGTCTGCACCACGATCATCGAGTCCGGCATCGACATGCCTTCGGTCAACACACTCGTCGTCGATCGGGCGGATCTCTTGGGGCTGGGCCAGCTCCATCAGCTTCGGGGTCGTGTGGGTCGAGCCGGACAGCGGGCCTACGCATACCTGTTCCATCCTGAGGACGTGGTGCTCAGCGAAGAGGCCTACGAACGGCTGAAGACCATCGGCGAGGCGACCGAGCTCGGGTCAGGTTTCCGCATCGCGATGCGCGACCTCGAGATTCGCGGCGCCGGAAACCTTCTTGGCACCGGCCAGTCGGGCCACATCGCCGCGGTCGGCTACGACCTCTATTGCCAGATGGTGACCGAGGCCGTCGCCGAGTTGAAGGGCGAGAAGATCCCCGTGCCCCTGGAGATCGCGATCGAAGTTCCCGGCGACGCCCACCTGCCCGACGACTACGTCACGAAGGAAGCGACCCGACTCGAGGCCTACCGCCGCCTGGCCAACGTCGAGACGGTGCAAGCGCTCGACGACGTCCGCACCGAATGGCTCGATCGATTCGGGCCGATTCCGCCTCCGGCCGAGGCGTTGCTGAAGGTCGGACAACTCCGCGTCGAGTGTGTGCGAACCGGTGTGCGAGAGATCACCGTGACGAAGGGTCCCGGCTTCGGCGGGCCCGATCACGTTGCTCGAATCTCGCCGGTCGCGCTTCCTGACAGCCTCCAGGTCCGGCTCCAACGCCTCTACTCGGGCAAGGGATCGGGCAACCAGGCGATCTACAAGGAAGGCATCGGCGAACTCCAGTTGCCGCTCATGAAGAAGAAGGGTCCGGTCGTGGAGCAGCTGCTGGCGATGCTCGCCGACCTGCTGCCCGACCTCGCCCGCGAGCCGGTGGCGTCCTGACCCTGGTTCAGGGTTGCGGGCCGGATAGCCTTCACGACTCGTGAGCCTCATTCGACCCCGCCTCCGCCCCCTGTTCGCCCTCCTGGCCCTGACCCTGCTGGCGTCCGCCTGCGGCAGCGACCCCGATGTCGCATCCGTGGATGGCGGCGACACCCTCACGCAGGTCGACGTCGAAGGCCTCCTCGGCGCCGCGTCCGTTGGTGATGCGAGCCTCGATGGGCTCGACGTGGCGGCGCTCGCCGACATGCCCAACGCCGGGACCATCGACAAGGTGCAGGCCGCCGACGTCATCTCCGCCTGGATCATCAACGAGCTCTGGTTCTCGGCGCTCGCCGAGGGCGGTTTCACCGACGTGCAGTCGTACCTCGACACTGCCCGCTCGGAACTCGAGCAGATCGCCTTGTCGAACCCCAACGTGCCTGATCTCTCCACTCCGTTCGGCGCGGAGATCGTTCGCAGCAACGCCCTCGCCCCGATGGTCACCGCCTACATGCTCGACGTCGAAGGCGTTGTCGTGCAATGGCCGGTGCAGCTCTGTTCGAGCCACATCCTCCTCGACACCGAGGAGGAGGCGCTTGCCGCCATCGCCCGTCTCGACGCCGGCGAGGACTTCGCAGCCCTGGCCGCCGAGCTGTCCACCGGACCCTCGGGTCCCAGCGGTGGCGCACTCGGATGCGTCGATCCCGCTTCGTTCGTGCCCGAGTTCGTCGACGGCGCCGCCGCGCTGGGTGGGCCGGGCATCACCCCGCCGGTCCAGACCGACTTCGGCTTCCACGTGATCGACGTGCAGTCGTTCGGCCCAACGCCGTCCGAAGACCCCGTTGAGATCCAGAGCGCAGTCCTCAGTAGCGCGGAGTTCATCGCCTTCCAGGACGAGGTCATCGCTCGCGACGTCACCGTCGACCCGCGCTTCGGGGTGTGGGACGTCGATACGTTCTCCGTCATTCCGGCCGCCGGTTGAGTCGCGTGGGCACGATCACGATCGTCGGGCTCGGCCCGGCGGACGCGACGTTGCTCGCTCCGAACACCACTGACGCGCTCGACCGACATTCCCGGCGGTTTCTTCGTACGGCCGTGCACCCCGCAGCGGAGTCGGTCGTGGATGCGACGACATTCGACGAGATCTACGACACGGCGCCCGACTTCGCTACCGTCTACACGAGCATCGCCGAACGGCTGATTGAGGAAGCCGAAGCGGGCGACCTGGTCTATGCCGTGCCCGGCTCGCCTCTGGTGCTCGAGCGGACCGTAGAGCTTCTCCGCGAGGCGGAGAAGGCCGGCCGGGTCACGCTCGACATCCTTCCCGCGATGTCCTTCCTCGATGTCGCGTGGGCCCGTCTCGGGGTCGATCCCGTGGAGTCGAGCGTTCGCCTCATCGACGGTCACGTCTTCGCAACCGCGGCCGCCGGGCAAACCGGACCGCTTCTTGTCGCTCACTGCCACTCGGCCCAGGTCTTGTCCGACATCAAGCTGTCGCTCGACGACGGTCCGACCGTCACGGTGTTACAGCGACTCGGCTTGCCCGACGAGCAGATCTTCGAAGTGCCGTGGCACGAACTCGATCGCGAGGTCGCGGCGGATCACCTCACATCGCTCTGGATCCCCGAGCTCGAAGCGCCGGTTGCTGCCGAGTTCGCCCGCTTCGAGGAACTCGTTCGCGTCTTGCGCGAGGAATGCCCCTGGGATCGGAAGCAAACCCACGCGTCGCTTCGCCAACACCTTCTCGAGGAGACTCACGAGACGCTCGAAGCGATCGACGCGAGGGCGGCCCTCTCCGACGAGGAGTTCCACGATGCCCTCGACGAGCACCTCTCGGAGGAACTCGGCGATCTGCTCTATCAGATCTTCTTCCACGCCCGGGTGGCCGCCGAGCGCGGTTCCTTCACCATCGCCGACGTCGCTCGCGGCGTCCACGACAAGCTCGTGGTGCGCCATCCCCATGTATTCGGCGATGTGTCGGCCGACGACGCCGACACGGTCGTGAGCAACTGGGAGGCGATCAAGCGCGAAGAGAAGGGTCGGGAGTCGGCCATGGACGGCATCCCGCCCGCCTTGCCCGCGCTTCTTCTCGCCCTCAAGGTGCAGAAGCGCGCCGCCGGCACCGGATTCGACTGGGAGGGCGGCGCCGAAGTTGCCTACCTCGACGTCGAAGAGGAGTTGGCGGAGGTCCGAGAGGACCCATCGGAACACGAGGTCGGTGATCTGTTGTTCGCGGCCGTGCAGGTTGCCCGCCGCCTCGACCACGACCCCGAGTCGGCCCTCCGGGGTGCCGCCGTCCGCTTCCAGCAGCGCTTCCGCATCGTCGAGGAACTGGCTCAGGCCGACGGGATCGATCTCGGCGTGGCCGAAAAAGATCGGCTCAGGGCATTGTGGTCGCAGGCCAAACAGCGCGAGACTGACTGACGTTCCACCGGCGGTCGGAGTGTTCTTTCGGAACCCTGGCTATCGCGCGGATCGCGCGAATACCTCACGCTGCGCGCGATGGCCGGTAACATCCGACCCACTTCGCCCCGCAGAAACTCTGCAGCGCACACAACTATCGAGGCAACCCGTAGTGAGCACTATCGAACGAGTCCATGGCCGCGAGGTCTTCGATTCCCGAGGCAATCCGACCGTCGAGGTCGAGATCGAACTGGACTCGGGTGCGATCGGATCGGCGATGGTGCCGAGCGGCGCGTCGACCGGTGCATTCGAGGCCGTCGAGCTTCGCGACGGCGGCGACCGGTTCGCGGGCAAGGGCGTGCTGACCGCAGTCGGTTTCGTGAACGGCGAGCTGGCCGACTCCGTGATCGGGCTCGATGCGGTCGATCAGCGGTCCGTCGACTCGGCCCTCATCGCAAGCGACGGCACCGACAACAAGAGCCGTGTCGGAGCCAACGCGATTCTCGGCATCTCGCTCGCGTCGGCCAAGGCCGCGGCAGCCGAACTCGAGATTCCCCTGTGGCGCCACGTGGGCGGGGCCAATGCCCACGTGCTGCCTGTACCGATGATGAACGTCCTCAACGGCGGAGAGCACGCCGACAATTCGGTCGACTACCAGGAGTTCATGTTCATGCCGGTGGGCGCGGCGTCGTTCTCCGAGGCCATGCGTTGGGGAGTCGAGGCCTATCACGTGCTCAAGAAGGTGCTGCAGGACCGTGGACTCTCCACCGCCGTGGGCGACGAGGGCGGCTTCGCTCCCGACCTCGGTTCGAACGAGGAAGGGCTGCAGCTCCTGATCGAGGCGATCGAGCTCGCCGGTCTCACTCCCGGGTCCGAGATGGCCATTGCCATGGATGTTGCGTCGACCGAGTTCTACGCCGATGGCATCTACACCCTTGCCTCTGAGGGGCGTGAGCTCTCCTCCGACGGGATCATTGCGGAATACATCTCGCTGTGCGACAAGTACCCGATCGTCTCGATCGAAGACGGCATGGCCGAAGACGACTGGGACGGGTGGAAGACCCTCACCGACGAACTCGGTGATCGGTGCCAGCTCGTCGGCGACGACCTCTTTGTGACCAACACCGAGCGGCTCTCCCGGGGCATCGAGACGAACACCGCGAACTCGATCCTCGTGAAGGTGAACCAGATCGGCTCGCTCACCGAGACGCTCGACGCGGTCGAGATGGCGACGCGGAGCAGCTACACGTCGGTCATGTCGCATCGCTCCGGCGAAACCGAGGACAACACGATCGCCGACCTTGCCGTGGCGACGAACTGCGGCCAGATCAAGACCGGCGCGCCGGCCCGCTCCGACCGAGTTTCGAAATACAACCAGCTGCTCCGCATCGAGGAGCAGCTCGGTGAGGCCGCCGAGTTCCGTGGTCTGGCCGCCCTGGCCGGGGTAGAGGCGTGAGGCGGCGTCATGGCTGAGCCGTCCCGCGCTCCCCGGGCCGGACGGATCGTTCGCGCCGGACTCTTCGCCGCCACCCTTGCGGTCGGTGTCGGCCTTGCCGCGATTCCCGTCGACAACTGGCTCGACCAGCGAGCCGAGGTCGACACGGCCCGCGAGCGCCGCGAAGAACTCGTCGGCGAGATCGTGGAGATCGACGCCGATATCGAAAGCATCATCGGCGAGGAGGGGTTGGAGATCGCAGCCCGCTGCTACGGACCCTTCGTCGAGGTCGGTGATGAGCTGTATGCAGTTCCCGGTCTCAACGGTTGTGTGACAAATCCCACTCCCTGACGGGCATGTGAAGTTGAAGTCTCCGAGGGCCGCGGCGATACCGTGACCCGATGCAGGTGAGGGGACGCGCATGACGAGCAAACCAGTGGTTGCCGAGGGGCTCGTTCGCGAGTTCGGCGACATTCGCGCAGTCGACGGCATCGATCTCGAGGTCGAGGCCGGAGAGATCTTCGGATTCCTCGGTCCCAACGGGGCCGGCAAGTCGACGACCGTGCGCATGCTGGTCACCCTGCTCCGCCCGACCGCGGGAATCGCACGGGTCGCCGGATTCGACGTCGTGAAGGAACCGACTGCGGTTCGGCGCTCCATCGGCGTTGCTCTGCAGGATGCCGCCATCGATCCGCTCATGACCGGCAACGAGCTGCTGCGACTCCAGGCGATTCTCCACGGCCTCGGCGGCAAAGTCGCCGAGAAGCGGTGCAACGAACTCCTCGACCGGGTTGGGCTCACGGCGGCCGCCGATCGACGGGTGGGCACCTACTCCGGTGGCATGCGGCGACGGCTCGACCTGGCCCTCGCACTGATTCACCGTCCGACGGTGTTGTTCCTCGACGAGCCCACCACCGGTCTTGATCCGACCAGCCGTCAAGCCGTGTGGGAAGAGGTGCAGAATCTGAACGACGAAGGCACCACGGTGTTCCTCACCACCCAGTATCTCGAAGAGGCAGATCAGCTGGCGGGACGTATCGCCATCATCGACGGCGGCAAGATCGTCCGCGAAGGTGACCCCGCCACGCTCAAGGATCAGGTCGGCGAACCCACCCTCCGGCTCGAACTCGCCGATTCCGTGATGGCGGAGACGGCCGACCGGGTACTCGCCGGTTTCGGCGATTCGCGCCCGGCCCGTGCCGGCCGGGTTGCCATCGGCCTGCGCGGCGGGGCCACGCGCCTGGCCGAGGTCGTACGGGCGCTCGATGATCAGGGAGTGGCTGTGGCCCACCTCGAACTCGACTCGCCGAGTCTCGACGATGTCTTCGCCGACGCGACCGGTCGCCGGCTCGAAGGCGCCGAGGCAGAGTCCGCATGACGGCAGTCGCGCTCGAGCCTTTGCGCTCACGATGGGTCGTCGCCGCCGAGCAGACCTGGGCACTGACTGTCCGCTCGACGATGGCCACGGCTCGAAACCCGGCCAACTGGCTTCCCGGCCTGATCTTTCCGCTCGTGATGGCGGCCGTGTATGCCGCCCAGTTCGCCGACGCGACGAGGCTGCCGGCGTTCCCCGAGGTCGACTCGTTTCTCCAGTTCATTCTTCCCAGCGCGATCCTGCAGGGCATTTCGTTCAACTCGGCGAACGCCGGGAGCGACATGGCGATCGATATCGAGACCGGCTTCTTCGACCGATTGATCTCCAGCCCGGTTGCTCGTCAGTCCATCCTGTTCGGCCGAGTCGGCGGCGCCGCAGCCTCTGCCGGATTTCAGGCGATCGTGCTGATGGGCGTCTTCCTCGTCTTCGGCGCCCCGGTGAAGAGCGGACTGGTCGGGGCGGTCGCGCTCGTCATCATCAGCATTCTGCTGGGCGTCGCCCTCGCCGGCTTCGGCCTCACGGTGGCGCTGCGAACCGGCAGCGCCGAGGCAACGCAGGCGATGTTCCCGCTGATCTTCGTCGGCATCTTCATCTCGTCGGCCTTCTTCCCGACTGCGCTCATGCGGGGCTGGTACCAGCAGGTCGCTGAGGCGAATCCGATCACCCTGATCATCAATCCCACTCGTGAACTGGTGATCACCGGTTGGAGCTGGGGCGACTTCGGACAGGCCGCCGGTCTGACGGTCTTGTTGGGCGTGTTCTCCCTGGGCCTCGCGTATCGCGCGTATCTCGGAAGGCTGCGCAGCGCATGACGGCCACCGCTGATCGTCTCGAGACGTCGGACTCACCTGAGGCGACGCGCCGCAACGACTACGTCGCGACGGTTCCATCGGTCTCCGTTCTCGCGCAACGAAACCTGATTCGCCTCTTCCGTACGCCCGCCATCCTCGTGCCGATGGTCGTCATGCCGCTGTTCTTCGTGATCGCGTTCACCGGCAGCTTCGACGGCATCTCGCAGGTCGAGGGCTACCCGACGCCGAAGATCATCAACTGGGTTGCCGCCTTCGCGCTGCTCCAGGGGGCATCGTTCGCCGGCGTCGGTACCGCGGGTGCCGTTGCCAACGATCTGGAGAACGGGTTCATCGATCGACTGCTCGTGAGCCCGATTCGTCGCAGCACGATTCTCGTCGCCCCGCTGGTCTACACGGCGGTACGGGCGCTCATTCCGATCACGGTGGTGCTCATTGCCTCGCTGCTCCAGGACGCCGACTTCCCCGGTGGCATCGTTGGTCTGCTCCTCGTGTACATCGGCGGCGTCGGCGGGGCGCTCGTCCTCGGTGCGTTCGGGCTCGCGGTCGTGTTGCGTATGGGCGACATCAAGGCGATGGCGATCGTGCAGATGGTGTCGTTCCTTCTCATGTTCCCGTCGATCGGCCAGGTTCCCATCTCCCTGCTGCAGGGTTGGATGCGGACGGCCGCCCGGATCAATCCGGTCACCAATGTGATGCGGATGATCCGGCAAGGATTTCTCGGCGAGGTCACGTGGGCCGACACGTGGCCGGGCCTGCTCGTGATCGCGATCGGTCTCACGGTCTTCATGTCGTGGGCTCGCTACGAACTCGAGCGCCGCAACCCGTAGTCAGTCCATCGGTACCGCACGCACCGGCACCGGTGTGGTGGTCACCACGCTCGTGATGGTGTCGCCGAACTCCCAGAAGTCCTCCACGATGTCGTTGAGGTGCTCCATGTCGCGTACTCGGACTCGCATCACGTGGCTCTCGCTGCCGGTGACCCGATGGCACTCGACGACTTCGGGCATGTTGCGGGCCAGCTCGTCGATACCCGCGGAGCGGGGGCCGGCCGAGTGCACTCGGACGACCACCAGCATCGGGAACCCGAAGGCACACGGGTCGATCACGGCCTGGTAGCCGGAGATCACTCCATCGCGTTCGAGCCGGCGAACCCGATCGGTCACGGCTGGTGCGGACAGGCCGACTCGTTCGCCGAGTTCGCGGAAGCTGACCCGTCCGTCCGTCGACAGCTCTCGGAGGATGTGGCGGTCGATGGTGTCGGTATCTTTCACTTCGTAGCGAGCCATGCACCGATGATATCAAGGTAAGAAGATAGTTATGGCTACAAAACCAGTCTTCCAGCGGGATCGCAGCACCAAGAACCACTGAATCGCAACCGCGCGAATCGCTATGGTTGAGGCATGAAGAACACCGCAGAAATAGCCGGCTTCGACGCTCGATTCGATGAGCTCACCTGCCGTTGGGAACAGCATCAGAACCTCCGCCGCTCCGGCGCCTCTGTGGCTGACCTGGCCAACAGTCGTTGCGCCCTCGACGCCGCTCGCGCCCGCCTACGGGCCTGATCGCGAGGTCGACGCCTCCAGCAGGCATGCTGGGAACGTGAAGGAACTGTTTGTCGACCTCGACCGCTGGCGAGCCGCGGGCACTCGCGTCGCCATCGCCCGCGTCGTCGACCTCGAAGGCTCCGGGCCCCGCTTGCCCGGTGCCGCAATGGCGGTGACCGAGGACGGCGAGGTGAGCGGCTCGGTGTCGGGCGGCTGTGTCGAGGGCGCAGTGGTCGTCGAGGCGCTCGACGTGCTCGAGACCGGCGATCGACGCATGGTCAGTTTCGGCTTCAGCGATGACGAGGCGTTTGCCGTCGGCTTGACCTGCGGCGGCACGATCCACCTGTTCCTCGAAACGATGGACTGGTGACCCATGGCTGAGGCGTCGCTCTACGACTCGCTGCGCGACGCCGTGACGGCCGAGGAACCCGTCGCTCTCGTGACCATCGTCGAAGGACCGGGTGTCGGCGCCAAGATGCTCGTTCGCCCCGGTGGGTTGCTCGACGGTTCACTCGGCAACGCCGACCTCGACCGAGTCGCATCCCGCGATGCGCTGGGCGAGCTCGCGGCCGGACGCTCGGGTCTGCGTCACTACGGCGAACACGGGGAGGCGCGTGAAGGCGTCGTCTCGGTGTTCATCGAGAGCTTCGCGGCGCCACCGAAGATGCTGATCTTCGGTGCCGTCGACTTCACGGCAGCATTGGCGCGAGTCGCGAAGGTGCTCGGGTACCGGGTCACGGTCTGCGACGCCAGAGAAGTGTTCGCCACGGCGGCGAGGTTCCCGATGGCCGATGAGGTCGTCGTCGACTGGCCCGATCGACTGCTGGCCGCGGTCGGTCCCGATCTCGGCCCGCGAGACGCCGTGTGTGTGCTCACCCACGATGCGAAGTTCGACGTTCCCGCCGTCACCTCCGCCCTGGCCACCGCCGTCGGCTACATCGGCGTCATGGGGAGTCGCCGCACCCACGAGGATCGCACCGCTCGTCTTCGCGATGCCGGTGTCGATCAGGCAGGCTTCGATCGCCTCCGGTCGCCGATCGGACTCGACATCGGCGCCCGCACACCGGAAGAGACGGCCATCTCGATCGTGGCGGAGATCATCGGTCGGCGCACAGGCCGCGATGCGAAGGCGCTCTCCGACGCCGAGGGACCCATTCACGGCTGAGTCGCCGCGGGGTTCAGGCCTTGGGAAGGGCGAAGAAGGCAACGCTGACGTAGTGCAGCGCGGCGCCACCGATGACGAAGAGGTGGAAGATCTCGTGGTAGCCGAACGTGGATGGCCATGGGTTGGGTCGGCGGAGGGCGTAGACCACGGCCCCAACGGTGTAGAGCAGGCCGCCGGCGGCGACCAGGACGAAACCGGCGACGCCGAGCGATCGCCACATGTCGACCATCACGAATGCGGCAACCCAGCCCACAGCCACGTAGGGCGCGGCCGCGAGCGGTTTCGGCGCGTGGGGCCAGATGTTGCGAACGGCAATGCCGCCGAGCGCGCCGATCCACACGATGGGGAGGACGACCTTGGCGACGCCGGAGGAGAGCGCGAACACCGCGATCGGTGTGTAGGTGCCGGCAATGGCGATGAAGATCATCGAGTGGTCGAGGCGTTTCATGCGGACTCTTGCGGCCGGCGTCCAGTTCACTCGGTGATACAGGGCGCTGATGCCGAAGAGGCCGGCGATCGCGGTGGCGTAGAGCGCGACCACGAACCGAGGAGCGATCCCGGGTGCAACCACGATCATGATCGGGAGAAGCGTGAGCGCCACGACGAAGGCGTATTCGTGGGAGCGGCCGCGCAGGTGGGGCTTGATCGCATCGGGGTCGAAGCGAGGTGGAGAGGTGGTGGCCATCAGAGAAGTCCTGGCCGCTGGCCGGGGCCGCCGGGTTCGGCCGCCGGAGGTGGGCCAGAGGGCGGCGCCTGCTTGCCTGCTCTGACGTGGAAGCTCTGTCGCCAATCGACATGCGTCTTCTCGTCGATCGACAGTTGCCAGGTGTAGTTCTTGCCGGGCGTGACGGGGACCGCGGGGAAGTTGATCGCCAGCGGCACCGAGAGGGGAGTTCCGGGCTTCAGGCCCGCCGGCCGGCCGGCTTCGAAGCGCCCATGCACGACGAGGGGCTTTTCCCGCACGAGGAGCGGGTGGCCGTCCTCGTCGAGCAGGTCGAGGCGCCATGCGTGGGGGACGTTGGCCCGGTCCCAGGGAACCTCGATACGAATGGCGACGCCCACCGGCTGCGGTCGGGGACCGATGACGGTGATGCCGCCGCCGAGAATGAAGAGCTTGCCGTCGGCGACCTGCGCCGAATCGGCCAGCAGCATGGTGACCCGCACGGTTGGCCGACGGTCGGGGGTGACCTGTCTCGTGGGATCCTGGCTCGACTCCATCAAGAAACCCTATGCGGACCTTGATTGCGTTGCACTGGGGCCGCGTGCCGCCAGACTGAAGCAATGTCGACCTATGAACCGCCTGTCACCACAACTGCGGCGGTGATCCTCGCCGCTGGTGCGGGCAGCCGATTCGGCGGTCCGCAACACAAGCTGCTGACCGAGGTGAAGGGAAAACCGGTCGTACGCCATGCCGTCGACGCCGCTCGTGGTGCTGGTTTCGACGAAGTCATCGTTGTCAGCGGATGCGTCGACCTCGTGCCCGTCATGCCCGACGACGTCACGATCCTGCACAACGAACGCTGGGAAGACGGCCAGTCGACGTCTCTTCGTGCCGCCACCATGTATGCCGATGCTCGCGGTCACCGCGCCATCGTCGTCGGTCTTGGTGACCAACCGGGTATCCCTGTGGAGGCCTGGCAGGCTGTTGCCGCCGCCGAGAGCGACATCGCCGCCGCCGACTTCGGCAACGGCAAACGCCCGCCGGTCAAGCTGACCGACGCGATGTGGGCCTCGCTCCCGGTTTCGGGCGACGAGGGCGCCCGTGCCCTCATGCGTGAGCGCCCGGAAATGGTCGAAGCGGTCGCCTGTGAGGGCAACGAGGCCGATGTCGACACTCTCGAGGATCTTCGTCGGTGGACCTGAGCAACAGCTTCGACGTCGCCCGTCCGATCGACGAAACCTGGGCCGCGCTGACCGACGTCGAGCGAGTGGTGCCCTGTCTGCCCGGCGCGCGTCTTCAGGAAGTGGAAGACGGTGAATACCGAGGCGTGGTGCGGGTGCGTCTCGGCCGCATCGTCACGGAGTTCGCCGGCGCCGCGACGATCGCGGATCAGAACGCCACCGACTACAAGATCGTGGTGAACGGCCAAGGGCTCGATGCCCGCGGCGAAGGCAACGCCGAGGCGGTCGTCACCGCGAAGCTCGAGCCGATCAACGACACGACCACCCGCGTCCTCGTCGACACCGACCTGACGCTGAGCGGCCGCGTCGCCCAACTCGGCAAGGGTGTCCTTCCCGAGGTCAGCGCAAACCTCATGGCCCAGTTCGAAGAGAACCTCGCGGGGATGCTCAACGGGAGCACGCCGGCGCCCGGGCGGGCGTCGGCCACGGGCGACGATCGGGCCCGCCGCGTCATCGAGATGCCCGAGCCCGAGGCAATCGACCTCATGGATGCCGCTCGCACTCCGGTGCTGAAGCGCATCGCGGCAATCGTGATCGCGGTAGTGGCAGTGCGCTGGTGGTGGCGCCGGTGAGCGTCAGCGAGGCCGATCGGGCCCGAGTTGAGGTCTTGCTCGGCCGCCCGCCTGCCGGCGACTTCGAGATCGTCGTTCGCGACGAGACGGGCGACCCCGTGGTTCTCCGCAACGCGCCGTTACTCGAGAGTGGGCGACCCATGCCGACGCTCTACTGGCTGTGTGGCGAAGAGATCCGTCGCGAGATCGGCCGACTCGAAGCCAGCGGTGGTGTCCGCAACGCGGAGGCAGCCGTCGATGCCGACGAACTGGCCGCCGCTCACGTCCGCTACGCGGCGGAGCGCGACGCAGCAATGCCCGCCGACCACGAGGGTCCCGCCCCTTCCGCAGGAGTCGGGGGCACGCGGCGCGGCGTGAAGTGTCTTCATGCCCACTACGCCTGGCACCTCGCCGGCGGCGATGATCCGGTGGGCCGATGGGTGGCCGAGCAGCTCGCCAATCGCTCCGAGGAGTCGGAGTGACCGTCATCGTTGCCGCGATCGATTGCGGCACCCACTCCACCCGTTTGTTGGTGCACGACGGAACGAACACCCTCGAGCGATTGATGACCATCACCAAGCTCGGCGAAGGCGTCGACTCCAGCGGGCGTCTTGGCGCTGAAGCGATCGCCCGCACGGTGGCCGCGCTGCGTTCCTACCGAGAGGTGATGGACCGCCACGGCGTCGAACGAGTGCGCATCACCGCCACATCGGCCGCCCGAGATGCCGCCAACGCGGATGAGTTCTTCGACGCGGCCGAAGCGGTGGTCGGCACACGCCCTGAGTTGCTCAGCGGGCTGGAGGAAGGCCGTCTCTCGTTCCGAGGGGCAACCGCCGAGCTCGACGCATCCGACGGGCCGTTCCTCGTGTTCGACATCGGTGGCGGTTCGACCGAGTTCGCGTTCGGTATCGAAGAGGCGACTGCCGCGGTGTCGCTCGACATCGGGTGTGTCCGTCTCACGGAGAAATACATCGAGTCGGACCCGCCCGCGCCGCAAGAGCTGCTGGCCTGCCTGTCGATCACCGAGGCGCACCTCGACGACGTCGCTCGCGAAATGCCCGATGCTTTCGGGGCAAAGACGTTCGTCGGTCTGGCCGGCACGGTCGCCGCGGCGGCAATGGTCGAGATCGGGCTTCCGGAGTACGACCGCGACGAGGTCCATCACTTTCGGCTCAGTAAAGAGGCCGCCGAGGACGTGTATCGCACTGTTGCCATGGAGAGTCGTGCCGATCGCTCCCACAACCCCGGACTCGAGCCCGGACGGGTCGACACGATCGTCGCCGGGATGAGCATCCTCGTGCGGATCATGCGGTATTTCGGCATAGACGAACTCCTTGTCAGCGAAGCCGACATCCTGGATGGGCTGGCGTTCTCCCTGTTCGACGCCTGACTGCTCTACGATCACCGGCCAGTGACCACGCTCTTTGGACGACGAGTCCTTCTTCGCCCTCTCGAGGCCGGCGACTTCCCGAAGTGGCAGGAAGTTCGCCGCCGCAACATGGACTGGCTCACGAAGTGGGAACCGGCTCGTCTCCCGGGCTCGCCCGACGTCGTGGAGGACTCCCATGCCTTCTCCATTCGTTGCTCGGCTCGGCAACGCGAACGGCAACTGGGCACCGGATACGGCTTCGGCATCTTCGTCGACGGCGTGTTCGGCGGGGAGATCAACCTGAACTCGATCCAGCGGGGACCGTTCCAGTCGTGCTACATCGGCTATTGGATCGACGAGGACATGGCCGGCAACTCCTACGTCCCTGAGGCATTTGTGGTCGCGGCACGCTTCGCGTTCGAGGAGCTCAACCTCCACCGTGTGCAGGCGGCGATCGTGCCCCGCAACATGGCAAGCCGACGGGTGGCCGAGAAGCTGAAGCTGCGCGATGAGGGCACCGCCGAGCGCTACCTGGAGATCGACGGCGTGTGGGAAGACCACATTCGCTACGCGATGACCTCTGAGGAATGGGAGACCCGCCTCGACGAGTTGATCGAGGAGTGGATCGGCTTCTAGGTCAACTCGCCCTTGATGACCTTGCCCATGGCGTTGCGAGGCAGCGTCGGGCGGACCTCGATGGTGTCGGGGATCTTGTAGGACGCGATGTGGTCGGCGCAGTAGGCGCGGATCGCGTCGACATCGGGTTCCGCCACGGCGCCGACGATCGCGGCCGCGACTCGTTCGCCAAGACGCTCGTCGGGCACGCCGTAGACCGCCACCGCAGCGACGTGAGGGTGATTGGCGAGCACCGTCTCGACCTCGACCGGGTAGACATTGGCGCCGCCCCGGAGGATGAGTTCGGATCGGCGGCCGCTGATCGTGAGTCGACCGGCGGAGTCGAGCATGCCGACGTCGCCCGTGTGGAGCACGCCGCCGCGGAGGACCTCGGCCGTGTCCTGGGGACGCCGCCAGTAGCCCAATGTGGGTGACCAGCAGCCCGCCCAGGGCCCTTCGCTGGTGGGCGACAGGCAGATCTCGCCCTCGGTGTCGGCGGGGAGTATGTGGTCGTCGGTGTCGACGATCGATAGCGCGAACAGTGCCATCGGGTAGCCGGCCGACCGGTCGTCGATCGGCTCGTCGCGGGACTCGCGCACGATGCCGCTGGGCGCTTCTGACAGTCCGTAGCCGTTGATGGCCCGCACGCCGAACTTCTCGAGGAAGGCGCGACGTAGCGGCGCCGGCGTGCCGGCTCCGCCCACGATGATCAGGTCGAGCGATGCGAGGGAGTCGGGGTCGATGTCGTCGCGGTGCACGAGGTCGTGGAGGATGGTGGGCACGAGGGTCGTGCGGGTGATCTGGTGCTTCTCCACCTCGGCCGTGAACCGGGCCGCGTCGGTGTGGTGCAGGATCACGCCGGTTGTGCCTCTCGCCCAGGCCGAGATCACGCCGAGCACCAGCATGTTGAGAATGGTGTGGGCCAGTGGGGTGCCTTGCCGGTCCCGAGCCGTCGCCGGGTCGGTCTCCAGGGTCACCAGGCCCGGCCACATCAGATTGTGCTGGCTGTGAACGGCGCCCTTCGGTTGTCCGGTTGTGCCCGAGGTGTAGGCGATCGCGGCCGGGACATGGGGGCTGTCGCCGACGGGCGGGACGTTCCGATGGTCAGCCTGTTCGAGCCGGGCGCACCAGTCCTCGAAGGCCACGTCGACGCGGCCCGGAGCGGGGCCGACCTCGTCGAGCACGGCTGTTGTCGCGATGAAAAGGCTGGCACCGGAATCGTCGAGCAGGAACCGCTTCTCGGGAGCGGCCAGCGCCATGTTGATGCCGAGCCACACGCCGCCGGCCACTTGCGTACCGACGAACCCGATCGGGAGTTCCGCACAGTTGGGAAGCGACCAGGCCACGCGGTCACCGGGCTCGAGACCCAGGTCGTGGAGGGCGGCGCCGACGCGGTCGACGGCGGAGGACAGGTCGCCGTAGCTCCAGGTTCGGTCGCCGTCGATCAGCGCCGGATGGGAGAGATCACCCGTCACCGGCGCCAAGGGGATGTCGCGCACCCAGCTCGACCCGTACGGGTAGGGGTTCGGGTCGGCGCGGCGAACGAGGCCGGTCTGCTGATCGATGTCGAGCTCCACGCGGGCTCAGTCCTTCGAGCTGATGTTCTGCTGGAGTCGGCTCACGAGGTCGCGGAAGTCACCCTGTTCCATCGACCACAGCTGCGGCCAGAGCTCGTGGTCCACTGCGGCGTCGGACTCCGACACTGTGTCGAGGGCGAGGATCGAGGCCTTCGTGCGGGAGTTGAGTTCCTTGCCTTGCCCGGCGGCGACCGCAGCGAGGGCCACGGCTTCATCGATCAAGGCGGCGTCGTCGACCACGTTCCAGACGATGCCCAGCTGCTTTGCCTGTTCGGCCCTGATGACTTCGCCGAAGAGCACCATGGCCATCGTGGTCTGGCGGCCGACGATGGAGCGCAGGCGCCAGGTGTGGCCGCCGCCGGGGTGTAGGGCGATCTGGAGGAAGCGCGAGTCGAAGCGCGCCCGCTCGGCCGCGGCGAGCACGATGTCGCACGCGAGAACCATGTTGAATCCGGCGCCCACCGCCGCACCATTCACCGCGGCGATGGTGGGGAGGGGTGTGTGGGCGATCCGGAGAAAGCCCTCGTAGATTTTCTTCATGCCCGCTTCGCCCTGATCGGCCAGCAGGTCGTCGAGGTCGGCGCCGGCACAGAATCCCTTTCCTGCACCGGTGACGACCATCGCTCCGACGTCGTCGTTCGTCTCCCAATCATCGAGCACCGCGGCGATCTCGTCGTTCATCGCGAGGGTGATCGCGTTGCGTTTGTCGGGATCGTTGAGCGTCAGAATGCCGACGCGGTCTCGGACTTCGGTCTCGATGAGGGCCATGCAGGCATTCTGGCAGCTCCGCCCTACGGTGAGACGGTGAGCGGGGGACCTACCGGTAACGGCGAATCCATCAGCACAGAGCACGGACCGTTCGCCGCGTTCGGCTTCCGGAACTTCCGCGTCGTGTGGATCGGCGCGGTGATCTCGAACATCGGCCGTTGGTTCCAATCAGTTGCCATTCCGCTCGTGATCTACGACCTGACCGACGGCAGCGCGGCATGGGTCGGGCTCGCCGGATTCGCCCAACAGATCCCGACCGCCTTGCTGGGCCCCGTGGCCGGTGCGCTGGCTGACCGCTACGCGCGGCGCAACATCCTGATCGTCACCCAGAGCCTGCAGGCAGTGGCCAGCCTCGCCTTTGTCATCATGTGGTCGGCCGGTGTGCGTTCGCCCGGTGCATTCGTGGTCGCGGCGGTGGGCACGGGCATCGCTGCGGGTCTGAACCTCCCCGCCTGGCAGGCTTTCATCAGCGAACTGGTGCCCCGCGAGTTCCTGATGAGCGCCATCACGCTCAACAGCGCACAGTTCAACGTCGCCCGGCTGCTGGGCCCGCTGCTGGGCGGCATCGTCGTGCGGGAATGGGGCGCAGGCTGGGCCTTCTCGGTCAACAGCGTCACCTATGTGGCCGTCATTGCATCGCTGGTCATGGTGACGATGCCTCGCGTCCACGCGGAGCGGACCGGGCGAATGCGGCCGATTCGGGAGTTCATCGCGACGATCGGCTACGTGAAGACGCGGCCGGGCATCGTCACCGCGATCGCCACCGTCACCCTGATCGGATTCTTCGGCCTCGCCGGTCAGTCGATGTCGGTGACGCTGGCCGAGGACGTGTTCGATCGGCCCGATACCGGGTTCGGCATGATGCTGACCGCGGCCGGGCTCGGCGCCGTCATTGCGTCCCCAGGCATCGCCTGGGCCGCGCACCGTGTTCGTCGGTCGATTATCCAGCAGTACGCGCTCGTGCTCTACGGCTCCGGCATCGTGCTCGCGGGCGCCGCCCCGGTTTTCGAACTGTCGCTTGTCGGCATGTTCGTGATGGGCATGGCCCACATCGCCTCAGCCTCCACGCTCAACACCGCCATCCAGCTGCAGGTCGACGAGTCGGTGCGGGCCAAGGTGCTGTCGGTCTACATCACGACACTGCTGCTCGCGACGCCACTCGGCCTCCTGATCCTGGGTCAGACCATCGACCGGTTCGGGGCGCGGGAGACGTTCATCGTCTCCGGAGTAGTGCTGGTTGCCGTGGCGCTGGGACTCGTGGCCACCGGCCGGCTGCGAGGCCTCGACGTGGAAGTCGGCGAGTACGAGCCGTCGTCGGTGGGCGAGGTTCACCCGTCGACGCCGGCCCCGCCCAAGTAGCTACCAGCCCGGGTCGTCTTCCTCGTCGCTGAGGTAGCGCTGGCCCTCGTCGCAGTCTGCCTTGGCGATACACCACCGACAGGCGGGCCCCGTTGCTGTGGCCGGGTCGCGTTGGCCGGTCGCGAGCATGAGTATCCGCTCGACCGCGTCGCAGACCCGGTCGATCGTGCCGAAGAGAAGCTCCTCCGTGACGTCCTCCGGAACGAACCGTCCTTCGCTCAGGTAATAGGACGCGAGTCGACGGGGTGGCGTGCCCACGCGGATGGCCTCGAGGAGCGCGTAGAAACGCAGGTCATCGCGATGCGACGGCGAGAACCTGCCGGTCTTGAGATCGATGAGGACCTTGCCGGCGCGGCCGCCGTCGGCCCGACCGAGGGCGAGATCGACCTTGCCGCTCAGGATGAAGCGTTCGTGGATCTCGACCCGGAGGCCGGTCTCGGTGCTGGGAAACCACGCCGACTTGAGCGGGGGGAAGCACTCGAGGAACTTGACCACCATGTCGTTGACGTCGCCGCGCAGTTCGGCCCGCTCGACCTCGGAGATCTCCTGCAGCCAGTCGGCCATGCCGTCGATGCCCTCGGAGAGCCGGGCGATCGACTCGTCGACGAGGACGAGCGGTTCGGGCTCGCGGCGCCAGTGGACCGAGAGTTCGATGGCCTTGTGGGCCACGCTCCCTCGGGCGATCGGAACAGACCACTGGAACGGGTCGGCTTCCTCGGTCACGAACTGGCGCTCGCAACCCATGACCCGGGCGAGCTTGTGCTTCGAGATGAACATGTTGTCGCCGGGTTTGGCGTCGTCGCGGGCATCGAGAAGGCCGGTGAGAGGCCCGAGTTTGTCCTCGAGGGCCCGGCGCAGCTCGTGGCGCAGGACGGCGTCGAACTGCGGGCGCTCGTCGCGCGGCGCGCCCAGCTGGGCCAGCACTTCCTGCTGTGCAGGGTTCAACTCGACGGGCGTCTCCACTTGGGCATGGTTACACATGACGGGGCGTTGGCGGTGACCGGATCGACCCGTACCGCGCGACTTCCGCTACTGCCCGTGACTGTCACACCGGCTCGGCAGGATGCACTTCATGGAGGCCACGTCACTGAAGTTCGCCAACGCTGCCCGCAGCCTCGGGCAGGCCGCGCGCCTTCGCGATCTCGTGGTGCCGGGGTTCCGCTCACCACCAGGGATCCAGGGCGTGTATCGCACACTTCGCCGGCGCCGCGGGGTGCCCTCGGTCGCGGTCCAACTGAAAGGCCGGCCGTGGTCGGCCGTAGTCGCCGACATGATCGAGGGCGTGGTGGCGGCGAACTCGCTGTCGGGGGCGAAGGCCGATCGGGCCCGGGCTGCGCTGTGGCTCGCCATCGAAGATCCGGGGCTCTCCGAGGGTCCGGCAGTCGCTGCCCGTTCGCCGTCGGGCCGAGTGGCGAGCTGAGCACGAGACTCGACGGCGCAGGCGGGAAGGTGTCAGCATCGGCCGATGGTCGCTGTTCCTGGTTCGCTCGCCGAGGTGACGCCCGAATGGCTGAGCGGAGCGCTGGAATTACGGCATCCGGGAACCGGTGTCGGGGCAGTCGCAGTAGAAGACGTGGTCCACGGATCGCTCACCAAGGTGCTGCTGGCGGTCGGCTTCGACTCGAACCCCCACGACCTTCCCGGGTCGCTCTATCTCAAAGCGGCGTTCGAGGATCACGGAATCCCGACGTCGGTGCGATCCGAGGCGGTGTTCTACGACGTTGGTCAGCCGGAGGTGAGCGTCGCCACGCCGACGCCCTACGCGGCCGTCCACGACGACGTCGAGGGTGTCGTCGTGATGGAGAATCTCGTGGCTTCCGGATGCACGATTTCCGACCCGCGTGAGGGCTGGGGCGTCGAACTCGTGGCCGACGGGCTGGCACAGCTGGCCAGCCTCCACGCTCGCTGGTGGGGCGACGGCCGCGTGCCCGGCATCCCCGACTTCGAGGGATCGAATGCCCTCGGCGCGATCCTGATGGCCGAGGGCTACTGGGAGACCTGTGTCGACGGGCCAACGGGAGTCCACGTGCCAGAGGCGTTCCGCGACCGAGAGAGGACTCGGCCGATGGTCGAGGAACTCTGGCAGCTCGACACTCAGCGGCCGCTCGCGTTCTGCCATGGCGACGCCCACCTCGGCAACACATACATCACCGCAGCCGGGGGAGCCGGCTTCCTCGACTGGGGTGGCGTCAAGGCTGGCCACTGGGCAAGGGAGGTCTGCTACTTCCTCGCGGGAGCACTGGCGCCGCGCGACCGCCGTGCACACGAAGAGCAACTCCTTCGTGGCTACCTCGACGGACTCGCTGCGGGCGGAGTCGATGAGCCGCCCGCCTGGGACGAGGCGTGGCACTCCTACCGTCGCCATTTCCTCCACGGCTTGCTGTGGTTCCTGTGCCCCACGCAGATGCAACCCGTGGAGATCATCAACGCCAGCGTCGAGCGATTCGCCGCCGCAGCGACCGACCACGACATCGCTGCCCTGTTCTGACCGGCGCCGCTACGGTGCTAGCGGGCCCGGGTGGCGGAATCGGCAGACGCAGGGGGCTTAAACCCCCCGGCTCCCCAGGGAGCGTGTGAGTTCAAATCTCACCCCGGGCACCATCGCAATGCCCTGCCACCGCGGCCGCGCTGCTAGGACTTCTCGACAACCTCGAATGTCGTCGCTGGGTAGTCCCCGCTGGCAAAAACGTAGCAGTTGACGAGCCACGTGCCCGCGGCATCGAGCGTGTGCGAGAGCACCCGTTCAGTGCCTTCCTCCGTCACCTTCGGGGGCAGGGACCTTCTGGCCTTACTCCCGGTAACCACGAAGATTCCCTGCTCGCGGACCTCGTCGACGGAGGTCCCGTCCGGGACCATCCACACAGCGAATCCGACGTCCGTCCGCTCCTCAGTGACGTCGCTTACCGTGATCTCGAACTCGTCGCCGACTTCGAACTCGGTCGGCCCCGAGTAGACGCAGCCGTCGCCGGTGAACTGCGCCGACACCTCGTTGTCGTCATCGTTGCCGCACGCCGCGGCGGTGAGCAGCGCGCCCAGGGCGAGTCCGCCGGCAAGCAAACGCCCCCTTTTCTGCGGCTGATCGGCGCGTATCGAACGGTCATCGAGCTTGGTCATAACTTGTTTCTCCTGTGTCAGTTGTCAGTTCCGTGATGTCGCCAGCCACACCCAAAAGGCTCAACCGTCACCGTCTTCGGCGGGGTCATCCGCGGGTTTGACAGAGCCTGTGGGGTCCCGGGTGGTCCACATCGAGCTCCCCTCGAACTGCCACCCGACGGCGACGAAGTTCGGTCCAAACGCCGTGATCGCATGACCCCCGCGGATCATGTCCAGCGAGAAGAAGGCTGACTCTGAGAGCAAGCCGAGCGAAGCGGCTGATTCCCAGTCGGTCCCGTCTTCCGATACGAACATCCGGGCTCCACCCGCCTCCATCCGTTGGGGCTCTCCGCCGCTGATCGCCACAAGGCCTGCGTCACCTGCCGCCAGAGCCACGATTGGTGGGCCGCCAGGAACCGGGAACTCGGCTACACGCGTCCACGTCGAGATGTCGCTGGCCGTCCACACGACCGAGGGCGTTCCTCCGCCGCTGATGGCGACGAAACCCTCGGGGATCGCCCTGACCTCAACCCATCCGTCGGCCTCCGCCACCTGCTTCCAAACCGCGCCGTCGACGGACGACCAAACGGCGGTACCGACACCGACGAAACCGTCTTCGGTAGCAGTTACATCCCATATTCTTCCGCTGAAACCCGGCTCCTGCCGCCATGCTCGACCGTCGCTCGAGGTCCATATGCCGACGCCGTCATTCGAGCCCTCAGCAAATCCCTCCTCGTCGAGGCCGACAATGACCAGGCGATCGTCGCGCGCGGCGATCGAGAAGACTTCCTGCCGTCCGATACCGCCGAAGATCTCTTCGTCGTGACGGACGCGTTCCCAGGTGACCCCGTCTTCGGAGATCCACACAGCCATGACTGTCCCCGGATGGAAGTCGCGGTTGTTGGCACCGGGCTCGCCACCCCTAATTTCACCTGCGGCGACGAAGCCAGTCCCATAAGGCACGATCGTTTCGACCCTCACCTGACCGTCGCCGCCGAAGACGGCTGGGTCGTGGGGAACCCGAGTCCAGGTGGTCCGGTCGGTCGAGGTCCACAGGGCGGCGTCATCACCGACCGCACCGGCCACCACAACCATCGACTCCGACGCTGCCGCCGCTATCAACACCGGCGAATCACCGAACGTGGCTGTGTCCAGCACCACCTCATCCCAAACCAGGTCTCGCACACTGACGCTGCCGAGATCCGGCGATCCCTCATGATCACTCACCGGTCCAGCGTCATCAATCACGACAACACCCCCGTCGTCATCTCCATTCGCTGCGATCACGGAAGCCACTACACCGCCGATCACCGCGATTGCGACCGCGGCCAACACCAGCGGCCGTGGCCGCGATGACCCACCGCCGGGCTGTTCGCCGAGACCGCGTTGTAGGGCGTCGTATTCGGGTGGTGGTGGAGTAGGGGAGACAATGGCCCGAGTCGCTGACCGCAACTCCTGGTCGAGGGCGTCGCCGCGTGGTCGATCAGTCATTCATCCTCCTTCGCAGCTGCTCGCGGGCGCGAACTTGGTAGCGCCGGACCGTCCCCACAGAAATCCCGAGCCGTTCGGCGATTGACGCACCGTCGAGGTCCTCCCAGTAGGTAAGGAACACCACTGCCCTCTGCCTGGCGGACAGGCTCGCCACGGCCTCCCAGACCTCCGGAGCGGGCACCGGAACACCGTCGCTCTGCGCCCGCGTACGTGCCGCCCACATTGCCTCCCGACGCCGCCGACGCGACGCGGAGCGCGACCACTGATGAGCTTGGTTGACCAGCGTGCGGTAGAGGTACGCCCCTCGGGCGTCCTCATCGAGACTCGGCCATACTCGCGACTGAGTGGCGTTGAGCACCGCTTCGGTGAAGACATCCTCTGCGTCACCGGGGCCGACGAGCATCGACGACAGCCGGACCAGGTCTCCGGCGTGTTTTCGATACAACTCAGCGGTGCCGTCTTCCATCACCCCACCAATGCCGCAAGATGCGTTCGGCGATGTCACCTTCCCAGGAATTTCTTCAGACCGCGATCGAGAACCACCACGACGACCGAGAGAGCCGTGACGGGATCGTCAGATCGTGACCGGCACCGACTTGTAGCCCCGCACGGTGGAGGTGTGGACCCATTCGATGGCGGCGTGGTCGACCTCCCAGTCGCCGAACCGTCGAATGACCTGCTCGAGGCCGATCCGTCCTTCGAGGCGGGCCAACGCCGCGCCGATGCAGAAGTGGGCGCCGTAGCCGAACGACAGATGCCGGTCGATTGTGCGGTGAATGTCGAAGCGGTCGGCGTCGGGGAAATGACGCTCGTCCCGGTTGCCGCTGCCGTTGATCAGCAGCAGGTTGGACCCCGCGGGCACCGTCTGCCCGTGGAACTCGACATCGCGGGTGGTGCGCCGCCCCTGGACGGGCGACGGGGCCTCGTAGCGCAGGATCTCCTCGATCGCGTTCGGGATCAACGACTCGTCGGCCCGCAGCTCGGCTCGCTGATCGGGGTGATCGGCGAGCAGGACAGAGGCCCAGCCGAGCAGTCGGGCAACGGTTTCGCTGCCGGCCCCGGCAATGAGCGCGACGTAGCCCATGATCTCCTCGTCGGTCAGCGGCCTCGTGGTCCCGTCGCCCAGTTCCCGCTCGTGCGTGGCAAGCATCGTGAGGAGATCGTCGGCCGGCTCGCGCCGCCGCTCGGCGCACAAGTCCGGGATCATCTCGTAGACGGCATGTCCGAGATTTTCGCCGTCGATGACCGCCCGGCTGCCGGTCGTGGCGTCCTCACTGATCGCCATGTTGTTGTCAACGGACGCCCGCATCTCGGTCTCGAGGCCCTCGGGGAACCCGAGCAGGGCGAGGATCACGGTCGGCGGCAGGAGGGAGGCGAACTCCTGGACGAAGTCGAACGCGGTCATGCCGTCGAGCGGGTCGAGCAGGCGATCACAGACCCGGGTGATTCGAGATTCGAGGCCGTTGATCTTGCGGGGCGTGAACGCCCGGCTCACGAGCTTGCGCAGCAAGGTGTGCTCCGGTGGGTCCCGGAAGATGAACATCGGCATCGGGAAGACCTCGTCGCTCATCAGGTCGAGCGTCGTGCCGTAGCGCGAGATGTAGGTGTCGGTGTCGAGGAGACACTCGAGGACGTCGTCGTAGCGGGAGAGGGCCCAGAAGTCGTGGGTGTCGTTGCGGTACAGCGGCGCCTCGTCGCGCATCCGCCCCCACACATCGTGCGCACGTGTGTCGACGTCGAAGTCGAACGGGTCGTAGTAGAGGTCGGTCACGGTCAAAGCCTGCCACGGCGCCGGACGCGGATCGAGGTGGGGTGCAATGCTGGGCCGGTGAAGGCGCCGCTTCTGCATCACTTCAGCGAGGATCCGTCGATCTCACTGTTCGAGCCGCATGTTCCGCGGACCAACCCAACGCAACCGCCTGCGGTGTGGGCGATCGACTCCGAACACGCCCCCCTGTACTGGTTTCCACGCGATTGCCCCCGCGTCACCGCGTGGCCTCGCAATCCAACGGAGCGGATCGAGTTCAGTCGGGTACTCGAGACGAGCGCCCCGCGTCTTCATGCAATCGAAACCACGTGGCTGGAGAAGATGCAGACGGCGGAGTTGTTTCGCTATGACCTCGACGGCAGCGCCTTCAGCCCGTGGGAGGCAGCATCCGGGCAATGGGTGAGCGACATTCCCGTCGAACCGGTCGGAGTCTCGCCGGTCGGTGATCTCCTAGAGGCGCACGCGGTTGCACGAATCGAGCTGCGACTGGTGCCGAACCTCTGGCCGTCGGTCGAGTTGATGAGTGACGATCGTTGGGACTTCAGTTTCGTGCGCCTCATGAATGCCGATCCGCCGCCTAGTGTCGACCGATGACATTCGCCGGCCGCCTGATCCTCGTGCGCCACGGGCAGACCGAGTGGTCCAAGAGCGGGAAACACACCGGACGGACCGACATCGAACTCACCGATCAAGGGCGCGACGAGGCCGTGGCGGCGAGAGCCACCCTCGAAGACCTGCAGATCGCCGCCGTCTTCTCGAGCCCTCTCCGGCGGGCGCGAGAAACCGCCGAGATCGTGGGGCTGAAGCCCGACATCGTGTTTGACGATCGGCTCCTCGAGTGGGACTACGGCTCGGCGGAGGGGCAGCGAACCGTCGACATGCGCGAGCACATCGACGACTGGTCCGTCTGGACGCACCCCGATACGACGGCGGAGACCGTTGACGAGGTCGGGGACCGCATCGACAGCTTCATCGGCGGCGCCCTCAGTGGCTTGGCCGGCGATGTCGCCGTCTTCGCCCACGGGCATCTTCTCGCCGTGTTCATCGCCCGGTGGCTTCAGCTCTCCGCGGTCGAGGGACGACGTTTCAAGCTCGACACCGCCACTGTCAGCCTGCTCGACTTCCACCGGCAGGATCGGGTGATGCGGGCGCTGAACCACCGATGTGGCGACCGTCTGTAGGAGCCGTTCGAGTCGCGCGAGAGAGTGCGATGGCACCGATGACCGAGGCCAGGATCGACGCGGCGAGTACGGCAAGCACGGCTTGGTCCGCTGACGCCGCGTCGTCGAAGGACAAGTTGGCGATGAAGATCGCCACAGTGAAACCGATGCCGGCAATGCAACCCACGCCAACGATGTGGCTCATGTTGAGTCCTTCGCTGAGCCGCCCCCACCCGAGACGGCGGCCGATGAGCGTGGCGCCTACGACGCCGACAGGTTTGCCGACGACGAGGCCCAGAATCACTCCCCAAGTGATGCTCGATCCCGCGGCGTCAGAGAGCTGGTCGCTCGACAGCGAAACGCCGGCATTGGCCAGAGCGAAGATGGGGACGACGAGGAAACTGGTCCATGGGCTGATCAGATACAGAAGTCGGGTCGAGACCGAGGTCAACTCTCGGAGGCGCCAGGCTGCGTCTCGCAGCTCCGCCGGGTGGGCGGTTTCGCCGCTGACGATGTCTTCGAGGTTTTCGAAACGGCGTTCGCCGAGCAGGGGGCGGGCGGGGGTGAGGAGGCCAATGGCGACGCCGGCGATCGTGGCGTGCACGCCGGATTGCAGCGTCGCGTACCAGATGACGAAACCGACGAGTATGTAGACGGGGGTGTACCAGATTCGAGAGCGCCGCATCGTAGCGATCCCCACGAGACCGGAGATCGCCACCAGCAGCCAGCCAAGGCTGAGCGAGTCGGTGTAGAAGACGGCAATGACGAGGATCGCCCCGATGTCGTCAACGATTGCGAGTGTCAGCAGGAACAGTTTGAGGGGATGCGGCACGCGCGAGCCGAGCAAGGCGAGCACGCCGACCGCGAAAGCGATGTCGGTGGCCATCGGGATGCCCCAGCCGCTGCTTCCGACACCGCTGCTGTTCAAGGCGAAGAACACCAGCGCGGGCACCGCCATGCCACCAACCGCGGCGACCGCTGGGAGCGCGGCAACCGCACGGTCCCTGAGCTCTCCGACGACGAACTCTGTGGCGATCTCGAGTCCGACGACGAAGAAGAAGACGGCCATCAGCGCGTCGCTCACGAACCCTTCGAAGGTCATGGCGTGGCCACCGTGTTCCAAGGCGTCCCATCCGCCGAGGTCGATCCGGAACTCGTGGGACCAGAAAGCGTGGTAGCTCGCTGACCACGGGGAGTTGGCCCAAACGAGGGCAGCGACGGTTGCGGCGGCAAGAACCACTCCGGCGGCCGTCTCCTGAGCGAGAAACCGCAGCAGCGGGCGGGCGACTCCTCGGGCCAACGGCCGCTCACTGCCGGACCACGCCTCGGAGCGGGGTTGCAGGTGGTTCTCTGGCACGGAGGCGACGATAGTGCGTTGCCTTGGTTTGTTCGTGAGACGGCGACCTTCCGTGAGACGCTGGGCCAATGGCGATCGACGGTGAGATTTCGTACGAGGCAGGCGATGCGACCGCGCCAGTCGGCGACGGCCAGAAGATCATCGTGCACGTGTGCAACGACATCGGCGGCTGGGGCGCAGGCTTCGTGTTGGCGCTGTCGGCCCGGTGGCCAGAGCCCGAGGCCGCCTATCGACACTGGTACCAGAATCGCGACGCGAACGACTTCGAACTCGGGGCGATGCAGCTGGTGCAGGTCGAGGACGACATTTGGGTGGCGAACGTCATCGGTCAACGAGATGTCGTGGCGATCGGTGACGACCCGCCCGTCCGCTATGGCGCCATCGAGGCCGGGCTCACCCAATTGGCCGACGAGGCCTATGCCATGGACGCGTCGATTGCCATGCCCCGAATCGGTTGTGGACTGGCGGGCGGTGAGTGGACGGCGATGGAGCCGATCATCCAGCGGGCGTTGTGTGGTCGAGGGATCGACGTCGTCGTCTACGACCTTCCGTCGTAGCCGGATAGTGCGGGTGTCGCGAGCGGCTCTCCGGTAGGCCAGACTGCCGTATGGCATTTGGGCAGAGCGCCGGACCGGCGGCAACGCATCGCCAGGTCAAGGATCTGCTGGAGCTGCTGCAGAACATCGGCTACGACGACTTCCGGGACGCTCGTGGACCGATGGGGTTCAGTCAACGTCAAGCCGGCGGCAAGTTCACTGCCGAAGAGGCGACCGAGTTGATCGACGAGCTTCAGGCCGCGGAGTACGAGGCCGAGCAGGGCGAACCACCCAAGCCGGCGCCGAAGAAGAAGGCGGCCGCGAAGCCCACGGTGTCAGCCGAGGTGCTCAGCGATATGGAACGCGCCGTGCGCACGGCGTCGACAAAGTCGCTGGTGCTCGAGGTGCGTCGACGCGGCTGGACTGTGACCAAGCCGAAGTAGATCGGCGTGCGCCTGGCGGTCCCTCAGACGCGTTCGATGATGATCGCCGGGGCCATTCCGCCGCCGGCACACATGGTGATGAGGCCGACCTGCTTGTCCTGGCGTTCGAGCTCGTCGAGCACGGTGCCGATCAGGATCGCACCGGTGGCACCGATGGGATGGCCGAGGGCCATGGCGCCGCCGTTGATGTTGACCCGGTCACGATCGAGGTCGAGGTCACGCTGGAACTTCTCGGACACGACGGCGAAGGCTTCGTTGATCTCGAAGATGTCGATGTCGTCGAGCGTCATGCCCGCTCGTTCGAGCACCTTCCGAGCCGCGGGGACCGGCGCATTGAGCATGAGCGTGGGATCGTCGCCCATGTTGGCGGTTGCGACGATCCGGGCTCGCGGCGTGAGCCCATGAGCCTTTGCGTAGCTCTCGCTCGCCATCAGGATTGCCGCGGCGCCGTCGACCACGCCCGACGAGTTGCCGGCGTGATGAACGTGCTGGATGTCGACATCGGGGTACTTCTGGTTGATCAGTTCACGAAAGGTCGGGGAGTCCTCGGTGTGGCGATAGTCGGCAACAGCCGGGAAGCTCGGTGCCAGTGCCGCGAGCGACTCGGCCGTCGTCTGTGGGCGGGGGAATTCCTCATGGTCGAGCGCAACGGTGCCATCGAGGTTCAGCACCGGGATAAGGCTCTTTTCGAACCGGCCTTCTTTGATAGCGATATCGGCGCGCCGCTGCGACTCGGCAGCATGGGCATCGAGTGCCTCGCGGGGAATGCCCTCGATCGTGGCGATCGCATCAGCGCACACGCCCTGGTGGCTCTGCGGGTGCAGCTCCTGGAGATGGGCGTTGCCCGCACCCATCGGCATCATGCCCTTCTTCGGGAGCGACATCATCTCGGTGCCGCCGGAGACCACGAGGTCTTCCATTCCCGCCATCACGGCGTTGGCCGCGAAGTTGGTCGCCGTGATGCCGGAGCCGCAGAACCGGTCGAGCGTGACACCGCTGGCGGTGACGTCGTATCCGGCATCGAGCGCCGCCATCCGGCCGAGGTCGCCGGACTGCTCGCTCACCTGCGAGCTGGTACCCCACACGACGTCGTCGACGTCGGCGGTGTCGATCCCGTTGCGATCGCGGAGCGCCTCGAGAACAGTGCGACCGAGGTGCTGCGGATGCAGGTGGGACAGGGCGCCCTTGCCGTGTTTGCCGATCCCTCGCGGGGTCCGGCATGCGTCGATGATGAATGCGTCAGCCATCGCGCCAACCTATTGCGAATCCCCAACCCGCAGCGAGTCGCAACCTGGGGTCAGACACCTGTCCCACCTCAGGTGGGACAGGTGTCTGACCCCAAGTCCCAGTTGTTAGTCGATGCCTTCGAAGTTGGGGGGGCGCTTTTCGGCGAAGGCGGTCATGGCTTCGATGTTGGCGGGGGCGCCCATGAGGACGGCGAACTCGCCGTTCTCGCGTTCGTGGGCTTCGTGCATGAGCGGCTGGATCGGGCCGACGATCGTGCGCTTGCAGGCGACGAGCGAGCTGATCGGTCGTGAGGCCAGCGTCCGGGCGTGCTCCATGGTCACATCCATGAGCTCGGACGGCTCGCACACCTTGTAGGCGAGGCCCATCTCCTTGCACTCTTCGGCGCTCAACCACTCGGCGCTCATGAGGGCCCACGTGGCGTTCTGACGGCCGATCAGAGCCGGGAAGGTAGCGCTGCTGGCCAGCTCGGGGGCGACGCCGAGGGTCGTGAACGGGCACTTGAGGCGGGCCGCCGTCGACATGAATACGAGGTCGGCCACCCCCAGGATCGTCGCGCCGAATCCCAGTCCCATGCCGTTCACCGCCAGCACGAGCGGCTTCGGGAAATCGATCAGGATCCTGGTGAGGCCCGGGAACCCGTGCTTCGCCTCGATCTTCTCGCCCATGGCCATGCGGCCCATCTCGATGACGTCCTGGCCCGCGGAGAACGAGTCGCCGCTGCCGGTCAGCACGACCACCGCAACCGATGAATCGTCCTGCGCCTCCAGGAAGGCGTCGGCCGTTGCATCCCACATGGCGATGCTCATGGCGTTCTTGGCTTCGGGGCGCTGCAGCGTGATGGTGCGGACCCGACCGTCGTTGGTGACCTCGATCATGGCGTCACCCTAGGGAGTTACAGTGCGCGCATGAGAATCGTGGTCGCCGGCGGCGGAATCGGTGGCCTGACTGCAGCCCTCTGTCTGCATAGGGCCGGTCACGAGGTGGAGATCGTCGAGCGATCCAGAGAGTTCGGTGAGGTCGGGGCCGGAGTGCAGGTGTCGCCGAACGCCGCTCGTGTCCTGGATCATCTGGGCCTCGGCGAACGCCTCGACCAGGTCGGGATCGCGCCCGAGAACATTCACATCCGCCGGTGGGAAGACGACCGACTCCTGCTCGACAACCCGATGGCCGATGCCGCTGAAGAGCGCTACGGCTTCCGGTCATACAACCTCTATCGACCTGACCTCATCGGCCTCCTGGCCGAGGCCACATCCGACATTCCGGTGCGCTTCGGATCGAAGGTGGTCTCGGCTGCGGCCGATGGATCCTGCGTCCTCGACGATGGCACGACGCTGCACCCTGACCTTCTCGTGGGTGCCGACGGGGTTCACTCAGCCGTCCGGGAGTCGGTCTTCGGCCCGGAGACCACCCGCTTCAGCGGCTACGTCGCCTACCGGGCCCTCGTGCCCGCTGAATCGGTGACTGACCTCCCTTCGGTGGTCACGATCCGAGTCGGTCCGGACCGACACATCGTCACCTACTTCGTCGGGGAGGGGCGGCGTTTCCTCAACATCGTCGGCATCGTTCCGGAGACGACCTGGGAAGTGGAGTCGTGGACCGAACCGGGTGAACTGGCCGATCTTCAGGCTCAGTTCGCAGATTGGGCGCCGTCGGTTGCCGAGATCCTCGGCAAGGTGACCAAGCCGGTCTTTCGCTGGGCGCTCCACGACCGTGAGGAGCTAGCGGCCTGGACCACACCGCGCGTGGCCCTGCTGGGCGACGCCAGCCACCCGATGCTGCCGTTCATGGGGCAGGGCGCCTGCCAGGCGATCGAGGACGGGCTTGTGCTCGCGAATCATCTCGATCAGTCACCCGACCTGGCGACCGCACTGGCCTCCGACGAGGCAGTCCGCAAGCCGCGTACGACGCGAATTCAGGACAGCTCGTGGGGAAACCGCGTTACCTACCACCTGCCCGATGGTCCCGATCAAGAAGCGCGCGACGAGCTCTATTCAGGCGTGACGCCAGAGCAGGGGCTGTCGATTCTCGATTGGGTCTACGGCCACGATGCCCGCAGTGACTAGCGCGCCTTGCCGAATCGCCTGACCGCGACCACGGCCCACACGCTTTCGAGCACCACGAAGATCCATGCGCCGGTGAGCGCTCCGTAGAGCGCGGTCGCGGCGCACCCGAATGCGAACACGGCGATCCACTGCGGGCCTCGGTCCTCGAGCGCGTACGCCCCGACCATGGTGGCCGCAGCGACGACCCCGAATGCCGTCAGCACGTGATGGCTCGCGGACACCGAGCGACCACTTCACAGCCGCATTCGCGAATCTCGCCGAGGAAGTCGAGCATCTCATCCAGCTGGCGTCGCCGTTCGGCGAGCTCGACGATCTTGGCGTCGACGAGTGAGCGCCACTCGCCCTGTGTGTCGTCGAGCAGGGCGCGGATCTCCTCGAGCGAGAAGCCGGCGTCCTGGCTGCGGCGAATGAAGTTGACCCGCCCGATCGTCGCCTCCGAGAACCGGCGCTTTCCGCCGACCCGTTCGCGGGCCGAGATCACGCCGATCTCGTCGTAGTACCGGACCGCCGACACCGACAGGCCGGTGCGTTCGGCGACGGCGCCGATGGCGAGCAGTGTCATGAGGGTCCGGCGATCGAGCGGATGATGTCGAGACCGTCGGGCGTCTCCGTGGTGATGCTCAACGTGAGACGACACGGGCCGGTGCGGCGGGTTCGGTCATGAACCCACCGTAGGACCTCAAGTGAACTTGATGTCAACCGATTCGTTGCCGGTAGTCGTTGCGCTGTCGGCGCCATTCGCTGACCCTAGCCAGTGGCGTTACTGTCGCCCGGTGTCCCTCGAGCATCTGGTCGGTCACCGCTTCGCCGGTGGGGAGAGAACGATCGAGCACTGGGAGAACTTCCTGCTCACCGAAGTGTGTGGTGGCCCGCAGCTGGAGGAGGGCATCGCTCACCCGGTTCACCTCTTCCACATTCCGATCGATGGAGCGGGTCTCACGATTGCCGAACTCTTCGATCTCGCCGAGGCGGAGGGTCCCGACCGCGTCGGCCTGGAGAGCTACGACTGGGAGTACTTCGAGCCGTTGCGCGAGGACGTGGCGTACCGCTGCGACGGACAGATCCAGTCGGTGATCCGGCGCGGGTCCGACGAGAAGGACTGGGACGAACTGGTCTTCGCGATCGAGCTCTCCGACGAGGGCCGACTCATCGCTCGGGTGACGAACACGTGGCAGATCTGGCGAGCCCGATGACCGCGGTGGGCGACGAGATCCCGGCGTGGCGGATGGCCGAAGTGCGGGCCGAGCCGATGCAGACGATGGCAGCGCTCCTTCGTGACCCGAATCCGGTGCACTGGGACCGAGCCTCGACGCACTCGCGGGGCCTTGAGGGGCGCCTGGTGAACCAAGGACCCATCAACGTCGGCTACCTCGCGAACATGCTGATGCAGTGGCAAGGACCAACGTGCATACGTCGCCTCAAGGTGCAGTTCCCCGATCGGGTCCTCGATGGCGACGAGGTGAACGCCCGCGGCGTGGTCACCGGCGTGGATAGCGACACCGCACTCTGTGAAGTGTGGCTGGAGCGTCCGGATGGCAGCCGGCCGGTAGTGGGGCAGGCGACGGTTCAGCTCAGTCGAAGCTGAGCTGGTCGAAGCCGGGCGGGGCGATACGGAGGTTGCGGCTCGCCTTCACCCGGCGGGGGTCGTAGTCGATTCCCTGGAGCGCCGACTCGAGCCGGACACCGTCGTAGGTGATCCAGTCGATGGGCGCGAGTTCGATCACGACGCGGCCGGGGGTGTCGATGCGGCGGAGAAACTCGGCCCGCTCCGGCTCGGCCCGCTGTCGCGCGGCGAGGGCCGAGTAGAACCAGGCTCGCACGTCGTCATCGTCATGGATGGTGGCGAGCGTCTTCGCGGTCGTCGTGATGTCGCCGCCCAGCCAGGTGCCCTCGCTCGACACGATGACACTGCTCTGCGGCCGAGCCCGTAGCGCCGAAACTCGCGCCCGTTGTGGTGCACACGTGACCCAGAAGCGTTCGTCTTGCCAGACGAAGCGGTGCATCACCCCGACCGGCCAACCCTCACGGTTGGTCCAGAGGACGGCGCACTCGGTCTGCGCCTCATAGAGATGCGCTTGCTTCTCCCCGTCGATACCGACGTCGGAGACGTCGGTGTAGTTGTGCTTTTCGGGCGTTTCGCTCACGGTCTCGGCGTGAGCGTGGCATCGATGTGGAGACGCTTGAGGCCGCGAAGCACGAAGCTCGGCAGGTACTCGAACGTGTTGTCGTCGTGGAGTCGATAGTGATCGATCCGCTCGACGAGCTTCTCGAGCGCAACGATGGCCTCGAGGCGGGCCAGGTTGGCGCCAACGCAGAAATGCGTGCCGTGGCCGAACGCGATCTGTTCGCGGAGGTGATCGCGCTCGGGCTGCATCTCGTGCGGGCAGCTGAAGCGCGACTCGTCCCGGTTGGCCGATGCGAACATCACGACGAGGCGAGAACCCTCGGGAATGTCGACACCGGCGACGCTGGTGTCGCATGTCGCGATTCGAGACATTCCCTGGTTCGGACTCGAGAGGCGAAGGCTCTCCTCGACGATGTCGGGGATGCGGCTCGGATCGGCCTTCAGCTTCTCCCACTCTCCGTCGGTCTCGGCCAGGAGGCGCACCATTTCGCTGATCAACTTGGTCGTGGTCTCGTTGCCGGCAACAAGAAGCTGCTGCACGATGCGGACGAGCTCCGCCATGTTGAGGGGCTCCGCGTCGGAGCCGTCGTCTTCGGCGCCGACGTGCGAATTCAGCAGCGTGGTGAGCAGGTCGTCCTGCGGATCCAGACGGCGGGCTTCGAACTGCTCGGTGAAGAACTGCTGCAGTTCGAGGTTGGCCTTCGCGTTCTCGATGTGTTGCTCGGGCGGAATCGTGGCGCCGATCGTGGAGGTGCTCGCGTCGGACCAACGTTGGAAGTCGGCGTGACGTTCGATCGGGATGTTGAGCGAATGCGCAATCACGTGCAGTGGTAGCGGCACGCTGAACTGTTCGACGAGTTCGACCGACGACGGGTCGTCCCACTGGTCGATCAGGTCATCGGCGAGCTTCTCGACAAACGGTCGGAGCTCGTTCATCTTCCGAGGAGTGAAGGCTCGCGACACGAGTCGGCGGTAGCGGGCGTGGTCCGGCGGATCGTTGTCGAGCAACGTTCGGGGGCGACCCAGCCCCTGGGCGGCGATGCGCTTCACCTCCTCGCGCACGGATTCCGGTGCCGGGGCCGATGCGGACCCGAGTCGCGACGAGAAGGTCTTCGGGTCGCGCAACACTGTCAGCACGTCCTCGTGCCGGAGCACGAGGTAGGCGTCGTTGGCAGGGATGTACTGCACGCCGCCGTGTCTCAGGTCGGCGTAGTGGCCGTGGGGATCCTGTTGGATCTCGGGATCAGTGAGGTCGAAACTCTCCGGCGAGACTGGCATGACGCGAATCCTAGGTGGAAGTGGACGGAATTGACCAGGCGGTTAATAATGCCGCAGTGCCCGCCCCGACGCCCGTTCCCGCACGCGCGTGGGCCGCGCTCATGGTCGGGTCGGCGACGGTTGTCCTCATCATTCTCGATGCCGGATTCGTGGCCCTGGCCTTCCCCGAAATCGAAGCGAGCTTCGGCGAGTCGAGTCGCTCGACGCTCGGCTGGGTGTCCTCGGGCTACTTCATCGCGCTCAGCTCGTTCATGCTCGTCGCCGGGTGGCTGGGTGACCGACTCGGCCGGCGGCGAGTCTTTTTCGGCGGGCTGTTCGTGTTCGCGACCGGCGCGCTGCTGACCGCACTCGCGACGTCGACCTGGATGCTCATCCTCGCCCGCGTCGTCCAGGGGTCCGGTGCCGCCGCGTTGACACCCGTCTCCCTCGCGATGGTGCTCCCGGCGTTTCCTCTCGAGCGTCGTGCATCGGCGGTCGGCGCGTGGGGCGTTGCGGGTGCCGTGTCGGGCATTGTGGCGCCGACCGCCGGCGCCTTCCTGATCGACGTCGTCGGGTGGCGGGCGCCGTTCTTCGTCTTCGTGCCGCTCGCCGGCCTGGCTTGGCTCGTCGGACGTCGGGTTCTGCCCGACGAGCGCGGTGATGACCCGGACGGAGCGATCGACGTGCCGGGCATCGTCTCGGCGACGGTCGTCGTGGGCGCCATCTCTCTCGTCGTGACGAAGGGTGATCAGTGGGGATGGGGGAGCGGCGGCACGATCCTCGCGATCGTGGTGGCGCTGGTGAGTGGACCCTTGCTCGTGCACCGGGCTCGGACGCGGGTCGGCACGCCGCTCGACGTCGACCTCTTTCAGGTGCGGAGCTTTGCCAGCGCCAGCGTGGTGTCGTTCCTCAGCCAGGCGGCGTTCTTCTCGTTCTTCTTCTCGGCCCCGCTCTTCCTCATCGACGTCTGGGAATGGTCAACGCTGCAGGCCGGATTCGCCATCGCGCTGAATCAGGTGTCGGCCGCCGTTGTCGGCATCGCGGGCGGTCGATGGGCCGATCGCAACGGACACCGAGGGATCATCGTGCTCGGTGGCGTACTCGGGGCGCTCGGCCACGGGTGGCTGGCGTTCGCGGCCGATGCCTCGGTCGACGTGTGGATGGTCCTTTTCCCGTCGTTCGTGGTCGGCGGTGTCGGTTCGATGTTCATCGGCAGCACGATCTCGGCAGCCGCCTTCCACGACCTCGACGACAGTCGCCTGGGTCGAGCCTCGGGCTCGTACTACGTGACCCGCCGCTTGGGATCGGCCGCCGGAGCCGTGGCGGCCGTGGCCATCCTCGGCGATCGCGTCGGTATCGACGCCGTCGATCGGTTCCGGCTGATCTGGGCGTTCAGCGCGGTCTGCTTCCTCGCCTCGGCCGTGGTGATGCGCATCACCTTCGCCAAACCTGACCGGTAGCGATCAGACGCCGGCCAGGCGGTCGACCACCGGGGCGAACACCTCGAGGGCTCGATTGCTCACGGTGATGTAGCTGATGCCGTAACGCTCGCGCCGCTCGAGCAAGAGGTCGCAGATCTGGTCCACCGAACCGATGAGCGCATGGGGGTGGTCGACGAGAATCGCCGGATCCGAGTCGAAGCGGCCGGCGAGGCCGGCTGCCGCGCTCTCGGGGTCGTCCGTGACCACGGCAAAGTAGGCGGCGATCTCCAGCTCGATCTGATCGAACCGGTCGCCGGCCCCTGCCCGGACCCAGTCGATCTTTTCCTCGGTCTGGGCCGCGGTCCCGCTACGCACGCTCGACGCACCGAGGCTGCCTGAAGAATTGTCGAAGTTGAGGCTGACGATGTTCGCCTCGCGGCCCGCGATGCCGAGGATCCGCTTCGATCCTCCGCCGATCATGATCGGGGGCCCCACTGCTGCCGTGGGCTTGGGCACGCCCTCGAACCCGACGGCATGCACGTGGTCGCCGGTCACCCGAACCTCGCCGTCGGCGAAGTGGGCGCGGATCACGGCCAGCGTCTCCTCCATGCGATCGATTCGGACCCCGGGTCGGTCGAAGGGGATACCGATCGCCTCGTACTCGTTCTCGAGCCAACCACAGCCAAGCCCGATCTCGAGCCGACCATCCGACAGCACGTCGAGCGTGGCCAGCTCCTTCGCGAACACCACGGGGTTGCGGTAGTCAGTGCAGAACACCCGACAGCCGACGTTGATCGTGGTTGTCGCCGCTGCGGCCGCGGCGATCGCCGGAACCGCGGCGAAGTCCTGCACGCCGTGGTTCGTCGGATCGAGCGCGGCGCCGGGGCCGATGTGGTGGTCGGCGGTGTGGAATGTGCTGTAGCCGAGATCCTCGGCCTGGCGCGCCTGGTTGCGCCAGTCCTCAGCCGACGAGGCGGAGTAGGACTGGACCGCGAACCGGAACGGGCGGGTCACGGCAGTGAGATCACCGTGACGACGCCGGTGTCGCCGTTGACCTCGATGGTCGCACCGTCGGGAATCCGGGTGGTGCCGTCGGTGGCCGACACGACACAGGGCAGGCCCAGCTCGCGGCTCACGATGACGGCGTGGCTGATCTGGCCGCCCACGTTGACGACAACACCGCCGGCCGTCATGAACAGCGGCGTCCACGACGGGTCGGTGAACGGCGCGACGAGGATGTCGCCGGGCTCGAGGGCGAACGGATCGCCCGGATCGAGTACGACGCGAGCGGTGCCCGTGACGACGCCCGGGGAGCCGGAGATGCCGACGATTTCGGCGCCAGCAGCTTCGGCTGCCGCGCCGACATCGGTCTTCTGGGGCCAGTCGGCGAGAGCGGGAACGTTGCCGTCCTTGATGATGAACGGCGGTTCGAGCTGCCACAGGGCGGCGTACTCGTCAGCCCGACCGGACAACGTCTCGCGGAATGAGGCCGGGTCGGCGATGAAGTCGTCGAGTTCGGGCTCCAGCAGCATGAACACGTGGTTGGCGCTGCCGATGTTGCCGGCCTCGGCGTGGCGTCGGCCCAGCTCACGGAAGACCATGCGGCCCTCGTGCACGACCTTGACGATCGTGGTCTTGGTGCGCTCGCGGTAGGCCATCATGTTGCCGGCGACGAGTGCTCCCTCGACCATGCCGGCGAGCTCCTCGAGATCGGCGACCTTGCCCCGCACCTCGGCGGTGACGACCTCGCGCTGAGCGGCGACCGCATCGTGGCGCACGTGGGGCGACTCGTCGTCCGCCTGGAAACGAACCCGGTCGAGCGCTGCGAGCGCGAGCGACGGACGGGTCTCCCACGAGTCGGCGTGGATGTCCCACTCGTTCGGACCGCGGGAGCCGAACTCGGCGATGAAGGCGTCCCAGTCGCTGACCAGGTCGACGGCATCGGCCGAGTCATCGGAACGCAGTCGGTCGATCACGTCGTCGCTCCCGGCGTCGAAGGCGGCAGTGAGTGATTCGCTGGCGCGGATCTTGCGGGACATGGCCCACAGTGCGTAGCTCGGGAGTGCGGAGTCGACATCGCCGATGCCGGCGAGGAGCTTCATGGAGATCGTGGTGTCGCCGATCGCCTCACCGACGGCGCCGAGGATGCCAGGGCCGATCGCGGAGCTGGAACCGGACACGGTGTGCTGGTTGAACAGATGCTGCAGCGTGGGTCGAGTCGAACGAGCGCGGGCGATCAGTTCGGCATCGGTGTAGGTGGTGAGGTCGCCCCGACTCTCCCGCAGTGTCTGGGCATCGGCCTTGTCCTGGAGGATCTCGGGCCACTCGGTGGCCGTCATCACCCAACCCGTGTGGGCCTCGATGATGGGCACCAGGTGAGGCTTCTCGTCATCAGGATGGGCGACGTAGGGCGGCACGTCGGGATGTTCACCGAAGAACGCCATGTCGAGCGCCTCGACGGTCACGGCCGGGTTGCGAACACCTTGCATCCGGCAGCTGGCCAGGTTGATGTAGAAGTGGCCGCCGAACATGGCGAACGTCTCGGGGTGATCGGCGTCGTAGTCCTCGATCTCGTGGGTGCCACCTCGGATCCAGCCGTCGCGAAGGCCGAGGACCATGGCGCCCTCCCAGCTGAACGTCCAGCCCAATGGGCTGACGGGGTCACCCATGACCTCACCTGCATTGGCCCGCGTGTAGTGCGGAAAGCGTTCGCTGACAGGCCAATCGGTGATGAATCCGGCAGTCATTCTGTTCCCCCTGAGAAGTGGCTCTCGGAGAAACTAACCGATGGGTTAGTTCGGTGGAAATGCCGAGCTACGGCAGATCGATGATGGTGACCGCGCCGCTGGAGCCGTCGATCGAAATCGTCGCACCGTCGGGGATCCGCCGAGTGGCGTCGACGACGGAGACTGCACAGGGAACGCCGAGCTCTCGGCACACGATTGCCGCGTGGGAGGCCACGGCGCCCACGTTGACGACGACGCCGGCGGCCGACAGGAACAGCGGCGTCCACGACGGGTCAGTGGTCGGCGCGACCATGATGTCGCCCGGCTGGATCGCCATCGGGTTGCTCGGGTCGAGCACGACCCGGGCGGTGCCTGTCGCAGTGCCGGGCGCGCCGGCGCCACCCTGAAGGACATCGCCGGTGACGACGGCCTCCGCGACGGCGCTGTTGCGCTGTGCCCATTCACTGATCGGGGGCACGCCCTCTTCGTACTTGACGATGTAGGGCGGCTCGAGCGTGTGGAGGTGGGTGAAGTCGGCGTCGCGCTGGAGCAAGGTGTCGCGCATGCTCATCGGGTCGGCGAGGAGCGCTTCGAGCTCGGCGTCGACGGCCATGAAGACCTGCTGTACGTCGTCGATGGCGCCGAGCTGCACCATGCGACGGCCGAGTTCGAAGAACGCCAGCTTCGCTTCGTGGATGAGGCGGATGCAGCTGTTCTTGCCTTTCTCGCGCAGACCGTAGAACAGGGCGGCCGAAGCAAGCCCGGCGCTGAGGGTGCCGTGGGCTTCCTCGTCGCCCTCCACCAGCGCGAGGATCTCGGCGCTCAGCCGCTCACGTTCGGCGGCGGCGGCCTTCTTGGCGTCGTGGGGGGAGCGACTGTCATCCTGGAATCGGAGGCGCTCGATCATTCCGAGCGCGAGTTCGGGCTTGGTGGTCCAGCTGTGGGGCCGCATGTCCCACTCGTTGGGACCGCGGTGGCCGTGTTGTTCGAGGAGATCGGCGAACCCGGTGCGAAATGCCGTGACATCGGCGTCGGCCTCGTCGGCGATCCGGCCGAGTAGCCCGTCGACGCCGGCGTCGAACGCGGCGCTCAGCGCGGGGGAGCCGGCGACCACGCGGCTCAGGTCCCACATGAGGAAGGAGGCCTCAGCCGACTCGACGTCGCCGATCGCGGCCATGAGCTTCACCGCATCAGCGCCACGGTCGACGGCATCGCAGATGGCCTGCACGGCGCCGGGGCCGAGGGAGACGGCGAGGGCGGTTTCGCAGTAGGGCGTCCATGCCTCCTCGACGAGGGTTGCCATGCGGCGGCCGTAGGCAACCAGGTCGGCGTCGGCCATCGCGGCGAAGTCGGGACGCTCGGCCACCACTCGGCGGGCCATGGCCGCAGCCTCGTCCTGGCGGGGGAAGCCGTCGGTACTCATCGCCCAGCCCATGGTGGCCTCGAGCTTGGCGGTCTGGGCCTCGTTCTCGTCATCGGGGTGCGGCGTGTAGGGCGGCACGCCGGGGTGGTCACCGAAGTAGGCCTGATCGATTGCCTCCGGCGAGGCGCCGGGCATGCGGCAACCCATCACGCGGGGGAGTGAGAGCTGGTTGTAGAAGTAGCCGCCCCAGTTGCCGAAGACCTCCGGCGGGTCCACGGCGAACTCATCGGCCTCGAGCACTCCGAACGAGATGAACCCCGCGGCCACACCGGGGATGCAGCCCTTCGCCCAACCGAGGCTCCAGCCGAGCGGGCTGAACGGATCGGGACCGACCTCGTCGGCGTTGGCCCGCGTGTAATACGGGAAGCGGCTGCTGAGCTCAGTGTCGGAGATCCAGTTCTGCATGGCGAGGAAACTAACCGATCGGTAGGTTTCTTTCCCACACGATGTCCATCACCGACGGGCCAACCCCGTACTCCCACCTGTCCCGGGCCAACGACCTCGAGCCGTCTGACGGTCACCGAGAGCTTCGGGAGTGTCCCGTGCACCGTGAGACAGCCCACGAACCACCGTTCTACGTCGTGAGTCGCCACGCCGATGTGCTCGATGTGTTGAAGTCGCCGACGGTATGGGGCAACGGGCGAGGGCCCGGTGTGTTCGCGCAGGAGAGTGGTGTGCTCGGGTCGGCCGACGGGCCCGACCATCGGCGCCATCGCGGCGTGCTGCGGTCTGCCTTTCTTCCGTCCGTCATCGCCCGCCTCGAGCCTCAGGTCGCGGCGCTTTGCGACCGCGTGTGGGACGACGCGTTCTTCGACGATGGTGACGGCGATTTCGTCGAGCGTTTCGCGTTTCCGTTTCCGGCTCTGATGATCGGCGAGGTGCTCGGTGTCGATTCGGCCGATCGCGATCGATTCGGCGCATGGTCGCAGGCGATCGTCGATTCGTTGGGCAGCAGCAACATGAATGCTTATCGGGCTGCCACCGCGGCGATCGGCGACTATGTCGACCGCATGGTCGACGACCGGATCGCGGCACTGGAGATCGACGATCCGATTCCCGGCGACGTCATCTCGATGCTCAGCCGCGCCCTCCTCGCCGGCGAACTCGACCGGGGAGAGGTGCGCCATCTCGCCCACCAATTGTTGGTTGCAGGCCACGAGACCACAACCTCGCTGATCGGCCTGATGCTCTACCGACTCATCGAGAGTCCGGAGCTTCGTCGCCAACTGCGTGACCGACCGGACCTCCTCGAACCGGCCGTGGAGGAGTTCCTCCGCTTCGACTCACCGGTGCAGGGCCTCTTTCGCACCTCCGAGAAGCCGCAGGAGATTGCGGGCGCGGAGATTCCGGCCGAGTCGAAGCTGCAGGTGCTCTACGCCTCGGCCAACCGTGACCCCGACGCGTGGGAAGACCCCGACGAGATCCGGTTCGACCGCGAGTCCGCGTCGGCCCGCCAACACCTGGCGTTTGGTTGGGGCACCCACTACTGCATCGGTGCGCCGCTCGCTCGTCTCCAGGCACGCCACGCGCTGCGACGCATCGTCGAATCGTTCGACGACGTGCGACTCTCCGGCGAACCGGTGCTCAGCACGCCCTTCGTGCTGCGCGGGTTCTCGTCCCTCCCGATCCGTTGGACTGTGCGCCGTGACTGAGCCGGGTTCAGGCCAGGTCTGGACGGGTCTCGCGGAGCTGGGCGTATTCGATCGGACCCGGGAGCTTCTGGGTCGACGCGGCGCCGTCGACCTTGATGATCTCGCCGGAGACATAGCCGGCCTCGTCGCTCCCGAGATACAAGGCGCAGTTCGCGATGTCGGACACGTGACCCATCCGGCCGAGCGGTGTCTGCTGGATCATCGCCTCGAGGCGCAGCGGGACCTCGAAGAGGCCGGCCGTCATCGGCGTCTCGATCAGGTGGGCGGCGATGGCGTTGACCCGCACATTGGCGGCGCCGTATTCCACCGCCGCGATCTGGGTGATGTACTCGATGGCCTTCTTGGATCCGGCATAGGCGGCGTGGCCTCCTCCGGGATTCTGGGCCGTGAGCGACGACACGCTGATCATCGACCCGCCGCCGCTCGCCGCCATCGCGTTGCACAGGTGCTTGATCGCCCACACGCCGCCGATGAACTGCACGTCGACCATGTCACCGAGGGTGTCGGGCGTCAGATCCTCGATCCGGATCGATGCGGCGAAGCCCGCACAGTTCATGCCGATGTCGACGCTGCCGTGGCGGTCCATCACGGCCGCCACGAGGGCTTCGACCGAGTCGTGGTCGGTCACATCGCACTGCATTCCCCACCCGCCGAGCTGTTCGCCGACTTCTGCCGCGAGGTCGCCGCGACGACCGCCGACGACGACAGTGGCGCCCTCCTCGACCAATCGCTCGCCGGTGGCCAGCCCGAAGCCGCTGCTCCCTCCGATGATCACCGCCACCTTGCCGGCAACTCGTCCGGCACGGTTTGTTCTGTCAGCCATGAATGCGAGAGTAGCCACCGATGACCGATTCCATTGATGCCCTGGCGACGGTGAATGCATTCATCGCCGCGATCGAGCGACAAGATGTCGAGGCGGCCGTTGCGCTGCTCGCCGACGATTGTGAGTACGACAATGTGCCCATGGGAGCGGTCCGCGGGCCAGCGGCCGTGCGCGACATCCTCGGCCCCATGCTCGAGCGTTGCACCGAAGTCGACTGGCCGGTGGATCGCCAGGCCGCTGACGGCAACCTCGTCTTCAACGAACGCCAGGATCGATTCCTGATGGCGAACGGGTGGGTCGAGTTGCCCGTCGCCGGCGTGTGGGAGGTCGTCGACGGTCGCATCACACTGTGGCGCGACTATTTCGATGAAGCGACCTACCGAAACCAACTCGCGCAGATTGCCGATCCCGGCACCGACCAGAAGCAAGGACCCGACAATGTCGAGTGACTACGAAGACGTCTCCGTCTTCACGCTCTCCGATGAACGCGAGCAGGTGCTGTTCGAGAAGCAGACCGAATGCACGTTCATGTGGACCAACAAGGCCGGCGAACCGGTCGGCGTGATCATGAACTATGTGTACCGCGAAGGCAGCTTCTGGCTGACGGCGACTCGGCAACGGGCCCGCATCCCGGCAATCGAACGCGACCCGAGGGTTGCAGTGGCGATGTCGAGCCGGGGAACCGACATCGGCATCAGCCAGAGCGTGACCTACAAGGGCATCGCGGTGGTGCACGAGGACGCGGCCACGAAAGAGTGGTTCTACCCGGCGCTGGCTGCGTCTGTTCGGCCCGATAGCGAAACGAAGCAGCAGGCGTTCGTGGACCACCTCGACTCCGATGGTCGCGTGGTGATCGAGGTCAAGCCCACCACCCGGATCGGTTTCGATAGCGAAGAGATGTTCCGCGGTTCCGCGGCGGGCAAGACCAAGTCACAGCTCTGACCCCTTCATGAACGCGAAACGGCCCCGGGCTTCCCCGGGGCCGTTTGCATTACCTGATTGCAGGGCTTCAGATCAGCCGACGCCCCAGAGGGCCATGAACTGGTCGGCCATGGTGTCCGGGCCGGGCCACCCGTCGCTCGCGATCCAGTCGCCGGCGGTGTCAGCCGTGGCGATCCAGTTCGGAAGATCGGCACTCGAACGCTCGTCAGGGTTGTCCTGACCAATCGAATGGCGAGCCATTGCATCGACCATGATCCACGCGGCGTACTCCTTGGGGTTCGCCGTCCAGAACTGGTGGGTTCCGTCGACGATCTCCTGGAGCACTGCGCCGCTGAAGTCGACGCCGACCAGGTTGCGACCTTCGAGCAGACCGGCTTCCTCGAGTGTCGCCGACACGCCGCCGGTCAGACCATCGAACGCGAAGTGGACGTAGTCGATGCCGTCGTCTGCCTGAATGGCGGACACCACAGCTCCGGGGACGTCGCCGGCGAGTAGCTGGTCGATTGTCACGGCCAGTTCGTTGAACGTGCAACCCGGGCAGTTGTCGGCGTAGGCCTCTTCGGCGCCCTCACGCTCAGACACGAGCACCGCGAAGTCGGGGATGTTGACCATCAACACGTTGGCCGTGCCGTTGGAGTCGGCGATGATGGCGTTGGCGAGCAGGTTGCCAGCACCGGAGACGTCGTCGTCGTCACCACAGTTGGTCCAGATGTTGTTGTTCGGTCCATCGGGATCGGTGGTGTCGAAGCAGCTCATCAACGGAATACCCGCTTCTGCGGCCGCATCGATCTGATCCTGCATCAGCGCCGGCGGGGTACCGGTGACGGCGATGTAATCGACCCCAAGATCAATTGCCTGTTGAAAGCCCGGAGCGGGGTTGAACGACTCGATGCTGATGCTCTCCAGCGTCCAGCCGAGGGCCGCGGTGGCGTCCTCAAAGCCAGGGGTAATGGCCGAACACGAGGGGAGTTCGCACTGCAGCCAGCCAACCGTCTTCGCCTCAGGAACTGAGTCGAGAGGGGTCGACGGCGTGATGGTGTCGAATGGTGCGCTGTTCGCATCGACGATCGCCTGTGCCGCAGCGACACCCGCAGAGTCGCCTCCCGCGTCGTCGTCGCTTCCGGTGTCGTCGTCATCGCCGCATGCCGCGGCGATCAGGGTGAATGCCAGCACGAGTGCGAGCAATCGAATGAGTTTCTTCATGGTTCCCTCCAGGGGCGGCGGCTCGACGTTCGGCCACCGGCAAACTAACCGATTAGTATGTTTGGTCGGACGGTTAGGACGGTAGTAGGCCTTGGGGGACATGTCGAAGACCTTGACGGTGCGTGACGTCTCCAAGACGTTCCCGGGTCAGGTGGCGCTCGACCGTTTCGCTCTCGATATCTCGGCGGGCTCTACCCACGCCCTGGTCGGACAGAACGGCTCGGGCAAGTCCACCTTCATCAAGATCCTTGCGGGATACCACCAACCGGATCCAGGGTCCACGGCAATGATCGCCGGCGAACCGTTGACGCTCGGTGACGGGCGGGCGAGTCAGGCCGCCGGGGTTCGATTCGTTCACCAGGACCTCGGCATCGTCGACTCGCTGAGCTGTGTCGAGAACATCAGCATGGGCGTCGGCTACACCACGAAATGGGGTCGCATCCAATGGCGTCGCGACACCGAGCGGGCGAGTGATGCTCTTCACGCGCTCGGGTTCCACGACATCGACGTCACAGTGCCGGTCGGCACGTTGGCGCCATCGGAACGGACCGCGATTGCGATCGCGCGAGCGCTGATCAACTGGGAGGACGGCGCCCACCTGCTGGTGCTCGACGAGCCGACGGCATCGCTGCCGGGCGACGACGTCGAGCGACTGTTCAGCGCGATTCGGCGGCTGAAGGAGCGCGGGGTCGCGATCCTCTACGTGTCGCATCACCTCGACGAGGTGTTCGAGATCGCCGATGAGGTGACGGTGCTTCGAGACGGACGCCGGGTCACCACGGTCTCGACCGACGCGGTGGACCACGATGGCCTGATCGAATTGATGATCGGCCACGAGCTCGAGCGACGCACCTCCACGGCTCAGGCGGCCGCGGGAGAGGCGGGCGGTCTACGGGTGCGCGGTCTGGTCGGTGGCACACTCCGCGACATCAACCTTCATATTCGGCCCGGCGAGATCGTCGGCGTCGCGGGAGTCACCGGTTCGGGTCGCGAGATGGTCGGCCCGCTGATCACCGGCCAGATCCCGAGCGATCGAGGAACCGTCGAGGTTTCGGGCGCGGCGATCCCCAACTATTCGCCGCGCGCAGCGATCGACGCGGGGATGGCCTTCGTCCCGCTCGACCGGGCGACCCTGGGGGTCGTGCCCCTCGAATCGGTCCGTTTCAACACGACGCTCGCCGATCTGTCGCCTCACTGGCAGAACGGGCGACTTCACCGCGACAGTGAGGTGGAGGAGACGGGCGCGCTGATCGCTCAGCTCAGTATCAAGACTCCGAGCAGCGAGACGCCTGTTGGGGCGCTGAGTGGCGGGAATCAGCAGAAGGTCCTCTTTGCTCGCAGCCTTCGCCTCGATCCGAAGGTGCTTGTGCTCGACGACCCCACCACCGGCATCGATGTGGCGGCGAAGGAAGAGATCCTTCAGCTCATCGAGGACGCCGCGGCGGGCGGCTCTGCGGTGCTTGTTGCCTCCACCGACACGGACGAACTCGTCCGTGTCGCCCAACGGGTCCTCATCATGGTCGAGGGCTCCATCATCGAAGAGATCCGAGGCGAGCAGATGACCGCGGAGAACGTGGAACGAGCCCAACTTCAGTCGACTCGGGAGGTGACGGCGTGAACACCGACAGCGAGCGTGCTGGGGGACTGAGCTTCTTCTCGCGCCTCGGCATGGACCGGTTCAGCGGGTTGTACCTGCTCGCCGCGTTCTTCATCTTCTTCGGGCTGACGGAGACCAACTTCCTCCAGTGGAACGGCAGCATCGAGTTCGTGCTCACCGACAAGGTGATCGTGTGCATGCTCGCGCTCGCGTTCTTGGTGCCGATGACCACCGACACCTTCGATCTCTCGATCGGCCACCAGATGGCGCTTTCACTCGTAATCGTCAACAAGGTGGCGCTGGAATCCGACCTTCCCGACGGATTGGGCGCGTTGATCGCCCTGGGCGCCTGCCTGGTGGTCGGCGCGTTGAACGGCCTGATCGTTGTGCATTTCAGGGTGAACAGTTTCATCGCAACGCTCGGCATGTCCCAGGTTGTGGCGGCCCTGATACGGCGGATCCACGACGGCGGGCAGATCACGAAGGCCTTCGGTGATCGTTATGTGGACTTCGGCAAGAACGACGTCTTCTCGTTCGGCTGGCCCGGCTCGGGCAACGAGATTTCGCTCCCGCGGTACTTCTTCTACGGGCTGATTGTCACCATCGTCGTTTGGTATGTGCTCGAGCACACCCCGGTCGGTCGTCACATGTTCGCGACCGGAGGAAACCGCGAGGCCGCTCGTCTCTCCGGGGTACGTACCGATCGCCTGACGTTCGGATCCCTGCTCGCCTCATCGGCGATCGCCGCGTTCGCCGGGTTGGTCTACTCCTGGAAGTTCGCGACGTTCAGCACTTCCGTCGGCCCGCCGCTGCTCTTCCCTGCGGTGGCCGCCGTCTTCTTCGGAGCCAGTCAACTGCGAGGTCGCCCCAACGTCTGGGGCACCGTCATCGCCGTCTACACGTTGGCATTCGGGATCAAGGGCATCGGCCTGCGCTACCCGCTCGAGGTCGACTGGATGCGTCCGCTCTTCGAGGGACTCACGCTGTTGATCGCGGTCGGCATCGCGAGTCGCCAGGGAGTCATCAAGGTGCAGAAGCGTCGGCCCCCTGACCCCGCGCCGCCCGACGGCGAGCTGGCTCAGGCGCCGTCCCAGTAGGGCGCCTTCAACGCTCGTTTGTTGACCTTGCCCATCGTGTTGCGGCCGAGCGTTTCGACGAACTCGAGGGATCGCGGGCATTTGTAGGTCGACAGGTTCTCGCGACAGAAGGCGAGGATCTCCTCGCCTGTCGCCTCGGCGTCGCCGGCCCGCATCACCAGTGCCCGCAACTCCTCGCCCATCTCGGCGTGCGGGATGCCGATGCAGGCGACGTCGGCGACAGCGGGGTGTTCGATGAGGACGTTCTCGGCCTCGGCCGGGTAGAGGTTGACGCCGCCCGACACCACCATGTCGGAGAAGCGGTCGGTGATGTAGACGAAGCCGTCGTCGTCGAGATAGCCGATCTCGCCGAGGGTGAAGACCCCGGGCTCGAGATGGGCAGCAGCCGACTTCTCGGGGTCGTTGTGGTACACGACGCCGCGGCCGGTGGCGTCACGGAAGTAGAGGCGCCCCTCGACATTGGGGCCGACCGGCTGCTCGTGGTCGTCGACCACGAGCGCCTCGAACGGCGGCACGGGACGGCCGACCGAACCCGGATGGGCGAGCCAATCGACGCTGTTGATCGAGCAGGTGGTGCCGACCTCGGAGGCGCCGTAAGCCTCGACGAAGCAGGGACCCCACCAGTCGATCATCGCCCGCTTCACCTCTTCGGGACACTTGGCGCCCGTATGGGTGACGAGTTCCATCGATGACACGTCGTACTTGGCCTTCACCTCGTCGGGCAGGGCCAGCATGCGAACGAAGTGAGTGGGCACCATCACCGCGCTGCGGGTCTTGTGGCGGTCGATCGCGGCCAAGGTGGCTTCGGCGTCGAAGCGACGAAGGATCACCGATGACGTCCCGGCGACGAGGATGCGCATCCCCGACAGTGGACCCGTGTGATACATCGGCCCGACAACGAGGTGCGGCCCGTAGTTGGCGAAGCGTGCCTTCTTGAGGCCCTCGAGGTGTTCGTCGATCGTGTCGCCGCCGGCGAACATCGTGGGCGGGAGTTCTGTGCCTTTCGGGCGACCCGTGGTGCCCGAGGTGTAGAGCAGGTTGGGCAGCGGAGTGATGTCGCCGGGCGGGTGTTCGTTGGCGGCGCCGGCGAGCCAGGTCTCCCACGGAATGATCGAGTCGTCGAGACCTTCGCCCCACCCGACCACAGTGCCGACGCCGGCCTGGCGGGCTGCTTCGAGCCCGCGCTCGGCGGTCTCCGGTCCGACGAACACGATCGACGTTTGGCTGTCGGCGAGAATGTAGGCGGCCTCGTCGGCGGTCAGGTGAAAGTTGACGGGCACGGTCGAGGCGCCTCCGAGCAATCCGCCGAGGTGGGCGAGCGCCGTCTCGGCTGCGTTCTCGGCAAAGACGGCGACCCGGTTCGCGGGTCCGAGATCGGCCGCCAGGACGTTCCCCGCGATCTGGTTCAGGGCGGTGTTGATCGCGGCCCAGCCAAAGGAACGATCGCCATCGATGAGCGCGGCCTCGTCGGGGCGCTGCGCGGCGAGTTGTTCGGCGAAGTGCGGCACGTCAGTTCGCGTCGCTGTCGTCGGCGCGAAACTGTCCGGAAAGGTCGCTGAGGCCTGAGTAGTGCTGGACCAGCGAGCGTTCGGCGAAGCGCCATCCTTCTTCGGTGCGAACATATCGATCGTCGTAGTGGCCGATCATCAGATTTCGCTCGCCGGTGCTGCGCTTCATCACTTCGTGGACGTACCAGCGCCCGCTCCCCACACCGGCGTGGTCGTCGAGGTCGACGGTGCCGTTCATGACGGTCTGGACCACGGCATCGAATCGGGTCATGGCGGTGATCCACATGTCGAGAATCGCTTCGCGCCCCTCAACGCGGCGACCCTTTCCGAGATCCCAGACGGCGTCGTGCGCCCAGGTCGAGGCCCACTGCTCCCGGTCGGAGTGCACCACGGCATCGGAATAGCGATGCACGAGTGCTTCGATCGAGTCTCGGCTCATGAGGGTCTTCCGCTGAGGTAGGTGGCGAGTGTGGCGTGCATCTGCCTGATCCGGGACTCCTGGTAGACCCCGAGATTCTGATGCCCGGTCGTGCTCGATCGAAGCCCGCGGGTCTGCGCAGCGAGGTTGCCCGTGTCCTGGTCGTAGACGGCGCCAAGCGACTGCTGGATATCCGGCACGGTCGTGTAGCTGTCGTCGACATCGAGATCGAACGGTTGTGCCGGTTCGGGGCGGCGCCCGTTGTCGGGGACCGGACGCAGGATCAGCAGGTCGAAGATCGTGTGGTCGATGTCGGCGCCGTCGGGCCGGAAACGGTAGGCCATCGGATACTGGAGGCCGGGGAAGAAGAATGCATTGGGGAAAAGGAAGTACTCGATCGAGTCGATGGTCTCGCTGATCGAGAGGTCGGAGAAGTCCTTGTCGTACTTGTCGCCGAGGAGCGACTGCATGAAGCGGGCGTAGACGTCGCGGGCGCGTTCACCCTCCGGAATCTCCGGCACCGACTCGCCCGGGAACTTCCGAGCCAACAGCAGTTCCAGGATTTCCGGCTCGGATGGCCGCTGTTCTTCGGGCACATGGGGGCTGGGTGTCGCCGCCGTGTGGATGAAACGACTGACGTGGGCGTCGAAGACGTCGTAGACCGCGTTGGCATCGCCGGCGGTGGCGATCGACTGAGGGTGGGTTTCGAGGATGTGGTACGCCTCGAGGAAAGCCTCCTGGGCCGCCTTCCAATTTGCGGGCAAGCGCTTGCGAATGTGGATCTCGACGTAGCGATCTTCGAGAGCCCACTGCGCGAAATGCTCCGGGAGTATGCCGAGATACTCCTCGAGCGGGCTCGCGGCGGGATCCCAGTTCACGAAGACGAAGCCGCCCCACGTATCTGTCTGGATCTGGGGCAGCGGATTGTCGCTCGGGTCGACCTCGGGGAAGTCCCACGGGCACGGCAGGTCCGCCATGTTGCCTTGCGTGTCCCACGTCCATCCGTGGAAAGGGCAGCGGATCTGGGTGCTGAAGCCCATCGAGCCCGCGGGCTTCAGCTGCGTCGCTCGATGCAGGCAGGAGTTGGGGAAGGCACGAATGGCGCCGTCTTCACCTCGCACCACGAGGGCCGAGCGATCGCCGATGTCGTAGACGACATAGTCGCCGGCCTCGGGAATGTGCTCCTCTCGGCACGCCCATTGCCACACTCGCGACCACATGTGCTCGTGTTCGGCCTGGGCGAAGTCGGGTGAGAGGTAGCTCTCGAGGCCCACGGGAGCTGAACCGAGGTTGACCGGCGACTCCGACAGGAGCGCGGCCGGGGTGGGAGTGCTGTCGCCGAGGATGATGTCGCGAGCGCTCGGGCCGGGGGAGCGGGGGTCGCCGGTCACGGCCGGCGTCCGTACGATGCGGCGATGCAACTCGGTGACTTGTCGGACCTCGGTGAAGGCAAAATGCGCTGTTTCGCCGATGTCGGCCCCAATGGGGTCCTGGTGTGTCGCGTCGACGGAGTGCTTCGTGCCCTTGACGACCGCTGCACGCACGCGATGGCGCCGCTCAGCGGGGGGCGGCTCCGCGGCGGCAAGGTGCTGTGTCCGCTGCACGGCGCGGCCTTCGATGTGGCGACGGGCGCCCACGGTGGGCCACCGGCCGCGGTCGATGTGCAGGTGTACGAGCTACAGGCCGACGACGAGACCGCGGTCGAGATCGTCATGCCGAGTTGAGCGGGTTCAGTTCGCTCTGAAACGACTTCACGTGCTCGTGGTCGTTGACCTGCACCACGCGTCGAAGGTCGTCCATCGCTCGCACCGTCGTGATCGAGGTGTGATGCACCGTGCAGACGTTGTCGAGCTCAGAACCCCATACGTGGGCCAGGTAGGCGTTGATCACGCCGCCGTGACACGCCACGACGATTCGTTCGCCCGTGTGGGCCGCGGCGATCGCTTCGATCGTGGTGACCACTCGCTCGCGGAAGGCGAGGCGATCCTCGCCGTGCGGGTAGGCGTCCCACCGGCTGGTGCGGTTCGCCTCTCTCAGAACGGCGACGAGGGCCTCCTCGCCACCATTCGCTTCGACCATGGTGAGGTCCTGGTCGAGGCCACGCCAGATGTCGACCTCCTCGATCGAGTCGTGCAGAGTGACCTGGAGATCGTGGTGCGCAGCGATCGCCTGGCCGGTGTCGCGTGCCCGCTGCATCGGTGAGGAGTGGACGGCGGCGATGTCGAGTGCGGCGAGCCGTTGGCCGACCGCGTTCGCCTGCCGGCGGCCAAGCTCCGACAGCGGTGCGTCTCGGTTGTCGCCCAGGCTCTTGTCGGCCCGGAGCTCTTGCTCCCCGTGACGGACGAGGACGAGTTCGCACGCCCCGTCGAGGGTGTCGAGAAACACGTTGCCCAGGTCGACGGATCGGACGCGAGCCATGTTCAGCGGCTGAGGATCGTGACGCCGGAGATGCCCGGGGCGCCGTAGACGTGGGTGTAGGCAGTCTTGGGATCGTTGGGAACCTGGCGGGGACCAGCCTGGCCCCGCAGCTGGAGGACGTTCTCATAGACCTGACGCAGGCCCGAGGCCCCGACCGGCTCGCCGTTGGCGAGGCAGCCGCCGTCGGTGTTCACCGGGAAGCGGCCGCCGATCTCGGTCTCGCCCATGGCGATCATGCGTTCCTGCTCGCCGTCCTCGCAGAATCCGTTCTCGGCCATGTGCATGATCTCGGCGCCGACCTCGGTGTCTTGCAGCTGGGCAAGATCCATGTCGTCGGGGCCCATGCCGGCCATTTCGAAGGCGGCCTTCGAGGCGTCGACGGTCGGTCCGTCGGTTCGTGCCGGCGCGAGGTGGGGCGCCATCACTTCGAACGATCCGAACTTGCGGGAACGGACCACCGCGGCGTTCAGGTAGATCGGTGTGTCGGTGTAGTCCTTCGCCTTGTCGGCCCGACACAGGATCAAGGCAACGCCGCCCTCGCCGGGCGAGCAGAACATGTATTGCGTCAGCGGGTAGGAGAGCATCGCCGACTCCGCGATCTCGGTCTCGCTCATCGGTCGACGGCGCCATGCCATCGGGTTCATCGAGCCGTTGCGGAACGCCTTCTCGGCGACCTTGGCGAGCGTCGGCTCGGTGATGCCGTAGTCGTGCATGTAGCGGTTGAGCTTCATGCCGAAGAACTGGGTGGTGAGGGCCAAACCCGACTCGCCGTACCACTCTTCGAGGCCGTGGGACTGAAGATCGATGCGGAACGCGCCGCGTTCGTGCTTGTCGAAGCCGACAGCCATGCCGATGTCGAACATTCCCGCCTTGATCGAGTTGTAGGCGGAGAAGAGAGCGGAGCCTCCCGTTGCGCAGCCGTTGGCGACGTTGATGAACTGCAGTCCGGTCAGGCCCAGCTTGCTCACCATGGTGTCGGCCGCGCCGGCGTCCTTGCTGCCGCCGAACGCGAACTCGACGTCGTTCCACTCCACACCGGCATCGGCCAGCGCCCGGCGCACGGCGATCACGCCTTGGTCGATGCCCTCGACGCCGTCGTGGCGACCGAACTCGTGCATCCCGATGCCGATGATGGCGACGTCGTCGCTCGATGGGCTCATGTCAGTTGCTTCCGGTCGTAGGGGCGAAGGCGAACGTGACGACCTCGTCGCCGTCGTCGTTCACGTAGAGCGGATCGAGGACCAACTCGAGTTCCATACCGATGCGGAGATCAGCAGGCTCCGAGACAGTGAGCCGTGACTCGACACGAACCTTGCCGTCGATGTCGATGTAGCCCACGCCGTAGGGCTCGAAGGTCGCGGGGTCGGCGTTGCCGGCATACGGCGGTGACTTCGGTGGGTAGTTCTGCACGGTCCAGGTCCAAAGCGTGCCCGTGCGGCTGAGTTCGACTTCTTCGGTCGACGACCCGCTGCAGCGGGGGCAGTCGGTTTGCACGGGGAACATGTGATTGTCGCATGCGGTGCACCGGCTGGCGATGAGACGCGGCTCATCGCTCGGCCAGGTGAACACGCCGTCGGCGACGGGGACTTGGTTGGGCACGGGACCTCCGTCGGCGGCACGGGTCAGCAAGAACTAACTTAGCGATCAATTATGGACATGAGCGAGCTGAACACCTTGATGAGCGAGCGAGAGATTCGTCGTCGCATCCTCGATTACTGCCACGGCATCGACCGGTGCGACGTCGCCCTCACGGCATCGGCGTATCACCCGGATGGCACCGACGATCACGGGAGCTTCGTCGGCACGGGCCACGACTTCGCGGTGTACGCCGCCGAGTCACTCTCCACGAAGTGGGAGGCCACGCAGCATTCCACGGGTGACCCGGCGATCGACTTCGTGAGCGACACGGAGGCCGATGTCGTCACCTACGTGCGAGCCGAGCATGTCGGGCGCGACGACGAAGGTCTGTTTCTTGTCACCTTCGAGGGTGAATACCGGGATCGCTTCGCCCGTCGCGACGGGTCGTGGCGTATTGCCGCTCGCATGGTGGTCCACTCGTGGGACTCGACTCAGCGACTCACCTCGGCCTTCGAGCCGGGGCGGTTTCCCCGCCGCGAGCGGACGTAGTCAGGTCCGCCGAAGCTCGCGCAGGCCCTCGGCGCATGCCACCACGAATTGGGTCGCATCGGAGTCCCATGTCGCCTCGTTGCAGACCTCGAGGCTCATCGGGACCGTCGCGCCGGCCGACTTCACCGCATCGAGGAAACCGGCGACGTCCATCTCGCCGCTGCCCGGGGCGACCCGAGTGCGGAGGCAGTCTTCGTAGTAGCTGTCGAGCGTGGGGGCGATCGGGCCGTCGCTGAGTTGGATGCCCATCACCCGGTGGCCGGGAATCGCTCGGATGAGGTCGAGGTCGTTGGCGCCGCGTGTGTGGTGCCAGATGTCGACACAGATGCCACCGTTCGGTCGGTCGGCCGCATCGACGATCGCGAGGGCGTCGGATGCCGTCACGATGTTCGTGAACGGAAGGAACTCGAGGCCGACGACGAGGCCGTGCGCGGCGGCCCGATCGCACAGAGCGGCGAATCCCGCCGCCGCGACTGCCGGATCGTCGGCCACCGGGCCGATCGCCTGGATGTAGCGGCATTCGAACGCATCGGCGATGCGAAACGCCGCCGTCTCCTGGTCGAGATAGTCCTCGCTCAGCTCGCCGTCGTCGGCCCAACCGCGGAGCGCTTCGATCTCGGCGAGGCAGAGATGCCGCTCGTCGAGCATCTCGATCAGCTGTGCCGGTGCCATTCCTTCGGCTTCGAGGCGCTGGTAGTCGCGGATGTAGATGCCGATGCCGGCGCACCGCGCCGCCGCGGCAGCATCGAGGCGATTCGTGATGTCGTGGTGACGGCCGAGGGTGAAATGGCTGAGCACCAGGTCGTTGCCGGTGAGTTCGCGCGGCTTGCGGATTGTCGGCATCTGTGGTCATTCTCTCCCCACGCAGGATTCGCGAGCGAATCTCTCCTAGCCAACGAGGGCAGTGCCATGGGTCGACTGGACGGAAAGGTAGCCGTCGTCACTGGTGGCGCGAGCGGAATCGGCGCGGGAACGGTTGAGGCGTTCATCGCGGAGGGAGCGAGAGTCGTCGTGGCGGATCTGCAGCGCGACGCGGGAGAGGCAGTGGCGGCACGATTCGGTGACGACGCCGTCTTTCACGAGACGAATGTGACGGTCGAATCCGATGTCGCAGGCGCCGTCGACCTCGCGGTGGAGCATTTCGGGCGTCTCGACATCATGTTCAACAACGCGGGCATCGTCGGCGCCGTGGGATCGATCGCCGAGATGTCGGAAGAAGCGTGGGACCTCACGGTCGGAATCCTCCTCAAGGGCGTGTTCTTCGGAACCAAACACGCGGCGCGAGTGATGATTCCTCAGGGTTCGGGTGTGATTCTGTCCACCGCCAGCACGGCTGGCGTCCAGGGTGGGCTGGGGCCGCACCTCTACACAACGGCGAAACACGGCGTGGTGGGAATGACGAAATCGGTGGCCAACGAACTCGGCCCCCACGGCATCCGGGTGAACGCGATCGCTCCGGGCAACACCGTGACAGCCATGACGGCGAGCGTGCATGGCAGCGATCCCGGTGAGCACGACGCCGTGACCGAGCACATCACATCGCGGTCACTGCTGGGGATCGCCAGCTACCCGGCCGACATCGCCAACGCCGCGCTCTACCTCGCATCGGACGAGGCCCGTAACGTGACGGGGCATTGTCTCGTGGTCGACGCCGGGCACACGTCGTCGGGGGTTGTCGCCAATCGATTCAACACCGGGCCGCAGGGCATGTATCGCGAAGCCGGACAGGTCGAGGGGCGCTAGTCCCAGTTGGGATTGAGCAACACTTTGGTCTGATCGCTGCTGCCCGAGGCGAGCTCATCGAGGGTGGCGCCGAGACCGTCGAGTCGGGTCGTCCCCGTGTGGAGAGTGTCGACCTTGATGCGGCCGTCGGCGATCATCTCCATGGTCATCTCGAACTCCTCGTGCAGGTACGCGAGGGCCGAGGTGACAGTGATCTCCTTGCGCAGCCACGTGCTCGGATTGATCGGTACTTCGCCGTGAGCCAGGCCGATGAGACACATCGAGCCGCCACGCCGAGCGAGGTCGACCGCCGTCTGCACCGTGGCTTTGGCGCCGACACACTCGTAGACGATGTCTGCTCCCAGCCCGTTGGTGAGCGAGGTGATCAACTCGGCCGCCTCGTCGGGAGTCGTGACGTGGGTGGCCCCCAGCGCAGAGGCCAGCTCGCGTCGGGCGTCGCCGGGCTCGATGACGATCAGGTTGCCGGCCCCGGCGGCGGCCACGCATTGCAGCGTGGTCAACCCGACTGGTCCGGCACCCTGGATGACGGCGGTCTGCCCTTCGACGAGGCCTGAGCGGCGGACGGCGTGGAGCGAGACCGTGACCGGTTCGACCTGCGCCAGTGTCTCGAAATCGAGATCAGCGTGCGCGGCCATGACCCGGTCCTGGTTGACCGCGATCCGCGGGGCGAAGCCGCCGTGGCTCGGAGCCTGGGGGTCGCGGCCGAGCGCGAAGTCGAGCGCGGTGATGCAGTACGCGGGGAGATCGGCCTCGCATGCTGCGCAGGTCCCACACGCCGGCGGCACGGCCACGATCACCCGGTCGCCCTCGGAATGTCGCTGAACCTGGCTGCCGATCGCCGAGACCGTGCCGGTCCACTCATGGCCACAGATCGGCGGTCTGTAGTCGCGGCCCGAGATGTAGGCATGGAGGTCAGTGCCGCAAATGCCGCAGTAGGCGATGTCGACAACGACGCCGTCGGCCGACGGTGTCGGCTCGGGGAATTCTCGGACCTCGACCTGGTGAGCTCCGGTGATCAGTGCAGCTCGCACACAACTCCGTCCATGGGTATCCAACGCAGGGTTGACCAACATACTGACCGATCAATTATCGTCGCTCAACGAGCCAAACCGATCGGAGAGAGCATCGTGGTGTTTAAGCCAACGCGCGGCGATGCTCCGCTTCGGTTGGGCGAGACCGTGGTTGCCCTCCCTGGAGTTGCGGGTTCGACCCTCGACGCCGACCTCTATCGCGACCCGGCTCGGTTCGAGCTCGAGCGTGAGACCGTGCTCCGGAACTCGTGGATGATCGCTGGGCGGACCAGCGAGATGCCCGGCCCTGGCGACTGGGTGCTCTACGAGGGTCACGGCGAAACCGTGATCGTCAGTCGTCAGCCCGATGGTGACGTCGCCGCGTTTCACAATGTGTGCCAGCACCGAGGCGCTCGCCTGAGCAAGGGCGAGACATCCGGCTGCACGCGGCGTTTCACCTGTCCTTGGCACGGATGGGTCTACGACCAGACCGGCGATCTCGTCGGCGTGCCCGAACGTGAGGACTTCGACCCTGTCCATCTCGACGGCCTCCGCTCGCCCAAGGTCGCGGCCGATGAATGGGGCGGATGGGTCTGGATCAATCTCGCCGGCGAGGCTTCCCCGGCGCTGACCGATTGGATCGGTCCGGACATCACCACCGATCTCGGCCGCTTCGAAATGGACGACATGGTCCTGCTCGACAAGCTCGTCTACGACCTGCCGGTCAACTACAAGGCAATCGTCGACGGATTCAACGAGGTGTATCACGTCACCGAATTGCACCACGTCGATCCCGATTTCACCCGCGCCGCTCGCGACACGAGCTTTCACCTGTCAGGTCCCAACTCGATGATGTTCGTGCCCCGCAGCCGACATCGCGAGGCGCTGGCGGCGACGGGCGACCACCACCGCTACAGCATCTGCCACTACGTCGTGTTCCCGAACACCGTCTTCAACAACAACCCCGATCAGATCCAGGTGTTCCAGCCGATCCCGTTGTCGGTGGATGTCACCCGCTTCATCTGCTGGGAGCTCATCTACGGCCCGGATGGCGACGACGACCCGACGTATCCCGCCTATCTCGACGCGGCGAAGGCCCGGTGGGCGGAGCTGAAGGGCGTGATCGAGGAAGATCTCTTCGTGTTCGGTGAGGTCGGCGCCACTGCCCAGTCGATGGCGTATCGGCAGAACATCTTCTCGACCCGCGAGTGCAAGCCAACGAAGTACCACGAGACCATGGACCACTGCGTGAGCGGTGGGTCGGCCATGGATCTGTGGCAGTCCCAAGGAGACCAATGATCATCATCGCCGGCCATCTCGAGTTCGTCGACAAGGAGAACCGCGACGGCGCCGTTGCCGCCGGGGCCGACGCGCAGCAGGCCACTCGCGACGACGAGCCGGGCTGCCTCGCCTACGTGTTCACCGCCGACCCGTGCGAAGACCGCCAAGTCCACGTCTACGAACTCTGGGAGGACGAGGCCACGCTGGCCGCGCACTTCGTGCACCCGAACTACACCGCGATGCGCTCGGTGCTCCGGTCGTTCGAACGGACCGGTGGCGATGTCCGCAAGTATCGCTGCGATCTCTCCGAGCCGGTCTACGACGACACGGGCATCGCCCGCGCCGACTTCTTCACTGCGCCGGGCTGATCCGCACCGGGATCGCGCTCTGCACGGCCATGCCCGTGATCGGGTCGTAGCCGTCGTCGGTGGCGCTGAGAGCATTGGTGGCGACGCCCTCCACTCGGACATCGGCATCGCTGGTGGACCCGAGGCCCCACGCGTGCGACATCGAGACGACCCCGCGCTTGACGTCGTCGCCCGCCGCGGCGACGCCCACGATCTCGCCGTGAGGTGAGGTGATCGTGACCAGATCGCCATCGGCAATGCCGAGCGCCTCGAGATCGTCGGGGTGAACGTGGGCGGAGTTGGTCGTGCCCGCCCTCGCCAACACCGACAGCTCGCGGCCCAACGAGTTGAGGACGTGTTTGAGCCGGCGGCTCGCCAGTCGAAACGGGAATTCGTTGGGGGAGTAGCCCGTCAGCGAGGCCCCGCTATCGGCCTCGGTCCGCACCTGAGCCAGTTCGGCGACGACATCGGGGGGAGCGACGGCGAATCGCCCGGTCGCAGACGGATCGCCCTCGACGATACGAACCGGGTTGTCAGCATGGACGGTGCCGTGGCTCGCACGGATCTCGTCCATCGAGATGCGGGCGTCGGCGTAGACGAGGTCGAGAATCGTGTCGTCGTCTACGGACGGATCGATGTGGCCGTCGGTCGAAGGGATCACGCCTCCGGGCAGTGCGATCGGCGTGGCGTTTCTCGCCGCGATGCCGGCAAAGACTTCCCATTCCGCGAGTAGGTCGTCGTCGGTTTCGAGAACCGCGGAGGTGTAGTTGGTGTACACCCCGGGAATGCGGCGATCCATGATGTGGGGCACATCGGCGCGCTCGAGCTCGAGCCGTGGAGCGATCACGTAATCGGCCAGCTCGGCTGTGGGCGTCATCCGGGGATCGATCACGACCAATAGATCGAGGTTTCGCATCGCGGCTTCGGTCTTGGCCTGATCGGGCCAGGCGACGACCGGGTTGCCACCCGAGACGATGAGCGCCCGCACTTGGCCCTCGCCCGGCGTGAGGATCTCGTCGGCCAAGGAGTTCGTGAGCATCTCACCCGGTTGGCCTCGCAGATCTCGCATGCGGTGCGGAGCGCCGGGGGCCGGGTCGCTCGGCGCGATCACCTGCGCCCGGCGGGTGTCTCCCGGTGTCAGAAAGGCGCCGCTCTCCATCGTGTCGCCCGGTCGGAGGACTCGGCCGCAGATCACGTTGAGGGTGAGCGCCATGTGTTCGGTCAACATCGAATGCGGTGCCATGTTCGGACCGGTTCCGGTGCCCGCCGCTCCCTTGGGACCGGCTGCGAACAGTTCGGCGGCACGGGCGACGTCGCCCGCATCGACCTGGGCCCGTTCGGCCACATAGTCGAGGGTGAACGACTCCACGGCGACGGCGAGGTCATCGAGTTGGTTGACGTAGCGGTCGCAAAATCCCTGGTCATGGAGGTTGTTCGCCAGAATATGGCGCATCATTCCGGCCAGCAGCGTGGGATCTTCCCCCGGACGAACCTGGAGCCAGACATCGGCGAATGTGGCGGTTTCTGTGCGTCGCGGATCGATCACGATCAGCTGAAGTCCGCGCTCTTTTGCCTCCCGCAACTTCACGAATGGGTTGGTGCCCTGGAGTCCGCCGGCGGGCCCGTAGCTCGACACCAGGGGGTTGTATCCGATGACGAGGCTCACATCGGCGTCAGTGAAGTTGTGCCATCCCGCTTCCCAGGCGCCGAGGCGCAGCGCGGCACTGCGGTGAGCCGGCTGGTCGATGGTGACCGAGGTGTAGAAGGACGGCGAGTCGAACCCCGCGTGCCAGGCAGCCGCGACCGGGACCGATGTCGAGTTCTGGAAGGCGCCGGTACCGGTATAGCTCGCCACGGCGCGCGGTCCGTGCTCCGCGACGATCGCGCGGATTCGAGCCGCGATGTCGTCGAGCGCGTCGCTCGAGGCGATCGCTTCGAAGCCGCTATCCGTGCGACGGAGGGTGGAGCGCAGCCGATCGGGGTGGTGATGTTGCTCCGGCAGCTGACGACCCTTGATGCAGGTGTAGCCACCGAAGACCGGGTCGTCGCGGTCGCCTCGCACCGCGATGACGCGACGGTCGTCCTCGATGTCGACGAGAACCGGACACGCGGCATGACACACGCGGCAGAAGGTTTTCCGGGTCTCGACCATGTTGTCCAAAACTAACCGACGAGTTAGTTTCTCGCGAATGAGTCTTCGAGATTCCTTCGACATGACCGATCGCGTCGCAGTGGTGACCGGCTCCGGCCAGGGCATCGGTAGGGCAATTGCCTGGGGTCTCGCCGACCATGGCTGCGACCTCGTGCTCAATGCGCGCCGTGTTGCCGACCTCGAGGAGACGGCCGAGGGCATTCGCGAGCGGGGCCGCCGAGCGTTGATCATCGATGGCGACATCCGGGACCTGTCAGAGGGCATTGCCGAGCAGACCATGGCCGAGTTCGGCCGCCTCGACATTTGGGTCAACAACGTCGGCGGCTCGGACGACAAGGCGACGCGGGCGTTGATCGATACACCGGACGACACCTTCCGGTCACAGCTCGAACTGAACCTCACCAGCGCATTCCAGGGCTGTAAGGCCGCGGCGACGAAGATGGGACCCGGCGGCACCATCGTCAACATCTCGTCGGGTGCGGGCACGCGCGGATCACCGTTCACCGGGCCCTACGCGGCAGCGAAGGCCGGCATGAACAACATGACGCAGACCCTGGCGCTGGAGCTCGCTCCGAACATCCGCGTGAACGCCGTCGCTCCGGGTCCGGTCGTCACCGAGGCCTTTCGCGAGACCCTCACCGACGACGCCGACAAGCTCGCCGAGATCGCGTCGACCATCCCGCTCGGTCGCACGGGCACGCCCGACGACATCGCCGGCGCGGTCGTGTATCTCGCGTCAGACGCAGCGTCGTGGGTGACTGGCCAACTGATCCTCGTCGCCGGGGGCCGCACGCAACGCACCGCGCATTACACGCCGCGAGAGGACACGTGATCAACGAATCATGAGCAACGACTACAGCGGCGCTCGGTCGCCCGGCATCAGTTACCAGGAGCTACTCGACACCGATACCCACCCGGTGCCGGACGTGCTGCGGCTCGAGTCGCCGAAGTATCTGGGTAACGCTGATGTCGATATCGACCACTACATCTCCCGAGAATGGCACGAGCGGGAAGTCGACCAGCTCTGGAGTCGGGTGTGGCAGTTCGCCTGCCGCGAAGACGACATTCCCGAGGTGGGCGATCACATCGTCTACGAGATCGTCCGCGACTCGTACATCGTCATCCGTACCGCCCCCGACGAGATCAAGGCGTACCCCAATGCGTGTCTTCACCGCGGCCGCCGGCTGAAGGACCACGCCGGTCGTTGCAGTGAGATTCGCTGTCCGTTCCATGGCTTTGCTTGGGCGCTCGACGGACAATTGAAGGACGTGCCGGCGCGGTGGGACTTCGAGCACGTCGACGACGACGAGTTTGCGCTTCCCGAATGCCAGGTCGGCACCTGGGCCGGCTTCGTCATGATCAATCCCGATCCCGAGGCGGAGCCGCTCCTCGACTACCTGGGTGGCATCGTCGATCAGTTTGCGAGCGTCTGGGATCTCGCCGACCGCTACACGCAGGCCCACGTTGCCAAGGTGATCCACGCCAACTGGAAGATTGCCCAAGAGGCGTTCTGCGAGGCATTCCACGTGAACGCCACGCACCCGCAGATCCTCCCGTACCTCGGCGACACCAACAGCCAGGTCGACGTCTGGGAGAACTTCTCCCGAGCGATCACGCCGGGTGGCACGCCGAGTCCGCTGCTCGACTGGACGCCCACTCAGGACGAGATGATGCGGTCGATGACCGACATCCGCACCGATGAGCCGTCGGCAATTCCGGTCAGCGAAGACGAGTCGATGCGAGCCGTCGGTGCCGCATCGAGTCGCGAGCGTTGGCGTGCGATGGCCGGTGATGCGGTCGACGGCATGTCCGACGCCGAGATGATGGACAGCATCGACTACACGGTCTTCCCGAACTTCCATCCTTGGGGCGCGTTCAACCGAATCGTCTACCGCTTCCGCCCGAATGGCGACGACCATCGCAGCGCGATCATGGAGTGCATCTTCCTGGCCCCGTTCTCCGGCGAGAAGCCGCCGAACGCGCCGGTCCACTTCCTCGAGGAACACGAGACGTTCACCGATGCACCCGAGCTCGGCACGCTGGGCAAGGTCTTCAACCAAGACCTCTTCAACATGGCGCGGGTGCAGCAGGGGTTGGAAACAACCCGCAAACCCGGCGTCACCCTGGGCAACTATCAAGAGTCGAAGATCCGCTGGATCCACGCCAAGCTCGATGAGTGGTGTGGATCGTGAAGGGCATCAAGCACCCGTTCACCGGAGCGCTCTACGAGCAGGATGGCAACGGCAATCTGCTGGTGACCGACGGCGATACGTGGGGTCGGTTCGACACCGAGGGTCGTTGGATCGAGGGCGAACTCCGTGAGTGCGATCCTCAGCTGGGCGGCTGGGTGACCGGGCCGCAGGCGCCCAACCATCGCATCGCCGAAGCGAACGTCGAACACTGATGAGCAGGGCTGAGCTCGTCGAGATGACTCGACGCACGCTCGCCCACGCCCGAGCCGGCACGGTGCCGTTGGCCGACGCCGTCGCCCGCGTCCCCGCGGCCGGTTATGTCGACCCGGATGTCTGGGCGCTCGAGATCGAACGAATCTGGCGGCGGGTGCCGTTGATGTTTGCGCCGTCGGCCGACCTCGAAGGGCCGGGGAGCTACCGGGCCCTCGACATTGCCGGCGTGCCGGTGCTGCTCACCCGCGGCGCTGACCACGTGGTTCGAGCGTTCGTGAATTCCTGCAGTCACCGCGGCGCCATCGTGGTCGAGGAGGGGAGTGGAACCGCCCGGAGGTTCGCCTGCCCGTTCCACGCCTGGACGTACGACCAGGAAGGCGCGCTCGTCGGCATCCTCGATCGAGACGACTTCGGAGAGGTCGACGCCGAATGCCTCGGCCTCACTCCGCTCGCCTGCGAAGAGCGGTCCGGACTCATCTTCGGGATGCTCGAACCCGGTGCGCAGATGGATCTCGACGCGGCCTTGGTCGGCTACGACGAACTGCTGGCTCATCTCGGCCTGGGCGAGTGTCGCGTGGTCGGGCGCCAGGAGGTCGAGGGTCCGAATTGGAAGGTCGCCTTCGACGGTTACCTCGACTTCTATCACCTGCCCATACTCCACAAGGCGACGTTCGGTCCCGACTACTCGAACAAGGCCGTCTACGACGCGTGGGGTCCCCACCAGCGCCTGCTGCAGCCTGATCATCGTGTGCTGGCCCTCGACGGTGTCCCGGAGGATGAGTGGACCGATGAGCAGATGACCGGCGGTGTGTGGACGATCTTCCCTCACGTCGCGATCGCCGGGTTCGACGTCGGCGAGCGCATGTTCATGGTCTCGCAACTCCTTCCGGGCCCGACGGTGGGCACATCGGTGACGGTGCAGCACTTCCTTGCTCCGACCGAGCCCGACGAAGAAGCCCAAGTGGCCATCGATGAACGCATCGACTTCCTGCTCGGTGTGGTGCGAGACGAGGACTACTACACGGGTGAGCGAATTCAGAGGGCGCTGTCCGTCGGCGCCAAGGACAACGTGTTGTTCGGTCGCAACGAGGCGGGGGGCCAGCGATTCCACGAGTGGGTCGACGCGCTGGTCGCGGCTCCCGACGCGGCCGCCACGGCGAAGGTGTTCGCCGCGGCAGAGGTCGTGCATCAGCCGTGAGAGCCGTGGTGGTGACCGGCGGCCACCCATTCGACCGCGACGCGTTCTTGGCCGTCTTCGACGAGATCGTCGGACTGGACTGGACCCACCTCGAGCAGCCGTCAGCGGCCGAGCAGCTGGCCACCGCGGCGGAATCGGCGGACGTGGTGGTCTTCTACGACATGCCTGGCGTGAAGTTCACCAGGAGCGATCCCCCCGTCGTCTTTGCCGAGCCGTCGGTCGCCGCGGTCTCGCAGTTCGAGGAGCTCCTCGATCGCGGCGTCCCTCTGGTGTTTCTCCACCACGCGATCGCCGGCTGGCCGACATGGGACGCCTATGCCGCCGCAATCGGGGGTCGATTCCACTACGCCCCCGCTCGGTTCGCAGGCATCGACTACCCCGCTTCCGGCTATCGATTCGACGTCGAGCACGAGGTCGAGGTGATCGATCCGACTCACCCGATCTGCGCCGGGCTCGAACCCGTGTTCACGATCACCGACGAGCTCTACCTGTTCCCCGTGATGGAGGCCGACGTGGTGCCCCTGATGCGCAGCGGGGCTCGATTCGAGAGTGATCATTTCTTCTCGGCCGACCTGGCGATTCGGGGAGAGCGCGGCTCGCAAAGAGGATGGGAGCATCCGGCCGGAAGTGCGCTCGTCGCGTGGATCAAGCAGGCCCGCAATTCACCGGTCGCCTACATCCAATTCGGCGACGGCCCCGCCACCTACGCCGACGAGAACTATCGGCGCGTCATCGGCAACGTCGTGCGGTGGGCGGCCGGTCAGTCACCGGCCGGATAGAACTGACCGGAGTTCGCCGACAGGCCGCCGTCGACCGGCAAGACCACGCCGGTGATGAACGAAGCCGCGGGAGAGAGCAGAAACGCGATGGCGGCCGCGACTTCCTCCGGCTGCCCCCAGCGTTGCAGAGCCATACGTCGGCGAAGCTCGTCGTGAATCTCGGGGGCCTGCTGGATCCGCTCCGTCATGGCGGTCTCGGTCGGACCCGGCGCCACCGCGTTGACACGAATGTTCCGAACGCCCAGGTCGAGGGCTGCGGATCGGACCAGATTGATCACGCCCGCCTTGCCCGTGTTGTAGGCCCACATTCCGGTGTCGCCGCCCAGCCCCGATGTGGACGCGGTCGCAACGATCGAGCCGCCTCCCCGCGCCTCCAACGCCGGCACCGCGGCTCGCATTCCGAGCGCGGTCGCTCGGACCACGAGGTTCATGACGCGATCGAAGTCGTCCATCGAAAGGTCGGTGATCGACCCGCGGCGCGACATCCCGGCGTTGAGCACCACTGAGTCGACGCCGCCGAACCGCTCGATGGCCATCTCGACGGCCTGATTGTTGACGGTCTCCTCGGTGACATCGCCCGTGACCCATGCGACTCGTTCATCCTCCACGAGGGGAGAGCCTTGGAGGTCGACGCCGACCACCGACCCGCCTTCGCGGGCGACGAGTTCGACCGTCGCTCGGCCAATGCCCGACCCTGCTCCGGTCACGATCGTGACCTTGCCCTCGAATACGCCCATCAGCCCAAGGTACCCCGCTACCTATCAAGCGGTTAGTTTCACTCCATGGACGTCTACGAAGCGATCTACACCACTCGGGCCATGCGGCGGCTCTCGCCCGATCCCATCCCCGAGGAGCTGCTTCCCAAGCTGTTCGACGCGGCGATCCGCGGGCCGAACTCGGGCAACGCTCAGCTGTTTCGTTTCCTCTGTGTGACCAATGCTGAGATGAAGAAGGAGATCCAGGGGATCTATCGCGAGTGTCTCGATCAATTGAACGCGACGCAGTACTCGGGAGCGCAGGAGAAGATCGCCTCCGGCGACCCGGACGACCCCGATGTGCAGCAGACGATACGGGTCGACAAGTCGGCGCAGTGGCTGGCGGACAACCTCGATGTCGCGCCGATGCTGATCTTCATCTTCGGCAAGGCCGGCGGTGAGACCACCACCTTCCCGTGCCTCTGGAATCTGTGCCTCGCGGCGCGCTCGGAGGGCCTGGGCACCGCGATCACGAGTCTGCTGAAGCTCCAGAAGGAGCGGGTCGAGGATCTCCTCGGCATGCCCAAGGGTGATGTCTGGAACATGCACGGCATGGTGCCGATCGGCTACCCGACCGGCAAGTGGGGCGTGCCGCGCCGCCAGCCCGCGCACACTGCCGTCTTCTCGGAGACCTGGGGTGAGCCGGTGTCGTGGACGGCCGACGAGCCGCTCTGGACCGCCCCCTACTAGAACCGCACGAGGCTCAGCCGGAAAGGCGCTCGTCGAACGGCGTCTCGCTCATGCGTTCGATGCCGTCGTCGCGCACGAGAAACTGGTCTTCGAGCTTGATGCCCTGTCGCGTGTCGGCATCGCCGATGTAGCTCTCGACGCAGATCACCATGCCGGCTTCGAACTCGCCATCGAGGGAGAACGTGCCGTCCGCCGCGATGGCCGGCACGTACGGATGCTCGCCGGACATGCCCAGGCCGTGGGCCAGGCACGAGTACCGATACGGGGCGAACTCGTCGGGGAGTTTCCAGGCTGAGCGGGAGAACGACTCGAATGATCGCCCGACCTCCAGTTGCGACGCGTTGTGCTCGAGTTGCTCCCTGGCCATTGAGTGCAGCACTCGTTGCGCGGGCGTGGGGTCAGCACTGCCACAGAGGAATGTCCGCGAGAAGTCGACGCCGTAGCCGCCGTAGCCGATGGCGTCGGTGTCGATGCTGAAGAGGTCGCCATTTCCGAGTCGTGCCGACGAGGCCTCTTGGAAATAGGGGAATGTCCGTGGTCCGGCCTGAACGAGACGCGTTGACACGTACTCGCCCTCATGGGCGATGAGGTGACGCTGAAACTCAGCCCAAATCTCGATTTCGGACTTGCCGGGGACGATGGATGCCCGCATGACTTCGACGCCCTCCAGCACGCGTCTCATCGCCTCGCGCATGACTTCGACCTCCGCTGTCGTCTTGATCATCCGGGCGGCGGCGAACGTCGTGGTGCCATCGAGGAGCTCGAGACCGGAGGAGCGAAGTTCATCGGTGACGGGATGGTCGAAGCGCTCGACCGCGAGCAGTCGAGCGCTGCCCGGGTGCGGCCGGCACAGTGCGGCGACCTCCTTGGCAAAGACCGCGATGTGGTCGCGATAGTCGGTCCCGGCGAGTGCCGTGATCCCCGGCGCAGCCCGCACTTCGTCGAGTTGTGGGTTGCCGTCGGCCAGGTGCTCGCTGCCCGGGAACTCCCAGAGGACGGCCGGTCCGTCGGCGACGACGAGGAGAAACCGGACGGCCCCCATCATCGAGTAGATCGACATGTTGCGAGCGCCGGTGGCGTAGGCGATGTTGATCGGGTCGGCAGTGAGGATCGCCGGGACGTTCGTTGCGGCCATCTGGTTGCGGAGTCGGGTCATCCGTCCTGCAATCAGTGCGTCCTCAGAGTTCACGGATGAGGTCCTTGCCGTCCCAGCCGGACGCCGCGGTTCGGACCGTGTCGTACAACCGCTGCATGCGCTCGGTTCGTTCGTAGATCTCGATGTAGTGGCCGACCTCGGTACGGGCGTCGAAGTGGGCGAACGGGGTGCCGCCGGGCGTCTCTGCGTAGATCGACTCGGCCCAGCCGCGGGCGACCAGCTCCGCTCCGGCGGATGCCAAGTTGTCGACGAAATGCGCCTTGTGGTGCAGTCCGATCGGTACACCCGACGGCTGGTGAACGGTGATGAGTTCGAGCATCACGTCGCCCCATTGGCCGTAGGCGGCCGAGTGATCGAACGGCGCGGCGACACCGTTGATACGGCTGTTCGTCACGGCGATGTGGTCGCGAACGAAGAACGGCCCGACACCTCGGTCTCCCCAGGTGCGGGCCGCTTCTCGAATGTCGTCGACCGCATATGCGATCTGAACAGGTGGTCCGAGCACGGACTAGTAGGGCATCGTCCCGCCGTCGACCGGGAACATCGAACCAGTGATGTTGCGACCCGCCTTCGAGGCGAGGAGCACGGCGACTGCCGCGACCTCCTCGACGCGGTTGGGCCGCTTGATGGCCGAGCCGCCGCTGAACGCCTCGATGAGGTTCTCGTACGAACCGAGCCCCATCGCGATGGCCGAATCAGGTCCGGTTTCTCGCACGATGTCGGTCTCGATCAGGCCGGGAAGAATCGCGTTGACCGTGATCCCGAGCGTGCCCACTTCGTGAGCGGCCGACTTCACGAGGCCATTGACCGCATGCTTCGTCGCCGTGTAGCCGGGAATGCCCGGCTTGCCGAGCTTTCCTTCGACCGACCCGGTCACGAGAACGCGGCCCGTTTCACGCGGGATCATGTGTTGTAGCGCCTTGCGCATGCCCCAGAACACGTGGTTGAGGTTCCAGTCGACTTCGAGGTTCCACTCTTCGTCGGTCATCTGGAACACCGGTGCCGTCTGGCTCACGCCACCCGAGTTGAGGCACATGATGTCGAGTTGGCCGTAGCGCTCGACTGTGAAGTCGACCAACCCCTCGACGTCGGCCTGGTTCGTGGCGTCGCCCGCGAAGAACGCGGCATTGTCGCCCGCGTTCATCTCGGCGAGGCACTGCTGCCCCTTTTCTTCACCGCGACCGTTCACGACGACCTTGGCTCCCTCGGCGAGGAAGGACTCGGCCATTGCTCGGCCGATACTGCGTGTGCCGCCAGTGATGGCAGCAACTTTTCCGTCAAGTTTTCCCATGGTGCTGCTTCTCCTAGTAGGGCGACGTGCCGCCGTCGATGGATATGAGCGAGCCGGTGATGCCGGCCCCGATGTCGGAGGCGAGCAGGACATTCACCTCGGCGACGTCTTCGACCTCGTTGAGCCGTTTGATGGCCGACTCTTCCGAGAACATGCCGAGCAGTTCCTCGTAGGTCATGCCCATCGATTCAGCGGCGCCGGGGCCTTCCGCCATCATGATGTCGGTCTCGATCGCACCCGGGCAGACGGCGTTGACCGTGATGCCGAGCGTGCCGACCTCCTGCGCCGCGGACTTCACCAGTCCGTTGATCGCATGCTTGGCGACGACGTAGATCGAGAGGGCGGGCTTGCCCATCTTTCCCTCGACCGAAGAGTTGCAGATGATCCTGCCGCTCTCCTGGGGAATCATGTGGTTGAGCGCGGCGCGCATGGTCCAGAACGTGTGCCAGAAGTTCCATGTGAGGGAATCCTGCATGGCTTCGTCCGTGAGCTGTGCGACAGGAGCGTGATTGCTCGCCCCGCCCGCGTTCGCAAACAGGATGTCGATCTTCCCGTAGCGGTCGACGGTGCCCTGGATGAGCGCTTCGCAATCCTCGCGTTGCTTCACATCTCCGGGAATGAAGTGGACGTTGTCGCCCGCGTTTATCTCGTCGAGTGCCTGCTGGCCCTTCTCCGCGCTGCGTCCGTTGATGACGACTTGAGCACCCTCTCGCAAGAATGCTTCTGCAGTCGCTCGTCCGATGCCGCGTGTGCCGCCCGTAATGCAGGCCACGCGACCGTCGAGATCACCCATCTGTGTCCCCCTGTCCCTGATCGGGATGGTTGTTGAAGCGCCGATACTAACCGCGCGGTCAATTTCGGCAAGTACGGGGATGCACCGCTACGTTTCGGTCCATGACCGACCGGCAGCTCGACGACCGCCAAGCAATCGTCGCCCTCACCGCGAACTACTGCTGGGCCCTCGATACCGGCGAGTACGAAGGACTCCGAGAGATCTTTCTGCCCGAGGCGACCGCCCAGCTCGGGAGCAGCAGCCAGGCGGGCATCGACGAGATCATCGAGCGCGTGTCGACATCGCTCGCGAAGTTCGACGGCAGCCAGCACATGGTGAACACGCACGAGATCACTGTCGAGGGCGACACTGCGACATCACGCTGCTACGTCCACGCCCAACACATGCGTCGAGCGGGGGAGGAGCCGCCACTGTTCACGCTCGGTGGCCGCTACGAAGACCGACTCGTTCGCACTCCCGAGGGCTGGCGAATCAGGCACCGGACGCTCACCTCGATGTGGAGGTCCGGCGAGTGACACTGCAGTTGTCTCGCCTCCATCAGGTCGGCGGTGCGCTCGGTGATCGCGAGCAGACGTCGACCTTCTACCGCGAGGTGCTCGGCATTCATCCCGTCGCGACGTTCGATCCGCCCGGTCTCGTGTTCTTCGATCTCGACGGCGTACGCCTCCTGCTGGAGCGCGACGCGTCGCCCGCGACGATCTACCTGTGGGTCGACGACATCGACGTCGCCGTCCGAACGCTCAAGGACAGAGGCGTCGAATTCGCCGCGGCACCGCATCGGATCTTCCGGGACGACGCGGGAACCTTTGGTGCGGCCGGTGAAGAGGAATGGATGGCCTTCTTCGAGGACCCCGCCGGCAACTCGCTCGTCGTGGCAACCCGGCGGGTCGGCTAGCGCGACTTGGCGTTCGTGATCCTGCCCTTGAGCACCAACATGAATCCGTCGAGTGCTTGGCGGTGCTCTTTGTGGTCGTTCGACAAGCCGTCGGTGAGACCGATGGTGAACGCGCGGATGTAGCTGATCATCGCCGCGCGGTCGGACCGGTCGACCTCGCCGGTCGCGATCCCGCAGTCGACGATGCCCTCGAAGAACCCGTCGCGGCGGACGTCGCCCGTGCCGAGCGCGGCAGAGAGTTCGGGAACCCGACGGCGGTCGATCCTCGATGCGCCGAGGAACTGCGCGAGAGAGGCATCGTCGCGGTTGAGCTGGTGCGCCGTCTCGAGCACCGCTTCGAGTTTCCCGACGAAGGTGTCGGCCTCTCGCTCGGATTGCGCGAATCGCTGGTACACCCGCTCCTGCACCTCGTCGAGCACTGCGGTGTAGATGTCGAGCTTCGAATCGAAGTAGTGGTACATCGCGCCGGTCGTGATGCCGGCTTCGTTCGCGACCGTGCGATTGGTCGTGGCTTCGTAGCCGAGCTCGGCGAAACATCGGCGGGCGACATCGATGATGCGCCCGCGGGTCTCGGCGCTGCTCGATGCCGGCGGGCGGCCGAGTCGGGAGGAAGAGTTCTTTGCCACGCCGTGAGGGTAGAGCCTCCACGTCCACCGGGCTTCTCTTGAGACCTATCGCGCGGTTAATTTGCTGCCGTGACCGTTTCCGTCGAAGAATTCGCGAACGAAGCCGCTGATTGGCTGGCTGAGCATGGCGAGCCCATCGTTGATGATTCCGGAGAGCGCGAGATCGTCTGGGGCGACGGCGAGTTCAGCGTCGCGGTCTTTCACGCACTCTCCTTCGAGGCCGAGCGCGATCTGCTCGAGGACGCCAAGCGTTGGGCCCAGCTGAAGGCGACGAAGGGCTATCACGCGGTCACCGGCTCGCCGGAGTTCGGCGGGCTCGGCCTGAGCAAAGAGCACGCCCGAGCGTTCGGCGCGCTCGAGCGCAACTACCGCGTTCCCACCCGCCACGAAACCTTCAGCGTCACCACCGGGCTCATCGCCCCGACGGTCGAGCTCTTCGGCACACCGGAGCAGAAGGAACAGTTCGTCGGCGCGTTTCTCGCCGCCGAACTGCTCTGTTGCCAGCTCTTCTCGGAGCCTGGGGCGGGGACGGATCTCGCGAACCTCAGCTGCCGGGCCGAGCGGGACGGCGACGAATGGGTCATCAACGGCCAGAAGGTCTGGAGCTCCGGAGCGCAGTTCTCCGAGTGGGGCGAGCTGATTGCTCGATCAGACGTCGATGCACCGAAGCACAAGGGCATGACGGCGTTCATGGTGCCGATGGATGCGGACGGCGTCGAGATTCGGCCGATCAAGCAGATGAGCGGTGGCGAGTCCTTCAACGAGGTGTTCTTCAACGACTGCCGAGTGCCCGATTCGATGCGTCTCGGCCCGGTCGGCGAGGGTTGGAAGGTGGCGCTCACCACGCTCGGGTTCGAGCGAGACCACAGCGACTCCGGCGGCAACAAAACTCGAGCAGGCGGAAGTTGGCGCCAGCTGTTGGCGACCGCCAAAGCCATGGGGGTCACCGATGATCCCGTGATGCGCCAGGACCTCATGGAGGTCTACATCCACACGCGAGTCGAGCATTTTCTCAATCGCCGCGCCGCCGACCTCGCCAAGGAGGGGACGCCAGGGCCGGAGGGTTCGCTCGGCAAGCTTCTCTGGACCGAGGGCATGACGAAGATGTCGCACGCGATCTCTCGCGTGCTGGGCTCGAGGCTCACTGCCGACACGGGCGAGTGGGGCACCTGGGAGTGGGGCGAGCATGTTCTCGGCGCCCCCGGCTATCGCATTGCCGGTGGCAGCGACGAGGTGCAGCGCAACATCATCGGAGAACGTGTTCTCGGACTTCCAGGCGAGCCCCGTGTCGACAAGGGCATCCCCTGGAAGGATGTCCCTCGATAACCTGACCGATAGAATTAACCACCCGATCAATTCTGGAGCACACACATATGGATCTCGGACTCGCCGGCAAAAAGGCACTGATCACCGGCTCGACGAAGGGCATCGGGCGTGCCGTCGCCGAGACCCTCTTGGCGGAGGGCGCTTCTGTGGCGATCTGTGCCCGCAATGCCGACGACGTCGCCGCAGCCGTTTCGGAGCTCAGCTCGCTGGGAACCGTGGTGGGCAGCGCGGTTGATGCGTCGGACCTCGGATCTCTCGAGGCGTGGATCGCCTCGTCTGCCGAACAGCTCGGTGGCATCGACATCTACGTCCACAACACCTCGGGTAAGCCGCAGAAGGTGCTCGACGAGTGGTCGAAGAACTTCGAAATCGACCTGAAAGCCCTGGTCGGCGGCGTCGCCGCGGCCAAGGATGCACTTGCCGACGGCGGAGGCTCGCTCATCAGCATCGGCACCACCGCGGCGGCCGAACACTTCGGTTCCGGGTCCAACAGCTACAGCGCCTTCAAGGCCGCCGTCACCAATTGGACGCTCGGACAGGCCCAGGTGCTCGGCGCCCAGGGAATCCGCTGCAACGTTGTTTCGCCGGGGCCGATCTACGTCGAAGGCGGCGATTGGAACATGATCAAGGACGCTCGACCCGAGCTGTTCGAGACGGTCTCGAAGGCACATCCCGGGGGCAGCATCGGCACGGTCTCCGACATCGCGAACACGGTTGCCTTCCTGTGCGGCGACGTCGCCGGACACATCAACGGAGCCAACCTGACGGTCGACGGTGGGTTCCTCAAGCGCGTCAACTACTGATCGATGAGCGTCGATCAGCTTTCGCGGGTCGATGCTTACCTTGTCGCGGGCGGGAAGTACCACGACATCGATTTCGCTCGGCGCGAGCTGCTGGGTCTCCTCGCGGAGCACGAGCAGGTTCGAGTCACGGTCGGGAGCAACTGGGACGACATCGACTCCCTGACGGCAAGCGATTTCGTCGTGAGCTACACCTGCGACGTACGGCCGAACGAGGCGTCGCAGGCCGCGATGAGATCGTGGGTCGAGGCCGGCGGCCGTTGGGTCGCGCTGCACGGAACGAACACTGCGCTTGACCTGCCCCGGCCCAACGGGGTGGAGTCGCCTCGGTGTTTCCCGTCGTGGGTCGACACTCTGGGCAGCCAGTTCATCGCCCACCCCAAGATCAACCCGTATCCGATCGAGACCGCCGCGCCCGAGCACTGGTTGGTCGAAGGCATTGAACCGTTCGAGACCGACGACGAGCTCTATCTCATGGAGTACCCCGATCGCGATGCGCTCGAGGTCCTGCTCCATACCCACTGGCTCGGCGATGCGCCGGGGTTCGCCGAGGCCGACTGGACCACCGGTGACGACGAGCATCTCGTGCAGTACCTCCGCCCGTTGGGCGACGGTGCCGTGCTGTACAACACGCTCGGCCACTGCCGGAGCCATTTCGACATGGTCCCGCTGAAGGACTACCACCCCACGATCGATCGCTGCTCCTGGGACAAACCGCAGTACTACGAGCTTCTCCGGCGGGCCATCCGCTGGGCCCTCGGGGAGAACGGAACATGACGCTGAGCTCTACTTCACTCACGGCTGAGACCATCAAGGATCTCCACGAACGCATGCTGCGCATCCGCTTCTTCGAGGAGGCGGCCGGCCGGCTGTTCGAGGCCAACAAGATGCCCGGCTTCATCCACCTCTACGTCGGGCAGGAAGCAGTTGCCTCGGGAGTCTCGGTCGCCCTCCGCGACGATGACCAGATCAGCTCGACGCATCGAGGTCACGGACACCTCGTGGCCAAGGGCGGCGACCTCGGCAAGATGATGGCCGAACTGATGGGCAAATCGGGCGGCTACTGCAACGGCAAGGGCGGCTCGATGCACATCTGCGATCTCGAGCTCAACATGCTCGGCGCCAACGGCATCGTCGGCGGTGGAGTGCCGATCGCCGTGGGAGCGGGCTTCGCCAACAAGTACCGCGGCAACGACACCGTGTCGGTGGTTTTCTTCGGCGACGGCTCCACCAACATCGGCGCATTCCACGAGGCCGCCAACATGGCTGCTGCCCTGAAGCTCCCCGTGCTGTTCGTCTGCGAGAACAACGAATACGCCGAATACACCGCGCGCGCCGACAGCATGGCGATCAAGGACGTGGCCGAACGAGCCGCGGCCTACGGGATGCCGAGCAAGATCGTCGACGGCATGGATGCCCCGGCTGTCTACAACGCCACGCGGCACGCCCTCGAGACGATTCGAGCGGGGGAGGGGCCGTACTTCCTCGAGTGCAAGACCTACCGCTACTACAACCACCACGGCATCCAGACGCTCGGCATGAAGTACCGCAGTGACGACGAAGTCGAGGAGTGGAAGGGCCGTGATGCGATCGACGCCATCGAGGCATCGATGGTCGCCGACGGCGTCGCGAACGAGGCTGAGGTCGGCGATATTCGAACTGCCGTCCAGGCCGAGGTCGACGCCGCGATCGAATTCGCCGAGACCAGCCCGATGCCAGACCCGGCCGAACTGTTGACCAATGTTTATACAGAGGCTGCCTATACCGAGGTCTCGTCGTGACCCGTGAGCTGAGCTACCTCAACGCTTTCAACGAAGGCATGCATCAACTCATGGCCGAGGATCCCGACATCTTCGTGGCCGGCGAGGACGTCGCCGGCAAGGGCGGTGTGTTCGGGAGCTTCGTCGGCTTGCTCGACAAGTTCGGCGACAACCGCATGGTCGACACACCCATCTCCGAACAGGCCATCGTGGGCCTGGGGATCGGCGCGGCCGTGGCCGGGCTCCGACCGGTCGTCGACCTCATGTTCATGGACTTCGTGCTCGTCTCGATGGATCAGATTGCGAATCAGGCGGCGAAGCTCAAGTACATGTTCGGCGGCAACGCCTCGTTGCCGCTCACGATCACGACGAACGGTGGCGCCGGTCTTTCGGCTGCGGCGCAACACAGTCAGAGCCTCGAAGCGATGCTCTGTCACGTACCCGGTCTCAAGGTCGTGATGCCGTCGACGCCCTACGACCTCAAGGGGCTTCTGGTCTCGTGCGTGCGCGAGGACAATCCGACGATCCTCGTGAAGCACAAGAAGATGTTCGGGGTGAAGGGCGACGTGCCCGAGGAGCTCTACGAAGTTCCGCTCGGCCAAGCCGTGGTCACCCGACCCGGAACCGACGTCACGGTGGTCGCCTACAGCTACATGGCGGCCGAGGCGTTGGCTGCGGCCGAAGTGCTCGCCGACGAGGGCATCAACTGTGAGGTGATCGATCTTCGGACGGTGCAGCCGCTCGACATCGAGACCGTCGTCGAGTCGGCTCGCAAGACCAACCGAATCGTCGTCGTGCACGAGGCAGTTCGCTTTGGCGGGCTCGGTGCGGAGATCGCCGCGCAGGTGCAAGAACACGCCTTCGACTACCTCGATGCCCCGGTGGCTCGGGTCGGAGCGCCGTTCTCGCCGATTCCATTCAGCCCCGCGCTCGAGTCGGTATACGTCCCGAGTGCCGCGTCGATCGCCGACGAGATTCGCATCACGCTGCACCGACCAGCACCCGGCTTGACCGCCGCGGGGAGCTGAGCGTGGCCGTCGAGTTCATGATGCCCAAGCTCGGGCTCACGATGGAGTCGGGCACGATCCTCGAGTGGCTCGTCGACGACGGCGCTGAGGTCGCACAGGGCGCCGCCGTGCTCGTGATCGAGACCGACAAGGTCGAGAGCGAGGTAGAGGCCAGCAGTTCCGGTCTTCTCCACATCGTTGGCGCCAAGGGCGAGTCCTATCCGTGCGGCGACACGATCGGCTGGTTCCTCGAACCGGGCGAAGATGCGCCGGCGGCAGTGGTTCCGCAAAGGGCGGCCCCTACGAAAGCGACGCCAAAGGCGGCCTCGGCCGCTCCGACCGTCGCTCATCAAGCCCCCGGCGGCCGACTTCTGGCGTCGCCCAACGCAAAGCGACTCGCGGCACAGCGCGGTGTGGACCTGCGCCGCGTCGCCGGTTCGGGCCCCGGCGGTCGCATCGTCTCTGAGGATCTGGCCAATGCGCCGATCGGCGGCGATGTGCCGGCAACTCCGGCTGCCCGTCAACTCGCCGAGCTGCTCGGCATCGATCTCGCCGACGTCATCTCGGTCGGACCCGAACCGCGGGTCGGGCGCGAGGACGTCGCCCGCTTCGCCCGTGAGCAGCTCGCCGATGGCGGGAACATGGGAGTGACGGCGCCGGTGCCCGAGATGCCGTTGCTGCAGGAACCGGCCTCGAGCATTCCCCTCACCGGCATGAGAGGCACCATCGCCTCCCGTATGCACGCTTCGCTTCGCGACATGGCGCAGCTGACGCTCACGATGGATGCCGTGATGGACGCCGTGATCGACGACCGAACCAATGGCGACCACGAGAGAAAGCCGGGCTTCACCGACTACGTCATCGCCGCCGCGGCATCGGCGCTCGAGGATCATCCCGTGGTCAACAGCCAGATTGCCGACGGCGCGGTGAACTTGTTGCCGGAGATCAATGTCGGCATGGCTGTCGCCATCGACGGCGGCCTCGTCGTCCCCGTGGTATCCCGAACGAACGAGCGGTCCTTGGCCGACCTGAGCGCAGAGACGACCAGGCTGGCGACCGCCGCCCGCGACGGTGGGCTTGCCCTTGCCGACCTCGAAGGGGGCACGTTCTCGGTGACGGCGCTCGGGATGTTCGGCGTCGATGCGTTCACGCCGGTGATCAACCCGCCCAACACCGCGATCCTCGGCGTCGGCCGACTCCGCGATGGCATTCGCTGGGATGACGATGTTCCCGTCAAGACCACCGTGCTCACGCTCAGCCTCACCTGGGACCACCGGGCATTCGATGGCGCGCCCGCGGCGGAGTTCGCAGCTTCCGTCCGGGACCGACTGGAGTGCTGGGGCGCCGCACAATGAGTCCGACCACGCTCCGTTACTCGTTCACCGCCGCGGCTGAGATCGACCCTGACCAGCGGGCCGAGATCGTGGGCGGCAAGGGTGCGGCCCTCGCTCGCATGACGGCATTGGGCCTTCCGGTTCCTCCCGGGTTCACACTCACGACGGCAGCCTGTCGAGAGGTTCTCTCGAACGGATGGTTCGCTGATCTCGACGTCGAGCTCCTGGCCGGATTGCGGGAGCTGGAGGCAACGATCGATCGGCGCCTCGGCGACATGGCCTCGCCTCTGCTGGTGAGTATTCGCTCCGGTGCCCCGATCTCGATGCCGGGCATGATGGACACCGTCCTGAACGCCGGAATCACCGAAGGCATCGCGACGGCGCTCGGCCAAGCGGCCGGCGACCAGCGCTTCGGTTGGGACACCTACCGGCGCTTCGTGCAGTCCTACGTGACGGTCGTGCTCGGCGCCGACGACGCGGTCGTCCGCGAGTTGCTGCATTCGTCGCTCGGCGCCGACGAAGGTCGTTCTCTCGACGGCGACGCGCTTTCGAGCGCGGTGCTGCGGTTTCGCGACGCCGTCGCCACCGCCGGTTTCGAGATCCCGGTCGAGCCGGAGGAGCAGATTCGAGCGGCGGCAAAGGCGGTGTTCGCCTCCTGGGATTCGGATCGTGCCCGTGTCTATCGGGAGGTCGAGAACATCAGCGCCGAGCTCGGGACGGCCGCGACCGTGCAGGCGATGACCTTCGGCAACCTGGGCGAGCGCTCAGGCACGGGCGTCGCGTTCTCACGTGATCCCTCCACTGGGGAGCGCGAGATGGTCGGCGACTTCCTCGTCGGCGCGCAGGGTGAAGATGTCGTCGCCGGGACCCACGCGACTCAGCCCATCAGCGAGCTCCGTACGCAATGGCCAGAGATCGCCGACGAACTCGACGCGGCGTCCGCGCTGCTCGAGAAGGACCTCGGCGACCTGGCCGACATCGAGTTCACGGTTGAGAACGGCACGTTCTGGCTGCTCCAGGTTCGCAAAGGAAAGCGCAGTCCGAAGGCGGCGCTGCGCCTCGCGATCGACATGGCGGAGGATCCGGACTTCCCGCTCGCTCGAGCCGAAGCCGTTGCGCGAGTGCGCGACCTGTTGGACGACCCGCCGACCGAAGCGAACCCCGACGCGCTTCCCGAATCAGATGCAGATGTGCTCGCCACCGGGCTTGCCGCTTCGCCCGGCCGTGCGGTCGGCGCCGTGTGCACCACCATTGACGAAGCGGTCGCGGCCGGCGAGCGGGGCGACGACATCATCCTGTTCCGACGCGAGACCTCGCCCGCCGACATCGCCGGCATGGCGGCGGCCCGCGGGCTGGTGACGACTCTCGGCGGTGTTGTCAGCCATGCCGCAGTGGTCGCTCGGAGTTGGGGCGTGCCCGCGGTGGTCGGGATCGGTGCCATCGCGGTCGATGCCGAGGGCATCTCGGTCGACAAGGAGCGCATCCCCACAGGCACGATCGTGACGATCGACGGCGATACCGGCCGGGTTTTGCGTGGCGATCACCCGGGCGACCGGCGGACTCTCGACGAGGTCCGTGTGCTCAAGGCTTGGTGCGACGAAGTCGACGCCCACGCGGCCGCCACTCTCTCGACCAGCGATGGAGAGCCGGCCACGCTGGAGACCTGCGAGCGCGTTCTGGCGCTCAAGGGCATGGGTTCAGCCGAGATCGTCGCGGACATTCTGGGCTGTCCGATGGAGGAGGTCGTCGCCGTCATCGCCGCCTTGGTCGACGCCGAGGATGCGCAGGAGCTCCCGGGAGGCCGAGTTCGCCTCATGCCTCCGGCGATCGACCGCGTGAACGGACGGTTCGCCGCCGACGCCGTTCGATTGGGCCCAGTGATCGAGCCCCTTCTCGACGAGTTCCATCGCGTCAACGACCTCTTCAAGGAAGTCGTCACGGCGTGGCAGATGAAGGACGTCGATGGCGAGAGTGTGCCCAACGATCACCACGACGCCGACTACGACGCGACGGTGATCCGCCTCCTCAGGACAGAGATCCACACTGGAATCACCCCGATCATTGCCGCCGTCGCCGAGGTCGAGTCCCGGTTCCGACGCTATACCGAGCGGCTCCTCGCGGCGCTGGAGGCGATCGAGCAGGGCGACCAGCAGATGGTCGCCCACCCGCTCCGAGACAGCTATCACACCGTGTGGTTCGAGCTCCACGAGGAACTGATCCGGCTCTCCGGGCGGAATCGCGCCGACGAGGCCGCGGCCGGCAGGGCGTAACGGCGGGTCGCTGCGCCGGCCACCGGTAGGGTCGGGCCGTGAGCAGGGATTGGTTCGACCCATTCGGGATCCGCGGGAGCAAGCTCGATCCGTTCGTCATGTTCACGAACGCACTGCGGGGCCAGGGTCCGGCCGGCCAGTCGGCGGAAATCATCGCCACGACGATCGCCAAGCGGATCGAGGGCCGAACGGTTCAGGTCGACGCGGGGCTGAAGATCACCGCGACCGTCCATGCCGTTGACGAGGCAAGGCCGCCGGCTCCACTCGCCTCGCTCCCGACCGGATCGGTGGAAATCCCGATGTGGGAACGGGTTCGGGTGCGGCTGCGCGACATCGAACTCGGGGAGTGGCGAATTGATCGGGTTTCCCTGGATGCCAGAGACCTCCGCCTCATCGGGGCCACCTCGCAATCGGTGCGGGTCGGCGGTGTCGACTTCGTCGCGACGATTCGCCCCGAAGAGGTGATCCAGTGGGCCGCGGCGGTCGACGGCGAGCACCGAGTTCGGGTCAGCGAGGGGCGGATCGAAGTGTCCGATCGACGTCTCGAACGCTGGGCCTGGCTCGAAGTCGCGGTGGTCGCCCGGGACCGGACGATCCTGGTGTCGCCGGTTGCACTGCGGGTCTTCGACCGCCCGCTCCCGTTGTTGCGGTGGCTACGGCGAACGATCGAGCGCGATGCGCCGTGGCTGCCGTTCGCGCTTCGCGTCGAGTCGGTCAGCGTCACCGAAAGCGGCGAGGTCAACGCGGTCGGCACCGTGTCGAAGAGCCAGGTACCGGTGGACGTCGCGAAGCTACTCAGCGATCTGGGCACCGAGAGCACGAAGTCGGTATTGCGAATCGTCGCCGGCGAGAAGTGATCAGTTGTCGCCGTTCTCGACGAGGAACGACTCATAGACCCGGATGAGCACCTGCTTCTGATCGGTGCTGAGGTCCGACTGCGCGCGGATCGTTGCGATGAGATCGCTCTCGCGGTCTTCGTCGAGAATGCCGGCTCGCACGTACAACGATTCCGATGACACCTCGAGCGCACGAGCGATCTGCTGGAGGATCTCCGCCGACGGCCGCTTCAGGCCTCGTTCGATCTGGGAGAGGTAGGGATTCGACACGTTGGCGAGGTCGGCAAGTTTGCGCACACTGAGTTCCGCTTGGCGGCGCTGCTCGCGGATGTACTCGCCAAGATCTTCCCAGGCTGCTCGTGGGTCTTTGTCAGGCATGGTCTGTGATGTTTCCTGCCGGCCTCTGCCGCTCGGTCATGGGTTCAGTGTGGACGCGTAGCGACCGGGCCACCAGTGGTGACCCGGTCGCTGGGGGGGATTTCTGCCGGGAATGTGATCATTCCCTGGGAATCAGGCCTTCTTGGCGGCCGTCTTCTTGGCGGTGGTCTTCTTGGTGGCGGTGCTCTTCGCAGCGGGGGCCTTTTTGGCGACCTTGGCCTTGGGGGCATCGATGCCGATGAAGTCCCACGCCTTGACGCGGTTGGTCGCCATGACCTCGGCAACCTGCTCCGGGAAGCGGCCTTCGAACTTCACAGCCTGGGGCTCGGTGCGGGCACGGAAGTCGGTGAGGGCTTCGGCGGCCTGCTTGCGGGCGGTGGCGGTGTGCTCAACGACGAACTCCGGGGTGGGGAGCTCGCGGCCGACGATGGCGTCGGTGACGAGAAGGTTGACGCCTACGGCGGCGTAGGCAACGTCCTTGACCTGATCGAGAACTGCAGTCATTGTTTCGGCTCCTGAGAGTGTTTGGAAATCTTGGGGGATTGGATCCGACTGCGTACTTCGTGCTGTCGGATGTGCTAACTATAACTAGCAGTCGCTCGATGTCAACCACTTTCGCTAACAAAAGTTTGCACCCATGTTGAATCTGGTCAGAGTCATGGGCGACTACTGGCACGAGGACCGTGACGAGGTGTCCGCGTTGGGTGAACTCGTGGCCGCGGCGAAGGACCTGTCCTCCGTGCGGGCCCTCGACGAGATCCAGCGACGGCTCGTCGAGTTCGTTCTCGAGAACGACTTCGCGGCGACCCCGCTGGTGATGGCGGTGCCGCCGGGGCCGCATCGAGAGGCCCACCCCGTTCCCGCCTTCGCCGCCACGGTGGCAGCCGCGCTGGGCGTGGACCTCGCCGATGTCATGACTCGGCAGAACCCGACGGCCCGGCTGAGGTACACACCGCTCGAAGCGCGCCAGTCAGTGGTGGAGGCCGCCGGCTACACCGTGACGGGCGACGTCTCTGGCCGCTCGGTTGTGTTGGTCGACGACGTCATCCTGACGGGAACCACCCTCCGGCACCTGGCCGCGCTGCTGTCAGCGGCAGGGGCCGTCGATGTCAGCGCAGTGGTGGTGTGTCGGACGCGGCGATCGAGCGGGCCTCGTACAGCTGGTCCAGCAACGCCGTGATCTCCTCGTTCGCATCGGCCAATTCGACCGCGTGAGCGCGGAGGTCGTCCTCCGCTTGCGACAGCCGTTCGATCAGCTCGGCCTCGCGGTCGACGATCTCCTCGATCATCGTGACGTCGACGGGGGTCGTCGTGCTCGCGACCGGACGGTCGGCAAACTGTCGGCGGCCGAGCACGAGGCCAACGCCGAGCCCGATTCCCATCGCGACCACCAGCGAAACGAAGATCTGCAACAACAGGCCGATCATTCGAGTTCTCCCCGGAGCGCGTCGATGCCGGTGTGGAATGTCTCGATCGGGGCCCGGGGGGCCGACTCGTCGATCTCCAGCTGATTGATGACCACGGTGATGTCGCGCCGCGTGGCGAGCGAATCGATGAGATCGTGGGCGAAGGCCTCGCTGGGAGCCCGGCCGGTGAGGGTGATGCTCTCGTCGTCGAGGGCGACCGTGATGTCGGCGACGGCGAAGCGCTCGGTGTCGGCGGAAGCACTCTCCGTGTTCGAATTGACCACGATCCAGGCCGCCGTCAGCACGTAGAGGACCAACAACGCGCCGAACCCTGTGGCGAGAATCCGCCGCGGGGTCAAGGGAACATGAGCCCCTTCGTCCAAATCCGGTCTCCTTCGCCGAACACGGTAGTGCTCAGGAGCCGCCGAGGCGGCGATCAATGAGGCGCTCGATCCATCGCGAGATGGTGTCGACCTCTTGGGCCCCCTGAACGGGCAACACCTCGTCGATCACCATCGTCGGAACCGCAGTGATGCCCTGCTGCACGGCATCGTTGTGTTCGCCGATCACCTCTTCCGCCAGGACTTTCTCGCGCTCGGCGGTCAGTGAGAGGAATTCGTCACGGTCGACACCCACGTCGGCCGCCAGATCGGACAGGACCGCCCAATCGGAGATCGTGCGATTCTCGGTGAAGTAGGCCGACAGCAGGCGGTGGTGGAACGCGTCGCTCGCCTCCGGGTCGATCAGGGCCAGTGATTTCGCGGCCACGTGGGCGGGGACACTGCTGATCGGCTGCGTTTCCTCGGTCGCCCAGACGTTGAACGTCGCGCCGGGCTCGACGCCGGCCGGCCGGAGCCACGACTCGGTGTAGGCGACGAACTTCGCCTGATCGACGGCCTTGGACTCGGTGCGGAGAAGGAACGCCTTCCAGGAGACGTCGATCTGGTCGCCGAATCGGCGCTTCAGCTCGTCGAGACGGACCGTCCCGACATAGCACCACGGTCAAAGGAAGTCGGACCACGCAACGATTTTGACGGGATCGTTCATACTTCGACCCTACAGAGGTTTCCAGGCCAGAATCATGGCCATGAGAACTGCATTCGTTGGATTGGGCGTGATGGGTTTCCCGATGGCGGGTCATCTCGTCGACGCGGGACACGAGGTCACCGTCTACAACCGCACGCCGGCACGGGCGGAGGCGTGGGTGGCGGAGCATGGTGGCCGGGCCGCGGTCACTCCTGCCGCGGCAGCCGAGGGCGCCGAGTTCGTCTTCTTGTGTGTCGGTGACGACCCCGACGTTCGAGCGGTGACGACCGGCGACGGGGGAGTACTGGAGACCATGGCCGCTGGCGCGGTGCTCGTCGATCACACCACGGCGTCGGCCGATGTGGCCCGAGAGGTCTACGCCGCCGCGAAGTCACAGGGGGTCGGTTTTGTCGATGGGCCGATCTCTGGTGGCCAGGCCGGCGCAGAGAACGGCGTGTTGACCGTGATGTGCGGTGGGGACCAGGTCGACTTCGACCGTGTCGCACCCGTGATCGATGCCTACTCCCGAGCCTGCACCCTGTTGGGGGAGTCCGGCTCCGGGCAGCTGTGCAAGATGGTGAACCAGATCTCGATCGCCGGAGTCCTCCAAGGGCTCTCCGAGGGCATTGACTTCGCGGTGAGGGCTGGTCTCGATGTCGACAAGGTGGTCGACACGATCTCGAAGGGTGCGGCCGGCTCGTGGCAGATGGAGAATCGGGCGACCACGATGGCGGCCGAACAGTTCGATTTCGGGTTCGCCCTCGACTGGATGCGCAAGGACCTCGGTATCTGCCTGGCCGAAGGCGACCGCGTCGGCGCTTCCCTTCCCGTCACCGCGTTGGTCGACCAGTTCTATGCCCGTCTTCAGCGGCAGGGTCATGGGCGCTGGGACACGAGCGCACTCATCTCGCTCCTGCAGGACTAAAGCCTTCGTCGGAGCGGCAGGGAGAGGTACGCTGCGGCGCATATCCGGGAACGTCTCGCTGGGCCGGACACCTGACTTCTACTCCTACGCCGAGCGGCCGATCGAGGCCGCGACGCATGAAGGTGAATTCGTGGTGATCCGCTGGGCTGACGGGGCGGAGCTTCGCGCCTATGCCCTTTGGCTGTGGGAGAACCGCATGGCCGATCAGGGCATCGACGAGCGCACCCGCGAGGGAAAACTCGACCCGGCCGGCCTTCCTGACCCGGCCGTGCTTCGCGGCGTCTCGCTTCGCGACGGGCACCTCGTCGTCGACTGGCACGCCGAGCCGCCGAGTGAGCACCACAGCGGTTGGCTCCGCCACGTGGCTGATGGTCGTCAACGAGTCGACGCCGGAATCCCGGCTGCGGAGCCCTGGGTCGCCGCCGATCGGCCCACGCCGCCCACAATCGATGGCATCCCGGTGCTCGAGGGCGACGATGCCGCGCTGGCCGAGTGGTTGTCGATGCTGTGCCGCTTCGGCATTGCTCGTCTGGAAGGCCTTCCGACCGGTGACCAGGTCGTGCCGACGATCGGTGAGTTGATCGGCGCGCTGCGCGACACGAATTTCGGCGTCACCTGGCCCGTGAGCGTGGATGTCGCTCCCACCTCCACGGCGAACACGCCGTTGCCGCTTCCCCCTCACACCGACCTTCCGACGAGGGAAACGCCGCCCGGTCATCAGGTTCTGCACTGTCAGGTCAACACCTGTTCGGGGGGCCTGAGCACCATGGCCGACGGCTACGCGGTCGCCGATCACTTCAAGACGAACGAACCCGAGCACTACGACTCGTTGTCCACGCTTCGGTGGACGTTCTTCAACCGGTCGCCCGAACACGACCATCGATGGTCCGGTCCGATCATCGACGAAGGCGCACCCGGGGACCCGTTGACCCTCCGGGCCTTCCATCCCGTGCGGGGATTCCCCGACATGGCGGCCGACGACATGCCTCGCGCCTACGCCGCCCTGCGTCGGTTCTCCGAGGTGGCCGGGTCCGATCGCTTCCAGATGCGGTACGCGTTCCGACCTGGCGACATGGTGGTGTTCGACAATCGTCGAATCCTTCATGGCCGAACACCGATCGATGCCGACGGCGGCACGCGGGTGCTGCACGGTACCTACATTGATCACGACGAGATCTACTCACGGCTGCGGGTGTTGACCCGTCGCCTCGAAGCACGTCAGTAACGAGGAGCACCACATGAGCGTTTTCATCACCTGTGCGGTCACCGGCAGCGGCGACACCGCGGGGAAGTCGGAACACGTGCCGGTCACACCGGAACAGATTGCCGATTCGGCCATCGATGCGGCCAAGGCGGGTGCCGCGGTCGTGCATTGCCATGTCCGGGATCCCGAGACCGGGGCGCCCGGGCGGGACGTCGATCTCTATCGCGAGGTGACCGATCGCATCCGTTCGTCCGACACCGACGTGGTGCTCAACCTCACGACCGGCATGGGCGGCGACATCGTGATCGGGTCGGTGGAGGATCCGCTGCCGCTCGATCCGGACGGCACCGATCTGGCGGGCGCGACCGAGCGGGTCGCCCACATTCGCGAGTGCCGGCCCGAAATCTGCACGCTCGACGTCGGCTCGATGAACTTCGGCGAAGGCAACTACATCATGTCGAACACCACGGCGACGCTCGACGAGATGGCCCGCCAGATCCGCGATGCCGGTGTGCGGCCTGAGTTGGAGCTCTTCGACACCGGCCACCTCTGGTACGCGAAGAGCATGGCCGATCGGGGCCTCTTCGAGGGGCCGGTGCTGGCCCAGCTGTGCATGGGCATCCCGTGGGGGGCGCCGAGCGATCTGAACACGCTGATGGCCATGGTCAACAACATCCCCGAGGACTGGGTTTTCTCCGCCTTCTCCATCGGTGCGGATCAGCTCCGCTATGTGGCCGCGGCGATGCTGGCGGGCGGCAACGTCCGGGTAGGGCTGGAGGACAACCTCTACCTGGAACGGGGCGTGAAGGCCACGAACGCGATGCTGGTCGAGCGGGCGGTGCAGATCATCGAGTCGGTGAACGAAACCGTGATGACTCCGGCCGAGGTGCGGGAGAAGCTCAACCTGACGAAGCACGGTTGATGGTGTCGGCGGAGTCGCCCGCCATCGAGCGGGCCGCGGTCGTCGGAGCCGGTGTCATCGGGTCGGCCTGGGCGGCGCGCTTCGCGCTCCACGGCATCGACGTCAAGGTGTTCGACCCGAATCCGGAGACACCCCGGATTCTCGCCGAGGTCTTCGACAACGCCCGCGTCGCTTGGGCCGCGCTCGAACTGCCGAAGATGACCGAGGGCGCGGTGAGAATCGTCGACTCCTGCGAGGAAGCCTGCGGTGATGCCCAGTGGGTGCAGGAGAGCGCGCCCGAGGACATCGACATGAAGCGCTCGATTCTTCGGACCATCGACGATGCGTGCGACGACGACGTGGTGATCGCGTCGTCCACGTCGGGCATCAAGCCCTCGCTCCTCCAGAAGGGGATGGCGCACCCCTCGCGACTTCTCGTCGGTCATCCGTTCAATCCCGTCTACTTGCTGCCTCTCGTCGAGGTGTGTGCCGGCGAGCAGACCGACGGCGACGTCGTCGCCCGAGCGATCGCGTTCTACGAATCGATCTCGATGAAGCCGCTGCATGTCCGCGTCGAGATCGATGCCTTCATTGCCGACCGTCTTCTCGAGGCCGTGTGGCGGGAATCGCTCTGGCTCATCAACGACGGCGTGGCGACCACCGAGGAGATCGACGACGCGATCCGCTACGGGTTCGGTCTGCGGTGGGCGCAGATGGGGATCTTCGAGACGTATCGCGTCGCCGGCGGAGAGGGCGGCATGGCCCATTTCGTCCGTCAGTTCGGCCCCACGCTGTCCTGGCCGTGGACGAAACTGATGGACGTTCCCGAGCTGACCGACGAGCTCGTGGAAACGATCGGCTCGCAGTCCGACGCGCAATCGGGCGAGCATTCGATCCGAGGGCTCGAGCGCATTCGCGACACCAACCTGGTCGGCATCCTGCGCGCGCTCGAAACCAACAGCTGGGGAGCAGGCGAGACGCTCGCCGCGCAGCGAGAACGACTAGTCGACTAGCTCCCACGCCGCGGCCGCCGCGTTGAAGCGAGCGAGCCGCAGTTCCTTCGCGGCGCCGAGGCCGTCCTCGGTCAGCGACGCACCGAAGTAACCCGCGAGATCGATGTCGCCGATCGAGTCGAGCGCGGCGCCGAACGACTCGTTCGTGAGGTCGGGTCCAGCCCCGAGCAGCGCGGCCTCGAGGATGTCGGCGATCGCGCAGGCGTACAGGCCCGAGGCCAGGTCGTTCGTCTCGACGTCGAGTTCGAAGAAGAGTTCGTGGTCACTTCCTGCGTCGAGTCGTTCCACGCATGCCGCCACTGCAGGGTCTTCGCCCATCGTCGGCTGTGCCGCGGTGCCGATCGGTGTGTTGACGATCGCGAGCGCGCCGTCGAGGTACGCGAGATCGACCCCGGCCCCGATCAGGCCCGAAGGCGTCATGACGACGGTGAGAAGCCACTGATCGGTCTGGTAGCCCTCCGACTGGGCGTTGAAGATCTCGAGCGGGACACCGGTGGTCGAAACGGTGAAGTCGACGCCGGCCTCCTTCATCCGTTCGTAGACGATCGCCTGGTCTCGGGCGGTCTCCGCCAGGTCGCTGTCGTTGTCGCCAACCAGGCCCTCGACGACTTCGTAGCCCGCCATGCGGAAGGCGCCGACGATCGTCTGGTACTCGATGACGCCCACGTCGACGGAACCGACCACGCCGATCGTCGCGCCGTCGAGAACCCCCTGGGACTGGACGAGGCTCACGAGGTTCGCGGCCTGGTCCTCGAATGCGGCCCACAACGTCGCGTAAGGAGCGTTGCTTCGCTCGAGAATCGGGTCGGCCATTCCGGCCACGACGACGGCGGCAGTCGACTCCAGCTCGATGAGGCACAGGACCTGGTCCTCGAGTGCTTGGCCGACGACCACGAAGACTTCTTCGTCCTGCGTGAGTTCGACGCATGCCTCGTCGAAGCTGGTGTCACCGACCGGGAGGAACTCCGTGCCGTGGATTTCCAACATTCGCCCGTGGATTCCGCCACGCGTGTTGATGTCCTCGAGTGCCGCCTCCCAGAGGTCGAGCGAGTTGGTGCGACCGAAGTCGACGCCGATGGCAGCGAGCGTGTCCCAGTCAACGGCCGTGATCCCGACCTTGATGGCCTCTGGGGTCACGCCCCGAAACGAGGCGGTCAATTCGGCGGGCAACGTGCTCGTGGTCACCGTGGCCTCGTCGTCGGAAGCCTCGCCGTTCGGTTGGTCGTCGACGACGCGGGAAGCGGCAGGCTCGGCCCCGGGAGCGGAGGTGTCGCTCGAGCCGCATGCGGCTCCGAGTAGCGCGAGGACGACGAGGCTCACCACGCGAGGGAAGAGACCGCTTCGACGTGTCATGTCCTCCCATCGGAGGCGACGGGGTCAACGTGAGGGTGACTCCGGGCTCAGCCCCGTGATCTGTAGGGGGTCAGTCGGCCTCGAACGGGTTCCACACGCCGGTTTCCCCGTCGAACTCGAGCAACCGCAGCCCTTTCACCGCGCCGAGGTCGCCTGGGCCGAGGGAGGCCTCGGTGTAGCCGGCGAGCTCGATCTCACCGATCGCCTCGATCCCGGCCTGGAACGAGTCGTTGGTGAGCACCGGGCCGGCATTGAGCAACGCCTCTTCGAGGATCTTGACCATGTTGCACACCACGAGGCCCTGGGTGAGGTTGTTCACCTCCACGTCGAATTCGTAGAAGATCGGCTGCCCGGTCTCCTCGATCAGGAAGTCGATGCACTCGGCTACGAGCGGCTCGTCGGCCAAGTCCGGCTGAGCGGAGCTGCCGACCTTGGTGCTCGCAGCGGCGATGGCGCCATCGAGGTAGCTCCAGGGCACGTTCTCGTCGCGCAATCCCCGTCCGCTCATGATCGTGGTGAGGATCCACTGGTCGGACTCATACCCGGACTCGATGGCGTTGGCGATCTCGAGCGGGACGCCGGTTGTGGATACCGTGACGTCGACTCCACGGTCGGCCATTCGTTCGTAGAGAATCGCCTGGTCGCGGGCGATCTCGGTGAGGTCTCCACCGGCCCCCCCGGTGAGCGCCTCGACCACGTCGAACCCGGCGTCGGTGAAGGCATCGGCCATGGCCTGGAACCCGGTGGCGCTGACGTCGCTCGAGCCCGTGACACCCACCGTCGCGCCATCGAGCACGCCCGTCGACTCTATGAGGGCGACGACGTCGGCGGCGCGCTCGGCCGTGGGGGCGGCGAAGGTGGCGTAGGGGGCCCGGGCCCGGGCCAGGCGCTCGTCGGTCATCCCGGCCGCAACGATCGCGGCAGTCTCGTGCAGTTCCGTCACGCACAGGATCTGCTCGTTGAGGGAGGTCCCGATCACCACGAACACCTCGTGGTCCTCGGTCAGCTCCACACACGCTCGATCGGACTCGTCGGAGCCGGCCGGGAGGAACTCGGTGACGTAGACCTCGAGTTGGCGGCCGTAGATGCCGCCTCGGTCGTTGATCTCGTGGAGCGCCGCCTCCCACATGTCGCCGGCGTTGGTCACGCCAAACTTCACGCCGAACGCGGCGAGCCGATCCCAGTCGTAGGTGAACACCCCTACCCGTATTGTGTCTTCCGTGACGCCTCGGAAGCTGGCGGTGAGCTCCGCCGGCGCGGTCGTGGTGGGAGCGTCGACGGTGGTCGTGGAGTCTGTCTGGTCGTTGGACGTGGTGGTCGTCGGTGCCGTGGTCGTTTCGTCGGCCGTCGACGTGCCGGCATCGTCGCCGCAGGCACCGGCGAGAAGGGCAAGAGCGACGAGTACGGCGCCCCCTCGCGCGACAGCGTTCAGTTCAGGGATTCTCATGATGCAACATCGACGCAGAGGCTGGTCGCCGTCAAATCGGCGCCAGCTTCGATGTCAGAAACTGGAGTACGGAAGGACAGTTGCGGCGCCCACTCGGATGCCCCTGAGGAAGAGCTCCACGACGTAGTCGAAGCTGTCCTCGTAGGAACCCCGCCCGAGCGCACCCGCGGATTCGAGCGTCACGAAGCCGTGAAGAGCCGCTCGCAACGCTCGCCCGGCCCGGGTGGCATCGGCACCGCCGAGGCCGTAGCCCGCAAGCACGCGGTCCATCGTCTCTATGGCGCCCCGCCCAGCCACCCGCTTCTCGTCACGGTCGACCGGGCGCAGCGACAGCTGGTAGCGCCCCGGATGGGCCGTGGCCCATCGGCGGTAGGCCGCGGCGAAGCTGCGCACCGCGTCATCCCCGGCCACGCCGACCACCGAGTCGCGCAGGGTCTCGCCGAACTCGCTGGTCGAGGCGATCGAGAGGGCGTCCAGCAGTCCCGCGAGGCCGTCGACGTGGGAATACAGCGACGGTGCTCGCACGTCGAGCGCCGCCGCGACCGCGGCGAGGCTCAGCCCGGGAAGCCCGTCGCGATCAACGATCGTGAGCGCAGCGGCGATCACGTCGTCACGGTCGAGTCCTCGGCGGCGAGCCATGCTTGGACCGTATCAGTTGAATGTCAGTAGGTCTATGTCTATGATCCATAGACATGAGCGAGAACTACACAATCATCTCCGCCGACAGCCACGCCGGCGGCAACATGGCGATGTACGAGGAGTACCTGGCCGCGGAGTGGAAGGATGCCTTCGCCGAATGGCGGGGTGCGTACAAGAACCCCTACCGCGATCTGCAGGACGACGGCCGCACCCGCAACTGGGACAACGAACGTCGTGTGCAGGAGCAGTACGACGACGGTGTCGTTGCCGAGATCACGTTCCCCAACACCGTGCCGCCGTTCTACCCGACCGGCATGCTCGTGGCGTACCCGCCGAAGACCGACGAAGAGTACCGCCGCCGTCGGGCCGGAATCGATGCCCACAACAACTGGCTCAAGGACTGGTGCGCCGAGTACCCGACCCAGCGCTGTGGCCTTCCTCAGATCTTCCTCGAGGACATCGACGATGCGATCTCCACGTTGGAATGGGCGGCCGCCGAGGGTTTCCGCTCGTTCATGATGCCGCACGTCGCTCCCGACGTTGACCTGCCCGGCCTCTGGTCGCCGCACTGGGATCGCCTGTGGGCCGCCATTCAGGACCTCGATCTGGTGGCAACTCAACACGGTGGCAACGGCACGCCGAACTACGGCGACGATCCGGCCTCGGGCCTGATCTTCCTCATGGAGGTGCCCTTCTTCGCTCATCGCAATCTGTCGCACCTGATCATGAGCGGCGTCTTCGAGCGGTACCCGAATCTGAAGTACGTCATGACCGAGCAGGGAACCGCGTGGGCGGTCGACGAACTGCGGCGCATGGACATGTACCACATGCAGATTTCCGGGGGTCGTGTCGGCGAACTCGGGTTCTCGGCCGACATCGTCCTTCCGATGAAGCCGAGCGAGTACTTCGATCGCAATGTTTGGATCGGTGCGTCGTTCCCCTCGCCGGGTGAGGCCGAGGCTATGAAGACGCTCGGTGTCCACAAGGTGATGTGGGGCTCCGATTACCCGCACCACGAAGGCACCTACCCGTACTCGGTCGAGTCGCTCCAACGTGCCTTCCACGAATGGGACGAGGCCGACATGCGCAAGGTGCTCAGCGAGAACGCGGCCGAGGTGTACCGATTCGATCTCGACGCGCTGGCCCCGATCGCGGCCGAGCATGGCCCGACCGTCGAGACGGTCAAGACGCCGTTGGCCGAGATCCCGAAGAAGGCCACGAGCCCGGCGTTCTTCAAGAAGTGAATAACCGCGGAGTGCGGTAGTCTCACTACTGCTGTCCGATTGGGGGATCGGACGTCGATGGCGCTTCCCATGGGAGGCGCCATCGTCGTGTCCGGCCACGGCACCGCGGTCCTAGGCTCGCGGCATGGCATGGAGCACTGCAGACATTCCCGATCAATCCGGAAGAGTCGCCGTGGTCACCGGTGCGAACGGCGGCCTCGGACTCGAGACGTCGCGGGCGCTCGCGGGCGCCGGCGCTCACGTGGTCATGGCGGCCCGGAACCAGGACAAGGCTGCGAAGGCGGCCGACAGCATTCGAGAGTCGCACCCCGATGCCTCGCTCGAGACTGTCGCCCTTGATCTCGGTTCGCAGACGGCGACCAGGGCTGCGGCCGATCAGATCGGCGCGGCGCATCCGAAGATCGATTTGCTGATCAACAACGCCGGGGTGATGGGGATTCCGCGCACCCTGACCGAAGACGGCCACGAAATGCAGTTCGGCGTGAACCATCTCGGTCACTGGACATTCACGTCCCGACTCCTCCCGAATCTCCGGAGCGCCGGCGACGCCCGCGTCGTCACGGTCTCGTCGACGGCTCACCACATGGGCCGATCGGTCAACCCGAACGACATCGAGATGGAGAAGGGCTATGGCGATTGGAAGGCCTACGGTCGCTCGAAGTTGGCGAACTGGCACTTCGGTCTCGGGCTCAACGAGCTGCTGGAAGCCGAGGGGTGGCCGGTGCGGAGTTTGATCGCACATCCGGGATTGAGCGACACCGAGCTACAGGCCACCAGCGTCGAGCTGTCCGACGGCAAGCGCCTCGCCAAGATGTTCCACTCCATGTCCACCCGAGGCGGCATGAGCGCGGCTCGTGGCGCGCTTCCGCAACTCCGTGCGGCCACGGACCCGGCCGCCAACGGGGGCCAGTACTACGGGCCGCGCTGGATGAACACCGGCAACCCGGTACGACTCCCGATCCTGAGGCGCCTGGGCAAGAAGCGGGCGATCGCCAAGCTGTGGGCCGTGAGCGCGGAACTCACCGGCGAGCAGATTCTCCCCGACTGATCCACGCGGCTAGAAATGCCGCCGTGACTCCGTCTCCGCCCAACGACGAAACCGACACTGATCCGACCGCGCCGTACGCAGGCTTCGGTGGGACGGTCGGCCCGATCTTCTCGACCTCTGAGCCCGACTGGCCGGCTCAGCCGAAGGCGCCCGAGAAGGCGCCCAACATCATCGTGATGCTCGCCGATGACCTCGGCTTCGCCGATCTCGGTTGCTATGGCAGCGAGATCGACACGCCCGAGCTCGATGCGCTGGCGGCCGGCGGCGTCCGCTACACCAACTTCCACGTGAACCCGATGTGTTCGCCGACCCGGGCGTCGATGTTGACCGGTCTCAACCACCACATGGCCGGGATGGGCCACGTCGCCCACAGCGACCCGGGCTTTCCCGGTTACGCCCACGAGATCCGGGACAACGCCGTCACGATGGCCGAGCTCTACCGCGACAACGGTTGGGCTTCGCTCATGGTGGGGAAATGGCACCTGTGCAAGGACTCCAGCCTCAGCGAGGCGGGGCCGCGTCACAGCTGGCCGCTGCAGAAGGGATTCGATCGCTACTACGGGATCCTCGACGGGTTCACGAACTTCCACCAGCCCCACCGGCTCTACGAGGACAACCACCATGTCCACGTCGATCAGTATCCGGACGACTACTACTTCACCGACGACCTGACCGATCAGGCCATCACCATGATCGACGAGGTGCGGTCGTCGCATCCCACCAAGCCCTTCTTCCTGTACTACGCACACGGCGCCGTCCACGCACCACTTCAGGCGAAGCAAGCCGACATGGCGAAGTACCGCGGGATGTACGACGCCGGGTGGGACCGCATCCGCGACGAACGGTTCGCCCGACAAAAGGAGATAGGCGTCGTCGCCGCGGACACGGTGCTCCCACCTCGCAACCATGAGGAGAACCACGCGGTCACCGCATGGGACGAGCTGAGTGAGATGCAGCGCGAGACCTTCGCTCGCTACATGGAGATCTTCGCCGGGATGGTCGACTCGATCGATCAGAGCGTCGGTCGTCTGCGGGATCACCTCGAGAAGATGGGGGAGTGGGACAACACCATCATCGTCTTCACCTCCGACAACGGCGGATCGCGTGAGGGTCAGTACGACGGCACCTCGCAGTACTTCCGGACACTCCTGATGCAGACGCGGGAGAGCGGAATGGAGAGCATCGAGCTCGACCATTCGCGGCTCGACATCATGGGCGGGCCGCAGACGTTGCCGCACTACAACCTCGGCTGGGCGATGGTGTCGAACACGCCGCTGAGGATGTACAAGATCAACACGTACCAGGGCGGCCACCAGGTCCCCTTCATCGTGCATTGGCCGGATGGCCTGGCGTCGGCCGGCGAGATCCGCCGGCAGTACCAACACATCACGGACCTCCTGCCCACACTCGCCGAGATGACCGGCATCACCATTCCCACAGCCAAGAACGGTCAGCCGCTTCCTGCGCCGGCCGGAAACAGCTTCGTCGAGACCCTGGCGGCCGACGATGCGTCGTCGACGCATCGCGAGCAGTACTACGAGATGGTCGGGAACCGAGGCTTCTACCGCGACGGGTGGTCGGCCGTGACCTTGCGGCAGCCGCGTACCCCGTTCTCCGAAGAGGAATGGGAGCTTCATCATCTGACCGAGGACCCCTCCGAGTCCAGGAATCTCGCGGCCGATCACCCGGAGAAGCTGGCCGAACTGAAGGACGCATTCGACGAGGCCGCGTGGGCCAACCAGGTGTATCCGCTCGACGAAGGCAACTTCGTGAAGATGGTCGAGAAGCCACCCAGCGATGCCGAATTCGTCGCGGAGGTGCGACTGCGGCCGGGTATGCCCACGCTCGAACGGTGGCGGGCACTCCAACTCACCTACGCCCGCGACTTCGAGGTGGCGGTCGACCTCGACTACGCCGCGGGCGATCAAGGGATGTTGTTCGCCCACGGCGACCAGGGCGGCGGCTACGCGATGTATGTCGAGGGGGGCCGACTGTTCTTCGTCTTCAATGGCTACGGCGACATGACGCTCGTCGACGGCGGCGAGATCGCCGCGGGCACCCGAGAGGTGTCGCTCCATATGGAGAACGCCGGCAACTTCCGCTGGAACGCCCGCATCGGGATCGCCGGGCAGCAGGTCGGCGAAGCGCTCGACCTTCCCGTGCTCATGGCGATGGCCCCGTTCGAGGGAATCGATGTCGGCATCGATCGACGATCACCCGTCAGCTGGGAGATCTACGAACGTCACGGCGTGTTCGCCTACACGGGAGCACTGGACGGGGCGACCTACAAGCCTGGCGAACTCGCGGCCGACGCCGGAGCACGGTTCCTCGACTACATGAAGGAAGCCGGCACTCGGTACGAGTGAGTTCAACGCAGGTGTTTGAGGGCCTCTCGTTTCGAGAGGCCTGACAGGCGGTCCTCGTGGCGATCGACGAAGGCGATCACCTCGTCCGGGTCGGTCTTCGCATACTCGCGCAGGGCCCAACCGATGGCCTTGCGCAGGAAGAACTCTCGGGACGGGATCGACGATTCGATCGCATGGAACAGCAGCTCGAGATCGGTGTCGGCCTTGAACTTCAGCTGACCGATGATCGATGTGCGCCGACGCCACAGGTTCTCGTCGGTCGCCCATCTCCACATGACCGGGCGAACAACTGTGGGGTCCTGGGCCAGCATCAGTCCCATGTGATTCGTGGCCAGCGCATCGACGTGGTCCCACCACGCGCCACTGACGATCATCTCCTCGACCATGGCGAGGGCTTCGCCATCGAGCCAGCCGCGGTACGGCTTGTGGGCGGCGATGTCGGTGGCCGCATACATCTGTTCTCGGTGGGTCGCTTGGCGCCAGATCTCGAGGACCGTTGCCTCCCATTCCGCTCGATCGCGGAACGGATGGTCGGTGGCGACGGCCTTCGCGATCTTGCGCACCTCGGGTACCCGGACGCCGTGGAACGGCATGTCGGACTTCATGTAGTCCTGTTGGCCGGGAGCGCGCGTCGGGTCGCCCGCTGCTTCGAGGCGCGCGATCAGATCATCGCGAGCCGCGCTCATTCGGCGGGGGCGTCGATTCCGGCCAGGGCCTTGAGGTTCGCGAACTCTTCCATGTGGAGCTCCGCCAGACGGTCGAGGTCGGGAATGAGTTCGCGACACGACACCAGACCGAGGTCGAGCACGTCGCGATAGCTCTGCACGGTGATGTTGAGACCTTGACCGTCGACAACCGTGGAGACCGGGACGTAGTGACGCACCGGTGCTGCGCCGAGCGACAGGAGGTCCCGGGGGCCGGGCACGTTGCTGATCGTTACGTTGGCGGGGGTGCGGCCGGAGTCCGCAAGCCTCGGGTTTGTCGCGATGCGAGCCGCCTGCTGCGCGATCAGGCCCGGAGCGAGCGACGCCGCCTCGACGATCAGATCGGCTGGCAGCAGATCGTGGCGGTGCTTGCCCTCGGCCATCGTCTCGCCGATCGCCGCGATTCGGCCTGGCGCGTTGTCGACATCGGTCGGGATCTTGACGAAGATGCTCGACACCCGGTTCGTCCACGGGTCCTCTTCTTCGCCGGTGCGAATCGAGACGGGCACCATGGCGACGAGCGGATCCTCCGGGAGTGCGTCGTGCTCGAGGAGGTAGTTGCGCAATGCACCGGCGCACATGGCCATCACGACGTCGTTCACCGTGCACCCGAGGGCCGTCTTGATCGCCTTCACTTCGCTGAGCGAGATGGACCGCCAGGTGAAACTGCGGTTCGGGGTGATCGCGGCGTTGAACGGAGTGCGCGGCACACCGGGCAAGGTGTTGGCGAGGTCGCGGCGATTCTCGGATCGTCCGACGCGCAACAGTTCGCGGGCGAGCTGGCGCTGCCACTTGAACATCCGTCGTGGTCGACGGGCGAGGTCGAACATCGCCTTGTTGAGCACTTCGGCCGGCTTGGGGAGTGGATCGGCGTGGGGGTGTGGCGGCGGCTCCTCACGAAGGTCGACCATGGCGCCCTCAGAGAACATCTGGGCCGTCAGCATGGCGCCGGCGGCACCGTCGATCGTCGAGTGGTGCATCTTCGTGAAGATCGCGAACTTGTCGTCGGCGAGGCCCTCGATGATGTAGGCCTCCCACAGCGGCTTGTTGCGATCGAGGGGACGGCCGATCGAGCGGGAGATCATGTCGTCGAGCTCCGCGGCCCCGCCGGGCGGCGGCACGGCGACGTGGCGGATATGGAAGTCGAGATCGAAGTCGGGATCCTCGGCCCAGTAGGGATGGTCGAGGCCGAGGGGGACCTCGACGAGGCGTCGCCGCAACGGCACGTAGTCCACGACCGCACGCCGCATGCGGGCGCGGTATTCCTCATAGGGATTGAAGTCGGGATCGTCGGGGCGATCGAGAATCAGGATGCTGCTGACGTGGCCGAAACTGCGTCCGGTCTCCAAGTACAGGAAGCTGGCATCGAGTCCCGAGAGTTGAGTGAGTGACACATTTTCCTTTCCCGATGCTCGCGGAGCAGCGATAGCCGAAGAGTAGCGGTCGAACGTCAGCCTGCGAACTTCTGGATGAGGTCGGTCCAGCCCGCAACGTCGTCCTGGGAATCTGCGACCACGAGTTCGGCATTGGGCAGCGCCTCGGCGACCCGAACCGCGGTGCCGATGGGTCGAATCGGATCACCGGGATAGGCCAGCACCAGGGCCGGCATGGTGAGCGAGGCGAGGTCTTTCGGCGAGGGGAGATTGCTTCGAGCGCCTCCGACCAGAGCAGCCACGTAGCGTGCGCGCGGCGTGGCGACGATTCGCCGGAAGTGGGCGTTTCGGTAGGCGCCGATCGAGCCGGCGCGTCGCTCAGGCAGCGGAAGATAGCGGGCCGCAAACCGGATGGGTTCCGAGAGTCCGGTGAGGGCGCTTGCCCCCAGCAGTCCCTGGATCCCGGCCGCGGGGGCTCGCCACATCCACCCATTGGGAAGGGCGGCGAGCACGAGTCGTTCGACCCGCTCCGGCGCCATGTGGGCCGCCCAGAGCGCGGTCGCCGCGCCGGTCGAGAAGCCGCCCAGCGTCGCGGTCGGGAGTTGCAGGCGCTCGCAGAGTTGGAGGAGATCGTCGCCTCGCGACTCCCACGTGTGGTCACCGGGGTGGGCGACGCCGGGAGACAGCCCGTGGCCGACGGCGTCGTAGCGAATGACCCTGTTCGAGGTGGCCAATTGGCGGAAGTCGACGACGGAATGAAGGTCGTCGTCGTCGATGCTGCAGAAGGCGTCGTGGGCCCATGCCAGTGGCTCACCCCAGCCTCGCGTGACGACGCGAAGGCCGTAGCCGTGAACGAGTTCGACCCGATCTTCGGAAACGCCTTCGCCCTCGACGGGCGCGAGATCAGGGGTCACGAAACGGGAACGGTATCGGCTTCGTGGGTCCGAAGATCGATGACGGCGGTGTCGTCAGCGAAGAGGCGAGCCCGCTGGGCGACGTCGGTGATGCTCTCCGTGAGGACATCGGCGAAGCCGGGCTCGAGGCAGCTGACGTGCCCGCCGTCGTAACGATGGATACGGGCGCCGGGGATCTCCGCCGCGAGACCGTATTGGGCCTCCGCCGGCACCGCTCGGTCGCGTTGGGTGACGAGGACGGAGGTCGGCACGTCGATGTCGCCGATCCAATCGCCCGATGAGTAGGTGCCGATGGCGAGACCGGCTTCAGCAACCATTCGCCAAGAGTGACGCTGCATCTCGGCCCGGGCCCACTTCGACAGCGTCTGGGGTCGGGTGGCGCCACGAGCGTCGCGTGTCACCTGACGGGCCAGGGCACTGGGGAAGGCGCCGGGCATCGCGCCGGCCCGGAGGCCCGCCGCGAACATCGAGGCGGCTCCTGCCATCGCCATACGGGCGCCGCCGCCCTGCACCAGGTCGAAGCCGGTCGCACAGAAGACGAGGCCCGCCACTTTGTCGGGGTGCCGACGCCACAACATCTGGCTGATCGGCCCGCCGAGCGAGTACCCGACGACGATGGCGTCCTCGACGCCGAGCACGTCGAGAAGCGCGGCCAGATCATCGGCTGCGTCGGCGATGCGAAAACGCGAACGGGTCTGGATACCGCGTCCGTGGCCGCGATTGTCGGGGGCGAGTACGTGGAAGTCTCGGCCGAGAGGCTCGAAGGCGGGCAACCAGTTGAGCCCACCTGACGCGATCCAGCCGTGGACGAGCACAACCGTCGGCCCGTCGCCGCGGCTGTTCAACTCACGGACGAAGGTCGTGCCTCGTTCCGGGAGCAGCACTCGATGGCCCGTCGGAATGGGCAGCCGCCCGTCATCGCCCTCACGCATTCTCGTCACCTCGCCGCTGAAGGTAGACGCTGTGGTGACCCCGGTCGATGGACCGTTCGGTCTACTCACCGGTCGAGACAAGCTGTTTCACGCGTCGTCGCATGATCTTCCCGGTGGCATTTCGGGGAATCTCGTCCAACTCCACGAGCCGTTTCGGGGCCTTGAAGTTCGCGAGGCCGTCGCGTACCTCCGCTCGAACCGCGCCGAGGTCGAGGCTGACGCCCGGCTCCGCGACGACGGCGGCGCCGACAACCTGGCCGAATTCGTCGTCGTCGAGGCCGACGGCAGCGGCATCGACGATCCCTGGCATCGCGAGGAGGAACTCCTCTACTTCGCCGGGGAAGAGGTTCTCGCCACCGCTGATGATCATGTCGTCGACTCGCCCGGTGATGTGCAGCAGACCGTGACCGTCGAACGCCCCGAGATCGCCGGTCTCCATGAAGCCGTCGATCATCAGCTTTGATCCGCCCCCCGTATAGCCGTCGAAGTGGGCGCCGTTTCGCACCACGATGCGGCCGGTCGCTTCTTCAGGGACATCTCGTCCGGCGTCGTCGACGATTCTCACCGTCGTTCCGGGGGTCGGCCGGCCGGCGGTGCCGGACGATCGCCGCAGGTCGGCGGGCGACGCGATTGCGACGTGGCCGACCTCGGTCGAACCGTAGAAGTTGTGCAGGTTGTCGCCGAACGCGTCCATCCATCGCTCCGCGAGGCTGCCCGACAGGGCGGAGCCGCTCGTGGCCGTCATACGAAGGTTGCCGGCGATGAAGGTGTCTCCCCGGGGTGCCGCATCGAGAATGCGCTCGAGCATGACTGGCACCGCGATGAGGATCTCGGTGCGCTGGTGTCCGAGGTCGGCCACCGTGCGAGTGGCATCGAACTGGCGACGCAAGCGGACGGTCTGGGCATAGACGGCGGACAGCGCCAGTTGGCTCAGGCCCCAGGCGTGGAAGAGCGGCGCAGCGATGTAGGTGCGGGCCCCCCTCCTGTGACGGAGTGCGAACAGCGGCCCGAGAGCAGAGATGTCGGTGTTGCCTCCCTCGCGCTGTGCGCCCTTCGGCGTGCCGGTGGTGCCGGAGGTCATCAGCACACTGTTGACCGCCGTACGAAACGCCGGCGGGTGCCAGGTCAGCGACGGCTCGGCCAGGCCGGGCATGCTCCAGGACGGATCTCGCTCAGGCGCAACGAGGTAGGAGTCGGCACGGGCTTCGGCGACGATGTCGGAGAACTCCTCGTCGTGGAAGACCATCGAGATGCCCTCACGTTCGACGACCTCTCTCAGCTGGGCTGTGCCGAAACCGGTGTTCAGATAGACGGGCACGCCCTGAGCGCGACTGATTGCCGCGTTCAACTCGACGAACCCTCGGTGATTTCGGCACAGCAGCCCGACTCGGTCGCCCGGTCGGATGCCAACGCCATCGAGTGCTTTCGCGACACGCTCGATGCGGCGAGCGAGTGCTCGATAGGTCAGCGACCCGTGGTCGTCGATGATCGCGGTCCGTCGAGGGAACCGGAGCGCGGCCATCGCGTAGGGGAGCGCGAGCGTCGGACCCGTGGTGGCAATTGCCCCGAACGCGGCGACTGGTGTGGTCGGGTCGAAGAGGCCGAGATGCCAGGCTGTGCGCACCAAATCGGTCGGCGACAGCCGTGTTCTCACTGGTTCGGGCATCTCTACTCCGTGGTGTCCCCGGTCGGCGCTCGATCTCGTCCTGGGGACGGCCTCGATACCGGCAGGGTAGGTGCGGACGAGGGCATCGGCACTCCTCGCGGAGAAAGACCTCGAGCGACTTCGTCTCTTCGGACCGCGTGCGTTAAAACCGCGAGATGTACATCGGGTACGACGACGAACAAGAGGCGCTGCGGGCCGAGCTCCGCGCCTACTACACCGACCTTCTGACCGACGAGGTACGCGACGCCCTCGGCGAGGAGGAGGGCTGCGGACCGGTTCACCGCGAGATCGTGGGGAAGATGGGCAGCGACGGCTGGTTGACCGTCGGGTGGCCGGAGGAATACGGCGGCCGCGGCTACAGCGCCGTCGAGCAGTTCGTGATGTTCGACGAGTCGGTCGCCATCGGCGCTCCGATTCCCATGCTGACGATCAACACGGTCGGCCCCACGCTCATGCAATACGGCACCGAGGAACAGAAGCAGTTCTTCCTGCCCAAGATCTCGAAGGGCGAGATCACGTTCTGCATCGGCTATTCGGAACCCGACGCGGGAACGGACCTCGCCGCGTTGCAATGCCGGGCGGTCAAGGACGGCGACGAATACATCATCAACGGCCAGAAGACATGGACGTCGTTGGCCAAGGATGCGGATTACATCTGGCTCGCCGCGAGGACCAACACCGAGGTGAAGAAGCACAAGGGCATCTCGCTCTTCTGTATTCCCATGGACACGCCGGGCCTGTCGATCGAACCCCTCGACCTGCTCAGCAGCCACAACATCAATCACACGTTCTTCGACGATGTCCGTGTGCCCGCCTCCACGATGATCGGGGAGGAGAACGGCGGCTGGGGTCTGATCACGAGTCAGCTCAATCGTGAGCGGGTCACCATCTGTTCGTCGGGCATGGTCACGAAGGCGCTCGAGGAGACGGTCGACTTCGCCAAGAACACGAAGCGGGCCGACGGCACTCGCGTGATCGACCTGCCCTGGGTGCAGCGCAACCTGGCTGAGGTCACCGCCGGTCTCGAGTATCTCCGTCTCGCCAACTGGAAGGTCGCCTGGACCGTGGCGACCAAAGTGGATGGCCAGGAACCCGACATGGACACCGTCACCGGGTTCATCGCCGACTCCTCCGGCGTGAAGGTCTACGGCACCGAGTTCTACACGCGGGCGTATCGCCGTCTGATGGAGGTCTACGGCCCGCAAGCCGCCATCGCGAAGGGTCAGATCGGTCACCTCACCAGGCTGGAGATGCAGTACCGCTCCACGGTCATCCTCACCTTCGGGGGCGGCACCAACGAGATGCAGCGTGACCTCGTGTCGCAATTCGGACTCGGCTACCCCAAGGCGGACCGGTAATGGACTTCAACCTCAACGAAGAAGAACAGGCGATCCACGACCTCACCGCCCAGATTCTGGGCGACAAGTCCACGCACGAACGGCTCCGTCAGCTGACCGCCGACGATGATCGGATCGATGCCGAGGCGTGGGCGGCTCTCGCCGAAGCGGGTGTGCTCGGCGCCGCAGTGCCAGAAGAGCATGGCGGGCTCGGGCTCGGCTATCTCGCGACGGCCATGGCTCTGCAGCAGGTCGGGGCGACCGCGTCGCCCGTTCCGCTGTTGTCGACGGCGGTCATGGGGGCCATGCCGATCGCCGAGTTCGGCACCGACGCGCAGAAGGCGGCATTCCTGCCGTCGATCGCCGATGGGTCGGTCATCGTCGCCGCGGGTCTCTACGAGGAGGGCACACTGCCCGCCGAACCCGAGACAGTCGCCGTCGCCGATGGCGACGGATACCGCCTCGATGGCGTGAAGCCGATGGTCGAAGCGGGCCTCGATGCCGGGATGCTGCTCATTCCCGCGAAGACTGCCGACGGCTCCTGTGCCGTGTTCCTGGTGTCGACGGACGCCGCCGGCGTCACCGCAACTCGGGTCGATGTCACCACGCGCCGTCCGGTCGCTCGCGTCGAACTCGCCGGTGTCCAGGTCGGCGCCGACGCGCTGCTGGGCGACGGCACGACGCCCGGAGCGGAGATCGTTCAATGGATCGAGCTTCGGGCCCAGACCGCGATCTGCATGATGATGGCGGGCGCCGCGCGATCATCGATCGAGCTCGCCGCGGCCTACACCAAGGAACGCAAGCAGTTCGATCGCCCGGTCGCGACGTTTCAGACGGTCAGCAATCGCGCCGGCGACAGCTACATCGACACTGAGGCCATCACCCTCACCGCATGGCAAGCGGCGTGGCGCATCGATCAGGGCCTACCGGCCGAGGACGCGGTGTCCATCGCCAAATGGTGGGCTGCCGATGCGGGCTTCCGAGTCGTCCATGCGGCCGTGCACGTGCACGGCGGCGTGGGAGTCGACCGCGACTACCCGCTGCATCGGTACTTCCTCATGGCTCGCCAGATGGAGCTCACGCTCGGCAACGGTGAAGAGCATCTTGCCGCGCTCGGTCGTTCCATCGCCGCCGGCTGACCTGATTCATCAGCACGCCCGGGAACCAGACCGGGCGTTTCCGACGTCGTAGTGTCATCACCGAAGAGGTGGGGGAGGCTCGGCGCGCATGCGACGGAAGATCACACTGCTGTTTCTGGTTCTGGCGTTGATCGCGAGTTCGTGTTCGGGCGATGACGATGCCGGACCGGACGACGAGGTCGACGACCCCCAGAACGGGCTGACCACTGGCAATACCTCGGGTCAAGCCAACCGCACCGCGGGCCCGGTCAGCGTTCGCCTCAGTGAGGGAGAGCGATCCGGCACGGTCGACACGGCCGGAGTTGCAGTGGTCGAAGGCGCTCCGCTCGATGCATCGTCGATCGATCGCGTGCTCGCCCGGTTGCCCGAGTGGGCCGACAACGACGACGACCAGGTTGATTTCAACCGCCCAGCGGAATCGCTCCCGCCCCCGATCGCCGGTGACACGATCGACACGCCCTTCCCCGCCGAAGGCGATGACCCGCCGCCGGCAGTGGACGACGGGCCGCTCACGGTTCTCCGGCATCAGCCGGAAGGAGAGGTGGGCCTGGCCCCGTTCCTGAGCCTGACGTTCAGCCAGCCGATGATCGCCCTCGGCACCGTCGAGCAGACCGATGCCAACGACGTCCCTGTGGTGATGATGCCAGAGGTGCCCGGTCGATGGCAGTGGATCGGCACTCGCACGCTCCGTTTCGAACACGATCCCGAGATCTTCGACCGTCTGCCGATGGCGACCACCTACTCGGCCACGGTGCCCGCCGGTACCGAGTCCGCGACCGGCGGCGTGCTCGCCGCCGACTACGACATCAGCTTCACGACACCCACGCCGTCGGTTCAACGCCTCTGGCCGAGCCATGCCTCACTCGAACTCGAACCGGTCTTCGTCGCGACATTCGATCAACGCGTGGACCCGGCTGCCGTTCTCGCGGTCACCTCCGTCACGCAGGAGGGCGAGGACGTCACGATTCGTCTGGCTTCCGACAATGAGGTCGAAGGTGACGACGACATCGCATGGTTGGTCGAGCGAGCGGTCGAGGGGACCTGGGTTGCGTTCCGCGCGGTCGAGGCGTTCTCGCCGGATTCCGCGCTCGTGGTGAAGATCGGTCCGGACGTGCCTTCGGTCGAGGGGCCGGACACGAGCGACCGCGTCTTCTCGGAGAGCATGCGCACGTATGCGCCGCTGCGCGTGACCGATCAGTCATGCCGAGTCTCCGACGACTGCCAGCCCGAGTGGGGATTCTCGGTTGGTTTCAACAACCCGCTCGACGGGGAGTCCATCGAGGCGGCCGACCTGGTCTTCGAGCCAGCTCTGCCCGGCGCCTTCATCCGCATCAGCGGTGGCCGCATCCGGATCGACGGCCCGATCGTCGGTGACACCGTCTACAAGATGACGATCCCGGCCGCCCTCGCCGACGTCTTCGGTCAAACGCTCGGGTCCGACGAGGTCATCGAGTTCCATGTGGACGAGGCCTACCCCTTCCTCGATTTCAATCGAGACCTGCTGGTCACACTCGACCCGCTCGTCGAATCGCAGACGCTGCCACTCCAGCTTCGGAACCACTCCGAGGTACGGGTCCGCGCCTTTGCGGTGGAGCCAGGCGACTACGCAGCGTTCGTCGAGTACTGGAACCGCCGCTGGGAAGACGATGCCTTTCCTGAGCCCCCGTGGGCGGAGATCTACGACGAGGTGCAGGACACGGATGCGCCTCCGAACGCGCGTTTCGAAGCTCGCATCGACCTCGAACCGGTGTTCGGCGGCGAGCCCGGGTTCGCCGTCGTGATCATCGAGGGTGTCGGCGACCTGGCGAACCTGTCCCGCGATCGCGATGAGCGCTACTGGGAGAACCAACCGGTCGTGCAATGGGTCCAGTCGACCTCGATCGGCGCCGACCTCATCGCCGATCAATCCGATGGCTACGCGTGGGTCACCGACCTGACCACCGGTGAGCCGATCGAAGGCGCCACCGTGGAGCTGCTCGGTGGGCCGACGACCCACCTCACCGAAGCCGACGGCCTCATCCGTTTCGATCTGCCGTCGGCGCTGCAGACGACAGGCCCGCTGGTCGTCACGGTCGGCGACGATGTCGCCATCACCGAGGCATCGGCCGGTCAGTGGGTTCCCGCCGACCAGGCGCTCTGGTACGTGATCGACGATCGAGGCCTGTACCGGCCGGGCGAGACCGTGAGCATCAAGGGCTGGGTGCGCCGATTGGACCTCGCCGGCGACGCGTCGATCGACGCCTTCCCGGTGGGCGACCGCTTCACCTATGCCGTGAAGGACGCGTTCGGCTCCGACCTCGCCGCGGGCGAGTTCGAGCTCAGCGATTCGGGCGGTTTCGACTTCACGGCCGACGTCCCACTGGGGGCCAACCTCGGCGGTGCGTGGATCGAGTTCGTTCATCCGTCCACGCCACTGCGGTTCAGTCACCGCCATCAGTTCCAGATCGAGGAGTTCCGGCGCCCTGAGTTCGAGGTCATCGCTCGGGCTGAGACCCCTGGTCCCTATCTCGTCGACGCCCCGGCCACCGTTGCCGTCGATGCGTCCTACTTCTCGGGCGGACCCTTGCCCGATGCCCCGGTCGACTGGTGGGTCGTGACCCGTCCCACGTCGTACTCGCCGCCCGGATGGAGCGGGTTCACCTTCGGTGCGTGGATTCCGTGGTGGGGTCGATTCGCGTTCGACGACTTCGGTTTCGACGGGGGAGGCTTTGGTGGTGGCTTCGAGCGTGAGAGTTCGTCCGAGACGTTCGCGGGCGTCACCGACTCGGCCGGCAGCCACTTCCTCCAGATGGACTTCGACGGCGACGGCGAAGGCCGCCCGACGACCGTCAGTGCCACCGCGTCGGTCACCGACGTGAACCGGCAGACCTGGTCGTCGACGATCGATCTGCTCGTCCACTCGGGCGACCTGTATGTCGGCATGAAGTCGACCCGTCCGTTCGTGAAGGCCGGCGACCCACTGCCGATCGAGGTGATCATCACCGACATCGACGGCAACGCGGTCGAGGGCCGTTCGGCCACGGTCGTAGCCGAGCGCCTGCGCACCGAGTACGTCGACGGCGAGTGGACCGATGTCGTGCTCGACTCGGAGACCTGCCCGGTCACGTCGGGCCAGGCCGCGCAGACCTGCACGTTCGCCATGGAGAACGGGGGCCGCTATCGGATCGCCGCCTCGGTCGCGGACGACCAGGCCCGCGAAAGCCGCAGCGAGATGACGATCTGGGTGAGCGGCGGCGAGTCGCTGCCCAGCCGTGAGCTCGAGCTGCAAGAGGCCACGGTCGTGCCCGACAAGATGGAATACGCCCCTGGTGACACCGCGGAGATCTTCGTGAGCTCGCCGTTCGGTCCCGCCCACGGGGTGCTCACTGTGGAGCGCAACGGGCTTCTCTCGGTCGAGACCTTCGAGATCGAGGGCAGCGACACCATTCTCGAGGTCCCGATCATCGACGGGCACGTGCCCGGACTGAACATCAGCGTCGAGCTGGTGGGCATCTCCGACCGAGCGGCCGACGACGGGACGGTGCTGAATGATGTGCCCCCGCGGCCGGCCTTCGCCACCGGGGGAGTGGCGCTGAGGGTTCCGCCGGTCAGCCGGACGCTGCAGGTCGTCGCCGTACCCGAGGACGATGTGGTCGAGCCGGGTGGCTCCACTTCGGTGACCGTCGACGTCACAGACTCGACCGGCGCACCCGTCGCGGGCGCCGAGCTACTCGTGGTCGCCGTCGACGAGGCGGTCTTGGCCCTGACCGGATACGAGTTGCTCGACCCGCTCGACATCTTCTATCGGTCCCTCGGCAGTCGAGAGCGCGTGGTTCGTGGTCGCTCGACGATCCAACTGGCCGACCCGCAGGCGTTGATCGACCTCGCCGCAGAACTCGAGGAGTCGATCCAGACCTCGCTGGAGAACGGCAACGAGCAGGCATTGTTCGAGGACGAATTCACATCGGCCGACGACATGGCGGATAGTGACACCGGGGGCGACGGGGAGTCATCGGCTCGGCTCTTGGTCTCGGCCTACGCCGTCGGTGGGCAGGAGGGCCCAGACACCCCGATCGAGGTCAGGTCGAACTTCGATGCGTTGGCTCATTGGGACCCGGAGGTCACCACGAATGCGGATGGCCGAGCGACCGTCGACTTCGACCTGCCCGACTCACTCACCCGCTATCGAGTGATGGTCGTCGCGGTGGATGGGGTCGATCGATTCGGTTCGGCTGAGTCGAACCTGACGGCTCGATTGCCGCTACAGGTGCGGCCGTCCGCGCCTCGCTTTCTCAACTTCGGCGACGAGTTCGAGTTGCCGATCGTGGTCCAGAACCTGACCGACGACGACATGGACGTGGAGGTCGTGTTACAGACGTCGAACCTCGCCCTCGACGGCCCGGCCGGGCAGATGGTGACGGTGCCCGCGAACAATCGAGTCGAGGTGCGCTTCCCCGTGACGACTGAGTCCGCCGGAACCGCCCGGTTGCGAGCCGTCGCGGTGACGGCCGATCATGCGGATGCCGCGACCGTTTCGCTGCCCGTCTACACACCCGCGACCGCTGAAGCCTTCGCCACCTACGGCGTGGTCGACAGCGGCGCCACGGTGCAGCCCCTCCTGGCGCCCGAGGGCGTGATCCCGCAGTTCGGTGGTCTCGAGGTCACGACATCGTCGACTGCGGTGCAGGCGCTGACCGACGCCGTCCTGTATCTCACGGAGTACCAGTACACGAGCGCCGATGCGTTTGCCTCCCGCATCCTCGCTATCGCCGCACTCCGCGACGTGCTCGAGGCATTCGAGGCGGATGGCATCCCCACCCCGGCGGAGTTCGATCGGATCGTGGCGAGCGACATCGCCTCGCTGGGCGCACTGCAGAACTTCGACGGCGGTTGGTCGACCTGGCGTCGCAACTTCCGAACTTCGCCGTATCGCTCGGTTCACGTGATGCATGCGCTGTACGAGGCAGAGGCGAACGGATACTCCGTTCCCGCCGACGTGCTCGATCAGGGCCGCCGGTTCCTCCAGAACATCGAGAACTTCATTCCCCAGGATTGGAGCGCCCGGACGAGAGACACGCTGGTCGCCTACTCGCTCTTCGTGAGAGCGCTCGACGGCGATCTCGATTCGAACAAGGCAGACGAGATCTGGCGACGCCATGGTCTCGACTTCGGCCTCGACGCGCTCGCCTGGCTGTGGCCGCTGGTCAGCGATGAGTCGATCGCCACGGAGATCCGGCGCAACTTCTCGAACCGGGTCAGCGAGACGGCCGGCGCGGCGACGTTCGCGACCAGCTACGGCGAGGAGGGGTACCTCCTCCTCTACTCGAATCGCCGAACCGATGGCGTCATTCTCGATGCGATGTTGACCATGGACTCGGAGTCGGACCTCATACCGAAGATCGTCGCCGGGCTGATCGGCAACCAGGTGCAGGGACGGTGGAACAACGCCCAGGAGAACGCGTTCATCCTGTTGGCGCTCAACAACTACTTCGACACGTTCGAAGCCACGACTCCGGACTTCGTGGCCCGGGTCTGGCTCGGCGACCTCTACGCCGCGGAGCACCAGTTCGAAGGCCGCAGTATCGACAGCCAAGAGACCGTCGTGCCCATGCGGGACCTGATTGAGGGTGGCGACACCGACCTCGTCCTGAGCAAGGACGGCGACGGGCGCCTCTACTACCGATTGGGCCTGCGCTACGCCCCCGACGACTTCGACCTCGACCCCTTGGATCGTGGGTTCGTGGTGGAGCGGCGCTACGAAGCCGTCGATGACGAGGGCGATGTGTGGCAGGACGACGACGGGGTTTGGCACATCAAGGCCGGCGCAGAAGTACGGATCAAGATCACCATGGTGAACGACACTCGGCGGACCAACATGGCCTTGATCGACCAGCTTCCCGCCGGCCTCGAACCATCGAACCCGGCGCTGGCCGTGACCGCCGACGTGGCGCCGGAAGAAGCCGAGGATCTCTGGTGGCTCTGGACCTGGTACGAGCACCAGAACCTCCGAGACGACCGCGCCGAGGCCTATGCCGGGTACCTGTGGGCCGGAACCCACGAATATTCCTACGTGGCACGGGCGACGACACCGGGAACCTTCGTGGTGCCACCGAGCCGGGCTGAAGAGATCTACGCCCCGGAGGTCTTCGGTCGCTCGGGCTCGGATCTCGTGGTGATCGAGGACTCCTGATCAGCCCGCGAGTCGTCGGGCCTTCTGATGTCGTCCGAGGTACTCCGAGTCCTGTTCGGCCGTCCATCCGACATGGGCGCCGCCCGGGAGCGCGAGGGTTCGTGCCCGGTGATCGGCCACGGCAGGCGGGAGCTCTCGATCGAACCCGAGCGCGATGAGCCCGGGCAGTCGGAGGTAGATCGGTACGGCGATTGCCTCGGCGAGCGTCGGTGTGTCGCCCGCCAGCCAGGGAGCGTCCTCGAGCCAACCAGCCATTTCGGTGAACGCATCGGCGAGGCGGCCGGCGGCTCGGTTGACCTTGTCGGGGTCAGTGCCGTACGCGACGCCACCCATGTTGCGCATGAGTATCTCGTCGAGCCGGGCGACCCTGGAATTCACGAGGTCCGCAATATCCGCGGGGAGCAGCGGCGATTCGGCGACGCGTTCCTCGAGGAACCGGAGCACCGGGATGGAGTCGGCGAGGAAGTCGCCGTCGATGCAGATGAGTGGCACCTCGAGCCGTGGACTGTTGGCGACGAACTCGTCCGGCAGCACGAACCCCTCGGGTCGCACGGCCGACGGCGGGACGCTGACCAAGTCGAATTCGATCTCGCGTTGGCCCAGGGCAAAGTCGACGCGGTTGACGAACGGACACGTCCAATGGCCCCACAGCCGAACACTCACGTGAACAGCGCCTCGCAGCCGGTTCCGGCGAGTAGGGCGTCGACGGCGGCCCGATCACTCTGGGCCAGACCCTGGTATTCATCGCGGAGCCAAGCGAGGCACTTGCGCTGGTAGCCGAAGCGCCCTTGCGAGTAGGTCGCTCCATCGATCGTGCACGACATCATCTCTTCGTCGCCTTCGAATGCGGCCGAGTTGGCGAGCATGAACGGGACATAGGTACGCCCGGCCTCTTTCAGCAGCGCCAGAGTGGTTGAGGGAATCGAATCGCGACCGCACCATCCGGCGTCGCCGTCGACGGGGAGTCCAGAGAGATCTTCGACCCGATCGACCCAGATGATGGTTCGGCCGCTCTCACGGACGGCAACGGCAACGGCTTCGGGGTCCCACCACGTGAGTTGGGTCAGTTGGCCGTAGAGCCCGAAGTCGGCCCGGCTCGGTCGGCTGCCGAACAGGTAGTCGTGCTCGGCGAAGTGCGCATCGAGCAGGCGGAGGAGGCGCACGTAGCTGTCTTCGATGATCGGCCGGTTCTCTTCGGTGGAGCCGACGAGGGCGCGTCGCGAGACCTGGCGATCCGTGATGTACTCCTGCGCTCCCTGCCACTCTTCGTCGGAGACCTTGAGATCGCCTTGAATGGGGAGGAGGCGGCCCGCTTTCTCGATCGCCGGGCCGTAGTACCAGCGGTAGTGATACATCATCTTGGTGGTCCACTCGTCGGCGAAGTCTTCGAGGAGATAGTCGATGAAGGCGACGACCGGATCGGTGGGGACGAGTCCTCGTCCCTCGTACATGCCCTCGAGACGCATGATCTGAGGACTGCTGTCGGTCATGACTTCGGTGCACTCGCCGTCGTCGTCGACGAATCCGAGCACGGGGATGACCGGCACCTTCGGCCTCGGGAGGGCCGCCGCTGCTGCGGTGTTCTGGAGCACCCACTCGAACGGAATCCGGCGATATCGCAGGGCCGCGCGCATCTTTCGGGAGTACGGCGAACCCGGAACGCCGATCAACTTCAGGGGGTGGGGCATGTCGAACTCCTCGTTCCGAAAACTATTGACACACTAAGCGACAATTGTTTGAGCGATCAAACCTCTCTCGGTGGCTAGGTTCTGGCCATGACCGAGTTCTTCTCTGACGTGGATGCCATCGCCTATGCCGGGCCCCACAGCGACGACCCGCTGACCTACCGCTGGTATGACAAGAACCGCGTAGTCGGCGACAAGACGTTGGCCGAGCACCTCCGCCTCGCCGTCTGCTACTGGCACTCGTTCAACTGGCCGGGCAACGACGTGTTCGGCGAGGGCACGTTCGATCGCCCCTGGCTCGATACTTCGCTCGATCCGATGGCTGCTGCTCGCACCAAGATGGCGGCGGCCTTCGAGTTCATCGAGAAGCTGGGCGTGCCGTTCTTCTCGTTTCACGATCACGACATGTCGCCCTACGGGGGGACGTTCGCCGAGGAGAGCGCGAACCTCCGCACCATCACCGATGAGGCCATGGAACACATGGAGCGGACGGGCATCAAGCTGCTGTGGGGTACCGCTCGGCTCTTCCATCACCCCCGATTCATGGCCGGAGCGGCAACGAACCCCGATCCCGAGGTGTTTGCCCGGGCGGCAGCGCAGGTGGCCAACTGCCTCGATGTCACCCACAAGATGGGAGGTGCCAACTACGTGATGTGGGGTGGCCGCGAGGGCTACGAGACACTCCTCAACACCAAGCTCGATCATGAGATGGATCAGCTCGCCCGCTTCCTCACGATGGTCGTGGAGCACAAGCACAAGATCGGGTTCCAAGGCACGTTGCTGATCGAACCGAAGCCGCAAGAACCCACCAAACATCAGTACGACTACGACTCGGCCACCGTCTTCGGCTTCCTTCACAAGTACGGGTTGGAGAACGAGATCAAGGTGAACATCGAGGTCAACCACGCCACGCTTTCGGGCCACGACTTCGCCCACGAGATCGCGGTCGCTCGATCTCACGGAATCTTCGGTTCGGTCGACGCCAACCGCGGCGATGATCGTCTGGGCTGGGATACCGACCAGTTCCCGAACTCGGTCGACGCGCTCGTGCCGGCCATCTACGAGATCATTCGCGGCGGAGGATTCGAGAACGGCGGCTTCATGTTCGACACCAAGCTGCGGCGGATGTCGATCGACCGCTCCGACCTGTTTCACGGCCATGTTGGTGGCATCGACACCCTGGCGAGGGCGTTCCTCGCGGCCCACGCGATGGTCGAGGACGGGGCGCTCGAAGGTGTCCGGTCCGCTCGCTACGCCGGATGGTCGGCGGCCGAGGGTCAGGCAATTCTCACCGGGGAGCGGTCCCTCGACGATCTTCGCGATCGCGTGGCGGCCAGCAATCTCGATCCGGCTCCGGTGTCGGGAGCGCAGGAAGCGCTCGAAGGTGTCGTCAACCGCTACATCGAGCGAGTGTCCTAGTGCCGCTGGTCGCCGGGGTCGACTCCTCGACGCAGTCGACCAAGGTCGAGCTCCGCGATCTCGACTCCGGCATTCTCGTCGCGTCGGGCCGAGCCGCTCACCCCGCGGCGGAGCCGCCCCGTAGCGAGCAGGATCCGCGGGCCTGGTGGGACGCCCTCGTCGAGGCGTTTGCCGCGACGGGCGACGCCCGCGCCGATGTCGTCGCGGCCGCGGTGGCCGGCCAACAGCACGGGATGGTCGTGCTCGGAGCCGACGGCCAGCCGTTGCGAGATGCAAAGCTCTGGAACGACACCGAATCGGCGCCTGAGGCGGCGGCGCTGGTCGAAGGGTTGGCGGCCGAGGCATGGGCCGAGGCGTGCGGCTCGGTTCCGGTGGCGTCCTTCACGATCACGAAGCTGGCGTGGCTGGCCCGCCATGAGCCCGAAGTCGTGCCGGCCGTGGCCAGGGTTCTGTTGCCCCACGACTACCTCACTCACCGATTGACCGGAGCCTTCGTCACCGATCGGGGCGACGCATCGGGCGGAGGTTGGTTCGACCGGGCCACGGGCGCCTATCGAGATGACCTCCTCGCCCGGGTGGGAGGCCGTGATGACTGGGCCTCGCTTCTCCCCGAAGTGCTCGGGCCGAGTGACGTAGCTGGCACGGTCACTTCGACTGCGGCGACAGCACTCGGACTTCCGGCCGACATTCCGGTCGGTCCGGGCACCGGCGACAACATGGCGGCAGCCCTCGGACTCGGGCTCGCGTCGGGTGACGTCGCGATGTCGCTCGGCACCTCGGGCACGATCTACGCGGTGTCGTCCACTCCGACTGCGGACTCATCGGGCGCCGTCGCCGGATTCTGCGACGCGGCCGGTGGCTATCTGCCGCTCGTGTGCACGCTGAACGCGACCAAGGTCACCGACACCGTCGCATCATGGTTGGGGGTCGGACGCGACGGCTTCGCCCAACTCGCGCTGGAGGCTCCCTCAGGGGCGAACGGGGTTTCGCTCACGCCCTACTTCGATGGTGAACGCACCCCGAATCTCCCCGACGCCACGGGCACGTTCGAAGGACTTCGCAACAGCACCGTCCCGAGCGACCTCGCTCGCTCGGCCCACGAAGGAGTGGTGCGGGGCCTGCTCCACGGACTCGACGCACTCTCGGCCGCGGGCGCCTCTGTCGGCGGGCGCCTCCATCTGATCGGGGGGGGAGCAAAGAGCCCCGCGTATCGAGCGGTCGTAGCCGATCTGCACGGGGCCTCGATCGTGGTACCGAGCGACGACGAGACCGTGGCCACGGGTGCCTGTGTGCAGGCCGCCCGAGTTCATAGCGGACCCGCCGCCACTGAGAATTGGAAGCTCGGCGCCGGTGAGGAGATCCGGCCCGGGAGCTAAGCCAGGATGCGCTCTGCGACGCGCTCTTCGCAGGTCGCGACGTCCCACCAGCTGATCTGGAGCTGCTTGGCCCGGCGGAAGTACAGCTGAATGTCGTATTCGAGAGTGAAGCCGACGCCGCCGAAGATCTGCTGCGCCATGGCCGTCACGTCGCGGAAGACGCCGCCGCTGAAGAGCTTGGCCATCGGGGCGAGACTGCTGATGTCGCCGCCGCGTGACTGAGCCCAGGCGGCTTCGTAGACGAGGATCTTGCCGCCATCGAGTGCGGTGCGGGCGTCGGCCAGATCGTGAGAGATCGCCTGGAACTCCGCGAGTGCCTTGTCGAACTGCTCGCGGTCCTTCGAGTACTGCGCGGTGATCTCGAGCGCGAAGTCGGCCCCGCCCATCGCCTGGGCCGATGCCAGGATGACTGCTTCGAGCATGACGGCGTCCCACGTGGCCCAGCCGCTTCCGGTGGCGCCGATGCGGTTGGCGACCGGCACACGAACGTCGTTGAACTCGACCCGGAACTGCGTGTCGGAGGAGATCGACATCCGTTGGTCGAGCGTGACGCCGGCGGTGTCGGTGGGAACGAGAAAGAGGTCGACGTCGGTCGGCGCATCACCGGTGCGGGCCAAGACGAGAAGCTGGTCGGCCGCCTGGGCGAAGTAGACGTGCATCTTCGAGCCGTTGAGCACGACCTCGTCACTGTCGAGCGTGGCCGTGGCCTGGACACCCTTGGGCGAGTAGCCGTTCTCCGGCTCCAGCCAGGCCGGCGTGATGATGGTCTCGCCTGACGCGAGGCCGGGCAGCAGCGCGGCCTTCTGCTCGTCGCTGCCCCCACCGAGAATGGCCCCGGCGCTGAGCACGCAGCTGACGAAGTGCGGAACCGGCGCGAGCGCTCGGCCCAACTCCTCGTAGACGACGACGCCCTCGATGAGGCTCATGCCCGAGCCGCCGAACTCCTCGGGGATCATCAGTCCGGTGACACCGAGTTCGCCGAGTTGTTCCCACAGCTCTGTCGCCACGCCATGCGCGTCGTCTTCGAGGTCTCGCACCTTCTCGAGCGGTGCCAGCTGGGCGCAGATGCCGCGCACCATGTCGCGCAGCATGTCTTGTTCTTCGGAGAAATTCAGGTTCAGCATCACGGAGTCCAGTTCTGACCCTTGCGGGCCCAGGGGTTGTCAGAGTCGTTGGTCGGGAGGGCGACGCGTGCGGTGCAGGTGCAGCACAGACGTTCACCCACGTTCACGGCGATATCGAGATCGGCCCAAGCGCAACCGGTGTCGTCGGTGCTCACCGCGGACACGTTGCCGGTGAAGGTCATGCAGTCATCGGGATAGACGGAATCGCGCATGCGGAAGGTCATGCGGCCGATGCGACCGCGGGGGCCGGTCCAGTCGGTGATGAACCGCTCGAACCATGCGGCGAGATTGGGCGTGTTGAGGAAGATGTCCTGTGTGCCGTTGCGCTCGGTGGCGAACTTGTAGTCGTGGTGCATCGGCCGCCAGTCGCGGCTGGCCACGGCGCCGAGAACGACGGTGGTCGCAGTGACGTCATAGCGAAGTTCGGGAAGGGCGGTGCCCTCGCCGACCTGATCGATGGTCAAGGTCATGAGGCGCTCCCGTCGGCCGGCCGTTTGTAGCCGAACCCGGTGTAGCTCTCGATCCCGACGAGCTCGCGGTTCTGGTTGTGGTACTCGATGTCGATCACCCAGAAGCGGCCGGTGCCGAGCTTGGTCGTCTTCTCGTCGCTGATCGAGCGGAGCACCTGGTGGTGCGAGATCACGTCGCCGGGCCGGACGGGCTCGTGGAGGATCAGCGTGTTGTCGCTCATGATCGCCTCGGGCAGCCCGAGCTTCTCCTTGAGGTCGAAATGGACCTGAAGTGCGACCTGTTCCTCCGTGGCGCCCGGCTCCCAGCGGTGAGGGCGCATCCACAGTGACAGGGTCGACGGTGGAACCGTCATCCCGCCGGTCAGCTCGTCGGCGATCTGGTCGTCCCAGTACAGGGGGTTGCCGTTCTCCGTCGCCGAGAGTGTGTTGTACGAGTAGCTCAGCTCGACCGGAAAGGTGGCGGTCTTCGGGTATTGGTTCTGCCCCACGAGAGCGGTGATCTCGGCCGGTAGTTCGCTCATGCGATCACTCCGTTCGTCAAGAGGTCGTCGAGGGACGACTGGTCGTAGCCGGCCTCCGCCAGGAGCTCGGCCGTGTCGGTGATGGTGCCTTCGCGCACCGAGTAGGGGCCGTCGGGTTTCGTCGTCCCGGCCCACACGGGTCCCGTCTGGCGAAAGGCGCCCTCGGTGGCGTGGTTCGCTTCCACGACCATTCCTCGTGCTGCGTATTGCCGGTCGTCGATCGCCTCGGCGACGGTGTTGACCGGAGCCACGCAGCAGTCGGCGGGCCCGAGCTGGTCTGACCACTGATCCCGGGTCTTCGTCGCGAACACCGTGGTGAAGGCCGACCGAATCTCGTCCTGCATGTCGTCGGCCATCTGAGCGTCGTTGTACTGCTCCAGGCCGAGCTCGCGACAGAGGTTGCGCCAGAACGCGGGCTCGATCGCTCCCACCGAGAGGTGGCGTCCGTCGGCGCAGGTGTAGACGTCGTAGCAGGCGTACTTCCCGGTCAGGATGTAGTGGCCCGGACCTGGTTCGGTACCCGTCGCCAGGTACTCGTCGACATAGAGCGACATCAGCCCGAAGGCGCCGTCGGCGATGGACACATCGAGCAGCTCGCCCGCGCCGGTGCGCTCTCGTCGCAGCAGCGCCGCCATGATCGACATGGCGGCATGCATTCCTCCGGCGGCGATGTCGGCGATGGTCGCGCCCGGCAGGGGAGGAGAGCCATCGGCTCGACGACCCGTGCAGTCGAGATAGCCGGAGACGGCGAGATAGTTCACGTCGTGGCCCGCCCAACTCGACTGAGGCCCGCTCTGACCGAAGCCGCTCGTCGAGCAGTAGACGATGCGCTCGTTGACCGCCCGCGTGGCTTCGTACCCGATGCCGAGTCGATCAACCACGCCAGGGCGGAAGCTCTCGAGCACCACGTCGGCGTCCTTGGCCAACGCGAGGTACGCCTCTCGGCCGGCATCGGCCTTGAGGTCGAGGAGCGCACGCCGCATGAGGCGGTGGCCGCTGTATGCGTAGTACGGCGGCACGATCTGCTTGCCGCCGTCCTTCGGTGTCGGGCCGAGCTTGATGACCTCGGCGCCGTAGTCGGACAACATCCGAGACGCGCGGGCACCAGGGCCGACCGACGCGAAGTCGAGGACGCGGATGCCGTCGAGGGCAGGGGTCGTCAAGGGACTGTCCTAGAAGTTCTTCGGAAGGCCCATGGCCCGGCGGGCGATGATGTTCTTCTGGATCTCGGAGGCGCCGCCACCGATGGTGTCGATCACCGTGTAGCGGTAGGTGGATTCCGAACGGCCCTTCATCGGCGCATCCTCGGTCTTCACCCGCAACTGTGACCCGGGGCCGCCGATGTCCATGGCGGCATCAGCGAGGCGCTTCGACAGTTCCGTCGCGAAGAGCTTGTACTCCGAGGCTTCGACGGTCGGGGGCTGGAAGCCCTCCTTGCCGGCTCGGACCGCGTGTTCGACCTTCACGGCCTCGGCCACGAACTTGAGGCCCATCACTCGGGCGACCTCTGCATCGGTGTGAAGGCGGGCGAGGCGGGCGCGGATCCGGGGATCGTTCTTGAGTGGTTCGCCGTCTCGCACGGCCGTCTTCACGTAGTCGGTCAGGACCTCGAGGCGTTGCAGGATGGGCGACATCGTGAACATCGTGAAGCGCTCGAGATCGAGGGCCTGGCTGATGTAGCGAAAGCCGTAGTTGATCTCGCCGACGACGTAGTCGTCTGACACGAACACGTCGTCGAACCACACCTCGTTGGTGCGCTCGTCGCCCATCGTCCAGATGCCGGTGATGGTGATGCCCTCTTGGTCGAGCGGCACCAGCATGAGGGTGATTCCCATGTGCTTGTTGTCGGGATCGGTGCGAGCGCCCACCCAGTACCACTCGGCGAAGTGGGCCGACGTGGTCCAGGTCTTCTGTCCGTTGAGGAGCCAGCCGTCTTCGCCGGCATCGCTGGTGATGCGTTCGGCCTTCAGGCGCATCGCGGCGGCGTCGGAGCCGGCGTTCGGCTCCGAGTAGCCGACGGCGAACTCGACGTCGTTCTCCAGGATCTGGGGCAGGAACTCGGCCTTGAGTTTGTCGGATCCGTGGGCGATCAGCGTCTTGCCGATGATCCCGACACCCTTGCCGATCTGGGGCCCGCCTCGGCCGGCCAGTTGCTCGTTGAGGATGTACTCGTAGACACCCTCGCCGTCGGAGCCGCCGTACTCCTTGGGCCAGGTCATACCCAGCCAGCCCTTGTGGCCGAGAGACTTCATGAACGCACGACGCTTCGGCGTGTCGACGATCTGCGCCATGTTCTCGCGGGTCACATCGAAGACGTCGGGGTCGTCGTTGGCGTCCAGAAACTCCCGAACATCGACCGCAAACTGCTGTTGCTCGGGTGTGAACTCAAAATCCATGTGACAAGGCCTCTTGCAAATCTGACGGACCGTCAGATTCTACGCACACGCCCACAACGGCAGAGAAGCCGGGACCTAGCTGATGACGCCGCGATCGCGCAGCTCGACCAGTCGGTCGGCTCCGAGCCCGAGTTCGGATGCAAGGACGTCATCGGTGTGTTCGCCCAGCCACGGCACCCGGGTCTCCGGACCCTCCTGGGTCCGCGACATCTTCACGGGGTTGCCGGGCACGAGCACAGGATCGCCGCCGTCGTCGCGAGGTACGGCGACCAGCATGTTGCGCACGGCGACGTGGTCGTCCTCGACGATCTCCTGGCTGGAGTTGGACTCACCTGCGGCGATCCCCTCGCCGGAGAGAATCGTGACTGCCTCCTTGTTGGACTTGTCGGCGGCCCACCGCTCGATGCCCGGGCGGATGATCGTCTCGAAGTGTTCCTGCCATCCGGCGCGGCTCTCGAATCGGGGATCCGACAGCCAGTCGGCATTGCCGGTAATCTCCGCCACCTTCTCGAAGTGGTGCTCGCGGACGATCTGCAGGACGAAGTTGCCCTGGCCGGCCTCGAACGTCTCGACGATCCCGACGCCGGACGACGCTTCGTCGGGGATGCCCATGGAGTAGAAGTTGGAGACGATGTCGGTCATGGCCATCGTCGCGTCGAGCATGGCGATGTCGATGTACTGCCCCTGGCCGGTCCGATCTCGGTGGCGCAGGGCGGCGAGGATGCCGACCACGCCGAACAGGGCGCTGCTGATGTCGCCGAGCGCACCGACCGGATTCGCCGTCGGTCGTCGACCCGGGCGACGCTTGTACTCGTAGATCCCCGACATGCCCTCGACCACCGCTGCGTAGGCCGCCCGGTGCATGTAGGGCGATGCGGGATCGTTGCCGAATCCGGAGACCGAGAGATAGACGACCTCTGGATGTCGGGCCGACACCGCGTCGTATCCGATCCCGAGCCGGTCTGCCGTTCCGGCCTTGAAGTTCTCGCAGACGATGTCGAACCGGGTGGCGAGGTCGAGAAACAGTTCGACCCCTTCCGGCGCCTTCAGGTCGAGGGCGACCGAGCGCTTGCCGAAGTTGTTCCGCAGGAAGGTGGCGCCGACCTTGCGTCCGTCGGGGTCGAGGACGAACGGGACCGAGCCGCGGCCGCTGTCGCCCGTGGTCGGGTGTTCGATCTTGACGACCTCGGCCCCGAGGCGGCCGAGGAGCTGGGTCGCGAAGGGCAGCGCGGCCATCTGTTCGGCCGCGAGGATTCGCACACCCTCCAGCGGCCGAGGCTGATCCGGGTTCTGCTCGTTCGCGATGTCTCCGAGGCGCATGCGATCATTGTGGACCGGGCCGGGTCCGCCGGGCATACCCGGTCGGCAAAGTTCGCCCACCGCTCCCACCTTCTGTGGCGAAATCGACTACTTTGTGCGCTCAATGGAAATCGGGGGAGAGAGGTACCGCGCGTCAGGCGGTGTGCACGTCGTCCCCGTAGCGGGGCTCGACGGCTCGCTCATCCTCTGCGGGCTCGACGCCATCGGTCCTGACCCCGGCGGGCTGCTTTCGGCCGTCGAGGCCGACCTCGTTGTCTGCCTGCAGACCGATGTGGAACTCGATCGACGGTTCCCCGATTACCTCGTCTGGCTCGCGGATCCGCCGTCTCATGACGCCGTGCGGCTGCCGACCGAGGATCATCTCGTGGCTGACGACGACGCGGTGGGTGCGCTCGTCGGCGACATCGTCGGTCGCATGTCGAGAGGGCAGCGCATCGTGGTGCACTGCGGCGCCGGTTGGGGCCGAGCCGGTGTCGTGGCCGTCCTCGTGATGTGCGCGGCCGGGGCGCAGATCGATGCCGCTTTGCGTGATCTTCGATCGGCCCGGCCGGCCGCCGGTCCGCAGTCGGCGGACCAGGACCTTCAGATCGAGCGTCTCGCTGGACGCCTGCGGGCGATCACTCGTCCCTGACGCGCTATTCCTCGCCGTAGCGGCGGACGTCGCCGACGAGTTCGGTGAAGAGCTCGAGCACCTCGCCGGGCTCTGCGTGTCGGTCGGTCTCGTGCTTCGAGTAGAGCGTCTGACCGTCGACGGTGACGTCGTAGACGCCCTTTGAGCCCGTCGTCAGCGTGAGTGATTCGATGATGTGTTGGTAGTTCGAGAGGAGATCCGTGGTCGCGCTCACGGCGCGGCTCGAATAATCTCAAGGAACGCAGTAGGTGATCTCGATCTTGTAGGCCATGAAAGAAGGCTACATCCTCACCATGCGGCAATCGGAGCGAACGTCGCGTCGAGGACCTCGGCGAAGGCCGAGGGCGGCACCGAGATCTCGAGGCCCCTACGACCACCGCTGCAATGCACGGCGTCGAGCGCGGTGGCCCACTCGTCCACGAAGGTCGGTGCACTCCGCTTCTGGCCGAACGGACTGATGCCGCCGACCACGTAGCCCGTCCGCCGTTGTGCTTCGGCCGGGTCGGTCATGGTGGCTCGCTTCGCACCGGCCGCCGCCGCGATCGCCTTCAGGTCGAGTTTCGCGCCAACGGGCACCACGCCGACGGCCGTCGTGCCGTCGTCGAGCGTCACCATGAGTGTCTTGAAGACCGACTCTCGGTCGAGCCCCAACGCCTCCACGGCTTCGTCGCCGAACGACGGGTGGGTCGGATCGTGGTCGTACTCCATGACGGTGTGGGCGATGCCGAGGTCTCGGAGGAGGTCGATCGCCGGGGTCATGGCCCCATCCTGCCAAGTCGTCGGTGTTGGTGTAGAAACCTCCCTGGTTCAACCCCCGTCATGGGTCCCCTCGACGAAACCACAGGAGCACGAAATGGCTGAGATCACTCTCGGAGGCAACCCGATCCACACGAGCGGAGATCTTCCCTCGGTCGGCAGTCCGGCGCCGGCATTCTCGGTCACGAAGGCCGACTTCAGCTCGGTGTCGTCGACCGACCTCGCCGGACAACAGGTGATCCTGAACATCTTCCCCTCCGTCGATACCGGCGTCTGTGCGTCCAGCGTGCGGACGTTCAACGAGCGAGCCGCCGACCTCGATGCGGCCGTGCTGTGCGTCTCGGCTGATCTCCCGCAGGCCGCCGCCCGCTTCTGTGGTGCCGAAGGCATCGAGAATGTGTCAACCGGGTCGACGTTCAAGAACCCCGAGGTCCTCGACGCCTACGGCGTCCGGATCATCGACGGGAAGCTCGAAGGACTCGCGGCGCGCGCGGTTGTCGTGATCGGAGCGGACGGGAACGTGGCCCATGCTGAGCTGGTGCCCGAAATTGCGCAGGAGCCCGACTACGAAGCGGCAATCAGCGCCCTGAGCTGATCCAGTACGGAGGGACCGAACGCGGTTCAGAGAACCGGCTGGAAAACGCCGTTCGGCCCACTACATAGGACTGAATGTTGCCGATTTAGAGGGCATGGGTTCCGGCATCTCGACATCTGCGACCGGCGGTTCAGCCGATTCGCAGGCTTCATCGCTGGATACGCGCGTGTGGACGGCCCGTCCCTGGATCTCGCGTGGGCTGCGACTCGCGATGTTCCTTGTCCCGATGGCGGCAGCATTTGTGGCCGTTGCCGCGGCGATGCGAGTCGTCGAGCGGCCCGATGGCGTGGTGCTCACGGCGGGTTGGATCGCGCTTCTTGTCGGCGTATCGGCCGCGGGCGCTCATGTCGCCCAGACCATGACGATGCAGCTGGCGCCCTTGAGCGCGCTGTTCCGTCTGTCGCTCGTGTTTCCTGATGAGGCTCCGTCCCGGTTCTCGATCGCCCTTCGGAACCGAACCGCACGCGGCCTCAAGGACAGTGCCGGGTCGGTCGGTCCGGAGCAGAACGCGGCGGAGGAGCTGCTCAGGCTCGTGGCCCGCCTGAGCAAACACGACCGATCGACGCGGGGCCACTCGGAGCGAGTTCGTGCCTATTCGGTCATGCTCGGCGAGGAGATCGGACTCCCGCAAAAGGAGCTCGACAAGTTGAACTGGGCGGCACTGATTCACGACGTCGGCAAGCTGCACGTGCCCGCTGAGATCCTCAACAAGCGCGGTCGACCAACGGAGGACGAGTGGCAGATTCTTCGTGGCCACCCCGGCGCCGCCGCCGCGCACGTGGAGGTACTTCGCCCGTGGCTCGGCGACTGGGTGGATGCCGCGACGCAGCATCACGAACGCTACGACGGTGGCGGCTACCCGGCGGGCTTGAAGGGCGAAGAGATCAGCTTCGCGGGGCGACTCGTATCGATCGCCGATGCGTTCGACGTGATGACGGCACCCCGCTCCTACAAGGACTCGCTCCCGCATGCGCAAGCCCGCGCTGAGCTCCTCAATTGTTCGGGCAGCCAGTTCGACCCTGCACTCGTGCGTTCCTTCCTCCGTGTCTCCCTCGGCAGGACGCGATGGGTCGCCGGACCTCTCGGCTGGCTCTCGCATTTTCCCGAGGTCATTCGTACACCCGCGCTCGCTGCTGCCAGTGGCGGCCAGGCGGTGGTTGCCGCGACCGTCGTCACGGCAGCGGCCTCAGTCGGGCTGATGTCGCCGCCGGTCGGTGATGTGCCCGAGGCAGCGGAGCGCGTCGTCGAGCCGATATCGGTCACCACCCCGCTCGCGGACCCAGTGTTGATCGTGCCCGACACCCCCTTCTCCGCTCCGGAACCCCCCGCGAGCTCACTCCCGAGCACCCCGGCACCGCCGCCCACCACCACGGCGGGGGGATCGCCAACATCGAGCACGACGACCTCGACCTCAACGACCTCGACCTCAACGACCGTTCCGATCACGTCCACGTCGACGACCTCGACCACCTCGACGACGTCGACGACCACGACGTCGACCACATCGACCACATCGACAACGACCACGACAACCACCGCCCCTCCGGAAACGACGGCGAACGACGACACTGCGACGATCACCTCTAGCGACTGGGAGCACGTGAAGGTTCTGGTGAACGACGACTTCGGAGAATCGGAGGCCGAGAACTCCAGTCTTGAGATCCTCGTTCAGCCAATGCGGGGGGTCGCCACGGTCCAGGGCAAAAACGTGCGGTACTGGCCCGACGAGGGCGAGACGACCGGAACGGATTCGTTCGTCTACCGAATCTGCTCCGAAGCCGGAAGCTGTGACACCGCGACCGCAAACCTGACGCTCGACATCTCGTAGCGCGGTCGTGCACCCTGGCAGCAGAACCCGTTACCGTTCGCTGCATGACGACGATTCCGCCGCTCGATGAAGTGAACTTGTCCGAGATGGAGTTCTGGGAGCTCGACCAGGCTTCCCGGGCCGAGGTCTTTCGCCAGTTCCGTGCCTCCGACCCGTTTCCGTTCTTCGACGAGCCCGAGAACCCACTCGGTCCGAATGGCCCCGGCTACTACGTGCTCACCCGCCACGCCGACGTCGTCGCCGCCAGCAAGAACCCCGAGCTCTTCTGTAGTGGCAAGGGAGCGACGGGGCCGCTCGACATGAGCGAGGAGGTCAACGACTTCTTCGGCTCGATGATCAACATGGACGACCCCCGCCACAAGCGCCTGCGCGGCCTCGTCGCCGCCGGCTTCACGCCTCGCCAACTCGAACGGGCAATGGCCGCCGTCGAGCAGGCCGGTGTCGAGCTCGCGGCCGAGCTGCGTGAGAAGGGTGAGTTCGACTTCGTCTCGGAGTTCGCCGCCCCGCTTCCGCTGAAGATCATCTGCGACATGATGGGAATTCCCGAGAGTCAATACGGCTTCGTGCTGGAGCAGTCGAACGTCATCCTCGGCGCGAGCGATCCCGACTTCGCGAAGGAAGGCGACGATCTGCTGGGCATGGTCATGGGTGCGGGCCTCGGCCTCGCCCAGCTGATGGGTGAGCTCGGAGCCGAACGCCTTGCGCGGCCGGCCGACGACCTCACCACCGCGCTGATGACGGCCGAGCTCGACGGCGAGCGTCTCACCGAGCAGGAGCTCGCGTCGTTCTTCATCCTTCTGCTTGTCGCCGGCAACGAGACGACTCGCAACGCGATCAGCTGGGGGCTCCACTTCCTGACGGAGAACCCGGATCAACGAGATGCCTGGGCGAACGACTTCGACGCCATGGCTCCGGCCGCGGTCGAGGAGATCGTCCGCCTCGCCTCCCCGGTCATCTCGATGCGGCGCACGGTCACTCAGGACGGCGCCGAACTCGGCGGCCGCACCTGGAAGGAGGGCGACAAGCTCATCCTCAGTTACTGGGCGGCCAACCGCGACGAGTCGGTCTTCGAGGACCCGCTTCGTTTCGACCTCACGCGGACGCCCAACGACCACGTCGGCTTCGGAGCGCCGGGCCCTCACTTCTGTCTCGGCGCCCACCTGGCCCGGCGGGAGATCACCGTCGCCTTCCGCGAGCTCTTCGCCCAGGTGCCGACCATCCACTCCACTGCCGACCCGGCAGTGCTTCGGAGCAGCTTCATCAACGGTGTGAAGCGCCTCCCCGCCTCGCTCTAGAGCGTGCCGCTCCGGAGGATGCGATCGGCGGTGTCGATCAGCGTGTCGACCGACGCGCGGGCGTCGACTTCCGCTGTGCCCTCCTGATCGCCCATCGCGCCGGCTGCGAAACGAACCCGCACACCTTCGCTGATTGCGGCCAAGCGCCAGTGCTGGAATGCGACGTACCAGGGCAGGTTCGACGTGTCGCGATCGGAGTGTTGGGCGTAGCGCTCCAACATGTCGACCCGGGACCCGAAGCCTTCGGCCCGGGTGGGTACGTCGGCGAGGCGACCTCCTGAGGCGGGATCGTCGCCCCACCACATCGCCATGCCGGCGACGTCGGCGAGCACGTCGCCCAGGGTGCACAACTCCCAGTCGAGAACCGCGGCGACGGAGCCGTCGTGGCCCATCATGCAGTTGTCCATCCGGTAGTCGCCGTGGACGATGCCGGCGCCCTGCTGCGGCGGGATGTTTGCGGCGAACCGATCGTGGAGGTCCTGGAAGAGCGGCATCTCGCGATCCGAGCCCTCGTCGACTTGGCGCTTCCACCGGCGAAGCTGGCGGGCGCAGTAGTCCTCCTTGCGTCCGAGGTCGCCGAGCCCGACGTCGTCCGGGTCGATCGCGTGGAGTGCGGTCAGTGTGTCGGTGAGTGAGTTCGTCATCACCGGCCGGAGTGCCGGCTCGATCGCTTCGCCATCAGCGAGATTGAAGACAATCTTCCCCTCGACGAAGTCCATCACGTAGAAATCGGCGCCGTTGACCGCGTCGTCCTGACACAGGCCGACGACCGGCGGCACTGGCACCGCCGTGTCCTGGAGCGCAGACATGATGCGGTGCTCGCGGGCCATGTCGTGGGCGCTGGCGAGCACATGCCCGGTCGGCGGGCGGCGAAGGACGAGGCGGCTGCCTGCGCTGTCGGTCACCCGGAAGGTCAGGTTCGATGCCCCGCCGGTGATCATCTCGAAACTGAGCGGCGCCTCGAGCTGCGGCCGCCGTTCGAGGATCCAGTCGGTGACCGGCCCCGCATTGATTCCCTGTGGTGCGTCCATCGGTCTGGCTAGGCCTTGGGGCTCAAGGCTTCGAGCAAGCGCCAGTCGGGCTGGCTCCGGTCCTCCGGGTTGATCGGCTGGATGCACACGTGCGAGGCACCGGCGTCGTAGTGCGCCTGGATTCGGTCGGCGATCGCGGCCTCGTCGCCCCACGCCATCACGGCATCGAGGAACCGAGGATCTCGGGATTCGATTTCCTCTTCGGTGAAGCCGAGGCGGAGCCAGTTGTTGCGGTAGTTCGGAAGGTCGGCGTACATGCCGAGCTGATCGCGGGTCGTGCCGTGGGCGACCTCTGCGTCGGTGGTGAGCACGCACTTCTGCTCGACGCACAGCAGCGCGTCGGGCCCCATGATCTCGCGGGCCTGGGCCGTGTGTTCCGGAGTCGTCCAGTAGGGATGCGCTCCTGCCGTCTTCTCGGCCGACATGGCCAGCATCTTCGGGCCGAGGGCGGCGAGCACGACCAGCGGTTCCTCTGCCGGCGGGACGCCCATGTACATCGAGGCGTTCATCGCGTCGACGTAGGTGCGCATCGTCGAAAGTGGCTTTTCATAGGGCAGCTGACGGAGTCCCTCGATCATCGGCGCGTGTGACACTCCGAGGCCCAGAACGAAACGACCGCCGGAGAACTCGGCGAGGCTGAAGGCGCCCTGCTTCATCATTCCGGGGTGCCGCATGTGGATGTTGGCGATGCCGGTGGCCACGATGAGCTCGGTGGTGGCATCGAGCAGGGTTGCCGCATTGACGAACGGATCTCGCCCCAGCGTGTCGGGAATCCAGAGGGCCGAGTAGCCCAGCGATTCGATCCGGGCGGCGGTCTCACGCGACTGCTCTGTGGTGAGCATGTCGGTGAAGAACCACACGCCGGTGGTGGCGAGCTTGGCGGGAACGTCGGAGGACATGCCGTGAGGATCGCAGGGTGAGCGCAGAAGTGGCAAGACTGGCCGCAATTGCGCAAGCAGTGCGATGGTGTCCGCATGAGTACAGGTGAGCCGCACAACACCACCGACGTCGTCATCGTGGGCGCGGGCCTCGCCGGGCTCTACATGCTCCACGCCGTTCGCGGAATCGGACTGACTGGTCGAGTGTTCGAGGCCGGCAGCGGTGTCGGTGGTACGTGGTTCTGGAACCGGTACCCGGGCGCCCGCTGCGATGTGCCGTCACTCGAGTACTCGTTCGGCTTCGACGAGGCGCTCCAGCAGGAGTGGGAGTGGACCGAGCGCTATCCGACACAACCCGAGATCCTGCGCTACATCGAGCATGTGGCCGATCGGTTCGAGCTGCGCGACGGCATCACCTTCGATACCCGGGTCGAGGCTGCGCACTACGACGAGGCGGCAACGGCGTGGACGGTCACTACCGACGCCGGCGAATCGATCACCGCCCGATTCGTCGTGATGGCAACGGGTTGCCTCTCCGCGGCGAATGTGCCGAACATCGAGGGGCGCGACGACTTCGAGGGCGAGATCTACCACACCGGCCATTGGCCCCATGAGGGCGTGGACTTCACGGGCAAACGGGTCGCCGTCATCGGCACCGGGTCGTCCGGGGTGCAGTCGATACCCGTGATCGCAAATGAGGCTGACCACGTCACGGTGCTGCAGCGGACGCCGGCATACGCCGTGCCCGCCCACAACCAACCGCTGGACCCCGAAGAGGTCGGGCGGATCAAGGCGGACTACGCGGACTGGAGAGCAGTCGCGAGACAGACCACCACCGGCTTCGGCGGCTACCTGCGCAGCGATGACCTCACCGGTGCCCTCGAAGTGGACGAACTCGACCGCCGCCAGACCTACGAGGAGCGCTGGGCCCACGGAGGGCTGACGTTCCTCGGCGCCTTCACCGACCTGATGTTCTCGATGGACGCGAACGACACGGCTGCGGACTTCGTCCGCGGCAAGATCACCGAGATCGTCGAGGACCCGGCGATCGCCGCTCGCCTCAGTCCCGACACGGTGATCGGGTGCAAGCGGATGTGTGTCGACACCGGCTACTACGCGACGTTCAATCGCGAGAACGTCGACCTCGTCGATGTCAACGCAACGCCGATCGAACGGTTCACGCCGAATGGCGTGCAGATCGCCGGAGACGTACGCGCGGTGGACTCGGTGGTCTTCGCCACCGGATTCGACGCCATGACCGGTGCGCTCGATCGCATTGACATCCGCGGGCGCGGTGGAGTGCCGCTGAAGGAGAAGTGGGCGGCGGGCCCGCTCACCTATCTCGGCGTTCAAATCAACGGGTTCCCGAACTTCTTCACCATCACGGGGCCGGGTTCCCCCTCCGTTCTCACGAACATGGTGGTGTCGATCGAGCAACACGTTGAATGGATCCGCGACCTCCTTGGCGTGATGGCGGCCGACGGCAAGACGGAGGTCGAAGCGACGGCGGAGGCGGAGGCTGAGTGGGTCGACTACGTCAACCTCGTCGCCAGCGCCACGCTCTTTCAGGGCTGCAGCTCGTGGTACCTGGGCGCCAACGTGCCCGGCAAACCCCGAGTGTTCATGCCCCTCCCGGGATTCCACGAATACAAGCAGCAGTGTGACCAGGTAGCCGCCAACGGCTACGACGGATTCGTTCTCGCCTGAAACCCGACGTCGAACTTTTTCGACTCCGGGTAAACGTCGGACTGGTCTCGTGCGTGATACAGGTGTGGATGGTGTACAAGCGCTCGCCGACGAGTCGTTGACCGAGGAGGAGCCGATCGCTCGGCCCTTACTCGACTTCGACCCGTGGTACCGGAAAGAGTTCAGGCCGGTCGTCGCTTTGGTGTACTCGCTCTGCCGCAACTCGGCCGCGGCCGAAGAACTCGCTCAGGACGCATTCGTCGAAGCACACAAGCGGTGGAACCGAGTTGGCGTGATGGCGGATCCGGGTGCCTGGGTGCGGAAGGTCGCAATGAACCGAGCCCGGTCCCGCTACCGGAGGATGGGCGCGGAAGCACGCGCCTACGCTCGCCATCTGGGTCGCCGCAGTGAGCAGCTCATCGAACTTGACGAGCCCGCCGACGAGTTCTGGTCCGCCGTTCGCGACCTTCCCCACCAGCAGGCGCGCGTCGTCGCGCTTCGCTATCTCGAGGACCGCAGCATCGACGAGATCGCTTCGCTGCTCGACGTGGCCCCGCCAACGGTTCGGGTCCACCTGCATCGCGGCCGCCGCACCCTTGCCGCCAGATTCGGATTGGAGCATCCCGATGACTGACCTCGATCTTCTCGCCCGAAAGAGCGCCGACGCGCTTCGCGGCGCATCCGCGGAACGGGACGTCCCTGCGCTGCGGCCGAGTCCCGACCGCACGATCGTGGCTGCGACGTGCCTTGCGGCGGTGATCCTGGCTGTCGGCTTCTTCGGGTGGCGCGCCGACAGCTCCACGCCTGACATCGCGGTCGGCCCGGCCCCTGAGTTTGATCCTGACCTGCGCTTCGAGTGGCCGGAGGCAGAGGGTCTCGAGGTCACCGCCCTCGGAAACGGCGAACTGAGAATGACGCCGAATGTCGGGGAGACGGTGCTCTACGGCGACCCCGATCTCGACTGGCCGTTCGCAGAGGACGACCTCGTGGTCTCCACCTTCGCGACGGAAGCGCCTCAGCTGGGAACCGGTGCCGTAGAAGTGGAAGTTCGCGGCCGAGCGGGATGGTTCACCGACGACCTTCCCGGTTGGACGCCGTTCGGTAGGACCATCAGCTGGTTCGAACAGCCCGGCGTCTGGATCGATGTCAGCAGTCGCACCCGGTCATTCGAGCAACTCCTCGAAGTGGCCGAAGACCTCGAGGTCGACGAGATGCGGGCCCGAGCCGTGGATGCGGGATTGAGTGAGGTAGCGCTTCGTCAGGGGCCGGCAGTCGGCGGAGGTCGGGAGGTTCCCCAGATCGACTTGTGGTACGGCACTCCGGACGATCTCAGGGCCATTGTGTTGTGGATACGGCCCAACACCGGTGACGAGTTGTTGTTCCAGCGCTACCTCCGGGCCGAGGGGGAGACCACGGCGACAACGATTCGTGGAACGGACGGGTGGGTCTCCACCTCACGATTCGAGGGTTCGGGTGATGTTGCCCTCTGGGTCGAAGACGGATGGATCGTCCAGTTGACGGTGGACGACGGCTTCGACCTGCTCGAGGTTGCCGAGGAGCTTCGCCCGGTCAGCCTCGCTCGGTGGGAAGAAATGCTTGCGAGCTGACGTCGTCGTGCAGCTCAGCTGCCCTGCTTGTAGCTGAGCCGCAGCTTGGTGCGGTAGGCGATGACGCTGCCGTTCTCGATCAACACATCCATCTCGACCACCTCGGCGACCCGGAGGTCGTCGTAGGTCTTGCTGGCTTCCTTGACCGCATTCTCTGCGGCTTTCTCCCAGGATTCGCTGCTCGAACCGATGAGTTCGATGACTTGGTAGACGCGGTCTTGCATCATTTGCCTCCGTGGTAGCGAGTGGATATTGCGAGCTCTGCGGCGAACGACAGCCCGTCGGGTTCGACATTGCACCGCAGGCCGGCGACCTTGCCGACTCGGGCGTCGTCGAAGCGGGTGCAGGCTTCGGTCACGCTGGCTTGAGCGGAAGCCCCCCAGCTCGAGCTCGAGCTGCGAAAGCGATGCACCTGATAGACGGACTCGGAGCCGCCGCGGATCAGCGGCGGCTCGTCGCTGGCATAGTCGGCCGAGCGCGCCTGAGGCGTCATCGTGGCAATCGAGGCCATGACGTCGTCCGTCATCTGTTGCCGGCGCCGGCGCTTTCCACCGGCGAGGTAGCGCTCGGGGTCGATGGGCTCGCCGAAGCGAACGGTCACCTTGCCTGACCGGTGCGGCACGCCGCGGCCGATCGGCTGGACTTCGTCGGTCCCGACAAGCCCTACCGGGATGATCGGTGCGCCGGTGGCGAGGGCGAGATGAGCCACGCCGGTGTGGCCCTTGTGCAGCATCCCATCTCGGCTTCGCGTGCCTTCGGGATAGATGCCGACGAGTTCACCGCCGTCGAGGAGGGCGGCGGCCGTGTCCAGGGCGGCCATCGACGATCGTGCCTTCTGCCTGCGAATCGGAACCATGCCGACCGCGGGGAAAAGGTATTTGGTCTTCCAGCTGTCCATGTATTCGGCCTTGCCGAGAAACAGGACCCGGCGAGGCGCGGTGAGCATCACCAGCGGCGTGTCGAAGAACGAGATGTGGTTTGGCGAGATGATCGCGGGGCCGGCGGTCGGTATGTGGTGGCTGCCCTCGATCGTCGCCTCGTAGAGCCGCGAGATCAGCGGCTTGCCCACCCGGCGCAATGGCCGAGCCAGCCATCCGACATCGAGTTTCGCATCCACCGCGCCATCATGGCGCGCAGAAGCCCAGCCTGTCTCCCGAAGGTCAGCCGAAGGCGCCTGCGGATTTCAGCGAGGCGATTTCCTCGGGAGTCTTGCCCAGCACATCGGCCATCACGTTGTCGTTGTGCTCGCCGACGGTCGGGGCCATGGTCGGAACCGGGGGTAGCGATCCGTCGACGTAGACGGGCAGCGGGAGTTGCTCGCAGCCGACGGCATCGGTGGGGTAGAAGCCCATCCGTGCCTGGAACTGTGGGTCGTCGCCGATGTTGGCCGGCGTGTTGACGGGAGCAATGGTTGTGTTGTGCTCGTTCGAGAAATCGAGCCATGCCTGGCAGGTCTTCGTCTTGAAGACGGTCTGCAACTCTCGCTGCAGTTCCTTGTTGCCCTTGGCGTGATCGGCGTACTTCGACCCGGGCCACTTGTCGAACAGGTCCATGCGGTCGGCGCCCTCGCAGAAGTTCTTCCAGAACGCCTGCTCGCTCGCCATGAAGAGCACGTGTCCGTCGGACGCTTCGTACATCTGGTAGCGCACCCCCTCCCACATGCCGGCGAGTCCGGCGGGGCGGCGCTCGTAGTCGTCGGACGCGTTGCCGGTGACCTCGTCCTCGGGGCGCAGATAGGCACGTTCGGACTCGATTCGATACCAATCCATGTAGGCGGCGGCATCGGACTGGGCCATCTCCATCTCGCAGCCTTCGCCGGTGGCGCGCGCCTTGATGATGCCCGCGAGAATCGCCATCGCTCCGACCATCGGACCGACGTTGATCCCGACGTTGGGCATGGTCGGCGGAATGTGGGCGAAACCCTCGTCGTCGACGACGGGCTGCACGATTCCCGCCCACGTGTCGTAGGCGATGCCGTGGCTCGGCATGTCCTTGTAGGGCCCGGTTGCGCCGTAGCCGGACAGTGTGGCGAAGACGATCTTCGGATTGATCGCCTTGAGTTCGTCGTAGCCGAGGCCGAGTTTCGCGAGCGTGCCCGGGCGCATTGCTTCGACCACGACGTCGGCCGTCGCCACGAGATCCTTGTAGAGCTGCTTGCCCTCATCGGTCTTCAGGTCGAGCGTGATGCCGCGTTTGCCGCGGTGGGTGTGGAGGTGAAGGAGAGAGACGCCTTCCACGATCGGCCAGGTCATCTGGCGGATGTAGTCGCCCGCCGGTGCTTCGACTTTGATGACATCCGCGCCGAGATCGGCGAAGAACGTCGCGACGTGACCCGGACCGAGAAGGCTCGACTCGATGACGCGAACACCTGCGAGCAGTTGCGAATTGTCGGACACTGATTCCACCTCTTGAAGGACCTGACGGACCGTCAGAAACTATCCGCCGGGAATGCGGCGCGACACATTCCGGTTGGTGGAATCACCGGCGACCAAACTTTGTCCGCTGGCGTGGGGAACCGATCTCCGCGTGGAAGAATTGGCCTTCGGCTGAAGCGGCCCAGGGGGACACATGGAGATCTACGACTCGGTACTCGACATGGTGGGCGACACTCCCTTGGTTCGGCTACGTCAGGTCGGGCAGGGTCTGCCTTGTCCTGTCGTCGTCAAGGCCGAGATGACGAACCCCGGTGGGTCCTCGAAGGACCGGCCCGCGATCGCGATGATCGATGCGGCCGAAGAGGCCGGCCTGCTGAAGCCGGGCGGCACAATCGTCGAGCCCACGTCGGGCAATACCGGCGTCGGCCTCGCCATCGTCGCTGCGCAGCGCGGCTACAAGTGCATCTTCGTGATGACCAACAAGGCAGGTCAGGAGAAGGTGGACCTGCTTCGGGCCTACGGTGCTGAAGTCGTGGTGTGCCCGGTGGCCGTCGCGCCCGATGATCCGACGTCCTACTACTCGACGGCCGAACGCCTGGTGAAGGAGATCCCGGGCGCCTACCGGCCGAACCAGTACCACAACCAGGACAACCCTCGGGCCCACTACGAGACCACGGGTCCGGAGATCTGGCGGCAGACCGACGGCAAGGTCACGCACTTTGTCGCGGGAGCGGGCACGGGCGGCACCTTGAGCGGCGTCGGTCGTTATCTGAAGGAACAGAACCCCGATATCAAGATCATCGCCGCCGACCCCGAGGGCTCCGTCTACTCCGGCGGCTCGGGCCGTCCCTATCTGGTCGAGGGAGTGGGCGAAGACTTCTTCCCCGACACGTACCACTCAGACCTCGTCGACGAGACGGTGCCGGTCAGCGACCAGGATTCCTTCCTCACCGCTCGTTCGGTGACGCGCGAAGAGGGCCTGCTCATCGGCGGCTCGGGTGGCACGGCCGTCAATGCGGCACTCAAGGTCGCCGAGACCTGCACGGCCGACGACCTCGTGGTCGTGCTCGTGCCGGACAACGGTCGCCTCTATCTGTCGACGGTGTTCGACGACGAGTGGATGGCGGGCTTCGGATTCCTGCGCGTCGATGGTCCTGTCGTGGCCGACGTACTCGGCTCGCGCCGCGAGGGCGTGCCCGAACTGCTCTACGTGCAGCCTCACCAGACCGTTCGCGATGCCGCCCAGATGATGAGCGAGCACGGAGTGTCGCAGCTCCCCGTGGCCAAAAACGACATGCCGCTGGCGGCGGCCGAGGTGATGGGTTCGGTGAGCGAACTTCGCCTGATGGACCTCGCATTCGACACCGATGCCGTTCTCGACAAGACGGTGGAAGACATCATGAGCCCGAAGCTCAACACGATCGGCAGCGGTCAGCCGGTGGCGCTGGCCGTCGAAATGCTGGAGACGTGCTCGGCGCTTCTGGTGCTCGACGGTGGCCGCCCGAAGGCCGTCATCTCGAGCAGTGATGTGCTCTCCTTCCTCTCAAAGGGAGCGTTCAATGGCTGACGACGTGTTCGCCGACGCCGAGTCCTGGGGATTCGAGACTCGGGCAATACGGGCCGGTCAACCCCACGACCCGACGAGCGGAGCGGTGGTCACCCCGATCTCCCTCGCCACCACCTTCGTGCAGGAAGACGTCGGGGTCCACCGCGGCTACGAATACTCCCGCACCGGCAATCCCACGAGGTCGGCACTCCAGGCCTGTCTCGCGTCGCTCGAGGGTGCAGCCCACGGTCTCGCCTTCGGCTCGGGCATGGCCGCCGAAGACACCTTGTTACGCACACTGGCCCCCGGCGACCACATCGTGCTCGGCAACGACGCGTATGGCGGCACCTTCCGGCTCATCTCGGCGGTACTGGCACCCATGGGTGTCGAGTGGTCCGCTGCGGACCTCACCGACCCGGGGGCGCTCGCCGAGGCGATGCGTCCCTCGACCAAGGTGGTCTGGGCCGAGACCCCGACGAATCCACTGCTGACGGTCATCGATCTGGCGGCCATAGCGGAGGTCGCCCACGCCGGCGGTGCATTGTTCGTCGTCGACAACACCTTCGCCACGCCCTATCTCCAACAGCCCCTCGCCCTGGGAGCCGACGTGGTCGTTCACTCGACCACCAAGTACTGCGGCGGCCACAGCGACGTGGTCGGTGGTTTCGTGGCCCTGAACGACGATGCGCTCGCCGAGCGACTCGCGTATCTCCAGAACGCAATCGGAGCCATCGGCAGTCCTTTCGACAACTACCTCACGCTTCGTGGGCTCAAGACGCTGGCGGTTCGGATGGACCGCCACTGCGAGAGCGCCGAGGCAGTCGTCGAGTTCCTCCAGGGTCGCAACGAGGTCATCGAGGTCCGCTACCCGGGTCTTCCCGACCACCCTGGCCATGCGGCAGCCGCTCGTCAGATGAAGAAGTTCGGCGGCATGGTCTCGTTCCGGGTCGCTGGTGGGCAAGACGCAGCCACTCGCTTGGCGGCGAGCACCCAGGTGTTCTCGCTGGCAGAGTCGCTCGGTGCGGTCGAATCGCTCATCGAACACCCCGGCGCGATGACCCATGCCTCAGCCGCCGGTTCGCCGCTCGAAGTGCCCGACGACCTGATCCGTTTGAGTGTCGGCATCGAATCGCTGCCAGACCTGATCGCCGATCTGTCCGAGGCGTTCGACCGCCTCTGATCCTGTGCTCATACCTTCCTCACATTCGTGGCCGATAGTCATGCTGTGAGTACGAACGGCACCACCACGAGAGACGAAGTCGCCTGGCTCGCCCGGCGAGCGGCCTGGGGCTTACGCCCGGGCCAGCTCGACGAGCTCGAGGCCCTGGGCACCGATGCGGTGATCGACCTGCTGGTCGACCCCGAGGCCAACGGAATCGCCGCTGAACCGTCGCCCTGGTCGGACTTCGAGTATCTCGACGACCAGGAATCTCGCCAGCGGCAGGTCGTTGACGTCCTGAGCTCATGGGTCGACCACCTCGTGATGACCGATCGACCCTACGAGAACACGCTCGCATGGTTCTGGCACGACCACTTCGCCGTGTCCTACGCCGTCGTGAACTACCTCCCTACGTTTCTTGCCCATCTCGACCTGCTGCGTTCGTCGGCCACCGGCGACTTCCGCGAGTTGATCCGGGATGTCACGACCGACGGGGCGATGCTGATCTTCCTGGACGGCACGACTTCGACCGGCGAGTCCCCCAACGAGAACTTCGGACGGGAGTTGCTCGAGCTCTACACGCTCGGCATCGGCAACTACACCGAGGACGATGTGCGAGCTGCAGCCGTTGCGCTCACCGGCTGGGTCGTCGCCCGTCGATTCGATTGGGAAGTGTTCTTCGTCGAAGATCGACACGACGCGACACCCCAAACGTTCCTCGGAACCTCCGGCGTCAGCGGCGCCGATGCCGTTGTCGACACTGCGGTGTCTCACGCGGCGGTCCCCGGGTTCATCGCCGGAAAGATGGCATCACACTTCCTCGGCGCGGTCGACTCCGCGACCGTGGCCTCGTTGGCCGACACCTTCGCGGCCAACGACCTCACGATCGGGCCGCTCTCTCGGGCTGTTCTCGAGGCGGGCGTCAGCGGGGCATGCTCGCCCCAGGTGACGGCGCCGTTGCCGTGGACGGTGGCCGCGCTGAAGGCGACTGGCGCGACTCCACCGGTCCGCCCGATGCTGAATCTCCTGCGGCAGATGGGACAGGTGCCGGGAGTGCCGCCCAATGTCGGCGGCTACCCGGGCGCCTCGACGTGGCTGGCATCGTCGGCCACTGCAGGCCGGTTCACCGCTGCCAACGCCATCGCTCGCCTCACTCCCGCCGGCGCACCAGCCCTCGAGGCGGCAGCTGCCCGTGACTACGACGAACTCGCCGACATCTTGCTGCGGCCCGAAGGATTCTCCGCTCCCACGATTGCTGCGCTCGACGACTTGGCGGGGTCAGCCGCTCCCCGTCCGGGCGAAGCGGTACTTGCAGTAGCCCTTTCGTCCCCCGACTTCTTGATCCGATGAGAGCCTCCCGATGAACGACGACCTCACCCCAGATCCGCGGCCTCGTCCGATTGGCGACGAGCCACCGGCCACGCCGGAGGCAGGCGCCCCGCTCGGGGGGCCGCCGGATCCCTCCCGCCTCCAGATGCCGGCATCGCCGCCTCCCAAGCCGACCGTGGCCACGGTTCCGCCGGTCGCCCCGTTCTCCCGTCGCAAATTCCTCGGCGTGGCCGGTGGGGTCGCCGGTGTCGCCGCAGCCGGCGGTGGCGTGTGGGCCGCGTTGGTCCGCGACAGCGTCGACAGTTCGGCGGGCCGCCTCGCGGCCACGACCACCACCACGACGACGTCGCTCGCTCCGACGACCACCACGCTGGCCGGCGGCAGCGCGGTGCCCTACGGCGAGCGGGTGCTGGTCATCCTCGAGATGGCCGGCGGCAACGACGCCCTCAACACCTTGGTGTCGACCGACGGGCGCTATCGCGATCAGCGCCCGCAGTTGGCAGTCGCCGAGAGTGAGCTCGTGGCGTTGTCCGGCACCGACTATTCGCTCCACCCTTCGTTGGCGCCTCTCGTCCCGTACTGGGATGCGGGGAGCATGGCGGCCGTCGCCGGTGGCGGCATGCTCGACCAGAGTCGATCGCACTTCAAGGCGATGGACACGTGGTGGTCAGCGGTGCCGGGCGCATCGTCGCAGACGGGTTGGCTCGGGCGCTGGCTCGACGCGACCTTGGTGGGTCAGAACGACCCGCTCCGTGCGATTGCCCTCGGTGGCGGCAGCCGAGCCCTGGTGGGCATGAACACGCTGGCGACGGTCGTGCGCTCGCCGTCGACGTTCTCGCTACAGACCATGGACGGCGCCGACAACGACGCACTCGTCGCCGCCTTCCTGGCCACATCCGAGCCACTGTCGGCCGTGCCGGAACTCGCCGCCGCTCAATACGCAATCCCCTCGACGCTGTCGGCCGTTGACCTCCTGGCCTCGGTTTCCGGTGGCAGCGAGGACGACTTCACCGGCGGCCAGAACGGCGGGAACACCGCCGCCGGTCTCCTGCAGACGGCGGCCGGGATCATCGACCTCGACATCGGTACGAGGGTCATCACCGTCGGAATCAGCGGCTTCGACACCCACGCCAATCAGGCCCCCAACCACGCCAACTTGCTCGCCGACATCGGCGACGGTCTGGCCGCATTCTTCGCCCGTCTCGAGGCGGACGGCAACAGCGACAAAGTGATGGTGATCACGACGTCGGAGTTCGGCCGTCGCATCGCCGAGAACGGTTCCGGCGGCACCGACCACGGTCAAGGAGGGTGTCAGTTCCTCTTCGGCCCCGGGGTCGCAGGTGGCCAGGTTGCCGGCGGCTACGACTTCGACCGTCCGGATCGCGGCGACCTACCGATAGTGGTCGACACCCGGTCGGTCTACGCGACGGGCCTCGACTGGATGGGCGGGCCCACGGACGACGTGCTCGGTGGAGCCCACGATCGCCTCGGTCTGCTCACTGCCTGACCCGAGGGTGCCTAGTCCTCGATCTCGACCCATTCGTCGAACGGCATGTCCTGCATGAGGTCCCGGTCGCGGCCGCGGACAAGGCGATGGGCGGCCACGAGCACCATCGTTGCGACCGGTATGGCGAGGAGACCGAGGGCGATCTTCTTGAACGGAACGGCCCGGTTGAGACGAGCGACCAACCCGGTGTCGATTCGAACGCCGTCCGGATGAGTGATGTTCACCAGCGTGCATCCGCAGCCGCCGTTTACATGGCTGGCCCACTCGACATCGGTACGCACATTCCGAGCTGCGGTCACGCGGTACTCGCGCCCGACTTCGAGGAAATCCTCATTGCCGGTGACGCCGATCGAAATCGGCCCGTCGGCGTGCGCGAAGGTGAAGATCCGCCCGTCGGTTTCGAGGAGTTCGCCGGTGAACCGGCGGTGTTCCGCCTCGTGGTCGCAGTAGGTGTCGCACGAGCAGCCCGTGCCGATGACGATCACCGTGACGACGAGCAGCAGAGCGAGCGCGAGCGTGCGTCTCATGGAGCAACGGTAGACGTCAGCTCTGGAGGGGGAGCGCCACCTGGGCGATCGCTTCGAGTTCGGCGTGCCAGTCGGTCGGCTCGGCGAACGGGAAGAGCACGAACTTCGACGCACCGACCGACAGGTACTCGTTGATCAACGTGACGATTCGTTCGCGACTTGTCGCGACGACGTCTCGCGGATCGGCATCGGGCTTCCGAGCCGACACCACGGCCTTCAGGCCTTCGGGAACCTCGCGCTCATCCTCGCCGGGGAGGTAGGGGATCAGCACGCCGTAGTGCTCGGGATCCATTGTGCGGCCGGCCTCGGCCGCTGCCTCTTCGATCACGGTGATCCCCTCCGCGACATGCTTCGGAGTGGTGAACGATGCCAACCAGCCGTCGCCCAGCCGTCCCGTTCGGCGCAGCTCTGACGGGGCCTGCCCGCCCAGCCAGACCTCCATCGGATTCTGCAGAGGCTTGGGCAGAACCCGCGCACCCTTGACCGTGAATCGCGGGCCCTCGTGGTCGACCTCTTCCTCGGCCCAGAGTCGGCGCATCAGCGGCATGGCTTCGTTCAACCACGGAGCCCGCTCTTTCCGATCGACCTGGAACGCCTGGTGTTCGGCGGTGTTGGCGATGCCGAGCCCGAAGGCCGGATGGCACCGGCCTCCGGAGACGACGTCGAGGCTGGCGAGCATCTTTGCCATGAGAATCGGATTTCGTCCTGGAACCACCGACACGGCCGGACCGAACTTCAGCTTCTTGACGCGACCGGCCACGTACGACATCGCCACAATCGGATCGAGCTGCATGCTGTTCACCCGCTCGGGGAACCACAGGGAGTCGTAGCCGAGCCGATCGAGGTCGTCCACGACCGAGCCGAATCCGTCGGGTTGTCCCATGAGCTTGGGAACCGCGCCGATTCCGTATCCGATTCGAGTGTGCATGGCGAGAGAGTGTCACACCCCCGCTGCGAAGTCAGCGAGCGGCGAAGCGTCCGGCGCCACGTTCCGGGGCCGAATGAGGCAGAGTCTGGCCGTGACGGAACCAGGGTTCGAGCTGAAGGGAGTGCGAGTCGAGGGCTCGCCGCGTCCCCGGCTCGACGGCATCGACCTCTGTATTCCCGCCGACGGGATCACCGTGATCGCCGGCGCGTCCGGGTCGGGCAAGAGTTCACTCTTGCGGCTGTTGAATCGGCTCGACGTCGCCGACGCGGGGAGCATCGCCTGGCGCGGGGTGCCGCTGGCAGAAACCGATGTGCTCATGCACCGCCGAGAGGTGGGCATGGTTTTCCAGCGTCCGACCGTGGCGCCCGGCACGGTGCTGGAGAACCTGCGGCTCGCGGCGATCGACCTCGACGAGGAGGCGGCGGCCGATCTGTGCAGCCTCGTGAATCTCGATCCGAACTTCCTTGGCCGGTCAGCGACTGAACTGTCGGGTGGCGAGAAGCAGCGGGTCTGTCTTGCCCGCACGATCGCGACAGGGCCGGCAATGATCCTCGCCGATGAGCCGACGTCGTCGCTCGATCCCGAAGTCACGGAGAAGATCGAGGACTTGGCCCGCCGACTGGCCCACCCCGAGAGTCCGATGCAGGTCGGTTGGGTGTGGGTCTCCCACGATCCGGGGCAAGTCGGCCGGGTGGCCGACCGAGTGGTCGTGCTGTCCGAGGGCAAGGTTGCCGCGGAAGGGAGCGCCGAGGAACTGTCGTCACACGAGGCCTCCGACGTTCGCCGAGCGGTTGGCGGCGATCGATGAACGATCTTGCCGATATCGGCCTTGGTGGCCTCGCGATCTCGGGAATACTCATCGCCGTTGCGCTCGCGCTGTCGCTCGTTCGACGACTCGGGCTCGAGAAGGATCTTCTCGTCGCCGCGGTGAGGGCGCTCGTGCAGCTCTTGATCGTCGGCTTCGCACTTCGGATTGTCGTCGACGACGACGATCCGCTCGTCTTCACCTGGGTCTGGGTGGTGCTGATGGTCGTGGTCGCGGCGTGGACCGTGCGGCGCCGAGCCCCGGAGGTCCCCAACGTGATTCCGCTCGCGCTGGTGTCGTTCACCGCGGCAGCGATCGTGAGTCTCGGGGTGTTGTTCGGGCTCGGCGTGTTCGAGCCCACGGGCCGAGCGATCGTGCCGCTCGCCGGGATGATGGTGGGCAACTCGATGACGGCAACGGTCGTGGTGGCGCGTCGTATCGTGGCCGAGGCTCGTGATCACCGTGATCTGATCGAGGCGCGATTGGCGTTGGGCTTCTCTTCTCACGATGCGTTCGCCCCGCATCTTCGTGAGGCGCTTCGGACAGGCCTCGTTCCTCAGATCGAGACGACCAAGACGGTGGGACTCATCGCTCTCCCCGGGGCCATGACGGGGCTCATTCTCGCCGGTGTCGAACCGGTGGACGCAGTGCGGGTGCAGGTTGCGGTGATGTATCTCGTCCTCGGCTCGGTGTCCACGACCGCCGCAGTGATGGCGCTCGGGCTCACAAAGGGCCTGTTCACGAGCGATCACCGGCTCGACGTCGCCGCCCGGCCGCCGACTCCGTAGTCTCGCCGCCGTGATCGAAGCGATCTTCATTCCTGATGGTGACGTCCTCATCCCGCAGCCGACCGCGGCCGGCCCTTGGTTCCCCGGGGTCCAGCACGGTGGGGCGGTCACCGGCCTGATGGCGCGTGCGGTGGAGGCCGCACCCTCGGCCCAGCCGATGATGCTCACCCGCATGTCGGTCGACATGAGCCGAAAAGTCCCGATGGGCCCGACACGGGTGATCGCAAAGGTGCTGCGTGATGGGAGAAGAGTCCAGTCGCTGGCCTGCGACTACGAGGTCGACGGTGAGATCGTCGGCCGGGCGACGGCGATGCGAATCCGGATCGACGATTCGGTCGTGCCCGACGACGACGTGCCGGAACCGTGGGCGGAGGACGAGCCGCCTCCAGGTCCAGAGGGCATCCCCGAGATCGAGATCACGGTTCAGGGCGCCGACTTCGTCCACAACTTCTCGATGCGGCGCCAGGAGGACGTCGCAGGGCGAAGCATCAGCTGGCTGCGACTCAACGTGCCGTTCGTCGCGGGCGAGGACAACAGCCCCATGACCTTCGCCGCTGCGGCCGCCGACATGATCTCGAGTGCCGGCAGCATCATGGACTTCGAGCGCTACCTCTCCGTCAATCCGGATCTGAGCATGCAGTTCCACCGCGTACCAGAGGGCCCGTGGATCGGTCAGCGGTCGTTGGTGCGCGTGTCGCCCCGAGGATTCGGGTCCACCGATGCTCAACTCTTCGACGCGACCTCGTCGATCGGCCGGTCGATGAAGAGCCTCCTGATCGACCCGCGCTGACGCTCGGGCTACGTTCGGCGACCATGGCTCGAACATCTGCCCAGCCCAACATCGTCCTCATCAACTGCGATGACCTGGGCTACGGCGACCTCGCGTGTTACGGCTCGCCCGTACACGACACGCCCGTGCTCGATCAATTGGCTGCCGATGGAATGAGGATGACCGACTTCTACGTCGCGTCGCCCGTGTGCACGCCGTCTCGCGGCGCGCTGATGACCGGCTGCTACCCATCGAGAATCGGCTTCGACAGCTTCGGCGGGGCTCACGTGCTCTTTCCGGGGATGCGATTCGGTCTCAACCCGGCTGAGATCACGGTTGCGCAGATGCTGAAGAACGCCGGCTACGCCACGCAGATGGTGGGGAAGTGGCATTGCGGCGACCAGCAGGACTTCCTGCCGACGAACCACGGCTTCGACTCGTGGTACGGCCTGCCCTACAGCAACGACATGGGTCGTCAGGGAGATGGCATACCCGAAGAGATGCGCGAGAACATGGAGACGTTCCTCGGTATCAAGCTGCAGGACGGCGACTACCCGCCGCTGCCGCTGATGCTCGATGACACCGTTCAGGAGGAACAGCCCGACCAGGCCGCGCTCACCGAGCGCTATCTCCAGGAATCGGTGCGCTTCATGCGAGAGAAGAAGGACGAGCCGTTCTTCCTCTACTTCGCCCACATGTATGTCCACCTGCCGATCTACGTCCAGGACCGATTCCAACGCGAGTCGCGCAACGGGTCCTACGGCGCTGCCGTGGGCTGCATCGACTGGGCCCTCGACGTGTTGCTGCACGAACTCGATTCCCTCGGACTGGCCGACGACACGATCGTGATCTTCACGAGCGACAACGGCGCGCTGGCTCGACCGGGGGAGGGGAGCAACCTCCCGCTGCGTGAGACGAAAGGGACCACCTGGGAGGGCGGCCAGCGGGTGCCCTGCATCGTTCGTTGGCCGGGGCATGTTCCCGCCGGGACGACCTCAGACGCGATCGCGACGGCGATGGACTTTCTGCCAACGTTCGCCGACTGGTGCGGCGCGGCCGTGCCGGACGATCGCACAATCGACGGCCGGAGCCTGGTGCCGTTGCTCGAAGGCGCTGATCCGACGTCGCCCCACTCGGCGTTCTTCTACTACCAGGGCGCAAACCTCGAAGCCGTGCGGGTCGGGAAGTGGAAGCTGCACGTCGCGAAGACCGGGTGGAAGGGTGACCGCGACGAGGACATGGAGGAGCTCTACGACCTCGAGGCCGACATCGGCGAAACCACCGATGTGTCGGCCGAGAATCAAGTCGTCGTGGCCGAACTGCGGGGCCATGTCGATCGGGCGCGGGTCGATCTCGGTGACGGAGTGACCGGGGCGGTCGGTGCCGACGTGCGGCCGGTCGGCGAGGTCGAGGACCCCGTGCCGCTGACGGTGTGGAACCCGGATCACCCGTACTACATGGCCGAATACGACCTCGGCGACCGAGGCTGACTGTCATACCCCTTCAGTAGTTTTCATGTATGGCTCTGGCGGAGTTGGATGATCTGAGTGAGGCGATCGGGATCGCGGCGAAGACCGACTTTGTCGGGTTGCCGGGGGCCGAGGTCGAGGCTGCGGCGGAGTTGATGCAGCGCGTGAAGGCGCAGTTGGCAGCGCTCGAGGCTGAGGTGGTCGGTGCGTACGACGCGTCGATGCAGTGGGCGTCGGCAGGGCATCGGTCGGCAAGAGTGGCGTTACGGCATCGGTGTCGCATGTATGGCGCTGAGGCCGCCGGGGTCGTGTCGTTGGCTCGGGCATTGCGGAGCATGCCGGGAACCGAGCTGGCCTTGGCCGACGGGGTGATCACGGCGAACCATGCCCGCCGGTTGGCTCGTGCTGCGAAGCGGCCCGAATTCGTGGAGGCGGAAGCGTTTCTGCTCGACAAGGCCGGTTCGCTGTCGTTCAAGGATTTCGAGCGGGCGGTGGCCTACTGGGAACGGCTCGTGGATGAGGCCCGCCGCGGCGACGACCCGGAACCGCCCGACCCCCGAGAAACGAATCGTGAAGCCCACGTGTCGAAGACGTTGGCCGACATGACTCGCGTGGATGCCTGGCTCGACCCGATCGGCGGTACGGCGTTTCGAGAATCGCTACGCCGTATCGAGGCCGAGTTGTTCGACGCCGACTGGCAACAAGCCAAGAACGAGTACGGCGACGCCGTCACTGTCGATCGGCTGTGGCGGACGCCGGCGCAACGTCGGGCCGACGCTCTGGTCGAGATGGCGATGCGGGCTTCGACCGCGCCGGCTGATGGGATGCGGCCGTTGCCGCTCGTCATCATCCATGCCGACATCGACACCTTCACCATCGCCCTGTCCAACTACCTCGGAGTGGAGGCACCGGAACCGGTCGGTGGCATCGAGCGGTTGTGTGAGATCGATGACGGCACCGTCGTCTCGCCGACGCAGATGATCGAGCAAGCGCTGGCCGGCCACGTTCGGCGTCTCGTGTTGGAGTCGCCGGGCGTGATCCTCGACTACGGCCGCAAACAACGCCTGTTCACCGGCGCGCTGCGTGAAGCGGTGTGCGCCAGAGACCGGGTCTGTGACCACGAAGGCTGCGAGATTCCGGCCCGACAGTGCGAAGTCGACCATGTTCAGGAATGGGACCACGGCGGCCGCACCAGCCACCGCAACGGCAAAGCCCGCTGCTCGTTTCACCACCGAAACTGGAAACCCAGACCCGGCTAACGTCCCCGGATGGTCGATTCCCCCTGGTCAGGCGATGCCTGCTCGCTCGTGGATGCGTTTCGCGCGGGTGAGCGATCACCGGTCGAAGAACTCGAAGCATCCTTGGCCGCGATCGAGCGCAGCGAACTGAACGCGTTCGCATATCTCGACGAGGAGGTAGCCCGCGAAGTCGCCAAGGGTTCCGACGTCTCGCTGCCCTTCGGCGGCGTCCCGTTCGGGATCAAGGAACTCGAGCAGGTCAAGGGATGGCCCTACACCGAGGCATCGTTGATCTTCAAGGATCGCATCGGGGCCTACGACACGACGATGGTCACCCGGCTCAAGGCCGCGGGCATTGTCCCCGTCGGCTCGACCACGGCGAGCGAATTCGGCGGCCTCAACGTCAGTGTCACCAAGATCAACGGCGTCACCGGCAACGCGTGGGACCCGAGCCGAAGCGCCGGCGGTTCGTCGGGTGGAAGCGCAGCGGCCGTGGCCGGCGGGCTGGTGCCCTTGGCCTGCGGTGGTGATGGCGGTGGTTCGATTCGTATTCCCGCCGGCTACAACGGCCTGCTCGGGATGAAGGGCACCTACGGACGTATTCCTCGTGGCCCGCACACGTCGCTCAACCCCCACACGGTTGTGCTCGGTTGCCTCGCCCGCTCGGTACGAGATGCCGCTCGCTACTACGACGTGACGGCCGGACACGACCCCCACGACCCGACGAGCCTTCCCGAGATCGACGGCTGGGAGCGAGATCTCGGGACCTACGATCTACGCGGCCGGAAGGTCCTGATCGATCCCACGCTCGGCGGTATTGCCGTCGATGATGCGGCTCGAGCAGTGGTCGAGCAGGCGGCCGAGCAACTGGTGGCGGAGCTCGGACTGGTACGGGTCGACCTCCCGGTCGAGATCCCTCGCATGGGCGGCGAGTGGATGATCGGCAACATCAGCAGCCTCTACGGCGAGATCGAGCATCTCTGGCCCGGCTGCGCATCGGAGCTCACCGACGAGATTCGTGTGGCCGTGCAGCTCTCCGAGAACCTTCTCAACATGCGGGTCGCCGCGGCGGGGGAGATGGGTCGTCGTGAAGCGAATGATGCGATGGCCCGCCTCTTCGAGGAAGTCGACTTCGTGATCACTTCGAGCAACCCCGGGCCCGCCTTTGCAGCCGATGCCGGCATGAGCAGCGACGCGAAGACGTTCATCGACTATGCCCGAGGCAATCCGCTGGTGCAGCGACTGTTCGGCGGAGTGTTGAAGACCGCTCGAGTGGTCAGCGGCGTCGCCCCCAAGACACCACAACGCCTGCTTTCGGCCGGGACGAAGGGATCGCCCGAGTTGCTCGACATGGGGGCGCTCACGATTCCGGCCAACATCTCCGGCAATCCTGCTGTCTCCATCCCTGTCGGTAATGTCGGCGGGCTCCCGATCGGTCTCCAGGCCATCGGCCGCCATCATCAGGACGCGCTGCTGCTCGATCTCGCGCTTCACCTGGAGCGCGAGAGGCCTTGGCCGCTCGTTGCGCAGAGAGTTCCAGTCTGAGCCGGTGTCGCCGATCGAGGCCGACGCGGACGACGCGGTAGCCTCGCCTGACCAGCGAAAGCGGGAGCAAAATGACAGCCGTTGAGTCGATGAAGGCGTCAGTACACGCGGATGTGTCGGCGATTTCGGAGCTGTTGGCCTCCGTCTCCCACGAACTCTGGGATCAGCCCGAGCTCGCATTCGAGGAGGAGCACGCCGCAGCGGTGTGTGTCGATGCGCTGAGCGATTCGGGCTTCGCAATCACGACCGGAGTGGCCGGCCTCGAGACGGCGTTTGTCGCAGAGTACGGATCTGGTCCGCTCACGGTCGGAATCTGCGTCGAAATGGATGCCCTCCCTGGCATCGGTCACGCATGTGGTCACAACATGATCGCGGCGGCCGGCGTGGGCGCGGGGCTCGGGCTCGCTCGCGTGGCAGATGAGGCCGGGATCACGATCCGGGTCCTCGGAACCCCGGCGGAGGAGGGCGGCGGTGGGAAGATCATCATGTTGGAGGACGGCACGTTTGATGGTGTCCACCTCGCGATGATGGTGCATCCAGCTCCCATGGAGAGCGACATCTTCCCGACGCTCGCCTCGACCCATTGCGATGTCCACTTCCACGGCAAGTCGGCCCACGCGTCGCTGGCCCCGCACGAGGGAATCAACGCCGCTGACGCCGTGACCATCGCCCAGGTCGGAATCGGCGTTCTTCGCCAGCACCTGCGACCGGGCGACCAGGTCCATGGCATCGTGACCGACGGCGGTGATGCGGCCAATATCGTCCCCGCCCACTCGGCGACTCACTACATCGTGCGGGCCCCATCGCTCGACGATCTCGGACTCCTCAAGTCACGTGTCCTGAACTGCTTCGAGGCGGGGGCCTTGGCCACGGGGGCGACCATGGAGGTCGAGGAGGCGCGAGCGCCTTACAGCGAATTCCGTCACGACGAAGACCTGGCCGTGTACTACCGCAGAAACGCGGAGAGCCTCGGTCGCACGTTTGCCCCTCGGTCCGTTCAGGGAGCAGCGTCGACCGACATGGCCAACGTTTCCCTCCTCATGCCGGCAATTCACCCCAGTATTGGAATGGACTGTGCGCCTGCGGTGAATCATCAGCCGGAATTCGCCGCGCACTGCCGCGCGGAGGCAGCCGATCGGTCAACGTTGCAAGCTGCCATCGCGATGGCCTCGACCTGTGTGGACGCGGCAACCAACGACGCCACGAGGCAGCGATTGCTCGAGAACGACACCGTCTACGGCGGCCGCGAGAGTTATCCGTGGACGATGTGAGAAATCGAGCGCCGGTTCAGGCGAGGAGCACGCCGAGTCGCACGGTGTAGCCCGTCATCACCGTCCAGAACAGCAAGGCGAACGTCTGCTCGCCGGCCCGCTCGTTGAGGGTTGAGCCCGTCCACGTGCCAACGGCCATCAGCGGTATAGCAGCCAACGCAAGCATCACCGACGAGGTTCCGAGTAGGTCGGACTCCGCGAATACTGCCGTCTTGGTGGCGTCTCCCGCGAAGGACGCGAGCGACGCGGCTCCGACGAAATGACGGCGATCGAGATCGAGATTTCGGATCGCGACGCCCTTGAGCGGGCCCGAAGTACCCGAGAACCCGCTCGACGCGCCGGACGCGAAAGCGAACATCGGGGCGAACCGAGTCCGTGCCGGCGACAGATCGAAATACTCGGCGATCACGGTCGCCGCGAACATCACGACGACGGCCACCGTGACGGCAGTCTCGGGCGCGTTGATCAGAGCCGTCGACCCGAGGGCCGCACCGACAACCACCATGACGATGATGCCGAAACCGGAACGAAACGGGAGTGTCCGGCGGTAGGCGATGATCTTCATGACGTTGTTGCTCGCGAGAAGGAGGGCCGCCAAGGCGACGCCTTCTTTGGAACCCACGAAGAGCACGAGAGTCGGCACGAGTACGAGCGACCCTCCGAGTCCGGCCGCGGCAGAGACGGTGAACGATGCGTATACCAGCGCGAGAAGCCCGATCACGGCGAGAGCGTCCATCAGATGCGATCAGGCGGTGATCGCGCCGAGGCCGAGTTCGGCGATCGCCTCGTTGAGAGCGCCCAGGTCGGTCTCAACGAGCCGATCAAGCGCGTTCAAGTGCTCCTCGACCTGGCCGGACAGCTTCTCGAATACCGCGTAGGACTGTTTGGTCGGGCGGGCGTCGGCGCTCGATACCACCGGTGGGAGAGCGGAGAGCTTCTCGAAGAGCTTCTCGCGATAGTTGAGTGTGTCTCCCTCGGACTTGAACTCCGGCTGCACCAGCGCGAGTTCGATGTGAGTGAGAGCGTCGCCCAATGCGAGCGTTGCGGCCACCAACTCGGCGCGGTCATCAACCTTGTCGAGCCGCTCCGCCCACAACGACAGCTGCGGAGCGAGTGCTCTGCAGCGATTGACCGCGTCGACAATGCCGGACAGGCGGTCGCGGATCAGGATGAGAAGGTCGAGTTGCTCGTCGAGATCGGCATCGTCGACGGAAACTCGCGGGTCCTTCACCAGCTCGAAGGGCTGGGTCTCCGACCAGTCGCCGACGTCGAGGCGCACGGAATACTGACCTGGCGTCGCCAGAGGCCCGGTGGGCCGCTTGTGGAACTCGGTGTCGACCATCTTCGTGCCGTCTGGATGCCTCATGGACCATTGAAAGACGTTCATTCCCTCGTTGGCCGTGAGGTAGAAGCCGTCGCGGTCTTCCTTGTTCTCCGGGATGTCGGACGAAAACGATTCGATCTCGTTGCCGTCGACTCCGAGCACCGTGAGTGTGATCGGCTGGTCGGGCGATTCTCCCAGGAAGTACGTGATCCTCACACCCTCGAGGAGGTCGTCGCCGGCATCGATCAGTCGTTTGACCTTGTGCCCAGTCTCCTGCTCGTCGAGGTAGAAGGTGGCGTTCTGGCCGAGGGTCACGTGGTAATTCTTGCCGCCGACGTTGCCCCAGAAGCCGGCGAAAATATGGGGAGGAGTGCGCACGGTGTCGTGCGGGCGAAACAGCTGAGGGCCACTGCCCGCGGCGGCGTCGGCAGCCTGATGAAGCTGCGTGACGTCGTCGAGGATCCAGAACGACCGACCGTGGGTGGCGACGATGAGGTCGTCGTGATCCACGATGAGGTCATAGACCGGGGTGACCGGGAGGTTGGCCTGAAGGCTCTGCCAGTTGGCGCCCGCGTCGAAGGAGACGTAGATGCCCAACTCCGTGCCGACATAGAGCAATCCCCGGCGACCGGGGTCCTCTCGGACCACGCGGCAGAAGTCGTCAGGCGGAAGACCGTTGGTGATGGTGGTCCACGTCTCGCCGAGGTCGGTTGTCCGAAAAACGTAGGGTGCGTAGTCGCCTTCCTTGTGGCGGGCCACCGTCATGTAGACGGTTCCCGCTTCGTGAGGCGACTCCGCGAGCATCGTGACCTGCGAGAACTTCGGGAGGTCGGGCGGTGTCACGTCCTTCCAGTCGGCGCCGTCGTTCACGGTGACATGCACGAGGCCATCATCGGACCCCGTCATGATCACGCCGGGCTCGTGCGCAGACAGCATGAGCGAGAAGATCGTGGCATACATCTCCGCGCCGGCGGTGTCCATCGTCAGCGGCCCGGAGACGCCCATTGTGTCCGGGTCGGCGTAGGTGAGATCGGGGCTGATTGCTTCCCAGCTGTGGCCTTCGTCAGCGGAACGGAAGAGCTTGTTGCCGGCCGCATAGAGCATCTCCGGGGCGAGCGGCGAGAACATGATCGGGTAGGTCCACTGGAACCGGACATCCGCGGTGTTGCCATCGTGGTAGGCCTCGGGCCACACGTTGACGAGTTGGATCTGCTTCGTGCGATGGTCGTAGCGCTGAAGCGAATCGCCGCCGCCGGGCGAGCTGCCGATCGCCCCGACAAAGACGATGTTCGGGTCGTCGGGCTTCGGCGCGACGTATCCGCTCTCTGCGGTGCCGGGGGAGAAACAGTCAGCCCAGGTAATCGCGCCCGTTCCGGTGCGGCTCGGGACCGCGATGCTCGCGTTGTCCTGCTGCGAGCCGTAGACCACGTAGGGGTACTGGTCGTCGACGGCTACGTGATAGATCTGCGCCGTGAGCTGGTTGTAGATCGAGGACCACGACTTTCCGGCGCTCAGCGACACCCAGGCTCCGCCGTCGTCGCAGCCGATCATCCGATCGGGGTCGTTGGGGTCGATCCAGAGTGCGTGGGTGTCGCCGTGCGGGGAGTCGAATTCCTCGAACTCCTTTCCACCGTCGATCGACTTCCAGGCCTTCATGTTCATCACGAATACGGTGTCGGCGTCGGTGGGGTGGGCAATGACGTGCATGTAGTACCAGGGGCGCCAGGCGAGGTCGGCCTTCGACGACACCTTCTCCCACGAATCGCCGTAGTTCTCAGTGCGGTACAGGCCCCGCTTGCGTTCTTCGGCCTCGACGATTGCCCACGCTCGACCCTGTCGAGCCGGCGAGATGGACACCCCGATCTTGCCGATGGTCCCCTCGGGGAGGCCGGGGTTCCGGCTGATGTCTTCCCACGTGTCGCCACCGTCGGTGGAGCGCCAGATACCTGAGCCGGCGCCGCCGCTGTTCATCGACCAGAAATTCCGCCGTGCCTCCCAAGTAGTGGCGAAAAGGATCCGAGGGTTTGTGGGGTCCATCGACAGGTCCACTGCGCCGGCGCTCTCGCTGACGTGGAGGACGAGCTCCCATGTGTCGCCGCCGTCGTTCGATCGGTAGATGCCTCGCTCGGGGTTGTCTCTGGATGCGTGACCGAGCGCGGCGACGTAGACCAGATCCGGATTCGTGGGATGGATTCGGATCTCGCCGATATGGCGCGAATCGGGCAGGCCCATGTGGTGCCATGTGCGCCCCGTGTCCGTCGACTTGTAGACGCCATCGCCGTGGCTCACGTCAAGACGGATCGTCGTCTCGCCCGTGCCGGCATAGATCACGTTCGCGTCGGACGGAGCGACAGCCAGCGCGCCGATCGAAGAAGTGTTGAGTTGCCCGTCGGTGATGTTCTCCCAGTACAGGCCGGCATCATCGGTTCGCCACACGCCGCCGGCGACCGCGCCGAAATAGAAGACCGACCGATCCACCGGGTCGCCCGCGACCGCAACGACTCGGCCACCACGGGTGGGACCGATGCAGCGGTATCTGACGGCGCTCAACAGGTTGGGATCGACAGGCATTTGAAGGCTCCTCCAAGGGCGAACGATGTCGCGTCGACAGCGAACCTAATGCCGTAGCGGGTGACCTGGCGTCGCGAACGACTGGTCCTCAGCTTGCGGTAGCGGCCTTGATGAGCGGAGCATCTCGCGTGAGCTCCCGGAACCCGACGCCGTAGTACAGCCCGCGCGCCTCGGGATGCCCCGGCGCTCCTAGGCAGGCGACTGTCATATGGATGGCTCCGGCCGCGCGCACCAGATGCATTCCGTGCAGAAGCATCGCTCTTCCCAGTCGCAGACGGCGGTAGTCCGGGTGCGTACCGACCGGCTCGAACTCAGCGGTCTTGTTGGCTTCATCGAGCCACATGATCGTCGACGATGCCATTGTCTTGTCGGGCGCCTCCACCAGGATGTGCAGGTCGCCGCGATACGTGGCCGTCTGCTGGACGCCCTCGTAGGCCTCGGCCGAGTAACTCGAGGGAGCCCACGCGTCCAGATGAGCCTGGACCACGGCCGCCGGCCCGGCCTCGTCGGCGGTACGGAACCGGAATCCGTGTGGCAGCACGGGCTGTTCCAAGTCGGCGAGGTCCCGCTCGTTGAGTTGGGTCCATGACCCCGCGTCGCCGAGCGAGGCCGGGTCAGTCTCATACCCGTGCGCCGCCCATCGGTCTAGGGCGAAGTCATCGGCAGCACTCGGAAGCACCGTACGCTCGATGCCCGCTGCCGTACCGTCGTACCAGTCGATCACTTCGTCAATCAGCGCGGCGTGATCGGGGTGGACTTGATATGACAAGTAGGCGTCGGTGACGTCGTTGACCGACCCATCGCTCCTTGTCACCCGGTGCGGAAGACGCGCCCAGCCCCATGCCACCAGATCGCCGCCGGAAAACCACAGCCGACGCGGCCAGGTTGCGCCGTCGCTGGCGTGCCCCTTGCCCCAATTCCAGGCGAGCTCGCCGAACGTCGCATCGCTGTTCAGCAGGTCTGGGCGCGTCGCGGTGACACGCTGCGCGAGACCTTGCATTTGCTGCACGTCGGCGGCGGTCACAAGCTCGAAGTTCGGCACGGTGCGCAACAGTGTCATGGGTCCGTACTGCGGTCGAACGATTTCGACGGCACCGGCCTCGACTCAGGCGAGTAGGAGCCGCTCGATGCGGCGTGTTGTGATGGCGAGGCCGACGACGGCGAGGCCGACGAGAACAGCGATGTGGACGACGAGAACGGACGACCATTCACCAAGGTTGGCGGCCCTGACGAGCGTGACACCGTGGTACAGCGGGCTGAACCACACAACCCAGCTCCAGTTGCCATAGGTCGACAGTGGGTAGAAGGTGGTCGAGAACAAGAAGAGCGGCAGCGTGACCGCGGGGATGTACTCGAAGTCGGCCCACGAGCGCATGAAGGTCGTGCACGCCATTCCGAGCGAGGCAAAGGCGAACCCGATCAGGGCGCTCGCGGGTATTGCCATGATGATCCAAGCCGATTCGACCATCCCCAGCGCCAGCATGGTGACAAGGAACGCGGTCGAGTACATCGCTCCTCTGATCACTGCCCAGCAGATTTCACCAAGCGCCACGTCGCCGGCGCTCAATGGTGTGGCGAGCAGCGAGTCGTACAGTCGGGCGACCTTCCATTTGAAAAAGATGTTCATGGTTGAGTCGAAGACGGCGCCGTTCATGGCAGCAGACGCGAGCAGGCCAGGGGCGACGAACTCGTCGTAGGGGACCACTCTTCCGTCGATCGTCAGGTCGCCAACGAGGGCGCCGAGTCCGACCTGAATCGAGAAGAGGTAGAACATCGGCTCGAAGAAGCCGCTGAAGATCACCATCCATGACCGCCGATACACCATCACCGAGCGTTCGACGAGGCGCTGCGGGCGGCGAATGGTCAAGAATGCCACGGGCAGAATCCGCATGGCTGCGGCGGAGCGCGGGGAGCTCATGGCCATAGCCGCCGTCGGAATGTCCACTGGCAGAGGCCCCATCCTCCAACCGCGAAGATGTTGAGGACGCCGAGATGCAGCAGTGCGGCTCCGGCATTGAGGCCCCCGAGTATTGCGCCTCGGCAGAGTTCGATGGCGTGAAAGAGCGGTGTCAGCCAGGCGATCACTTGCAGCGCCGCGGGGAGTTGATCGATCGGAAAGAACGCGCCGCCGAAGAGAAACATCGGCAGGATCGCGAACCGCAGGATGGCAGGAAACGAGCGTTCGCTTGTTCGTGAAGCAGTCCACGCCGCGATCGGCATCGCAAAGGCAAGGCCACAGAGGACGGCGACCGGCACGGCGAGGAGAAGCCCGAGCGATCGAGTGTCGGCGAAGAGTGACAACACGAGCGCCACGCCAGTTGCACCGACGGCGGTGCGGCCCGCGAAGTGGATCGCGAGCCCGCTGGCGACATCGCCGGGGCTTATCGGGGTGGCGACCATCGCTCGGTAGGCGTTGTTGTTCATGAAGCCGTCCATCGTCGGCCAGAGCGCCTCTTGGCTCGCGTTGAACATGGCGGTCGTCGCCAGCAACGCCGAGGCGTAGAACGAGAAGTACGAGACACCATCGAGAATTGGCTCGGCCCCCGCGTTCTGGTCGACGAGCGATCCGATGCCGACACCAACGCCAAGCAGATACAGGAAGGGCTGGACGAACGCACCGACGAAGTTCTCGCGCCAGATTCGCCGGTACAGGACAAGGTCTCGATAGGCGACTCGGGCCGCGGCGGGGCTGCTCACAGGCGCGAACTCATCAGTCGACCAGCGTTCTCCCCGTAAGACGCAAGAAGACGTCCTCGAGGCTGGAGCGCCGCACCAGCGCGCTATCGGGAATCACGTCACGCGCTCGCAGCTCAGAAAGGGCAGCTTCGCCGTCGGCGACATAGACGAGCAGTCGGTCGGGGAGCACCTCGACGCGATCGCCGACCCGCTCCGCATGCTCGGTGTACTCCGAATTGCGGCCGCGGCCAAAGCGCATCTCCAGCACTTCCTTCGTGGCGTACTGAGCGATCAGGTCGCGCGGCGACCCTTCGGCGACGATCTTGCCGCCGTCCATGACCACGAGCCGATCGCAGAGTTGTTCCGCTTCGTCCATGTAGTGCGTCGTGAGAACGAGAGTTCGTCCCTGCTCCTTCAGCTGGTACAGGCGATCCCACAGCACGTGTCGAGCTTGAGGATCGAGGCCGGTCGTCGGCTCATCGAGGATCAGCATCTCCGGCTCGCTGATGAGCGAGCGGGCAATGCTGACCCGTCGTTTCTGGCCGCCCGAGAGTGGCTCGACGGTGGACTCGGCGCGCTCCGTCAGCTGCACGAACTCCAGCAACTCGTGGGCCCGGTCGCGGGCCTCGGTCCTGCTGATGTCGAAATAGCGTGCGTAGATGATCAGGTTTTCGAGCACCGTGAGTTCGTTGTCGAGTTGATCCTGCTGAGGGACCACGCCGATGCGGCCACGGATGGTTCGACCATCGCGCTGCGGGTTGAGGCCGAAGATCTCCAACTCGCCAGAGGTTGGGGGCGAAACGCATCCGATCATTCGCATCGTCGAGGTCTTGCCCGCTCCATTCGGCCCGAGGAAACCGAACGCTTCGCCCGGCGCGACCTCGAAGTCGATCCCGTCTACGGCGACAAGGTGCCCGAACTGCTTGGCCAACGCACGCGCCCGGATGAGAGGTTCGCCGGATCCGTTCACCGGCAGACACTACCCAGCTGACCTTGTTTCTCGGGCACTGGGCGTCTCGGGTACTGTGCTCACCACGAGCGGCTCAGCTCGATGATCGGAGTACGTGTGTGACCAGTGAGACGGTGCTCGACGTTTCGGATCTGACGACTCGTTTCAACACGCAGGACGGTGTTGTCCACGCGGTCAACGGAGTGAGCTTCGAGCTCCGCGCCGGGGAACTCCTGGGGGTCGTCGGTGAAAGCGGGTCGGGGAAGAGCGTCACGATGATGTCGCTTCTCAAGCTGATTCCCATGCCTCCCGGTGAGATCGCGTCGGGATCCGCGGTTTTCGGAGACCAAGACCTCCTTCAGCTCGAAGGCAAGGAGCTCCGCGGGGTGCGGGGCGGCGAGATCGGTTTCATCTTCCAGGATCCGATGACGTCGTTGAACCCTGTGCTCACGATCGGAAAGCAACTCAGCGAGCCTCTCATTCTCCACAGTGGCGCGACCAGGAGGGAAGCCAAGAAACGAGCGATCGAACTGCTCGAACTCGTCGGCCTTCCCGACGCGGCGCAGCGCTACAAGACCTTCCCCCACGAGCTTTCGGGCGGGATGCGCCAACGAGTGATGATCGCCATGGCCCTCGCCTGCTCGCCCAAGATCATCATCGCCGACGAGCCAACAACGGCGCTCGACGTCACGATCCAGGCGCAGATCATAGAGACGGTCAAGGAACTACAGGAGAAGCTCGGCACCGCGGTCATCTGGATTACCCACGATCTCGGAGTCATCGCAGGTCTGGCCGACCGCGTCTTGGTGATGTACGGCGGACAAATTGTCGAGCAGGCACCGGTGAACCGCCTCTACGCCCACCCCTCCCATCCCTATACACAGGGACTACTCAACTCCCTGCCCCGCGACGACCGCCACGGCGAGGCGCTCGAGAGCATTCCCGGACAGCCGCCGAGCCTGCTCAGTGAGCCGGTCGGTTGCTCGTTTGCGCCGCGTTGTCCGTATGCGTTCGATCGGTGTCGCTCCGAGAATCCGGTGCTCGATACGATCGGGAGGAGCGTCGACGAGCACTTCGTCGCCTGCTGGTGGAACGTTGCCGAGGGAGAGGAACGCTATGAGCGTTGAGCTCGAAGTCGAGGCCGAGACGCCGTCCGGCGACGATCGTGAGGTGCTGCTCAGAGTCAAGGATCTGAAGAAGCATTTCCCCATCATGAAAGGGATCGTTCGCCGCAAGGTTGGAGCGGTCAAAGCGGTCGATGGCGTGACCTTCGAGATATACCGCGGCGAGACTCTCGGCCTCGTGGGCGAGAGCGGCTGCGGGAAGTCGACTACCGGCCGCGTAATCCTGCAGCTCGATCCCGCGACGAGCGGCTCGGTGAACCTCGATGGAAACGAACTGACGACCCTCTCGGGTTCTGCCCTTCGCAGGCTCCGCCCGAACATGCAGATGGTCTTCCAGGACCCGCACGCCTCGCTCAATCCTCGTATGACCGTCTCGTCGATCATCGACGAGCCACTCCAGGAGCACAAACGCGGCAAAAAGGCTGAACGCCATGAGACGATCGAAGAGCTTCTTTTGCTGGTGGGCCTCTCGCCGGCGCATGCGAACCGGTATCCGCATGAGTTCTCGGGCGGCCAGCGCCAACGCATCGGCATTGCCCGGGCGATCGCGCTGAAGCCGGACTTTGTCGTCTGCGACGAGCCGATCGCCGCGCTCGATGTGTCGATTCAGGCCCAGGTCGTCAATTTGTTGGCGAGTCTGCAAGACGAACTGCGGCTTACGTATCTCTTCATCTCTCACGATCTCTCGATGGTTCGACATCTCGCCGATCGAGTCGCGGTCATGTATCTCGGCAAGTTGGTCGAACTGGCGCCGGTCGACGAGGTCTACGACAACCCTCTGCACCCCTACACCCAGGCGCTTCATTCGGCGGTGCCGACCCCGAATCCGGTCATGGAGTCCATTCGCTCGCGGGTCATCTTGGAAGGCGACATCCCCAGTCCCTCCAACCCGCCCTCCGGGTGCACATTTCATACGCGGTGCCCTGTCGCCAAGGCTGAGTGCTCACAGCGCACTCCGGAGTGGCGAGAGGTGTCCGACGGTCACTGGGTTTCCTGCCACTTCGCGTAGCGGATCGCGTGCGATTCGGCGACGGGGGGACGAAGAATCGGGCATCGGTGGATGGCGGCTTGACCTTCCAGTAGTGTTTGCCGACTCCGTGTCGGTGCTCACCTTGAGCACCGGGAGCACGGGAAACCTGGAGGGACAATGAGTCTCAAGAAGCTCATAGCACTGCTCGCGGTATTGGCGATGTTCGCCGCCGCGTGTGGAGATGATGACGATGGTGGTGACGCCAACGTCGATGACACGGAAGATCCCGGTGGCGACACCGACGAGCCGGACGACACACCGGCTCCTGACAGTTCTGGCGCGGGCGAGGGAGGCAACCTGCTTCTCCTGCAGTGGCAGGCACCGTCACAGGCCAATCCATTGCTTTCCAACGGCACCAAGGACCTGCTTGCCGGTTCGCTCGTGGTCGAACCCCTTGCCGAGTTCGCGCCTGACGGTTCGATCATCCCGGCGCTCGCGGTCGAGATTCCGACTTCCGGCAATGGCGGCATCTCCGATGACCTCACGCAGATCACCTGGAAGCTGCGCGACGACGTCGTGTGGTCCGACGGAACGCCCTTCACCTCCGCCGACGTCGTGTTCACGTACGAGTACTGCGTTGACGAGGCAACCGGCTGCACGGTGGTCGCCTTCGCCGACGTCACGAGCGTTGTCGCAGACGACGACTACACCGTCACCCTCACGTTCGATGCGCCCAAGCCGTATCCGTTCGTTCCGTTCGTCGGGTACGCCAACGCGGTGCTCCAACAGGCGCAATTCGCCGACTGTGTCGGCGCCGCGGCTGTCGGCTGTTCTGAGCAGAACTTCGCGCCGATCGGTACGGGCCCTTACACGGTCACCGAACTTCGTCCTGAAGACACGGTCACCTACGCGTTCAACCCGAACTACCGTGGCGTTGCCGACGGCAAGCCGTTCTTCGGTACCGTCGAGATCAAGGGCGGCGGCGACGCTGAAGCCGCAGCTCGTTCGGTTCTCGAAGTTGGCGAAGCCGACTACGCCTGGAACCTTCAGGTTGCTCCGGAGATCATCGCTCCGATGGTTGATGCCGGAAACGGTCGAACCGCATCGGCCTTCGCCTCGAACGTCGAGCAGATCCTCCTGAACCAGACGGATCCGAATGCCGACCCGAAGTCGGATGGCACACCGCATCCGCTGTTCGTCGACAACCCTGATCTGCATCGTGCGCTTTCGATCGCGATCAACCGAGACGAGCTCGTTGCGGTTGGCTACGGCGCTTCCGGATCGCCGACGTGCAACGTTTGGCCGGTGGGTGTGGAGAACAGCACCAACAACGACTGGTGTCTCACCCAGGACATCGACGCCGCCAACGCGCTGCTCGATGGACTTGGTTACCTCGACACCGATGGTGATGGCGTTCGTGAAGCAGAGGGCTACGGCCCGCTCGAGTTCGACTACGTCACCTCGACCAACTCTGTGCGCCAGGACAACCAGGAACTCGTTAAGAGCCACTGGGAGCAGATCGGTGTGCAGGCCAACATGAGCAACGAAGACGCGAGCCTGTTCTTCGACGGCACATGCGCCAGCGACGCCTGCATCTGGAAGTTCTACACGCCGACACAGATGTTCACGAACGGCTCGTCCGGTGGCCCTGATGGCAGTGCGTACCTCACTAGCTGGAACAGCAGCAAGATACCGACTGGTGCGAATGCATGGGGCGGCGACAACATCGTGCGTTTGAACAACGCTGAGTTTGACGCCCTCGACGCCAAGGTTTCGGCGGCCGCACTCGACGATCCGACCCGCGTCGACGACATCATCGCGATGAACGACATCGTGTCGACCACCGCGATCATCCCGCTGATCTTCCGAGCGGACGTCTCTGCCTTCTCCAACGAGATCCAGGGAACCGGCGACCTCAACGGTTGGGACAGCGAGTACTACAACATCGAAGATTGGGTCCGCGTCAGCTAAGGGCCACAGCTAACCCATAACTAACGAGGAAGGCGGCGGGGGCATACTGCTCCCGCCGCCGATCTCGATGTCGCGGTCTAGGGGGAGTCAGGCGTGCTCAGATACATCGTGCGAAGAGTTCTCGTCGCGATCCCGACGCTTCTCTTCATCAGCCTTGCCGTCTTTGCCCTTCTTGACCTCGCGCCGGGCGACCCCACGAGTCAGCTGCCGCTGACCGTCCCTGCCGAGATTCGCGAGCAGATTCGCGAATCTCTCGGCTTCAATGACCCGTTCCTTGAACGGTGGTGGAACTGGAACCGGTTGATGGTCGTCAACGAACCGCTCCACGCGTTCGAGTCCGTCACCGACACTTGCTTCGGCGACTGCGAGAACCGGCCTCGGATCATCTCGTGGGCTTCGCGCTCGCCGGCCATGGACACTGTGTACGAACGGCTTCCTCAGACGATGTGGGTGCTCGGTACCTCCCTCGTGCTCGGCGTTCTGCTCGCCGTCCCGATCGGGACGATGCAGGCGTACAAGCAATATTCATGGTTCGACAATCTCGGCACATTCGTCACGATGCTCGGCTACTCGGTGCCTGTTTTCGTGATCGGACCACTCTTCATCTGGGTCTTCTCGGTGAAACTGGGGTGGCTACCGACGTTCTACAAAACAACCCATGATGTGAGTCTCACCGATTGGGGAAGTATCTGGTTCCAGATCAAACAGCTTCTGATGCCCGTCGGTGTGCTCACCCTCTTCAATGCGGCGGCGTTCGGCCGATTCGCCCGAGCCTCGGTCCTCGAGAACCTGAACGAGGGATATGTGCGCACCGCTCGGGCCAAGGGGATGGGCGAGCCCACGGTCATGACCCGCCACGTTCTTCGCAACAGCCTCATCCCGGTGGTCACGCTGCTCGCGCTCTCGATTCCCGGGATCTTCGGCGGCGCGATCATCACCGAGAACATCTTCCGCATCAACGGGTTGGGGCAACTCTTGCTCACGTCCATCGGCCAGAGCGATATCCCGATGGTCCAGTCGTTGGTCTTCATTTTCGCCGCGCTCACGGTCGTGTTCAACATCATCGCTGACGTGTTGTACGGCTTCCTCGACCCCCGGATTCGATATGACTGACATCGTCAACCCGGATTCCGGATCCACCGACGAGCAGCCGTCGGGCAGCGACGTGCACGACTCCGGTACGGACGCGGCGAACGAACTCGGCGAGTTTCGTTCACTGCGCGCTGATGTGTGGCGCCAGTTCCGGCACCACAAGGGCGCCATGGCCGGCGTCGTCATTCTCACGATCATCATTCTCGGCTGTTTCGTCGGACCCATGCTCTTGCCCTTCGACACATCGACGCCGAACGTGGCCAACCGCAACCGAACCGCGGGGTGGCCGCACATATGGGGCACCGACACCCTCGGTCGCGATGCCTTCGCCCGAGCGCTTCTCGGTGGCCGAATTTCCTTAGCCGTCGGATTTGTCGCGATGGCCGTGTCGATTCTGCTCGGTGTGTTCATCGGGGTTCTCGCCGGCTACTTCCGGTGGCTCGACGGAATCCTGATGCGTTTCACCGACCTCGTCTTGTCGCTCCCGTTGCTGCCCATACTTCTTGTCGTCATCGTGTTCTTCCGCGATCCAGTCCAGGAATCACTGGGTGATGGCCTCGGGATCTTTGTCCTGATGGTGTTGATCATCGGGGGAACGAGCTGGATGCAGACCGCCCGAATCGTTCGGGGCGAAGTCCTCTCGCTCAAGGAGCAAGAGTTCATCCTCGCGAGTCGGAGCATCGGCACGCGTCCGTGGCGCATCATCACCAAACACGTCATTCCCAATGTGATGAGCCCGGTCATCGTTGCCGCCTCGTTGGGAATCGCGATCGCGATCCTGACCGAATCAGCGGTTTCCTTTCTCGGCCTCGGCTTTCCGCTGGACCTGCCGACGTGGGGCCGGCTGCTGAACGACGCGAAGGATCGCATCAGCCTCAACATCTGGCTGGTCGCCGGACCAGGCTTGTTGCTCTCACTCACCGTCATGAGCGTGAACTTCATCGGCGATGGACTCCGCGACGCCCTTGATCCCCAAGGGCGCAGCAAAGGCTGACGGAGCGCCGTGCCTCTGCGCTTTCGGCCTCTCGTCAGGGCGCGAGCTCTAGCCTGACCGGGTGCCGATTCACGTACTGACGCTGCAATGCCCCGACCGCAAGGGCATCGTGGCCGCCATCTCGACCGCGCTCGTCGGACTCGATGCCAACATCCTCCAGAACGCGGAGTTCAGCGACGCCGCCACGTCGACGTTCTGTATCCGGACCCGCTTCGAGGCTCCGATCGAGAACTCGGCGGAAATCGCCGACCGACTGGCCGTCACGGCTTCCGCGCTCGGCGGCGAGCTTCGGGTACGCCGCGAGGACGAGCGCCGGCGGGCTCTGATCCTGGTGTCGAAGTTCGACCACTGCCTGCTCGACCTGCTCTACCGCCATCGCAGCGGCGATCTCCCGATCGACATACCGGTCGTGGTCTCGAACCATCCCGAACTCCGAGAGCTCGTGGAGGGCCACGGCGTGGCCTTTGCGCATGTGCCGGTCACGAAGGACACGAAACCCGAGGCGGAGGCCGAGTTGTCGGCATTGGTCGAGCAGCACGGCGTCGATGTGGTGGTCCTGGCTCGCTACATGCAGGTGCTGAGCGACGATTTCTGCGGGCGGTATCCGGCCCGCATCATCAACATCCATCACTCGTTCCTGCCCGGATTCAAGGGAGCAAAGCCCTATCACCAGGCCTGGGAGCGGGGCGTGAAGCTCACCGGCGCGACCGCGCACTTCGTCACGGCTGATCTCGATGAGGGCCCGATCATCGGGCAGGACGTGGTGGCGGTGAGCCATCGCCACACCCCTGAGCAGATGGTGGCTCGAGGTCGCGACGTCGAGCGCCGGGTGCTCTCCGCGGCGGTCACCGCGTTCGCGGAGGACCGGATCTTCCTGCTCGACAACGCCCGCACCGTTGTTTTTGAGTGAGGGCGTACTAGCGGAGCTTCACCGGGGTCGTGACCTCGGCGTAGAAGTCGTTGCCCTTGTCGTCGACGACGATGAACGCGGGGAAGTTCTCGACCTCGATGCGCCAGACGGCCTCCATGCCGAGCTCCGGGAACTCGAGCACTTCGACGCTGCGAATCGAATCCTTGGCCAGGCGGGCAGCCGGGCCGCCGATCGAGCCGAGATAGAAGCCGCCGTGGGTGGCGCAGGCTTCGGTGACCTGTCGTGAACGGTTGCCCTTCGCGAGCATGACCATCGAACCGCCGGCGGCCTGGAACTGTTCGACGTAGGAGTCCATGCGTCCGGCGGTCGTGGGGCCGAACGATCCGGACGCGTATCCCTCGGGCGTCTTGGCCGGACCGGCGTAGTAGATCGCGTGATCGCGCAGGTACTCGGGCATCGGCTCGCCGGCGTCGAGCATGTCCTTGATTTTCGCGTGAGCGATGTCTCGGCCGACTACGAGGGTTCCGGTCAGCGACAGGCGGGTCTTCACCGGATATTGCGAGAGCTGGTTGCGAATCGCGTCCATGGGTTGGTTGAGGTCGATTTCGATGACCTCGGTCGACAAATCGTCGTCGGTAGCCTCGGGCAGGAATCGAGCCGGGTCGGTCTCGAGTTGCTCGAGGAAGACGCCCTCGGCGGTGATCTTGGCCCGCGCCTGCCGGTCGGCGGAGCACGAGACGGCGAGGCCCACGGGGTTGGACGCCCCGTGACGGGGGAGTCGGATCACCCGGATGTCGTGGCAGAAGTACTTGCCGCCGAACTGGGCGCCGATCCCGAACTCGCGGGTCTGCTCGAGGATCTTCGCTTCCCACTCGAGGTCTCGATAGCCGTGACCCGTTGCCGCGTCGCCGCTCGTTGGGAGCCCGTCGAGATAGTGAGCCGAGGCGAGTTTCGCCGTCTTCAGGTTGAACTCGGCCGACGTGCCGCCGACCACGAGGGCGAGGTGATATGGCGGGCAGGCCGAGGTGCCGATCGCCCGCAACGATTCGTCGAGGAAGTCGACGAGGGACGTCTCGTTCAGGAGCGCCTTGGTCTTCTGGAAGAGGAATGTCTTGTTGGCGGAGCCGCCACCCTTGGCCATGAAGAGGAATTCGTAGCTGGCGCCGGGCTTCGAATAGAGCTCGATCTGGGCCGGGAGATTGTTGCCGGTGTTCTTCTCCTCGAACATCGAGAGCGGCGCGAGCTGTGAATACCGCAGGTTGGTCTCGGTATAGGTGTCGTAGATGCCGCGCGAGATCCATTCGGCGTCGTCGGCGAGCGTGAGGACCTGATCGCCCTTCTTGCCCATGACGATGGCGGTGCCGGTGTCCTGGCACATCGGCAGGACTCCCGCGGCGGCGATGTTCGCGTTCAGCAGCAGCTCTGTCGCGACGAAGATGTCGTTCGGGGAGGCCTCGGGGTCCTCGAGAATCGAGGCGAGCTGCTCGAGGTGTTCGGTGCGAAGGTAGTGCGCGATGTCGCGCATGGCCTCGCGGGTCAGAAGCTGAATCGCTTCGGGCTCCACGCGGAGCAGTGTGGTCCCGTCGACCTCGACCGTCGACACACCTTCAGTGGTGAGCAGGCGGTATTCCGTCTCGTCAGGAGCAAGCGGCAGAAGATCGGAGTAGGCGAACTCAGTCATGGCTTCACGGTACTGCTCAGTACGCTCTCGCCATGAGCCGGGATGGGGAAGCGCAGCGCAGCGCCGAGCACACGATCGATCGGATCGCTCACGCGTTCACTCCTGCGGAGTGGAAGGGCCGCTCCCTGGCGATCGCGATCGTCGTCTTCGTGATCGTCGCGACGATCACGGTCGTTCAGCGGGCCCTGCTGGCCGACAGTGCCACGGGTTGGGTGATCACCGCGATTCACGGCGCGATCGTGGTGGCGGCTGTGCCAGCGTTGTCGTTTCGAGCAGTGCGCGACTGGCGCGCGGCCCAGGCTGACTAGCCGATCGGGGTGCCCGAGTAGGCGACCGGATCGCCAGCCGCCGGAATGGTCGGACGGCTCCAACTCGTGAGCGCGGCAACGGCCTCGGCGACATCGCGCCAAGTGTCGGGATCCCACCCTTCGGCGAGCGCGGTGACCTCTCCATCCTGGCGGAGTAGCGCGATGGCCGGGGCCTGCTCGACACCGAGGCTCTTCGAGACCGCGCCAGACGGGTCGGCGAACGCGAGCACTTCTTCTGCGTAGGGGCCGAGGAACCGTTTTGCGTCGTCGACCGAGCACGTGAGGATCCAACAGATGCGACAGTCGGCGCCGCTGAAGTGCTCAAGTATTCGTTTTGATGTGTCGAGCAGCCATGCGCTCTCGTGCGTAAACGGATCCAGCACGACGGAGACGAGTGGAAATGTCGTCAGCCAGTCGCCGAGCGGGCGTGCGTCGCCGTCGAGCGGCTGGAGATCGAGGTCGAGAGCAGCGGTCACCACGGAGGTGAAAGCTAGCGCAGCGGGCGCGTAACGGGTCACATCGGGGGCGATACCATCGCGGATGTGCATCCGATCGAGCGTCTTCGCTATGTCGCCCGCGCCGGCGATGCCCCCACGGCGCCCCTGGTGCGTGAGGCCGCAATCGCCCTGGCCTCGTTCGCTCACGACCCGGTGGAGCTCTTGACGGCCTGTCGGCAGCTCATCGAACGCCGGCCGACCTCAGGCCCGCTGCTGTGGGTGGCCGCCCGAATGGTGACCGGAACCGATCCTGGCACCGAAGCCTGGGAGGCGGTCGAGGCGTTGGAACGCGACACCACGGCCCGCGAGCTCGCCCACGCGTTGCCCGCTGATTCGACCGTGCTGGTCATCGGCGCGTCGGAGATCTGTGGCGAAGCGGTGCTCCAACGGCCCGATGTCGAGGTGCTCGTGGCCGACACGGTCGGCGAAGGATTCGGGTTGATCCGCCAGCTCGACGCCCGCGACCACATCGCTGTCGATGTGCCGTCAGCTGGTGTCGGCGTTGCCGCGACCCAGGTCGATCTGGTGCTGATCGAGGCCGAGGTGATGGACGAGGGCGCCGCGCTCGCTCGCTCCGGCTCATTGAGCGCCGCCGCCGTCGCTGCCCATCACGAGATTCCGGTTTGGCTGGTGGCGGGGGTCGGACGGGTTGTCCCGACGCGGATGTTCGAATGGGTGGCTGATCGAGAAGCCGACGTCGATCCGTGGGACGACGAGGTCGAGCGCGTTCCGGTTTCGCTCGTCGACAAGGTCGTCGGGCCCGCAGGTCTCGGTCCGGTCGGCGAGATTCGCTTTCGCATCGATTGCCCGATCGCTCCGGAACTCTTCCGGTGAGCGCTGGACGCCGGGCGCTGGTTGCCCTCGCGTTCGTCGGTCTCTTCGCCGCGGGCGCGGTGCTGGCCGCCAACACCGTGGAAACCGATGACGACGGCAGCGCCACCGAGGTCGCGGCTGCCGAAACGACGACGACCACATCAACGACGTCGACGACAACCACCACCACAACCACGACCCTTCCGCCTCCGAGAACGGCAACTCTTGCCTTCACTGGCGACCTGCTGCCGCATTCACCGGTGACGCGGGCCGCGGCCAACTATGCCGAGCGGGACGGGGCCGACGGCGGTTGGGACTTCCGTCCGATGTTCGACGAGGTACGCCCGATTCTCTCCGCGGCTGACCTCGCCATCTGCCATGTCGAGTCGCCGGTCTCGAGCACCGACACGAATCTGAGTGGTTATCCGGTCTTCAACGCGCCACGGGCTCTCGTGGAGGCCGCCATCGACGCCGGCTACGACGGCTGCAGCACCGCGTCGAATCACGCATTCGACCGCCGCACCGACGGGGTGAACTCCACAATCGACGTGTTCGAAGACCTTGGTTTCCCGCAGGCCGGAATGGCCCGCGACGCCGAGCATGATCTGGCGCCGGTCCTCTACGAGGTCAACGACATCGTGATCGCCCACCTCTCGGCGACGTACTCGTTGAACGGATTCGTCATGCCGGCCGACGCCCAGTACCTGGTCGATCTCATCGAGCCCGATCAGATCATCGCCGAGGCCGCGCTCGCGAAGGAGGCCGGCGCCGAGATCGTCATCGTGAGTCTTCACTGGGGCAACGAGTATCAGCACACGCCTTCGTCGGCGCAGGAACAGTGGCTGACCGAGATCCTGCCAAGTGACGAGGTCGATCTGATCATCGGTCACCACGCCCATGTGGTGCAGCCGGTCGACAAGGTCGACGACGAGTGGGTGGTCTACGGCCTCGGAAACTTCTTGTCGAACCAGTCGGCCAACTGCTGCGTGACTGCGTCCCAGGACGGGATGATCGCCCACATCACGCTGCTCGAGGACGAGGCCGGGAAGATCCGGGTCGACGCGGTCTCCTACACCCCGACCTGGGTGGATCGGGCCGACGGCTACGTCATCCGCGTCGCCAACGGCGAGCCGACGAAGCCTGAACTGGCCGACACGCTCGCCGGCTCAGCCGCCCGGACAGCCGAGGTCGTCATGCGCCGACTCGGTCCCGACGACGGGTTGAGCGGCGAACTGCCGCCGAGCTGACGCGGCAACTCCGACTAGAACGCCACGCCGTTCTTCGAGACGTCGAGGTATCGCTCGAGCTCCTCGACACTCATCGGCGGTGCGAAGAGAAAGCCCTGCGCCAGATCGCAGCCGAGCATCGAGAGCCTCGTCATGGCCGATGGTGTTTCGACCCCTTCCGCGACGACGTCGAGTCCGAGGTTCTGACCGAGCGCCACGATCGACTTCACGATGGTGGCCGCCGATTCGTCACCGTCGCCCATCGCGAGAACGAACGACTTGTCGATCTTGATCTCGGAGAGCGGAAGACTCTGGAGGTTGGACAGACTCGAATGTCCGGTGCCGAAGTCGTCGACCGATCCTCGGATACCGAGGCTGCGAAGTCGGTCGAGAACACCATTGGCCAGCAGCGGATCATCCATGACCTGTGTTTCTGTGAGCTCGAGAATCGCGCGCGTTCCGTCGAGACCGGTGCGCTCGAGCGTGCCGCGGATGGCATCGACGAAGGCCGGTTCGTAGAGGTTGCGAACCGACACGTTGACGGCGAGGTCGAGGACGAATCCGGCAGCATCGAGACGAGCGATGTCGTTCGCCGCGGTCTCGAAGACCCACCGTGTGAGCGGTCGGATGACACCCGAGACCTCGGCGACATCGATGAACTCGCCGGGCGCGAGCATCCCGCGCTCAGGGTGATTCCAGCGCACGAGTGCCTCCACCCGCACGATACGGGCCGAGGACAGCTCGATGACGGGTTGGTAGTGCACCACGAGTTCGCCGTTGTCGACGGCGTGGCGAAGCTGGCCGACGAGGGTGAGCCGGTCGAGATTGGGCCGATCGCGCTCGGGGTCGTAGACGGCGACGCCACCGCCACGGCGTTTCGCGACATACATCGCGATGTCGGCGTGTTTGCGAAGCGCTTCGGCGTCCTCGCCATGGTCGGGATAGATCGCAACGCCGAGGCTGGCACCACATTGCAGCGCCATGCCATCGATGTCATGAGGTTCGTCGAAACAGGCCAGTACCCGCTCGGCGGCCCGCAGCGTGCGGCGGGGCGAGACATCGTCGGTGAGCAACACCGCGAACTCGTCGCCGCCGAGGCGGGCAACCGTGTCGACCGCACGGAGCGCAGATCGAAGTCGGGCCGCGACCATCACGAGGAGCCGGTCGCCCTGATCGTGGCCGAGCGTGTCGTTGACCTCCTTGAACTGGTTCAGGTCCAGAAGGAGGAGGGCGACGGGTTTGTCGTCGCGTCGTGCCGCGTCGATGCCATGGCGCAGCCGGTCCTCCAGAAGCGCACGGTTGGGAAGGCCGGTGAGTTCGTCATGAAGTGCCTGGTGACGGAGTGTGCGGGCGGTGATGACCCGGTCGGTCACGTCGACGACGTTGAGGCCGAGAAGGTCATCGGAGATCGGAAACGCCTCCAGGCTGATGATGCGGTCGCCGTCGGAACGCAGATCTCCGGCTTCGGCCCTCCGTTGTGCTCGGCCCGTTCGGTGCGCATCGGCGAGAATCTGTAGAGCATCGGCGGCCCCGGGTCCGTCGAGGGCACCAGTCACTGACGTGTTGACAAGGGCCGTAGCCGGTCGTCGAGTGAGTTGTTCGTAGGCGGGGTTGACGGTGATCGTCGTGAACTGCCCGCTTGCCTCGGCTCGAACCACCACGAGACCGACCGGGACCCTTTCCACGAGCTCGGCAAGATTGCGGTTCGACTCGCGAACTCGCACTTCGTCGGTGATGTCGACGACGACGCCGCGTGCCGTTACGCGGCCGGCGGCATCGATCTCGACGCGCACACGATCGCGGACGTGTCGAAGATCGCCATTGGCGTCAGTGACTCGATAGGTGAGTTCGTGGTCTCGGCGCGCATCGATCGCCGCCTGAGACTTCTGAACCACGGCAGCACGATCGAAGGCGGGCAGATGGGAGAGCCATGAACCAGGCCCGGAGAGGCGTTCGGGGTCGATGCCCAACACGCTCATCGTGTCGCCCGACACCTTGGCCTCGACGAACGGATACGGATGAGCCTCCCAGACGATCGCGTCGATTCCGGCGAGAAGACTCTCGTTGCCTTCGCGCCCCTCTCGTTCGGCGTTGGCGATCACCGCGACGAAGACGGCGATGCCAATCGAGACCGAGACGAACGCCGCGGTTTGGGTGACGCCATCCGGCACGTCGTACCGCAGCATCGCCCCGATCAACAGAGGCGAGCCGAGAAGGGTGGCGAGCACCGTCCGTCTCCAGCCGGTGGTCGCCGCCTGACTCGTCGACCCGAGCATTGCGATCAGCGCTATGGGCCCCAGCTCCGGCTGGATGGCAATGGCAATGGCACTCAGCCCCGCGTCGATGATCGGCATCCACCACGGTGAGAACTTCATTCGACCCACGAGTTCGCGGAACACGATGTTGAAGGGCACCGAGAACCCGAGAATGAACACCGCAATGATCGGTTCGACATCGACCGCCGGGAGCAGCGCGATGAGCCCGAGCACGCTGAGGCCGACGATTCTGATCTCGAAGAAGAGTCGCCAAAGATTTCGATCGAAGTCAGCCAGCTCTCGCCGCCGGATTCCTAGCTTCACGCGTGCCTTTCCACCTGTCTCCCACTTTCACCATCGGCGCGTTCGAAAGACGACCTGAGCATCGAGTGCCGTAGATTCCGGGAATGCCCGCTTCGCCGCCGCTGCAGTCGATGCTCCTCGCGTGGGCTCGCGGCGGGCTACGCGACCTGCCCTGGCGACGAACCCGCGATCCGTGGGCGATTCTCGTCGCCGAGACGATGCTGCAACAGACGCAGGTGTCGCGGGTCGTTGACCGTTGGACGCAGTTTCTCGACCGCTTCCCCGACCCCTCGACCTGTGCCGATGCGCCGGCCGCCGACACGCTCCGCGAGTGGGCCGGCCTCGGTTACAACCGTCGTGCCTTGATGTTGCACAGAGCGGCGACAGTGATTCGTGACGAACACCGCGGCTGGGTGCCAGAGGAGATCGAGGCCCTCATGACGCTGCCCGGAGTCGGTACCTACACCGCTCGTGCGGTCGTGGCGTTCGCGTTCGAGGGTCCGGCGGGCCCGGTCGACACCAATATCGGGCGCGTGCTCGCCCGCGTGGGCGGGATGCGGCTCTCTCCGAAGGAGGCGCAACGGTTCGCCGACTCCCTCGTGCCGGCCGGCGAGTCGTGGTGGTGGAACCAGGGGATCATGGAGCTCGGCGCAACCGTGTGCACGAAGCGCGCCCCGTCGTGCCGGTCATGTCCGATCCACGATTGCTGCGCGTGGCAGGGGAGTGGCGCCGACCCCGCGGACGGGTCGGCATCGGTCAGCCGGCCCCAGGCTCGATTCGAGGGTTCAGATCGACAGCTGCGAGGGCAAATGATCGATCTGCTGCGGGATGCCGCGCAGCGAGAGTCGGAGATCGCCTCACTCGTCGCGCCGGACGACGCCGTCAGACGAGCGCAGATCGTCGATGGTCTTCTCGCTGACGGGTTGATCGAGCGAGCCGGTGATGTGATCCGGCTCGCCGGGGATCAGGCGGGGCCGGTGAGCGAAGCAAGGAGTGCGTCGATCGCCTGATCAGCGATTGCCGTCATCTCCTCGTCGGTTCGGTCCTGGATCGGGTGTTCGGTCAACACGTGGGCGACGTCGAGACCGAGCGACTTCGACTGCCCGACTGCGGCGTCGGCGAACTCGACGGTGGCCACGAAGACCCCCGGGATACCACGGCGTTCAAGATCGTTGATGTCGTGCACACTGCACGTCGTACAGCTACCTCAATCGGCGAGTGCTTCGATTACCGCATCACAGCTCGTGGCGATCTCATGTCGGAGATCGATGGGCGCCGGTTTGGTGAAGGTCGGTTTCGAGAACCGCTTCACCGATGCGCCGAGCGCGGTCAGTTTCTCCTCGACACGGTTGAGGAAGACATCGCCTCGCGGTTTCGAGATATCGAGGAGGGCGACCGTGAGGCCGCTGAGCGACTCGGGCCGCGCCACTCGCTCTCGCGTCTCGGGTCGGAGTTCGCCGGTTGGATCCAGCACGGTGGTGTTCATCGAACAATCTCCCTATTTCTCGATCTCGCGAGTCACGGTGACACTACCCATGTCGCCGGTTACCCACCCGCCGATGGCGGCGGAGAAGAGGCCTGCATGACTGCCGCCGTGGATGACGTGGATGCCACCGGGCGGGTACTTCTGTAGCTGCATGTCCTTGACGAATTCGGGCATCCCCTCCTCGATACCGTGGGCTCCCGCCACCACGTCGGATCCGTCGACCATCAGGTGGGTGCCGAGTTCCTCGAGGAACCGTGCTCGATCCCAGCCGGCGTCGCGGTAGCGGTTCATGTGTTCGGGCGACATCACGATCACGGTCTCGAACTGCATCAGCAGGCGCGGGCTCGCGTAGGTACGAAGCATCTCGGCGAAGTGTTTGGTCAGGGATTCCGCCGATCGCGATTTCTGATCGAACAGGAGTCGTGGTCCCTCTCCGGGGAACAGGGTGACCGTCGAGGCGCCTTTGTCGAAGCCGCGCGACTCTGCCAGCGAATCCCATGGTGAGCCCGCTTCGTCCTCGGCGAAGCAGAGACCGAACTTCGCGGGGCTGCCCTGCGTGGCCCGGTCGACACCACCAGGCTTCCCGCCGCCGACATTGCGGATGATGAGCTGTAGCGCCCGCCCGATCGTGCTGTTGGCCCGGTTGCCCTGGCCGAGCAGATTCAGGCCGCTGTTCATTCCGATCTCATCGCAGATCGGCCCGTTCACCATGAGGATCGGGCCGACGGGCATCGTCGTCGCCAGCAGTCCGTGCATGTTGAACTCGTCGGTACACGCCGCTTCAAGGGCAGTGAGCACGACGGGCATGTACTCGGGCTTGCAGCCGGCCATCACCGCGTTCACCGCGACCTTCTCGACCGTGCACTCGACGAGATCGGGCGGCACGATGGCGACCAGGTCGTCGGGGTTGCGTGTCGTGCCCTCGAGCATGCGCAGGACGCGTGCCTCCGTGGGCGGAACCACGGGAAGGCCGTCGGTCCAGTCGCGGTCCCACATGGCCTCCCATTCGTCTTCCAATACTGCGATCTCGACTCGGCGGCTGGTGAGGATCGAGCCGGAGAAGCGCACGGCCAGCTCGTCGGTTCGCGTGGGATCGACGCTCAGCGAGCCGCACCCGGGCCGCCAGTCGGGAAGCTCGGTGCCCAGTTCGTCGACGCCGGTGAATGCCTCCCACTGTTCGCGAGACCACCCTTCGATGCGTTCGGCGGCGCGACCCTCGACGACGCGGACGAGAGTCGGCACGGTCTCGATGTCGTGGTGCCAGGAGAGTGCGAGGTCGTCGTCGTGCACCACCCAATCGGCAGCAACCGGGAAGTCCGGGTCGTCCTGGCTGATGACGGTGATGTCGGCTCGAGCAGCGAGGTCTTCGAGCACGGGCGCGACGAGAACACATGTCGGGCAGTCGTGTTTGACGATCGCGACCAGGCCGTCGGGCAGCGGAGGTGGTGGGTTGGCGCTCATCTCGCCACACTACTCATGACAGTCGCTCTGCCATAAGTGTGAGATATCCGTCACAGCCCTATCGACGTAGACCCCGCCGATTGGGTAGCGTCGTCTGGCAATGGGGGAATCGAGCTCGATCGACGTGTCGTTTCATGGTGTCCGGGGTTCGACACCATGTAGCTGTCCAACGGTGCAGCGCTACGGCGGCAACACCAGCTGTGTCTCGATCGAGTCGCCGGGTCTCGACCCGATCGTCTTCGATCTCGGTACCGGCCTGCGCCCATGGGGCTGCTCGATGCCGCCCGGCGATGGCGTGACCGTGCATGCCCTCGTGACCCATCTGCACTGGGATCACATCCAGGGCCTCCCGTTCTTCACGCCGCTGCAGTCGGCCGAGACCGCCCTTCACATCTACGGACCGGGCGACAACGGCGAGTCGATGGAGTCGACGTTCGCGAAGTTCATGAGCCCGCCGTTCTTCCCGATCGAAGTCGCGCACCTCCCCGCCACCGTCAACTTCCACGACGCCCATCACGACGAATTCGAGGTCGACGGCACCCAGGTGATGGTCCGGCCCGTTCCGCACTGTGGCAAGACCAACGGATATCGCGTCACTCGCAACGGAGTGGCCGTCACCTACATCCCCGATCACCAACAGCCGGTTGATCGACCCGATCATGTCGACCCGGCCGTGCTCGAACTCTGCGCCGATGCCGATGTGTTGATCCACGACGCGCAGTTCTGGGTCGACGAGTTCCCCGCCAAATCGACCTGGGGTCACTGCACTCCGGAGTACGCCGTCGAGGTCGCGGCTCAGGCGGGAGTGAAGACGCTGGTGCTCTTCCACCACGATCCTTCCCACACCGACGAGGATCTCGACGAGATGACCGAGCGCATCGAAGTGCTTGCCCACTCGCGTGGCATTCAGTCGGTCGTGTGCGCGACGGAGGGACTGAAGCTCTCCGTCGACGCCGTCGCCTGACCGGGGCGCTACCGTGCGCTCCAACGCGAGCGCCCGACGCGCCCTTGACCAGGAGTACGACATGTCGATCGACCCCAACGAGTACCGCCGCGTGCTCGGCCACTTTCCCACCGGTGTCACTGTCGTCACCGGCGCCGACGACAACGGACCGGCCGGCATGGCCATCGGATCGTTCGCCAGCGTGTCGCTCGACCCACCGCTGGTCATGTTCTGCCCAGGCAACACATCCGCCAGTTGGCTGCGGATCAAGGAGACCGGTTCCTTCTGCGTCAACGTGCTCGGGGAAGATCAGAAAGACGTCTGCGGCGTGTTCGCCGGCAAAGCCGACGACAAGTTCGAGGGGATCGATTGGACCTCCGATGCCACCGGAGCGCCGGTGATCCCTGGCTCGCTCGCCGTGATCGACTGCGAGATTCACTCCATCCTCGACGGAGGCGACCACGACATCGTGGTCGGACTCGTGAAGTCGATGACCACGGCCGACGATGCCGGCGACCGCGGTCCGCTTCTCTTCTTCCAGGGTGGCTACGGCCGCTACGAGAGCATCTAGCGATGCCGATCTACGCAATCGGTGATCGTGTGCCCCAGATCCACGAGTCCGCCTACATCCACCCTGAGGCCACGATCATCGGGAGCGCGATCATCGGGCCGAACGCCTCGGTCTGGCCACAGGCCGTCATCCGAGCCGACGACAACACCATCACCATCGGTGAAGGCTCATCGATCCAGGACGGCGCGGTGCTGCATTGCACGCCGGCGCACCCGACCACGGTCGGCAACTTCGTGACCGTCGGACACCTTGCCCACCTCGAGGGGTGCCGAGTGCTCGACCACGCGCTGGTCGGAACAGGCAGCATTGTGCTGCACGATGCCGTCATCGGGGAGCACGCGCTGGTCGGCGCCGCCGCGATGGTTCCCGGAAAGGTCCAGGTGCCGCGTTGCGCGATGGCGCTCGGCGTGCCGGTCAAGATTCGCGAGGATGCGGTGCCTGAGGGGCATTCGCAGATGAACGTCGACACCTACATCGGGCGTGCGAAGCTCTTCGCCGCCGAACTTCGTCGGATCGACTGAGTCATCGCGGTGGCCGACCCGTACCGGATCTTGGTGGTCTGTACCGCCAATATCTGTCGTTCGGTGATGGCCGAGCGGTTTCTCCGTCGCGACGGGGAGGCGCGCGGACTCGACCATGTCGAAATCTCGTCGTGCGGGTTCCGCTTCGATGACCAGCCCGCGTCCGAGATGGTGCTGGCTGTGCTCGGTGAACGAGAACTCGACGCATCCGATCATCGATCCCGGAAGTTCTCCCCGGAGGTACTGGCCAACGCCGATCTCGTCGTCGCGATGGAACGTTCGCATGTGCGCGACCTGGCGGTCGCGGTGGAAGGCGCCTCACCTCGAATCCACACGCTCGGAGCCGTGGTCGAGTGGTTACGCACCGAAGTGCCGGTCGCGGGTTCGCCGGCCGATCGAGTCGCGGCGTTCGCTGAAGGCCGTCGCTCCGCCGATGTTCTCGGCTCCGGGCCAGACGAGATCGAGGATCCCCACGGCCGGTCGAAGCGAGTGCATCGCAAGTCGGCCGACCGGATCGAGGATCTGTGCAGCGGCCTCCTCGACGGTCTGTTCGGAACGACCGTTCGCGACTGAAGCGGCCGAACTGGGCCGTCGGGCCCGGGTCGAAATGCCTACAGGTCGATGAGTCGAGCGTCGAAGGAGGGCTGTGGAGTCACCACACCTGCCGAGGAATCGGACCATCGGCCCGCCCGGAAGAGCGGTGAGCCGGCCCAGCGGAACGCTGGTCGTCGTGAACCTTGTCGGTGGTCTCGACGGATTGAGCGTCGTCGTGCCCCACGGCGACCCTGCGTATGCTGCCCGTCGCCCGGGATTGGCCGTCGCGGCACCCGGCGAACGCTACGGCGCCATCGACCTGGGACGCGGCTTGGGCCTGCATCCCTCGCTGGCACCGCTTCAGAACTGTGTCGGTCGGTCGGAACGTCTGGCCTTCATCGGCGGTGTCGGCGTGCCGGATAGGCAGGGCGGCGATCGCAATCACCTGCCGTGCAGGGAGTTCCTGCATCGCGGCGGGCGAGGGCAGACGGAGGGCTGGGCCGCCCGTCTTCTACGGTTCGAAGAGCTGAACGGAGATGCGACCTGGTCGTTCGGTGACGGGCCTCACCCGGTCTTCGAGGGTCTGCACCCGGAGGCGTCGGCGCCGACCAAGAGGGTTTCGGTCGGCCGTCGCCACGATCAGGGCCGCGCCGACTGGGGACACTCGGAATCGAACGGCGAGAACGAACTCGACGCAACAGGGCCGGTAACCCACGGATCGGCGGTTCGATGGTCGGATACCGACTGGTCATCGCCCGCGGCGCGCCTTTCTCGTGGATACCCCGAGGGTCGTCTCGGCCGATCGCTTGCCGCGACGGCGGATCGAATCCGGGAGGATCGAGGTCTGCGCATCGTCGCGATCGATCACCCCGGCTACGACACCCATGTGGATCAAGGTGACGGGCGCTCCGGTGTCCTGGCCCACAGGCTCGACCGGCTCTCTCGCGCACTGGTGGCGTTCTGGGGCGACATCCTTGCGGGGCGCGAACGTGCCGCCGACGACAATCGAACAGGTCAACCGAACCCGGTCACGGTGGTGGTGGTGAGCGAATTCGGACGCGCCATCGAGGAGAACGGCAGCGGCGGCACGGAGCACGGTCGTGGGGGAGTGGCATTCGCCCTCGGCGACCAGGTGGTGGGCGGTATTCACGGCGACTTCCCGTCTGTGGCCCACGGCGAAGTGTTGCCGGTCACGGTGGATATTCGGCGGGTGATCGCCGACGCGGCGGCCAGCCACGGGTTCCGTCCCTGGCGAGGAGGGATATTCCCACGCTTGGCCTTACCTAATAGGTCACTGGGGTTGTTACTATCTCCATAGGAGAAAGGGACCCCCATGAGCACTGCTGACAGCCTTGATCTCGGTAAGTACCAGCTTGGCTGGGCCGATGAAGAGGACTACGTCTTCAAGCCGAAGCGTGGCCTCAATGAAGAGATTCTCCGCGAGATGTCGTGGTTGAAGGGCGAGCCGCAGTGGATGCTCGACATGCGGCTGAAGTCCTACAAGCGTTTCGGTGCTCGTCCGATGCCCCACTGGGGCGGCGACATGTCCGACATCGACTTCGACAACATCTACTACTACATCAAGCCCAAGGGTGGCTTGAACGACGACTGGGACGAGGTTCCGGAGTCGATCAAGAACACGTACGAGAAGCTCGGCATCCCCGAAGCAGAGCGCAAGTACCTCGCGGGTGTCACGGCGCAGTACGAATCCGAAGTCGTGTACCACAAGAACCGTGATGACCTTGAGGCGCAAGGCGTTCTCTTCTCCGACATGGACACCGCGCTTCGTGAGTACCCGGAGCTCGTACAGGAGTACTTCGGCAAGATCATCCCGCCGAACGACAACAAGTTCTCGGCGCTCAACAGCTCCGCTTGGTCGGGCGGCTCGTTCATCTACGTGCCCCCAGGTGTGCAGGTCGAGATGCCGCTGCAGGCCTACTTCCGTATCAACGCGGAGAACATGGGCCAGTTCGAGCGCACCTTGATCATCGCCGACGAGGGCTCCCAGGTTCACTACATCGAAGGGTGCTCGGCGCCCACCTACACATCCGACTCGCTGCACTCCGCGGTGGTCGAGATCATCGTGAAGCCGTCGGCCCGCGTGACCTACACGACCATCCAGAACTGGTCCGACAATGTCTTCAACCTGGTCACGAAGCGGGCCTACGTCGAAGCGGAAGGCCACATGGAATGGATCGACGGCAACATCGGTTCGAAGCTGACGATGAAGTACCCGGCGGTCGTTCTCGCCGGCCCGAAGGCATCCGGCGAGGTGCTTTCCGTGGCCTATGCGGGCCCTGGCCAGCACCAGGACACCGGCGCCAAGATGATCCACGCCGCTCCTGAGACCACATCGAAAATCGTCTCCAAGTCGATCTCCAAGGACGGCGGTCGCACGTCGTACCGCGGTCTCGTTCGGGTCGAGGACGACGCCTACGGCTGCAAGAGCCATGTGCAGTGCGATGCGCTCATCCTCGACGAGGACTCCATCTCCGACACCTACCCCTACATGGAGGTCGGGTCCGGCGATGCCGTCATCGGCCACGAGGCCACCGTGTCTCGGGTCGCCGATGAGCAGCTCTTCTATCTCCAGAGCCGCGGCCTCACCGAGGAGCAGGCGATGGGCATGATCGTCAACGGATTCATCGAGCCCGTCACTCGCACGCTTCCCATGGAGTACGCGGTCGAGTGGTCACGCCTCATCGAACTGCAGATGGAAGGCAGTGTTGGCTAGGGGCAGTGTTGGCTAAGAGCAGTGTTGGCTAAGGGCAGTGTTGGCTAGAGAGCCGGGGCGTTGGGTCGAACACGGCCAACGCTTCGTCTACGAAAGCGATTGGATGTCGATGGCGCTCGTCGATGTCGAGACGCCATCGGGCAAACGCTTCGAACACCACGCCGTGCGGTTTCCCGCCGAGGCCGTGGGCACGCTTGTTGTCGTCGACGCCCACGTCTTGCTGATCTGGCGCCATCGGTTCATCACCGACACCTGGGGTTGGGAGATCCCGGCCGGCGGCATCGATGCCGGCGAGACCATCGCAGAGGCCGGCCACCGCGAATGTGTCGAGGAGACCGGGTGGGCGCCCGGCCCCACATCGTTGGTGATGTCGTGGCATCCGAGCAACGGCGCGACCGATCAGACATTCCACGTCGTGAGGGCCACCGAAGCGACCCTCGTCGGTGAGCCGACCGATACCGACGAGGCATTGAAGATTGAGTGGATTCCAGTCACCGACGTTGCGGCGATGGTCCGCGACGGCCGGCTCGGCGACGGTCTGAGCGTGATGGGCCTGCTCTCGGAGCTGGCCGGTATCTGACAAGTTCTCCCCCGGCCCTGTGCCGCGAGCGGACGATCCTGCGCCACAATGGCTGGATGCCGATGCGACAGGACTGCAAGTTCTTCGAGTCCCGGAGTTACCCGAATGGTGACACCGTCCGAAAGTGTGATCTCGATCTCGCTCCCGAGGCACCGTGGCGGTGTCCCGAGAACTGCCCGGGCTACACGCGCCGCATGGCCGATGTGAACTGGGCCCACGGGTCGCTGGTGACGCCCGAAACCCCTCCGGAGCCAGCGAGCCTCGGCGACGACGACAGCATCGCCGCGCTCCTGGATGCGGCGGAAGACATCATCAACGAAGCGGTGCCGGCCACGCTGGCTGATCTCGACGCCGAGCGACGAAAGCGTCAAGGCGGAAGGCTCCGCCGGTCGATCGGGAAGAGCTCGGCTCCGAAGACGCCCAAGAAGTCGCCGAAGAACAAGTCGCCGAAGAACAAGCCGGCGAAGGGGAGTGGGGACGGGCTCGGGGAGCGGTTCCGTCGTCGCTACCGCGACGGTCGCTGACAGAGCTGCACTGCGGGGGCTGAGCGTTGGGCGATTAGCACTACGTCGGTAGGATAAATCCCGCTGCCGGTCGACTCTCGACCCGCCCGACCCCCCGCGGATTCCTGTGACCGACTTCTCTCCCGACGCTGCTCGCGCTCTCGCCGGACCGTCCTGGCTCGTCGACCGACGTGTCGCCGCGGCCGATGCGTTTGCCGCTGCGCCGATGCCGAGTACCGCCGCCGAAGAGTGGCGCTACAGCCCCGTCGGCGACCTTGATCTGGCCTCGTTCAGCCCCACCGGCGGCCTCGGCGATGCCCCTATGCCCCGGCTCGACATCGAACCCGCCGCGCTGGTGCGCACCGTCAACGGTCGCATCGTGGCCGTCGACGTCGACGACGAACTGGTCGACGCCGGGGTCTACGTCGGCGCCCTGGTCGACCATTCCGACGGCGGTAGCCACCTTGGTTCGGTCGCCGCTGCGGCCGGTGACCATTTCACTTTGTTGAACGATGCGTTTGTGGCGGATCCGGTGCTGATTCACGTACCCCGCGGCGTCGTGGTTGACCGTCCGATCGTGGTCACCCACCACGCAGCCGGCCCCCGGTCGGCGTCGTTCCCGCGACTCGTCGTGCGCGTCGACGACAACGCCCAGGTCGAAGTCCTCGACCACCACACCTCCGACGACGGCGACGAGATTCTCGTGTGTCCGGTCGTCGAACTCGATGTCGCGCCGGCCGGCCGCCTCGGCTACCTCAACGTCCAGGAGCTCGGCGACGCCACATGGCAGATCGGGTCGCAGCTGGCGCGGGCCGAGCGCGACGCGACGCTCACGGCGGCCACCGCGGCGTTCGGCGGGTCCTACGCCCGCACACGATCCGATACCCGCCTCGTCGGGCGCGGCGCCCACGGCGACCTCCTGGCGCTCTACTTCGGCGAAGCGGAGCAGACGCTCGACTTCCGTACGTACCAGGATCACGTGGCGCCGGATACGACTAGCAACCTGCTGTACAAGGGTGTGATCGGCGGCGAAGCCAAGAGCATCTACACCGGACTCATTCGGGTTCGTCCCGACGCACGCGGCACGAACGCCTACCAGACCAATCGGAATCTCAAGCTCAGCGACACCGCATGGGCCGAGTCGGTGCCGAACCTGGAGATCGAGAACAACGATGTTCGCTGCAGCCACGCGTCCACGGTCAGCCCCGTCGACGAGGATCAGCGCTTCTACCTCGAGAGCCGCGGTGTGCCGTCGGGCGAGGCCGAGCGTCTGATTGTCGCGGGGTTCCTCGCTGAAGTGCTTGAGTCGATGCCTGTCAATGCGGCCGGCCACAAGATCCGCAGCGCCATCGCGGCAAAGCTCGCCCGTCAGGCGAAGGTTGCGGTGGGATGAGCGCTCACACGCTGTTCGCGCTCGATGAGATCGAGTCCGGCACCGCCCGCAAGGTCACCATCGGCTCACGCGAGATTGCCCTCGTCCGCATCGACGACGACGTGTACGCAATCGGCGACACCTGCACTCACGACGACGTTTCTCTGGCCGAAGGCTTCGTCGAGGCCGACGACTGCATGATCGAGTGCGGCCGTCACGGCGCACTGTTCAACTTGAAGACGGGTGAGCCGGAGAGCCTTCCGGCTGTCCGCGCTGTCCCGGTCTACGACGTCGCGGTTGTCGACGGTCAGGTCATCCTGACGCTCGAGGCCGACAGTGACGAGGAGGACCACGCATGAGCGAGCTGGTAATCGAAGGCCTCCGGGCATCAGTGGATGGCCAGGAGATCCTCAAGGGCGTCGACCTGGTCGTGAAGTCAGGCGAGGTTCACGCGGTGATGGGCCCCAACGGCTCGGGCAAGTCCACGCTGAGCCATGTCATTGCCGGGCGCCCCGGCTACGAGGTACTCGGCGGCTCGGTGCGCATCGACGATGTCGAGATCCTGTCGCTACCGGCGTGGCAGCGGGCCGAGGCCGGCCTGTTTCTCGCAATGCAGTATCCGACCGAAGTCCCCGGCGTGGCGTTGCGGGACCTGCTGCGGGCGTCGGTCGGCACCAGCGACGACGCCGATGTCATCGAAGAACGGATGCGAGCGGAAGCATCGCGGATCGGCTTCGACGAGAAGTTCCTCGAACGTCCGCTCAACGTGGATCTCTCGGGTGGAGAGAAGAAGCGCAACGAGACCCTGCAGCTTGGTGTCCTGCGACCGAAGTTCGCGATCCTCGACGAGCTCGATTCGGGCCTCGACGTCGATGCGCTCCGCCTGGTCAGCAGCCGCGTCGAACAGGCGACCGAAGAAGACGGTCTGGGCGTGTTGGCCATCACTCACTACAGCCGTCTCTTCCAGGAGCTCCGTCCCGACGTCGTCCACGTCTTCGCCGGGGGTCGTATCCAGGAGACCGGCGGGGCCGGCCTCGCGACCGAACTCGAGTCGACCGGATACGAGCGCTGGATCGAGGCGCCTCCGGTGAAGGCCGGCGCGGCCGCCTTGCCCGACGATCCGTTCGCTGATCCACTGGCGTAATGCCGGGCACACTCCTCACTGACCAAGAGATCATCGAGCTTCTCGCAGCCCATCCCGGCTGGGAACGCGATGGCGACGGACTCCGCCGCGAGTTCCGGTTTCCCGATTTCAACTCGGCGTTCGGCTTCATGACCCAAGTCGCCTTGATCGCCGAGAAGCTCTTCCATCATCCGGAGTGGAGCAACGTCTACAACACCGTGCAGATCCGCATCACCGATCACGATGCCGGTGGTATCTCCTCCAATGACCGAGATTGGATCGAGCGAGTCGATCAGCTGGTCGGAGGCGAGATCGCAGGGTCGAAGGTGCCGCCGACCTCGTCATAGACGACGATGCCGCCGGCGGCGGCCAGTACGGTTTGCACGGCCTGCAACAAGCTGCTGACGAGGAACCCGGCCCAGATACTCGTCGCGTTGAACGGCGCAGACCCGAGGCTGGCGGCCAGGGAAACGCCGACGAGAGCGATGCTGAGTACGAGAACCCGGATGGCGACTCGGCCCCACTGCGGACGGATGAGCGCGAATGTCGACCGAAGCGGTGGGCGGGTTTGATCGCCGATCAACAGCGCGGTGAAGGAGAGGAGAATCGTCGGGTAGAAGTAGATCATCGCCGCGAACGCCGCGGGAATGGTCAAAATCAGCGACAGCGGAGCCACAAGCGTGACCGCCAGCAGCGGTAGTAGGAGGGCGGTCAGGCCGAGCATCCACAGCAAGTACACCCCGATCACCCGAGGCAGTCGCGAGAGTCCGAGCCGAACCACGGCGGAGAGTTCGAGTGCTCGGGACCGATGTGCTGCCGCGAGAAACACCGTGAGAATCGATGTCGCGGCGACTCCTCCGACCGTGAAGAGCAGGATCCCGGCCGCGATCCTCACCGCCGTGCCGGCATCGACCGAGATCGAGATGCTCTCGATGTAGGCCGTTCCCTCGGCGTCGTCGAACGGATCGAAGCTCGGTTCGGTCAGCCGTTCCTGGATGTCGGCGAGGTTCGGGTCGAGGGCCGCGTCGATGGCGGAGAGCAACAGGACGGTCGCCAGGACCGACACGAGGACGACGGGCACCGCGAGGATGACGAGCTCGCGCCAGTTGCGGCCCGCAAGCCGAACGGCAGTGCCCACGACACTCCAGGCGCCCGCGGAGTCGCCGGTGGGGGCGGCCGATTTCGGCGACCGGTGATCGCTCCATTCAGTGCCGTCCCAGTAGCGAAACTGCTGCGGGTCTTCGGGGTCGTCATACCAACCGGCGGGAACCTCGGTCATGAATTCCCTGCATAGCCGACGGCGGAGGGCGCGTTTACCTCGGGGATCTCCGGATCGACCGAGCCGCCCGCGTACTCATAGAGCAGAACGCCGCTGGCGATCTGGTACGAGGTCACGAAGAATGAAGCGGGAATAACGGCGAGCAGGCCCAGCAGAGGGATGATGCCGACGACGTTGCTGGCGATCTGCAACAGGATCAGGAAGACGTTGATGAGAAGACAGCGGATCGCGATGCCGCTCCAGTTCACCCGGACCAGGGAGACCACATGGCGAAACGGGGGAGTGCCGCGCGGGGCGAGGACGAGGGCGGTGCCGCTGAGCTGCGCGAACGGCCAGACGAAGATGACGGCCGCGATCGTGGCGGGGACAAGCAGGAGAAACAGCGCCGAGGTCGTCCGTGCGGCGAGGACGTAGAGCAGAATCGGCACGATCAGCAGGATCGCCGAGCCGAGGCCCCACAGGAGCCCGATGCCGAGCCAACGAGGCAGTCGTCGCAGCATCATGCCGAAACAGGAGACCGCGCCCCGCGGCCGACCGGCCCGAACCGAAGCCAGATGCAGGATGCCGGCCGCCATTCCGCCCCACATGCCGACAATGAGGGTGGCGTAGCCGACCAAGAGAAGTACTGCGCCGCCGTTCCAGGTCCACCGGATGGAGTCCTCGAACGCTTTGTCGACCGGATCGAACTCGGGGTTGTAGTTCGAGCTGGTGACTCTGTCGATGATGTCCCAGAGGCTCGGGTCGAGCGAGATTGCAACTCCGATGATCATGAGGATGAGGCCACCGATGAGAAAGACGGTGGCCAACGCAGCGATGATGAGCAGTTGCACCCAGTTGGCACCGAACATCGAGAAGGCGCCGGAGACGACGGCCATTGCGTCGCCCGAACTGACGTTGTCTGTGGTCGGCTCCGGTGCCCGGTGTTCCGTCCACTGCAACCCGTCCCAGTAACGAAGCTGGCCGGCCTGCTCAGGATCGGTGTACCAACCGGCCGGGATCTCTGTCATGGCGCAGAGAGTAGTGCGGCGTAGCCTCGCATCATGTCAGCGGAACGGTTCGAGGAGTTCGTGGACCCGATCGATGGCACCCGTTGGTCCATCGACGTGGGGTTCCTCGGATCACGCTGGAAATGCATCTGGGGCCAGGGATGCCAGGGCATCCTCGATGAACCGGCCGAATCGCTCGGCCATGGATGCTGCTCGGTCGGCACCGAGTTGCTCGACGAGGACGAGGCGATGGCCGTTTCGGCCCATGCAGCCCTCCTCGACCCGGACCTTTTCCAGTTCGCCGAGTGGGCCGCCGTGAACGGCATCTTCGAGGATGAGCGGCGCGCTCGCACCATCACCGTCGAGGGTGCCTGTGTCTTTCTCAATCGCCCCGGCTTTTCCGGTGGTGGCGGCTGTGCGCTGCATCTCCAAGCGGAACGAGACGGTGAGCGTCCGATCGACGTCAAACCGTCAGTGTGCTGGCAGCTCCCGCTGATCGCCGAACATGGCGACGACGGCACGGCAACGCTGCGGCGGTGGGGGAGAGACGACCGCGGTCCTGATGGGGCGACTATGGCGTGGTGTTGCACCGAAGGCGAGAACGCGCAGGCCGGTGATCAGACCACAGCCGAAGAGTTGGCCGATGAGCTGCAGGCGCTTGTAGGGCCCGAGGTGGCGGTGGCCATCCGCGGCAGTGTCGCCGAGCGGTCCTGACGGAACCCGCGCTCAGAGGGCGTCGGCGGCGGCGAGCAGTTCGTCGAGCGCGCCGGGCAGCCGGTCGGCGATGTCCCACGGATCGGGCACGAGCGCCGGGCACGACAGAAGCCCAAAGTGGAGCGTGTTGGCGTCGGAGACGACCGTGAAGTTGACGCCAGTGCCGACCAGCAACGGTCCCATCGGATACATCGCCTCGACCCTGGCCCCCGCGAGGAACAGGTCGAACGGCGGACCAGGCACGTTCGAGATGATCAGATTGAAGACCGGCGGAGTGCGGGAATCGAGTCCGGCGGCGCTCCATGACCGAGCCGCAAGGGCGATGGCGGCGGGAGGAAGTGTGTCGGTCCAGTTGATGCGGTGATCGGCATCGAGGTCGCGCCGCATCTCTTTGCCCTTGATGGTGCTGGTGTGGATGGCGCGCAACCGGTCCGTCGGATCGTCGATGTCGGTGGCCAGCGAGCAGAACAGCGCGGCGACCTTCGTGCCGATGTGGTCGTCGGCCTCGGCGCGCATGGAGACCGGCACCTGGGCGATCAGCGGCTTGTCGGGCAGCTCCCCTTGCTCGTCGAGATAGCCGCGAAGGGCGCCGGCGCTGATGGCGAGGACGACATCATTGAGCTTCACGCCGAAGGCTTCCTTCACCCGTTTGGCGTCGTCCAGACTCGCCGCCGCGGTCGCGAATCTGCGATCGGAGGTGAGGCCGCCGTTGAGCGGTGTGCGGGGGGCCTGCAGAGGCTGAGCAGGTGGCTCGGCACCGAGGGCGTGTCGGCCCATCGTGATGCCCTGGCGAACCACTTGTTCGGAGAATCGTCCGGCCCGCAACGGCCACACCGCAGCGTGAACCGCGCCCTTTGCCACGCGTTCCCCGAACGACGGGGCGGGCTCCGGCTCGTAGGGAGGGGGCTCGTCTCCGGGTGGGGGGTCGGCCTCGAGATCGTAGAGCAACGTCGCCAGCTCGGAGCCGGACTGCCCATCGATGATCGCATGGTGGATCTTCGCGAGCAGGGCGACCCGGCCGTCCTCCAACCCCTCGATCATCCACATCTCCCACAGGGGTCGCGAGCGGTCGAGTTTGTAGCTCACGAGCTGGCCGACGAGGTCGCCGACGGCGCGGCGGTCACCCGGTTGGGGAGCCGCGACTCGGTGGACGTGATTGGTGATGTCGAAGTCGGGATCGTCGATCCACACCGGGCGTTCGAGGCGCATTCGTAGCGGGCTCTCCAGCAGCTTCCAACGGAACTGAGGGGAGAGATGGAGCCGTTGTTCCAATTGGGCGACGACCCCTTCGAAGGAGAAGCGTTCGCTGGTCGTGGGATCCAGGAGGGTGAGGGCGGATACGTGGAAGTGCCACTCCGGCCGTTCTCCGTAGAGAAAGGCGGCGTCGGGACCGGGGACCTGGCGATAGCTCATCGGGCTTCCTCGTCGAGAATCGTGGATGTGGCCGCCACCCAGCCGACGAAACGCTCGACCGCGTCGACGGCGGCGCCGCTGCGAACGGAGTTGAGGGTGTCGAAGGCGTGCTGCGCTCCGGGGACCTCCCAGTAGACGACCGGTCGGCGAGAGACGTCGCGGAGTCGGGTCTGGAAGTCCCGCGCCTCTTCCTTCCAGACGAGCACATCGTGGGTGCCCTGGATGATGAAGAAGGGTGGAGCGTGGGGACCGATGTGGGTGATCGGTGAGACCGCGTCCCACGACTCCGGGTCGTCGGCGAGTTTGTCGGGCATGACCATGCGTTCGAGGAATGGCCGCATTGCTGCCATTCGGCCGCGAATGCCGTGGCGGTCGGCGAAATCGGGAGGGCCGTAGAACGGCACGCACCCGGCGACCGAGGTATCGGCATCCTCGAATCCCGGTTGCAACTCTCGGCGGCCCGCAGACAATGCGGCCAACGATGAGAGATGTCCGCCGGCGGATCCGCCGGTGAGGATGATCGTGGACGGATCGCCGCCGTGTTGCTCGATGTTCTCGCGGACCCAGGCGATGGCCCGCTTCACGTCGATGATCTGATCGGGAAAACGAAAGGTAGGACCGAGGCGGTAGTTGATCGAGACGCATACGTAGCCGCTGCGGGCCAGGCGATGTAGGAGTGGCTGCGCTTGTTGTTGCTTGTGGCCGATGATCCAAGCGCCGCCGTGGATCTGGATGACGACCGGCGCTCCGGCCGGCATGTCAGCCGGCCGATAGATGTCGAGGAGGTGGCGTTTCGGGTGTGGTCCGTACGCGATGTCGGTGCTGATCGTCAGGCTCGAACGATCGAACGACACGGGATTGCGGGACGTCCTTGGGTCGCCCTCGGTGCGGAGTCGGGCTCGAGACGCGGCGCTGAGACGGTCGAGGTAGTCGTCGCCGAGTCCCGTTCGCAGGGCAGCTTCGGCGGTCGGCGCGGCCGAGCGTGCGACGTGCTGCACCCGCAGGAGGCCGAGCATCGACAGCACGACCAGAACGATCCCGATGACCCCGCGAGTCTCCTCGAGAGCGCCGCCCACGATGAGCAGTCCGGCCACGATTGCCTGGCCCGTGAGATGGAAGAGGGGGTACTCGCCGGTCAACCAACCGGCCATCATCACCGGGAAACTGAGGGCGCTCGGGTGTCGGACCCGGACGAGGGCGACGAAGGTGGCCGCCGCGGTCGAGAGGCCGACAAGGAGAAGGAGCGTGGCGGTCATGAGGAACCCGTCACATCGACGGGAGCCGTCGGATCGTAGCCGAGGTCGATCCGGCGAGCGACGTCGAGGCAGGCGTCGGTCACCTTGCGACCGAAGTCGGGATCGATGCAGCTGACGTGGCCGCCGGGAATCCGGTTGATGTGGGCGCCGGGAATGGCCATCGCCATGCGGAGTTGGGCTTCGGGCGACACGGCGACGTCATTCTCCGTGACGATAACGGAAGTCGGAACGTCGATCTCCGCGATCCAGTGCTTCGAGCTGTAGTTGGCAATGGCGTGCGCGGCCTCGAGCATCGTGCGGCCGCTCTGCTTGGACATCTCGCTGCGACCCCAGTTGATGAGTTCGCTCGGCCGCTCGCGAGGTCGGGTATCGGGCGCGGCAAGGCGGGCGAGTCGTCCGGGAAGCCATGTGGCTGCGGCCCCCACCCGGGTGCCGGCGGCCGCGACCAGCAGGGCCGACGCGGCGTAGCGCTGCCGGTTGCCGCGAACGAACTCGGCACCGGAGGCGATGAGCACCATGCCGTCGACGAGTCGCCGGTGGTCGCGCCACAAGAGCTGGGCGATCGGTCCGCCCATCGAGTAGCCGACCGCGATGACCGGCCCCGTGCCGCACTCGTCCAGCGCGGCGGCGGTGTCGGCTGCACAGTCGGCGAGGCGGAAACGTCGGTTGGAGCGGATGCCCCGGCCGTGCCCGCGGTGGTCGATGGCGAGCACATTGAAATGCTCGGCGAGCGGCTCGAAGCAGCGATACCAGTTGAGGGCGCCGGTCGCGAGCCAGCCGTGGAGCAGCATCACTGTGGGTGCTCCGGCGGGGCCAGGGGCCTGACGCACGAACGTCGTGCCCCGGCCGCTCAACTCGATTCGGCGGCCGAGCGGCACCACGGAACCCTCGGGAACATCCGTGTCGGGCGTCAAGCGCGCGTTGTCGGCCACATCTCAAAGTTACGCCAGTTCGGCAATTGCCGCCCGGGACCAAAGGCCTGGGGTGGGGGTTTGTCGGGTCGCTAGGCGACCGGACGGGCCTCGTCGAGTGCCTGGGCGAGCGTGTTCCAGCCGAGGGTGGCGCATTTGATGCGCACGGGAAACTTGACCACGCCTCGCAACGCCTCGAGGTCGCCGAGGGCGACGTCGTCAGTGTTGTCGATACTGAATTCGCTGCCGTCGATACCCATTTCGGATTCACTGCCGTCGCCACCGATGTCGGTCTCATGGATCGACATGAGGCCCTTGAACGCCGAAATCAGACGTCGAGCTTCGGCGACGCTCTTTCCCTTGATCGCCGCCGACATCATCGAGGCCGAGGACTGGCTGATCGAGCATCCCTGTCCGCCGATGGCGACCTCGTTGATGATGCCATCGTCGTCGACATCGATGTAGACGATGATCTCGTCACCGCACAGCGGGTTGAAGCCGTCGGCTCGAACCGCCGGCGGTGTCTCGAGATCGCCCCGATTTCGCGGGGAACGATAGTGATCGAGAATGATCTCTCGGTAGAGGTCTTCCAGGCCGGGCATTGCGTGCTCCTAGAACGAGAACATTTCGTCGGCTGCGCTGAGCGCGGCCGAGAGCTGATCGATGTCGGATTCGTCGTTGTAGATGTAGAGCGATACCCGTGATGTCGCGTTGGCGCCGAGCACCTTCATCAGTGGTTTCGCACAGTGGTGGCCGGCCCGGACGCAGACGCCGGCCTGATCCAGCACCTGGGCGATGTCGTGGGGATGGACCTCGCCGGCCTCGCCCTCGTAGACGAACGATAGGACTCCGCCGCGTTCGGACGGTTCGCTCGGCCCGTGGATGGTGATCTTGTCGCCGTGGGCTTCCGTGAGCGTTCGCATGGCGTAGGCGGTCAGCTCGACTTCGTGTTGGCGGACGTTGTCCATACCCAACTCGGTGAGGTAGTCGATGGCGGCACCGAGGCCGACGGCTTCGGCCACCATCGGCGTGCCGGCTTCGAACTTCCACGGCACGTCGGCCGTGGTGAAGCCTTCCTTGGTCACGTTGAGGATCATCTCGCCACCGCCGAGGAAGGGCGGCATCGCCTCGAGAATCTCGCTTCGGGCCCAGAGCACACCGATGCCCATCGGGCCCAGCATCTTGTGGCCTGTGAAGATGACGAAATCGGCACCCATCGCCTGGACATCGGTGGCGAGATGGGGCACGTACTGGCTCGCATCGACGGCGATGAGCGCACCGGCCGCGTGGGCCGCATCGGCGAGGCGGGGAATGTCGTTGAGGGTGCCCAGCACGTTGGACATCGCCGTGACCGAGAGCAGCTTCGCTCCGTCGAGCAGCATGTCGAGGTCGGTCAGGTCGAGATGGCCGTTGGTGTCGACCGGAATCCAGCGAAGCTCGATACCCATCTCTTCGACCAGCATGTGCCAGGGGACGATGTTGGCGTGGTGCTCCATCTCGGAGATGACCACGGCATCGCCGCGCTCGAGGTTGGCTCCGCCCCAAGAGCGGGCCAGCAGATTCATCGACTCGGTGGCGTTCTTGGTGAACACGACCTCCGACGTCGACGGAGCGTTGATGAACGCTGCGACCTTGGCCCGGGCGCCCTCCAGTGCCGCGGTCGCTCGAACCGCGAGTTCATAGCTGCCTCGGTGGACGTTCGCGTTGGTGGTCTCGTAGTAGTCGGTGATGGCGTCGATGACGGCCTGGGGTTTCTGCGACGTGTTGCCCGAGTCGAGGTAGACGAGCGCGGTGTCGTGAAAGCGCTGCCCGAGGATGGGGAAATCGTCTTTGATGTTTGCCGGCAGGCTCATTCGGTGACCCCGAAACGTTCGTAGCCCTCGGACTCGAGGCGAGACGACAACTCGGGTCCGCCCGACTCGACGATGCGGCCGTCGACGATCACGTGCACACGATCGGGCTGGAGTTCGTCGAGTAGCCGCTGATAGTGGGTGATGGCGAGGACGCCCAGCTCCGGGCGGTCGCGACGCACTTCCTGCACGCCGGTGGCAACGACGCGGAGGGCGTCGATGTCGAGGCCGGAGTCGGTCTCGTCGAGGATCGCCATCTCCGGCTCGAGGATCGCCATCTGCAAGATCTCATTGCGCTTCTTCTCGCCGCCGGAGAAGCCCTCGTTCACATAGCGCTCGGCGAAGGACTCGTCCATATCGAGGCGTTCCATCCACTCCATGATCGAGAGTCGCAACTCGAGTACCGACATCTCGATGCCCTTTCTCGCCGAGAGTGACTGGCGCAGGAAGTTGAGGACCGACACACCCGGGATCTCCTGGGGGTACTGGAAGGCGAGGAAGATGCCGGCCTTGCCGCGAACATCCGCCGGCCACTCGGTGATGTCTTCGCCGCGGAACTTGATGGAACCGGCGGTGACCTCGTATTCCGGGCTACCGAGCAGGACGCTGGCGAGCGTGCTCTTGCCGGATCCGTTGGGACCCATGAGGGCATGAACTTCCCCGGCTCCGACGGTCAGATCGAGGCCCTTGATGATCTCCTCGCCGCCCTCCACCGTGGCTGCATGGAGGCCGTTGATTTCAAAAAGCGGAGCCGTCGACATGCGCGAAAGTCTATTGCCCGGGTCGGGTTTGTCCTACCGCCATAGTGCTAATCGGGCGAGCGGCCGAGGAGGTCTTCCTTCCAGGCCCGAAAGCGGGCATGGCGGGCGCCGGACGGTCCCGTGCCGTCGCCGGTCCCGTCAGGGAAGAGACGGAATTCGTGGTGGACAGAGAGATCATCGGCGCGCACCGCGATGTAGCGGGCGTCGGCCTTCACGGCCGGCCCGGCGCGCCACAGCAGCCAATCGCCGATCCTGCGCTTGTAGGCGACGCGAACGCCACCGATGTCCTCGCCGGAGGTGCGCACGGACTCAGGGGCCTCGATCCACGCCTCCACGCTGATATTGCGATCGCGGGTCGGGGTTGCGGGCAGGTCGACGGTATGGATCGGGGTGTCGTCGAAGGGGCGCTTGTCCGCCGGCAACGGGTGTGTCATCAGTTCGACCACAGCGGGCCGTAGTAGAGCGACTCCCAGCGGTCAGCCCGATACGTCGACTCCGGTTGCGTGCCGTCACCCGCTTGCAGCTCCCAAACGACGTCGCCGCCGTTGGCGCCGTCGGGCACGATCTCGACAAGGTGCACGTGCAGGGTTTCGAAGAGTCGGGCGGGATCAACGACCGCGCCGCCGTGGGTGACGAGGATGTTGCCGTTGGCGAGCTCATCCGTATCGCTGATGATCGGCGCAAAGATCGGTGCACCGGTGAGCGGATCGATCATCCGGTGCTCCCACACCTGGGTGGCTGACCACGTCGACGGGTCGTCGTTGGCGTCGTCGACTTGGATGCGTACACCCCGGCTGTAGTTCGGCCCATCGCCGCCGGCCATCTCGGTGCCGGGACGGAAGTTGCCGTTGTCGTAGAGAAGGATGTCGCCGTTGGCGGCGGTCTTCACGCCATGGGTGTGGTGGAAGGACTCGCCGTCGTACGGCACCGTCCCGTCCGCTCCCAGGATCCATCGGGTCTCGGTCTGGGGCCCGGTCTCTTCGGTCATCGCCAGAGCGATGATCTGATCGGTGTGGCGTGACGACACGAGGATCGCATCGCGTGTCTCGTCGAACCAGAGCGCGTTGGCGTGGGTCCAATCCCGCTCGGCCTCGCTGATCCCAAGGCCCTGGGTCTGGCACAGCAAGGGGCCGGGGAGGTCCTCGAAGCTCGAAATGTCCCACAGGTCCCAGGTTCGCAGGACTTCGCCGTCGCTTGTCATGTGGACGATCACGTCGGAGGTGACGCCCCACTCGAACTCGTCGCCGGGGCAGAGTTCCTGCTGACGCTCGACGGGAATCTCGTGCACCGTGCGGCCGAGCGCGAAGATCGTGCCGTCCGGGCGCACCTGGACGTCGTGGTGGATGGACCCGAGTTCCATCCAGTCAGCGTGGTAGGGAATGAGCTCGGTGCCGTCGACAACCGTGGTTTCGTCGGTGGCAGCAGGATCGACGTAATAGCGACGCACGGGCTCACCGGTGATCGCGTGGATGGTCATCCCGAACGGGTCGTTCTGGACAGCGACGTCGCCGGCGGGAGTTCGTTGCACGGACCCCTGGAACCGATCAGTGTTCCAGTACCAGACGATCTCGTCGTCCTCGTCGAGTCCGACGATCGCGTTGCCGCCGAAGTCGGTGCCGACGGCCGCCGGCACGGTGTTGGTCTCGATGATCGTGATCCCGGGCGACCGGCGCGCCGGGTCGGCATTGGTGACCTGGAAGTCGGGGATGTTGTCCTCGATCTCGCCGGTGACGAAGACGGCCTCCTTTGTGGCAGTGCGTCCGTCGTTCGCGGTGACATTCACTGAAACGCGATAGGTGTCGTTCTGCCGCATGCCGACGAGCGGCAGATCGTGGTCTGTCGCTGACGCTGCCGTGGTGGGAGTGGCCACCTCGTGGTCATCGCTCGTCGCGGTGATTTGCACGGTGACGGCGACGTCGGCGGTCACCGTCAGCCGCGCGGCGATCGGACTGATCTCGGAGGTGATGATCTCGATCGTCGTGGCGTCGAGATCGCCGACATCCTGCTCGGCAGAAGAGGGCGCCTCGGAGGAGTCCTCCACTTCTTCATTCTCTGCTCCCTCCGTCCCCGCCCCTTCCTCTTCGACATCGTCGCTGCATGCGGTCGCGAGGACCGCCAGCGAGAGTGCGACGGCAAGGCGACGGGGAAGGGAGTTGTGCACCGGAACGTTCTAGTCCACCGCGCGATCTCGTTCGCGTCGGATCAGCGCGCCAGCGGCGCAACGAGCTCGAACCCGAGCGCCGCCGCGGCGGGAATCTGGTGACGGTCGAGTGTGAGATAACTCACCGGAGAGGGCAGGCGGTCGGCGGCGGCGAGGTGGATTGCGTCGACAGTACGAAGGCCGTAGGCCGCACCCAGTTCGGTGGCCCGAGCGATACAGCGCTCGTCGACAGGCACGAGCACGAACGCGTCGAAATCGGCGCGAGCGGCAACCAGGAGTTCGTTGGCCAGGACCTCAGCGCCGGCGACCCGGTGCAGGGCGAGCATCACTTCGGTGCGGGCCAGGTCGCTCGCACACCACGTGCCATCGTCGGCCATGGTCTTGTTGACGAGCGCTCGGTCGGGGCCGGGAACGTAGCGAGCGATCATCGCCGACGGGTCGACCATGAGCGTCATCCCGGTTCACCTCGGAGTTCGGCAATCACCGATGAGAGGCGAACATCCACGGGCACGCCGAACGGTTCGGGCGCCGAGGGGTGATCGGGGCGGCCGGGAAGGCGGACCAGTCCTGCCGCGGCGAGGTCGTCGATCGTCGGCTCGCCCGTCGGTTCGAGGGGCCCGAGTTGCGCCACCGGCTCGCCGTCGACGGTGATGATGATCCGCTCACCGCCGCCGGCCCGTCGGATCACCGCCGCGACGTCGTTGCGAAGACCACGGACTCCGATGCGTTGCATGCCGGCCAGACTAGCGCCATGCGTAGCACGGGTGTACACACTCCGAATTGGGCATACGTCGCGAACTCGGTAGGTTCTCGCCCATGAACTTTGCATTCTCCGAAGAACAAGAGCAGCTCCGCGAATTCGTTCGCAGCTTCCTGGCCGACAAGTCCTCCGAAGAGGCCGTCCGCGAGCAGATGGACACCGAGCAGGGCTACGACGAAGCCGTCTGGAACCAGATGGCCGAGCAGATGGGTCTTCAGGCGCTCGCCATCCCCGAGGAGTACGGCGGACAGGGCTTCGGCTTCGTCGAGCAGGTCGTCGTGCTCGAGGAGATGGGCCGTGCACTCCTGTGCGCCCCGTACTTCTCCAGCTGCGTCCTCGCGGCCAACGCCATCCTCCAGTCGGGTGACGACACCGCCAAGAAGGAGTTGTTGCCGGGCATCGCTTCCGGCGAGACCCGCGCCGCGCTGGCCTTCACCGAGGAGAGCGGTCGCTGGGACGAAGGCGGCATCACGATGCAGGCCACCCAGAACGGCGACTCCTGGACGCTGGACGGCACCAAGATGTACGTGCTCGACGGCGCGACTGCCAACCTCCTCATCGTCGCCGCTCGCACCGACAAGGGCGTCTCGCTCTTCCAGGTCGCGGCCGATGCCGGCGGCCTCACCCGCACGGCGCTGTCCACCATGGATCAGACCCGCAAGCAGGCGAAGCTCGAGTTCTCCGGTGTCTCCGCCTCGCTGATCGGCGAAGACGGTGCCGCTTGGGCCGCCGTGGAGACCGTGCTCGACCTCGCCGCCGTGGCGCTCGCCGCCGAGCAGGTCGGTGGTGCGCAGATGTGTCTCGACATGTCGGTCGAGTACGCCAAGGTGCGTGTCCAGTTCGGTCGTCCGATCGGTTCGTTCCAGGCCATCAAGCACAAGTGCGCCGACATGCTGCTCGAGGTCGAGTCGGCCAAGTCCGCGGCCTACTACGCCGGCTGGTGCGCCGCCGAGATGAACGACGAGCTCGGCCAGGTCGCGTCGCTCGCCAAGAGCTACTGCTCCGAGGCGTACTTCCACGCTGCCGCCGAGAACATCCAGATTCATGGTGGCATCGGCTTCACCTGGGAGCACCCCGCCCACCTGTACTTCAAGCGGGCCAAGAGCTCCGAACTGCTGTTCGGCGACCCGACCTACCACCGCGAGCTGCTCGCCCAGCGCATAGGAATCTGAGCTCGCTCAGATTCCTGATGTAAGCAGCATCGGTCAGGTACCGCTGAGGTTCGGAAGGTGAACAGCATCTGAGCTCGCTCAGATTCCTGATGTGAACAGCATCTGAGTTCGCTCAGATTCCTGATGTGAATCGACAGAAGGGTCGTCCTCCGGGGCGGCCCTTCGTCGCGTGCGGCCGTATGGTGATCGGCGATGACCGTTCTTCTCTTCGTTGTCGGCGCGATTGTCGTCACTGTGATCGCGTTCGTCGCGGTCGGTCAGGCAGTCGGACGTATGGCGGCCGATCGGCCGCCCGCGATCTACGACCTGCACGACGCGTCGCTGTGGATCGCTGACCGGCTGCCCGACGAGGTGACGGCGCGGCTCAGCTACGACGATGTCGCCCGTGTACTGGGTTGGCATCTCGACTGGTTCGGCGACGTCGGTGCGTCGTCTCGGTACGGCCAGGAGTTGGCGGGTGATGCGGTTCGCAAGGAGGGTGCGATCGCGCCCGACGAGGCGGCAATCGACTCGGTGGTCGCCCGATCGCTGGCGGAGGAGGGCCCGAACGCCGTCGACGTCGTGTGCGTGCTCGACCTCCAGATGAAGTACCTGGTGGCCATTGGCGCGGTCGGGGGCGAGGCCGCTGTCGAGGAGTGAATCTCCTGACATGACGCCTCGAGATGTGGTTCACTGAATGGACCAACGAGAGGAGGTGGTCCAAACGTGAGTAGTAGATCTGTGACCTTGGAGGTGGCTGGCCGCTAGACGGCTGCTGGACCACTGGCGCAAACCAAGCCAGCTCCACCCCCGGGATCAGTGGGACGGGATACGTCACGCCTGTCGGCGGCTTGCCAGATGGCAATACGCGACCACCCCTGGGAATCCAGCAAGAAATCGGGACGTCCCGGGGCCTTCGGGTCCCGGGACGGCTTGTTTTCGGAGCTATATTCGGTCGCCATGGAGCGACCGATTCGATTCGAAGAGACCAAGTTTCTGGGCGACAAGCGCGTGCAGGTGGTCTACGACCTCGACGAGGTCGACGATGAGTCCGTGATCGAGGAGCTTGCCTCGGGTTCATTTGCGCAGACCTTCGGCCCCGACACGCTCGCGGAGGCTCGCAACCGGGGCTATCGCCTTCGGAAGATCTGATCGGGTGGATCGACGCTTCACGGTCGACGGCAACGAGCTCGCTGCCCATTTGGCGCGCCCGGCTCAGATCCATCCGACCGCGCAACCCGGCCTCGTCATCGCCCATGGCTTTCCGGCTGAGGCCGGTGGCGGCATCAACTCGACAGCGAGTTACCCGGAGCTCGCGGATCGAGCCGCCACTGAGGCGGGATGGGCTGCGCTTGCCTTTTCCAGCCGCGGCGTCGGTGAGTCCACGGGCGACTTCTCGCTCGACGGTTGGCGTCGGGATCTCGAAGGTGCCATTGAGCACCTGTGCTCGTCAGTCCCGTGCGACGGCGTCTGGATCGCCGGCTTCGGCACCGGCGGCGCGCTCGCGATCGACGTCGGTGCCCGCAGCGACCGCGTGAACGGAGTGGCCGCGATCGGGGTGCCCGCCGACTTCGAAGACTGGGCCCGCAATCCGCGGAAGTTGCTGGTGCTCGCTCGTGAGATGGGCATCATTCGAGACGAAGACTTCCCGTCCTCGTTCGATTCGTGGGCGGCGGAGATCTCCTCGGTTAGAGCGTCGCAGTCCGCCGCGGCACTCGCGCCGCGGGAATTGATGATCGTTCATGGGTCCGACGATGAGGTCGTGCCGGTCTTCGACGCCCGTGAGGTCGCCGACTCCCACGGGGCTGCGGATCTCCGCATCATCGGCGGCGCCGGTCATCACCTCCGCCATGATCCTCGGGCGATTGCCGTGCTGCTGGGTTGGCTCGACCGTCAACGTAACGCGCTGATCACTTCTCGCTAGTCGGTCTTGGACTTGCCCGCGGCCTTCATGGCGCGGCGCTTCTCGCGCAAGGCGACGAGGGCCTCAGGCGAGTCGATATCGGCCACGGAGCGCAGGTCATCGGTGGCGAACACGCCGGCGACGTCCTCCCAGCCGGCGGGTCGACGATCGAACCGCTTCGCCAGCACGGCCGTGAAGATCTTTACTTTCTCCGGTCCGAAGCCGGGTACGGCGGCGAGCCGCTCGCCCACGAGCTCAGCGCTACGCACTCGCCTCCAGATGGCCGCCGCATCGCCCTCATAGTGCTCGACCAGGTGACGACACATCTCTTGAATGCGCCCGCCCATGGACGCGGGGAAGCGATGGAGGGCCGGTTTGGTTCGACAGATCTCGACGAACGCGTCGGGGTCCATGGCTGCGATGACGTGGGCGTCGAGTTCGCCGCCCAGCCGATCGGCGAGGCGGGACGGGCCGATGAACGCCAGCTCGATCGCGATCTGCTGATCGAGCAGCATTCCGATCATCAGAGCCAGCGGGTCGTTGTTGAGCAACCGGTCCGCTGATGCGTCACCGGTGACTGCGAGTGAGCCGGCCACCTCAGGACCCGGTGTCGGGGTGCGCGGGGTCGGGTCGGTAGGGATCGATGCCGTAGGTCTGGATCGCGGCGGCCACCTCGGAGGACTCCACCTTGCCTTCGGCGGCGAGCGATGCGAGCACCGTCACCACGATGGAGAACGCGTCGACCTCGAAGAAGCTGCGCAGAGCTTCGCGGGTGTCGGAGCGGCCGAAGCCATCGGTACCGAGCACTCGAAGCGGACGCGGTGACCAGCTGCTGACCTGTCCGGGAACTAGCCCCATCCAGTCGGACACGGCGATGATCGGGCCTTCGCTGACACTGAGCTTGCGGGTGATGTCGGGAACTTCGGGCTCGCGCTCCGGCTGGAGTCGATTGCGACGTTCCACGTCGAGCGCATTGGCCCGAAGCCGTTTGTAGGAGGTGACGCTCCACAATTCGGCAGAGACGTCGTGGAACTCGGCCAGGATGGTCTGCGCCTCTCGCGCCGCCAGGTTCGACGGGCCCGAGAACAGGATGGTTGCCCGCATCGTCGGTCCGTCGGGACCGTCGTCCCACTTGTAGAGGCCGCTCGTGATGTCACGGTCGTCGACATGGTCGGGCCGCGGCGGTTGTTCGTAGTTCTCGTTGTAGATCGTGATGTAGTAGAAGACGTCCTCGCCGTCAGCGGCGCTGCCATCGGGATACATCCGGTGCAGCCCGTCCCGCACGATCGTTGACAGTTCGTAGGCGAACGCGGGGTCGTATGCCTCACATGACGGAACCGTCGAGGCGAGCAGCATGCTGTGGCCGTCCTGGTGCTGGAGACCCTCCCCCAACAGCGTGGTGCGGCCCGCGGTGGCTCCCATGAGGAATCCTCTGGTGCGAGCGTCGGCCGCGGCCCAGATCGAGTCGCCGACTCGCTGGAATCCGAACATCGAATAGAACGTGTAGAAGGGCACCATCGGCACGCCGTTGTTGGCGTAGGCCGTGCCGGCGGCTATCCACGAAGCGGTCGACCCGCACTCGGTGATGCCTTCTTCCAGCAACTGCCCGTCCACGCTCTCCGTGTAGGAGAGCAGGAGGTCGTGATCGACCGGCTCGTAGAGCTGGCCGGTCGGGGCGTAGATCCCGAACTCACGGAACAGCGAGTCCATTCCGAACGTGCGGGCCTCGTCGGGCACGATGGGAACGACCCGTTCGCCGAAGGCTTCGTCGCGCAGGAGGTCTCGCAGGAGTGACGTGAACGCCATCGTCGTCGAGACGGGGCGGCCGGCCGATCCCTTCTGCAGATCGAGGAACGGTGACTCGCCGGGCAGTTTGAGCGGCCGTCGGTCGCGAATGAGGCGGGAGGGGAGCGGGCCGTCGAGGGCCCGGCGCCGCTCCATGAGGTACTCGCGCTCCGGAGAGTCGGGCGACGGGCGGAAGTATGGCGGGATCCCGTCTTCGAGCGCTTCCTCGGGGATTTCGTCCTCGACGTGGAGACGAGACCGCAACTCCAGAAGCTGCGCCTTCGTCATCTTCTTGATCTGGTGGGTGGAGTTTCGCCCTTCGAATCCTTCGCCGAGTGTCCACCCCTTGATGGTCTTGGCCAGGATCACGGTCGGCTGATCGGTGGTTTCGGCGGCTGCTTTGAAGGCGGCATAGACCTTCTGGTAGTCGTGTCCGCCGCGGGGGAGTGCCTTCAAGTCATCATCGGAGAGGTGTTCGACGAGCTTGCGCAGTCGCGGATCGGGGCCGAAGAAGTGCTCGCGGATGTAGGCGCCGTCCTCGACGGCGAAGTTCTGGTACTGCCCGTCGACGGTCTCGCTCATCTTGTTGAGCAGGACGCCGTGGACGTCGCGATGGAGCAGTTCGTCCCATCGGGTACCCCAGATGACCTTGATGACATTCCAGCCCGCGCCGCGGAAGACGCCTTCGAGTTCCTGGATGATCTGGCCGTTGCCGCGGACGGGTCCGTCAAGGCGTTGGAGATTGCAGTTGATGATCCACTTCAGATTGCCGAGATGGGCGCGACCGGCGAGCGAGATGGCGCCGAGCGTTTCGGGTTCGTCGCATTCGCCATCGCCGAGAAAGCTCCACACGTTGCTTGCCGACGTGTCGTCGATACGACGCTGATGGAGGTACTTGTTGAATCGGGCCTGGTAGATCGAGTTGATGGGGCCGAGGCCCATCGAGACCGTGGGGTACTCCCAGAAGTCCGGCATGAGCCGGGGGTGGGGGTAGCTCGAGAGGCCGTTGCCACCGACCTCCATGCGGAAGCGGTCGAGCTGCGCCTCGTTGAGTCGTCCTTCGAGAAACGCACGGGCGTAGACGCCAGGAGCGGCGTGGCCCTGGAAATAGACGTGGTCGCCGGGAAGCCCGTCCTCCTTGCCCTTGAAGAAGTGGTTGAACCCGACCTCGTAGAGCGATGCGCTCGACGCGTAGGTGGAGAGGTGGCCGCCGATGCCGTCGGCGGTCTTGTTGGCCCGGATGACCATGGCCGCGGCGTTCCAGCGAATGAAGGCTCGGATTCGACGCTCGAGGTCTTCATCGCCAGGAAAGAACGGCTGTTCCTCCGGCGGAATGGTGTTGATGTAGGGCGTGCTCGTCGTCGGGGGAACCCCCAGTTGCAGTTCATTGGCGCGCTGAAGAAGTCGGGCGACGATGTAGCGAGCGCGCGCTTGGCCCTGTGCGCCGTGGATGGCATCGAGCGAGTCGATCCACTCCTTCGTCTCCGCCGGATCGATGTCGGGGAGTTGACGACTGAACTGGTCTGCTGCCATACCGGCCAATCATCGCAGCCTCCGTCCGCCTGCGCGGTCTCTTCCGCAGACTTTGTGCCGGATCGTGGCAGGATCACGGCGTGATCGAGGTCTACACCGATGGTGCATGCAAAGGGAATCCCGGACCGGGGGGTTGGGGCTGGGTCGTTCCCGACGGGCAGTGGGCCAACGGGGCCGAGGCTGAATCGACCAACCAACGAATGGAGCTCATGGCGGTCCTCGACGCGCTGCGAACGCTGTCGGGTCGGGTTGAGGTGGTCTCCGACTCCACCTATGTCGTCAACTGCTTCCGCGATGGATGGTGGGAGGGCTGGCTCAAGCGCGGATGGAAGAACTCGCAAAAGAAGCCGGTGGCAAACCGCGACCTGTGGGAGCCGCTGATCGAGCTGTATCGCAGTCGCGACGACGAACTGACCTTTCGTTGGGTAAAGGGTCATGCCGGCAACGAATGGAATGACGTGGCCGATCGACTCGCCGTCGAAGCGTCGGAGACGCAGCAGGCACGCTCGGGCACCGGTCGGCCGGAGGAGCTGGGCCCGGCCGACGACCTCAGTACCGACCGCCCCGGTGCCGACCGCACTTCCTCGACGCCGGCGGCGGCGACCGTCACTGATGCCGAGGGGCGGTTCGGTTCGGCCTGGCGGCCGACCGGGCGCTCGGTGGTGGTGCTGGGTCTCCAACCGACCGGTCTCGGCGGCTACGAGGAGAACGACACGACCACCGATGTTCGCCGCCGCCTGGCCGAGATCATCGAGGCGAAGCACCAGGTGGATCCCGACACGGTGGTCCTGACCGGGTTGCGCCTTGGGGCCGAGACGATTGCCGCCGAGGCGGCGAAGCAGGTCGGAGTGCCGTACGTCGCCGTGATCCCGTATCCGGATCCAGACGCCAAATGGCCGAGGGAGGCGCGCGTTCACTTCGCCGACCTGCTCGCGACCGCAGCCGTTGTTGTCCAGCTCGAACGCAAGGCACCCGACACCCCGGCTCGGGCCGGTCAGGCGATGGATCGCCGAAACGGTTGGTTCCGGAAGGTCGCCGACGAGGCCTTGATCGTCTGGGACGGGACCGAGCGGCGCGTCGGCGAGGTGGTCAAACAATTCGAGCGGGACATGCCCGACGATGTCTGGGTGATCGGGCCCTGAGGGAATTCCGCGGCGTCGGCCGGAGTTGAGAGAGTCACCACCGAAGGAGAGTCTCCATGGCCACTGCAACATTCAACGGCACCGTGATCGCGCAGAGCGACGACATCGAGATTGTGGAAGGCAACGCGTACTTCCCGGTCGCGTCCCTCGATCAGCAGTACGTGACGGACAGCGACCACTCAACACACTGCCCGTGGAAGGGCGATGCGTCGTATTGGGATGTCGTGGTCGCTGGCGAGACGGCGAGCAACGCCGCCTGGTACTACCCAGAGGCCAAGGTCGGGGCGGAAGCCGTCGTCGGTCGCGTCGCGTTCTATCCAGTGGTGTCGGTCGAGACCTGACCCTCAGGCGGGCTTGTCGAGTGCGGCTCGGAGCGCGTCCTCGAGAACTGGATATCGGAATTCGTAGCCGCGGTCGCTGAGCACCGTCGGCTCCACGCGCTGGCTCGCGTAGAGCAGCTCTTCCGTCAGCTCTCGGCCGAGTCGTGCCCACAGCGCCGGCTTCGGAATCGGCAGCAAAGTCGGGCGCCTCAACACGCGACCGAGCACCTTGGTGAACTCGGCGTTCGTCACCGGATTCGGCGCGGTCAGGTTGACCGGCCCGGAAACCTCGTTCGTGAGAAGCCAGAGCAGCGCGCCGACCATGTCATCGATGGAGATCCAACTCCACCATTGCCGCCCGGAGCCGATCCGCCCGCCGAGGCCGAGCTTGAAGAACGGCAGCTGTGGAGCGAGAGCTCCGCCATTGCCCGACAGCACGATGCCCGTGCGGATGTGGACGACCCGAGTGGGAGGGGTGGTCACGGCGCCCGTGGCGGCTTCCCATGCTCCCACGACATCAGCGAGAAATCCGTCGCCGTCGTCACTGGACTCGGTGAGGACTTCGTCGTCGCGATCGCCGTAGAACCCGATGGCCGACCCGGAGATGAAGACCGACGGCGGGTGCTCGGCCGCGGCGATCCGATCCGCGAGGAGCGTCGTGCCGGCGATCCGGCTGTCGATGATTCGCGCCTTCTGTTGGTCGGACCAGCGCCGCTCGGCGATGCCCTCGCCGGCAAGGTGAATCACCGCGTCGACACCGTCGAGCGCGTCGGCGTGGATGGTGCCGGCGGCCGGGTCCCAGGCAACGGACGGTAGATCGTCGGGTCGGCGAGTTCGAACGAGGCGAATCGGCTCATGGTCTGCCTCGATGAGCGCGCTCACCAGCGCCTCGCCGATCAGGCCGGTGGATCCGCTCACGAGCACGCGCACCTGCTCAGCCTCTCACGGGTCGTCTACGCTCGCGTCAGCGAACGGCCCGGGAGGCAAGATGTCCGACGAACCACTCGTCGAAGAAGCGAAGGAATCGACCGGCCTGGCGACTGTGATCGGCGCAGCCGTGATCGCCGTCGCGTTGATCGCGTTCATCGGACAGAACCGCTCCGACACCGAGGTGTCGTGGCTCTTCCTCGACGGCACCTGGCCGCTGTGGCTCGTGATTGTCATCGCTGCAGTGTTGGGCGCGGTGCTCAGCGAAGTTCTCGGCTGGCTGATTCGGCGGCGCCGTCGCCGGTCCGACTGAGCTGCTGACCGACTGGGCGACGCGAGGTCGATCAGGCGAGGTCGACCAGACGAGATCGATCAGGCCGGTTGGCGCTCGCGGCGTTTGGCGGCGAAGAGCACGAAGATGCCGCCCAGCGCCACCAGGGTGACGCCGATCTGAGCGGCTTGCTCGGCGAAGCTCGCGCCCGTGACCGCGAGGTCAGGGCCCGGGCCATCGGTCCCGCCCGTCCCGCCGGATCCGTCGGATCCGTCGGATCCGTCGGACCCGTCACTGCCGCCCGGAGTCGTCGTGGTGGTTGTCGAGGGTGGGTCGTCCGGGTCCTGGCCGCCGACCGTCTGTCCGTCGGGACATTCACCGTCGACCGGGTCGGTGCCGCCGTTGCAGACGGCCTGCAGCACGACCGTTGCGGTGTCGCCCCCGCAGCTGGCCCTCACGGTGTAGTTCTGTCCAGCGACGACGCCGTCGGGCAGGTCCACTCCGCTTCCCGAGAACGAGCTGTCGTCGAACGCGGTGGTCGTGTCGAGGATGTCGGGAAAGCCGTCGATGGTGATCGACACGGTGCTGCCCCCGGGGCAACTCGACCCGAAGTAGCCGAAGTTGCCGTCGATCTCGACTCGCGATGGATCGACGAAGAGGTCGACTGTGCCTCCGTACTGGGCAGCGGCCGGGGAGGCGAGCGCGAGCGCGCCACAGACGATCAACGCCGAAGTGACGAGGCGGCGGGCGGTCAAACGGAGCGGGGTACGGGAGGTCATGAGGAAAGACGGACCTGCTGGTCCACCCTCACGATCGGCAATCTCGCCCGCGGGTTGAGGAACCGCGACTCATTCGGATCGGGTTGCTCAGTCGTTGCCGGCCGTCAGCTCAGTCGTTGCCGGCCGAAAGCAAGGTGTCGGCTCGCAGAACCAGCGACGCGGGGAGTTCGACGGGACGGCCGTCGATGGTGATCGACAGCGTGACCTCGTCGTCGTTGACCAGCGGCTGATGGGGCAGCGACAGCGTGTAGGGGCCATCAGGGAGATCCCCTCCGACGCCGATCACGAGGGTTCTGGACTCGCCGGCGGGGACCTCGATCAGCGCCGTGATCGCGTCGTGGCCGAACGCGATCTGACGTTCGATCACGATCTCCTGCCCGTCGAGCGTCGCGGACTGAAGCGTGAGCGCCGTATGGACGGTCAGTCGGACGACGTTCGTGCCGCGTGGATAACCCTGGTCGTTGTTGGCCACGATCGAGTCCGGCAGCGTGAGGTCGGTCAGGTCGTTGTGGAGGGTGACCGAGATCGTGCCGTCGGCGCGATCGCCGGAGATCTCGAGCTGGTAGTCGAGCTGCCGCCGCAGATGGGTGTCGAGCTTGTTCTGGCCCGCGTTCTGGTGCACGAGGGCAACCAGGTCGTTGGAAGCGGTCGGGAAGCTCCCGTCGAGTCCGGCTACGTCGATGAGTTCGTCGGCCGGTGTGTCGTCGGCCCACCACACACCGATCCGGTCCTGCTCGACCACGGGGCCGAGGATGTCGGCCACGGCGTTCGGACCCGGAAGCTCGCCCGAGGTGAGCGCGGCGAACGCGCCCTCGACCAGCTCACTCAATGCTCGGACGCGCCCGATCTCGTCGTTCTCGTAGTCGACGTACTGGCCTTCGAGGAGAAACGCGACCACGTTGCGATGGCTGAGCGTGACCTCATCGGTCGCGACCGGCCCGCTGAGTTCCAGGATGGCGGCAACGGCATAGGGGTCGACCACGATGAAACCATCGACGGGTTGGTCGGTTGCCGCGGTGAACAACTCAGTGGCGACCGCTCCGACCATCGGGAGGTCAGGCGACAGGGTCACATCCTGGAAGAAGCGGTTGGGTTCGTAGCGGCCCCAGCGCTCGAGGTATTGGTCGGGACCCGACAACGCGACGTCTCGAGCTCGCAATGCCGCGTTGACATCCTCGTTTCGTCCGGACTGGAGGATTGTGATCTTCCCCTCGTCCGCCTGCACCAGCGCCCAGTTCCCGAGCAGCCCGCCGAGGCCGCGGGCTTCGGCCGGAGTGGTGATCGCGACGAGCCAGTTCACCGGGCCATCGGTGCCCAGGTACTCGGGGAGTTCGCGGACGGCCACCGCCGCCGTGTGGGCGGACGGCTGGGCATCGGTGAGTTCGGCGAGCAACTCCTCGAAGCGATCGTCGACCGGGGCGACGAGCCAGTGGCTGCGCGCGTCGCTCACCCGATCGACCGCGCGCTCGAGGGCCCGCTCGGTTCGATCGAGAATCGGCTGGAGGTCTTCGATCAGGCGCAGGTCGATTCCGCCGTCGACGAGACGCACGTCGTCAGGATCGACAGACCGGGCTGCAGCCGCGGCGATGTCGGTCAACGCCACACCCTCGCCGGCGACGACCTGCACGGCGCGAGCATGCTGGCCGACGATCGGCACCAGACGTGCGGGCAGGGTCCAGAATCCGCTCACCTTCGATCGGGCCGATTCGAAGCTGCCCGACGATGAGTCGAACGCCCGGGCCGCCCCGTCCTGGTCGCCATCGCTCACCATGTCGAATCCGGTATTGGCGGCGTCGATCCCGTCGCTGACGTTGCCGATGGCAAGAAGCGAGGCGAGTGCGAAGATCATGCTCGCGAGCCCAGCGGCCCCCGCCCAGATCGACAGGCCGACTCCGATCGGTCGTCGCCAGTGGGCGGGCATGAGGCGACCGCCCGAGCCGATGATGGGGAGGGCGGCAAGACCGGCGTAGATCACCGTCGCGCCGAGAAAGGGGCCGCCGCCAAGATCACCGAGCACGAGAGCCAACAGCGCGCCGATGATGGCCCCGAATGCTCGCCGTCGACCCCGCTGAACGGCGTACAGCGCGAGGACCAGCGCCGCGATCGCGACGATGCGACCGAGCGTCGATGGAGTGAACCAGAGCGCGAGCAGGCCGCTCAGCAACCATGTCCAACGGCGGGCGCGGCCGGCGGCCAACGTGAGCGCGGCACCTCCGGCGCCGACGTAGGCGGCGTCGATGAAGGCGATTCCCGTCGGGGCTGCGCCGCCCAGAATCGCGAAGACCGCGCCGACCGCGGCCATGAGGGCGACGACTTGGCGTTCGTCGCGGCCGGTACGGCGGGCTCGGGGAGAGCGAGGGGCGCTCGCGTCGATGAGAGGCCCCCCTTCTGGCGAACTTCAATTCGCTCATAACCGTACAAATGTTGCCGACTCACGGGGTGGAGGGCTTTCGTTCTCGAGGGAGGAACACCGCAATGGCGAACAACAACCTTGGCGGGGGACAGGGGCGCCGGCTCCGAATACCCGGCATGGTTTTGCTCGTGGTCGATTCGTCGGCGTGGGTCGTGGGCGTGCTCGCCGCGATGGCGTTGCGTTTCGACTTCACGTTCGACACCTGGAGCGAGTGGAACCCGGCTGGTGCCATCGGCACCGCCGTGTCCGCCATGATCGTGGCAGGCGCCTTCGGGGGCCTCTACGGAGGCCGCTGGCGCCGCGGCAGCTTGGACGAGGGTCTCGCTCTCGCCCGTGCGGTCGCGCTCGGCGGCACGGTGCTCTTTCTGGTCAACAACGTCCTGGCCGACGCTCAGGCTGTTCCCACGAGCGTCGTGTTGGCCTCGGTCCCCGCGGCCTTCTGCGGGGCGGGCGCGGCCCGCTTTCTGGAGCGCCTCCTCGTACTACGTCGGAGTCGACGGAGTTCCAGCGAGGCGATTCCCGTTCTGATCTTCGGCGCGGGCGACGGAGGCCATCGGGTGATCACCTCGATGCACGATGACGCGGCTGGCCGATGGAAGCCCGTGGGCCTGATCGACGACGACCCGTCGAAGCGCAACCTCCGAGTACGGGGTGTGCCGGTTCTCGGTGGGCGCGATCAGCTCGAGGAGATTGCTGCGGACCGCAAGGCGGAGATGCTCGTTGTTGCCGCCCCGTCGATCTCCTCAGACCGGCTCCGTGACCTGTCGACCCGAGCGCTCGCCGCCGATCTCGACATGCGCATCGTTCCTCACGTGACGGAGCTCATCGATGGGCAAGTGGGCGCTGACGACGTACGGCCGCTCACCGAAGCGGATCTGCTCGGACGTCATCAGATCGACACTGACATCGACGCGATCGCCGGCTACATCACCGGCAAACGGGTGCTGGTCACCGGTGCCGGTGGCTCGATCGGATCCGAGCTGTGCCGGCAACTGAACCGCTTCGGCCCCGAAGCCCTCATCATGTTGGATCGGGACGAGTCGGCGCTGCACTCGCTGCAGATGGCCATCGAGGGACGAGCCCTTCTCGACACTGATCGTCTCGTGGTGGCCGACATCCGCGACGCCCAGCGCATGAAGGATGTCTTCGTCCATCACCGCCCTGACGTCGTGTTCCACACGGCGGCGCTGAAGCACCTGCCGCTGCTCGAACTCCATCCGGCGGAGGCAGTCAAGACGAATGTCTATGGCACGCTCAACGTCTTGGACGCGGCGGCGTTCTCGGGCGTCGATCGCTTCGTCAACATCTCGACCGACAAGGCCGCCGATCCGACCAGTGTGCTCGGCTACACGAAGCGGGTCGCGGAGCAACTCACCTCCTGGTACGCCGCTCGTGAAGACGGCGTGTTCCTCTCCGTCCGTTTCGGAAACGTGCTCGGCTCCCGGGGCTCGGTCCTCGGCGCATTCGAGCGTCAGGTCGCCGTCGGCGGTCCCATCACGGTCACCCATCCGGAGGTCACTCGCTACTTCATGACCGTCACCGAAGCGGTCCAGCTCGTGGTGCAGGCGGGAGCCGTCGGCCTCGACGGCGAAGCCCTGGTGCTCGACATGGGTGAGCCGGTGAAGATCGTCGACGTCGCCCGTCGACTGGTCGCGCAGGCCGATCGGCCGATCGACATCGTGTTCACCGGTCTTCGGCCGGGCGAGAAGATGCACGAAGTTCTCCTCGGGCAGGCTGAGCTCGATGACCGGCACGCCCACCCACTGATCTCTCATTGTCGGGTGCCCGCGCAGTCGCCCCTGGGCCTCGAAGGACTCGACGAAGATGATGTCGAGTTGCTGCGGGAGAACATGATCGATCTCTGTCGCCCCGGCATGAGTGCCGAGGCATCTGTCCAGATCTGAGCCTCGACGTGAGCTCGACACTCGCCACGGCCGTGCGGTTGGTTCCGGAGGGTCCGCTCCATCCGCTTGATGCGCTGACCTTCGCGCTCCTCGGGGTCACTTTGGCCTTTGTTGTCGGCCGGCACACCGGCCGCTGGGTGGCGCTCGTCGTCGCGGGCGCGTTCGTGTTCATTTCTGTGAGCCAGGGCGACGTGGTCGCGTCGGGATTCATCGATCATGGCGAACGACTGCTCGTACTCGGCACGACGGCCGGAGTGATCGCTGTTGCCGCGGGACTCCGCATGCGTTGGACGACCGCGGCCCTGGTTTCGTTGTCCGCGTGTGCCGGCGTATGGGCAGTCGTGCCCGACACCGAGGTGCCGCTCATGGCGGGTTCCCTGCTTGTGGGCGCGACCGCGGTGCATGCCGTATTCGGGTCGATGCCCGGAGCGCGCCACTGGTTCACGGCGGCCCTGCTCCTTCTTCCGTTGGCCGGTGCCGCGGCAGGCTCGGCCGGCCGGCCGGCTCGCTTCGCGCCGGCCGTGATCGTCGGCCTGCTTGTCGTGTTTCTCGGAATCGCGGCCGTCGGTCTTCTACGAACGGCGTGGTCGCTTCAGCGAGCGGGAACGCCGACGACGGTCTCGCCCGGCGCGACGTCGTCGATGACGACGGCGCCGGCTCCGACCACGGCACCCTGACCGACGGTCCGGCCCGGAAGAACGATTGCGCCGGCACCGAGGAATGCGTCGTCGCCGATGGTGACCGCGCCGCTGAGCTTCACGCCCGGTGACAGGCTCACGAAGTCGCCGATGCGGCAGTCGTGGCTCACGATCGCGCCGCAGTTCAGATGCGAATGGAATCCCACACGGACGTTGGTGGTGCAGATTGCGCCCGGGAAGATCATTGCGCCATCGTCGAGGTCGACGTCGTCGCCGATCCAGGCCGAGGGATCGATCAGTGGGACGGCGGGAGCGGCATCGCCGATGCGCTCGGCAATCGAACGTCGTGTTCCCGGGTCGCCGATCGCGATCACATGCTCCTCGCCCTCGTCGATCACGAACTGCGTCGTACCGAGCACGAGGTCGCCGTCGACAAGGCCGAGATCGATCTCACCGTCGTCGACGATTCCGATCAGATGCCAACGCTCGCGGAGATGATTGACCGCTCGGGCCACGGCGAGCGCTTCTCGCCCGTGCCCGCCGGCACCGATGATGACGAGTCGATCGGTCATGCGGCACCACTCTCGATCGGTATGGCGATCGGGTCATCGGCCGCGGTTGCGCCCGTGCCCTCGCCGCCGATCATCGCGGTGGCGGTACGCACGAGAATTGCGGCGTCGGTCCGAAGCGACTGCGTCGCGACGTATTCCAGGTCGTACTCGATTCGCTCGGACCACGAGAGGTCGTTGCGCCCGTTCACCTGGGCGAGGCCGGTGAGGCCGGGGCGCACGTCGAGCCGACCCTTCTGACGGTCGGTCCAGCGCTCGACCTGATATGCGAGCGTCGGACGAGGGCCGATGACACTCATCTCGCCCCGAGCGACGTTGATGAGTTGCGGAAGCTCGTCGAGCGATGTCCGCCGCAGGATCCGCCCGACGGCAGTGATGCGGTCCGCACTCGGAATGATCGGATTGTCGCCGTTCAGCATCGTGCGGAACTTCCAGACGACGAAGAGCTCGCCGTTGATGCCCACCCGCTCCTGGAGAAACAGAACCGGCCCTCGGGAAGTGAGCCGGACCGCAATGGCGCAACCGAGTCCGAGGACGAGTGCCGGAAGCCCGAAGACGGCCAGCAGGACGAGGTCGGTGAGCCGCTTTCCGCGGTACGGACCTCGGCGAGCGCCGGCCATCAGACGGCCTCGCGCATCCAGTCGACCGTGGACTTCAGGCCGATCTCGAGCGGCACGGGGGTGATGGTCGGGAAGAGTTCCCGCACCCTGCTGTCATCGGCCTGCGAATGAGGAACGTCGCCGGCTCGGACCGGGCCGTGCTCGACGCGGATGTCGCCGTCGATCAGATCACCGATCATGTCGATCACCGTCAGTAGGTCGGTACGAGTTCCGAAGGCGAGGTTGACCGGAATATCGCTGGTCACTCGGCGATTCACTGCGTCGACGATCACCGCGGTGAGCGTGTCGATGAAGGTGAAGTCTCGGCTCTGTGACCCGTCGCCATTGACCGGCAACGGCTCACCGCGCAACGCAGCATCGACGAACGCGGGGATGACCGCGGCGTATGCGTGGCCGGCGGCCTGGAGCGGGCCGAAGACATTGAAGAAGCGGAAAGCCAACGTGGGAAGGCCGTAGCTGTGGCCGTAGGCGATCGTGTACGACTCTGTCGCCAGTTTGCTGGCGGCATACGGGCTGACCGGTCGACAGGCGAGTCCCTCGTGCTTTGGAAGCTCGGGATTGGCGCCATACACCGATGACGAGCCGGCGCACATCACGTGGCGGAGGCCGTCCTTGCGGGCCGCCTCGAGAACGTTCACCGTGCCTGTCGCGTTGGCGAGATGGCTCGCAACGGGATCGGTGATCGAACGCGGGACCGACGGGCGGGCGGCAAGGTGGACGACCGCGTCGGCGGGTCCTACTGCCGCGTCGAGCGACGCCTGATCGAGGATCGTGCCGACGACGAGTTCGGTGTCGGTGCCATCGAGATTGGCCGAGAAGCCGGACGACAGGTCGTCGTACGCGGTGACGGTGTGTCCCGAGAGCTCGAGTGAGCGACAGAGATTGGCGCCGATGAAGCCGGCGCCGCCGGTGACGAGAACATGCATGGGGTTCCCCTTCCTGAGAGAACGTTGCTGCTCCATCGGCGTTGCCCTTCGGGACATGAGGAATGGGCCGATCGACTCATTGGATGCGTTTCGGGGCCGATGGAGAGACGATGAACTCGTCAATCTCGGAATCCTCGGTCGCCGCCGATCCCTTCATCGGATCGCGAGCGGAGCGGTTGCTCTTCGTATCGTCCGTCACGGAGGGCGGCTCGGGGCGAAGTCAGCGTGAGCTGGCCGCCGCGCTGCAGGGGCAGGAGCGGCAGGTCCGCTTCCTCGTCGATGCCGGTGATGCGGCGAAGCAGCGCCGATGGCTGCTTTCGGAGTTCACCGACGCCACGGCCCGGTTCCAAGGCCGCGTGATCGAGCGGCCCTTCGATGTGGTGCGGCAGCGACTCGGGGCCAAGACGGTCGTGCGGGAGATCGACGGCCTGCGCCACGAGGCGACGATCGCGCCGGAGAACGCATTCGAGCAGTCCATTCGTCGGTGGCGGCCCGACGTCGTCGTCGTATCGAGCATCACCAGGGTCACGTGGCGGCGCATTCGCGCGGTCTGTCGCCAACGCTCGATCCCCACAGCCCTCTATCTCCGGGAGGCTCCGGCCATCGGCCACCTCACGGCCGGACTCTTCCCCGATCTTCTTCTCGCCAACTCCGGCACGCTCGTCGACGACGCCGATCGGCTCGGTCATCGAGCGTCGCTGATCCCGTCGGTTGTCCAGATCGACCCGATGAACCACCCGCCGACTGGCGAGGTGCTTCTGTTGGTCAACCCGCTCAAGAGCCACGGACTCCACGTGGTCGGTCCGTTGGCCGCGGCCCGGCCCGACATCCCCATTGTGCTCCAGGAGTCCTGGTCGCTCACCGGGTCAGATCGATCCGATGTTGAACGTCTGGTCCGCGATCACCCGAACGTGACGTTTCGGGCGTTCGAACCACGGCCCGGCAGGGTCTTTCGCGACGCACGGGCGCTGCTCGCACCTCACCAGGTCGACAATCGACCGCGGACGATTCTCGAAGCGCAGGCCAACGGTATTCCGGTGGTCGCCAGCGATCTTCCCGGCCTTCTCGAGGCGGCGGGGGACGGAGGCGAACTCGTTGCTCACGATGCCGCAGCCGACCAGTGGATACGCGCAATCGGTCGGGTCTGGGACGACCAGTCGCACTGGATGAACCTCTCCGACCAGGCCCGCATCCACGCGGGTCGCCCAGAGGTTCGGCCCGACACCATCGCCGGGCGATTCGGCGAGTTGATCGACGACCTCGCCCGCGTCACTCAATAGAACGTCGCGCTAGAACAGCTCGATGTCGCCGAGTGAGAACCTGAACTGCGCAAGCTCGGGCCCTGGGCCCGCGAGGTCGCGGACGGTGAGCCGGGGGCCGAGGCGCGGGAGCGTCGGGAGCCAGGGCGCCGGGTGCGGCGGCGCGGCGAGGGTGAGGAGATGATCAGCCGGGAGTTCGCGGCGTAGTCGGCGAAAGAGCGCCCGCGTGGCGGCCGCGGAAGGGCTGAATACCTCGGCAATGACGGCTTCGAGAGCGGAGCCGCGTCGCCGCAGCCTGATGATGGCTCCAGCGTCGTCGGCACGGATGACTCGATAGTGGAGGGGTTCGAATCCGTACCGCCACAGCAGGTGCGGTCGGGTTCGGTCGGTCGCGATCCCTCCCGGTGAGGGCGTCGCGACAGCGAGGTCGGCGATGTCGTCGATCACGTCGTCGATCGGTGAGCCGACCTCGCAGGGTTCAGACCACTTCGTGGCGGCTGTGCGGGCACGGGCAAGTCGGGGAAGCGATCTCGGGCCCCGCACCGAGAACCGGGTCGGAATGCGACCGACCTCTCGCCAGCCCATCCGGAGATACCCGGGCCGGCTGTTGTCGTTCGGCGTGTTGAAGACGAAGTCGACACCCTCGGCGGTGAGTTCGTCGACCGCCACGGTCGAGAGCGATCGGAAGATCCCCCGTCGCTGGTGATCGGGATGGGTGGCGGTGTCGACCGCTCGAACGGCACCGAGTGGGTCGCCGCTCCCGCTGAGGAAGTTCCACCGCAACATCGTGCGGAATCCCGCGACGTCGTCGCCATCGATGGCGAGCCACATCGGCGAGACGCCGGCCGGGTTCTCGAGGTGCTTCCAGCGAAAGAACGCCTCATTCGGCTCGTCGGGGTTCCATCCGAGAGCGACGGTCGCGACCGCAATGGCCGCCGGAATGTCGTCGTTCGTTCCACGACGAATACTCGGGGCGGGTCGATCCACGCCGCGAGGCTAGTCGCCCCTGATCGGCGCAAACCTCCCATCGCGGCGGTGACGTGCCGATGGGGACACGTGGGTCTCCTCCCGTTTGCCGTGAAGCTCGCCGCCGGTGCCGTCGATGTCGTTCGACGACCCGCCGCGGGCCTCGTGGTCCTGATCTATCACCGCGTCGGTGCACGATCGCCGGTGCGGGTCGATCTTCCCACCGCGACATTCGATGAGCAGATGAGCGTTCTCGCCGCGCAGGGCAGCGTCCTCGCGATGGACGACGCTGTCGAGCGCCTGGCGGACGGCGAGAACCTCGCGGGTCATGTTGTGGTCACGTTCGACGACGGCACCGCCGACTTTGTCGACGAGGCCCTCCCCGTGCTCCAGCGCCACGGCATCCCGGCGACGCTCTATGTCGCCACGGCGCACGTCGAAGAGCAGCTCGACTTTCCCGATCACGGTCGCCCGGCCAGCTGGAGCGGGCTCTCGACCTGCGTCGAATCGGGTCTGGTGACGATCGGATCCCACACGCACAGCCATGCGCTGCTCGACCGGCTTCCTGCCCCGGAAATCGCTGGGGAACTCGATCGCTCGATCGAACTGATCAGAACGCGACTCGGTGTCGACCCGACCCACTTCGCCTACCCGAAGGCACTCTGTCCATCGCCGGCCGCCGAGGCCGAGGTGCGCAGCCGGTTCGCCTCTGCGGCGGTCGCCGGCACCCGAGCCAACCCCACGGGCGCCGACATCCATCGGCTCACTCGGACCCCGGTTCAGACCACCGACGGCGAGCGTTGGTTCGCTCGGAAGCTCGCCGGGGGCATGGCCTTCGAGGACGATCTGCGGCAACTGGTCAACCGCCGCCGCTATGCGGGAGCGACGGCATGAGCCGGCCGCGCCTCGTTCATGTGACGACGACCGACATGAGTCTCGACTGGCTCCTGCGGCCTCAACTCGAGGCGTTCGCCGACGCCGGCTTCGAGGTCTTCGGCATGTCGGCGCCGGGCCCGCACGTCGAGGAGCTGGAGGCCAGCGGGATCCAACATGTGGCGGTGCCATCGCTCACCCGCTCCATGTCGCCGCGCCAGGACTTGCGGGCGCTTCGCGATCTCCATCGCGCATTCCGACGCCTTCAGCCCCATGTGGTGCACACCCACAATCCGAAGCCCGGTCTACTCGGCCGCCTCGCTGCTCGTTCGGCCGGTGTTCCCGTGATCGTCAACACCGTCCACGGTCTGTACGCCTTGCCCGAGGATCGACTCGCGAAGAAGACGGTGGTCTACGGACTCGAACGGGTCGCGGCTGCCTGTTCTCATGCCGAACTTCTGCAGAACCCCGAGGACCTTCCGGTACTCCGGCGCCTCGGCGTGCCGCACGCGAAGTTGTCGGTGCTTGGCAACGGCGTCGACCTTCGCCGCTTCGACCCGTCCGCCGTCGATCCTGACGCTCGCCGGCGCCTCCGAAGCGAGATGGGCGCATCGGACACCACCGTCGTGGTGGGGCTCGTCGGCCGATTGGTCTGGGAGAAGGGCTATGCCGAGGTGTTCGAGGCCGCGAAGGCGATGGTCGGCACCGACTGTCGATTCGTGGTCGTCGGTCCAGAGGAACCCGACAAGGTCGGAGCGGTCGACGCGACTGCCCGGGCTGAGGCCGAAGCCCACGGCGTGGTCTTTCTCGGCCGTCGAGACGACATGGTCGATCTCTACTCCGCCTTCGACATCTATGCGCTGGCGTCTCACCGCGAGGGCTACCCCCGCTCCGCCATGGAGGCGTCGGCGATGGGGCTGCCCGTCGTGGCCTCGAACATCCGAGGCTGTCGACAGGTAGTGGCCGACGGCGTCAGTGGGCGACTGTTCGCGGCGGGTGACGCATCCGAACTCGTTGCCGTGCTCCGTCCGCTCGTTCAGGACGAAGGAATCCGTCGACGTATGGGCGAGGCCGCTCGATCTCGGGCCCTCGAACTCTTCGACGACCGTCGCGTGATCGACACCACGCTGCGGACCTACGAATGGCTGCTGTCGCGGGCCGAAGCGCCCGAGATGGCGGCGGCGTAGATCCTTTCGATCTCCGGTACCGCCCGACTGAGTTCGAAGCGAGCTGCCTCGGCGCTCGCATTGGCAGCGAGGGCGGCACGACGATCCGAGTCGGCGGCGAGCGCGACGTGGCTCTCGGCGAGCGCCGGCGCATCGCCGATCGGGGAGATGAGGCCCGCCGAGCCAACCGCCATGGGAACGCCTCCCGCCGCGGTCGCCGCCACTGGGATGGCGAGCGCGAGCGCCTCCATGACCGCGACGGGGAGTCCTTCGTGGGCAGACGACAGAGTGAAGATGTCGGCGGCGCTGACAACGCGGGTGGCATCATCGCGGTAGCCGAGGGCAGTGAAGCGCTCGGCGATTCCCGCGTCGGAGACCCACTGATCGAGATCGTCGGCGAGGGGCCCTTGACCGACCAGCACGTAGCGAAGGCGCGGCTGTTTTTCGAGCGCCGTGGTCGCGGCCGCCACGAGCACGTCGAGCGACTTTTCCTTGCGGAGGTTCGCGACGCAGACGACCACGATGTCGTCATCGGCAAGGCTCAGCTCAGCTCGAACTCCGGTGCGATCGGCCGAGGCGCGGACTGCGTCGAGGTCGATCCCGTGTATGACCACCTGCACCCGCGACGCTTCGATTCCGCGGACGGTCGACTTCACGTCGTCGCTGACCGCGATCGTGGCCTTCTGCATGCGGATCGTGAGCCGGTTGGCGAGCCGGGTGAGCTGGTGATGACGGGGCCAACGGTTGTGTTCGGTGCTGACGACGACGGGTCGGCGCGGCCGCGGGATCGTCCGGACGAGAATGCGGCTGACCGCCGCGAGCGCCGGCGAGTGGACGTGAAGGACGTCGACGGGCTCGTCGGCGAGGAGCCGACGAAGACGACGAATCCATCCGGGTCGAGCTGCAGTCGGGGAGTCGAGGCAACGACTGGTGATCGCTGCCGCGTCGAGCAGTGCGACGAGATGGTCTTTCTCGGGAATGAGGTAGACGACGTCGTGGATTGTCGGGCCGGCCGCGGTCGCTTGGGCGACGACCAAGCGCTCCGCTCCCCCTGGGCCGAGACCCTTCAGTAGATGACGGACACGAATCGGTTCGCTCACGACAACGCGCCGACGGCGGCGTCGATCACCCTCTGGAGATCGCCATCGGTCATGGACGACCCGCTCGGGAGGCACACCCCTCGGGCGAACGCGGTGTCAGCGACATCTCCGCCGAACATCCGCCGGCCGGCGAAGACGGGCTGGCGGTGCATGGGTTTCCAGGCAGGGCGAGCTTCGACGTCGACGGCGTCGAGGGCCGCAATGAGATCGCCGGGCCGGCAACGCGCCTCGTCGGACAACACGGCGATGGTGAGCCAGTTGTTCGCAACACCACGCTCGTCGATCGGATTGAAAGCGACGCCGGGAAGAGCGCCGAGCGCGTCGACGTAGGCATCCCGGATTTCGCTCGTTCGAGCGAGCATCTCCGGCAGTCGTCGCACCTGGCCCCGGCCGATCGCGGCCAGCACATTGCTCAACCGATAGTTGAATCCGATCTCCGTGTGTTCGTAGTGCAGGACGGGTTCACGCGCCTGCGTCGAGAGATGACGAATCCGTTCGATCAGGGCGCCGTCGGTCGAGACGGCCATGCCCCCGCCGCCGGTGGTCATGAGTTTGTTGCCGTTGAACGAGAACACGCCGACATCGCCGAACGACCCGGCGGACGCACCCTCCCAGGTCGCGCCGACTGCTTCTGCGGCATCCTCGATGAGGGGAACGCCGTTGCGCTGGCACGCCGCTCGAATCGGGGGATGGTCGGCGCACTGGCCGTAGAGGTCGACTGTGATCACGGCGCCGACCCGACGGCCCTCGGCGCGGGCGGCGTCGAGTGCCTCTTCGACCAACCCGGGGTCCATGTTCCACGTCGCCGAGTCGCTGTCGACAAACCAGGGCTCGGCCCCGACGTAGGCGACGGCGTTGGCCGTTGCGGCAAACGTGAACGACGGGACGATCACCACATCGCCCGGATTCACACCCAAGACCAGGAGGGCGAGGTGGAGACCGGCCGTGCCGCTCGTCAGCGCAACTGCGTGCGAAATCCCATGCGCAGCGGCGAATTCTTCCTCGAAGGCGACGAGGTCAGGGCCGACGGGAGCGACCCAGTTGGCGTCGAACGCACCGAGCAGCAGGTCGCGTTCTGTGGCAGTCATGTGGGGTGGTGACAAATAGACGCGGCCCATTGGGTCCTTCGGCTCATGTCGGCGGGTGACGTGCCGACAGGCAAATCGTCGCACAAGCACACGCTGAGCTGGCGTCTTCGGAGGGAGACGTTGGATCGGCCTCGAGGGGTGGGCGAGAAACCACGGACATGGAACCCCAACATTTGATTCGAACCATTCGGCGTCGTTGGCGACCGATCGTGCTGCTGGCCATCGTCGGCGCATCGCTCGGTGCTGCCAGCGCAGCCGTAGCCGAAGACGCCGCCCCGGCCCCCGTGCCGACGGTGTACTACGACGCGTGCCACACGCTCCTGGTCGATCGGACGCAGTCCGACATCGAGGAGGTCGTCGACGTCAGCAACCTCGCGCAACTCGCGCAGCGCCTGACCCAAGGCGAGATTCCCGAGGCGACCGCAGCGGCGCTCGGTCGTGATGCGGAAGTGCTCCAGAACCAGGTGCGGGTCGACGTCCGCAACGACATCCGCAGTATGGCCGTCTGTACCGTCGGCGACTCGCCGGCCGAGTCCGAAGAGGCCGCCGATGAATACGCCGATCAACTCATCGGCTTCCTCACGACCAAGGCCGAAGCTGATCACGGCAAGCGCGTGAGTATCGCGATCGCTCAGGTCACTCAGGCGCAGACATGCGCCGACAACGCCGAAGTGATCCTGAGCAACAAGGAAGCCTCGGACCCGTTCGCCGACACGCGAGACGAGAAGATCGCGCTCGAACTCTGCGAGAGCCAGCTGCGCCCAGCGCAGGCTCGGCTCAGTGACTACGAGGCATCCGGTGTGCCGGTCGTGCCGCTGGAGACGCTCGAGGCCGCCTCGGCCGTCGAGATCTCCGAACGCGACTACAACGCCCGGCTCCGCCAGGGTGCAGCCGGTTCGAATGTCGAAGTCGGTATCGGCGAGTCCGTCGGCGCCGGCACCGGGGCCCCGTCCAGCCGGTCGTCCGGACCCACGATTCCCGACGGTCCCGGCCCCCGAGGCGGGGCGGGTGCGTTGTTCGGTGCCGCGATCGGCTTCGGTTTCGTGATGTTCACCGAACGACTCGACTCCAAACTGCGGAGCAAGGTCGATGTCGAGACCACGCTCGACCTGCCGGTTCTCGCCGAGATCCCGCCGTTGACTCGCAAGGATCGAAAGTCGACCCGGATTCTCACCCTCGAGGAGCCCCGCTCTCGTACCGCCGAGTCATTCCGAGCGCTGCGATCGGCGCTCGACTACGCCAGGCGAGTGGACGAGGACCAGGGCCGCTCGCGACCCGGCGCCCACGTCATCCTCGTCACCTCGGCAGGGCCGTCGGAGGGCAAGACCACGACCGTCGCCAACCTCGCCACCGTCATGGCCGAAGGGGACCGAAGCGTGCTTGCCATCAACTGCGACTTCCGCCGTCCCCGACTGCATCGCTACCTCGGAGGCACGGCCAATCCGCAGCGGCTGAACGTGACCGAGGTACCGGGCGTGCAGCTCGTGACTCAGGTGACCGAGAACGACGGCGATGCCACGCCGAGCGACGTCATCGCGGCGCAACGTCGCCTCGTCGAACGGGCGATGGAGCGTTTCGACGTCATCCTGCTCGACACCGCACCCATCCTCACCACGAACGATGCCGCGGACCTTCTGGGTGTGGCCGATCACGTCGTGCTGATCGTGAACGCCTCCGAAACCAAGGCGGAGTCCGCGGCGCGGGCCTCCGAACTGCTCGAACGGCGTGGGCGGGCGCCGCTCGGCGCGGCGTTGGTCGGCGCCCGTGACGTCCCGAATGCGTCGGACTACTACTACGACGACAACGACCCGTACCTGGAGCAGTCCGGCCGTCGGCGTCGCTCCAGCGACGACATCGACGACCCTGAGGTCGCACCGGTTCGGTGACCGACATGGCCGGTTCATCTGTGCCGGTAACGGCTGCTCCCGAGTCAGCGATTCCGCGGCCCAGCGCCCGCTCGACGTCGGAACCGACGATTCGACTCGCCTGGACGGCTTCGGCCGGGTGGGCGCTCTGCGGGGCGGCGCTGCTTGCCTACGCCGCAGGACCGGTCGTCGGTCGGTCGTCGCTGCTCGGGATGTTCGTGGCCGCCGTCGCTATCGGTATCTCCGTCCCGGTGTTCGGGAAGATTGCGCGCCGTTTCCCGGAGCTCGAGATCGCCGGCATCATGCGGCTCTCGCTGGGATTGAAGCTCCTTGCCACCCTCCCTCGATTCGAAGCTCGTGAGGACAGCGTCGACTACTACCGGGTCGGCGCATCCCTGGCCGACAGCTTCCGGCGTCTCGACTTCACCGTCGACACCGGCAGGTCCATTCCGGGAACCGGGTCGGTTCGTTATCTGGCGGGTCTCGTCGAGGTCTTCACGTTCGAGGATGAGTTCGCCACCTTTGTGGTGTTCTCCCTCCTCGGATTCATCGGCTCGATCCTGTTCGTCATGGCGTGTCGCACCGCACTTCCTTCGGTCGACACCAAGCGCTACGCCCTGCTCCTGTTGTTCTGGCCATCGCTCGTCTACTGGCCCTCGAGCATCGGCAAGGAGTCCGTCGTCCTCCTCGGACTCGGGACGGTTGCGTACGGCGGCGCTCGGCTCCTCCGAGGGGACATGCGCGGTCTGCTCATCACCGCCCTCGGGATGCTCGGCGTCGCGCTCGTTCGCCCCCATGTCGCGCTCATCGCAATGACGGCCCTGTTCATCGCGGTGATCGTCGGGGCGAGAGGGCGAGGGGCAATGAGCACGTTCGCCCGGGTCGCGCTCATCGCCGCGCTCGTGGTCGGCGGGTCGGTCGCTTCGGACGAGGTCGAGGCGCTGTCCGACATCGACGGGCTCAATCCGACGGGTCTGGCTGCCGCGCTCGATCTCGTCAACACCCGGTCCGCTCAGGGAGGCTCGCACTTCGAGGCGGCTCGAATCGACGGCATCTCGGAGTATCCATGGGGCTTTGTGACGGTGCTGTTCCGCCCGTTCCCCCACGAGGCCTCCAGCCTTCCGATGCTCATGACCTCGATCGAGGCGCTTGTGCTCGCCGGTCTCGTTTTTGCCGCGATTCCCCGGCTCGCGGCGGCATTCCGCGGCATCCGGGAGGAGGCATATCTCGCCTATGCGCTCTCGTTCACGGTGGTCTTCGTGTACCTCTTCTCCGCGCTGGGCAACTTCGGCATCCTCGCCCGTCAACGGGCGATGACGATCCCACTCGTGCTTCTCGTGGTGGCCCTTCCGACGGCCAAAGAACGGGTTCGCCAGCGGAGAATGAAGGTGAAGGCATGAGGTACGCCCCTGCGGTTGCGCCGCGCCCCCATCGGCGGGTGGTCGAGTCCTCGCTTGGATGCGAGCTCGCGTTGTTCCACCTCGACACCCGACGGCTCCATGTTCTCAACGGTCCCGCGGCGGCGATCTGGCAACAGCTTCATGTCGCAGACACAATCGGCGACGTGGCGGTCGGAGTCGGAGACGTCTTCGGTGTCTCACCGATCGAGATCCGTGGCGAGATCGAGGAAACAGTCGATCGGCTCCGAGCGGACGGGCTGTTGCAGATCGATGATCGATTCGCCCCTGCGTCGGCGCCGTCGCGACCCACTCGAAACGGCGTGGTCCACGTCGACGCGCCGGCCATCGGGTCATACGCCGCGCTCGATGCCCGAGTCGGGATCGAATGCGACGACGAGGAGATGATCGCGGTGATCGCTGCGGTGCTCGCACCCCTGCACTGCGACGACGACCCGAGCGTGTCGATCTCGATCCGAGAGATCGACGACGGTGCGTGGACAGTCCAGGTCGCGGACGGTGAACCGGTGACCCTGGGCTCACGCCTGTCGGTCGCGCTGAGGGCAATCGGTGAGGTCAACAATCTGGCGGTCGAGTCGGCCCATCGCGATCTTGTGCTCCACGCCGGCGCGGTTGCCGCTGACGGACGAGGCGTGCTGTTGCCCGGCGGATCGAACCACGGCAAGTCCACGCTCACCACTGCGCTGGTGGCCGAGGGATTCGGCTACCTGACGGACGAGGCCGCGGCCGTGGATACGAATCTTCGGATTCGGCCGTTCGCGAAGTCCATCGCCCTCGATCCGGGATCGTTCTCGCTGTTCGAGGAGCTCGCTCCGGCGAACTCGGCCGATGGGCTCGCACGTGCGATCGCGTGCCGCGAATGGCATGTCGACCCCGAGCGGGTCGGCACGGTGTCCGGGTCCGCGCCCGTGGCCGCAATCGTGTGCCCGCAGTGGCGCGCGGGTGCGTCTACCCGGGTTTCAGAGGTCGAACCGGTCGAGGCGTTGCATCTCCTGCTCGGCGATGCGTTCGACTTTTCGTGCGAGGGCCAGATCGTGTTCGAGCGGCTCGTTCTGCTGGCTTCGACGGTGCCGGTGGTGCGCCTCAGCTACGGCGACACCGCCGAAGCGATCGAGGCCGTGCGGGCGATTCTCGACGGAGTCGACTGAGGTCTATTCCGGCTCGCGACGGGTGCGACGGCGGTCGCCCTCGGCCGGGAGGTCGGCGAGCGGCGGCAAACCCTTGCGGCGCCGTTTTTCCTCGTACTGCATCTCGTCGGCGGCGCGGAGGAGGTCGCCCGGCGTGAGCATGTCGGGGGTTGCGAGCGCGACGCCGCACGACAGCGATCGATTGTGACCGGTGCGAGCGAATTGGGCGAGCGCGAGGTCGGTCACCGGGTGGGCGGAGAGCATTCCGCCGCCGTCCAGGATGACGCAGAATTCGTCGCCGCCGATGCGGCAGACGACCGAGTTCTCGACCGTCGCGGCGGCATCGGCCAACGACCGGGCTGCGTCGACCAGGAGTGAGTCGCCGGCGGCGTGGCCCTCGTTGTCGTTGACGACCTTGAGACCGTCGACATCGCACATGACAACGGCGACGTCTTGTCGATCCACCGGCGGTCGACTGAACACGTCGCGGAGCCGCGCTTCGAGCACGCGACGATTGCCGAGCCCGGTCAACGGGTCGCGTAGGGCGAGCTCTTCGAATTCCGCGATGCGCTGCGCTTGGGTCACCGCGGCCGCGATATGGGTGGCGACGAGTCGCAGCGTCGCGAGATCATCGTGGTCGAGGATGTTGGAGTCGGCCCTGGTCGTGGCGATGACGAGGCCCCACACGCTCTCGCCGATGTTGATGGGCCATGCTGCCTCGGAGCGCAGGCCCCGTTGGTAGAGAGAGACGATCGAAGGATCATCGGCTCGCCCGTCGTCGGTGGCTCGGACGTAACCCTGGCCGGCGAAGATGGTGTCGAGACCCGGGTGGTCGGCGGTGCCGTGGCGTTCCTCCGCGGGGAACCGTTCCTTGCCTCGCCCGACGTCGCCGACGTTGAGCAAGGTTTCGTATTCGTCTGTGTCGTGGTCGAGGCGGCCAATGGTGACGGTCGACGCTTGGAGCGCTCGCCGCGCTTGCTCGGCGATGACGAGCAGTACGTCCGGCATCGAGTCGGCGGCACGGACCGCGGCGCCGATCGAGACGAGCGCCTCGACGGGGGAGTCACGCTCCGGCGGCACGAAACGTTCGAGCGCGTCGAGGACGTCGTCGAGTTCGATGTCGGACTGGAGCGCCTCGCCGGAGCTGAGCTCGAGTGCAGCGGCGGCCGCGATGTCGGGATCGAGGGCGGTGCCCAGGAGTTCGTCGACCCGTCGTTGGCGAGCGGTCCAATTCGGAGCGGCGCCGGGCGAGGGATGTCCGACGAGCGTGGCGGCGAGAGCGAGAAGGCGGGCGGAGAGCGGAATGTCGGGACCGCGCATGCCGTGGGGCCCGCCGCTGCCGTCCCAACGCTCGTACTGATGCCGAACGGTCCGCGCGGTGCCACCCAGCCCGCTGAGGCGGCTGAGGACGCTGGCGGAGAGTACCGCCGAGGCCGGATCCGGGACGATGTCGACGGTGCCGACCGGGCGTACGTGGGTCAGGACGATCGAGATCTCGGCGAGCAATGCGCCGGTGATCGCGTCGACGCGGTCGGAAGCGGGGGTACCGGCGGCGATGGCCAGCCGATCGACGAGGTGGGCGCGGAGCGCGGCGCGGCGTGCGGCCGGCGGATCGAAGACCTCGAGGGCGCGGCACAACGCCGTGACGCCGGCTCTCGCCTGGCGGCTCAGGGGACGGGCACTGGCGTCAGAACTGCGTTCGGTCGTATCGGGAAGTGATTGTTGTTCCATCCCCGCTGTGCCCCCTTCCTCGCCTCGTTGCGTCATCGGTCAGAATCCCTTATGCCTCAGGGCTTCTCATGTTTGTAGCAGATGACCCGGTCACGTTGCGTGCGCCCCAGCACCACTATACGTGGTGTTGGGCGGGCGGCGCCTCTTGGCTCGTTCGACGCCATACTGGGCCAGGATCGTTGCCGTCGCGAGAAGTTGAGACCGTCCTCATGAGTACCCGAAAACTCATCATCACCGCCTTGATCACCGGCCTCGTGATTCTCGTGGCCGGCGCCGTCCAGCTCGTCATGATCATGAGCTGATCTCTGTAAGGTTGAGTTGTTCTCACAGGAGGTCGTTCCGATCGACGGACAACATGATGTGATTGTCATCGGCGGTGGCCCCGGTGGCTACGCCGCGGCGCTGTACGGAGCAGGAATCGGCCTGGATGTCGGGCTCGTCGAAAAGGGTCCGATGGGTGGGACGTGTCTCCACGTCGGCTGTATCCCGGCCAAGGAGCTCCTCGAGACCGCTCATGTCTTTCGCACGGTGCGCGATGCGGCGGAATTCGGTGTGAATGCCTCGGCTCCCACGGTCGACTGGTCGGTCACGATGAACCGCAAGCAGACGATCATCGATCAACTGGCGGGGGGCGTCCTCGGACTCCTCAAGGGCCGCAAGGTCACGGTCTACGACGGCGCAGCATCGCTCGGCGCCGACCACACCGTCACCATCGCGGGTGGCGAGAGTGGCAACGTGACGATCACGGCTCCCGCCGTGATCCTCGCAACCGGGTCCTTGCCTCGCACGATTCCCGGCTTCGAGGTCGACGGCAAGTTCGTCCTCACCTCCGATGAGGTCCTCTCGATCGAAGCGCTTCCTGCCACGGCGGCCGTGATCGGCGGTGGCGCCATCGGCTGTGAGTTCGCCTCGATGATGGGAGACCTCGGCGTCGACGTCACCATCCTCGAAGCGATGCCCCAGATCCTCACCGGATGCGACGCCGACGCCACCAAGGTCGTCGAGCGCTCGTTCAAGAAGCGCGGCATCACCGTTCGGACCGGCGTGATGGTGCAGGGACACGTTCCTGACCCGTCCGGCTCGCACACCACGGTTTCGTTCGGCGACGGCGAGTCGATCGACGTGGAGAAAATCGTGATGTCGGTCGGTCGACGTCCGTTCGCCGACCTGCTCGGGCTGCAAGGCACCCTGGTCGCCACCGACGAACGAGGATTCGTCACCGTCGACGAACGCTGCCGCACCGGCGAACCCGGCGTGTGGGCCGTCGGCGATCTCATCAACACTCCGCAGTTGGCCCACGTTGCCTTCGCGGAGGGCATGTTGGCCATCCGCGACATTCTCGGTGAGGCTCCCGCTCCGCTCGACCACCACGGCACGCCCTGGTGCATCTACTGCCACCCCGAGGTCGCCTTCGCGGGCTACACCGAAGAGTCGGCAACGGCCGCGGGCTTCGACGTCGTGACGTCGTCACACCGTTTCATCGGCAACGGCCGCGCCAAGATCGTGGGCGACACCGACGGCATCGTGAAGGTCATCGCCGAACGACGCCCCGACGGCACGGGCGGGCGGATACTGGGCGTCCACATGGTCGGCCCCTGGGTCACCGAGCAGCTCGGACAGGGGTATCTCGCCGTGAATTGGGAGGCGACGATCGACGAGGTCGCCGCGTTCATCCAGCCGCATCCGACGATGTCGGAGCTGTTCGGAGAGACCGTTCTGTCGCTTACCGGCCGGTCCCTTCACGGCTGATGCGTTCAACACCTACGATCTGCGAGTCTCGAGACGAGAGCGAAACGAGGAACTGATGGCCGATGTCACGATGCCCCAGCTTGGCGAAACGGTGACCGAAGGCACGATCACCCGCTGGTTCAAGCAAGTCGGCGATGAAGTGGCGATGGACGAGATTCTCTTCGAGATCTCGACGGACAAGGTCGACAGCGAGGTCCCGAGTCCGATCGCGGGTGTGCTGAGCGAGATACTCGCTCAGGAGGGCGACGTCGTCGAGGTCGGACAGGTGCTCGCCCGAATCGGCGATGCCGGCGCCGCCCCGGTCGCCGCGCCAGCCGCCGAGCCTGCTCCCGCTGAGGCAGCCGCCCCGGAACCTCCCGCACCCGAACCCTCAGCCCCCGAACCGGTGATCGACGAGGTTCCGCCGCCGCCACCTCCGCCACCTCCGCCGGCCCCCGCGGCGCCGGCTCCCGAGCCTCCGGCTCCTCAGCCCGAGCCCGCCGAAGCTGCCTCCCGCGCATCGATGGTGCTGTCGCCCGTGGTCCGACGGTTGATCAGCGACAACAATCTCGACCCTTCCACGATCGTCGGGTCGGGAATCGGAGGGCGCATCACACGCGCCGATGTCGAGCGTGTCATCCTCGACAGTCCGGCGTCGGCTGAGCCCGCCGTGACCGCAGATCCTGCGGCTCCGGTGGAGCCTCCGCCACCACCTGCGGCTGCACCTGATGCACCCCCGGCCCCGGCCCCGGCTCCCGCTCCGGCTCCGGCTCCGGCTCCGGCTCCGGCGCCCGCAGTGGCTGGACGAGATCAGATCGTGCCGCTGAACAACATCCGCAATCGCACGGCCGAGCACATGGTGATGTCGAAGCAGACGTCACCGCATGTCCTCACGGCCATGGAGGTCGACTACGAGCGCGTCGAACACGTGCGTCGAGCGATCAAGTCGGGTTGGAAGGCGGAGGAGGGCTTCAGCCTCACGTATCTGCCGTTCATCTCCCGTGCCGTCGTCGACGCGCTTCGCGAGTATCCGCACCTCAACGCGAGCTTCGGCGGCGATCATCTTGTCGTTCACGAAGAAGTGAACCTCGCCGTCGCGGTCGACATCGACTTCAATGGGCTGCTGGCCCCGGTCGTGAAGAGTGCCGACGGCAAACGTCTGCGCCAGATAGCCCGCGACATCGTCGACGTCGCCGCTCGTGCTCGCACCAAGCAATTGCGCCCCGACGACCTCTCAGGGGGCACCTTCACCCTCACGAACCCGGGCCAGTACGGCACGTTGATGCAGTTCCCGATCATCAACCAGCCGCAGGTCGCCATTCTCTCGACCGACGGAGTCCAGCGAAAGCCGGTCGTGGTCACCGACGACTACGGCAACGAGTCGATCGCCATTCATTCCGTCGGAGTGCTGGCCCTGGCCTGGGATCACCGGGCCTTCGACGGGGCCTACGCCGCCGCATTCATGCATCGCGTCAAGGAGATCATCGAGACGCGCGACTGGGAGGCGGAGGTCCGCTGACCTCCGTCGCCACCGACGATCGGGCCTTTCGGGTCCGGTGGCTCGGTCGCGTCGCGTATCGAGATGGGGTCGCGCTCCAGCGCGCCCTCATGGCCGATCACCACGATCATCTGCTGCTCCTCGAGCACCCGCACACGATCACCACGAGTCGTCGCACTCCAGCCGCGCACCTGCTGTTGAACCATGCCGAGATCGCCGAATTGGGCGGTGAGGTCGTCGAAACGGACCGCGGCGGCGACATCACGTACCACGGTCCGGGCCAACTCGTCGGCTATCCGATCCTGACGCTGCCCGGCCGACGCGGTGGGGGCATGGCCGACACCTCGGCCTATGTCGATGGACTCGAGCAGGTGCTCATCGACGTGCTCGGCGGCCTCGGTATCGAGGCGGGTCGACTTCCGCGGTGCACCGGCGTGTGGGTCGATGTCGACGGTCTGCGGCCGAGGAAGATTGCGGCCATCGGCGTCCGGATCACGCGGGCTCGCACGATGCATGGATTCGCCCTCAACGTCCACCCCGACCTCGAGTGGTTCGAGCGAATCGTCCCGTGCGGAATCACCGACAAGGGCGTCACCTCTCTCGCCGCCGAGGGCATCGATGTCTCGATGAACGAGGTCGCCGACCGAATCGCCGCGGCGGTCGCTCGACGCTTCGCCCCTGATCGCGCGATCGATCGAGCCGACGTTGCCTGGAGGGTGATCGACAAGGACCTCGCGCCGTTCAGTCGGGGCGAAGGGGCCGGCACACCGGTAGGGCGCGACGGCGTGGGCCACGGTGAGACGTTCGAAGAACGAGCCGACGGCACCTCTGTGCGCCTGCTCGGGCGCCTGGAGGAGGCGGGGGCAACCGCACACGACCCGGTGCGCCTCAAGGCCAGAAAGCCCGAGTGGATGCGCGTGCCGCTCGACACCGGGCCGGAATACCGCCGCATCAAGTCGACGATGCGCGAACTCGACCTCGTGACGGTGTGCGAAGAAGCCGGTTGCCCGAACATCTCCGAGTGCTGGAACGAGGGCACGGCGACCTTCATGATCCTGGGGGAGCGGTGCACCCGGGCGTGCGGCTTCTGCTTGGTCGACACCCGCAAACCGGCAGCGCCGGACACCGGCGAGCCCGCTCGGGTCGCCGAGGCGGTGGCTCGGATGGAGTTGCGACACGCGGTGATCACCATGGTCGCTCGCGATGATCTGGCCGACGGCGGGGCCGCCGCGATCGCGGCGACGGTCGCCGCCGTTCGCGAACGGAATCCCGGGTGCCGGGTGGAGACACTCATCTCCGACCTGAAGGGCGACGACGCCGCCCTCGAGGTCGTTTTCGCGTCGGCTCCCGACGTCCTCAACCACAACATCGAGACAGTCGCGCGCCTTCAACGGGCCGTGCGCCCGTCCGCGGGATACGCCCGCAGCCTGTCGGTGCTCGCTCGAGCCAACGCCGCCGGACTCACCACGAAGTCGTCGATCATCGTCGGAATGGGCGAGTCGGGTGATGAGGTTGCGCAGACTCTCGCCGACCTGGCGGCCGTCGGCACCGACATCGTGACGGTCGGGCAATACCTTCGCCCGACCTCACATCATCTTCCGGTCGCCCAATGGTGGGAGCCGGCCCAGTTCGACGAATGGAAACGGGTCGGAGAAGCCGCCGGCATCGTTCATGTCGAATCGTCGCCGCTCACCCGTTCGTCGTACCACGCTCGAGACGCGGCGTCGGCGGTCAGCGCTTCGAGCTGATCACCCCGGTGTCGAAGCCGGCGAGATGGAGTCCACCGTGGAATCGGGCGTGCTCGATCTTCAGACACCGGTCCATCACGACATCGAGTCCGGCGCCGGCGGCTCTCTGCGCCGCCTCGGCATTCCACAGCCCCAGTTGCACCCAGAACGTGGTCGCGCCGACGGCGATCGCTTCGTCGGCGATGTCGGGAAGGTCGTCGCTGCGGCGAAACACGTCGACCACATCCGGCACGACTGGGAGGGCGTCTAGCGACGGGTAGACGGTGTTGCCGAGAATCTCTGTCTCCCGCGGATTGACCAGATACACCTCGAAGTCGGTCGTGGAGCTGAGCAGATACGTGGCGACGAAGTTGCTGGCCCGCGCCGGGTTCGACGACGCCCCGACGATCGCGATGGTGCGGCTCTTGTCGAGGATCGCCTTTCGTTCGCTCGCGCTCGGCGGCTCCCAGCCCGGCACTGTGTCGTGATCCGTCATCGCGATCCTCCAAGGGCCTGATCGAGATCCCAGATGATGTCGTCGAGGTCTTCGAGTCCGACCGAGAGGCGAACCATGTCAGGCGTGACGCCCGCGGCGTCGAGTTGCTCGTCGCTCAGCTGCTGATGGGTGGTCGATGCCGGATGAAGGACGAGTGTCTTCGCATCGCCCACGTTGGCGAGGTGGCTGACCATCTGCAGTCGTTCGATGAAGGTGCTGCCGGCCTCGCGGCCACCCTCGACTCCGAAGGTGAACACGGCCCCGGGTCCGTCGGGCAGGTACTTCCGCGAGAGGTCATGCCATGGCGACTCGGGTAGTCCCGCATAGCTGACCCACGACACCCGAGGATCAGCATCGAGCCACTCGGCGACCGCCTGGGCGTTGCTGACGTGAGCGTCCATGCGCTGCGGGAGCGTCTCGAGGCCCTGAATGAACAGAAACGAGTTGAACGGAGCGAGGGTGGCGCCGACGTCGCGGAGCTGCTCGGCTCGCAGCTTGGTGCAAAAGGCGAACTCGCCGAAGTTGTCCCACCATCGCAGCCCGTTGTAGCTCGCGACCGGCTCCGTCATCTCCGGGAATCTCCCGGACCCCCAGTCGAAGGTGCCTGCTTCCACGACAACCCCGCCGATCGTGGTGCCGTGGCCGCCCAGGAACTTGGTGGCGGAATGGATGACGACGTCGGCCCCCCACTCGATCGGTCGGCACAGATAGGGCGTGGCGAACGTCGAGTCGATGAACAGCGGGACACCGGCGGCATGGCCGATCTCGGCCAACTGTTCGATGTCGGCAACCGCACCCGATGGGTTGCCGATGGTCTCGGTGAAGAGGAGCTTCGTCCGGTCGTTGATCGCGGCCGCGAAGGCAGCAGGGTCGCTGGCATCCACGAATGTCGTCTCGATCCCGAACCGGGCGAGCGTGACCGAGAACTGGGTGATCGAGCCGCCGTAGAGGCTCGAACTCGCCACGATGTGGTCGCCCGTCCCGCACAGGCTGGTGACGGCCAGGAATTCGGCAGCGTGACCCGAGGAGGTCGCGACCGCCCCGATGCCGCCTTCCAGGCTGGCGATACGTTCCTCGAACGCCGACGTGGTCGGGTTGCCGATGCGGCTGTAGATCATCCCGTACTTCTGGAGGGCGAAGAGATCGGCGGCATCGTCGGTGTCCTCGAAGACGTAGCTCGACGTCTGAAAGATCGGCACCGCTCTTGCGCCGGTCGTCGGGTCAGGCCTTCCCCCCGCATGCAGTGCTCGTGTCCGGAATCCCCACGCTCTGTCGGTCATGGCCGTCACCATACGATCTCGGGAATCCGATCTAGCCTGGACTGCATGTTTGCTGAGCGACTCAACCGGGCCCGAGCGCGGATGGAAGCCGACGACGTCGACGTCCTCCTGCTGTCGGTCGGCGCCGATCTGCCGTACTTCTCGGGCTACGAGGCCATGCCGTTGGAGCGGATCACGATGCTCGTGGTGCCTCGCGACGGCGACGCATCGCTCGTCGTTCCCGAGATAGAGGCGCCCCGCGTCGTGGATCGACCCGGAGTGTTCTCGATCAAACCGTGGAGCGAGTCCCAGGACCCGATCCAACTCATCTCGACGCTCATGGGAGCGGCGAGCGCCGCCGCCGTCGGCGATCACATGTGGAGCGGGTTCCTTGTCGACTTGATCGCAGAACGACCCACCACGTCGTTTCGCCGGGCATCGACCATCACCAGTCCGATCCGGTCGGTGAAGACGGCCGACGAGATCGAACGCTTGCGGGCGGCCAGTGCCGCCGTCGACCGGATTGCCGGACGCCTGCAGGCCGGCGAAATCCCGTTGATCGGCCGGACCGAGGCAGAGGTCTCGGCGGAACTCGGACGACAGATCATCGAGGAGGGCCACGATCGGGTGAACTTCGCGATCGTCGCCGCCGGCGACAACGCCGCGTCACCCCATCACGAAGCTGCATCGCGCGTCATCCAGGAGGGCGAGGCCGTGTTGTGCGACTTCGGCGGCACGATGATCGGCGACGACGGCATCGGCTACTGCTCCGACATCACGCGCTGCGTCTGGGTGGGGGAGAACCCGGAGCGCGACTTCTTGGAGGCCTACGCGGTGTTGCACGAAGCGCAGGCCGCCTCGGTGCGGGCGGCGACGGTCGGGACACCCGCCGAGGACGTCGACCGAGCGGGCCGAGAGAAGATCGACTCGGCAGGATTCGGGAGCTACTTCATCCACCGCACCGGCCATGGCATCGGCGTCGAGGCCCATGAGGACCCCTACATCGTCAAGGGGAATGTCCAGCCGCTCGTGGCGGGCAACGCCTTCTCGATCGAGCCCGGCATCTATATGCCCGGTCGCTGGGGCATGCGGCTCGAGGACATCGTCGTCGCTGACGACAACGGTCCCGATTCGCTGAACCTCGTGGATCACCACCTGGCGGTCGTCACCGCCTGAGTGTCAGACCAGCTCCTTGCCCCGACCCGTGGCGGGGGTGGGGAGGGGCGGTACCTTGGCGGCGTGATTCGGATCGATGGGGCCACCGTGCTCGTCCAGTGGGCAGCTGGCGGCTGGCTGTTCTTGTGGGTCACCACCCGGCGCCGCGAGGTCGGGCTGGGCTACGGCTGGCTCCAACGTCTCGTGTTCCTCCTGCTCGCCGGCGGCGCGCTCGTCGCGGCCTTCGTCACGACCCCCACGTGGACGCGAGAGATCTTCACGATCGCGTTCATCGCGTCGGGCATCGTCACGCTGGGTCTGTCGGTCAGCCGGCGGCGGGCCGGGGTCGCCGGGCAGCGCGAGGTCGTCGAGCGACGTACTGCCCGCGTGGCAGATATGACGGGCATCGATCGAGACGAGCAGCGGTTCGACAAGTCCGTCGAGGAATTCCCGCCGGTGCTCGATCTCATCACCGCGGGACTGGGTCTCGTTGCGGTCTTGTTCGGCGCAATTGCCGCGGGCGACCCGGTGCTGCTGTCGATCTTCCGCGGGCTGACGAGCGCCTTGTTCCTCGGCGTCGTGACAGACGCAATGTTGCTCGGCCACTGGTACCTGGTGCAGCCGGGCCTGGCTCGCGCCCCAATTCACGAACTCGTGAAGTGGACGGGCATTCTTTGGGTCCCGGAGACCATCGGCATGCTGATTCCCACCGGCATGGTCTCGGTCCTGAACGGTTCGATCGACGACGCCTACAACGGCCTTCTGGGCTGGTTCTGGATTGCCTGTGTGATCACGACGATCGGATTGGTGTTCGTCACCCGCGCCGCGCTGAAAGAGCGCGAGTACAGCGCGGTGATGGCGGCCACCGGACTCATGTACCTGGCCATCCTCACGGGATTCGGGCAAGACCTGGTCGCCCGGATCCTGCTCGATGCCTGAGAGCTAGTTGAAAAAGCGTACTGCGTGGGAAAGACTGCGAACCCGACGGCACACATTGCCGCCCACACATAACCGCCCACACATTCCCGCTCACACATTCCAGGAGAAGCACATGGACGTCATCCAGGCCCGCGCAGAGACGAACGCCATCGTGGCCGGCCTGATCGCGGGGCTCACGCCTGAGCACCGCGAGATGGAGACGCCGTGCAAGAAGTGGAACGTGCACGATCTGATCAATCACATGGTCGGTGGCGGCCTCATGATGTCGTCCGCCCTCAGCGAGGACTCGTCGACGATGCCCGATCCAGAGGGCGATCATCTGAGCGAGGGCCCGGGCGCAGGTTGGGCCGCGGCTGTGGAGGCAATGACTGCCGCGGCGACGCCGGTCAATCTCGAGAGTCTGCGCCAATTGCCGTTCGGCGAGATGCCGGGAGCTGTCGGCTTTTCCGTGATCACCGCCGATCACGTCACTCATGCGTGGGACCTTGCGAAGGCGACAAGCCAAGAGATCAGCGCATCGGATGAGCTGTGCGACTGGGCGACCGAGACGTGGAGCTTGGTGCTGAGCGACGATCTCCGCAACGGCGACGCGTTCGACGCCGTTCAGCCTTGCGCCGACGACGCGCCCCGTATTGATCAGCTCGCGGCCTTCACCGGACGTTCCGTTTCCTGAGTCGTTCAGTTTCCGGGTGCTTGCAACTCGGACCCTGAGCGTGCGCACACTAGAGGGATGCCGAGAGCGATTTGGAGCGGGTCGATCAGCTTTGGCCTGGTCAACATCCCCGTGAAGTTGTACAGCGCCGTCTCCCGAAAGACGGTTCGCTTCAACCAGCTGGATTCGGCGACGGGCAGTCGGGTGAAGCAGAAGCGCGTGTCGGCTGAAGACGGCGAGGAAGTGCCCTACGAACGCATCGTGAAGGGCTTCGAACTCCCGTCAGGGGAATATGTCCTCATCACCGATGAAGAGGTGGCCGCCCTCGACCCCGATGCCGCCCGCACCATCGACATCGACGAGTTCGTCGACCTTGTCGACATCGACCCGATCTTCTACGACAACGCCTATCACCTGGTGCCCGACGAGCAGACGGCCAAGCCCTACAAATTGCTCGCCACGGCGATGGAAGAAGCGGGCAAGGTCGGCATCTGCCACTTCGTGATGCGTTCGAAGCAGTACCTCGCCGCGGTGCGCCCGGTCGACGGCCGACTCCTGCTTTCCACGATGGTCTTCGCCGATGAGATCGTCGATCACACCGAAATCGGTGGCTTCGACTTCCTCGCTGATACGAAGATCAGCAAGAAGGAACAGGCGATGGCCGAACAACTCATCGCGACCCTCGACGCCACGTTCGAGCCCTCCCGGCACAAGGACACCTACCGTGAAGCGGTGCTCGAACTGATCGATCGCAAGGCCGCGGGGGAGACGGGCGACGACCTCGTGCCCGCTCCTGCGCCCTCGTCCGCCAAGGTCATCGACCTCATGGCCGCGCTCGAGGCATCGGTGAACGAGGCCAAGAAGGCTCGGGGGCGTCATCCCGCGTCCGGAAGCGGCGCGTCCAAACCGGGCAAGACGAAAGCCAAGACCGCCAAGAAGGCGTCGAAGACCAAGAAGCGCGCCGCGACGACGAAGAAGGCGGCCAAGAAGGCGGCCCGCGTCCGCAAATCGGCCTGAGCGTCCGAGGACCTTCGGTGGCCGAGTCGGAGCGCGTGCATGTGGAGATCGACGGCCATCGCCTGGCCGTGAGCAACCTCGAGAAGGTGCTCTATCCGATGGTCGGGTTCACCAAAGCCCAGATCATCGACTACTACGTGCGGATCGCGCCGGTGATGTTGCCCCACATCCAGGACCGCGGCATCACACTGCGTCGGTGGCCGGACGGGGTCACCGAGAGCTCGTTCTTCGAGAAACGGTGTCCGTCGCATCGGCCGGGCTGGGTGGGCACATGTCTCGGACCGGGTGATCGGCGCGGGGGAATCGAATACTGCAAGCTCGACTCGATCGCGGCGCTGGCCTGGACGGCAAACCTGGCGTCGCTCGAGATCCATTCGCCCATGTCGCGCTGCAGCGATCCGGACTCGCCCACGATGCTTGTCTTCGATCTCGATCCGGGCGAGCCGGCGACGATCATCGAGTGTGCGCAGGTCGCTCTGGAGATCCAAGAGGTGCTGGAGACGGTGGGGATCCAGTCATTCCCGAAGACGTCAGGCAGCAAGGGCATGCAGCTCTACGCGCCGCTCAACACCCCTCACGCGCACGACCACGCTTCGGACTTCGCGCTGGCAGTCGCCCAGCTTCTCGAGAAGAAGCTGCCGAAGCTCGTGCTCTCGAACATGACGAAGAAGCTCCGCAAGGGAAAGATCTTCATCGACTGGAGCCAGAATTCCCGACACAAGACCACGATCGCGCCGTATTCGCTGCGAGCGAAGGATCGTCCGACCGTGTCGACACCGCTGACCTGGGATGAAGTCGCCGACGGTGCCGCCGGAGAGCCGCTGGGATTCGAGGCCGGTGAAGTCTTGGAACGCGTGGCTGAGTACGGCGACCTCTTCGCCGAGACGGTCACCATGGAGCAGGAGTTGCCGGTCGGCGGCGGATCGTGAACCGAACTGATCGGCTCTACGCCATGGTCGAGGAGCTGCGGGCGTCGGCGCCGGCCTCGCGTACGGCTCGCGAGCTGGCCACTCTCTATGAGATCTCCACCCGCACGGTCGAGCGCGACATCCTGGCGCTTCAGGAGGCGGGCGTTCCGATCCGTGGTGCGGCCGGCCGGCGCGGCGGCTACTCGATCGATCCGGCCCGCACGCTGCCCCCGGTGAACTTCAGTCCGGCTGAAGCGCTGGCCGTCGCCGTCGCGTTGGCCGACAATGCGGGCCCGTTCGCCGCCGCCGGCCGAGCCGCTCGCAACAAGGTGCTCGCGGCAATGTCGGCCGACGACCTCGATGCCACCCGAGCAATGGCAGAACGAGTCCGCCGGTTTTCGCGACCCGAGACGATCGATGCTCCGCACGTGCCCCTCAATGTGCAGCGAGCAATCGCGGAGCAGCTCGTCGTTGCCATCGACTATCTCGATCGCAACTCGGTCGACACCCGCCGCGAGGTCGAGCCCGTGGGGGTGGTGTCGCTCGACGACGCCTGGTACCTGGTGGGTTGGTGTCGTCTGCGAGAAGACGCCCGATCATTCCGACTCGACCGAGTGCGGGGAGCGGCACTGACCGGCGAAGTCGCCCCGGTGCGAGATCCCGAACGCTTCCTCGAGTTCATGCCCTGGCTGATCGAGCGGCCTGACCCTCTGCTCTGAGCAGTCGCCAGGACGTCGCTGAACGCTGTTTCTCGTGAACCCCGACATGGCGTTGTCGGGGTTCGACCGAGATTCGTGGAGAACGCCGACAGGGGGTTGTCGCCCTCCTCCTCGATGGTGTTCTTCAACCAACAGAGCAGAGACTGAGGAGTCACAAATGAGCAACACCGTTTCCCCCATCGGGTGGTTTGAGATCGCGGGTTCGGACCAGGCGAAGACCGAGGCCTTCTACGGCGATCTCTTCGGCTGGCGTTTCGGCGACGGCCCGACCGGTCCCTCGTACCGCATCGCCGACGCCGGTGATGGCATCTCCGGCGGCGTGACGACCGCGCAGGCCGGCCTTCCGTCGTCCTACGCGATCTTCAGCATCATCGTTCCCGATGTCGAAGCCACCTGCGGTCGCATCGCCGAACTTGGTGGACGCGTCCTTGTCGGGCCTGAGGTGCTGGGGGAGACCGGGCTGGTCTTCGCCAACGTCGAGGACCCCGACGGGAACCACTTCGGCGTCTTCTGCCCGCCCGCCGGTGAGGCGCCGCCCGCGGTCTGAGCACGCGGTGTGTCTCGTGAGGGTTCCCCCGCCCTCACGAGACCGTCGTTCTCCCGGCTACCGTGCCCGCCGGGGGTTCAGAGCATGAGCGTGCGAGCACGATTGATCAACGGAGCGCTACGGGCGGCTCGCCGGGCCGGCTTCGGTCGCAGGTTCGAGGCGGCCGTCGTGGCCCGCGAGACGCTTGACCCCATGCTGGCGAAGGTCCGGCGCTACGACGACACCACGCCCCCGAAACGACTTCTCCGCAAATGGGATCACGAAGAAATCACGGCCGGCGAATCGCCGCTGCATCTTCTTCGTCACCGGAAGTCCGAGTCCCGCTGTCGCGTGCTGCTGTACTTCCACGGCGGCGGCTACATGGTCGGCCCGGCTCGAATGCACTGGGCGGCGATGGCCGAACTGGCCCGCGACGGTCGGGCGGATCTCGCGATGTCGATCTACCCGAAGTCGCCCGAGCATGATCACCAGGCGACGATCGCCGCCGCGGTCGCGGCGTATGGCACCGTGGTCGAACGCTATGGAGCGGAGAACGTCGTCGTGGGCGGCGACTCCGCGGGCGGTGGGCTGACGGCCTCGCTGCTCACGGTGCTTCGTGACCGTGAGACGGCCCAACCCCATGCCGCACTTCTCATCTCCCCTTGGTTCGACTTGTCGATGTCGGACCCGGCCTCCCAGGCGCAATCGAAATCGGACTTGATACTCCCGATCGGGGGTTTGGTCGAGGCGGGCCGCTACTACGCGGGGGATCTCGATCTGACCGACCCGCTCGTGTCGCCGAGATTCGCGTCGACCGCCGGGTTGGCGCCGATGCACATCTTTGTCGGGACTGAGGAGGTTTTCTTCGCCGATTGTCTGGGATTCGCACACAAGGCGCAGGCAAATGGCGACCACGTCACTCTGCGGGTCCTGGCCCGCGGCCAACACGTGGCGGCCATATTTCCAACACCCGAGGGGAAGATCGCCCGAGCGCAGATGCTGGCCCTGATCGACTGGCCCTAGCCCAGCGTCCCCCGGCAGGCGCGCAGGACGCCTATTCTGCCGCCGAGATCGAATCGCCTTTCGGGAGACCACAGAATGACCATCACCTTCCATGCCGTCCGCACCGTGTCGAAGGCGGCCAAGGCCGCGATCCGCATTGCCACTGCGGAGGAAGTCACCGAGGGGGTTCCCGGCGTTCCTCCCGCGCAACTGAAGGCCGCGGGCTTCGAAGGCAAGGTGGGCCAGACCCACACCTGGCCCGAGGGCGATCGAGTCTTTGCCCTCGTCGGCATCGGCGCGGCAGAGGAAGTCGACACGGACGCGGTGCGACGCGCTGGTGCCGTCATCGCGCGTGGCTTCGGCCGCCATTCTCGGATCGGCGTCGACCTCCCTCAAAGTGAATTGGCGGCGGCCGGCGCACGGCAGGCGCTCGTCGAAGGGATCTGCCTCGGTAGCTACAAGTTCCTCACCTACAAGTCAGAGGGCAAGCCGGCCAAAGTCGCACGCGTCGACGTCGCCGGCGGTAGCGGTGCCCGCAATCAGGCCGCCCTCGACCTCGGTGCGGCGATCGCGGCCGGCCAGACATTGGCCCGTGACCTCGTCAACGAGCCGGGGGGCACGCTGACGGCGCCGGAGTTCGCGAAGCGGGCCGCGGCGGCCGGGCGCAAGGCCGGCCTGACGGTGAAGGTCTGGGACGAAGCGGCCATCAAGAAGGGCAAGCTCGGCGGCCTTCTGGGTGTGAACCGGGGATCCGACCTTCCGCCCCGCCTCGTCGAGTTGACCTACAACCCGAAGGGCAAGGCGAAGGGCACGTTGGCGATCGTCGGCAAGGGCATCGTGTTCGACGCCGGCGGCCTGTCCATCAAGACGGGCCAGGGAATGATGACGATGAAGTGCGACATGGGCGGTGGTGCCGCGGTTGTCGGGGCCATGAGCGTGATGAAACATCTCGCGCCGCAATGCCGCATTCGTGCCTACGTTCCGATGACCGACAACATGCTCGGCGGCGACGCCACGCGACCGGGCGATGTCTTGAAGATCCGCAACGGCAAGACGATCGAGGTGCTCAACACCGACGCAGAGGGTCGATTGATTCTTGCCGACGGATTGTCGCTCGCCAGCGAGGCCAAGCCCGATGCGATCGTTGATCTCGCCACGCTCACCGGCGCGTGCATGGTGGCGCTGGGTCCGAAGATCGCCGGCGTGATGGGCAACAACGACTCGTGGATCGACCAGATCCGCGGCGCCTCCGACTCGTCGGGGGAGCGCGTGTGGCATCTCCCGCTGCCCAAGGACTACAAGAAGCAGGTCGAGTCGTCGGTGGCCGACATGAAGAACATCGGCACCCCCTACGGCGGTGCCCTCACTGCCGGCCTCATTCTCCAGGAATTCGTGGCCAACGGCATTCCGTGGGCCCACATCGACCTTGCCGGCCCGGCGTGGAGCGACGCCGACGACGCCGAGATCACCAAGGGCGGCACCGGATTCGGTGTCCGCCTCCTCGTCGACCTCGCCGCCAACTTCACCAAGCCCTAGATGGGACTGGTGTCAGACACCAGTCCCACCTGCGGCACAGTATTACCTGCGACGAAAACGCCGAATGGCGGCCCCGAAGGGCCGCCATCCGATCAAGCTTTTGGCTTGGATTAGCCGATCGCCGAGTCAACCTCGGAGAACTTGCTCGAAGCCGACTCGCCAAGGGCGGTCACGGCAGCGATGCAAACGACAGCGATCAGAGCGACGAGCAGCGCGTACTCGACGAGGCTGGCGCCACGATCGTTGTCAATGTGGGCGGTGATCCAAGTGGAAAGGAACTGGTAAGCGGTGGTCATTTTGGGTGGACTCCCCTGTTTGTTAGATGTCACCACCACTCGGCGGTGAACCGTCTCCATTCCTTCGGCACGACAAACTCCGTTCCTTATGCATCTTTTGACCTAATTCGCAGGGTCGGAGGACTCACTCAGAGCCGGAATCGCCGCCTGAACACCGTTTTTCGCCTATTCGTGGTCGTTGCCGTGGTGTCTGTCCCATGCCCAGCGCACCGCGGCGGCCGCGATCGACGGATGGAATCGCCACTGGCCGAGCTGTAGTTCGGCGTCGTCGACGCCATCACCGCACTGGACGAGACCCAGGGCGAGGCGACGGGCCCGCCGTTCGAGGGCGGCGTGATCTCCCTGTTCTTCGGGTTCAACGAATTGTTGGTGTCGACGCTGAAGCTGTGGCGGCAAGCGACTCAGGTGGCCACGGCTGAGCGGCGGGAGGCGGCGGCGAACCTCGAGTTCACCGAGCCCGACAGGCTGGGCGGCCCCGAATCGGCACGCCCGGGCGATGCTGCGGGCCAGCGGACTGTTGCGCCCGCCCTTGTGCCCGATGCCCAGGGCGCCGGCGGTATCGCCGAGGTCGAGCACGAATCCGCTGGGGGAGCGGTCGAGTTCGTGCCGACAGTGCCGGAGTAGCCAGATCGTGCTGGGTCCGAGGATGCCGAGCCAGAACTGCTCGACATAGATGGACCGTGGATCGTGGCCGAGCCGGTCGATGACCGGATCGTCCCAACTGCGGATGTAGACCTGCTCGACCTGGGGATCGGCGACGGACGTGGACTGAACTGACATGCGGACTCCCGCGGTGTGAGAAACTCAACCGGGGAAGTTCATTATATTTCAGTCTATTTCACTCAGAGATGTCAAGGCCGGTGTTGAGGGCTGTCCAAGCCTCGCACCGCGCGCGAGGCTCTCTGCATGGGGTCAAGCAGCGCGAGACGATGGATCGGCGTGTGCATCGACTGCATTGACGCCGACGAGCTCGCCCGGTTCTACGGCCTTCTTCTCGGATGGGACGTGTCGGCGCGCGACGGGCACGACTGGGTGCAGTTGCGTGACCCCGGAGGTGGCGTGGGAATCAACATCCAGTCCGAGAAGGGGTACGAGCCGCCGATCTGGCCCGAAACTCCTGGCCGCCAGCAGAAGATGCTGCACCTGGAGGTGGAGGTGGACGATCTTGATGCGTCAGTTCAGCAGGTGGTGAAGGCCGGCGGCGCCGTCGCCGCCCACCAGCCGCAGGATCGCGACCCGTCTCGTATCCGCATCATGCTCGATCCCGCCGGTCACCCCTTCTGTATCTTCCTCGCCGGCGAGTAGGCGGGCCGGTTCAGGTCTCGAGTGCCTCGGCATCAGTCGGCGTGTCGTCTGCCGCGTCAGCCGCGTCAGCCGCGTCAGCCGAAGCTTCCGGTTCGGGATCGGCGACCGGGGGTTCCGGTGCCGGTGCAGGAGCCGTCGGATCCGGACCCTTCGGCGCCTTGGCCGGCCCGTAAGTCGACCACACGGTGCCGATGATGATGCCGACGATCAGAAGGATGAACGGTGGCCACGTCCCTAGCGCCGCCCACTTCTGGCCGATTGCGACGAGGGCCAACCCGAGGCCGAAGACGATTCCGTAGAAGAACCCTCGGATCGGATGGCGCTTTGTGGTGGTTGCAGTCATCAGACACCTCCCCAGGTCCGGGCCGGTCGGGCATTGAAGAGCATGCCGACCGTTGACATGAACAACAGGGCAACGCCGGGCGCCGTGAGCGGGAGCCCGCCCTGGAAGTCGACGAAGCCGGAGCCGATGCAGAAGAAGGGCAGGCCGTTGGGGACCGCCCCGCTCGTGCCGTCGTCGGCCCCAGTGCCGCTGGACGGTGCGTCCATCTGGCCGCTGACCGAGACGAGGCCGCTGATCTTGGCCGGGGCCGGCAGATCCTCGTTGAGGTTGACCGCGCCGAGGTTGCGATTCTCGCCCGAGCGATTGGGGTCTCCACCAGCATCGATATTGGTGCCGGCAAAGCCGAGGAACTTCAGCTCGATGAACCAATCGTGATCGAGTGGGCCGGTGCCATCGGGCACACCGCCGGCGAGGCCGGTGTAGATGACCGCACCGTCGACATGGACCTTGAACGGGTTGTCCGAGGTGAAGATCGGTTCGAGCGGCAGCTCGCCGTCGCCCAGAGGCGTGTCCTTGAAGCCGATCGGTTGACCGTCCTGATCCCAGTCCCAGGCCACGTCGAGAGGCTGGCCATCGCTGTCGTATGACCACGCCATGCCCATGCACGGGCCGGTCAGCTCGGATCCCGAGCCGCCGACGAGGCCGAGGTCGCCACGAGCTCGTGCGATCTGGTTGAGCGTGTGGTCCATCGCCTCACTCGTCGCGAGAAGGATGATCCGATTGGGATCGAGGGGATCGACGATCTGTTCGTTGTTGGGGTCTTCCGCTTCGAGCAGCGCTTGGTTGATGAAGTCGTCGTCCTCTTGCAGGAGATCGCGCACGCCCGGCTCGCCGATCAGGTCGTCGAGCACCGACCAGTCGGGACCGACGTCGACGCCGTCCTCGATCAACCGGGGGATGTTCGGGAAGGAATCGGGAATCTCGTCAGGTTCCTCGACATCGGGAATGTTCGCGAAGACCTCGCTCAGGATGATCGAGATTCGCTGGAGCGAGAGTTGTTCGGGCAGGGTGCCGCCCTCTCCCTCGCAGCCCTCAACGCCGGGTGGGGTGCCGGCGGCGTCGGGGATGCCATCGGGCGTGCCGGTGTTGGCGGCGTCGTCCTTGTCGTCCCACTCACAGTCGTCGTCGTCGTTGTCGGGGAGTCCGTCGCCGTCCCAATCGTCACGCTGACCGTCGCCGTCGGTGTCGACGGGCTCCGGTGGCTCGTCCTGTGCACCTGCGGTTGGCGCCAGGAACGTCATCACCATCAATGCCGCCAGGCACGCTGCGATGGACGCGATCCCTGTTCGTGTTCGTCTCATGACCACCCCTCCTTGACGCGACCATAGTTTCCGAGGCCCTGTCGATGCTGCGACTCAAGCTCGGCGGCGTCACCTGAACGTCATCGGTCTCCGGTCGCCTACGCTCCGCTCCCATGGCAATCAGCGCGGTCGGGCAGGCGAAGGATCTCATCGACGGGGCAGCCGCCGTGGCGGTCCTGACCGGTGCCGGCATCTCGACCGACTCCGGGATCCCCGACTTTCGCGGGCCGCAAGGGCTCTGGACCAAGAACCCAAAGGCCGAGAAGGCATCCAACATCCGAAACTACGTGAATGACCCGGAGGTGAGGAAGGCGAATTGGGCAGCCCGTGCCTCAGGTGCGCTCTGGGCCAACGTCGAGCCCAACATCGGTCATCACGCGCTCGTCCACCTCGAGCAGCGGGGCAAACTTCACACGCTCATCACCCAGAACGTCGACGAACTCCACCAGCGCGCGGGCAGCAGCCCCGAACTCGTGGTCGAAGTCCACGGAACCACCCGCAAGGTCGCGTGTCTGTCGTGCGAGTACCGCGACAACATGGAAGAAGCGCTCGAGCGCGTGCGGGCGGGGGAGGAGGACCCGACCTGTCCTCGATGTGGCGGTCTGTTGAAATCGGCCACCGTGTCGTTCGGGCAGTCGCTCGACGGTGAGGATCTCCGGCGCTCGGAGGTTGCGGCGCACGAGGCTGATGTGTTTCTCACGATCGGCACCACGCTCGCCGTCTTCCCGATCAACGAAACCGTGATGATCGCCAAGCATGCGGGCGCTCGCTTGATCATCGTGAATGCCGAGCCGACCGCCATGGATCACCTCGCCGATGTGGTGCTCAACGAGCAGATTGCCGATGTCCTGCCGGCGATTGTGGGAATGCCGCCAGGGTGATCGAGGTTGGGGCTGTTAATTCCCGACTAACTAGGTAGCATTTACGTCATGGCCAGTTTCCGTGAACTCCTTTCCCAGGCGAAGAGCGCAATCACCGAGGTCGACACCGCCGGTGGCGAGGCGCTTCTCGCCGAGGGCTACACGCTGCTCGACGTCCGCGAGCCCGACGAATACGAGCAGGGTGCGATCCCCGGCTCGGTCCATATCCCTCGCGGTCAGCTCGAGTCGAACATCGAGAACCGCATCACCGACCGCGACACCAACATCGTGGTCATGTGCGCGGGCGGCGTGCGTTCAGCCTTCGCGGTGCAGACGCTGGAGCAACTCGGCTACGCCAACACCGTCTCGATGGACGGCGGCTTCAACAAGTGGAAGGACGAGGGCCGCGACTGGAAGCGGCCTCAGACCCTCACCCCCGACCAGCGAAACCGCTACCAGCGGCACCTGCTCGTGCCGGAGATCGGCGACGAGGGCCAGCTGAAGCTTCTCGATGCCAAGGTTCTTCTCCTCGGGGCCGGCGGTCTGGGCTCGCCGGCTGCGCTGTATCTCGCCGCGGCGGGCGTCGGGACCATCGGCATCATCGACATGGATGTGGTCGACGAGTCCAACCTGCAGCGCCAGATCCTGCACAACCTCGATCGAATCGGCGAGCGAAAGGTGGACTCGGCGAAGAAGACGCTCACCGGCCTCAACCCCGACGTCAATGTCGTCACCTACGACACCCGGCTCGGCGCCGACAACATCATGGATATCGTCGAGGGCTACGACGTCGTCGTCGACGGCGCCGACAACTTCCCGAGCCGATACCTCCTCAACGACGCGACGGTGAAGCTCGGGATTCCGGTTGTTCACGGCTCGATCTTCCGCTTCGAAGGCCAGATCACCGTGTTCGATCCCCGCAATGGCCCGACCTACCGCGACATGCTGCCCGAGGCTCCGCCGGCCGAATTCGCGCCGTCCTGCGCCGAGGCCGGGGTTCTGGGCGTGCTGCCCGGCATCGTCGGATCCATCCAGGCCCTCGAGGCGCTGAAGCTGATCCTCGGAGTGGGCGACGGACTCAGCGGCCGTCTGATCGCGTTCGATGCGCTCGAGATGAGCTTCCGCGAGTTCAAACTCCGGGTCGATCCCGGCAACGAAGTCACCTGGGAGAACCGGGACCGCATCGAGATCACAGAGCTCGACGGTCTCTGCATGCCGAGCTTCACCCCGGCCTGATCCGTACTCAACGGTAGCGGCGCCGATACGCTCGTTCGGTTCCGTCGCGCCTGACGGAACGGATACTGGAGTTTCCTCATCCGCCGCCGACTCGCGACCCTGCGCGACCGGAGCCCGTTGCCCGAAGGCACTGCTGCCATCGGATCCGGACTCGTGGTCAATGGCATCACGACGTATGCCTTCCTGGTCATCGCGCGGCGCGCCCTCGGCGACGAGGCCTACGGCGGTCTGGCCGTGTTGTGGGGCCTCATCTACATCCTCGGACCGGGACTCTTCCAGCCGCTCGAACAGGAACTGGCCCGGGCTACGGCCAACCGGGCCGGCCGCGGCGAGGGCAGTGCGCCGGTCTTTCGCCAAGCCACCCGCATCGGTTCGGTCCAACTCGCCGTCGTCGTCCTGGGTGCGATCGTCGCCTGGCCTCTCGGACTCGACGGTCTGCTGGACGACCGCATCGATCTTCTGGTCGCTCTCATCCTCTCGATGGCGGCGTTCATGGCCGCGGAATGTGTGAGGGGCGTCCTCTCGGGCCGACATGAGTTCACCCGCTACAGCGCGTACTTCGCGGCGGAGGGCCTCAGTCGGATGTTCCTGGCCGGCGTGCTGGCCGTCATCGGCATCGAGGTCGTCGGCGCCTACGCCGTGTCCGTCGGCATCGCCTTCCTGATCGCGACCCTCGTCGGTGTCGGGAGACTGCGGCCATTCGTGAAGCCGGGGCCGCCCGCCCCGCTCAATGAACTCACTCCCTCGCTCGGCTGGCTGTTGATTGCATCCCTCGGCGAGGCGTTCATGCTCAATGTCGGCCCCGTCGCGCTCGAGATCGTGGGCGACGACCTCGGCGAGGAGGCGCCCGGTGTCTTCCTGAACGGGTTGATCATCTCTCGCGTGCCGCTCTTCTTCTTTCAGGCGGTCAAAGCGGCCCTTCTCCCGAATCTGGCGCGGATGGCGGGCGAGAACGACCTGAACGGGTTCCGCACCATCCAGCTGCGGCTCGTCGCCGCGGTCCTCTCCGTCGCTGCGGTCTCTGTGGCAGTCATGGCAGCCATCGGCCCCTGGCTCGTGAAGTCGCTCTTCGGCGATGAGATCGGCGCCCTGGACATGGCGCTGTTGTCGGCGAGCGGCGGCGGGCTGATGGTGATGTTGTCGCTCTCTCTCGGCCTGGTCGCTCTCGATCACACCCACCTCGCCGTGGTGGGCTTCGTGGTGGGCGTGGCCGCGTTCCCGTTCGCCCTTCTCTTCGCCAACGAGCCGTTCTTGCAGGTCGAGACGGCCCTCGTCGCCGCCGTGACATTGGGCTCGCTCGTGACCGCCGCGTTGCTGAAGTATGAGTACTCAGTGCACACCCGTTCCGGCCGGATGCGAGTCGAGACGGCGCCCAACGGCTGAGCCATTGGATGATGGCGAGCAGGGCGGGCTAGAAATGGCGGCGTCGTCTTGTTCTGGAGGATTCTGATGAAGCGCCTGCTGGTTGTCCTATTCGCCTTCGCCTTGTTTGCGGCCGCATGCGGCGACGACTCGGGCGGCGACGACGCCGACGCCGGGACGACCACGTCGGCGGCGCCGGTGACCGACGACCCACCGGCGGACGACGACGAGGACCCGCCGGTCGACGACGAGGACCCACCGGTCGATGATGAGGATCCGCCGGTCGACGACGTGCCCCTCTTCGACTCGTTCCAAGGTGTCTCGGCGACCGAGATCGGCTTCGGCATCGCCGCGATCGACGCCGAGGCGCTGATCCCGTTCGGTTTCGACCTCGGCGTCGCGCCAGTCGAAGAAATGTACATCGCGTGGTCCGACGCACAGAACGAGCGAGGCGGTGTTCTCGGGCGCGACCTCGTGCCCCACACGCGCTTGTTCCTGCCCATCGGAACCGCCGCGTCCGATGAGATCTGCTCGGAGTTCGCCGAGGATCTCGAACTCTTCGCGGTTATCGGACAATTCCTGGGCGACGCCCCGCTGTGCGTCACCGAACTCAACGGCCTTCCGTACATCGGGCACTTCGGCCTCAACGGCAGCCGGGATGAAGCCTCCGAGGGTCGATTCATCGCCACGGAGATGGCCAACAGCGCGCAGCGCTACGGCGGTGTGGCCGAGATGATCGCCCAGGGTGACATCGTCGGGAAGAAGGTCGCCCTCTGGTGGGACAACCCGTCCGACGCGGAGTTCGCCGAGCTGGTTCGGCCCCTGCTGGTGGATGCGGGAATCGAAATCGTCGCCGAGGTCGAAGTGGGCGACTTCGGTCAGGACCAGATCGCGGCTGACAACGCCGGCGATCAACGTATGGAACGGGTCACCTCGTCGGGCGCGGACTTCATCCTTGGGCTGAGCAACATCACTCCCGTCACCGAGGCCGCCGATCGGGCCAACTACAGCGGCGTGATCGGCTTCACCAACGGTCAAGCGGCTGATCAATACGTCTTCCCCGAAGCAGATCTCGACGATGGCTCAACGGTCCCGGAGAGGACCTTCGCAATCACGACCAACAAGCCGACGCCAGAGGAAGCGCTTGCCGACCCGGGTGTTCAGCAGTGCATCGATGAGTACAACGCGGCCTACGACGAGCCGATTGACCTCGAGTCGAAGGAAACGATCGGGGCGCTGACCAATCACTGCCGAGCGTTCCGCCTGATGGTGTTGATCTTCGAGGCCGCAGGTGTCGATTTGAACCCGGACTCCTTCGTGACCGGGGCCGAGTCCATGGGCACCTTCGATCTGCCCGCCATGGCTGACGCATCGCTCGGCCCCGACAACCACGCGGCCGGCAGCCAGATCCGCCGCTACGAGTACGACGCAGAAGCCGGTTTTCACCTTCCGGTGGGCGACCCGATCGATCCCGTCGTTCCGGGCTAGAACGGCCCAAACGGGGGAGTAGGCCGTAGCGCCTAGAGACACGGCGCGACGCTCTCGGTACCCTTATCCCCCGTGAAGGGTCTCATTCTCAGCGGCGGTGCCGGAACCCGGCTCCGCCCCATCACCCACACCAGCGCAAAGCAGCTGGTGCCCATAGCCAACAAGCCGATTCTGTTCTACGGGATCGAAGACATGGCGGCCGCGGGCGTCGACGAGATCGGCATCATCATCGCACCCGCGACCGGTGGCGAGATCCGTGAATACGTCGGCGACGGTTCACAGTTCGGCGTGTCGATCACCTGGATCGTGCAGGAGGAGCCGCTCGGCCTGGCCCATTGCGTGCTCATCGCCCGCGACTTCTTGGGCGACGACGATTTCGTCATGTATCTGGGCGACAACATGCTCGAACAGGGGCTCAAGGAGTTCGTCGAAGGATTCGAAGCGGCGCGTAGCGCCGCCCCGCAGCTCGGTGTCGAACACGTCGCACCGGCCGCACAGATCCTTCTCGCCAAGGTCGAGGACCCGTCTGCCTTCGGCGTGGCCGAGATCGGCCCCGACGGTGAAGTGCTGCAACTCGTCGAGAAGCCTGAAGTGCCGCCCTCGGATCTGGCCCTGGTGGGCGTGTACCTCTTCGATCCGACGATTCACGTCGCGGTCGCGGCGATCGACCCCTCGCCTCGCGGTGAGCTCGAGATCACCGATGCCATCCAATGGCTCGTCACCAACGGCCACCGGGTCAACCACGAGGTCCTTGTCGGCTGGTGGATCGACACCGGCAAGAAGGACCCCCTCCTCGAGTGCAACCGGCTCGTTCTCGACACGCTGAAGCGCGACGTCGCCGGCGACGTCGATGCGAAGTCGTCGATCGACGGCCGCGTCGTCGTCGAGGCCGGCGCCAAGATCATCAACTCGACGGTGCGCGGTCCGGCCATCATCGGTGCGGGCACCATTGTCGAAGACAGCTACATCGGTCCGTACAGCTCGATCGCCATCGACTGCCGGATCACCCACAGTGAAATCGACAACTCGGTGCTGCTTCGCCGGAGTTCGGTCACCGACATTCCGCGGCTCACCGACTCACTCGTCGGGCGCGACACCGAGATCACGAAGGGCGATGCTCGACCGCGAGCCACCCGTGTGATGCTGGGCGATCACTGCCTTGTCGAGATCGAATAGTCGGACCGTTCCCGAAGTCCACGAACAAGTAACCCTGGAGCACTCATGGCAACCGTGACGCCGAGCGACGTCATCGACGGCGTCTACATCGTCGAACCCGACATCCACCGCGATGAGCGGGGCTACTTCATCGAGACGTATCGACGCTCTTGGTTCCCCGGCCAGCGCGAGATGATCCAGGGCAACCGCGGCGACCGCCAGGGCGGGTCGGTCGTCGGCCTGCACTACCACCTGCATCAGAGCGACTACTGGTACTGCCCCTACGGCAAGGTGCGCGTTGTGCTCCACGATCTCCGTGAAGGGGGCCCGACCGACGGCGAGACGATCGTCTACGACCTGGGTGGCGAAGACGCCGACTCCCACGTGCACCACGGCATCTACATCCCTCCCGGCGTCGCCCACGGCTTTGCCGCACTGACCGACTGCACCCTGACGTACCTGGTCGACGGCTACTACAACCCGGCCGACGAACTCGGCGTGCTCTGGAACGACCCCGCGATCGGGGCCGACTGGGGCCTCATCGATCCGATCCTTTCCGGGCGAGACCAAGCCAACCCGCTTCGGGCCGATCTGCCCGCCAACCGCCAGCCGTACCACTCGCTGCGCACCACCTGACTGCGGTCAAGGAGACTCCCAATGAAACTCTTCGTCACCGGCGCCGCCGGATTCATAGGTAGCAACTACGTCCGCCACGTCCTCGAGACGAGCGACGACGAGATCGTCATCTACGACGCGCTCACCTACGCCGGCAACATGGCGTCGATCGAGGACGTCCTCGGGAGTCGTGTCTCGTTCGTGCACGGCGACGTCTGCGATCGTGATGCGGTGACCGAAGCCATGAAGGGCTCGGACCAGGTCGTCCACTTTGCGGCGGAGTCCCACGTCGATCGGTCGATCACCGGCCCCGATGCATTCGTCCGCACGAACTGCGACGGCACCAACGTGATGTGCGACGTCGCACTCCAGCTCGAGATCGAGAAGTTCCTCCACGTCTCGACCGACGAGGTCTACGGCTCGGTCGAGGAAGGCTCCTCTGTCGAGACGGACGGGCTCGATCCCCGCTCGCCCTACTCGGCATCGAAGGCGGGTTCCGATCTCATCGCCCTGAGCTACTTCACCACCTACGAGTTGCCGGTCATCGTCACTCGGGCATCCAACAACTACGGACCATTCCAGTTTCCTGAGAAGGTCATCCCGTTGTTCACCACCAATCTGCTCGATGGCGGCTCGGTACCGCTCTACGGCGATGGAATGAACATTCGCGACTGGCTGTTCGTCGCCGATCACTGCTCAGGTGTCGATGTCGTGCTCCGCAACGCTGAGCCCGGCCAGGTGTACAACATCGGCGGCGGCAACGAGATCACCAACCGCGAGTTGACCGACCGCCTCATCGAGCTGTGCGGTCGAGACGAGTCGGCCATCGACTATGTCGAGGACAGAATGGGCCACGACCGGCGGTACTCGATCGATTGCTCGAAGCTGAAGGCCATCGGCTGGGCTCCGGCTCAAGATTTCGCCGAGGGACTCGAGAAGACGGTGGCCTGGTATCGCGACAATCGGGCCTGGTGGGAGCCGCTCAAGGCGAACACGGCAGCCGCTCGATGAAGATCTTCGTCACCGGCGCCAATGGCCAGTTGGGCACCGAACTACTGCCGCTCCTGGAGCCTCACGACGTTGTTGCCGTCGACCTTCCGGAACTCGACATCACCGATCGAGCGCTCGTGCTCGGGGCGATGCACGACATCAAGCCCGATGTGGTCATCAACTGTGCAGCGATCACGGCCGTCGACCTCTGCGAGACGGAAATCGACCTTGCGTATTCGGTGAACGCGCTGGCCGTGCGACATCTCGCCGAGGGCTGCCGGGAGACCGGTGCCCATCTGGCGTCGGTCTCCACCGACTACGTGTTCGACGGCACGAAGGTCGGTCCCTACAACGAGTGGGACGACCCCTGCCCGGTCTCGGTCTACGGCCGTTCCAAGCTCGCCGGCGAGCGTGAGGCCGGATCGGATGCCACCGTCGTTCGCACCGCCTGGGTGTGTGGCGAGTACGGCAACAACATGGTGAAGACGGTTCTGAGGCTGCTCGGCGAGCACGACACCTTGACCTTCGTCGACGACCAGGTCGGTCACCCCACGTTGGTGTCCGACCTCGCGCCGGTCCTTCGCGACTTGGCGATCTCGAAGCGGCCGGGTCTGTTCCACGTCACCAATCAAGGCGCGGTGAGCTGGTTCGAATTCGCCCGAGAGGTCGCAAAGGCCGCCGGCGCCGACCCGGCCCGGGTGAACCCGTGCACCACTGAGGAGCTGGGCATGGACTACCCCGCCCCGCGTCCGGCCAACTCCGTGCTCGACAATATGGCGTTGCGCCTGTCGGGCCTGCCGGAGACCCGTGACTTCCGCGAACCCCTGGCGGAACTCGTCACTCGTCTCAGCTGACGCGGGAGCGGCGACTCGACAGGACCACCGCCGCGAGCGCCAGGAACGCCAGCCAGACAACCCGGTCGAGACTTCCGAGGAGCACGCCGGTGTCGAAGGGGAGCCCGATGATGGGCGCGAGTCCGGCGATCAGGGCTTCCCGTACGCCGAGGCCTCCGGGGAAGAACCCGATGGCGACCGTGAGGGCGCCGGCGACGGAGAGGGCCACTGCTTGTGTCGGCTCGATCGACACGCCGAGTGCGCTCACCGCCAAGCCGAGGCGCAGCGCGCTGACCGCGAGCCACCCGGCCTCGACGAGCACGATGCCGGCCGCGAGCGCGGCACGGCCTTCCTGGGGCGCGGTCGAACGGAACAGGGCCGTCGCTCCGGCCCCCGCGGCGACGCCGGCCACAACGACGATGGCGCCGAGCCACGGACCGCCTTCGATTCCGATGGCGGCGCCTCCCACCAAGCCGGTGATTGCGAGCCATGCCAGCCCGGGCACGGCGGACGCGGAGATCGCCTTCCCGTAGGTGGTGCCGTCCTCCGACAGCGAACGCACCGTGACGAGGAGCGAACCGGGTAGGGGGAGCAGGTTTGCCGCTGATGAAATGACCGCGACGTCGAGGCTGCGGCGTCCGGATGGCGACTGGCCGGCGACTCCGGCCGCCACGCGGAACTCGAGTGCCTTGAGCACAAGGCTCGCCGGTGCGGCGACGACGAACGCAATGGCGATCGGAAGCCATTCGATGTCGTCGAGTACGAGATCGCTCGAGCGCCATGCCCAGATCGTCGCGATGGCCACGCCGAGGCCGGCGGTGACCAGCAAGGCGCCGCGGAGCCGCGGCGCGAGTGGTTGCGCCCGCTGATCGAGGAGGCGGCGGAGCGCGGTGGGCATTCCGCGACGCTACCGTCGCCCGGGATGAAGGTGTTGATCGATGCGGTGCACCCGGCCGATGTATGGACGCTCGGCGCGGTGGAGGACCGTCTGCTCGCCAACGGCGAGGAGACGCTGTGGCTGTCGCGCCCGGGGAAGGACTCTGTCGTCGAGTTGATCGAGGCTCGGAACCGTCCGCATGTGCCCGCGTCGACCGCCGGGACATCGATGTTCGGCCTCGCTCGCGAACTGCTGGTGCGAGACTGGCGAGCGTTTCGAGAGGTCCGAAGATTCAAGCCCGACGTGATCCTGACGCGGTCGCCGGCAGGAGTACATTCGGCTCGCTTGACTCGTACCCCGGTCATGTACGACACCGACGACGGACACGTGGCCGGCTTCCTGTATTACGTCGCGGGACCGCTGGCGAACATCATCGCCAGTCCCACGGCCACCGAGAAGAGCTACGGAAAGCAGCATCGGCGTTACCAGGGCTACAAGGAGCTCTTCTACCTCCATCCGTCTCGCTTCACGCCCGACCCCGAGATCCGGAGCGAGCTCGGCCTCGAGCCAGGGGAGCGCTTTCATGTGCTCCGACTGACGGCATTCACTGCAAGCCACGACGTCAGCGAAGCCGGTATGAGCCGCGCCCAGATCGATCGCGTCATCGAGATGATGTCGGCGACCGGAAAGGTCCTCATCTCCTCGGAGAGGGAATTGCCGGCGGATCTGGCCGATCGTCGCATCCGGTCGGCTCCGGATCGCTTCCATCACGTGCTCGCGGCCGCAGATCTCGTGGTGGGCGACAGCCAGACGGTGTGCTCCGAGGCGGGCGTCATCGGCACGCCATCTCTGCGATTCAACACCTGGGCGGGCCGCCACCCGTATCAGGTCGAGCTCGAGGAGCGATGGGGACTCACCAAGGCGTATCTACTCACCGACGAGGCCGCGTTCTTTGCCGACCTCGACCGGATGCTCGGCGACCTCCCCGAGGTGCAAAGGGCCCACGACGCGGGCCGTCAACGGATGCTCGAATGGTGTGGCGATCCCGTCGACGATCTCACGGCATGGACCTACGAGCTGGCCGGTCGTCCCCTGCCCTGACCGCGCCGAGTCAGATGTCGACCGAGGTCGGTGGGTCGACGAGATCCCAGGCCTCGGGGGTTGTCGCCAGCCGCTGCAGGAACGCGGCCATCTCGCCGCGCCGGATCTCATTGAGCGGAGCGAAGTGAGTCGGCGACACCCCGGTGGTGATGCCGAGGGCAGACATCCATGCGACGGCATCGGCGTAGAAGGCGCCGGGCGGCACATCGACGAATGCGCCGGGCTCGGCCGGTTCCGGTTCGCCGCACATGCGCCAGAGGAAAGTGGCCATCTGGCCCCTTGTCACGAACGCTGCCGGCTCGAAGGTGGTCGGCGACGTGCCGGTCGTGATCCCCGCTTCCGCCAGCCAATTGACTGCGTCCTCATAGAACGAGCCTTCCTCGACATCCTCGAACGGCGCGGGCTCCGAGAACTCGGGTAGATCCATGAAGCGATGAAGGAACGTTGCCATCTGGCCTCGGGACACCTCGTCCATCGGCTCGAACAACCCTGGTTGTGTGCCGGTGGTCAGGCCCTTCTCGCGAAGGAAGTAGACGCCGGGAGCGAAGAAGCGGGTCGGCTCGACGTCGATGAACGTCGCGAACAGGGTCAGATCCATGAGATCGGCGGTGCGTCCGTCGCCCGCCATGGCCCGTACGACGATCGACGTCGTATCGAGATCGATCGGCACGGTGTGGTCGAATCCGTGGGCGCTGCCGGCCCCGGGGTAGTCGGCATCGAGGCCGTCGACCTCGAGATCGGCGGTGACAACGACCGGCTCCCCGCCGTCGACGACGATCTCGATGTCCTGGGCCTCGTCTTCGGCGAACCGATCGATCACCCAGCCCTCGCAACGCACATCGTCGAGCGTGTAGGTCGGAGTCATGTGGCCGAAGACCGGGACGAGTTCGGCCGCTGCATCGCGGATTTCGTCGATGCGGTCGTAGAGGACGGTGCCCGGGCATGACGTCTGTTGATTGTCGCGGTGGCCGCTGATGTTGCGAACGTCGATGAACTCGCCGGGTTCGGCGAAGTCGCCACCGCTGGAGCGCACCAGTGTGTGCCCGTGGGGGTCGACTCCGTGGAGGCTGAGCTTCCAGCCGATCAGCAGTCCGAGCGAGTCGACGACGGCGTCGGGGACCGTCGTGGTCGAGAACGTGCCCAGTACTGCGACGCCCACGCTCTCGGCGTTGAGTCCGGTGGTGTGGCCGGAGGAGATCGGCTCGTACAGGTCGGCCTCGCGGGCCTGCCAGATGCGTCCGAAACGGTCGATCACGAAGTTGTAGCCGATGTCGTCCCAGCCGCGGGTTTGCATGTGGTACTGCTGGATCCCGGACAGGAGTCCGGGCACCGACGACTCTGCATAGCCGTTCTGGTTGACGGTGTGATGCACGACGGCATGGCGCAGGCCGACGTCGGACCGACAGCCGAGTCCGAAGACCGACGACGGGATGCTGCAGTCGATCGTGTCGAGCCGGGGCACGTCGGTCCAGTTACTGCGTTCGAGGATCTCGAGGCCGGGTATCGGCTCGATGATCGCGAGGTCCGCGAGTTGGAGGCGCCGCTCGCGCGCCGCGAGTTCGTGCACTCGCAAGTCGGTGGCGTCGCGTGACGTGATCCAATACGCCTCGGCGCCCGGAATGAGGACCGCCGGTCCGTGGGTGCGGCCCGTCGGGTCGTCGGGACCGTGGCCGTGATCGGCCTCGACCTCGATTTCCTCGCCCCACTCTCCGTCGACGAGCGCTCGGACGATTCCTCCGAGATGGCCCGATCCCGTCCAACTGAGGGAGAGCCCGGCAAGTCCGTCGGCCTCAATGACGGCCCCTGCCCCAACCGAAGTGCCGGTCGTGGCCGAGGCGGCTCGAGCGAGCGATGGGAACAGGCTGATGGCCGGAGCCGCCGCCGCAGCCTGGAGGATTCTCCGACGAGCGATCATTCCGTGTCTCTCATGGCCGGCGGCAACTCGATTCCGTCGGCGAACGCGTCGGGCGAGCCGGCGAGCCGGTACAGGAAGGTCGCGATCTGGGCGCGGGTGAGGAGATCATCGGGGGAGAAGGTCGTCGGCGAGGTGCCGGTGGTGATGTCCCATTCGACCATCCAACGGACCGCATCGGTGTAGTAGGCGTTCCCGGCAACGTCGGTGAACGAAAGCGCGGCCATCGGCTCCGGCGAGCCGGCGAAGCGCCAGAGGAAGGCCGCGGCCTGCGCCCGGGTGACGGTGCCGTCGGGCGAGAACTCCGTCGGCGAGGTCCCGGTGGTTATCTCCATCTCTTTCATCCACGCGACGGCGTCCTCGTAGAAGCTGTCGACGACGACGTCGGTGAAGCCGTGCGGTTCGGTCGGTTCGGGCTCGCCGGCGAAGCGCCAGATGAACGTGGCGAGTTGTGCTCGGTTGTTGGAGTCTTCAGAGCCGAACGTGGTGGGCGTGAGTCCGGTGGTCAGCCCCTCGAGCGTCATCCACTGGACGGGGAGATAGAAGTAGTCGTCGTAGCTCACATCGGTGAACGGGATGAGCTCGAGCACCTTGAAGTTCGTCGACCGCATGGCATCGCAGCCGGAAGTGTTCTGGCATCCCAGCTTCAATGCGCTGTAGAGGCGGAAGCCATAGGGCTCGGAGGGGTCGCCCGGCACCTTGTAGATGACAGAGGTCTTTTCGGTCCCGACGACGGTCACCGTCGCGAAGGTGACCCGGCCCGACGGCGGCGCATCGATGTCAATACTGCGCAGCGCCCCGATCTGTAGCTGTTCACCGGCCTCCGGGTACGTCTCGTGGTACTCGTTCAGCCATTTCGACACGTCGGCGATCGAGTACACGTACTCCCGAGCGGCGTAGGGGTTGGCGTCGTTGCCGTCGTAGGGATCCGGCGTGGCGACGAGATACGGACGAGTGGTGCCGCCCGACCAGACGTCGGGTGGTTCGGCCGTGTGCCCGCCGTTGGAGGCGGAGTAGAACGTCTCGGCGATTTCGGTGCCGTCGTAGACGACGACTTCGTTGTCGGTCGCGTCGACGGCACCGCACCAGTTGCCGCATGCGCTCTGACGGTAGTAGCCGACGTAGTACTGATCGGCGGTGCTGTCGACGACGTCGTACGCCTTGCCGTTGCCGGCTCGCCGGATGATGGCCGAGGCGGCGTAGCCGCGGGCGGCGACGGCCTGTGCGCGCTGGGCATGGTCGGGCCAGGACACGGGAATCTCGGAGATGCCCTTCACATAGTCCTGGAGATCGAGCCCGGCATGGATCGCACAGAAGGATGAGGCGCCGCCGCAGCTTCCGCCGAGGGCACCGGGGTGAAGTCGGATCTCGTCGCCCGCATAGGCACCGGACTTGCCGGCCGAGGGCTGCCCGAGGTTCGTGCTGTTCAGGTCCGTTTCGAGGACGAGGTGGGTTCCACCGGTGACCTCGATCGAGAGGGCGACGTCGACGCAGCGCTCATCGCACAACTCGTCTTCGCCCAACATGACCGACCATCCACCGTCGTACGTGGCTCGAACCGAATCGTCGGCAGTGGCGATCTCCTCGTCCGCTGCCGAGATGGTGATCTCCCATTCGGGCTCGGGCACGCCCTCGACCAGTGGTCGTGAGACGGCGATCACCGAGCGGGTGTACTCATCGGAACCCGGGCCGGTGATGAGCACGTCGACGTCATCGTTCTCGCCGAAGTCGCCGAATCCATCGACTGACTCGATCTCGGTATTCGCGTAGTAGAAGGCGAGGATCTCGTCGTAGGTATGGCCTTCCTCCGCCATCCCGAGAGCGCCGAACTGCGACATACCGATGCCGTGACCGAACCCGCCGCCGAAGAAGGTGATCGTCGGTTCGGGCTCGTCGGCGGCAACCGGGGCCGCGCCGAGGGCGATCAGGGCGACAAGCGTGGCAGAGGCGAGGCGACGGAGCTGATGATGGATCATTATGAATCCCATCGGCGGACCGCCCGCACAAGGACAGGGCAAAACTAGGGGATTCTCCGGAGAAACGCATGTCAGGAGAACAGAAACGTGTGAGGAAGGGGAAGATCGGTCAGATCACGTCGGTTCATGCCGAAGGAACAGATGTCGTATCCGGCACCCTTGCCACCGATCTCGGAGCACCCGTGCGTCGTTTCCCCTTGCTACTTGCCGCCACCGTCGCGGCGTTGCTGTGGGCCTCGACGGGTGGTGCCGGAGCCCAGGGTGATGAAGAAGTCCCGCCCGACCCACCGGAGGAGGCGGAAGCGACGCTCTCGGTCATCATCGAACTGGCCGACCTCGATGTGCCCGGCGACACCGCCCTCCAGGCAACGCTGCTCGACCTGCGGAGCGACGGAATCGACTCGACCGGCGTGATTGCCGGTCTCGATCTGATGGCGGCCGAGGTGACGCTCGAGGGTCTCGCGACGCTCGAGGCGTCCGCCAACGTCGAGTCGGTTCGACCCGCACGTCAGGACCTACGTCTGCTTCTCGACGAGAGCACCACGACGATCGAGGCAGCCGCACTCCAACTCGAGGGATTCACCGGATCCGGACGCGTGGTCGCCGTGATCGACAGCGGTGTCGATACCGATCATCCCGGCCTCGATGGCTCGGTGGTTGCGCAGAGTTGCTTTCTCGACGGCCTTCCCACCTTCGACAACGACGATGACGTCTCCGTGACCGAGATGTGTGAGAACGGCACCCGCAGCGACACCTCCGCCGAGCCGTGCGTCACCATTCCCATGAGTTGCTCACACGGCACCGCCGTTGCCGGCGTGGTCTCGGGCGACGACACGAACTTCCTCGGCGTGGCCCCGGAGGCCGGCATCATCGCTCTCCGGGTCACGGCGGTGGTCGAGGGGACTGCGGATGTCGGCGACCCCGAATATCCCTACAGCGCATACATTCCCGAAGCCGGTGTGCTCGCCGCCCTCGAACACGTGTACTCGCTGCGCAATGTCCACGACATCGCCGCCGTGAATCTCAGCCTCGGCGGTGATCCCGGAGATTGCCAACACCCTGCTTGGGAAGACGTGATCGACCGACTGAACGAGGCCGGCATCGCGGTGGTGGCGGCGAGTGGCAATCAGGGTTGGAAGAGCTCGATCACGTTCCCCGCATGTCTCCCGGGCGTCATCTCGGTCGGGGCCACGACCTCGGCCGGCGAGGTCGCATCGTTCTCCAACACGAGCGCGGATCTCGATGTGCTTGCGCCAGGAAGCTCGATCACCACCACAGTCTTGACCTCGTACGACGCCTCGGGGTTCGCGGAGCAGCAGGGCACGTCGTTCTCTGCGCCACATGTCGCCGCGGCGTTTGCCCTGATCGATTCGAGTCTCCCGACGGGCTGGTCGGTCGAGCGGGCGCGGAGTCTCGTGCGCGTCTCCGGGGAGATGATCGAACGCCCCACCGCCAACCCGTTCGACCATGACCCTCGCTATTCCGAGATCCGCCTCGCATCGATCGTCGACTTCGAACCGTTCTCGGATGCGGATTTCGGCTTCTGGGTCGCAGCCGCGGACTGGGCCAAGGTCAGTGGTGTGTCCACGGGGATCGGCGGCAATCTCTTCGATCCCGACAGTCCGTTGACGCGGGCCCAGGCGGTCACCTTCCTTTGGCGCTTCATGGGGTCACCCGATCACGGCACCGCGTCGGGATTCAACGATGTCGCCGCGGGCGAGTGGTACGCGGGTGCGGTGAGTTGGGCCGCGGCGCTCGGCATCACGACCGGCACGTCTCCCGGCATGTTCTCGCCCGATGCGCCGGTCACCCGCGGTCAATTGGCGACCTTCATGTGGCGAACGGTCGGTGAACCGTTCCCGTCGTTCAGTTCAGGATTCTCCGATGTCTCCGCGGGAGCGTTCTACGCCGACGCGGTCGACTGGATGGCCGAGCACGAGCTCACCACGGGCACATCGGCAACGACGTTCTCCCCCGATGACGACGTCACCCGAGCGCAGATGGTGACGTTCGAGTTTCGGCTCGCCGATGCCGACTTCGCCTGGACCGGATCGGTCGCTCCGCCCGAGCTCGCGCTCTTCTAGCCGCGGAGGTGGCTCGGGCGAGCGCGTCGCGACTCGATGCCGTACTTCACGATGCAACGCACTGCGGCTACACCGTCGCGCCAGTTGATCTTCTTGCCCTCGGCATAGGTGCGGCCCGAGTAGGAGATCCCGACCTCCCAGACCCGCCAGCCGCCGGCTGCGACCTTCGCGGTGATCTCGGGCTCGACGCCGAAGCGGTCCTCTTTGAGGTCGAGGCTCTTCACGACCTCGGTGCGGAAGGCCTTGAAGCAGGTCTCCATGTCGGTGAGGTTGAGATCGGTGAACATGTTGGACAGCAGCGTGAGCATTCGGTTGCCCACCGAATGCCAGAAGTAGAGGACTCGTCGGGGCCGGCCCGACTGGAATCGGCTGCCGTAGACGACGTCGGCCACACCGCTGAGCAGCGGCTCTAGGACGAGCTCGTAGTCGACGGGGTCGTATTCGAGATCGGCGTCTTGCACGATGACGAAGTCGCTCTGCGCCTCTGCGAAACCTCGCCGAATCGCCGCGCCCTTGCCCTGATTCTGGGGCTGCAGGACCACGCTCACGCGTTCGTCATCGAAGGAGGTGAGAAGGTCTCGGGTGCCGTCGGTCGAGCCATCGTCGACGATGATCAGCTCGGCGGTGTGAGGGCTTGCGAGGACCCGCTTCACGATTTCGCCGATTGTGGCGGACTCGTTGTAGCAGGGCATCACGACCGAAAGACGGGGTTGAATGGTGGTCGCCATGGTCCGAAGACGTTACCAGCAGGGCTAGCGTCCGCGGAGTGCCGAGCGCCGACGAAACCTCGATCGAGGGTCCCCGAATTCTCGTGTCAGGCTGGGCCGGCGCGGGCAATGTGGGCGACGAACTCCTCACCCGATCGCTCGTCGCCCAGATTCGGGCGAACGACGCGGTGCCGGTCGTCGCGTCACGGGCACCGGAGTCGACCGCTGCGCTCCACGGTGTCGAGTCGGTTGCATGGGGGCCGAAGGGGCGAGCAACGCTCAGGTCCGTCGACGGCGTGTGCCTGGGTCCGGGCGGGATCCTTCAGGACTCGTCGAGTCTGTGGAGCCTTCCCGGTCATCTCAGCGTGCCCGGCGCGGCGCGACGGCGAGGCATTCCGCTGGCGGCCATCGGCGTAGGTGCCGAGCCACTTCGCCGCCGTTCTTCGGGTTGGCTTCTCCGCCGTGTGCTTGCCGGACGGCCCGTTGTGACCCGCGATAGCGATTCCTCAGCGGCGCTCGCGGCCGCAGGACTGGACCCCACGACCGGAGCGGATGTGGTGTTCGGACTCGAGCTTCCCGCCGTCGAACGTCGACGCGAGATCGTGGTCAGCGTGGGCGGCACGGTCGGATCTGGTGTCATTACTCCGGCCCGCCGCCGGATCCGGCCGGCGCCGATCGGGTTGATTGCGGAGGCCGTAGACCGGCTCGCGTCGCGGCTCGACGCGACGGTTGTGCTGACCCGATTCCGCGGCGCACGAGACGCGGCTGCCGCGGCCGAGCTCGCCGATCGCCTCCGCTCACCGAGCGAGGTGCTGTCCGACGATGTCGACGAACATGTTCGTCGGGTCTGCGGCGCTCGGGTGGTCGTGTCGTCGCGATACCACCCGATCGTGTTGGCCGCCCGAGCCGGGGTGCCTGCCCTTGCAGTCTCGACCCAGGCCAAGGTCCGTTCGTTGGCCGTGCAGATCGGTTCCCCCGGCGTGCAGATCTTTGACTCGTGGGACGACGTCGGCCGGGCAGAGACTCCCGAGGCCGTCCCACCGGCGGTCCTCGAAGGGGTTGCCGTCGCCCACGAGGCGGTCGGCGCGCTTGTCAGAGCGGCCCGCGCCACCCGCGCGGAACGGTCGTCCGGTTAGCATCGGGCAAGCCCTGGAGAGGGCCGAGGCGTCGATGCGGACACAGCAACCACCCACCCAGAGCTCGCCGAACAGCGGCGAGGCGCTCGTCATCCGACGCCTGCGTCGGCACGGCTTTCGCTACCTCCATGTCATCGACGCCGTCACCCTCTACGGCCTGATGGTGCTCATCACCGTCGCCCGTTTCGGGATCGATTGGCCGACCTACGCCCGCTCGCACTACTTCGTCGGCTTCGCGGTCGCGACCGCCATCCACATGACGATCTACTACTTCGGGGGAACGTACGAGTACGAGCAGAGGCTCGGGCTCGCGCCCTGGCTTCCGAAGCTCACCCTTCTCACCTCGCTCGGAGTGCTCGGCAGCGCGGCAGCCGGGCTCGTGACCGAGCGCTACCTCATGCCCCGAGGCAACCTGCTCGCCTTGCTCGTGCTCGCGACTGTCGCCGTTGCCGCGAACCGCTGGATCGCTCGTCGACTCCGATCGAGACGCTACGGCACATCGCGGATCCTGCTCGTTGGCAACCCCGACGACATCGAGCTCGCTCGTGCGCATCTCGCCGAGTCCGGGGGAGATGCGACCGTGGTCGGCCAGACCGCAGCGGCCGAGGGCCTGCTCGACGAAGTCCACAGGGTTGCCGCCACCGACGTCTTGCTCCTCAGCGGAGATTCTCTCGACCTCGTCTATCCGAATCCGCTCGAGGAGCTCGCGGCCCGCAAGATCGGTGTGTTCTATCGAATCTCGCCGTCCGACACGCTGCTCGGTCTCCAGCGCAGTCGCCAGATCGCCGGCATGCCGTTTGTCGCTCTTCGGGCCCATGCCGTCCCCGGCTACCGCCTCCGGCTCAAGCGGCTCCTCGAACTCGCGGTCCTCCTTCTCCTGTCGCCGGTGCTGCTGATTCTCGTCCCGGCCGTGTCGCTCTACGTCCGGCTCAAGGTGGGGAAGGGAATCCTCTTCCGTCAAGAGAGAGTCGGTCGTCATGGCAGCCGATTCATGATGATCAAGTTCCGTTCGATGCGTCACGACGCCGAACTCGGAAGCGGCGCAGTCGTGGCCGAGGCCGCTGATCCGCGCGTCGTGGCCGGCATGGCGTGGCTGCGCGAGAGCCGCCTCGACGAACTCCCGCAACTCTGGAACGTCGTAAAGGGCGAGATGTCGATCGTGGGTCCGCGACCCGAGCGACCCGAGTTCGTCGCCCGCTTCGAGGAGGTCATCCCCGGCTACGGACGCCGCCACGATCTCCCTCCGGGCATCACCGGGCTGGCGCAGATCAGGGGGCACTACCAGACCGATCCGGGCTACAAACTCGGCCACGACCTGCAGTACGTCGTGAACTGGTCGCCGGTTCTGGACCTGCAGATCATGGCGGAGACGTTGTTGGTCATGGTCCGAAGGTCGGCTCGGTGAACGGCGACGTTTTCGACGAGGTGGCGCCGGCGGTCGATGTCGTGATTCCCGCGCTCAATGCGGCATCCACGATCGAGGCTTGCCTCGATGCTGTGCTCGGACAGGACTACGACGGTCTCATTGGCGTGACCGTGGCGGTCGGCTCCGGCAACGACGCCACCTGGGAGCTGGTCGAGGCTCGAGCCGCTCTCGACGACCGAGTGGTCGTCGTGGCCAATCCGACCGGCCGTACGCCGGTCGGCCTTAACCTCGCATCGGCGAAGGGATCCGCCTCGATCGTGGCGCGAGTCGATGCCCAGAGCATCCTTCCGCCTCGGTACCTGAAGCGAGCGGTCGAAACAATGGCGCGCACCGGCGCCGCGAACGTCGGCGGTGTGCAGCACCCCGTGGGCGACAACGGCCTGCAGCGGGTGATCGCCGTGGGAATGTGTTCACCGTTCGGGGCCGGCCCGGCCCGGTTCCGCCGCGATGGCTACGAGGGACCGACCGACACGGTCTACCTCGGCGTATTCCGCCGAGACGCCCTCGACTCGGTCGGCGGGTTCGACGAGACACTGGATCGGAACCAGGACTACGAACTCAACTGGCGGCTTCGCGACGCAGGTCATCAGGTGTGGCTCGATCCCGCGCTCGTGGTCAGCTACCGGCCCCGCGGCACCTTTCGGAAGCTCGCGTCGCAGTACTACCAATACGGCGCGTGGAAGCGCCACGTTCTTCGCCGCAACCCGCGCTCGTTGCAGCCCCGGCAGACGGTTGCCCCACTGTTGGTCATCGGCCTTGTCATCTCTGCCGTCGAACTCATGCGCCGTCGCGCCCGCGGTTGGATGCTTCCCGCTGCCTACACCGGAGCGGCCCTCGTGGTGGCCAGAGATTCCCGCGGCGAGCTGCCTCGGAAGTCCGACCGCTACCTGCTGATGGCGGTCTTCGCCACCATGCATGTGGCGTGGGGTGCCGGCTTTCTGTTCGGGCGGATCAGTCGTGTGTCGTGAGCGTGTTGTCGCCCTTGTCGACATGGGCCAGGTAGGCAGCCACGACCTCGTCGGGATCACCGAGCTTCATCAGCCGCCCGTGATCGAGCCAACCGAGGGTGTCGCAGAGATCTGACATCAGCGTGGTGTTGTGTGACACCAGCACAATCGTGGTGCCGCCGGCCCGCAGCTTGTTCATGTGTTCCATGCATCGTCGCTGGAACTCCTCATCGCCCACGGCAATGACCTCGTCGACGAGCAGGAGTTCCGGGTCGACATTGACGGCCACGGCGAAGCCCAGCCGAACGTACATGCCGCTCGAGTAGATCTTCACGGGCTCGTCGATGAATTCACCGATGCCGCTGAACTCGATGATCTGATCCATCGACGCGGCCATCTGTTTGCGGCTCAACCCGAGCATGGCGCCGTTGAGGAAGACGTTCTCGCGACCCGTGAGATCGGGATGAAAGCCGGAGCCGAGTTCGAGGAGGGCCGAGAGGCGGCCCTCGGAATCGATGGTTCCGCTGGTGGGCCGATGGATACCGGCCATCAGGCGGAGCAGTGTCGACTTCCCGCTGCCGTTGTGGCCGATCAGACCGAAGAAGGAGCCGGGCTTGATGTCGAGGTCGATGTCGCGCAGCACCCAGAAGTCGTCGGCGTCGGACTTCTTGCCGATCCGCAGCATCGCCTCCTTGATCGAGCTGGGTCGGTTTCGCTCGAGGCGAAACTTCTTCGATACGCCGTCGACGCGGATGGATCCGACCGTCATGGTTCCTCGCTGATTGCCATGCTCTGATCCCTGAAGTAGATCCAGCCGATCGAGAACGTGATGGTCGCCCAGGCGGTGGCTGCGAGCAGGTGGTTCCACTGCGGAGTCTCGAGGAAATACATGGCGTCGCGGGCGATGGCGACGAAGATCGCCGGCGGATTCCATTCGACGAGGATGCGAGCGATGTCGGGCACGCTGGGGTTGTCCAGGAGATCGGGAGTGAAGACGATCGGCACCATGAAGAAGGCGACGTTGAGCAGGATGCCGACGAGGTACTGCGTGTCGCGATAACGAGCGTTGAACACCGACACGATGAAACCGATGCCGAGGCCGAAGAGCATCGCCTGAGTGAGCGCGACGAAGAGAAAGATCATCGTCCATGAGATGTTCGCGAGAACGATCATGATCACGATGAGCACCACGGCTTCGAGCAGTGTCTGGACTGCATTGGCCGCGGCTCCGCCGAGCAAGGCCGTCTCTGTGGGGAAATAGATCTTCTTGCGGAGATCGCTGACCCCGATCAGCCAGCCCATCGAGCCGTTGACCACGCCGGTGAACACGCTCCAGACGATCAGGCCGGTGAAGAGGTAGAGGCCGAAATTCTCTGCGTTCCCGTTGGTGGTGGGCGGTGCCTTGGCTCCATAGACGACTCCGAACACGAAGCCGTAGACGACCACGGTGGTGAGCGGATTCATGAAGGACCAGAACCAGCCGAGGATGCTCCGCTTGTATCGGGCCTTCGACTCACGCTCGGCAAAGTGATAGATCAGCGACGCGCTCTTACGCACCGACGGCGACAGAGTGGGGGAGAGCGTGCGGGAGAGTGCCATGACCGCTCGGATCCTACCGATTCGGCGTCGGTACGATGGGACGATGCATCCGATCCCCGCCCGCCACCTTCTCGTTGCGGGCGCGCTCCTGGTTCTCACCAACGGTCCGGTCTTCTATATCGCCAACCGCGTGCTCGAGAACGGGCAGAGCTGGGAAGAGCCGTTCACCCGGGCGGTCTTCGTCTCGGTGGCCCTTGTGGCGTTCGCCGCCGTTGCACTCGATCGTTTCCGTCTCGACGGCGTCCGACTGGCTCCCCAGAGTCTCGTCGCCTCGGCGGCCATCATCGGATTCGCAGGTTGGGCCCTGCTCTCGAGTCTCTGGAGCCTGAGTCCAGAGATCACTCGAGGTCGCTCCTTGATCTACGTCGGCCTTGCGGCGCTCGCGTGGATAATCGCGGATCTCGATTTCCGCGACTTCCGACGTGCGCTCGTCGTTGCCTCGTTCGGTGCCGTCGCGCTGAGCGTGGTCGCCGTCGTCCTCTCCGAAGCGGTCGGCACGGACAAGAATGATGACTGGCGAGGAGTTTTCACCAACCGCAACTCGCTCGCTCCAATTGCAGGGGTTGCGCTGATCACCGGGATCAGCCTGATGATCGACTCCCACGGCCGGCGGCGCGTCGCGGTTGCGGTGATCCCGATCGTGAGCGGCGTCACCATGCTCAACAGCGGAAGTCGTACCGCAAGTTTTGCGGTGCTCGTCGCCAGCGGCGCGGCGTTACTCGTGGTGGCCGCGAAGATCGGCGGAGACCGGTTTGGCCCACGGGCGCGGTGGGGATGTGCCGCAGCCGGGCTCGCCGGCGGTGCCGTCACCATGGTCGTGATCCGCCAGCTCTGGGGAGAACCGACGTTCATTCAACGGCGCACGATCTGGAGTTTCGTATGGGACCGAGTGGCCGAGCGGCCTCTCCACGGCTTCGGTTGGTTCAACGTGTGGAGCGATCCTGAGTTCATCTCGGCCGACCCGTTGCTCGGGCGGGGGAGCGCGCACGGCAGCTTTCTCGAGGTGTGGCTCGGCCTGGGCCTCGTCGGATTGCTTCCCTTCCTCGTCATCGTCGGATTGGCGCTCTACGGCACGGTCACCGCCGCGTGGAAACGGCCGTCGATCGCGTCGTGGACGTGGCTCGCGCTCGTGCTGTTCCTCGTGATCGAGAACCTCACGGAGAGCTTCGTGCTCTGGTTCTCCTACAACTGGGTGCTGCTGATGGTGGCCGCGCTCAAGTCCGGCGTCGGACGGCGCCGAGCAGCCGAGCCAGGAAGGCACGAGCCCAGCGAACTGGCGAACGCGTGAGCTGATCGATTGTCGACTGGGCAATCTCGAGTTCCGCTTCGTGGCGGCTTCGACCACCGAGGACAAAGTGGGTTCCGGCGAGTCGACGGGCATCGCCGGCCGGTAGCAAGACGGGCCGCGAGGACAAGCGGTCGATCACTAAGGCGTGAGCCCGTTCCCACGTCGCGGTCGACTCCGCCGTGTCGGCGTTGCCCGAATCGAGGCGCCGATACAACGACGTCTGATCGGTGATCGACACCACTCCGACTGCCATCGCCGCGTGCATCAGAAAGTCCCAGTCTTCCAAGACCGGTAGGTCATCGGAGAAGCGGAGACCGAACTCGTCGACGACACGGCGCGGATAGGCCAACGAGCAGATCGGTGTGAGGTTGACGCTCATGTGGGCGAGAAGGTCGAACCGATCGGGGAACGGCAACTCGATCTCGCCGGTGGCTCGGAGCGGCTCGGTCCCGCCATCGGCGGCCCATGCTTGGCTCTGGGTGACCGCACGGACGATCGCGCCGGGCCGTTCGGCGATCGCGGCCGCGAACGCGTCGAGCCAGTTCGGCATCACGAGATCGTCGTCATCGAGGAAGCAGAGATAGTCGGACTCGTCGCTGAGGGCGTCGATGCCCGCGTTGAGGGGGACGGCGCGGCCACCTCCCTCGATGCCGACGATGTGGAGCCGACCGGGGAGCCGGTCACCGATCGATTCGGTCACCGCGTCGACTCGATCCCGAGGGCCGTGTACGACCACGATCACTTCCGCGGCCGGGAGGTTCTGCGCGGCGAGAGAGTCGAGGGCCTCGTTGAGCGATTGCGGTCGAGTGCCCTGCGTCCGCACGATGACCGCGAACGAGGTGGGTCCGACTGCGCCTGCGGCGGGCACCTGCTGCCCATACGCCGAGAGAAATTCGTCGAGCGGTCCGGTCATGTAGACCGTGACAGTCGACGGCGAATGCCGCGGATTAGCCGCAGCACAGGGTTACGGGCCAGCTCTTCGTGGAGGGATGCGTTGGCCGCGTCGAGCTCGGCTTCTCGCGTCTCGAGTTCGTCGATGCGGTCCCGTAGAACTTCCGTGCGGCCGTTGGCGGCCAGGAGACTCTCTCTCAAGCGGAGGATCTCGGATCGGAGCGCGGTCTGGTCATCCGATTCGATCGGGTCGGGCCCATCGGCCACCGGTAGATCATCGAATTGGTGCACGGCGAGACGATACGTCAGCGCCGGACCGGTGTGGGTCGACCGCGATGCACACGCGAACGAAGGCGCGGGAGACGAGCGGTGACGACACTGATCGAGTCATTGCCCGGCGGCAGATGATCTGCGTTACGCGCGAGCGCGTTGGGATCGTCGGGCCGGTCGTAGGCAGGGTGATACCAGGGATCGACGATTTCGCCCCATCGACTGATCCACCGGTCCCACTCGTCAGCGGAGATCACCGGCTCCCGACTCAGCGTCTCGTGGTGGACAAGGGTCGCGGCGGGTTCCATGACGATTCGACCGACGGCTCGACGCAGGCGAACACAGAGGTCGACATCGTTGAACGACAGTGGGAATGAGGTTGACAGCCCGCCGACCGCCAGGAAATCGGTTCGACGAAGCATCATGCAGCCGCCAGTGACCGCCGCGACATCGCGGGCCGTGAGGCCGCCGTGTGGCGCGGTCGCGGCGGGTTCCCATCCGACGAACGGATGAAGCGGCCGGGCGTCGTCGATGACGATGCCCGCGTGCTGGACCGTGCCGTCCGGGTAGGTCAGGAGCGCCCCCACTGCAGCGACGCTCTCGTCGTCCAGATGCAGCGCCATGCGATCGACGAAGCCGCAGTCCACCGGTTCGGTGTCGTCGTTCAGAAGCAGGACGAGGTCCGACCGAGCATGGAGGACGCCGAGGTTGACGGCGGTCGAGAAGTTGAAGGCACCCGGTGGCCGCCGCACCAGAACTCGACCCGGACCCTCCAGCAAGCCGGGATCGCCCCGGAACTCGTCGCCGACCACGATGACCAGTTCGAATCGGGCCGGCACCGGGTGAAGCTGCTCGAGCAATCGGTCGATCGCAACGGCGCCATCTTCGAGCGTGGCCCCGGCAGTCGGAATGACGATGCTCACGGTCGCCGCGAAATCGGCGGTCGGTTGCAGACGTCCCTGATCGTCGACCGTGGCCCGGAGTCCGACCGCGCGTAGATGCCGCGTCAGGTCGTCGGCGGATGCGCCGACCGGAGCGGTCCGGTGAGAACTCAGCACGGCAGTGACGTGCGCGACCTCGGCGCCGGAGCGAACAAGGCGCAGGGCGAGGTCGCGCGCGGCCGGCGAGGTTTCGTTGCGGCGGAGCCAACCGGCCTTCACTGCGAGCGGCGTCGCCGCGGTGGGGTCGGCGATGAGGCGAGTGGGACTCCATCCGCTGCGCAGTGTCACCGCGCCGGCGATGTCGATGTCGCCGTACCAGGCATCGGCAGAACAGTCGGCGGCGAACTCCAGCAACGCAGCGGCGCCCGGCGGGCGGAGGGCACCGTCGGCGTCCAGCGCGATCACAAGGTCATCGTCGTGGAACGACGAATCGAGGGAGGCGGAATCGGACGGAACGGGGTGGAGGGCAACCATGGGCTGTCAGCGAAGCTAGCGTCCGCAGGCGATGGCTTCGGTCCCGACCTCTCGCCGACTGATGATGGCTGTAGCGACATCGATCGTCGCGTTCGCGTTCTGGCCCGCACTGTTTGGCGGCGGCAGCCTTGTATCGGCCGACATTGTGGCCACAAGCGCACCATTCGAGTCATACCAACCCGAGGGGTTCTCACTGGAGAACGGCCCGGGCGACCCGATCAACATCCATGCCCACTGGGGCAGCCTTTCCGACGACCTCCGGAGTGGTGATTTTCGCTGGTGGAATGCGGATCTCGCCGCCGGGCAACCGACGATGAAGGCCGGCGCTCCGATCTTCAATCTGCCGTACCTGTTCACCCCCAGTTGGTACGCGCCGGGTTTGGTCGCCGCGGTGCGGGTGCTCGTCGCGATTGGGCTGGCGTTCGGCTTCCTGCGGTCCCACGAACTCCACCGCATCTCCTCCCTGGTCGGAGGCGTGGCGTTCGGATTGTCGGGATTCATGGTCGGCTGGATGAACTGGCCCCACAGCTCGGTGGCGGCACTCGCCCCGGGCCTTTTGTGGGCGATCGAGCGACTTCTCCGCGACCCGAAGCCATGGCGAGCGGTACCGCTCGGCGGCGTCGTCGCCTTGATGGTGTGGGCCAACTTCCCGTCGGTGCTGATCTACGTCCTGCTGGGCGCAGTGGTCTATGCACTGATCCGGGCGTCGCAGGAGTGGCGGGCAGATGGCCGCGCCGGCTGGGCATTGTCCCGAGGCTCGTTGGCCCTGCTCGCGCTGCTCCTCGCTGCCTTGCTCGCGGGGCCGCACCTGATCGGGTTCAGCGATTACATCGACTGGGCCGACACCAGCCATCGCGTCGGTAACCCGGATGACTCGTCGGCTGGGGTTGCCTATCTGCTGACGGCGGTGGCCCCCGCGATCTGGGGAAGTGACGCAGTCGGTGCCTCGTGGTTCGGCGAGGGCAATTGGGTCGAGTTCAACGCGCACGTCGGTATGTCCGCCATGCTCCTCTCGGTCTTCGGGTTGGTCAGTGGTCTGCGATCGGGGCCGGGCCGGCGGCGCTCGCTGGCTCTTGCCCTGGGCGTCATCGCCGGGCTGGGAGTCCTCATCGCCTACGTCGGCGGTCCTCTTGCCGTTGTCTTCGGTGATCTGACGGGCTCCCAGGGCGGCCTGATGACACGAGCGAAGGTGTTGTGGAGCATCGGTATTGCCCTCGGCGCCGCGCTTGGAGTCGAGCGGCTGATCGAGGATCCCACTGCCCGATCCCGTCGAGATCTCCTGGCGACCGGTGCCGTGCTCTCGGTCGCTGGTCTGGTTCTCCTGCCGTCGGCCGTGGACTGGCTCGACGCGGCACGCGCCGAGGGAGCGCTGCGGGAATCGTTGGCCGTCTCGACCATGCCGGCGCTGGCATTGCTGGCCACGGTCGCGCTGGTGACAGCCCGGCAGCGAGGTCGAGCATCTGCTCCGCTGATCGGCTGGGCGATGGTGATCGTGGTCAGCGTGGAGTTGCTGAGTTTTGCGATGCCGGTGCCCACGATCGTCTCTCGAGACGAACGGCTGCGCTCCACGCCCGCCCACGACGAGGTGGCGAATCTATTGAATCCAGGTGAGCGCCTCGCTGGTGAGGGGCGCACATTCTTCCCGTCGACGACTCAATTGTTCGACATCGATGACGCACGCGGCCAGCTCCTCAAGTCCGCCGGTTATCAGGAATTGTTCCGGGCGCTCGACCCGGACATGTTGCGGGTGTCGGGAGGAGGCACACCGACCTACCCGAACATCAGCGAGGGAATGGATCCGACCTCGCCGGTGTGGGACGCGTTGGGCGTCGGTGTCTGGGCGCAGTTCCCGGACTCGATTCCGGTCGGGCCGCAGACGGCCCCGACGGGGGGCGTTGGCCAGGCTGATCCTTGGATTCAGCAGGTCAGCGGGCCGGCGCTCGTGCCTCCCAACGGGCTGCGGGCGGTCCTGGTGAACATCGCGCCGACCACGGGTGGATTCGTGAGTGTCACCGTGGTCACCCACGACGGACCCACGACCGTTCGCCGGTGGGTCGAACCCCATGACACCGGACTCTTTGCGATTCCTGTGCTGGGCGAGCACCTCACACCCGGCTCCAAGGTCACCGTCACCATGAGAGCGCCGAGGGAGACGCTCCTGGTCGACATCGACGAAGCCGGCCGCCTCGCGCTGGGCACGGTGTCCGGAGGAGACGGTCTCACGCTCGTCCGTCTCGGCGACGTCTTGCTCTTCGATCGGCCCGGCGGGCCAGTGCGGCTGGTCGACCACGCTGTCGTCGAGGATTCGGCTCGCGATGCCGCCCGTGTCGTCGCGGGTGGCGGTGTGGTGGTGGACCAGGACATCGGCCTGCCCGCGGTGTCGTCGGGCGACGCCGGTCTCGAGGTTCGGTCGACCTCCTTCGACCACGACCGCATCACCGTAGAGGTGGTCACCGATCGCCCGAGCCTGCTGATCGTCTCGCAGTCTCACTATCCCGGCTGGACCGCAACAGTCGACGGCGTGAGCACCGATGTGGTTCTCGCCGACGCAGCGTTTCTCGGTGTGCGGCTCGACGAGGGCACCCATGAGGTCGTTCTCCGGTTCCGGCCGGAGCATCTCGGCATCAGTTTCTGGATGCTGCTCGTCGGTTCGCTCCTCGCCATCGGGTTACTCATCGACGCCCGACGACGCGGGCACCTCCGCTCGGGCGAAGCGTCGGCCGGGTAGCTTCGGCACGTGTCTGATTCCGATTCGCCGACGACCCCGCCGGCCGCTGGCGACCACTTCGCGGCCCGTATCCAAGCCGAGGTCGTCGCTGCGGCGGAGCGTCGCCGGCGCGAGGATGTGAACATCGCTCGTGTCGAGAGGGAGATCGAACGGGCATGGGCCCATGTCGCTCCGCCGGGCGCAGTGGGGCCGGCGGAGGAGTTGCTGCTGGATCGAGTCGACCGTCTCTCGATGATTGACGTCGATGCGCCACTCGGAGGGCGCCCAGGGGTCAAGCAGGTCAAGGGCGCGATTCGCAAGGGGACCTACTGGTATCTCCGGTACATGAGCGACCAGTTGAACGCGCTCCACAACGTCCACGCCCGACTCCTCCGGCGTATGGACGAACGGCTGTCCGAGGTTGAGGCGGCGAGCGGACTCGACGCTCGACTCGCGACCCTCGTCTCGCCGGCTGTCGCCCCTGGCGCCGAGATCGGTGCCCTGCTCGCGGCCCACCTGGGTGCCGCCGATGGCCCCGTGGTCGTCGCCTCGTGCGGCAACGGCGAATGTGTGGGTGCGTTGAACGCAGCGGGCCGCTCGGCCTTCGGTCTCGACGCCGACCCGCAAGCGGTTCTCGCCGGGATCGACGCCGGCTACGACCTCCGTGTCGCCGACGCCGGTCACGAAATCGCCAATGCGGAAGCGGACTCGCTCGGCGCGGTGGTGATCGGCGGCGGCCTGCAACGCCAAGCGGTGTCGCGGCTCCTTGGTCTGTGTGACGCCGCGGTCGCGGCCGTCGGTTCGGGCGGGGTTGTCGCCGTCGTCCCTGAGGATGCGATGTCGCGCTCGTCTGTCGACGGAGAGCTGTTGGCAGGCCGCGGCCTGTCTTCGGCAGCATGGCTGCGTGTGTTCGCGGGCGCCGGTCTTGAGGCATCGTCGCATGCGCATGGCGAGGCGGGACTCGACGCAGTCGTGATCGCCCGCTGCTCGTGAGCCCCCGCCCGGTTGTTCACCAGTTCACGGCGGTGCTGGCCGGTCGTGACGCGGTGGGGCAGCACACGCTCTCGGTCGACGACCTTCTCCGGGACATGGGCGCCGACACGGAGATCTTCGCGGCCCACGTGCACCCTGAGGTGCGAGATCGTGGTCGAGATTTCCGCGAACACGGCGACGGACCGTCTCCCGACCTCATCATCTACCAGACCTCGATCGGTTCACCGGTCGGCGACTACGTCATGTCTCGGCCCGAACCGCTGGCGCTGAACTACCACAACATGACCCCGGCAGAGTTCTTCGATCCGTGGGAGCCCTCTGTCGCGGCGGAGCTCGATCACGGTCGGCGTCAGTTGGCTCGTCTTGCTCGTCGCGCCGATCACGCGATTGCGGTCTCGCAGTTCAACGCTGACGAGTTGCTCGCTCTCGGCATGGCTGAGGAGTCGGTGTCGGTGTCGCCGGTGTTGTTTGTGCCGTTGTGGGAGAACGCTGGGGTGGGACTGGTGTCTGACACCAGTCCCACCTTGGGGTCTGACACCAGTCCCACCTTTCCCAGTCCCACGTTGTCGGTGGTGGGGGATTCCGGGGCGCCGTCCCCGGTAACAATTCTGTTTGTGGGGCGGTTGTCGCCGAATAAGTGTCAGCAGGATTTGGTGGGGGTGTTGGCGGGGGTTTGTGCGTTGGGGGTTGATGCGCGTTTGGTGTTGGTGGGTGGTGTGTCGTCGTCGGGTTTTGTGGATGCGGTGCGGGCGTTGGCGGAGGGTTTGGGGGTGTTGGATCGGGTTGTGGTGGCGGGTTCGGTGTCGGAGGCGGGGTTGGTGTCGGCGTATGAGTCGGCGGATGTGTTTGTGTCGGTGTCGGAGCATGAGGGGTTTTGTGTTCCGGTGGTGGAGGCGTTGGGGTTTGGGGTGCCGGTGGTGGCGTTTGGGGCGGCGGCGGTGCCGGAGACGTTGGCGGGTGCGGGTTTGGTGTTGGGGGAGAAGTCGCCGGGGGTGGTGGCGGAGGCTGTGGTGCGGGTGTTGTCGGATGCGGGGGTGCGTGAGGGTTTGGTGGCGCGGGGTCGGGTGCGGGCGGGCGAGTTGGGGTTGGCTGCGTCGACCGAACGAATGCGCCACACCCTCCAACCACTGTTGGACGGGATCGACCGATGACCGCCGTGACCTTCGTGACGCCTCGTTACG